>ENA-OROQ01000028-OROQ01000028.1-human-gut-metagenome-genome-assembly--contig:-NODE-28-length-239750-cov-16.3958_pt1 | contig 239750 bp, 192 predicted proteins | sample MGYA00242136_ERZ509062 | MGnify/ENA primary metagenome ERZ509062 (study PRJEB26280, sample SAMEA2338735) | human gut metagenome | biome: human gut; feature: human-associated habitat; material: faeces...
TTAAACGTACGATTAAAAAACGCTTTTTTGTTTCTAATACGTTCGTTTATAGTCTCTTACCAAAAGGTAATGAACAACCGCAGAGAATCTGTTGACAAGAAGGGCATAGTGCTTGTCAAACTTCCCATAAAATGCTCGCAAGTAATTGAACTACAGTTCTGTAATAGTAGTTCAAAGCCCCCAAGGAATACCTTTTTCTAAGTAAAATTAACAAGAATAGAAATGGATAAAGAGACCGAAGTTTGGTTTGCCATGCGTGCCACATACCGCAGGGAGCTTGAAGCTATGCATCTTCTCGAAAAGGCAAATCTTGGCTGTTTCATTCCCATGCAATATAAGATAAGTATCCGTAGGGGCAGGAAAGTCCGTGCTTTGGTTCCTGTCATCCGTAATCTGGTTTTTGTCCACGCACGTCCTTCCGAAGTGCAGCGATTTAAGTCTCAAATTACTTATTTGCAATATATCACCGATACCCGTAGCGGTCAGAAAATAGTCATTCCCGACCATGATATGCAACGTTTTATAGCCGTCGCCGGTACCTATAATGACCATCTTCTCTATTTCCAACCCGAAGAGCTGAATCTCTCCAAAGGTACGAAAGTCCGTATCACCGGTGGCGACTTCGAGGGTCAAGAAGGTGTTTTTCTAAAAGTAAAAGGTGCCCGTGATCGTCGTGTAGTGATTGCTATACAAGGTATCATTGCCGTTGCCATGGCGACTATCCATCCGGATCTCATCGAAGTAATCCGCTAGTCTTTAATTGTTAATTTATAATTTTTAATTAATCATGTCTCTTTTAGAAGAAGCACTCCTCCTTCAGCGTGCTGCGCACGATCTGATGTATTTGGGTATGGACGGGAGTCCTATCTATAGTGATGACTTGTCCCGTCGTAACAGCGAAGTCTATCGCTTGACCACAACTTTGTATAATTCCAGTATCTGGGGCACTACGGTGGAGGAGCAGGCAAATGTCTGTCTTGCTCTCTTGAAAGGGTATAGTGCCTCGTTCATTGACCATGGTGAAAAGCTACAACATGTGCAGGAGGTATTGAAGCGCTGTTGGGATATTCTGGATATTCTTCCTGCTTCATTACTAAAGCTTCGTCTGCTTACTGCTTGCTATGGTGAGGTGTTTGATGAGGCTTTGGTGGATGAAGCTCGTTCCATCATTGCTTCTTGGAGTGTTGCATCACTGACTGCCGAGCAGCAGGAAGCAGTTGATGAGTTTCAGAATGTGGTGGATAATCCTTATCCATGGGAGGAAATGGAATAAAAATGTATAAATAGGATTTCTCTTTGAAGAAAAAACGTATATTTGCATATAGCTTCTAAAAAAGAGAAATAAGATGGAACAGATGCGTAAACTGCCGATTGGTATACAGACTTTTGAAAAGCTGCGTGAAGAAAATTATCTTTATGTAGACAAAACAGCAATGGTCTATAAGATAGCATCCAATTCCACTCCCTATTTTTTGAGCCGTCCTCGCCGTTTCGGTAAGAGTTTGCTTATATCTACCTTCGAAGCTTACTTTCAAGGACGTAAAGATTTGTTTCACGGACTTGCCATCGAAAAACTGGAAACCCGGTGGGAGGAATATCCTGTATTGCATCTGGACTTGAATGCCCGTAAATATGAAACAGCCGGAGATTTGGTAGCCATGCTTAATCAATATCTGGAAAAGTGGGAATTGAAATATGGTGCGGAAAAGCAGGAGCGTAGTCCCGAAGAGCGCTTTGCCTATGTGATAGAGCAGGCGTATGCCCAGACGGGTAAGCAAGTGGTAGTGTTGATTGATGAATATGATAAGCCTTTGCTTCAAGCTCTTTCGGATGAAAAGCTAACGGAAGAATATCGTCGGATATTGAAAGCCTTTTATGGGGTACTGAAAAGTGCCGACCGTTATCTCCGCTTTGTTTTTTTGACGGGTGTGACGAAGTTTGCGCAGATTAGCGTGTTCAGTGATTTAAATCAGTTGCAGGACATCAGTACATGGCCCGACTATTCTTCTTTATGTGGTATTACTAAGGAAGAACTGCTCACAACGTTTACTCCGGAGATAGAACGTTTGGGTGTTTCCAATGGAATGGACTTTGATACAACTTTGGAGCAGATGACCAAGCTGTATGACGGTTATCATTTTTACCCCCATTGTGAAGGGGTTTTTAATCCTTTCAGTGTGTTGAATGCATGCAAGTCGAAGATTTTGGATAATTTCTGGTTTCAGACCGGTACTCCTACCTATTTGGTAAATTTATTGAAAGAGAGTGATTATGATTTGCGCCTTCTGATTGAGGGAGTTGAAGTGACGGCTTCCGCCTTTTTTGAGTATCGTGCGGAAGTAAAGAATCCGCTTCCCATGATTTATCAGAGTGGTTATCTGACCATCAAAGACTACGATAGGGATGTTTTATTGTACACTTTGGGTTTTCCCAATGATGAGGTACGCTATGGTTTCTTGAATTTCTTGGTTCCTTATTATACAGGAGTGACTGATGATGAAACCGGTTTCCACATAGCCAAGTTTATGCGTGAACTCCGTTCCGGTGATGTGGATGCATTCATGGAACGCCTGCAAGTATTCTTTGCAGGCATTCCCTACGAACTGAGCAACAATACCGAACGCCACTATCAGGCCATCTTTTATGTCGTCTTCACTTTGCTGGGTCAATTCGTACAGGCGGAAGTGCGCAGTGCGCGTGGTCGTGCCGATGCCGTGGTGCAGACAAAAGATGCCGTTTACGTCTTTGAGTTCAAGCTGAACGGCAGTGCCGAAGATGCCTTGAAGCAAATTGATGAGAGAGGTTATCTGATTCCTTATGTGCTGGATGGCAGGCGGCTGGTGAAAGTGGGGGTGAACTTCAGCAAGGAGACACGGAATGTGGAGAGGTATATTGTGGAATAACTCTTTAGCACTCATGCCTCGGCAAACTTCCTTTCCTATGAACGATAGGAATCCAAACTAATAATACTTAAAACTCAAGTCCTTTTTTGATATTCTTTATGTAAGCAGTCAAAAAATGGCTATTGATTGCTTTCCTTGCGGAAAAATGTTTTGAGATGGTTCATTATGCAGAACCGGGTAAAAAGCCCGGGTGGGGTTATTTCCCTTCTGAAAGCCATCCGGAGGTAGTAACCAATTTTGAAGGCACTAGAGCCACTCCTGAATTTCTGCAGGCTATTGCCTATGAAGTTTATGTGAAGAATGTGACTTTCGGTCTTCTTCGTCAATAGCTGACAGATATGGGCATGACCGTTTCTAAAAACACATTGTGCAACTGGCTTAAGAAAGGCAAGAAATACCTGGATGAATTGGTCTGTGTATTGAAGTCCATAGCTTTGGAAAAAGACTCGATTGTGAATTGCGATGAGACCTGGTGTAAAGTGCGTAAATATGATCACTATAAGAAGTGCTACATTTGGGTGCTGGTCAACAAGGCTCAGAAAACAGCCATTTTCTTCTATGAGAATGGCTCGCGCGGTCGTGATGTACTTACAGACTTTTTGGGTGATGCAGAATTGAAGAGTATTATGTCCGACGGATACAATGCTTATGTATTTATCGGCAATGAGTTGAAATCAGCCCGGTTTAAATATGGTAGTGATGCCGGTGCTGGGATGGCTGCAACTTATCACAGTATGATAGGAACGGTAAAGCTTCATGGCAGTTCTGTCTGGAACTTCATCGGAACTTTTTTCAAAAAAATCTTTAACGGATGCCGGGATTATGTTAACATGGTTCCTGACAAAATCACTTTGGCTACAAGCCAATGTTAATTTCAAAACTAATTAATTAACAAAACTCGATTTAGGGCACAGAAAAGTGCCCTTTCAAAAGGGGATGCCCTAAATTGAGTGCTTACAGCCGCTTGTTTAATCCAGAAATAAACAACAAGCAAGAAATAAATGAGAACATTAGGTTCTAACGCAATATATAATATACTTTACAAGAGTTTGAACGCATTGTTCCCTTTGGTCACTATGGCATATGTATCACGTGTGCTATTGCCAGTTGGGGTAGGCAAGGTCGCATCGGCACAAAATATAGTGTCATATTTTGTGATAATTGCCTCTTTGGGACTTCCCACATATGGAGTGAAAAAGATAGCAGAATGCTTTGATGAAAGGGAGAAGCGAAGCAAAACATTCTCAGAACTTGCAGTAATAAATGCGATCAGTACATTGATATGTATATGTGTATACTTGGGCATAGTTTTAGGAATTGACTATTTTGAAGACAAATTACTCATATCATTTATTGTTGGCATTCAATTATTTGCAAATATTTTCAATATTGACTGGTTCTATCAAGGTATAGAAGAATATCGTTATATAATGTTTCGCAGTTTTATTGTTAAGCTGCTTGCTTTAGCGTCAGTTTTTATATTTGTTCATAATGCAAACGATTTTCCTATATATGCTTTAATTGTTACCCTGAGTCTTGTTTCTAACTACATTTTTAATGTTGTTAATTTACATAAATATGTAGATTTCCAATATAATGGCCTTGATGTCAGCCGCCATTTAAAACCTGTATTTGTACTTTTAGCTACAACGATTGCTATTGAGATATACACGCTCGCAGATACTACAATGTTGAGTCTTTTTAAGGGTGATGAAATTGTTGGCTACTATACAAATTCTGCAAAGACCGTTGGAATAGCACGAGTCATGATAGCTGCAGCAAGTGCGGTTTTCTTACCTCGACTAAACTACTACTTAAGTCATGGAAGAGAGCTGGAATTTGAGTCGCTGGCTTTCAAGGGGCTGTCGATGCTACTTACTTTATCTTTGCCTGTAGCCGTAGGGCTTATGCTACTAGCAGAAGATTGTACTCTCATAATGTTTGGTAAGGAGTTTGAAGCAACAATATTATCTATGCAAATACTCACTGTTTCAGTTGTAACTATTGCTATTAGTAACTTCACAGGATATCAGATATTAGTCTCATTAGGAAAAGAAACAATAGTTTTATATTCTACAATTATCGGAGCAATAATCAATGTGGTGCTAAATGTTTTGTTAATTATGCCATATGGACATTATGGAGCGGCTATTGCATCTGTTGTTACAGAGTTTGTTATTGCAGCATATCAATTGTATTATGTTAACAAGTACATACCACTTTCTCTTAAATCAATTGTCAAGCAGACGTTTCTTCCGCTGGTAGCTATGGTTTCTGTAGTATATGTGACTAAGTTATTGTTTGATAATATCTATATACAAACTGTAATTGCTGTTCTATTAGGTAGTATTACATACTTATTTTTATGTATTGCTTCAGGAAACGAAACTATTACTTTGCTCAAAAATAAGTGCAAAAAATAATATATATTATGCCACATTACGATTACCTCATAGTGGGTTCTGGTCTTTACGGAACTACATTCGCATACAAAGCTAAACAAGCAGGGAAGAAAGTGCTTGTGATTGAAAAACGTCCTCATCTCGGTGGCAATGTATATTGTGAGTCCATTGAGGGCATAAACGTGCATAAGTATGGTGCGCATATCTTCCACACCAACAACAAGGAGGTGTGGGACTTCGTGAATTCTATCGTTGAGTTTAACCGCTACACTAACTGTCCTGTAGCTAACTACAAGGGTGAGTTGTACAACTTACCTTTCAATATGAATACTTTCAACCGTATGTGGCCTGAGGTACATACACCTATACAGGCAAAGAAAAAGATTGATGATCAGAGGTCAGAGGCCGTAGCTGCTCTTGGTGGTCGCGAACCTCAAAATCTTGCTGAGCAGGCTTTGTGCCTTGTAGGCAAGGATATTTTCTACAAACTCATCAAGGAATACACGGAGAAACAGTGGGGACGTAGCTGTAAGGATCTTCCCACATTTATCATCAAGCGTCTGCCTGTTCGTATGATTTTTGACAACAACTACTTCAATGATTGTTATCAAGGTATTCCTATCGGTGGCTACAATAAACTCATCGAAGGATTGCTTGAGGGTGTGGAATGCAAGACTGGGGTCAATTTCTTCAATTCAGAGTACAAGGATTGGAAGAACTATGCTAGCAAGCTTGTTTATACTGGTGCTTTAGATGAGTACTTCGACTATAAGTTAGGTAAGCTTGATTGGCGTACCGTCAACTTCAAGACTCGTGTAGAAAATACACCTAACTACCAAGGTAATGCCGTTGTGAACTATACCAGTCACGATGAACTTTATACTCGCGTCATTGAACACAAGCACTTTGAGATGTTTGGTCAGGAAGTTTATGATTGTCCAAAGACTGTTGTTAGCGAAGAGTATTCAACCGAATACGAGGAAGGTATGGAACCATACTATCCTGTAAACGATGACCGCAACAATGCCCTTGCTAAAGAGTATCGCAAGTTAGCTGAAAAAGAAGAAGGCGTTATCTTTGGCGGTCGCCTTGGCCAGTATAGATATTTTGATATGGCTCCTGTGATTGAGCAAGTGTTGAATATTGAAAATATTTGAGTATATGAAAAAAGTGTTGATATGGGATTTGAACTATGTATTAAAAAACTCTGGAGGTCCTGCTGGATATTTATACAATATTAGAGAATACCTTTTGAAGCATCCAACTAAAGATGCAGAAATACATTTTTTGAAGGATGATTTAGGCATTCCTAATGTTGATAGGTCTGTAAATACTAACCATAAGGACTTGATGAAGAAAATACATAAGTTGGATATTCTCTCACTTATGGGGTATTTTCGCACCTTCAGATGCTTAATGTATTGGAATAAGAAACTAAGTGCAAAATCTATATCTGGTATAAATCTGAATGATTTTGACGCTATTCATTTTCATAATTCTGGAGATTTGTATAGAGCTTCTGAACTTCTTAGGTCTTATGAAGGTAAGATTATACTGACTACGCATTCTCCGCAACCAAAGGCATGTGAGGATGTAGAGAATATTGTTTATAAGTGGTCTGTTTTGCGAAGATTAATAAAAAAACAAATTTTGAAGAAAGAATTACAAGGATGGGAAAAAGCGGATTATATAATGTTTCCTGTGCAAGGTGCACTCGAACCATATTATGTAGAAAAAGAGATAAAAGATTATAAGGATTGCAATACCGATAAATTCATTTATTGCGAGAGTTCGATACTTGACAAACCAATCTCAAAACCGCTAGATAGAGAAGAATTAGGTATAGATTCCTCTAAATATCTAATATGCTATTTGGGGCGTCATAATGAAATTAAGGGTTACGACCAACTGAAACTCTTTGCAGAGCATATCTTGTCAAAAGATAGTAGATTTGAGTTTGTTATAGCAGGAAACGAGGAACCATTAACCAGACTTGATCATCCAAACTGGAAAGAGTTAGGTTGGATTAACTATGGTAATCGTTTGGTATCTTCATCGGATATTTTTATTTTGCCCAATAAGGAAACGTATTTTGATCTTGTTACTTTAGAAGTCATGAGAGAGGGGATTCCTATTCTTATGTCTAGAACTGGTGGTAACAAATTCTTCGAAAGGTACGGAGAGGAGTATGGTATTTTCTTGTATAACTATGGAGACATAAAAGACCAAGAAGCACAATTCAACAAAATGATTTATGAGTTGGAAAATGGAATATTGAAAGTCAAAGCTAAGAAACTTCGAAACTTGTTCATAGAACATTTTACAATGGAGCATTATATAAGCAGATATATAGAAACCGTAAAGAATATTTGCTAATAATAGTAGCTGTTTTTAATTATGTTACTATTTTTTACATTAATAACAATAATAATAGACCTCTTTTATCTATTTGTATCACTAAAGGCAGTATTAAAAAATAGATATAGTATACTACACCTATGTAGTATACTGTTTTTTATTATTCAAGTATTGCCGCTGGTAGTAGATATGTTCAATGATGTAAATTCATTAGGTACCCATACTAAATATTTATATAATGCACTGACTGATGAAAACACTGCATATCTTTATAATTTGTTTGCTATTTTTGTAATGGTAGGATTGACGTCAACAGCACAAAAGTTTGCACATAAAAGAGTAAATATTATGTTTCAAAGGATAAAAGCTATAAATAGCTTTTACCGTTTATGTATTGTGTTGTTGATGTTCGCTCCAGTAGCTGCAGTTATTCTGGCGCCAACGCCCGAAATCTACACGAATTTTTCGTATTTTTACACTCATTCGTATAATCCACTGGCTGTAGAATATTTGTATCATAGATTGGTAATGCCGTATATTATCTATCTGTCTTTTCTATCGATACTGGTATATTATTATTTAATTAAAGGGAGCACAAGTAAAAATATTATAATGCTTCTTTCTAGTGTCATATGTATTTGGATAGATGGAAAAAGAGGTCTGCTGGCCTTTCTAATTGTAGGTATATTACTAGTAGATTTTATAAAAAATCAGACTCAATCTAATTGGAAGCTGGTAAAAAAAGGCGCGTTACTTTCTTGTGTGTTTATAGCCTACTTTGCTGTATATTCTATGTTCACAACTAAAAATACTGATGATAGTTTTTATGAAACATACGATGCATATTTTAGCCGTGAGTCTGAGGTGAAATTATCTATTTATAGCCGTCTTAATGGAGCGGATATGCTGCCTTACGATGGTGCTACTCTTTTATATGATATAACTTGTTACATTCCAAGATTTTTATGGGAAGATAAGCCATATGGTTTTTTTAATTATCTAACGGCCTATGCCTACAACGGACACGCAGAGACATTTATGGAGGGTTCCAACTTCCAAGTTAATATCTGGTCAGAATATATAGCAAATTTTGGACTACTAGGCTGTATACTCTCGCTATTGTTTATTATTGGAATTGTACGAGTGTCAGAGCGGTCTAATGTGGCAATGCTAAATATATCAGGAAGTGTTTTCGTGTTGATATATTTATTCTTTGGATTTGAATTAATAGTAATGGTTTTGTTTTATGCTTGGTTGTATTTCTTTGTTTTCAAAAGAAAATCAAGCCTACATCGAACTAGAACAACTTATTGAATATTCTTAAATAGCTTGTAATGGACGTAATATATATACAAGATCAGGAAATTGACCATTACAATGGCCAATTCTATCATTCCAAATCGGAGCACTTCTTCTCACGTTTTCTTGCGGGCTTAAATGAGAATGATACTTTGACAGTATATACAGGCATCATCAATCGTAACTGTGCTCAGGAGGTGGCTAAATACAAGGATGTAACTAACCCTCGTATCACTTACAAGCAGGTACCGGAGTTTCGTAATCCGAAGAACCTTCTTGCTATCAATCGCTTGATGAAACGGGTTCTCAAGGATGCAGATTTCTGCTATTTGCGTAGTGGCATTGCTGCCTCATTTGCCAGCACTATTTGTCTCAAGAAGCATATACCCTATATGGCAGTAGTGAATGAGGACATATTCCGTAATACGATTGCCCATTCTCGTCTATTGGTTCGTTTGTCAGCCTATCCTCTTTCTTATTACACCCATCGCATGGTTCGAGAAGCTAACTATGCTTGCTATGTTACACAGGATTATCTGCAGAGTAACTACCCATGCAAAGGCAAGAGCCTTGGTTGTTCGGATATTGAGTTCCTTGATATTAATGAGTTGTCATTGACAAAACGTTTGAATAAGATTCAGAAGCAAGAGGGAACGATTGTACTGGGAACTGTAGGATCAGTAGATACAGAGTTGAAAGGACAGGATACTATCATCAAGGCTTTGGCAAAACTAAAAGCCGAAGGTTTCACCAACTACATATTTCAAATGGTTGGAACAGGTAAACCTAATCGTCTACGCAATCTAGCTGCCGAGTTGGGGATTGCTAATCAGATTGAATTTCTAGGCGAGTTTAAGCATGATGATGTTCAAAAATGGTTCGAAACTATTGATATTTATGTACATCCCAGTCGTTCAGAAGGTCTCCCTCGTACCATCTTAGAGGCTATGACCAAGGCTGTTCCTTGTATTTGCTCTTCTGTTGGTGGTATACCAGAACTCATAGATGGTGATTCGCTTTTTACTTACGATGGTACAGAGATTGATACTTTAGTAAATATAATCAAAGGCTTTAGCAAAGATAAGATGGAGTTTGAGGCAAAGATTAACTTTGAGCGTTCAAAGAATTACGAACCGAAATTACTTGAGCAAAAGCGAACTGTTTTCTTTGCACAGGCTATCAATGAATTTCGTAAGAAATAAAAGATAAAATCGACATTATGAATTTATATTATTCTCGAATTTATCGTAAACTTGGATTCGCTAATAACGACAATATGGGGATCGCATACTGCAAGACTATCTAACTTTGATGGTATATTGACCAATAAAAGAAATCACGAGCTTTTGAGATTCTGTAAGCAGTCAAAAAATGGCTATTAATTGAAAGTGATAACTTCGCTGCCCACCCAATTTATAGAATTATGTATAGCAGTGAAGATCTGTAAAGTTTTTACTTTCATTTAGGGCACTGAAAAGTGCCCTTTCAAAGGGGGATGCCCTAAATTGAGTGCTTACTGAGATTCTCTCTAATACAGACAAGTTCTTGTTTGCGGACAAAAGTAAGGCTTGTCTTTTTGTTGAAACCTATAACTATGCTTCTCATAATGGGGAGTGTTCGTTGCAATTGACAGAAAGCCACAGAACTTCCGCATCATCATTGTTACTCCAACTCAATGGTATATCCATTCTTCTTTTAGCACAATGGTAGAGTCCTACAGTTCCTTTGCTCTCCGCAAATGGAGAAACTTATTGAGTGGTTCAGAAGTGTAGTCGAACTTATGGTAAATCTATCTATGTGTAGTATACTTATTCTCAAGCAGGAGAAATTGAGGTGATTGACTATAGATGCTCTTTATAATAATTTGAAAAATGTTAAATAATAATGGCAAAGACAGTTTATCTTGGTATGATAGGCGATATCATGCATCCGGGTTACATTAACATCATTAACAAAGCTACTGAGTATGGCGATGTGATAATCGGTTTGTTCACTGATAAGGCGATTGCTAACCACCGTAGACTTCCTTATCTCACTTGGGAGCAAAGAAAGAACGTTGTTGAGAGCATCAGGAACGTATCAAGGGTGGTCCCTCAGGATGATTGGAGCTATGTCTCTAATCTCCTTAAGTACAAGCCTGATTACATCATTCATGGTGATGATTGGCAGGTTGGTCCTGACAAGTATATCCGTGATGAGGTATTCAAAGTAATGGAAAAGTTGGGTGGTGAGGTTATCGAGATTCCTTACACCCAAAACATCTCTGCTTCTGGTATCAAACAAGAGATTGATGCTCTTGGTGTAACTCCTCAGATGCGTCTTTCTTCTCTCCGTCGCCTTATTGCAGCTAAACCGATTGTACGTATTCTTGAAAGTCACAATGGTCTTACTGGCCTCATAGCAGAACATACTAAGGTAGAGGTGAATGGTCAGGAGCGTGAATTCGATGGCATGTGGGCTTCCTCCCTTACCGACTCTACCTCTAAGGGTAAGCCTGATATTGAGGCTGTCGATTTGACTACCCGTCTCCATGACCTCAATGATACCCTTGAAGTAACCACAAAACCTGTTATCTTCGATGGCGATACTGGTGGCAAGATTGAACACTTCGGTTTTACCGTTCGCACCCTTGAGCGCTTGGGAATCTCTTGCGTTATAATTGAAGATAAGGTAGGCTTGAAACAGAATTCACTTTTTGGTACTGATGCTGTACAGACTCAGGATACAATCGAAGGTTTTCAGGCTAAAATCCGTGCGGGTAAGGAGGCGCAGATTACTCGTGACTTCATGATTGTCAGCCGTTGTGAGTCTCTCATTGCTGGTAAGACTGTAGATGATGCTTTGGAGCGTTGTCATGCTTACGTAGAGGCAGGTACTGACGGTATAATGATCCACTCCAAAGAGAAGTCTGGAGAGGACATCAAGGAGTTTTGCTTGCGCTTTCGCGAGAAGAATGCTCATACTCCTATCATCGTTGTGCCTACTACTTATAACCAGTTCACAGAAGAGGAACTTGCTGAATGGGGTATTAATGTAGTGATTTATGCTAATCACATGCTTCGTTCTGCTTATCCTGCAATGGTTAAATGTGCAGAAACCATCCTCTATACTAGCCGTTCGCTTGAAGCATCTGAGCAGTACTGTATGCCTATCAAACAGATTCTTAATCTTATTCCAGGCACAAAGAAGAAGTAAACATTAATTTCTTACCCCTTAAACTATTTTACAAATGGTAAGACCCGAATTTTTTGTAAATATACTCAAGGAACAAGGTATAGACTTTTATGCTGGTGTTCCTGATTCGTTGCTCAAGAACATTTGTGCATATATTACCGACCACCTTCCTGCTGAGCAGAATATTATTGCTGCTAACGAAGGAGGGGCCATGGGTATTGCTGTAGGTTATCATTTGGCAACAGGTAAGGTGCCTGTAGTTTATATGCAGAACTCTGGTGAAGGCAATATCATTAATCCGTTTGCCTCTCTTACCGACAAGGACGTTTATAACATTCCTGTGCTCCTCGTTATCGGTTGGAGAGGGCGCCCTGGAGTTCACGATGAACCTCAGCATGTGAAGCAAGGTAAGGTGACAATCGGTTTGCTTAATACCATGGGTATCAACTATGCTATTCTGCCAAAGGATGAAGAGGGAGCTGCAAAGCAGATAAAAATAGCTGTCGACTTCATGAAGGCAACCAACGAGTGCTATGCCCTTGTGATAGAGAAGGATACTTTCGATACCTATAAGCTTCAGAGCGTTGAGGTAAACGAACTGGCAATGTCTCGCGAAGAGACGATTCAGAAGGTGGCTTCAAACATTGAAGATAATGCTTGTATCGTATCAACTACTGGTATGATTTCTCGCGAGCTCTTTGAGGCACGTACTGCTTGGAGCCAAGGTCATGAACGTGATTTCCTTACTGTAGGGGCGATGGGCCATGCTTCCCAGATAGCTCTCGGCATAGCTCTCCAAAAGCCTGAGCGTCGAGTATATTGTTTTGATGGTGATGGAGCCAGCATCATGCACATGGGTAATATGGCTATTACAGCCAGCATGAAATGCAAGAATTATGTGCACATTGTGTTCAACAATGGCGCACACGATTCTGTTGGTGGTCAGCCTACTGTTGGTCTCAAGATTGATTTTTGTGCAATTGCTCAAGCTGTAGGCTACAAGGCTGCTTATAGTGTAGAAACTATGGAGGCACTTGAAGCAAAACTTGCAGAATTCAAGAACGCAGAAGGTCCTGTTTTCCTTCAGATTTGCGTAAAAAAGGGAAACCGCAAGGACCTTGGCCGTCCAACTACAACTCCTATTCAGAACAAAGAGGCTTTTATGGAATTTCTTAACAAGTAAAGTATGAAAGTAATTCTGTTTGCTGATATACACGCCAATCTTTCTGCTTTTGAGGCGGTTCTAGCTGATATTGAGAAACACTATCAGCCAGATGCCATGATTAGTCTAGGTGACTTTATCGACTATGGTATGCGTTCAAATGAAATTATTGAACGTATACAAACTGTTAATATTCCATTACTTGCCAATTTGAAGGGCAATCACGAGAAGGCTTTGATTGATGGGGAACTCTCATGTTTCTCTTCAGAAAGAGCTCGTGTGATGTCCAAATACACAAGAAACCATCTCACTCAGACATCTATTGATTATATAAGCAATGTGATGCAAGAGCCAATGCAAGAGTTGGAAATTGGTGGTAAGAAAGTACTTCTTTTACATGGAACTATTGATGATCCCTATTGGGGAAAACTGACTCCAGCAAAAGTGGAAGATGAAAAGTATCAGGATTTTGACTACGTATTGAGCGGTCACATTCATCAACCTTTTAAGATAGATGTATTCTTCAAAGTTGACAATCCAATCATGCGCAATCAGAAACGTACGACTTTTATCAACCCAGGTTCAGTTGGACAACCTCGCAATCAGAATCCATATGCACAATATGTGTATATCAATTTTAAAACGGGGGAAACCCATTTCAATGCAGTTCCTTACGATATTGAAGCTGAACAATCTCTTTTCCCCAAAGAGATAGATACTTTTTACAGCGAACGATTAAAATTTGGAATATAAATGAAGAACTTATATGTAATAAGTGGTGTTACTGGCATGACGGGTAGTGAACTGTCTCGTCAGTTTGTTTCTCAGGGTCATACGGTAATCGGTTTCGACAACTTCTTTGCAAGTTCTATTGATACCGTTAAAGACATTATTGACAATCCCTCGTTCATCTTCTATAATTACGACATTAACAAAGTCGCTCAGATGGATGAAGTATGCGATAAGGCGAAAGAACTCAAAATTGAGTGCGATGGTCGTCTGGTGTTTATCAATTGTGCTGCTGTTGTCCATACAAAGCATTTCTATGAGGTAGAGAGTACTTTTCAGACTAACGTCCTTGCTATGAAGGATTTCTTGGAGCGTGCCATTTCTATGAGGGCTGATACTTACATTAATTGTTCAACTTCGGAGGTTTACTCAATGCAGTCTTGGAATGAGAATGGCGGTGTGAAAGAATCTGATTATTTGGCAATGTCAACAGCGGAACATAGCCAACGTACAAGTTATGCTTGCGGCAAGTTGATGACTGAATTCTTTATGAAAGATGCTGTTGGCAAGGGACGAATTAAAGGTTGTTCTATTCGCTTTGCTAATGTATATAGCAGGCACGAGCGTTTTGCAGAGCACATTATCCCTCATATCATTGATAATCTGCTTGAAAGCCATACCGTAACCCTTCTTGAAAACTCGAAGGTGAACAAACGTACCTTCCTTCATAATATTGATAGCTGTCGTGCCGTTATGGAGCTCATCGCTTCTGAGGATGCTCTTGATGGTACTGTTTATAATGTGGCTACTGAAGAGGAAATTGCCATTATTGATCTAGTCAAGACGATTGCAATAAAAATGGGCATCAACGATGTGGATATCCGTTTCGAAGGTTACCGAAAGTCTGATCCTGAGCGTCGATTGCTCAATACGGACAAGATTCGTACCCGTACTAGCTGGAAACCTATCATCACTCTCGATGAAGGCCTCACGATGTGTGTAAATAGTATCAAGAAATGAAATATTTGATTATAACTGTTGCTGGAACGGCTACGCGTTTTAATCGCGACACTAAGGAAGAAACCCTCAAATGCTTGTATTATACCGATGAACCTCAATACGCTCTTCTTGCTCAATTGCTGAAGAATTGTGGTGAGTACGATAAATATATCCTTGTGGGGGGCTACCTTTATGAGAAGTTGGGAAGATTTGTAAAGAACGAACTCTCTGGTTATGGCAAAAAAATAGAACTTGTTTACAACGAGCATTTCAAAGACTATGGCTCCGGCTACAGTTTATACAAAGGTATAGAGGCAATAAAGGAGGCAGGTGATGTGACTTTCGTAGAAGGCGACTTGTTCTTTATGGCTACAGATTTCAGGCAAGTGTATAATTCGCCAAAGAGTGTGATTACCATTAACCGAGAACCAATCTACTCGAATAAGGCAGTTGCGTTATACATTAACGTTGATGGCAAACCAAGGTATTTATATGATACGAATCATCAGACATTGACTGTATCAGAGCCATTCAAGGCAATCTTCAACAGTGGTCAGATGTGGAAATTTTCTTCATCTGAGAGGCTTTTGAAGACTGTTGATTCGCTTACAAAAGAACAACTTCAAGGTACTAATCTTGAAATAATTCAGGCTTACTTTAGTGATATGAATAGTGAAGAGTATGATGTAGTGACTTTCACTGACTGGTTCAACTGCAATACTGTTGCAGATTATGATATTGTAAGAAAATTGATGTAAAAATGAATATGGCTATATTAGAAAGAGATTACAGAATAGATGGAATAAAGTGGTTGCTCATTGTATTGGTTACATTCGGTCATGTAATAGAACCTGCTTTAAGCAATCCTATTGCCAATAAGCTCTATTCTATAATCTACATTTTTCATATGCCATTATTCGTCTTTATCAGTGGTTATTATGCAAATGTTAAGGATAAAGAAAAACTGATTAGTAAAGGTTTTATGCTTTTGGAAACATTTTTGGTTGTGATGATTCCTCAATGTTTTTATTATGGAAGTATCATCCCTTTACTAAATCCGGAGAACTCAGGCTGGTATTTAATCAGCCTAATAACTTGGTATATTATAGTTTTTTTGTTGATTACCAATAAGCTAGTTGGCAAAATTGTTGTACGATATGATGGAGATGAGGGGGGGGAAGTTGTTGATATTCAGTTGCTTGTTGGCAGTATTTGCATACATGCTTCCGTTGAAACAATTTGGTAACCTGTTATCGTTCCAACGGTCGTGTATGTTTCTACCATTCTTTATGATGGGTTTCTTGAGAAGAGTAAAAGGTCTACCTATTATTCCTGATGTTTCAAAATGCATAAAGCTTGTTTTGGCTATAGCCTCTTTAGTATATTTTGCTTTTTGTCTCATCTATAGTGGCCGTATACTACATGTATTAGAGTTTAATAATGCCAATGTGTGGCACATGTCAAATTTGTACAATCAAAATATAGGAATGCTTCTTGTTTTGAAAGTATTGGTTTATATTGGATCAATTATTACTACATTCGCTGTTTTAATGTTTGTGAACCTCCCCAAGTCGATATGTGCTTATGGATCAAAGACTTTAGCATATTATGTAATACAAGGCATGTTTGCACACATATTATCAACCTATTTGCAAGTTAATTTTTACCAGGCCTTGTTTCTCTGTGTTTGCATATTAGTCCTTACAACAGTTCTATTACGATTTGTTGATTCTAAATTTATTACAAACCCGTTTTCTACTTTATTAAAATGGAAATACTGAACAGAAAACTTTCCCTTCTCAAAGGGAAGGTTGAAAATAGTCAGCCAATAACTATTATGATTATTGGTTTGGGTAGCGTTGGATGCTACTTGTTGGATTATCTTGTATCACTAGGTGATTCACAACTTCGTCTTGTTGTGGTAGGACGTAATGCAGAAAAGATGCAGATGGATATAAATATTATTCGTACTGCTTCAACCATTCGTCACCAGTGCCGTAGCGAGATTAAGGTGGTTGATAACTGCGACCTTAACGATGTGAACAGCATTGCAGCTGTACTTGAAGCAGAAAAGCCTGACTTCATAGTAAATAGTAGTCGAGTTTACTCTGGTTTGAAGTATGGTAGCATCTCATGGAGTAATCTTCGTGCATACGGCATTTGGACTCCGCTTTCTATTCGATATGCAAAGAATATAATGGAGGCATACGATAAGGCCAACTGTGAGGCAATCTCAATCAATACTTCATATTCCGATGCTGTTATTCCTTGGCTAAAGTCTGCGGGTAAGGCTTATTTTGACTTTGGTAGTGGTAATTTGAATCATCTTGTGCCTCGTATAAAATTCTATATTGCAGAGAAATATGGTATAAAGAATTTTAATGACATTGATGTAACTATTGCGGTATCACATTTTCATGATGTTGTCATTTCTAAGGAAGGTCATGCAGAAGGTCAGGACATCTTGCTTGATATAAAGTTTCAAGGCAAGGATATGGATTTTAATAAGGAAGAACTTCTTAAATCCTGTTCTATAGCAATGCCTGTAGATCAGAAGCGCAATATGATGAATGCTTCCAGTAATTTTGATATCATATTCTCTGTGCTTACTGCTCTTCGAGAGGAAAAACAAGTCAAAATACATACTCCTGGGGTAAATGGTGAAATTGGTGGTTATCCTATAATTATTGATGGAGTAACTGCTACTGCCAAGTTTGATGAGTCTGTATGGACTATAGACCAGATGCGTAAAGCTAACCGTGAGTCAATTTATTGTGATGGAGTAGAGAATATAACTGACGCTACTCTCGTCTATACTGATGAACTTGTAGCTAAGGTAAAGAAGTCGTTTAATGTTGATTTGCCTAAGTCGGTAAAGTTTGTGGATATTGAAAATGTAGCAGATTTAATTATCAATCAGATAATTAAACCTCAAGTGCTTATTTTTGTGCAATAATTTGTAAACTAATGGCAGATAATAGATTGTTGTTAATTTTCTGTAGAATCTTTAACTTATAGTTTTATGATATACACAGCTATGTAAGCACTTTAAAAAGTTCAAAATGAAATGTTAGCCTTCGTTGTAAATTAAAATTAGCAAGATATGTATAGCAGCGAAGATTTAGCAAGTTTTTATTTTCAGTACCAGACCAAGGCTTTACCTCATGTCAAGTTCCTCCAGTCCTTTTGTATGAAGCATAAAGTTCCTATAATATTTTTCATAAGTGGTATAAGGATACGCGTAATAAAATAATTACAGTTCTATATCTCCGATTGTCAAATGAAAAATGTAATAAATATGGATATCACAACAAAGATAAAAAGAAGTAAATTACTTTATTACGTCTACTATTACGTAATGTCAGGTTTGGTAAATTTGTACAAGTTGTTCTTGAAGCCAGACGGTAAACTCATGCTTTTTGTATGTTATGGTGGACGTCATTATTCCGATAGTACGCGAGTGATTTATGAGGCCATGTTGAAGGATGAACGTTTCAAGGACTATATCATATATTGGGCTTTTAAGAATCCCGAGAAATATCCATTCATTCCAAATACGGTTAACGTCAACAGCCTTAAGTATTTCAATATAGCCTTGAGGGCTAGAGTTTGGGTGACGAACGTAATTGTGGAACGAGCACTCAATTTTAAAGGCATCAATACTTACTATATGCACACAACTCATGGAGTATTATGTAAGTTGGATGGTAAAGATGCTATTGATTCTGCTAATTTCAGGACTTTATCAACATTCAAGTGGGATTGCTGTTTTGCATCTTCTGATATTGAGAAGTATGTGTATGCTGGCATGTTCGGAATACCAATAGGCAAGATGCACGTAATCGGTATGCCTAAGAATGATATTTTGGTGCATTATACGGAAGACTACAGAAGTGAATTGCGCAAGAGAATTGGAATTCCAGAAGGAAAGAAGGCTATTTTGTATGCACCAACATTTAGAGAAGAGGCTAACTTTAAAGAGGTATTTGATGTGGATGTAAACCTTTGGAAACAGAATCTGGGCGATGATTATGTTTTGTTATATAGAGCTCATCCAGTCATCAGTTCGGATACAAAACAGAACAATGATTTCTTTATTGATGTAACAAATTATGAGGTCGTAGAAGACATTATGATTGCTTCTGACCTTCTTGTTTCTGATTATTCGGGCATTATTTTCGACTACTGCATTATGGATAAACCAATCTTCTTGTGGCCATACGATTATGATAAGTATAATGCCATCAGAGGTCTGTATTTTGACATTCGTAAGGAACTTTTGTATAAGGAAGATCAAGGTGAACTGACTAAGGTGATTAAGGAGGCAGATTTTAAAAAGGTAGTCGAGGAGTATGTTATTCCGTTCAAGAATAAGTATGAAACAGAATATGGAAATGCAACCAGCAAGGCTCTTGATTTGATTTATAACAACATTCAATAATAAATAAACTTTTTATAATAGATTGGATCTTCTTGTCTTCCTGTATATTGAGGACATCATTGTTATGTTTTCATGTTACTATATGTCTTCTTGTAAGGAAGAAAAAGAGTATGCATCGTAAGAAAGTTTTGCTGATTTTTTCTAAGACTCATATAGGCGTGACTGCTTAATAAATAGCGGGTACGCTATATAGGTTGCTTGTAATTGTAAGGAAATATTGCGAGAATTGTAAAATATAGGGATTAAGATGAGGATATTATTGTTAGCTAATAATGTGGCAGGGGTGATTAGTTTTCGCTTTGAAGTAGTAAAAGCTATTATTGAACAGGGGCATTTCATAACTATTTCTGCGCCTTTTGATAAAAGAATGAATGAGTTGGAAGCTATAGGAGCAAAATGTGTGACGACTGAAATAGACCGTAGAAGTACTAATCCTGTAAAAGATTTTATGTTGATATGCCATTATGTAAATCTTATAAGGAAAGAAAAACCAGATGTGGTTTTGTCCTATACAATCAAGCCCAATGTTTATGGAGGGATGGTTTGCAGATTATATGGTATACCTCAAATTGTGAATATTACTGGACTTGGAACTGCTGTTGAAAAAACATCAAGAATTCAGAAGATTGTATTTTTGCTTTATAAGATTGGTTTGAGAAAATCAAGAAGAATCTTTTTCCAAAATGAGGAAAATAAAAGATTTTGTGAAATGCACAATCTGACTCCTGATTGTGGTTCTATAATCCCAGGATCGGGTGTAAATTTAATCCGTTTTCAATTGATGGATTATCCAAATGATGACACGGTGAAATTTATTTTTATTAGTCGTATAATGAAACAGAAAGGGATAGAACAATACCTTGATACTGCGATTGCTATTCGTGAAGAGTATCCTAATACGGAATTTCATATTTTGGGTTATTGTGAGGATGCATATCAGGAGAAATTGAAAAAGTTGAATAATAATAAGACAATAATTTATCATGGGATGACTTCTGATGTCCGTCCTTTTATTGCAAACGTGCATTGTATCGTTCATCCTACTTATTATCCTGAAGGTATGTCGAATGTTCTTTTGGAAAGTTGTGCGAGTGGAAGACCTGTCATCACGACCAATCGTAGTGGTTGCAAAGAAATTGTAGATGATGGAGTTAATGGGTTTATTGTTGAACAACAGAATTCCGAAGATCTTATAGGTAAAGTCCGTAAGTTTCTTGATTTGTCTTTTGAAGAGAAGAAAAACATGGGCATAGCAGCAAGAAAAAAAGTTGAAAAACAATTTGATAGAAATATTATAGTAAAGGCTTATTTAGAAGCTATAGATAGTATTGGTAGCTAGTTGTAATAGCTTATGTACAAAAAACTTTTTAAACGAGTTACAGACTTTTGTGTAATCTTTATCGCTTTAGGCGTATTGTTTGCTCCTTTACTTATCATTACACTTTGGTTGTACTTTGCCAACAAAGGTGCAGGCGTATTTTTCATGCAGGAACGTCCGGGAAAGAACGGAAAGATATTCAAAGTAATCAAGTTTAAGACTATGACGGATGAGCGGGATGTGGATGGAAATCTGCTTCCGGATGCTCAGCGTTTGACTAAAGTAGGACGCTTTGTACGTTCCACTTCGATAGATGAACTTCCCCAACTGATAAATGTATTGAAAGGGGATATGGCCTTGATAGGCCCTCGTCCTTTGCTTCCCCAATATCTGCCGTTATACAGCAAGGAACAGGCGCGTCGTCATGAAGTCCGTCCGGGGATTACGGGCTGGGCACAAGTGAACGGTCGCAATGCCATCAGTTGGACACGGAAGTTTGAACTAGATGTGTGGTACGTGGATCATTGCTCTTTTTTACTTGATTTGAAAATCATTTTTATGACAATAAAGAAGGTCTTTGTACGCGAAGGTATTAGTTCGGAAACTTCGGTTACGATGGAGGCTTTTACTGGAAATAATTAATATTGGAAAATGTATTTATATGGTGCCAGTGGTCATGCCAAAGTGATCATTGATATATTGCGTGCGAATAATGAACCGATTGAAGCATTGTTTGATGATAATGAAAAAATCCATACTCTTTTTGACTATCCCGTATTACGTTCGTCGGAAGTCTGTGGTCCGTTGATAATCAGTATCGGGAATAATGGTGTTCGTAGAAAGATAGCAGAAAAGCTACAAGTGGAATATGGCCGGGGTTTTCATCCTTCGGCAATTATTTCGGAAAAGGCTGTGATAAAAGAAGGTACTGTTGTAATGCAGGGAGCTATCGTTCAGTCAGATTGTCGTATTGGGAGTCATTGCATCATTAATACAGGTGCTTCGGTAGATCATGAATGTAGGCTTGGGAATTATGTACATATTTCTCCTCATTGTACACTTTGCGGTAATGTACAAGTGGGTGAGGGGGCATGGATTGGTGCCGGTAGTGTAGTCATTCCTGGAGTAAAGATTGGGAAATGGAGTATTGTAGGTGCTGGTTCAGTTGTCACAAAGGATATTCCGGATGGGGTTTTAGCGGTAGGAAACCGATGTAAAGTAATCAAGAATATAGTTTTGTAAATCATATATATATCTTATGGACAAGCAAATTTATCTCTGCCTCGCCCACATGAGCAAAGCCGGATTGGAACAGAAATATGTGAAGGAGGCATTTGATACCAATTGGGTAGTACCTTTGGGACCTAATGTAAATGCTTTTGAGGAGGATTTGAAACAGTTTACGGGCGGCACACATGAAGTGGTGGCACTGAGTGCGGGTACGGCAGCAGTACATTTGGCATTGATAGCTTGCGGTGTCGGTCCGGGAGATGAAGTGCTGGTGCAGAGCTTTACTTTCTGTGCCTCTTCGCATCCTATCACTTATCTGGGTGCCAAGCCTGTGTTTGTGGGTTCTGAGCCGGAAACTTGGAATATGGACCCTGTGCTGCTGGAGGAGGCGATAAAAGACCGTATCGCCAAGATAGGAAAGAAGCCAAAGGCGATTGTTCCGGTGGCTCTCTACGGTATGCCTTACGATTGCAAACGGATTATGGAAATTGCCGACCGTTACGATATTCCGGTAGTGGAGGATGCTGCCGAGGGCTTTGGCTCTAAGTTTGACGGACGGATATTGGGTACTTTCGGTAAGTTCGGTGTGTTGAGTTTCAACGGGAACAAGATGATTACGACTTCGGGTGGTGGCGCCTTGGTTTGTCAGAACGTGGAGGACAAGAATACCGTCATGTGGTATGCCACGCAGGCGCGTGATGCTTATCCTTACTATCAGCATACGGCCATTGGCTACAACTATCGTATGAGTAATATTTGTGCAGGTATCGGTCGCGGACAGATGACGGTGGTACAGGAACATATCGACCATCACAAGCATGTGCAGGCTCTTTATGAGGAACTGTTGAAAGAGGTGAGGGGCGTGCATATCCATCGGCAACCTGCCGATTCGCGTTATGACTCTAATTACTGGCTCTGTACGGCTACGCTGGATGCCAATGTGAGGGTACAAGGTCAGGAGAATGCCTATAAAGAGGTGATAAAAACAGCCGTAGGCGGTGCTGCCGGTGTGATAAAAGCTGTGGAGAGTGCCACGACAGACTGTCAGCCCAATGACAACGTGGAGGCATTGCGTGTGTTTATGGCGGCAAACCGGATTGAAACCCGTCCGGTGTGGAAGCCCATGCACAAGCAGCCTGTATATGCGGATGCTGTGGTTTACACCAACGGAGTGGAGGAGGAAATCTTTAAGGTAGGTTTTTGTTTGCCAGCAGGTCCGTGGGTGACAGATGAAGATGTGAAATACATCGTTGAAAAGATAAAGGAAGCCATTCTCTAAGTGTAGTTGCGCAAAGCGCATTAATCCATCAATCATAACCATGAACGTATTAGTAACTGGAGCTGCCGGTTTTATCGGCAGCAATCTCTGTATGCGCCTGCTGGAGGAACAGCTCGATACCCTTGTAGTGGGTTTGGACAATTTGAATACCTATTATGATGTGAACATCAAGCAATGGCGGTTGGAGCAATTGACGAAGTTTGGAAACAGATTTGTCTTTGTCAAAGGAAACATAGCCGACAAAGCACTTGTCGACAAGCTGTTTGATGAGTATCAGCCGCAAATTGTTGTGAATTTGGCAGCACAGGCGGGGGTGCGTTATAGCATCACGAATCCGGGTGCCTATATCGAAAGCAATCTGATTGGCTTTTATAATATATTGGAAGCCTGCCGCCATTCGTATGATGAGGGCAGGGAGGGGGTGAAACACTTGGTCTATGCTTCTTCGTCGAGCGTGTATGGCTCGAACAAAAAGGTGCCTTATTCTACCGATGACAAGGTGGATAATCCCGTGAGCCTCTATGCTGCTACAAAAAAAAGTAATGAACTGATGGCACATGCTTACTCTAAACTTTATGACATTCCGTCCACAGGTCTCCGTTTCTTTACGGTATATGGTCCTGCAGGTCGTCCGGATATGGCTTACTTTGGTTTTACCGATAAGTTGCTGAAAGGTGAGAAAATCAAGATATTTAATTATGGGAACTGTAAGCGCGACTTTACGTATGTGGATGACATCGTAGAAGGCGTGATGCGTGTGATGGCAAAAGCTCCTGAACGTAGGATGGGTGAAGATGGTCTGCCTATACCGCCTTATAAAGTTTATAATATAGGCAATAATCATCCTGAGAACTTACTGGATTTTGTCCAAATATTGCAGGAGGAACTGATAAGGGCAGGTGTATTGCCTGCCGACTATGACTTCGAGGCACATAAGGAATTAGTACCGATGCAACCGGGTGATGTGCCTGTGACTTATGCGGATACTACTGCTTTGGGACGGGATTTCGGTTTCAAACCGAATACTTCGCTTCGGGAAGGCCTCAGAAATTTTGCTGAATGGTATAAGGACTTTTATATGAAATAATCCATCATTGATTTATATAATCCAATTGAACTGACATGAAAGATTTTGAGAAACTGCGGATTGCTGTAGCCGGTACCGGATATGTAGGACTGTCTATTGCGACACTGCTGGCACAACATCATAAAGTGACTGCCGTGGATGTGGTACCTGAAAAAGTGGAACTGATTAATAATAAGAAGTCGCCTATTCAAGATGAATATATCGAGAAGTACCTTTCGGAAAAGGAACTCCATCTGACCGCCACGCTGGATGGCAGGTCTGCCTACAAAGAGGCCGACTTTGTGGTAATAGCGGCACCTACCAATTATGATCCTCAGAAAAACTTTTTCGATACGCACCATATAGAAGATGTGATAGATCTTGTCCTTGAGGTGAATCCGGATGCCGCGATGGTGATTAAATCAACCATTCCCGTAGGGTATTGCCGTTCGCTTTACGTGAAGTATGCCCCAATGTTCCAGTATAAGCCGGAATTGAAAGGAAAGAAATTTAACCTGCTTTTCTCTCCGGAATTTCTAAGGGAGAGCAAAGCACTTTATGATAACTTGTATCCTTCGCGTATTATCGTTGGCTATCCGAAGATGATTGATTTGGAAGGCCGGGTGTCAGCGGAAGAGAATGCGGCAGTTCGTGCCATCGGAAATCCTGAAGCAGAAGAACTTGCACGTATATTTGCCCGGCTGCTGCATGAGGGTGCATTGAAAGAGAACATCGACACGCTCTTCATGGGCATGAAAGAGGCAGAGGCAGTGAAGCTCTTTGCCAACACTTATCTGGCACTGCGTGTGTCGTATTTTAATGAACTGGATACATATGCCGAGATGAAGGGGTTGGATGCGCAAGCCATAATCAATGGTGTAGGTCTGGATCCCCGTATCGGTACACATTATAATAATCCCTCTTTCGGTTATGGTGGGTATTGTCTTCCCAAGGATACCAAACAGTTGCTTGCCAACTATAACGATGTGCCTCAGAATATGATGTCGGCAATTGTGGAGAGTAACCGTACGCGTAAGGACTTTATAGCCGATAGGGTGCTGCACATTGCCGGTGCATACGGAAGTAACAGTGTATATGATGCGGAGAAAGAAAAGGAGGTGACCATTGGTGTATTCCGGTTGACCATGAAGTCAAACTCGGATAATTTTCGCCAGAGTTCCATTCAAGGGGTGATGAAACGTATCAAGGCTAAAGGTGCCAAGCTGGTGATTTATGAACCTACATTGGAAGATGGCAGTACTTTCTTCGGTTCGCTTATTGTGAATGACTTGGAGGAGTTTAAACGTATCTCGCAGGCCATTATTGCCAACCGCTATGACGCATGTTTGGATGATGTGGCTGACAAAGTCTATACGAGGGATATTTTTAAACGTGATTAAATAAGGTATCTTATTTATATCTGTTTCATGAAGAGATTCTTTGTTCAGCATCAATTATCTTATAATTAACACTTTATCACTTTTCTCAGAAAAACTACTCCCAAGCACCTTTTTTCTTTGGCTACATAGTTTTTAATCCTCACCTTTGCATCGTTGATCAACGAAACGTGTGAATAGGAAAACGAATTTAAATCTCTAAAGAAAAAAGTATGAGTGTAATTTTTAGGACGGTGGAGAGACCGTCGGACCCCAGGGTTGAAAACTCTCCCAAGAAGTATTATCCGCAGTTGGTGACATTGGGGCAAAGCGTGGATTTGGCGTTTATTGCACAGAAGATGCAGGACCGCTCTTCTCTGTCTATCGGTGACATCAAGAGTACGATGCAGAACTTTGTGGAAAAGCTGAAAGAGCAGTTGCTGGAAGGAAAGACGGTTAATATAGCCGGGCTGGGTGTCTTTATACTGGCAGCCAAATCGAAAGGTGAGGAAAAGGCTGATGACGTGACAGCCAAGAGTGTGGAGAGCGTCCGTATCTGTTTTCAGGCGAATAGGGAACTGAAGATATCGAAGGCTGCTACCCGCGCTGGAGAAAGGCTGGATTTGGTGAGTTTGGATGATTATCTTAAGGGGAAGACTTCTACAGATGGCGGCTCCGGTTCGGAAGGAGGAGGCTCGGATTCGGATGGAGACCAAGGTGAGAATCCACTGGGATAACGGTAGCTATGAATTATTAATCAGATAATGGATAATCTTTATGAAGAAAACGTGGAATGTGATTTTGAAACTTATTATTGCCGTAGCGAGTGCTGTGGCAGGTGTGATTGGCGGACAGACAATGATGTTTTAGTCCGATAGGATTTGATAAATAAAAAATGAGAAGAGCTGCTGGCAGGAAATCTGTCGGCAGCTCTTTTTTTAATCCTTGTATGCTTCTTCGTGTACCCCCGCTACTGCTCGTCCGCTGGGGTCGTTCTTTCCTTGGAAAGAGACGTCCCATGCCAGCGCTTCGGCGGTGGAGCATGCCACACTGGGTACGCTGGGAACGCTCCGGGCTGCGCTTTCACTGGGGAAATGCTCTTCGAAGATGGTGCGATAATAGTACTCTTCCTTATTTTGCGGGGTATGTATCGGGAAGCGTTCGGCGGCATGTGCCATCTGTTCGTCGCTGACGGCAGCGGCAGTGACGGCTTTCAGCGTATCAATCCAACTGTAGCCCACACCGTCGGAGAACTGTTCTTTCTGCCGCCAGGCAACGCTCTGGGGGAGTATGTCGGCAAAGGCTTCGCGGACTACTTTCTTTTCTATCTCCTTGCCGGGGCACATCTTGACTGCCGGATTGATGCGCATGGCAACATCCAGGAATTCTTTGTCGAGGAAGGGGACACGTCCTTCCACTCCCCAGGCTGCAAGGCTTTTGTTGGCACGGAGGCAGTCGTACAGATGCAGTTTGGAGAGCTTGCGCACGGTTTCTTCGTGAAAGGCTTGCGGTGTGGGCGCCTTGTGGAAGTAAAGGTAACCGCCGAACACCTCGTCTGCACCTTCGCCGCTGAGTACCATCTTGATGCCCATGCTTTTGATGACACGTGCCAGCAGATACATGGGGGTGGAGGCGCGGACAGTGGTTATGTCGTAAGTCTCAATGAAATAGATGACGTCGCGGACAGCATCGAGGCCTTCCTGAACGGTATAGTTTATCTCGTGATGCACGGTACCGATATGACGGGCCACTTCGCGGGCTTTAATCAAGTCGGGAGCACCCTTCAAGCCGACGGCGAAGGAATGGAGCTGCGGCCACCAGGCATCTGCCTTGTTGTCTGTCTCGATGCGTTTGGCGGCATATTTCTTGGCGATGGCAGAGATGACGGAAGAATCGAGTCCGCCACTGAGCAGGACACCGTAGGGGACGTCGGACATCAACTGGCGCTGTACGGCGGCTTCAAGTGCGTCGTGCACAGCCGTGACTTGTGTGCTGTAGGCTGTCCGGCCTATCGAAGCCGGCGCGGCATTACGTTCGGCGGCAGGAGTGTAGTTGTCCTTCACAGCGGCATAGTCCATCCAGTCGCGGGTGTACCAGCGGTGCATCTTGCCCTCGCGCCCACGGTAGTAGTGGCCGGGAAGGAAAGGCTCGTACTCGTCGCAGAAACCCTCAAGGGCTTTCAGCTCACTGCCGAAGTAGATGTGTCCGTCTTTGTCGCGTCCTATATAAAGGGGGATTACGCCGATGGGGTCGCGGGCGATGAGGTAATCGTCCGTTTCTTCATCATAGAGGGCGAAGGCGAAGATGCCGTTCAGCTCTTCGAGGAAGCGGATGCCTTTGTCTTTGTAAAGGGCAAGGATGACTTCGCAGTCGGAACCTGTCTGGAAGGCGTATTTTCCGGCATAGCGGGCACGGATGTCGCGATGGTTGTAAATCTCGCCATTGACGGCAAGCACCTGTTTGCGGTCGGGTGAATATAAGGGTTGTCCGCCGGATTCCGGGTCGACAATGGAGAGGCGTTCGTGGGCGAGGATGGCGGAGCCGCCTACGTAGATACCACTCCAGTCCGGTCCGCGATGACGGATTTTCTGCGCCATCCGTAGCGCTTTGTTTCTCAACTCAGGAGTTTGAGACTGTATGTTGAAGATTCCTGCTATTCCACACATGAGAATTAAAAATTAAAGGTTAAAAATTAAAGGGAGGGAAATCATTTCTTGTTTTCTTTTAGAGGTCCGAGGTAACGGTCTATTTCTGTTGCCACTCGTCGTCCGTCGGCCAAGGCACGTACCACGAGGCTGGCGCCGTGGGCGGCATCGCCTGCCACGAATACGTTCTCTGCAAACTTCGGTTGCTCGGGCTTGAGGAAACCCATGGCAAGAAGCACCATATCGGCTTCGATGACCTCTTTCTTACCCGTAGATTTCATGGTAGGGCGGTTACCGTCTGTTGCCGGAAGCCACTCCACTTCTTCCACTTCCACACCGCATACCTTGCCATTCTTCCCGATGAACCGGGTAGAGGCGAGGGACCATCGACGGGTACAGCCTTCTTCGTGGCTGCTGGTGGTTTTCAGTACGACGGGCCATTGCGGCCAGGGAGTATCCGGGTTGTGTCCTATGGGCGGTTGGGGCATAATTTCAATCTGGGTTACGCTGACGGCTCCCTGGCGAATGCTGGTGCCTATACAGTCAGACCCGGTATCGCCGCCGCCGATGACGAGTACCCGTTTGCCGCGGGCGTTGACGAGCTGGTCTTTCGGGAAGGTATCTCCATCCAGAATATGGTTCTGCTGTGCCAGCATGTCGAGGGCAAAGTAGATGCCTTTCAGCTCCCTGCCCGGAATGGAGAGGTCGCGGGCGGTGGGCGTACCGGTACAAATGGCGTAGGCATCGAATCCGACGGGCAGTTTCTGCACATCGACATGGACTCCCATCTTGAACAAGATACCTTCGGCCTCGAGGATTTTCATGCGGCGGTCGATGACGGCTTTGTCCAGCTTGAAGTTGGGGATGCCATAGCGCAGCAGTCCTCCCGGCATCGGTTTGCTGTCGAATAGGGTAACTTCGTAACCTTTGGCGTTCAGCCGTACGGCAACGCTCAATCCGGCAGGGCCGGCGCCGATGACGGCTACTTTCTTTCCGTTGCGTTCGGGCTGGAGGGGGGTGATGTAGCCCTCGCGAAAAGCAGCCTCGGCAATGGCGGCTTCGTTCTCGCGGATAGTGACCGGTTCGTTGCACGAGAGTTTCAGTACGCACGACTTCTCGCAAAGGGCAGGGCAGATGCGTCCCGTAAATTCCGGAAAATCATTCGTACTGTTCAGTATTTGATAGGCTTCGCGCCATTTGCCCCGGTAGAGCGCGTCTTGGAATTCCGGGTCTTTATTGCCCAGCGGACATGCCCAGTGGCAGAAGGGTACGCCGCAGTCCATACAGCGCGAGGCCTGGAGCTTGCGGTCGTGGCTGTTCAGTGTCTGTTCCACTTGGCTGAAGTCTGTGATACGTTCGTGTATCGGACGGTAACCCGCCTCTTGGCGGGGGATATTGAGGAATGCTTTTGGATCTCCCATGATGAACAAATTAAAAAGTTAAAGAATTAAAGAATGAAAGGGGAATTTCCTCAGTCTTTCATTCTTTCATTATTAATTCGCGATTCAATAATCGCGTTGCATTTCTGCAATCTTCTGTTGCAATTTCTGCATCTGCTCCTCTTGCAGCACTTTTTTGTATTCGATAGGGACTACCTGGATGAACTGGTCGGCATAGCGTGGCCAGTCATCAAGCATGGTGCGTGCCAGTTTGGAACCGGTGTACAGGTAGTGCTGGCGGATGAGCTCGTGCAGTTCCTTGCGGTAGGAGGCCTCTTCGATGAGGCTCAGTTCTACCATTTCCATGTTGCAGAAATAGTCGAAGTTGCCGTCCCGGTTCCATACGTAGGCCACACCGCCGGACATGCCTGCGGCAAAGTTGCGTCCCGTCTGTCCGAGTACTACCACGCGCCCGCCGGTCATATACTCGCAGCAGTGGTCGCCTACACCCTCCACTACGGCTGTGGCACCGGAGTTGCGGACGGCAAAGCGCTCGCCTGCACGGCCGTTGATGTAAACTTCACCGCTTGTGGCGCCGTAAAGCAGGGTGTTGCCTGCAATCGTGTTTTTCTCTGCCTCGAAGTTGCTCCGTACCGGAGGCAGGACAGCGATGCGTCCGCCACTCAGACCTTTGCCCAGATAATCGTTGGCCTCGCCTTCCAGCTTGAAGTTGACACCCGGGACAAGGAATGCCCCGAAACTCTGCCCGGCAGAGCCTTTGAACTTCACGTTCAGCGTATGTTCGGGCAGCCCTTTTTCTCCGTATTTTGCGGCAATGACACCAGAGAGCATGGCGCCGCAGGCACGGTCGGTATTGGCGATGGTGTACTCCAGCGAGATTTCTTTCTGGTTCTCTACGGCTTCGGCGGCGGCATGTAGCATCTCTACATCTTTCACATGGTCGATGCCATGCTGTTGGTCGGTGACGTGGCGGATGGCGGCTTCATTGTCTACGCGTGCCAGTAGTTTGTCGAAGCTTATCAACTGATGTTTCCTGATTCCGTCATCCGGCTTGCGGACGATAAGGTCTGTACGTCCAATGATGTCGTCCAGGCGTTCCACCCCGATTTCCGCCAGGTATTCGCGTACCTCTTGGGCCAGGAAAGTGAAGAAGTTCACCAGATACTCGCTGCGTCCGCGGAAGCGCTTGCGCAGTTCTTCGTTCTGTGTCGCCACCCCTACGGGGCAGGTGTTCTGGTGACATTTGCGCATCATTACGCAACCCAGTACAATCAGGGCACTGGTGGCGAAGCCGAATTCTTCGGCTCCGAGCATTGCCATCAGTATGATGTCGCGGCCTGTTTTGAGCTGTCCGTCCACTTGCAGCATCACTTGTCCGCGCAGGCCGTTCAGCACCAGTGTCTGTTGCGTTTCGCTCAAACCGAGTTCGGGCGAGATGCCGGCATAGCGGATGGATGATGCAGGAGAGGCTCCCGTACCGCCCTCTGCACCCGAGATGACTATCAAATCGGCCTTTGCCTTTGCCACACCGGCGGCAATGGTGCCCACACCGCTTTCTGCCACCAGCTTCACGCTGATTTTTGCCCGTGGGTTCACGTTCTTCAGGTCGAAGATGAGCTGTGCCAGGTCTTCGATGGAGTAAATGTCGTGGTGGGGCGGGGGGGAAATCAGCGAGATGCCCGGAATGGAGTGGCGTGTCTTGGCAATCACTTCATCCACTTTGAAGCCCGGCAGCTGTCCGCCTTCGCCCGGCTTGGCGCCTTGGGCAATCTTTATCTGTATTTCGTCCGCATTCACCAGATATTCTGCGGTGACACCGAAACGTCCTGAGGCCACCTGCTTGATGGCGCTGCGCAGACTGGTGCCGTCTTCGCGCGGTATGAAGCGTGCCCGGTCTTCGCCTCCTTCGCCCGTATTGCTCCGGCCATGCAGCTTGTTCATGGCAATAGCCATGGCTTCGTGGGCTTCGCGGCTGATGGAGCCGTAGGACATGGCGCCGGTGACAAAGCGCTGTACGATGTTCTCTACCGGTTCCACCCGGTCTATGCTGATAGGAACGCGGCGGAAGTCGAGGAAATCGCGTAGGAAGATGGGAGATTCCTTGCTGTCTACCATGGCAGTGAACTCCTTGAATTTCTTATAGCTTCCCAGGCGTGTGGCAAGTTGCAGTGTGCTGATGGTTTCCGGGTTCCAGGCGTGCTTCTCACCATCCTTGCGGAAGGCATACAGTCCGCGGTTCGGCAATAGCTCCGCTTCCCCCTTCTTTTTAAGAACCTCCATCCCTTCCTTGTGGAAGGCGATGGCGTCGCGTGCCACTTCATCCAGGCGTATGCCTCCGATGCGTGAACTCAGTCCGCCAAAGTAGGCATTGCTCAACTCCTCGCTCAGTCCTACGGCCTCGAAAATTTTCGCGCCCCGGTAAGAACGGATGGTGCTGATGCCCATCTTGCTCATAATCTTGAACAAGCCTTTGCAGACGGACTTGATATATTTCTTTTCGGCAGTGGCGTAGTCGAGCTGTATTTCCTTTTCGTTCACCAGTTTGTCGATGACGGCAAAAGCCATATACGGATTCAGTGCGCTGGCTCCGAAGCCCAGCAGCAGTGCGGCGTGCATCACTTCGCGGATTTCGCCGCTTTCTACAATCAGTGCCGTCTGCACCCGTTTGCCCACGGAGATAAGATGGTGGTGTACCGCCGACACGGCAAGCAGTGACGGAATGGCGGCATGGGCGGCGTCTACGTCGCGGTCGGAAAGCACGATGTAGTTCACTCCTTCGTTGACGGATTCTTCTGCCTGCTTGCAGAGGGTTGCCAATGCTTCCTGCAATCCCTGGCACCCTTTTGCCACTTCGAAGAGCAGGGGCAGCTTCACGGTCTTGAAGCCTTTGTACCGGATGTTGCAGAGAATATCCAGCTGGGTGTTGTTCAGGATGGGATGGTTCAACCTCACCATCTTGCAATGGTTTTCGCTGGGTGTCAGTATGTTCATGCCTACGGCTCCGATGTATTCGGTCAGCGACATTACCAGTTCTTCGCGTATCGGGTCGATAGGAGGGTTGGTGACTTGGGCAAACTGCTGGCGGAAATAGTTGTACAGTAGTTGCGGCTTGTCCGAGAGTACTGCTAGCGGGGTGTCATTGCCCATGGAGTTGATGGGTTCGGCACCGGTGGTACACATCGGGACAATCAGCCGTTCCACGTCTTCTTTGGAGTAGCCGAAGATGCGCAGCATGCTGTCGTAGTTCTCCACGCTATGGGAGACTTTGCGACCGCTTTTCAGTTCGTCCAGCTCGATGCGGTTGCCGGCCAGCCAAGTGCGGTATGGTTTGGCTTCGGCAAGTTGTTTCTTCAGTTCGCCGTCATAATATATTTCGCCTTTCTCGGTGTCTATAAGCAGTATCTTGCCCGGTTGCAGGCGTCCTTTTTCCTTGATGTCTCCCGGCTCGAAATCCATCACGCCGACTTCGCTGGCCACTACCATCATGCCGCCCTGCGTAATCAGGTAGCGTGCAGGGCGCAGTCCGTTTCTGTCGAGCATGCCGCCTGCATAGCGCCCGTCGCTGAAAAGCAGTGCCGCCGGTCCGTCCCACGGCTCCATCAGGATGGAGTGGTATTCATAGAAAGCTTTCAGGTCTTCGCTGATGGGATTCTTTTCGTTGAAAGATTCCGGCACAAGCATGGCCATGGCATGGGGCAGGCTCAGGCCTGACATGAGGAGAAACTCGAGTACATTGTCCAGCGAGGCACTGTCGCTCATGCCCGGTTGCACGATGGGGCGTATCTCCCGGATGTCTCCCAAGGCGGGAGAGGAGAGTACACTCTCACGGGCTTCCATCCAGCCGCGGTTGCCGCGGATGGTATTGATTTCGCCGTTGTGTGCCAGCAGGCGGAAAGGCTGTGCCAGTCCCCAGGTGGGGAAAGTGTTGGTGCTGAAACGGGAGTGCACCAATGCCAGCCCGCTGGTGAAGTAGCTGTTGGTGAGGTCGGGGAAGTAGTTGCGCAACTGCAAGGAAGAGAGCATGCCCTTGTAGACGATGTTCTTCGTAGAGAGCGAGACGATGTAGAAATCCTCGCGGGTGGGGATGTCCGACTTGCGTATTCTGTTCTCTATCCTTTTCCTTATTATATAGAGTTTGCGGTCGGCGGTTTCGCTTTCCGTAAATCCGGTGATGAAAATTTGCTTGATGTCCGGTTCGTTGGCAAGAGCCGCTTCTCCCAATATTTCGGGGCAAGTGGGCACGTTGCGCAGATGCATCAGGGTCAATCCCTCCTTTTCAATCTCTTCGATAATGACGCTCAAGATGACAGCCTGGTCTTTTCCGTCTTTGGGAAGGAAAAGCAGGCCGGTGCCGTATTTTCCTTTCTCGGGAACGGGAATGCCCTGCAACAGAATGAATTCGTGCGGTATCTGCAGCATGATGCCGGCACCGTCTCCGGTTTTGTTGTCCGCCCCTTCCGCTCCACGGTGGCGCATGTTTTCCAGTACCTTCAATGCCGATTCTACCAGTTCATGTGATTTTCCTCCCTGGATATTGACCAGCATGCCTACTCCGCAGGCATCGTGCTCATGGGATGCCTCATACAAGCCCAACTGTTTGGGCTGTCGCTGGTAATCCTCTGCTTTTGTTTTGTTGTTAAAAAGTTCTTGTTTCATGATTATAAGCTTTCTTTATTGCTGTATAATATTGTTTGTGGTTTCAAAATGTTCGGCAAATATATGGTATTAATTGCAAAATGCTAATATGTATTCCTGCCTTCTTTCTTGCAAAATTCCTGCGATAGAAGATGAAGTTATGAATTGATAGAAAACACCCTCTGTTTTCTTTTAATCCTAAATCAAAATCAGACGGTTTGATTTGGATTTATAAATTAAGCCTTTTGCTTTTAAAATAATACTTTCTTTAACTTTTTGATGTAAAAACAACTTTTTTCTATTCTTTTGATAAATAAATAGTGGAAAGATTAACTTTATGTTCTTAAGAATATGTATATTTGCAACGCAAAATCAAATACTGATACATTATGTGTGGAATAGTAGGCTATATAGGTCAAAGGAAAGCCTACCCCATTCTTATCAAAGGTCTGAAGCGGTTGGAGTACCGTGGATATGATAGTGCAGGGGTAGCATTAATCAGTGATAACCGACAGTTGAACGTGTACAAAACGAAAGGTAAGGTTTCGGAACTTGAAACTTTCGTTGCTCAAAAAGATATTTCCGGTAACATTGGTATTGCACATACACGTTGGGCTACTCATGGAGAACCTTGTTCCGTCAATGCCCATCCCCATTATTCCTCTTCCGAACGCTTCGCCCTCATCCATAACGGCATTATTGAAAACTACGCCGTCCTTAAAGAAAAACTTCAAGCCAAAGGTTATGTATTTAAAAGCAGCACTGATACCGAGGTGCTGGTACAGCTCATTGAATACATTCAGGTGACAAACCATATTGACCTGCTGACGGCGGTGCAACTTGCCTTGCAGGAAGTGATTGGGGCGTATGCCATTGCGGTGCTCGACAAGGACAATCCGGATGGGATAATCGCTGCACGCAAGAGCAGTCCGCTGGTGGTGGGCATCGGTGAAGGAGAGTTTTTCCTGGCTTCGGATGCCACGCCGATTGTGGAATACACGGATAAGGTGGTGTATCTGGAAGACGAAGAGATTGCCCTCATCCGTCGGGGAGAGAAGCTGAAGGTTGTTAACCTGAAGAATGTGGAATGTCCGCACGAGGTAAAGACGGTAGCGCTCAATCTCGGCCAGCTGGAGAAGGGCGGTTATCCGCACTTCATGCTGAAGGAAATCTTCGAACAGCCCGGCTGTATTCACGACTGCATGCGCGGGCGTATCAATGTGGAGGGTACGAACGTGGTTCTTTCTGCAGTGATTGATTATAAGGAACGTCTGCTGGCGGCCAAACGCTTCGTCATCGTGGCATGCGGTACGTCATGGCATGCCGCCCTCATCGGCAAGCATTTGATTGAAAGCTTCTGCCGTATTCCGGTGGAGGTGGAGTATGCCAGTGAGTTCCGTTACCGCGACCCGGTGATTGACAGCAACGATGTGGTGATTGCCATCTCGCAAAGCGGTGAAACGGCCGATACGCTGGCTGCCGTGGAGCTTGCCAGAAACCGTGGGGCATTTATATACGGCATCTGCAATGCCGTCGGTTCCAGCATTCCCCGTGCCACGCACACGGGTTCCTATATCCACGTGGGACCGGAAATAGGGGTGGCATCCACCAAAGCCTTCACCGGGCAGGTAACGGTGCTTACCATGCTGGCCCTGACACTTGCCAAAGAGAAAAAGACGATGGACGAAGGGTTGTACCTGGCAGTTGTCAAGGAATTGGGACATATCCCCGACAAGATGAAGGAGGTCTTGAAACTGAACGACCGTATAGCGGAACTTTCCAAGATATTCACCTATGCACACAACTTTATCTATCTGGGACGCGGATACAGTTATCCCGTAGCCTTGGAAGGCGCCTTGAAGTTGAAGGAGATTTCGTATATCCATGCCGAGGGCTATCCTGCCGCCGAAATGAAGCACGGCCCCATTGCCCTGGTGGATGCCGAAATGCCGGTAGTGGTCATTGCCACCCGGAATGGGCTTTATGAAAAGGTGCTGAGCAATATCCAGGAAATAAAGGCGCGTAAAGGCAGGGTTATCGCCATTGTGACAAAGGGAGATACGGTCATCAGTAAAATAGCCGACACTTGCATCGAGCTTCCCGAAACAATGGAGTGCCTTGATCCGTTAATAACTACGGTACCTCTGCAATTACTTGCCTATCACATTGCCGTGTGCAAGGGAATGGATGTGGACCAGCCGAGGAATCTTGCGAAGTCGGTGACTGTAGAATGAGGACATGTACAATTTACCATTTACAATGTACAATGGGGCTGCGCTTGGGAGGGGTAAATGTAAATGGTAATTGTATGCTATAATAAGGAAAAGAAAATTGTACACTTAAAATTGTACATTGTAAATGGTAAATTGTAAATAGATAGATGGAACAACTGAAGCATGAATGCGGCGTTGCCATGATACGCCTGCTGAAACCGCTGGAGTACTATGAAGAGAAGTACGGAACATGGATGTACGGACTCAACAAGCTCTATCTCCTGATGGAGAAACAACACAACCGTGGGCAGGAAGGTGCCGGACTGGCCTGCGTGAAACTGGAAGCCAGTCCCGGCGAGGAATATATGTTCCGTGAGCGTGCTCTCGGCTCGGGCGCCATTACCGAAATCTTCGGTACGGTGCAGGGCCATTTCAAGGACTTGGCAAAGGAACAGCTGCACGATGCGGGATATGCCAAGCGTGTACTGCCTTTTGCCGGGGAGGTTTATATGGGGCACCTGCGTTACTCCACTACCGGCAAGTCCGGCATCTCGTACGTGCACCCGTTCCTCCGGAGAAACAACTGGCGTGCCAAGAATCTTGCCCTCTGCGGCAACTTCAACATGACGAATGTGGATGAAATCTTCGCACGCATTACCGCCATCGGCCAGCATCCGCGCAAATATGCCGATACCTACATCATGCTGGAGCAGTTGGGACATCGCCTCGACCGCGAAGTGGAGCGCCTCTTCAACCTTGCCGAAGCGGAAGGGCTGGCAGGCATGGACATCACCCGTTATATAGAAAACCACATCGACCTTGCCAACGTGCTGCGCACTTCGAGCAAGGAGTGGGACGGGGGATACGTGATGTGCGGACTTACCGGCAGCGGAGAGACTTTTGCCGTACGCGACCCATGGGGCATCCGTACAGCCTTCTGGTATCAGGACGACGAGATAGCGGTGCTTGCCAGCGAACGTCCCGTGATACAGACAGCCCTTAATGTTCCTGTCGAATCCATCAAGGAGCTGCAACCCGGACAAGCCATGTTTATCAACAAGGCCGGCAAGGTGCGCACCGTGCAAATCAACAAGCCGCGCGAGGTGAAACCTTGTTCCTTCGAGCGCATCTACTTCAGCCGGGGCAGTGATGTGGACATTTACCGGGAACGTAAACTGCTGGGTGAGAAACTCGTGCCCAACATATTGAAAGCCATCGACAACGATGTGGACCATACCGTCTTTTCCTTCATCCCCAATACGGCAGAAGTTGCTTTTTACGGAATGCTGCAAGGATTGGACGACTACCTCAACGAGGAGAAGGTACAGCAGATTGCCGCCCTGGGGCATAGTCCCAGCCACGACGAGTTGGAGCATATCTTGTCGCGGCGCATACGGAGCGAGAAAGTGGCCATCAAGGACATCAAGCTGCGTACCTTCATTACCGAAGGAAACAGCCGGAACGACCTTGCCGCCCATGTGTACGACATCACTTACGGAAGCCTTGTCCCGGGAGTGGATAATCTGGTCATCATCGACGACTCGATAGTGCGCGGAACCACCCTGAAGCAGAGCATCATCGGTATCCTTGACCGTCTGGAGCCGAAGAAGATAGTCATTGTAAGCTCTTCACCGCAGGTGCGCTATCCCGACTACTATGGCATCGATATGGCTAAGATGAGTGAATTCATTGCCTTCAAGGCTGCTGTGGAACTGCTGAAGGAGCGTGAGATGCGCGATGTAATTGCCGCCGCCTACCGCAAGTCCAAGGAGCAGGTAGGCCTGCCCAAAGAACAGATGGTGAATTACGTGAAGGAGATTTATGCTCCTTTCACTGATGAGGAAATCTCTGCCAAGATGGTGGAGCTTCTTACTCCGAAAGGGACGAAAGCCAAAGTGCAGATTGTCTACCAGCCTCTCGAGGGGCTGCATGAGGCCTGCCCCAAGCATCCGGGTGACTGGTACTTCAGCGGCGATTATCCTACGCCGGGCGGTGTGAAGCTGCTGAACAAGGCATTTATTGATTATATAGAACAAGTTTATCAATTTTAATTGAATCAATGAGAAATGTAACTCTAATCCTCGACGACGGGAGCCGCTTCCACGGCAAGTCGTTCGGCTTTGAAAAACCGGTAGCGGGAGAGGTGGTCTTCAACACAGCCATGACGGGTTATCCCGAAAGCCTGACCGACCCTTCGTATGCCGGACAGCTGATGACGCTCACCTATCCGTTGGTGGGCAATTACGGTGTGCCGCCTTTTACTCTCGAACCGAATGGGCTTGCCACTTTTATGGAGAGCGAGCATATCCATGCCGAAGCCATTATTGTAAGCGATTATAGCGAAAATTATAGCCATTGGAATGCGGTGGAAAGCCTCGGTGACTGGCTGAAACGCGAACAGATTCCGGGCATCACGGGCATCGATACCCGCGAACTGACAAAGGTGCTTCGCGAGCATGGGGTGATGATGGGACGTATCGCCTTTGATGATGAATCGGATGAAATGCCTGAGGCCTCTTATGCCGATGTGAATTATGTGGATAAAGTTAGCTGCAAGGAGGTTATCCGTTACAACGAAGGAACCGGTAAGAAGAAAGTGCTCCTTGTGGATTGCGGCGTCAAGCATAACATCATCCGCTGCCTGCTGAAACGTGACGTGGAAGTGATTCGCGTTCCCTGGGACTATGATTATACTGGGATGGAGTTCGACGGGTTGTTCATCTCCAACGGCCCTGGCGACCCCGATACCTGCGATGCTGCCGTGCAGCATATCCGCAAGACAATGCAGAACGAGAAACTGCCCATCTTCGGCATCTGTATGGGAAACCAGTTGCTTTCCAAAGCTGGGGGCGCCAAGATATACAAATTGAAATACGGCCACCGCAGCCATAACCAACCGGTGCGTATGGTGGGTACGGAACGTTGCTTCATCACCTCACAGAATCATGGGTATGCCGTAGACAACAACACGCTGACAGAAGACTGGGAACCGCTTTTCATCAATATGAACGATGGTTCTAATGAAGGAATCCGCCACAAACGCAATCCCTGGTTCTCCGCACAGTTTCATCCCGAAGCTGCCAGCGGGCCGACGGATACGGAGTTTCTTTTTGATGACTTTGTGAAGTTGCTTTAGTAAGAGAATTTTATCAAGAATGATTGCGTTTATAATCTCTTGATAATCAGTATGTAAAAGACGGTATAATGAGTCCCATACTGAATGTCATTCAGTCCCAGAGTGAATACCTTTCAGTCCTATACTGAATGCCATTCAATTAGTGACTGATTGTGTAAGGTAAGAGAAAGATAAGGTTTTATTACTACTATTACATTTTTAATAAACAGATATGCAAATGAAAGAAAACAATATAAAGAAAGTCCTGCTGCTCGGTTCCGGCGCACTGAAAATCGGTGAGGCAGGAGAATTTGACTACTCCGGTTCGCAGGCGCTCAAGGCATTGAAGGAGGAAGGCATCTACACGGTTCTCATCAATCCGAACATTGCTACGGTACAGACCTCGGAAGGAGTTGCCGACCAGATTTACTTCCTGCCCGTCACTCCTTACTTCGTGGAGAAGGTGATAGAGAAGGAGCGCCCGGACGGCATCATGCTTGCTTTTGGCGGACAGACGGCACTGAACTGCGGTGTCTCCCTCTATAAAGACAAGATTTTCGAGAAGTACGGCGTGACGGTTCTCGGCACTCCCGTGCAGGCCATCATTGACACGGAGGACCGTGAAATCTTTGTGCAGAAACTGAATGAGATTGATGTGAAGACCATCAAGAGCGAAGCCGTGGAGAATGCGGCGGATGCCCGTCGCGCAGCCCGGGAACTGGGATACCCGGTCATTGTCCGTGCCGCATATGCGCTTGGCGGACTGGGTTCGGGCTTCTGCGACAATGAAGAAGAGCTGAATGTGCTGGTGGAGAAAGCCTTCTCCTTCTCCCCACAGGTGCTGGTGGAGAAATCGCTGAAGGGATGGAAGGAAGTGGAATACGAGGTGGTGCGCGACCGCTTCGACAACTGCATCACGGTCTGCAACATGGAGAACTTCGACCCCCTGGGCATCCATACAGGTGAGTCCATCGTTATTGCCCCGTCACAGACGTTGAGCAATACGGACTATCATAAATTGCGTGAACTTGCTATCCGCATTATCCGTCACATCGGCATTGTGGGAGAGTGTAACGTGCAGTATGCCTACGACCCGATGAGCGAGGACTACCGGGTAATCGAGGTAAATGCACGCTTGAGCCGTTCGTCTGCACTTGCCTCTAAAGCAACGGGTTATCCGTTGGCGTTTGTAGCGGCAAAACTCGGCTTGGGCTATGGCTTGTTCGACTTGAACAACTCTGTGACAAAGACTACAAGCGCTTTCTTCGAACCCGCCCTGGACTATGTGGTCTGCAAGATACCGCGTTGGGATTTGGGCAAGTTCCACGGGGTGGACAAAGAGCTGGGTTCAAGCATGAAGTCGGTAGGCGAGGTGATGGCTATCGGCCGTACTTTCGAGGAAGCCATCCAGAAGGGGCTTCGCATGATAGGCCAGGGCATGCACGGCTTCGTAGAGAACAAGGAACTGGTGATTGCCGATTTGGACAAGGCTCTGCGCGAACCTACCGACAAACGTATCTTTGTCATCTCCAAAGCCTTCCGTGCCGGGTATACGGTGGACCAGGTGCACGAATTGACCAAGATAGACCGTTGGTTCCTGGAGAAGTTGATGAACATCATGGATACCAGCAGGGAACTGCACTCTTTTATGGCTGATGGAGAGTTGCCAATGATTCCCGTGGACTTGTTGCGTAAAGCCAAAGTACAAGGCTTCTCTGATTTCCAGATAGCCCGTGCCCTCGGCTTGGAACAAGCAATGGACGGCGAAGAAGCCATCCTTGCCGTCCGCAATTTCCGCAAGAGTGCAGGCATTCTGCCTGTAGTGAAGCAGATAGATACCCTTGCCGCCGAATATCCCGCACAGACCAACTATCTCTACCTGACGTATAGCGGCACGGCAAATGATGTCCGTTACCTCGGCGACCGCAAGTCCATTGTCGTATTGGGCTCCGGCGCCTACCGCATCGGTTCTTCCGTAGAGTTCGACTGGTGCGGCGTGCAGGCCCTGAACACCATCCGTCAGGAAGGCTACCGCAGTGTCATGATAAACTACAACCCCGAAACCGTGTCTACGGACTATGACATGTGCGACCGTCTTTACTTCGACGAGCTCACCTTCGAGCGTGTGATGGATATTCTCGAACTGGAGAATCCCCACGGGGTGATTGTCTCTACCGGTGGTCAGATACCGAATAACCTTGCCCTGCGCCTCGATGCGCAGAAGGTACCTATTCTCGGCACAAGCGCCAGGAGCATCGACAATGCCGAGGACCGTGACAAGTTCTCCGCCATGCTCGACCGCATTGGTGTAGACCAACCCGAATGGCGGGCGCTGACCTCCCTGGAGGACATCAACGCCTTTGTGGATAAGGTGGGCTTCCCGGTATTGGTCCGTCCTTCCTACGTATTGTCCGGCGCTGCGATGAACGTCTGTTCCAACCGGGAGGAGCTGGAACGCTTCCTGAAGCTGGCGGCGAATGTCAGCAAGAAACATCCCGTAGTGGTGAGCCAGTTTATCGAGCATGCCAAGGAGGTGGAGATGGATGCTGTGGCGCAAGATGGAGAGATTATCGCGTACGCCATCAGTGAGCATATCGAGTTTGCCGGAGTGCATTCCGGTGACGCCACTATCCAGTTCCCGCCACAAAAGTTGTATGTGGAGACGGTGCGCCGCATCAAGCGCATCAGCCGCGAGATTGCCCGTGAGCTGAACATCTCCGGTCCGTTCAATATCCAGTATCTGGCACGCGAGAACGACATCAAGGTGATTGAGTGCAACCTCCGTGCCAGCCGTTCGTTCCCGTTTGTCAGCAAGGTGCTGAAGATAAACCTTATTGAACTTGCCACGAAGGTGATGCTCGGCATTCCGGTACAGAAGCCGGACAAGAATCTGTTCGATTTGGATTACGTAGGCATCAAGGCGAGCCAGTTCTCCTTCAACCGTCTGCAGAAGGCCGACCCGGTACTGGGTGTGGATATGGCAAGTACGGGCGAGGTGGGTTGCATCGGCAGCGATACTTCCTGCGCCATTCTCAAGGCGATGCTCTCCGTGGGATATCGTATTCCAGAGAAAAATATCCTGCTTTCTACCGGTACTCCGAAGCAGAAAGTGGACATGCTTCCTGCCGCGCGTATGCTTCAGGAGAAAGGGTATAAAATATTTGCCACAGGTGGTTCCAGCAACTTCCTTACGGAGAACGGTGTGGAGAATACGCGCGTCTACTGGCCCAGCGAACCCGAACGCCAGCCGCAGGCACTCGACATGCTGCACCGCAAGGAGATAGACATGGTTGTCAATATTCCGAAGAACCTCACCGCAGGCGAGTTGGATAACGGCTACAAGATACGCCGTGCCGCCATCGACCTCAATATTCCTTTGATAACGAATGCCCGTCTGGCAAGTGCGTTCATCAATGCATTCTGCACGATGACGCCGGATGATTTGGCCATCAAGTCGTGGGCGGAATATAAATGATAAATATTTTTCGGACAGAAAAACAGAAGGACAAGGGAGAGAAGAAAAAATGTGCCGTCTTTTTTTCCCTTGTCTCCTTGTCAGTCTTGTGTATTAATATGGAAAAACAACGCATACAGTACCGGTATGAACAGCAACGTTATCAGTGTGCCGAATGTCAGCCCGCCCATAATGGAAGCTGCCAGCGAGCCGAACATGGCATCGGGCAGTAACGGTATCATGCCCAGAATTGTAGTCAGCGCCGCCATAGATACCGGGCGCAAACGACTCTGTGAACTGTCTATCAAGGCTTTCATCGGTTCCACTCCCTGATTAATCTGCAAGGTTATTTCATCCATCAGTACGATGCCGTTCTTGATGAGCATCCCTATCAATCCCAGTGTCCCTACGATTGCCACGAAATTGAATGTCTTTCCCGTAAGCAGCATCACTGCTACCACGCCTACCACAACCATCGGAATGCAGCAGAAGATGATAAGCGGTTTACGGTAATCCTTGAACAGCATGATCAGAATGGCAATCATCAGGATGATGGCCAGTGGGAAGTTCTTGAACAGATACTTCATGGACTGGTCACTGGCGCTTTTCTCACCCTGCCACTGCAGTGTGTATCCCTCGGGAAGCTCTATCCTTTCAATCTGCCGTGCGATGGCCTGCCTTGCCTTTTCCGTCTCTATGCCCGGTGTGGGAGAGCATTGCACGCGTTGGCTCCGTTGTCCGTTGTAGCGCGGCACTACCGGGTCTTCCCAGCGTATGTCGATACTTTTGCTGATTTGTTTCAGTGGAGTGCTGCCCATCAGACTTTCCACCAGCTCTTCTTTGGAGAGGGTACCGGCTTTCAGCTTTACCATTGTTTCTTCGTTCAGCAGTCCGTTCAGCGATGGCAGCGAGGAGAACACTTGCGTATTGGAGAGGTCCTCTATCGGTTGTCCTTCCTCGTCCAGGCATTTCAGGTAGATATTGTCCCGATGGATGCCTTCGTAGAAGAATCCGATGGGGATACCTCCATTGGCCGAGAGCAGTGACAAGCTTACGTCATTGCGGCTCAACCCCAAAGTACGGGCGGCGGCTTGGTCGTACTCGATGGAGAGTACCGGAACCTGCGGTTCCCAATCGGTGGTGATGAGGCATATCTCCGGCGTGTTCTCCATGATACTGCGGGCGCTGTCTGCCAACCGGTGCAGTACGGCAGGGTCCGGTCCCATGAACTGGACTTCGATAGGATATTTTTTGAACATCAGGTTGTAGCGCTTCATCTTGACGTAGGCATTGGGATAATGATGCGTCAGGTAGCTTTGTATCTCGTCCATGTTGTCTACCAGCTCTTCGGGAGAAGTGAAATCTATAATCAGTTCGCCGTATGCCAAAGACGGGTTGGCGATGCTCCTTACCAGATTGTAGCGTCCTGGTGTACCGCCTATGGAAGTGGTGACGTGCGTCACTTCCTTGCGTGTTTTCAGGTATGCTTCTATCTCCCGGAGGTCTTGAACCACTTGTGTGGAGTTATTGCCTTCGGGCAGTTTATATTCCATATATAGTTGGTCGTAAACCATGTCGGGGAAGAATCCCTGGCGCATGTACTGGTAGCCGAAGGCAGACAGTCCGAGCAGGACGAGCATTGTCAACACAAAGCTCCAGCGGTGTGCCAGTCCCATCCGCAGGGCGGCGCGCAAGATAGCATAAGTGCGTCCTTTGTATTCTCTCGCTCCTGTGGCGTTGGTTTCGACGGCAGGATGCAGATACCGATTGGCCATCAGTGGTACATGAACCAACGCCAGTACCCAGCTTAACAGCAAAGACACTGCCAGGACAATGAAAAGGTCACGTGTGTAGACTCCTGCCGTGTCGGGCGACATGAAGATGGGCAGAAAAGCTATGATGGCTATCAGCGTAGCTCCCAGCAGCGGCATGGCTGTCTGTCTCCCTATGGTTGTCATGGCTTCCATCCGTTTTTTTCCGGCTTTCAGGTCTACCAGTATGCCGTCAATGATGACGATGGCATTGTCTACCAACATACCCATTGCGAGGACAAATGCGGCCAGTGATACACGCTGCATTGTTCCGCCTGCCGTATATAGAAACATAAATGAACCGAAGACAGTGACCACCAGACTGATTCCGATAATGACCCCACTTTTGAATCCCATAGCCACCATCAGAATGAGCACTACGATGATGACAGACTCTATCAGGTTGATGATGAATGTCCCCAATGAAGCGCCGACGCGTTCCGGCTGGTAGAAAACCTTATGGCAGTCTACGCCTGCAGGCAGACGGGTTTCTTTGAGCTGTGCTAGCCTCTTTTCTACTTCAGCGCCTACTTTCACAATGTCTGTTCCGCTGGAGGCGGCAATCAGGATACCTTGTGCCCGTTCGCTGTCGAAGAACATTTCGTTGCGGGTAGGCTCTTCGTATCCTTTTTCTATCTGTGCGATGTCGCGCATGCGGAGCTGGTCGTCGTCATGTCCTTGTATAAGCATGTTGCCGATGTCCTCCACAGTCTTGAATTTGTCGCTTACAGTTACACGGATGCGGTGGTCACCATTGTCGTAATAGCCGCTGTAAGTGGTCTTGTTCTGCCCGTTCAGGGTGGCAAGCACCTCAGCTGGTTTCACACCCAGATTTGCCATGCGGTCTTGCAGCAGGGAGATGTTGATGCACTCGGAGCGTTTTCCGTAGAGTTCCACCCGGTCAATTCCTTCCATGTCGCTGATTTCCCGCTTCACGAGTTCCGCATAGTCGGACAATTGCCGGTCGGACAAGCCGTCGCCGGTCAGTGCGTAGAACATACCGTATACATTCCCGAAATCATCTTTGACGATAGGTGTACCGGCCCCGTCGGGCAGTGAGGCACGGGCATCGTTCACTTTGCGGCGTAGCATGTCCCAGCATTGTTCCACCTCATCGTCTCGGGTGGTTGTTGTCAACTCTATCTGTATCAGTGAAAGGTCGTTGTAGGAGTAGCTTTCCACATTGTCTATGTGGCCCATGCTGCGGATGCTCTTTTCCAGTACATCCGTCACTTCCAGTTCCACTTGATGAGCCGAGGCTCCCGGATAGGGTGTCACTACCATGGCGAGTTTCACCTTTATTTCCGGATCTTCCAGTTTGCTCATCTCATAGCTGGAATAAGCTCCTCCCAGCAGCAGGACAGCTACTAGGAAGTATATCAGATTACGGTTCTGAAATGCCCATTTACTTATATCCATAGTTTTTTAGGGATTAGTGGTTACAATAGTCCTCCAATATTTGTTCCGCTGGTTCCGGCGAGCGGTTTTACGGTTTCTCCGTCTTTGATGTGGTGGACTCCGGAAGACACGACCAGTTCGCCCGGTTTCAGGTGGTTGGAGCTGATGAGGCTGCGACCGTTGCTTGTCAGGCGCAGGAGGGTCACTTCGCGGGCGGTAATCCGGTTGTCGGACGGGTTGTAGACAAATACCTGCGCTTTTCCGTCTATTTGCAGTACGGCGCCGCTCGGAACGGACAGTTGGCATGAATTCTCTTCGTCGTACTGGATGGTAACCATCGTATTCATGCCCGGAGAGGGTACGGGCTGCTGCTTGTCGGCAAGCAGTTGCAGGCGTACGGTATAGAGCTGGTTGGCATTGGCTTTGGGAGTGATGCTTATCAGCTTCAGCCGGTAGGTCTTGCCTGGATAGACATCGAATGAACAGTGATAGCTGTGGAACTGTCCGCGCCGGATGTATTCCGCTGCCGGAAGATTGATTTCCACTTCGGGCATGCTGCTGCTGATTATGGAGAGAACAGGCATACCGGCGCCTATCGTTTCATGCGCCTCAAAAAGACGTTTCTGTACAAAGCCGTTGAAGGGGGCGTAGAGCTTGGTGTAGCTGAGCTGGTCCTTGTGGTGCCGGTATTTGGCTGCAATCTGCTTTAATCCATACACCGCCTTGTCGTTGGCGCTGGAAGTAGTGACGGAGTCTTTGTAAAGTGACATCACCCGTTTGGCATCCGCCTTTATCTGTTTATATTCGGCTTCGGTGGCATCCAACTGCACCTGATAGTCTGTCGGGTCGAGTTCGGCTAGCAGTTGTCCCCGGCTTACGCGTGCACCGTTCTCCACATATATTTTCCGGATGGTTCCGCTGACTCTGAAAGCAAGGCTGATGTCCTGCGCTGCTTTCACTTTGCCTGGATATTGCAGATAGGTCTGTTCGTCTGCTGAAATTACTGTATCTATTTTCACTGTCTGGCAGTCTCTTGCCATCTTGACCTTTTCCTTGCAGGAAGCCAGTGAGAGTAGGGAAATGCCTACTATAAGCCAATAGAACTGTTTCATTGTATATTATTTAATCATATGTTTTTATATATTTACAAATATACCCCGATACTGTCAAATGGAAAAGGTCGGAATGTATTATAATATGTTCTATCTTGTACATCCGGATATAAATATCTATTTTTGTCGGAAGCATCGGAAGTGCAAATATACTAAAAAGCAAGTTTATGGAAACAATTCGGATTCAGTATTATCGGTCTCCTTATGGCGAGTTGATGCTCGGCTCTTTAGGAGACAAACTTTGTCTGTGCGACTGGGTAAGCGAAAAGCGCAAGGAGAAAATCGGCAGGCGGATGCGGAATACGCTGCATGCCGTTTATGAGGAGGGTGCTTCGGAGGTCATTGCAATGGCAATCATCCAGTTGGATGAATATTTTGCCCGTAAGCGGACGGAGTTTGACATGCCGTTACTGTTTGCAGGGACGGATTTCCAGAAAACGGTATGGCAGGAGTTGCTGAATATTCCTTACGGGAAAACGGTGTCCTACGGCGAGCTGTCCCGAAAGTTGGGCAACCCGAAGGCCGTACGGGCTGTAGCGGCTGCCAATGGGGCGAATGCCCTCTCCATATTCATTCCCTGCCATCGTGTGGTGGGCAGCAACCGTCAACTGATAGGCTATGCCGGTGGACTGGCAGCAAAACAAGGGCTGCTGGCATTGGAAGCAGACTCCTGCGATGGATTGCCGAATTCTCGTGTAGTACAGCTGTTTTAAGGTCAGATTTGTTTCTGGTATTCTGCCGGTGTCATCCCCGTCATGCGTTTGAAGAACTTCGAGAAGAACGACGGATTGGGAAAGTTCAGTTCGTCTGATATTTGAAACACCAGTAGATTACTGTGTTTCAGCAATACTTTGGCTTCGAGGATAACTGCTTGATTAATCCATTGCATCACGGTTTGCCCGCTTGTTTCACGTATCACCGAACTCAGATAGTGCGGTGTCAGGCATAGCTTGTCGGCATAGAAGTTGACGCTGCGTTCGTGCTTGCTGTGTTGGTTCACCAAAGCGATGAAGCGGCGGAATAGCTCTTCCTGGCGTGAAAGACGTGCCGGAGTTGACTTGCATGTGTGCTCGTGGATATACTTAAGGTTATAGAGAAGTGAGACAATCAAGTGCTGTACGGTTTCGCGGCGGTAAGGCGAACAATGAAGTATGTCCCATAATAAAGAGAAAAAGTGGCTGACGCGTGTCCATTCCGTGTTGTTGCATGAAAAGAGAATCCCGTTTCGTGTGTAAGCTTCCGTAAGAATGGAATTCTGTATCACGGGCAGAAAATGGGCGGTAGGCATGAGGACTTGGAATTCATAGTCGGGACTGATTTCCAGTATCTCTATCAGCGAGTTGTCGGGAATGATAATAATATCATGGGCTGTGGCTTCGTATTCGATAAGATTGATAGATATCCGGCCACTGCCCTGCATGATACGTATAATCCTCCCTTCTTTGGCACGGTAAGGTTGCCCGGTACGGAATAGTCTAGAGCCCATGGCAAAGAAACTGATAACCATTCCCAAATCATCATTTATAAATCTGTACTCAGAATGTTCTACGAAATCCGGATTGTTGCGGATGTCCTCGAATGCGACGCTTATCGGTTTGTTCTTTTCCATATCTTTCCCTTTATGGATAATGTATGTTTCCACCGCAAAGATAATAAAGTATCCCTATTGTTTGCCTTTTCCTACGAAATGTCGTACTATTGGAACATCTTTGCGCACAAATGGATTGTAAGGTTATAGGATTATGCCTTTATCTTTGCATGTGTATAGAACAAAACCATGTAGAATAAACAAGAAACAGATATGAAACGGACTATTCTCTTTTTTACCCTTTCTCTTGCCGTTATGCTGGCACATGCCCAGCTCACGTTGGAGGAGTGTCAGCGCCGGGCGCAGGACAATTATCCGTTGGTTAGGCAATACGGACTGATAGAAAAGGCACGCGGGTACGACCTCTCCAATGCCGGAAAAGGTTACTTGCCCCAGTTCTCCCTATCCGGCAAGGCCACGTACCAGAGCGACATCACCCGGCTGCCGGTCGAAATCCCTAATCTTGACATCAAGACTGCTCCGAAAGACCAATACCAGGTGATGCTCGAAGTGCAGCAGACCCTCTGGGATGGTGGGGATATACGTTCCAGAAAACGGTTGACGCGTGCCGCCTCGGAAGTGGAACTGGAAAAACAGCGTGTAGACATGTATGCCTTGACTGACCGGGTGAACCAGCTCTTTTTCGGCATCCTGCTGCTGGACGAACAGCTGAAACAGAACAGCCTCTTGCAAGAAGATTTGGGCAGAACCCACAAGCAGGTAGCCGACTATATAGCCAATGGCATCGCCACCCCGAGCGACCTGGATGCAGTCAGCGTAGAGCAACTGAACACCAGGCAGCACCGTGTGGAATTGGAGACCACCCGCCGTGCATACCTCAGCATGCTTGCTGCCTTTACAGGCAAGGATCTCTCTTCCGAAACGGTTTTATTGAAACCGGCTGCCGAAGAAAACATAGACCGGCAGATGAACAACCGTCCCGAACTTCGTTGGTACGATGCGCAGGGAGAGCAACTCCGCCAGCAGGAGGCAGCCTTGAACACCCGGTTGATGCCGCGTTTCGGCCTTTTTGTACAAGGGGCATACGGCAATCCGGGGTTGAATATGCTGAAAGATGAATTCAACGCCTATTACATGGCGGGGGTGCGCATGTCCTGGAATTTCGGCAGTCTGTATACACTGAAGAACGACCGCCGCAGGATAGACAATACCCGCCAACAGATAGAGACCGGCCGGGATGTGTTCCTTTTCAACACCCGCCTGCAGGCTACGCAGCAGGATGCGGGTGTCGTATCCATGCGCCGCCAGATGGCGGATGATGACGAGATTATCCGTCTGCGCGGGAATATCCGCCGTGCAGCCGAGGCCAAGGTGCAGAACGGGACAATGACCGTGACCGATATGCTGCGGGAGATTACCAACGAAAGCATGGCGCGACAGACCAAGGCATTGCATGAGGTGCAGTTGCTGATGAACATCTGGCAGCTGAAATATACGCTGAACAATTAGTGACTATAATCCGTAATTTATAACTTGAAATAGTATGAAATCATTGAAATTATTTCCTTTTTTATTTCTCCTTGCCGCCTGCACCGGCGGTACTCCGAAATATGATGTGACGGGAACGTTCGAGGCTACCGAAGTCATCGTTTCTGCCGAGGCGTCCGGAAAACTGCTGAGTTTCGACATCGAGGAAGGCGCGACACTGAAAGACGGGCAGGAGGTAGGCATTATAGATACCGTCCAACTCTATCTGAAGAAACTCCAGTTGGAGGCCAGTGTCAAGTCCGTGGAAGGCCAGCGGCCCGATATCCTGAAACAAGTAGCCGCCACTCAGGAACAGATTGTGCAGGCACGGCGCGAACGCGACCGTGTGTCCAACCTGCTCCGTGTGGGTGCCGCCAACCAGAAGCAGCTCGATGATGCCGAGTCCCTTCTTGAAGTCCTCCGCAAGCAGCTCGACGCACAGAACTCCACCCTGCGCAACAGCGACCGCAGCCTCACTTGGCAAAGTTCCTCCGTCGGCATCCAGGTGGCGCAGATAGAAGACCAGCTGCGCAAATGCCACATCACCTCTCCGCTGACGGGAACCGTCCTTGCCAAATATGCCGAAGCCGGAGAGCTGGCTGCTCCCGGTACCCCTCTTTTCAAAGTGGCGGATATGGAGCAGATTTACCTCCGTGCCTACATCACCTCCGAACAGCTTGCCGAAATCAAGCTGGGGCAGCAAGTGAAGGTTTATGCGGATTATGGCAAGGATGTGCGCCAAGAATATCCTGGCGTTGTCACCTGGATTTCCGATACCTCCGAATTTACTCCAAAAACTATCTTGACGAAAGACGAGCGCGCCAATCTGGTCTATGCCGTAAAGATTGCCGTGAAGAATGACGGGATGCTGAAAATAGGAATGTATGGAGGCTGTAACTTTAACTAATATCTCCAAACGTTACGGCAGCGTGGAAGCCCTGCGGGGTGTCTCTCTGTCAGTGGCTCCCGGTGAGCTTTTCGGCATCATCGGGCCGGACGGTGCGGGCAAGACATCGCTTTTCCGCATCCTCACCACTTTGCTGCTTGCCGACGGAGGCTCGGCTTCGGTCTGCGGTCTGGATGTGGTGAAGGACTACAAAGCCATCCGCAGGCGGGTGGGGTATATGCCCGGACGCTTCTCCCTCTATCCGGACTTGACGGTGGAGGAGAATCTCAATTTCTTCGCCACCGTCTTCCACACCACCATCGAGGAGAATTATGATTTGGTGCGCGACATTTACCGGCAGATAGAACCTTTCCGCAAGCGCCGCGCCGGAGCGTTGTCCGGCGGCATGAAGCAGAAACTCGCCCTTAGCTGTGCCCTTATCCATAAACCGGATGTCCTCTTTCTGGACGAACCCACTACGGGCGTCGACCCCGTGTCCCGCAAGGAATTCTGGGGAATGCTTCGCCGACTGAAGGAGCGGGGTATCACCATCATTGCTTCCACCCCCATCATCGACGAAGCGCGCCAATGCGACCGCATCGCCTTCATCAACGAAGGAGAGATAAAAGGCATCGATACCCCCGACCGTATCCTGACACGCTTTGCGGGCATCCTCTGCCCTCCGGGCTTGCAGCACGAACGGGTGGAAAACCACGAAAACAAGGTGATTGAAGTGGAAGGGTTGACCAAGCGGTTCGGTAATTTCACCGCTGTAGACCACATCTCCTTCCAAGTCCATCGGGGCGAGATTTTCGGTTTCCTGGGAGCCAACGGGGCAGGCAAGACCACCGCCATGCGCATGCTTACGGGACTTAGCCGCCCCACCGGCGGCAAGGCATGTGTGGCAGGTTTCGATGTGGCTTCCCAACCCGAAGAAGTGAAGAAGAACATCGGCTACATGAGCCAGAAATTTTCCCTTTACGAAGACCTCAAGGTGTGGGAGAATATCCGCCTCTTTGCCGGTATCTACGGCATCCCCGAAGCGGAGATTGCCCCCAAGACGGATGAGCTGCTCCTCCGCCTCGGGCTGGAAAAGGAACGGGATACACTGGTGAAAAGCCTTCCGCTGGGCTGGAAGCAGAAGCTGGCCTTCTCCGTCTCCATCTTCCACCGTCCCAAGATTGTCTTTCTGGATGAGCCTACGGGTGGGGTGGACCCTGCCACGCGCCGCCAGTTCTGGGAGCTGATTTACCAGGCTGCCGACGAGGGCATCACCGTCTTTGTCACCACCCACTTTATGGACGAGGCGGAGTATTGCGACCGCATCTCCATCATGGTAGACGGCGTCATCCGTGCACTCGACACTCCCGGGGAGCTGAAACGGCAGTTCAATGCCACTACGATGGACGATGTATTCCAACAACTGGCTCGTCAAGCTGTGCGAACCGCCGACTGAAAATCCGTGAAATCCGCATTATCCGAGCCTAAATATAAATATAGACAATGAAACAATTCATATCTTTCATCCGAAAAGAGTTCTTCCATATCTTCCGCGACCGGCGCACGATGCTGATTCTGCTGGGCATGCCCATCGTGCAGATAATCCTTTTCGGTTTTGCCATCACCACCGAGGTGAAGAACGTGCGTGTGGCGGTGCTCGACCCGTCGAATGACGTAGTTACCCGCCGTATCATCGACCGCATGGATGCAAGCGAATACTTCACCGTCATCCGCCGCCTGCATTCTCCCGCCGATATGGAGGCTTCTTTCGGAAGAGGGGAGATTGACATGGCGCTTGTTTTCAGCGAGCGTTTCTCGGACAAGCTTTATACCGGCGAGGCGCGCGTGCAGCTTGTCTCCGACGCCACAGACCCCAATATGGCGACTATGCAGGCAGGCTATGCCGCAAACATCATCTCCTCTGCCGGGCAGGAGATGCTTCCGCCGGGAGTGCATGCCGCTGCCATTGTACCCCAGCTCAAGCTGCTGTACAATCCGCAGATGAAGAGTGCCTACAACTTCGTGCCGGGTGTCATGGGGCTTATTCTGATGCTGATTTGCGCCATGATGACCTCCATCTCCATTGTGCGCGAGAAGGAGAAGGGGACGATGGAGGTCCTGCTGGTTTCTCCCGTCAAACCGCTTTTCATCATTCTGGCAAAGGCGGTGCCCTATTTTGTGCTGTCGTTTGTCAACTTGACCACCATTCTTCTGCTTTCGGTCTATGTGCTCAATGTTCCCGTGGCGGGCAGCTTGTTCTGGCTGGTGGTGGTGTCGCTGCTATTCATCTTTGTCTCCCTGGCGCTGGGGCTGCTGATTTCCACGGTCACCCGGACGCAGGTTGCCGCCATGCTGGTGTCCGGACTGATGCTGATGATGCCCACCATGTTGCTTTCGGGCATGATATTCCCCATTGAGAGTATGCCCGTTATCCTGCAGGCCATTTCAGCTGTGCTTCCTGCACGCTGGTATATCCAGGCGGTGCGTAAGCTGATGATTGAGGGAGTGGATGTTTCGCTTGTGCTGATGGAGGTCGGCATACTTGCCACGATGGCGGTATTGCTGATAACGGTGAGTTTCAAGAAATTCAAGCATCGGCTTGAGTAAAGAGCGGATATGAATTTTATATTAATTATTCAGGCAGAAGAACATAAGGACAAAAGGATACGGGAAATCTGTTCTTTTGTTCTTATGTCTAAAATCTTTAAAATATCGTCTTATGATAAAGTTTCTCATTGAAAAGGAATTCAAGCAGTTGTTCCGCAACTCCTTCCTGCCCAAGCTGATTTTCATTTTCCCGTGCATGATTATGATACTGATGCCCTGGGCCGCCAATCTGGAGATAAAGAACATCAATCTGAATATAGTGGACAATGACCACAGCGTCTTGTCTCGCCGTCTGGTAGATAAAATCGGTGCATCCACTTATTTCTGCCTGACAGCGCTTCCCGATACATACGATGAGGCTTTGCTGGCCATTGAAGCAGGTTCGGCAGATGTCGTGCTGGAGATTCCCCGTGATTTCGAAAAGGATTGGGTGAAGGGAGAGGCGCCTCGTCTGCTGGTGGCGGCCAATGCCGTGAACGGCACGAAGGGCAGTCTGGGAGGATCCTACTTGTCTTCCATCATCAGTGACTATACCCGTGAACTGGGTTCGGAGTCGTCTTCGCAAGGGCTTGCCGGGAAGCCGCTTCCCCGGGTGGACATCACTACGCAGAACCTTTACAACCCCACGCTGAACTACAAGCTTTTCATGATTCCTGCCCTCATGGTAATGCTGCTGACGCTGATTTGCGGTTTTCTCCCTGCCCTCAATGTGGTGGGCGAGAAGGAGGCGGGCACCATCGAGCAGATAAATGTCACCCCCGTCGGCAAGTTCACTTTCATTGCCGCCAAGCTGATACCTTACTGGCTGATAGGTTTTGTGGTGCTGACCATCTGTTTCGTTCTGGCATGGGTACTTTACGGCATTCTGCCGGCGGGACATTTCCTCACTATCTACGGCATGGCGCTGTTTTTTCTACCGGTGGTGTCGGGGTTCGGGCTGGTCATATCCAATCATTCGACCACGTTGCAGCAGGCCATGTTTGTCATGTGGTTCTTCATGCTTATCCTTATTCTGATGAGTGGTCTTTTCACCCCTATCCACAGTATGCCTGAGTGGGCGCAATGGATTACGCGTATCAATCCGCTGCGCTATTTTGTAGAGGTAATGCGTACCATCTATCTCCGTGGCGGCGGATTTGCCGAACTGCTGCCGCAGTTGGGAGCCTTGTTGGTCTTTGCATTGGTCTTCAATCTGTGGGCGGTAAAAAGTTATAAGAAAAGCAGTTAACTGATTTTTCCATATTAGCATCCCATTTGGCTCTTTTTCTTGAAAAAGGGCTACACCATTTGCCTTGGATAGCTACACCCTTTTGTGTTTAAGGCTACGCCATGAGGAGGAAAAGGTGTAGCCCTTTTATTATGGATAATAAAAGCTGTTTTTTGTGCGGAAAAAGAGTACAAGTAGTGATATGTATCTAATGATAAAGACAGCTGTTATACTTGTTAATTAATTGATAGAGTTTATATGATATTTATCAGTTCCCTTATTGGAAAAAACTCTTATCTTTGCGCGCAAATTAATAAATATCTTATACCAAAATGAATACACAGACTACTTATCTTGCCTCGAAACCGCATTATGAGATTCTTGACGGACTTCGTGGCGTGGCGGCTGTCATGGTTATTATCTTCCATCTTTTTGAAGCACATGCAGGCGGCAGTCATCTTACTCAAATTATCAATCATGGCTATCTGGCAGTGGATTTCTTTTTCATGCTTTCCGGTTTTGTTATCGGTTATGCTTATGATGACCGTTGGAACCGGATGACCGTGGGCACTTTCTTCAAACGCCGTATCATTCGCCTGCATCCTATGGTGATTATGGGAAGCATTGTGGGCGCTGCCTTTTTCTATTTTCAGGAGTCGCCTTGTTTTCCACCTATCGAGAATACGTCCGTTGGAACCATGCTGCTGGTAATGTTACTGGGCTGTACTTTGCTTCCCCTTCCGCTGAAGTTTGACATTCGTGGCTGGACGGAAATGCATCCGTTGAATGGCCCGGCATGGTCGCTCTATTATGAATATATCGGTAATATCTTGTATGCGTTGTTTGTACGCAAGTTCAATAAGGTGGCCCTGTCGGTGCTGGTATTTGTGGCAGGGTGTTTTACGGTATACCGTTGTCTGACTGCTCCTGCCGGCGATATTGTGGGTGGTTGGGCCTTGAACTGGGAACAGCAGTATGTGGGCATGGTCCGGCTGATGTATCCGTTTTTCGGCGGATTGCTTCTGTCACGCCTCGGCTGGCTGATACGGCTTGAAAAGCGTGCTTTCTGGTGGTGCAGCCTGCTGATTGTGGTGGTTCTTTCCATTCCCCGTATCGGAGGTGAGGATGGTTACTGGATGAACGGGCTTTACGAGGCTTTCTGTATTATCTGCATCTTCCCGGTCATTGTTTCAATGGGAGCGGGCGGCAAGGTGACCGGTAAGCGCTCTACTGCCGTATGCAAGTTCCTGGGAGACATTTCCTATCCGATTTATATCACCCATTATCCACTGGTATATACTTATACGGCTTGGGTATGCAACAATAACGCTACAATGGCAGAAGGTATCCCTTATATGATACTTACTTTCGTGGGAGCCGTTGTCCTTGCTTATGCTTGTTTGAAACTCTATGATGAACCGGTGCGCAGGTGGCTTACAGACCGTTTCCTGAAAGGGAAAAAGAAATAATTCCTATAGATATGGATATAAAAAATCTCCCGTTGCATTATCTTGTGCAGCGGGAGATTTTCTTTAATGACCGGGCGTTATTTTACGTCGATGAATTTCTTGGCCTTTTCTTTTTCTGCTTCTGTAAACTTAGGCAATGTAATGTTCAACACGCCGTTTTCTACATGGGCACCAATCTTTTCCTTATCGACATCGTCCGGAAGAATCATGGTTTGCTGGAACTTGGTGTATGAGAATTCGCGGCGCAAGTAGCGGCCTTCCTTCTTTTCGTCCTTGTTGTTCTCTTCCTTGCTTTCTGTTTTCTTTTCCATGCTGATGACCAGGTTGTTTTCTTCGTCGATGTGAACGTTGAAGTCTTCTTTTGTCATACCGGGAGCAGCCAATTCAACTTTGTACTCTTTTGCTGTTTCGAATACATTGATGGCAGGGGCGGTGGCATTTGCTTTTACCATCCAATCATTGTCAAAGAAATCATTAAAAATACTCGGTAACCAATTTTGGTTTCTTCTTACAGGCATCATAGTTATAGTCTCCTATTGTTTAAGTTAAACATGCTATTTAGTTTTGAACTCCGGTTCTTTGTCTTCGGGTGTCTGCCTTTTGGGCTTTTCACCGTCCGTTTCTTGAACCGTCGTTCGCTAACTATATTGCAAACCTTATGCCAACCGGTTTTTGTTGACTCTATTGACTATTTGTCATTAAAAATCTGACTTATTTGCTTGTTTAATGCCATTTTGCTATCTTATTTATTTAAAATTGATAGATTTTCAGACTAATTTAAAACGCATTCTCCAACGCTTGGCTTCTTCGTTCCAATCGTGGCTGATGATTTTGAAGGTTCCGATTTCTGATGTATTCTCCACATGTACTCCGATGCAGAGGCATTCGTCGTAATCGCCTACTTTTACGACACGTACCGTTTCCGAAGCACCATCGGGCAGGCGTTCCAAGTCGAAACGTCCTTGCGCTTCCTCTTGCGTAATGAATTCTGTTGTGACGGGCAGCTGTCGGGCGATAACCTCGTTTACGACCTCTTCCAGCTTCTTTATTTCTTCTTCCGTGGGGCAGGCGGCAAGACGGTAGTCCAGCTTGCTTTTCTTCCGTTCTATGTGTGCTGATATGGAGCGGCCGCAACCGAATAACCTTATCATGGTTTGGTTGATGATGTGCTCCGTTGTATGCATAGGAGGGTACTCCTGCTTGTTGTGGTCATTGAGATGAGGTTGTTGTTCCATGTATAATTTCAATAGTTGATATATAATTTGATATTTTATCGTTTGAGGTTGGCCAGCACTTCTTCTTTCAAGATGCTGTATATATGTATGTCTGTATATTCTCCAGAAGCCAGCAGTTCTCCGCAACGTTCTGTTCCCTCATGGATGAAACCGAGGCGAACCGGTACCGCGTTACTGGCTGCATTGCCCACGGCACAGCGAATTTGTATCCGCTTTATCTCTTTTTCTTGTACGGCCCACAGACACAGCTTGCGGACACTTTCAGTAATGATGCCCCGGTGCTGGTATTCCGGCAGTAGCCAATAGCCGAGTTCTGTACGGTGGTTGTCGAAATCGGAGAAATGGAAACCTATCAGTCCGCAGATTTCATGCTGCTGGTTCCAAATACCGAATATAGGTTCATTTCGTTCGGCAGGAGCAGATAGTACCTGACGTAAAAAAGCTTCTTCATCAGCTGTTGTGCGCATATTATCCACAAATGGCAGCCATGTTCTTAAGTAATCCCGGTGTGTGTCGATGGCATGGTAGATGGCTGCGGCATCTTCTATTCTGATTTCCTGCAGATAAATGTCCGGAAGGATGGGGAAGGAAATGGGAGAGGAGAGGATATGCACGTCCCTTGATTGGGAAAGCTGTATCCTTTCCCTGATTTTTCCCCAGGCATGTGTATCGAACAGACAGCTTTCACGCATGGTGTGATACATCTCCTTGAACCGGGACATGGGGATAGTGAAGCTCAATAAGTCCGCTTCGAAGTATGGGCGGACGGAGGGGTCGAAGAATCCCAGGAAAGTGCGTTTCCCTTGTTTCCGGTTTTCAATGATGGTTTGGGTAATGACGGAGCAACAGCCGGAGCCGAATGGGGCTGCCACGGCATCCGATGCATTGTTGTCGAAGAAGGTCCATGTCGCCAGTCCGGATAGAATGTCGGGAGTTGGCAGGAACAGCAGTCCTTCCACTTCATCAAAGGAAGGTATCTTGTCTATGCGGGCAAAATGCAGATAGGTTTTGTCAGTTCTGGAAATCTGTAGCTCATTGACAAAATCTACCACCATTTCGGGAGTCTTCTTGTATTTCTCTTTCAAGGAGACAAAACCCGGGACGCGCTCGGGCATTTCTGTAAATCCGGTATAGAACTTGCCTCCTCCGCAGGTGATTGTTTCGTTGCTGAGACTGACGGTTTTGCCGTCTCTGACTTGTTTCATGCATTTGAAGAGACAACCGGTTACTTTCTCTGTAGATGCCCCCATTCGGTCTGAATACCAAAAGGCGATGGGGAGTTCGGCGTGTTGGCCGAAAGCTTCCTGATAATTGGCAATAAATGTGTGTATATTCATGATGCTCGGATGATATTATGATATGGTCTTTCTTTGGATTTTCCGTAAAGGTAATTCAATATTTTGATTCTTTTGCTTGCAGTATGCCTTTTTATCACTCTGCTTTCGAGCTTTTAATGATAGTAGAATAGGTTTTTATGGTATTTTAATTACTTTTGCATGAGGATTCTCAAAAAGTATTGCCTTTAACTAATCGGAAAGCCGGATGAAAAATATAATCATATTCTTGTGTCTTTGCACCATCTGTATGTGCCGCCTTCATGCTGCAGACAGCAGCCGGGCGGATTCTTTGCTGCTGAAACTGGACCAGGCGATAAAGGAGCGTCCCATATATATGGAGCAGAAAGAGCTGAAACTGGTGGAACTGAAAAGACAGTTGCATCGACAGATACCGGATGAAGAACGTTTTGCCATTCTTGGCACATTGCTGGATGAGTACCGTTCGTTCAATACGGATTCTGCATTGCACATGGCCGAGGAAAGGGAACAGATAGCCATACGTCTTGGAAACCGGGAATACATAGACAATGCCCGCATGAATAAAGCAGATGTTTTGGGAATGACCGGTATGTATAAGGAAGTTATGGATTTGATGCGGAATATCCATATAGACCGGTTGCCGGTGGATATCCATCCATATTATTACCATATCTACCGTACGGTCTATGGCCTTATGGCCGATTATGCCGTGACGGCATATGAAAAGAAGCTTTATACGGAGCTTACGGACAAATATCGTGATTCGTTGCTGTTGGTCAATAAAGATAATCTTCTGATACATACCTTGATTCAGTCCGACCAGTATAATGTACGCAATGAATATGACAAGGCCATCCGTTTGCTGACGGATTATCTGGCGCTGCAGAAGGACTATGAACACGACGTTGCGATTTGTGCCTATACTTTATCAGAGTCTTACCGGCTGAAAGGGGACAAAGAGAAGGAAAAGGAATACCTGATTGTTTCTGCTATGGCGGATATGAAAACCGCTGTCCGTGAATATATCTCTTTACGCAAGCTCGCCGTACTGCTTTACCAGGAAGGAGACATCGAGCGTGCCTATTCTTATGTAAAGATATGTATGGAAGATGCAGCCGCCTGCAATGCCCGGTTGCGCAAGCTGGAGATTCTGGAAATCTTTCCCATCATTAATGATGCTTACCAGCAAAAGACGGAGAAGCAGCAGGAGCAGATGAAATGGGCACTGGTATCTATCAGCCTGCTTTCACTTTTTCTGTTACTTGCCATATTTTATGTATACAAGCAGATGAAGAAAGTGGCTGCCGCCCGCAGGGAAGTGATTGACGCCAACAAACGGTTGAAGGAGCTGAATGATGAGCTTCACCTTTCCAATGCACAACTCAAGGAGGCCAACCACAGCATTGCCGAAAACTCCTATCTGAAGGAGGAGTATATCGGCCGTTATATGGACCAGTGCTCGGTCTATTTGGAAAAGATGGACAATTACCGCCGGTCGCTGGGAAAGATTGCCGCTACCGGAAATGTGGAGGAACTCTACAAGAACATCAAGTCTTCTAAATTCATAGAGGGGGAATTAAAGGAATTCTATACCAACTTTGATAATACCTTCCTGCAGCTGTTTCCTACTTTTGTAGAAGACTTCAATGCCCTGCTTGCCGATGATGAGCAAATATCCTTGAAAGCCGGCGAACGGATGAATACAGAGTTGCGCATCTTTGCATTGATACGTTTGGGCATTACTGACAGCGTGAAGATAGCCCAGTTCCTTCGGTATTCTGTTACCACCATTTATAACTATCGTACGAAGGTTCGCAACAAGGCTGCCGGTGACCGCGACTTGTTGGAACAGGAAGTGATGACAATTGGCAAGTCGAAGAACTGAGAATAGGGGTTTTGAAGCTTGGAAGTGTCTCTTTTACCCTTATATTTTCACTACTTTTTTAGTTGGGTAATAATTTTATATATTATTGATATATAGTGGTTTAAGCCTTTTTGAATGATGTAAACCACTACTTTTTTACTCTTTCCTCCACTATTGGCTTCTCTTATCTGATACATTTGCATTGTTCCTCTTCGGAAAGAGTGACACATGTGATTTATGTTTTTATTATTAACTTTAAATTCTTATATTATGCAAAAGTACAAAATGCCAATCAGCAGGCTACGGATGATGGTTTGTCTGATAGGAATGTTACTTCCGATGTGCATGTTCGCACAGCAAATTACAGTACAAGGTGTAGTGAAAGACCAGACCGGTGAAACGGTTATTGGCGCCAGTGTAATGGAAAAAGGAACCACAAATGGGACAATAACCGGTATTGACGGTGATTTCTCTTTGAACATGTCTTCGAACGGTACTCTTGTCGTTTCATTTGTAGGCTATAAGACTCAAGAGGTGCAGGTGAAGGGACAGAAACAGCTTCAGGTAGTTTTGTCTGAAGATGCCGAAATGCTGGATGAAGTGGTGGTGATAGGGTATGGCACCATGAAGAAAAGCGACCTTACAGGAGCAGTGTCCTCCATCGGTAACAAGGATATCAAGGATTCCCCCGTATCCAATTTGGGACAAGCCATCCAGGGAAAAATCTCAGGTGTGCAGATTGTAGATGCCGGTAAACCGGGAGACAATGTATCCATCAAGATTCGTGGTTTGGGTTCTATCAACAACTGCGACCCGCTGGTCGTGATTGACGGAGTGCCTACCGACTTGGGCTTGTCTTCCTTAAATATGGCCGATGTGGAACGTTTGGATGTATTGAAGGATGCTTCGGCCACAGCCATCTACGGTTCCCGGGGAGCTAATGGAGTTGTGATGATTACCACCAAACGCGGTACGGAAGGAAAAGGAAAACTTGCTGTATCTGCCAATTACTCTTTCCAGAATGCTACGAACGTACCTTCTTTATTGAACGCGGCGCAGTATGCCGAGTTGAGTAATGACATGATGGTGAACAGTGGACGCAATCCTAATCCGGAATGGGCCAATCCTTCTGAATTGGGTGCAGGTACCGACTGGATGGATGAATTGCTCCGTACGGGTGTGATGCAGAACTATACGGTAAGTTATTCCGGCGGTAACGAGAAATCCCATTATTATGTGTCCGGTGGTTTTCTGGATCAGTCCGGTATCGTGAAGAGTGTGAATTACCGTCGCTTCACATTCCAGTCCAACAGTGATGCGCAAGTCTTGAAATGGTTGAAGTTCTCCAATAACATTACGTTCAGTGCCGATACGAAGAAGTCGGGCAGCTATAATATAGGTGATGCGCTGAAAGCGCTCCCCATTTATCCGGTGAAGAATGAAGATGGCAGTTGGAGTGGTCCTGATGGTAACTCGGAATGGTATGGCAGCACGCGCAACCCCATTGGACCGACGGAACTGAACAAGAGTCAGACTGATGGATATAACTTCCTGGCCAACTTGACGGCAGAACTTACTTTTACCAAATGGCTTAAGTTTAAAAGTACTTTCGGCTACGATGCCAAATTCTGGTTCATAGACAACTTTACCCCCAAGTATAACTGGAAACCCACTCCCACAGAGGAGACTTCACGTTATAAGAGCGATAACAAGTCGTTCACTTATTTGTGGGACAACTATTTCCTATTCGACCATACTTTTGCAGAAAAACATCGTGTGGGATTGATGGCCGGTATGTCTGCCCAATGGAACACCAACGACTACCTGAATGCGCAGAAGAATGTGTTTATGTTCGACAATGTGCACGAAATGGATAATGGCGAGGAAATGTATGCCATCGGTGGAAACGAGACAGAGTGGGCATTGCTCTCTTACATGGCACGTGTCAACTACTCTTACGAAGACCGCTATTTGCTGACTGCAACCATTCGTCGTGACGGTTCCAGCCGTTTCGGTAAGAAACATCGCTGGGGTACTTTCCCTTCCGTATCTGTGGCATGGCGTGCCTCTCAGGAAAAGTGGTTTCCAAAAAACGACTATATCAATGACTTGAAAGTGCGTGCGGGATACGGTGTGACCGGTAGCCAGGCAAGTGTTGGAAACTACAGCTATCTGGCATCCTACAATACCAGTGTATATCCTTTCGGCATTTCGAGCGGCAATCAGACAGCGCTGGTTTCTTCTACTCTCGCCAACCCGTATATCCATTGGGAAGAGGTGGCACAAACCAACATCGGTTTTGATGCCTCACTGTTCAATTCACGCGTTATGTTCTCGTTCGATGCTTATCTGAAGGAGACGAGAGACATGCTGGTAAAGGCGTCTATCCCCATCACATCGGGATTTGAAGATACTACAACCACGTATACCAATGCCGGAAAAGTACGTAATCAAGGTATTGAAATGAGTCTGCATACCATCAATCTTACCGGTGAACTGGGATGGGAAACGAACCTGACCGCCACTTACAACAAGAATAAAATTAAGGATTTGAACAGCGACGTTCCTTATTACATTAACCAAATCAATAACTCCTATGTAACGATGCTGGCAAAGGACTATCCCATTAATGTCTTCTACGGCTATGTTACGGACGGAATCTTCCAGAACCAGTCTGAAGTGAATACACATGCCGTGCAGCCGGGAGCTGAGCCGGGTGATATCCGTTTCAGGGATTTGAACAACGATGGTGTCATCAATGATAGTGACCGTACCGTCATCGGTAACCCGAACCCAAGTTGGCTGTTCTCCATGAACAATAGCCTTTCCTATAAGGGTTTCGAACTTTCTGTTTTCTTACAAGGTATAGCCGGAAATAAGATATACAATGCCAACAATATCGACAATACCGGTATGGCAGCTGCCTATAACCAGACTACCGACGTACTGAAGCGTTGGCAAGGAGAGGGGACCAGCAATTCGATGCCGCGTGCCGTGTTCGGCGACCCCAATCAGAATACACGCGTGTCAGACCGCTTTGTGGAGAATGGTTCTTATCTGCGTTTGAAGAATATCACACTCTCATACACTTTCCCGAAGCAGTGGTTACAGAAAGCCCAGATTGAGAATGCACGCCTTTCCCTATCTTGTGAGAATGTGGCTACCATCACCGGATATTCCGGTTTCGACCCTGAAGTGGGTATTAACGGAATAGACCAGAACCGTTACCCCATTTCCCGTACGTTCAGCTTAGGATTAAACTTTAACTTTTAATGATTGACTCGGATATGAAAAAGATAACAAATTTACTATATATGCTGGCAGTATTGCTGCTGGCTTCCTGCAGCGACTTTCTGGACAAGTCTCCTAAAAATACGGTTGACCCGGAAACGACGGTGACCGATGATGTGGCCATTGCTCTGACCAATGCCTGCTATCGCACCCTTCAGTCTTCCAATATGTACAACCAGCGTATCTGGACACTGGATATTGTGGCGGGTAACAGTCTGGTGGGTGCCGGTGGCGGTACCGACGGCCTTGAAACAATACAAGCTTCTAACTTCATAACGCAGAGCGACAATGGCATGGCATTGTACATGTGGCGTTCTCCCTGGGTGGGGATAGGACAATGCAACATTGTGTTGAATAGTCTTCTGGAGGCTGAAGCCGTGTCAGAGAAAATCAAGAACCGCTGTCTGGGAGAGGCTTATTTTCTCCGTGCACATTATTACTATGTATTGGTACGTCTGTACGGTGGTGTTCCACTGCGTTTGGCTCCTTATAATCCGGGAGAACCGACAGACATTGCACGCGCTACAGTCGAAGAGACTTATGCCCAGATAATTTCCGATTGTAAGAATGCGGTTGACCTGCTTCCTGCCAAGTCTTCTTACGACGACGAGAACGTGGGACGTGCCTGCAAAGATGCAGCTTTGGCCATGTTGGCAGATATTTATCTGACGCTGGCTCCTAATCATACGGAATATTATCAGGAGGTGTCTGATTTGTGTGATGAGATAACAAATTTGGGGTATGACCTTTCTTCCTGCAAGTATGAGGACAATTTCGATGCATTGGTCAATAACGGGCCGGAATCTTTGTTCGAGGTCCAGTATTCGGGCAATACGGAATATGATTTTTGGGGAAACAATCCGCAGTCTTCCTGGCTTTCTACTTTCATGGGTCCCCGTAATTCGGACTTTGTTGCCGGCAGTTATGGCTGGAACCAGCCTACAGAAGAATTTGTGGGTCAATATGAGAGCGGTGACAAACGTAAGGATTTGACCGTGCTTTATGCCGGATGTCCGGATTTTGACGGTAAGGCTTACAAAAGCTCTTATTCCAATACGGGATACAATGTACGCAAGTTTCTGGTGTCGAAAACGGTTTCTCCGGAATACAATACCAATCCTGCCAACTTCGTGATTTATCGTTATGCGGACGTCCTGCTGAAGAAGGCCGAAGCTTTGAATGAAATGGGACGCCCTGACCAGGCTGCCGTGCCTTTGAATATTGTACGTAAGCGTGCCGGACTGCCGGAGGTTTCGGGCTTGTCACAGGAAACCATGCGTGAAAAGATTATCCATGAGCGCCGCATGGAACTAGCTTTCGAAGGGCATCGCTGGTTCGACATGATTCGTGTCAACAATGGAGAGTATGCCATTAAATTCCTGCATTCCATTGGAAAGAGCAACGTGAACAAGAACCGCTTGCTGTTCCCTATTCCGCAGACGGAGATGGATGCTAATACCTTAATGGTGCAGAACCCGGGTTATTAATTAATTTAATCAGAAGAATATGAAGAAATATATTTCACACCTTGTATTTGCCTTACTGGGCTGTGCAGCCTTATCTGCTTGTGTAGATGATGATTACATGGAATTGGATAAAGGACAGAATGAACTTGTACTGACGGCCAGCAAGACGGAAGTTGTTTTGAATGAGCAGGCACATGCCGATGATGCCCTGGAGCTTTCCTGGACTACGGGAACCAATTATGGGACGGGTAATAAAATTTCTTATACGCTGGAATTGGCCAAGACCGGCAGTGATTTTGCAGATTCTTATGTAGCTGTGGAGAATGCCGTACAAGAATACTCATGGAAAAAGAGCGTGGAGGAATTGAATGACATCCTGCGCAACCATTTTGGGGCAACTGCCGGGGAGAACATTTCGTTGGAAGCGCGCTTGACAGCTACTGTAACGGAACGGGACGAAAAACAGGTGTCTACCACTGCTTTCAGTGTTACAGCCTATAAACCGCTCACATCCACCCTTTATCTGATAGGTAGTGCCACTCCGGGCGGCTGGAGTGCCGATGATGCGACAGAGATGACCCGCAAGGACAATGGTATCTTTACATGGACGGGCCGGCTTGTGGCCGGTGAATTTAAGTTCATCACGACCTTAGGCTCATTCCTGCCCTCTTACAACAAAGGAACAGATGGATTGCTGGTTCTTCGTAGCAGTGATGACCAGCCGGATGAACCTTTTGTTGTCGAAGAAGACCATAATTACATCGTCGAGGCCAATCTGTTTACCGGTGTTCTTACATTGACCCAGACAGAGACGTTGGCACCTGCCTACGACCAGCTTTATTTTGTGGGTAACGCTACGGATTGGGGATTCGTGAAGATGAAACAAGATGTGCTCGACCCATACTTGTTCCGCTTCGGCAAGTTCTTTGAAGTGGGCAAAGGAGGGGAATTCAAGTTCGGAACCTCCGATGGAAGTTGGGAGAACATGTATAAGGCCAAGAATGCCGATGCTGCTTATACCGATACAGAAGTGGTGTTTGTGAAAGGGTTCGACCCGGACAATAAATGGGTGCTGAAAGACGGGGAATGCGGCAAGGCCTACAAGATTTGCATGGATATCCGTAGTGGTAAGGAACGCATGATGATGAGCGAATTTACTCCGTATGAGATGATTTATATGGTAGGTGATGCTACTCCGGCCGGTTGGACGATTGGTGATGCTACGCCGATGCAGACAACGGATAATCCGTATGTGTTTACTTGGAAAGGTACGCTGAATGCCGGTGAGTTGAAATTTACTTGTGATAAGCAGGAAGATTGGAATGGAGCCTGGTTCATGCCGGCTGTAGCAGACAAACAGCCTACAGGAGAAACAGAACCGATGCTTTTCCTTGATAAATCAGACGAAGCGTTCAAAGCGCAATATCTGGACGTGATGGTAGGCGGCATCGACCAGAAGTGGAAGATTACGACAGCAGGTTCCTATCTGATTACTTTGAATCAGCTGGAAGAGACAATTTCAATCGTGAAACAATAGGTATCTACAATAGATGAAGAAGATAGTTTATACAACACTGGTAGCCTTGCTGCTGGTTGCATGCAGCAAGGAGAGTGATGATACCGGCAGCGGTACCGGTGGAGGCGGAGAGAGTGGAGGGGTTACGGAAGTAACCCCAGTCACCTCGGACTTGACGGTCAACCTCACTACCGACAAGGCATGTTACCGGCCGGGCGAGAGTGTTTCTTTTACAGCTGACGCCCTTCCTGCCGGAGCTAAAATCCGCTACCGGACAATGGACAAGGTTGTATCGGAGCAGGCTGCTGCCGGTACTACTTGGACTTGGACTGCTCCGGCAACCGATTATACCGGTTATCTGGTGGATGTGTACCGTACGAAAGAGAATGGAACAGAGGTTATTCTTGGTACTATTGCCGTAGATGTATCCAGTGACTGGACACGTTTTCCACGTTATGGTTTCGTTGCCACTTTTGATGCTTCGAAAAAGGTGGATGGAGTGATAGAGAAGGAGATGGCTTTCCTAAACCGTTGCCACATTAACGGGGTACAGTTTCAGGATTGGCACAACAAGCATCATTGGCCGTTGGGCGGTACGCGTGAGCACCTGGACGAGGTCTATAAGGACATTGCCAACCGGGAGGTCTATACCGAGGTAGTGAAGAAGTATATCTCTACACAACACAGCCTGGGCATGAAGTCCATGTTCTACAATCTATGTTTCGGAGCTTTGGACGATGCCGTTTCCGACGGGGTAAAGGAAGAATGGTACATATTCAAGAACACGGGACGCATGGATAAGGATTCGCATGACTTGCCCTCCAGTTGGAAAAGTAATATCTTCCTGCTCAATCCCGCCAATACGGAATGGCAGGCATATATTGCCCAGAGAAACGATGATGTTTATGCCAATCTGGACTTTGACGGTTATCAGATAGACCAACTGGGAAACCGGGGTGACCGCTATGACTATGATGGCAATAAGGTAAATCTGCCTAAGGGATATGCCTCGTTCATCGAAGCCATGAAACAGAAGCATCCGGACAAGCGTTTGGTGATGAATGCCGTCTCCAGCTATGGAGCTTCCCAGATAGCTGGTACGGGTAAAGTGGATTTCCTTTATAATGAAGTATGGGGCGATGAGGCAGGCTTCAAGGATCTGCACACCATTATCAAAGCGAACGACCAGTATGGCAACCATGCCTTGAAAACGGTGTTTGCCGCATATATGAACTATGACAAGGCAGGTAGCAGTACCGGTGAGCTCAATACACCGGGTGTGCTGCTGACGGATGCTGTGATATTTGCTTTGGGAGGCTCTCATTTGGAATTGGGTGACCACATGCTATGCCGCGAGTACTTTCCAAGCACGGCTTTGCAGATGAACGATGTACTGAAAACAGCCATGATTCGTTATTATGACTTTATGACGGCTTATCAGAACCTGCTTCGTGATAAAGATACGGAGGCGGAGATTTCCGTTTCTCTGAACTGTACGGATGCTGCGCGGAATCTTTCTCTGAATGCATGGCCGCCGCAGAAGTCTGCCATCACTGTATATGCCAAGAATGTAAATGGCAGGCAAGTCATTCATCTGCTCAACTTCCTCAATGCGGATAACTTAAGCTGGAGGGATTTGAACGGAACAATGCCCGAACCGCGTCTGGTGTCCGACGTGCCGTTGAAGATGAATGTTTCCGGTAAAGTGAACAAGATATGGGTTGCATCGCCCGATTTCCATGCCGGTGCTTCGCAGGAACTGTCATTCGAACAGAAGGACGGCACGGTTACCTTTACCTTGCCCTTGCTGAAGTACTGGAGCATGCTTGTGATGGAATAAGAATATCCAATAAAGGAACAAACAGATTATGGTAATGAAGAAATATATATTTTTATTTTTTGCCGTCTGTGCATTTTCAGTATATGCGAATGCACAGAACCGCACCGGAGACTGCACTTCTTATACCAGTGACGACCGCAGTGTGACCTTCTATTTAAATGACAGTTCTGCCATACAATTACGTCTGTGTAGTCAGTCTACGGTACGTATATGGTTTTCTCCCGACGGTAGTTTCCAGCGGAATAATCCTTCCTTTGCCGTCGTCAATGAGGACCTGGAGGATGTCGGTACCGTCCATGTGGACGAACAGAATGCCTGCTACGAGATTTTTACCCCTAAACTCCGTATCCGGGTAAACAAGTCTCCGTTTAACTTACAGATATTCGACAAGTATCAGAAACTGCTGTTCAGTGATTATGCCGATAAGGGGCATATCAGTAACGGGCAGCGCAAATTGGAATACAAGACCCTCCGTCGTGACGAACACTTCTTCGGCTTGGGAGAAAAGACCGGCAAGCTGGACCGTCGCGGCGAAGCCTACAAGATGTGGAACAGTGACAAGCCTTGTTATAGTACCGTTGAGGACCCGCTCTACAAGAGTATTCCGTTCTTTATGAGCAGTTATCGTTATGGTATTTTCCTGGACAATACGTATAAGACCGAATTTAAGTTTGGTACGGAAAGCCGCGATTACTACAGTTTCGAGGCTCCTGGGGGAGAGATGATTTATTATTTTATCTTCGGGAAGGATTATAAGGAAATCATGAAACAATATGTCGACCTGACGGGAAAACCCATGATGCCTCCTAAATGGGCATTGGGCTTTGCACAATGCCGGGGACTGCTGACGAGCGAGAAATTGTCTTATGAAATAGCTGAAGGCTATCGTAAGCGCGGAATTCCTTGTGATGTTATTTACCAGGACATAGGCTGGACACAGTATTTGCAGGATTTTGAGTGGCGGAAAGGGAACTACGAGAATCCGAAAAAGATGCTTGCAGACCTCAAGGATATGGGCTTCAAGGTGGTGGTTTCGCAAGATCCGGTCATTTCACAAGCCAATAAGCGGCAATGGGAGGAAGCCGATAGGTTAGGGTATCTGGTAAAGGACTCCACCAACGGCAGGAGTTATGACATGCCCTGGCCCTGGGGTGGTAATTGTGGAGTAGTGGACTTCACCCTTCCTGCTGTGGCAGACTGGTGGGGAGCTTATCAGCAGAAGCCCATTGATGATGGCATTGCCGGTTTCTGGACTGATATGGGTGAACCTGCCTGGAGCAATGAGGAGCAGACGGAACGCCTGGTGATGAAACACCATTTGGGCATGCATGATGAGATTCACAATGTTTATGGTCTTACGTGGGATAAGGTGGTGAAGGAGCAGTTTGAAAAACGGAATCCTAACCGTCGCGTATTTCAGATGACACGTGCCGCTTTTGCGGGCTTGCAACGCTATACCTTCGGCTGGACCGGTGACTGTGGAAACGGTGATGACGTGACGCAGGGCTGGGGACAGATGGCCAATCAGATTCCGGTACTGTTGTCTGCCGGTTTGGGAATTATTCCTTTTACTACTTGTGACATTACCGGTTATTGCGGAGATATAGAGGATTATCCTGCGATGGCTGAACTTTATACGCGGTGGATACAGATGGGCGCTTTCAATCCCCTGAGCCGCATTCATCATGAGGGCAACGTGGCTGTGGAGCCGTGGCTGTTCGGCGAAGAGGCCGAGAAGAATGCCAAGGCGGCCATCGAATTGAAGTATCGCCTTTTGCCTTATATCTATACGTATGCCCGCGAAGCACACGAAACGGGGTTGCCTCTCATGCGACCGATGTTTCTGGAATATCCGGCAGATATGGAAACGTTCTCTACGGATGCCCAGTTCATGTTTGGCAGCAAACTGCTGGTTGCTCCGGTGGTAAAGAAAGGAGCGCGAAACAAGAATGTGTATCTTCCTGAAGGAACTTGGATTGACTACAACAACAAACACACAGCATATAGCGGTGAGCAATGGATGACGGTGGATGCTCCCCTCAATACTATTCCTATGTTTGTAAAGCAGGGAAGTATCATACCTCAAATGCCGGTCATGAACTATACGGATGAGAAACCGGTCTATCCGGTTACGTTTGAGATATTTCCTGCTGCAGCGGGCAGTGAAACTACCTTCTCGCTTTATGAAGATGCAGGAACTGATTTAGGATATTTGCGTGGAGAGTTCATGCGCACTCCTATTACTTGCCAGACTACCGACAAAGGCTATACGCTGAAAGTAGGTACACGAACCGGTGAGAAATATAGCTTACCCGGCCAACGAAACCTGATGTTCTGCATCTATACGGAACAGATGCCGAAAACAGCTTTGCTGGACGGTCAGAAAATCAAGAAAACGAATGTCGGAAAGCTGGAAGAAAATCGGGAGACAGAGTTTACGATAACTGCCTGGTGTCCCGACAAGAAGCAGGGGACCTGCCTGCTGAGGTTGCCGGATGATGGAAAGGAACATATCATTGAGTTTATCTATTAACACAAAAAACATATCATTATTATGAAGAAATTTGTACTTAGCGCGGCTTTGCTTTTTTCTGCCCTGGCGGGGAATGCTGAAGGCATTTCATCCCCTTCGGGCATGGTGAAGCTGGGTTTTGAACTGACAAAAGACGGGAGACCAGCCTATCAGGTGGATTATAAAGGGGCTCCTGTCATCAATCCCAGTACGTTGGGATTGGAACTGAAAGGAGCTACCAGCCTGATGGATGGTTTCAAAGTAGTAAGGACTTCTACTTCCACTTTCGATGAAACCTGGCAACCGGTGTGGGGGGAAACAAAAGATATCCGCAACCACTACAACGAATTGCTGGTAGAACTTGAACAACCGTCTACCACTCGTTTTATGAATATCCGTTTTCGGGTATATGATGACGGCGTGGGATTCCGTTATGAGTTTCCGCAACAGAAGAATCTGGTTTATTTTGTGATAAAGGAAGAGCATTCCCGGTTTGCCATGACCGGCGACCATACTGCCTGGTGGATTCCGGGAGATTATGATACCCAGGAATATGATTACACGGAGTCCAAACTCTCTGAAATCCGTGGACTGCTGCAGGGAGCTGTGAGTGACAATGCGTCACAAACTGTCTTTTCGCCGACGGGTGTCCAGACTTCCATACAGCTTAAAACAGCTGATGGAGTGTACCTTAACCTGCACGAGGCAGCCTTGGTAGACTACTCTTGCATGCATCTCAACCTGGATGACAAGAACCTCGTTTTTGAATCCTGGCTGACCCCGGATGCCCAAGGAAATAAAGGGTATATGCAGTCTCCCTGCTATACTCCCTGGCGTACGGTCATAGTCAGTGATGATGCCCGCGAGATACTGGCCTCCAATTTGATTCTCAATCTGAATGAGCCTTGCAAGTATGACGATACCTCCTGGATTAAGCCGGTGAAATATGTCGGCGTATGGTGGGAAATGATTGCAGGGGGAAAGCCCTGGGCATATACTTTTGACCTCCCTTCTGTGAAACTGGATGATACGGACTATTCCAAGGTGAAACCGAACGGCATTCATCCGGCCAACACGGCTAATGTGAAGAAGTACATAGACTTTGCTGCCGAACACGGTTTTGACCAGGTATTGGTGGAGGGTTGGAATACGGGTTGGGAAGACTGGTTCGGTAATTCCAAGGATTATGTTTTCGATTTCGTGACTCCTTATCCCGATTTTGACATCAAGTATCTGAATGAATATGCTCATTCCAAGGGTGTCCGTCTGATGATGCACCATGAAACATCGGCTTCCGTCCGTAACTATGAGCGGCACATGGAAGCTGCCTACCGTCTGATGAATAAATATGGATATAATTCGGTAAAGAGTGGCTACGTAGGCAATATGATTCCCCGTGGCGAGCATCACTATGGACAATGGATGAACAACCATTACCTATACGCCGTGACCGAAGCTGCCAAACACAAGATAATGGTCAATGCCCATGAAGCGGTACGTCCGACTGGTTTATGCCGTACCTATCCCAATCTGATAGGCAATGAATCTGCCCGAGGCACGGAGTACGAGGCTTTTGCTGGTAACAAGCCCTTCCACACAACGGTACTTCCGTTTACCCGTTTGCAGGGTGGTCCGATGGACTATACGCCCGGTATCTTTGAAATGGACATCAATAAGTTGAATCCGAACAGCCATACGCATGCCAATACTACCTTGACGCGTCAGCTGGCACTTTATGTCACTATGTACAGCCCTCTACAAATGGCTGCCGACCTTCCTGAGAATTATGAGCGTTTCATGGATGCTTTCCAGTTCATCAAAGATGTGGCTGTGGATTGGGACGACAGCCGCTATCTGGAAGCTGAGCCGGGACGTTACATCACTGTTGCCCGTAAGGCAAAAGGTACGAATGACTGGTTTATCGGTTGTACCAGCAGTGAGCACGGACATGCTTCAACTCTGAAACTGGACTTCCTGGATGCAGACAAGCAGTATATTGCAACCGTCTATGCCGATGCAAAAGATGCCGATTATAAAACAAATCCGCAAGCTTATGTTATCCGTAAAGGTATCGTTTCTCCCAAAACGGTCTTGAAACTGAAAGCTGCTTCCGGTGGCGGCTATGCCATCAGCATCATGGAGGTGAAAGATAAATCTGTATTGAAGGGACTGAAGAGGCTTTCCGGGAATATCTGATTTACGGGCATAAAAAAAGGAGTACCGCTGTACTCCAACCTTTGTTAACCTTAAATCTAATACTATGAAAAACACATTGCAAAGATATGGACTTTTGATAAATCTGCAAATTATCCAACTAAAAAAGTATGTTTTATAACACTTATTAGCCGTTTATTCCTTTGCTTCTATTTTTGTTAACAAAAAGGATGCGAATGTGTCAAAAGCACATGAAGACTTTTATAATGTTATAATATTAGGCGCGGATTACGCGGAATAATGCGGATTCAATAAACTAAATCCGTGAAATCTGCGTCATCCGCGCCTAAAATAAAGCGTTAAAGAAGGTTTTGACACATTCCCCTTACCCTTTTACTTCCTGATACATAAATCTTTTAATGCTCTTCTTTGCCGTTTTCTCGAACTCCTCGAAGTGTATCTTGACTTTTGTTATCTGGCAGTAGGCCGGTAATTGCAGATTCAATTCATTCCGATTGTCCTCCATAACCTTTTCGATGTCCGATTGTTCCATACCATGGGCGAATGCATCGTCAAAATCCGGATAGATAAGAGCCACGAGCTTGTCTTTCTGCAATACGATTAGTGATTCGGACACATAGGGCATGTTGTTCAGTTTGCTTTCAATCTCTTCGGGATAGATGTTCTGGCCACTGGCTGTGAGCAACATGTTCTTGCTGCGTCCGCGGACAGTGACATATCCTTCGGTATCCATCGTTGCAAGGTCGCCGGTGTGCAGCCAGCCGCTTACATCGATGATTTGGGAAGTCGCTTCGGCATTTTTGTAATAGCCCAGCATCAGATTGGCACCTTTACAGATTATTTCTCCTGCCACGTTCTGAGGGTCCGGAGAGTCTATCTTTACTTCCATGCGGCTGGTTGCCTTGCCACAAGAGGCCAGTTTCAATGTTTCCCAGCGGCTGGAACAAATGATGGGGCCGCATTCCGTCATTCCGTATGCAATGGTATAGGGGAAACCTATCTGCTTCAGGAAGCGTTCCACTTCGGCATTGAACGGTGCTCCTCCGATGATTATTTCATCGAAATTACTGCCGAATACTTCCATTGCCTTTTTGCGCATGTCGGCCTTGATTTTATCGTTGACAATGGGCATCCGCAATAGCAGCTTGCCTATTTTATTGTCTATCCGGGGCAGGATATCCTTCTTGATAATCTTTTCTACGATAAGCGGTACACACGAAATGACCCGTGGCCTTATTTCGGAGAATGACTGTGCAATAATCTTGGGAGACGGCATACGGGTAAGGAAATACAGATGGGCGCCTGCGGAAAAACCGTATAGAAAATCGTACACCATACCAAATACATGTCCCAGAGGCAGCATGGATACAATATGGTCGCCCGGACGTACGGGGAGCATCTCATGGCAATATGCAACATTGGACCAAAGGCTGCGATAGGGGAGCATGACCCCTTTGGAATATCCCGTGGTGCCCGAAGTATAGTTGATGACAGCCAGTTCTTCGGGTGATTCCTCCTTGCGGTAACTGATATGCTCGGGGCGGAAATTCTTGGGGAAACGTGTGCCATAGAGGACGTTGCGATGTTCGAAAGCCTCCATCAGCTGCTCGTTGCGGCAAACTACCGGAGTGAAGTCCGTCAGCAGTACGATACCCATCAGCGGGGGCATTGCCTCTTCATTGAGGTTTTCCCATGCCCGGTCGCCGACAAACAGCAGCTTGGCTTCGGAATGGTTGACGATGTTGTGGATATTGTCGGCCTTGAACTCATGCAGAATGGGAACGATGACAGCTCCATAGGTAACTGTCGCCAGAAAAGCGACTGCCCAATGTGCACTGTTACGTCCGCAAACGGCAATCTTGTCACCGGGCCTGATGCCGGCGCTTTCCAATACGATATGGAATTTGGCTATTTTCCGTGCTACATCTTTGTATTGCAGTGTAATTCCTTTGTAGTCTGTCAGGGCGTTGCGATCCCAGTTTTTAATAATGCTTTGTTCTATATAATCGATGAACCCTTGTTCTTGTTCCATTCAGCTGTTGCACACTTTAGTTAAAACTGCGCAAAGATAGGTCTTATAGTGATGCAAAGCAAATAGTTTCCACTTTTTTCTTGCCCTGAAACGGATAGAAACTTATCTGTAATTCTTATTCCTTGCTATTTTCCGAAATAAGAAGCAGCTTGTCACCGGCATGAAGTTTTAATGTTCCGTTCGGAATGAGGTACTCATCGCCACGTTTTACAATCATCACCAGTGTGCCTTTGGGCAGGTTCATGTCTTTCAGGGTGTCTGCCTGCTCCAGCATTTCTTGTGTAATGGTCATGTCGTGCAGGTTGGAGTCAATCTCTTCGGGCAGCTCAACTCCGAAATCATTTCCGGTCTTTTCCAGCGGGGTGGAGAGGCCAAGCAGCCGGGCTACCCAGGAGACTGTGGTACCCTGGATGACCAGTGAGACGATGGTTATGAAAAATACGATGTTGAAAATGACATGGGCACCGGGCACGTCAGCCACCACGGGATAGGTGGCAAAGATAATGGGTACTGCGCCACGTAATCCTACCCACGATACGAATAGCCGTGACTTGAGGGTGATTCTCTTGCCAAAAGGCAGCAGGCAGAGAAAAACGCTGAGAGGACGTCCCACGACAATCATGAATACGCCGATGAGCAATGCCACGACTGCAACTTCCAGCATCTCATGGGGGTTGACAAGCAGACCGAGGCAGAGGAACATGATGATTTGGAAAAGCCAGGTCAGTCCGTCCATAAAAGTATAAATCTCTTTCCGGTGCATGATTTTGTTATTGCCTACCATCATTCCGGCGATATACACGGCCAGGTAACCGTTACCTTTCAGCAGGTCGGTGATGGAGAAGGTGAAGAATACAAAAGACAGCAACAGGATAGGATAGAGTGCCTGGTTGTCTATATTCAGCCGGTTCAGCATAAGGATGGCCAGCTTTCCGAGGAAATAACCGGTTGCGGCACCGACAATGAACTGTATGGCAAAAGAGCCCAATATCTGGGGAACTCCCATTCCGGAGGACTGGATGAATTGAATCAGCACGATTGTCAGCATATATGCCATCGGGTCGTTACTACCGCTTTCCAATTCCAGCATGGGGCGCAGATTATGCTTCAGGTTCATTTTTTGTGAACGCAGAATGGCGAATACAGAGGCTGAGTCGGTAGATGACATGGTGGATGCAAGCAAAAGGGAGGTTATCAACGGCAGGTGGATGTTGGTCCAGCTCATGCCGGACAGCCACCAGATAAATAATCCGGTAAAGAGGGCCGTGAGCAGCACTCCTGCAGTTGACAAAACAATGCCGGGAGTCAATATGGGCTTTATCTCCGTAAACTTGGTGTCCATGCCACCGGAGAACAGAATGATGCTGAGTGCAACCATGCCGATGAACTGTGCTTCCTTGGCGTTGTGGAACTGCAATCCCAATCCGTCACTGCCGAACAGCATACCGACGACAAGGAAAAGCAATAACGCAGGCACTCCGAAACGGTAGCCGGTCTTGCCGACAATGATGCTGACGAAAAGTAATATGGAACCTATAAGTAGTATGTTTCCTGCTGTAAATATCATAAATTCTATGCTATATAGTTTGAAATGTGATGTTTCTTATGTCTAATAGTACAAAGATATGCAATGTGTTTAACAAATACAAATCTAAAATAGTTCAATTGAATTTTAAAATAAAGGTGGTTTCTTTACCAGGCAATAAGGATAAATTTCCGCCGGAAAGCCTCATTATTTGCCGGGAAATACTCAATCCAATACCGCTTCCACCCTCTTTGGTCGTAAAGAAGGGGATAAATATGTGTTCGGCAATGTCATTGGGAATGGCAGGTCCGTTGTTGGAAATTTCTATCAGTATGGCTTCCGCTTCATTGCAGTAGGCACGTATGTTGATATGTCCTTCTTTATCTGTATTTTTATCCGATTCGATGGCTTGTATGGCATTTTTCAGTAAGTTGATGACTACTTGTGATACCAGGTTCTCATCGGCATATAGAATAAGGTCGCTTGGCGCGATGTCCGTATGAAAGGTGACCCGGACATCGGGGTGCTGGTGACGGGCGAGTTCGACCATCCGCTCGATAAAACTTTTTACATAGAACAAGGATGGTTCGGGGGTGGGAATACGGGTGAATTTCCGGTATGATTCCACAAAAGAGAGCAGGCCCTTGCCCGTGCTGCTGATAGTCTGCAGGCCGTTTCTGATTTCTTCTTTGGAAACTTGCGCTTCGGTCAGTCCCAGCAGTGTATCGCTTAGGGAGGTTATGGGAGTGACGGCATTCATTATTTCGTGCGTCAGTACGCGGGTAAGCCTAATCCAGGAATCTATTTCCTTTTCATCCAGCTCGTTGTTGATGTCGTTCAGGGCGAGGATGCGAAGATGCTCTTTACGGACTGTAATGTCGCTGACGCGGACAGACATGTTTACAGTGCCTCGTTCGTTGTTGAAAGGCATTTGCAATTTGTCTCCCGGGCGGCAATTGGCAAGAAGGGACGAAAGACGCGGGTCCACGCGGTTCAGCTGGCTGACGTGGGTAAAGACATTGAGGCCCAGCAAACGGAGGGCTTCGCTGTTTTTCTGATATACGGCACCATTGTCGTTCAGCACGAGGATGCCGGTATTCACGCAGTCCAGGATGAGTTCGTAGTACTTTTCTTGCTGGGCTGTTTCACTTTTCACATTATAAAGTATATGGGCAACCCGGTTCAATGCACGGTTCACGAGGCGTGCGTCGGCAGTGTTTTCCGTTTCGGAGAAGTGGATGGCATTGTCGTTGTTTTCGATGGCGTCGAGCATGAAAAGCACCTTCCGCACATGATGGCGGTATAGCTTCTGCTGCCAGTACAAGGCTATGGGAAGCAGCGCAGTGCAGAACGCGCCCCAGAATACGTCGACAGTCCACATCACCCCTGCAAGGAGCGCTACTGCCAGACTGACGGCAACGCGGAATGAATAATTAAAGGCCATACTTCTTCATTTTGTTGTACAACGTCTGGCGGGTGATACCCAGCTGTGCGGCGACGGCAGAGAGATTTCCGCTACATTTGTCGAGCGTCTTCCGTATCATCTGCATTTCCATTTCTTCGAGCGTGGATGCGGCTGCTTCGGGAGTGCCGGTTCGCCGTGCCAGCTGGAACAGTTCTGCGGGAAGGGTTTCGTTGTCACAGATGATAATGGCTTTTTCGATGGCATGTTCCAGTTCGCGGATATTGCCGTACCAGGGGTGGAGCGTAAGTTTCTCGCAGGCGCCGTCCGTCAGCTTGACAGGGGGCTTGTCATATTGCTTGCAGAAGCGGGCGATGAAAAGTTCTGCAAGGGGGATGATGTCTTCGGGCCGCTCGCGCAACGAGGGTATCTCGAGATGTATCGTGTTGATGCGGTACAGCAAGTCCTCGCGGAATTCGCCTTTTGCCACCATCTCGGACAGATTGCGGTTTGTAGCGCAAATCAGCCGTATGTCTACGGGAATGGGAGTGTTGCTGCCTACACGGACAATGCTGCGGCGTTGGATGGCGGTCAGCAGTTTGGCTTGCAGATGGTAGGGGAGATTGCCTATTTCATCGAGAAAGAGGGTGCTGCGGCTGGCTGCTTCGAACTTGCCGGCACGGTCGGCATGGGCATCGGTGAAAGAGCCTTTCACGTGGCCGAACAGTTCGCTTTCGAAAAGGCTTTCGGTGACTGCACCCATATCCACACTTACCATGTCCTGCCGGTTGCGCGGTGAAAGGGAGTGGATTTCGCGTGCCAGCATCTCTTTACCGGTACCGTTCTCGCCCGTAATAAGGATATTGGCATCGGTAGAGGCCACTTTTTCCACCAAAAGGCGGAGCTGCTGCATGGCGGGGCTGTTTCCCCAATACATGTTGCGGGTATCTGCAAACAGGTGGCTGCTTTCTGCCGTACGTCCGGCATTTGGGCCGTTGGCCGGAGATTTTGTTTCAGAAGCTGATACGGCATTCAGTAAGGTTTCCACCAGTTTCTGGTTGTTCCAGGGTTTCACGACGAAGTCTGTGGCTCCTTCCTTGATTCCCCGTACGGCAAGGTCAATGTCGGCATAGGCGGTAAACAGCACTACGGGCAGGGTGGGACATTGCTTCTTTATTTCATGGAGCCAGTATAGTCCCTCGTTGCCGGTATTGATGCCCGAGGTGAAGTTCATGTCAAGAAGAACCACTTGCCATGACCTTTCTCGTAATACGCTGGGCAGGGTTACGGGAGAGGGAAGTGTGATTATCCCTTCAAAATATGGCTTTAACAAAAGCTGCAAGGCGGTAAGTACGCCTCGGTTATCATCGACAATCAGGATGTTTCCGTTTTTTTTTGCCATAAACTATTTCTGTTTTCTGCAGGCAAAGTTAATGATTTATCTGTATTATATGCTTTATTCTATATTTTTGCTTACTAAGAATTAATCGTCCGACAGCTGTTGAATTATCGTCCAACAGTTATCGGACGATAATTCAACAGCTGTCGGACGATAATATAACGATTGTGGGACGAATAGATTTAAGTAAAACAGAAATTAGTTTGTAGCAACTTCAGTAAGAGCTCATGGCGGTACTGAAAAAATTTATAGCAGTTGCAGTTTGATGCCAAATGACAAGCTCAGATAATCCTTGGGTTTCAGATACTTGTTGGTGAAGGCGCTGACTACATATAGGTCACATGTACTTATTTCATAGAAGAAAGTGATTTCTTTGGCCGTGAACCGTCGTTGCGGGTCGATGTCGTAAGTGATGCGCTGTCCTAAGAATGCATGGATGCGTACCTTAGAGGAGAAACCATAATATCCTTTAGGGTAGCGTTCCGGTTCATTGACCCAGAATTCATCGCCGAATACCGTGTTCAGATACATACCGCAAGCCAGCGGTTCTACAGAAAAACGGCTCTGTTTTATTTGCAGGCTCCAGGGAAGGTAGTTCTGCTTGACAGTGAATGTCAGCTTGGTACGTTTGGAGTCATATTTGGGCAATACTCCGAAGAATACGTCTGTTTCCCATTGGTTTCTTCTGCCGTAATCCCATCCGGTACCGAATGACAGCAACCCCATATTGCCGGCAAACTGAATTTTGGTGTGCGTCGGAATCAAGGCCTCCCAATGCCTGCGGTAGCGGTGTACGCGGCGGTCATAACGGTTCTCCCTGGTTCGGCTTTCAATGACGGCATCCGGTTGCGGGTCCATCCATACAGTATCGTGTTCTATGATGAAGATGGTATCTCTCTCTTGTGAAAAAGCAGAAAAAGAGCATACCGACAAGAAGACGACGGCGCATGCCAGGTGATTAATAATATGCCACTTCGCGTTCATATCCGTCGGGGGTTATGGTGAATATATAGTAATTGCGGTTCTTCATGCAGTCGCTCATGTAATACATTATCCCATCTTCAAAGAGGTCTTTCTCGAAACGATGGTGTTCGTGTGCGGATGTACAGAACTGCAGTCCGGGAAATTCCTTGATGTAACGCTGGAATACGTGTGCCACATTATTGTTGAACTCGTTGCAGAACGGGCGTATGTGCATGGACACAACGGTTTTATCGAATTCCTCTTCACGGTCGCGTATCTGTGCGGCAAGAAACTCGAAGTCGGGAATGGGGCGGGAGTAGTCAAATTCGATGGCGTTGGTATTCAGGCAGACAAACTTTACCCGTCCTGCAATGAAGGAGAAATTGGGGTCTCCGAATATTGCACGATAAGTCTCTTCGCCCGTGCCCAGGCAGTCGTGATTGCCGAGAAGTACCACATAGGGTATCTTGAGTTTGTTCATAATGTCCCGTTGCCAAAGGAACTCGTCTGTTACACCGAAGTCACTGACGTCTCCGCCATGAATGACGAAATCTATGTCGTCCCGCTTGTTGAGGTGGCTTACAAAGTCGTCGGTCTCGTCATACCAGCGCTGGGAGTCCCCCATTGTTACGAATCGGATTGTTGTCTTGTTCTGGCAGTTCTGCTCTATTTGGGCAATGTTGTGGGCATTGACATCGGTTTCACCGCTGATGTGTACATCGTAAGGGTGATAATCTATCATGTCGCAGCCGGCCATGAGCAGGCATAGGAATGAAGGATATAAGAGTTTGGGGAATTTCATGTGCAGGTGCTTCATTTAATGTTTATACTCTATCTTTAGAAAACTGTGGGCAAAGGTAAAGTTTTCATTCTTATGGATTCTTTTCTAATTTCCCTTTTTTTTGTTCTATGAGGCTGAACAGAGATTCGGCCTCTGTCTAATTTTTAGACGGGAGTGTCTAAAAATTAGACACCTTTGTCTTCTTCTGAAATACGATATGCGCTGATAATCAGGTTTGTGCATTCTTTGGCACGCTTTCTGCAATATGAAAAGCAAGAAAATAAATCTAATAAACGATAAACGGAATGAAACAAATCTATTATGTAATTCAGACTTTACTGCGGGGACGCGGTTCGAATATCATCAAGGTCATTTCTTTGGGATTGGGATTGACGATGAGTATTCTGCTTTTCTCCCGCGTGGCATATGAACAGAGTTTTGACACTTGCTTTAAGGATTATGACAACCTTTATCAAGTGTGGTCGGTGTTCACCACTAATGGCGAGCGGCACGAGCCGCAAGAACAGAACAGCGGTCCCGTGGCGGGAGCCATTCTCGAGAACTTCCCCAAGGAGGTGGAGGCTGCTTGCAGCGTAGGTCGGTGGCCGGCGTCGAAGCCGCTCTACAACGGTAATGTGCGTTTTAACGACTTGAAGGTGGTGGCCGATTCGCTGTTCTTCCGCACCATGGGTATCGGGGTACTGAGCGGTAATCCGGAGCGCGACCTTGTGCAGCCCGACGTCATCTTCTTGAGTGAACGTTTTGCAAAGAAGATTTTTGGCGACGAAAGCCCCATCGGAAAGCAACTCAGCTACGACCACCAGCTGACCTTGACCGTGAGGGGGACGTATGCCACCATCCCCGAGAATGCCACGATGCATCCCGAGGGAGTGATTTCGATGCCCACGGCATGGAGCCGCAATTGGGGAAACTATTCGTGGAGCGGTGGAGACAGCTGGACGGAGTACATCCGTTTCCGTCCGGGTGCCGATTGTTCGGTAGTGAACAAGCGCATCGACGCGATGATTGAAAAGTATCGCCCGGCAGAGGATAAGAAGACATTCGGCTACACCGCCTTTGTACAGCCCATCCGCGATACTTACCGCGACTACGAGGACGTGCGCCGCATGACGGGCATCATGAGCATCCTCGGCTTTGCCATCCTCTTCATTGCCACGCTGAACTATGTGCTTATCTCCATCTCCTCGCTGGCGCACCGCGCCAAGGCGGTGGGCGTGCATAAGTGCAGCGGTGCAGGTGGGGGCACGGTGTTCGGGATGTTCCTGCTGGAGACAGGGATTATCATCTTCTGTGCTTTGCTGCTGATAGCGGTGTTGCTGCTCAACTTCCGCGACTTTGTGGAAGACACCACTGCGGCGAAGCTTTCCATGCTGTTTGCGCCGGAGCGCATCTGGGTGCCGGTATCGGTAGTGGCGGTGCTGTTCGTGGTGGGCGGCATGCTGCCAGGGCGGCTCTTTGCCGGCATTCCCGTGTCGCAGGTGTTCCACCGCTACACTGAGAGCAAAAAGGGGTGGAAGCGGCCTTTGCTCTCCATCCAGTTTGCGGGTGTGGCGTTCATCTGCGGATTGATGTGCGTGGTGATGATGCAATATCGCTATGTGTTGGACAAGGATATGGGCTATAATCCCAAGAACTTGGCGGTGGGCGAGCTTTACATGGACGACGAGGCTTCGCGCGATGCGGCCTACCAGTTCTTCAAGGGTTTGCCATACGTGGAGGAGGCGAGCAGTGCCAACGCTACGCCTATCTATGGTTACAGCGGGAACTTTGTCTATGACGATGCCGGCAATTCGCTCTTTTCCACCCGTTTCTCCTATTATATGCTTGAAAATTATCCGGCACTGATGGGCATGACCTTCAAGGCAGGACGCATGGCGCACGAGAAGCATGAAGCCATCGTGAACGAGACTTTTGCCGAAAGGATGCACTGGGGCGACGACGTGATAGGGCGCAGCATCAATATGGGCGAAGGCGAAATATACAAGGTGGCAGGCCTGCTGAAGGATTTCCAGATGGAAACTTTCACTAACGGGAAGAGGCCTTTCATGGCTGTACCCAACAAGGCTTTCTATGGCACGGTACACATCCGGCTGAAAGAGCCTTTTGCCGACAATCTCCGGAAGCTGAACCACGAGGCGAAAGAGGCGTTCCCCGACAAGACGGTGGACTTTGAGGGCTATGAACAGGTGATTGTGGAACAGTACAACAGTGTCCGCGTGTTTCGTAACGCCACGCTGCTTGCAGCCGTCACCATGTTCTTCGTCATGCTGATGGGTCTGATAGGTTATACCACCGACGAAGTACGCCGCCGCAGCAAGGAGATTGCCATCCGCAAGGTGAACGGCGCGGAAGCGGGCATGATACTGGAACTGCTGTCGCGCGATGTGTTCTATGTGGCAGCCCCGGCGGTGCTTGTCGGCATTGTTGCTTCGTGGTATGTCAACGGCATCTGGATGAACCAGTTCGCAGAAAAGGTTTCGTTCGGCTGGGCGGTGTATGTGCTGCTTGCTCTTGCAAACCTGGCGGTTATCATCGGTTGCGTGCTGTGGAAGTCGTGGCGGATAGCCAATGATAATCCCGTGAAGAGTATAAAGAGTGAATAAATTCAATAACAATATAAACATTAGACATTATGATTGAGATTAACAACATCAGCAAAGTATTCCGTACTTCGGAAGTAGAGACAGTAGCATTGAACCACGTCAGCCTCGATGTAAAGGAGGGGGAGTTTGTAGCCATTATGGGACCGTCAGGTTGCGGCAAGTCCACCTTGCTGAACATCCTCGGGCTGCTGGACAATCCTACGGAGGGCAGTTACAAGCTGCTCGGTCAGGAAGTAGCGGACTTGAAGGAAAAGGAACGTACCCGTGTGCGCAAGGGCAAGCTGGGATTCGTGTTCCAGAGCTTCAACCTGATAGACGAACTGAACGTCTACGAGAATGTGGAACTTCCCCTTACGTACCTCGGCGTGAAGGCAAGTGAGCGCAAACGCATGGTAGAGGATATTCTGAAGCGGATGAACATCAGCCACCGTGCCAAACACTTCCCGCAACAGCTTTCCGGCGGTCAGCAGCAGCGTGTGGCGATAGCCCGTGCGGTCGTAACCAATCCCAAGCTGATACTCGCCGATGAGCCTACCGGTAACTTGGACTCCAAGAACGGAGCTGAGGTGATGAATCTGTTGACAGAACTGAATAAAGAGGGTACTACGATTATTATGGTGACCCACAGCCAGCACGACGCCTCGTTTGCACACCGCACGATACATCTTTTCGACGGTAGTGTGGTGGCAAGTGTGGCAGCGCAGGATTTGTAACGGACTTTTAAAACAACTTCCATGAGACAACTATATTACACTCTCCAGACATTGATACGAGGAAAAGGCTCCAACCTCATCAAGATTGTTTCCCTGGGACTGGGGTTGGCAGTCAGTATCCTCATTTTTTCCCGTCAGGCATTCGAGCTCAATTATGATACCTGCTACAAGGACCATGAGCGTTTGTGTCTTGTCAAAACAGTATGGTATTACAACAACGAGTATCATCCTTCGCACATAACTCTTGGACCGGTGGCTGGTACTATTGCCGAAAACCTGCCTGACGAGGTGGAGAGTGTTACCGTCACCCAGCAATGGTGGAGCAATTCGGCTTGGTTTGCCAATGAACGCCGTTTCCAGACCAATGCCATGACGGCCGATTCTTGTTTCTTTGCCACTATGGGCATTGATGTTGTCAGTGGAGACCCTCGCGAGCTGAATAATCCGGAGGTGGTCTTCATCAGCAGGGAGCTGGCCGGCAGCATGTTTGCCGATAAGAATCCCATCGGGCAGACGGTGGTCTATAACAAACAGATGCCAATGACCGTGAAGGGCATTTTTGAAGATTTTCCCGAAAACTCCAGTTTCTATGGAAGTGGTGTCGTGATGTCTCTGGCTACCTCCTTCAAGCATCATTGGGGATACTGGGGGTGGGGAGGTGGAGACAGCTATATGTCCTTTGTCCGTCTGCGCCCGGGGGTGCAATTGGACGATGTGAACACCCGAATAGAGAAACTTGCCGAGCAGGTGCGCAAGAGCGATGATGTGTTTATCAGTCTGGTTCCGATAAAGGACTACCGTATGGAATTTGGTATCAGTACCATGCGTATGGTATGGATTCTGTTGACGCTGGGAACCGCCATACTTTTTATTGTGGCGATGAATTATGTGCTTATTTCCATCTCAGCCATGAACCGTCGTGCCAAAGCTATAGGCGTACATAAATGTAGTGGGGCAAATACGGGAACTATTTTCGGTATGTTCTTATGGGAGACCGGAGTCATCATGCTTTCTTCCTTGCTGCTTGTAGCGCTGCTTCTATTTAATTTCCGTGAGCCGTTGGAGGACATGCTCGACGTTAGTCTTGCTGGTCTTTTCTCTTGGGAAAACATTTGGGCACCGCTTTCAGTGATAGTCATTTTGTTTATGATAGGCGGCATGTTGCCCGGGCAGCTTTTTGCCCGCATTCCGGTGACGCAGGTTTTCCGCCGGTACACCGAAGGCAAGAAAGGCTGGAAACGTCCGCTCTTGTTTGTGCAGTTTGCCGGTACCTCCTTTATTTTCGGTTTGTTGGGGCTGGTGCTTATGCAGAGCCATTACATCACCAATAAAGAACGTGGATTCGATTACCACCGGGTGGCTTATGCTTCGGGCGTATCCTTTGACTCGGATGCGGAAAGCGATGCAAATCGTAGTGTGATGCTTTCTTTGCCTTATGTGGAAGATGGAGCTTGTAGCGGTAATCTTCTTACAGACGGATTGAGTGGAGAAGGGGTTACGACTGATAACGGGCAGTGGATGAGCATGCGTTGGGTGGAATTTGGCAAGGACTATGCCCCGTTTATGAAGTTGGAATTTGCGGAAGGCAAGAATATGGATGCCCCTGGGCAGATATTGGTCAATGAAACATTTTTGAAAATGATGCATTGGGAAGATAAACCGATAGGCAGGCAAGTGCGCAACGGCGATCGCATAGCGGGCAATATTGTAGGTGTACTGAAAGACTTTGCCACATCCAATGCCGCTTATGTGGCGGTGCAACCTATGTATGCAACTTATCTTGACCGATTTTCCGGAAACATCCAATTACGTCTGAAAGAGCCTTTTGACGATAACCTCAAGCGTTTGAACGAAGATATGGAAAAGCTGTTTCCTACCCGTGACATTGTATTTTCCTCGTTCCAAAAGGTCATTGACGACCAGAACAGTACCGTCACGGATTTCCGTAATGCGGCTTTACTGGCTGCCATAACCATCCTTTTTGTTACGTTAATGGGGTTGATTGGCTACATCAATGACGAGATACAACGCCGCAGCAAGGAAATTGCCATCCGTAAAGTGAATGGTGCGGAAGCGTCATCCATTCTCCGGCTTTTCTCGAAGGATATATTCTGGATATCCTTGCCGGCCGTTTTTCTTGGAGGGCTGGGAGCCTGGTATATAGGCGGTGTCTGGATAGAGCAGTTTGTGGAGGGAGTGGATTTTGGTATCTGCGGATTCTTGCTTATTGCATGCATTGTACTATTGTTCATCATCGGTTGTGTAGTATTCAAGGCATGGCGGATTGCCAATGAGAATCCGGTAGACAGTATTAAGAGTGAATAAAGAATAACTTCAGGAAATTATGATGAGTAGTCACATTTATTATACATTGCAAAGTTTATTGCATAGACAGGGGACCAATGCCATTAAAATCGTATCGTTAGCATTGGGACTGTTGATGTCCGTATTCCTATTTGCGCGGATTGCATTCGAGTTGAATTTTGATAGCTTTTATCATGATCCGGATAACCTTTATATTGTGAAGACGGGTTGGATGAAGAATGGTGTATTGGAAGGAGGAGAGAGTTTCTACACCATTATTCCGATTCCTGGCATTATAGCTGAAGAATTTTCAGATAAGGTGCAAGGGGCTACGGTCAGTTGTTCACTATTCGATGACGATTATAAGTTGGGTAACCGTCCGTTGGAATTGAAGACAGTGATTGCTGATACGCTCTATTTTTCTGTTCTCGGTTTGGATGTAGTGAAAGGAAATCCGCAGGATTTAGCGAATCCAGATGTAGTTTTCCTTTCAGAAACGGCAGTACGGCAGGTATTTGGTGATGAAAATCCCATAGGTAAGACTGTGTCATACGATTTCTGGGGGCATGAAGCTACTTTGCTTGTTAAAGGCATCTTTCAGGATGTTCCTCCGAATACTTCTTTGTATAAGCGTCCCGAAGCAGTTGTGTCTTTCTCGAATATAGAGAAGTACACGCAGTGGGGAATGGGATGGCAGAGTGGTGGGAATTATGACGGTTTCGTTCGGTTACGCAGTCCGCAGGATGCCGATTGGTTGAACGAACGGATATCAGCGGCTGTCGCACGTCACTTGCCATCGGATAGCGGGCTGGAGCTGTCGGTCCATATTGTACCTATCCGCAGTGTGCATCTGGGTGAAGCGCAAGTCCGCAAAATGGTTTGGATTATGTTTTTCTTGGGTGTTGTGTTGCTTTTCACCACGACGTTGAATTATGTATTGATTTCCATTTCTTCATTGACACAACGCGCCAAAGCGATAGGCGTACATAAATGCAGCGGCGCATCAGGTGGCAGTATCTTCTGTATGTTTCTGGTGGAAACGGCGATAGTAATAAGTGCGGCGTTGTTGGTAGTCGGAATATTGGTCTATGTCTTCCATGAGCGGATGGAGGAATTGGCGGCGGTCCCTCTTGCCGTATTGTTCGATTGGCAGCATTTATATGCACCTTTGGCGGTAGTGGCGGTCTTGTTTGTTTTTGGAGGATGCTTGCCTGCCATGCTTTTTGCCCGTATTCCCGTGACGCAAGTATTCAGGCGTTACACTTCCGGCCGCAGGGGATGGAAGCGGGTATTGCTTTTTATACAGTTTATGGGTGCAGCATTCATTGTAGGTATGATGCTGATGGTGTTTTTGCAATACCGCTATATGGTAGGGCGCGACCGTGGTTGGCGACCGGAACGTGTAGTATCTATCTTCCAGAGAAAAGTGAATGCTGAGCTATTACGTACACAACTTCGTAACTTGCCTTATGTAGAGGCGGTTGCCTCGGCCGAACGCTCTATAACGGGCTTTGGAGCCAATCGCCCGATACTCGACGCCCAAGGCAACGAGATGTTTTATCCGCGTAATTCGTGGTTCGATAGTGATTACTTGCCTTTCATAGGTTTGAAACTGAAAGAGGGACATAACCTGACTGGGAAACACCAACTGCTGGTCAACAGCACGTTCTGTGAGAAAATGCATTGGACGGATAGTCCTATTGGCAAGCAGGTGAATGATTATGGTACAGTGGTAGGTTTGTTGGATAGTTTTGCATTTGTCGGCTGTATCAACGACAGTGAAGCCGTTATGATAGAATGGTTTGAAGGCACAGCCTTTTGTCTGGAGGCCCGCCTTAAAGAACCGTTTGATGACAACCTGCGCCGATTGAACGAGGATATGAGCCGTCTATATCCACAAGATGACCTTGTATTTCGTTCTATGGAGCAAATGTTGGACAATTATGCCGAATCTGTGCGTGTCTTCCGTGATGTCACTTTATGGGCATCTGTCACCATTCTTTTTATCATTTTGATGGGGCTGGTGGGATATGTGGATGATGAAATACGTTTACGTTCCAAAGAGATTGCCATTCGTAAGGTGAACGGGGCAGAAACATCCGGTATATTGCGCTTGTTGTCGTATGATGTGCTTTGGGTTGCCATACCGTCTGTAGTGCTTGGAACATTTGGAGCTTATAAGGTGGGGCAAATCTGGATCAGTCAATTTAGTGATGTGGTGCTACTACCTATCGTCGGATATATCAGTATCGGCTTCTTGTTGCTTACATTTATTGTGGGATGTGTAGTGATGAAATCATGGCATGTTGCCAATGAGAATCCGGTAAATAGCATCAAGAGTGAATGAAATATCCCGAAACACTTGACATCGGCTTCTGAATGCTGTATCTTTATAAAGTGATTTTATAAACACTTCAATTTTAAATTAGCGTAAAAGGAGAGGTATGGCTTCTCCTTTTCTTTTTCCTATAATCTTTTAATCTTTCGCAAATCTGCTCTTGACAGATAACCGGGTATTATATATCCACAGTGCCACCGCTGCCGTTACAAAAGCAAAGAAGTCCGATACCGGCATACATATCCAGATGCCGTCCAGCCCAAAGTAATGCGGGAATATCAGTAGTCCCGGCAACAGATACAGTAATTGGCGTGTCAGCGACAAGAAGATGCTGATTTTCGCCTTCCCGATGCTTTGGAAGAAATTACCGATGACAATCTGTGCACCTACCAACGGGAATATGGCTACGGCAATGCGTACGCCTCTGGAAGCAATATCTATCAACTCTTCATCACTGGTAAAGATGGCGGATATGGCATGGGGGAACAATTCGCAGATAAGGAAGCCGGTACTGGTGATACATACTCCGGCAATGATGGTCAGGCGCAGGGTAGCCTTCACACGGTCGTGCTTTTGCGCACCGAAGTTATAGCCTACAATCGGTTGCATTCCCATCGTCAGCCCCAATACAGTCATTACGTAGAGCACCAGCAGCCGGTTGATAATGCCATATGCCCCGATGGCCATATCGCCTCCGTACTGTTGCAGGCTGTTGTTCACGATAATTACGATGACACATGCCGTGACGTTCATCAGGAACGGTGACATGCCGATGGATAATATACTGCTGATGATGCGTTTCTTCATCTTCCAGAACCCCCGTTGCAGACGTACCACACTTGTCTTTTGCAGGAAATGGCTCACTACCCACACCATGCCGATGAACTGCGAGATGACCGTTGCCGTTGCAGCTCCCCGTATTCCCCAGTCGAATTGGAAGATGAAAATGGGAGCGAGGATTATGTTGCAGACTACCGTTACCATAGACGTGAGCATCGCTTTCTTGGGATATCCCGTGGCACGCATGATATTGTTCAGGCCAATCATGGTATAAGTGACGGGGGTACCCAGTAATATCACCTGCATAAAGTCGCGGGCATATGGCAACGTATCATTGCTGGCACCGAAGAAGCGCAGAATATCATCCAGGAATATGAATGAGATGCCGCCGAATATGAATGCATTGACCAGGCAAAACATCAGTGTGTTTCCCAGGACTTCAGTAGCCCCGTCCAGATCTTTCTGTCCCAGCCGGATGGATGAAATGGTGGAGCCGCCTGCCGATACCATCGTACAGAAAGCCACGACCAGATTCATCAGAGGGAAAGTAATGGCGAGTCCTGCAATACCCATAGCACCTACACCGTGACCGATGAAAATGCTGTCGATAATGTTGTACAACGAGGTAATCGTCATACCTATAATGGCCGGAATGGAATATTGCACGAGCAGTTTGCCAATGCGCTCGGTTCCTAATATATGCGGGTTGTTCATTTGATATGAGTCAATTAAGGAGTACAAAGGTAAGAAATATTTGTTTGATTCGCAGATTATTCCCACCTTTGTACGCTATAATGTTTTGGTATTAACAGATTTAGGTAAAAGAAAGTTTATGGACACAACAAAAGCAACCGCCGTACTTTTTGATTTTGACGGCGTGGTGGTAGACACGGAAACACAGTACAGTCACTTCTGGCATGAAATGGGAAAGCAGTATTTGGGTATGGATGATATTGAAGGCAGGGTGAAGGGCCAGACGCTGGTCTATATTTATGATACCTTTTTTCCGGGCATGGCGAAGGAACAGGCCGAAATTACCGAACGGCTGAACCGCTTTGAACAGGAAATGTCATTCGACTTTATTCCCGGAGTGCTTGACTTCATTGCCGACCTACACCGGAATGGGGTGAAGACTGCCGTAGTGACCAGCTCCAACGAAGCGAAGATGGCAGCTGTCTATCGGGTTCATCCCGAAATAAAGACTCTTTTCGACCGTATTCTTACGGCCGAGATGTTTACGGCTTCCAAGCCTGCACCGGATTGTTTTCTGTTGGGTATGGAGGTTTTCGGCACAACTCCCGACACCACATATGTATTCGAGGATTCTTTTAACGGGCTGAAAGCCGGCATGGCTTCAGGAGCTACCGTTATAGGGCTGGCAACCACCAATTCCCGTGAAGACATAGCTCCGTTGTGTCATTATGTATTGGATGACTTTCAGGGATTCACTTACGATAAATTAACTCAATTGTACAAGTAATCAGAAAAAGGATTACCTTTGCGCCGAAAATTAAATTGAGTAATTGTAAATTGCCAAATTGTAAATACTATCATGGGTTATATTTCAGACGACACTCGTAAAGTGACTACACATCGCCTTATCGAAATGAAGCAGAGAGGCGAAAAGATATCAATGTTGACATCATATGACTATACTATGGCGCAGATTGTGGACGGTGCCGGGGTAGACGTGATTCTGGTGGGAGATTCCGCTTCCAATGTAATGGCAGGCAATGTCACCACGCTTCCCATCACGCTCGACCAGATGATTTATCATGGCAAATCCGTGGTTCGCGGTGTGAAGCGTGCCATGGTCATTGTCGACATGCCTTTCGGCTCTTATCAGGGCAACGAACTGGAGGGATTGGCTTCCGCTATCCGTATTATGAAAGAAAGCCATGCCGACGCCCTCAAACTGGAGGGAGGCGAGGAAATCATCGGTACGGTGAAGCGTATCCTCAGCGCCGGTATTCCCATCATGGGACATCTCGGACTGATGCCCCAATCCATCAACAAGTATGGAACATATACGGTCCGTGCCAAGGATGATGCCGAAGCCGAGAAACTGGTACGCGATGCGCATTTGCTGGAAGAAGCCGGATGCTTCGGACTGGTATTGGAGAAGATTCCTGCCGCATTGGCTGCCCGCGTGGCAAGCGAGCTGACTATACCCGTTATAGGCATCGGTGCCGGTGGCGATGTGGACGGCCAGGTGTTGGTGGTTCAGGATATGCTGGGTATGAATAACGGTTTTCGTCCCCGTTTCCTGCGTCGCTATGCCGACCTGCATACAGTGATGACGGATGCCATCAGCCGTTATGTATCCGATGTGAAGAATTTAGATTTCCCGAATGAGAAAGAACAGTACTAACAAACTCATGACACTCAATTTTTGGCGGATGTGTACGGCAAATCTGTTGCTGTTCATATCCGTCTATATGCTTTTCCCTTTGCTTCCTTTTGTGATGGGAGAGCAGTTGGGTGTTTCCGTCGGGCAGGCGGGCAGCATGTTTCTGGTCTTTGTGGTGGCCATGTTTGCTGTCGGTCCTTTCCATGCCTATCTGGTCGATGAATATAAAAGGAAACACGTGCTCCTTTACTCCGCACTCATTATGCTGGCGGCTGTTCTGGGATATGCCTTTGTGGATGGTTATACGAAATTTCTGCTGCTTGCCGCTGTGCAGGGAGCATGTTTCGGGCTGGCAACCACAGCGGGCATTACGGTGGCCATCGACATAACGACTTCCGCGCGCCGCAGCGCAGGAAACATGGTATATGCATGGGCTGCACGCTTGGGCATGCTGGTGGGTGTTGTGTTGGGCATTGGAATGTATAAGATGTATGGTTTCCGTATGGTGACCTATCTGTCCGTAGCGGCCGGACTGGCTAGCATATTTTTCGCATCGAGGGTATATGTGGCTTTCCGTGCTCCGATAGGCGTGTCGTTGTGCAATATGGACCGCTTCTTATTGCCGCGTGCATGGGTACCTGCCATCAATATGCTACTGATTGCTTTTGTACCGGGAGCGTTGCTGCCACTGATGTTTGTGGGCGATTACTGGTCATTGGCGGCATTGGCTGTATTGGTGTTCATTACAGTCCCGTTCATGAAGATGTTCGTCAAGCTGTCGCACCATTGCCAGCGTGGAACGGCAAACACCACTTGTCATTTGTCTATGGAGGCAGGGCTGCTGGTGGGCATGACTGTGGCTTGCCACCTGATGGACAAAGCGCAGATATACCATGTGGCGTCTGTTGCTGCTATGCTTGCCGTATTTTTCTTTGTACTGCTGACCTATCCTTATTATAAGAAGAAGCGGGTGAGGTAAGGGATAAATACAATCAATCCTATAATGGCCGCCGTTGCAGCACATACCAGTACTGCTCCGGCGGCTATGTCTTTTACTTGCCCTGCCACGGGATGCTGTTGGGGAGACACCAGGTCGACCAGCTTCTCAATGGCGGTATTGAACAGTTCGGCTGCTATCACCACTCCGATGCAGAGAATGATTATCATCCACTCCATGCGGGTAATGCCTAAAACGAATCCTGCAATGACTACCACAGCCGTAGCTATCAGATGGAAGCTCAGGTTCTGTTCTTTTCCTATGCAACACCGGATACCTTTCCAAGCATATCCGAAACTGCGCAACTGCTTTTTAAAGTCGTACTTCATGGATTATAGTTGTTGCTTAATTCCTTGAAACCTGTTTCACTCCCTTTACTGTTCTCAGTTTCTTGACAAGTGCTTCCAGATGTCCCGTATCGCTCACCATGATGGTCAGTGTTCCGGAGAACAGCCCGTCATGCGAGTCAATGCCGATGCTTCTCAAAGTAATACCCGTTTCTTTGGAAATGATGGAAGTGATGTTGGTCACGATGCCGATGTCATCGTGTCCCACTACGCGCAGGGTGATGGGGTACTGTGTACCTTGTGACTTTCCAGCCCAGCGTGCTTTCACGATACGGTAGCCGAAACGTGAGTGCAAATCACTGGCATTGGGACAATCGCAACGGTGTATCTTGATACCTCCCGTCACACTGACAAAGCCGAATACATCATCTCCATAGATGGGATTGCAGCAGCGTGCCAACTTGAAATCCAATCCTTTCAGATTTTGATCAATGACCAGTACATCTTCTTTGGTACCTATCTCTTCCGGTATGCCTTGTTGAAGGTTATAGCCTTCAGCACTGCGGTAGACAATATCGTCGCGCGTATCATTTTCCCGTCTTTGCTGTTCCTGGTATTTGTCTATAATCTCGTTGACATCCAGTTCTTCATCGGCTATGGCTTGATAGAAGTCGGTCACTATCTTGAAACCGAGGCGCTTGATGAGGCGCATCATGGTTCCTTCATCATACTCTATCTTCCGGTTCTTGAACTTGCGTTCCAGGGTTTCCTTAGCGAAGGCGTGCTGGCGTGCAGCCATTTCCTTCAATGCCTGGCGTATTTTGGTGCGTGCCTTGGAGGTGGTTACGATGTTCAGCCAGTCCTGCTTGGGCGTCTGCGTATTCGATGTCATTATCTCCACCTGGTCACCGCTATGCAGCATTTGCTTCAGCTGTACATTCTTGCCGTTCACTTTTGCACCGATACATTTGCAGCCCAGTTTGCTATGGATGTGGAACGCAAAATCGAGCACGGTGGAGCCTTTGGCAAGTTTGAACAAATCACCTTTGGGGGTAAATACAAATACCTCGTCTTCGTACAAATCCAGTTTGAACTGGTCCATCGTTTCCAGTCCGTTGCTGTCCGAGCTCTCTAAGGCTTCGCGTACGGAAGTCAGCCATTCGTCAAGACCAGATTCACCTTTCACTCCTTTGTATCGCCAATGGGCGGCCAGGCCTCGTTCGGCAATATCATCCATGCGTTCGGTACGTATTTGTACTTCCACCCATTTGCCTTCGGGGCCCATCACGGTGATGTGCAGTGATTCATATCCGTTGCTTTTAGGTACGGACAACCAGTCGCGTAGCCTTTTCGGGTTAGGCTGGTACATATCTGTTACGATGGAGTAGGCCTGCCAACATTCCAGTTTCTCCTTTTCCAGGCAAGAGTCCAGGATGACGCGGATGGCGAACAGGTCATACACGCCTTCGAAGGGGCATTTCTGCTTCTTCATTTTCTGGTAGATGGAGTGGATGGACTTGGTGCGTCCTTTGATATGGAACTTCAGTCCGGCTTCTTCGAGCTTCTTCTGTACCGGTGCAATGAAGGCAGCAATGTACTTGTCACGCGATGCCTTGGTCTCATTCAGTTTTTCCTTGATATGGTAGTAAACTTCCTTTTCTGTATATTTCAATGAGAGGTCTTCCAGTTCCGACTTCAATTTGTACAGACCCAGCTTATGGGCAAGGGGCGCATAGAGATAAGCCGCTTCGTTGGCTACCTGCCGACGGGCTTCATCGTTCTTGCAATCCTTTATCTGCCGCATGATGTTTACGCGGTCGGCAATCATAATGAGAATGACACGCATGTCCTCGGCGAAAGTCAGCAACAAGTTGCGGAAATTCTCGGACTCGATGGTAGGGCTTTTGGAATAAAGTTCGTTTACACGTATCAATCCCCGGATGATGCCTGCCACATCCTCGCCATAGATTTGCTCTACTTCAAGAGCAGTGCAAGTGCCGCAGCGCACGGAGTCGTGCAGCATGAGCCCCAGGATAGAAGCACGCTTCATTCCGATTTCTTCCGCTACAATGACAGCCGTCTGCATATCTTTGATGACGGGATTCAAACCGAATATATCACGCTGGATACGGTTGTTCTGTATAGTATTGACAAGATGTGTTTTCAGCTTTTTGCAGTCCCCCTTCTGGAGGGTTTCTCCGGAAAGTTGCAACAGTTTGCGGTAGAGCGAGAAGAGTAAATCTTTCTCTTTGATAGTGAAAAATTCATCAGTTTCCATAATCGTCCGTATTTTATGCTTCAAAGGTAAGTTTTTTCTTCATTTTCTTGACGGCAGTTCTGCTTTTTTTGTATTTTTGGGCATGAATTAATAAAACAAGATATTATGATAACACCGCAAGACAAAGAGTTGCTCGAAAATAAAGGCATCTCCGAAGAACAAATAGCTGAACAGTTGGCTTGTTTCGAAAAAGGTTTTCCATACTTGAAGCTGTCTGCCGCCGCTTCTGTAGAAAAGGGTATACTGGCTCCGGATACGGATGAACAGAAGAAATACCTGGATGCCTGGGAGGCATATACACAAACCGATAAAGTGGTGGTGAAGTTTGTGCCTGCTTCGGGTGCTGCCAGCCGTATGTTCAAGAACTTGTTTGAATTTCTCGGGGCAGACTATGACACTCCCCAGACAAACTTTGAAAAGACTTTCTTTGAGAAAATAGAGAAGTTTGCCTTCTATGATGACTTGAATACCGCTTGCCAGAGGACTGCCGGAAAGGATATACCGACTTTGGTTGCCGCTGGAAACTACAAGGCGGTTGTTGCTGCCTTACTCGAAGGGGCCGGACTGAACTATGGTGCTCTGCCCAAAGGATTGCTTAAGTTCCATAAGTATGAAGACGGTAGCCGCACGCCGCTGGAAGAGCACTTGGTAGAAGGAGCATTGTATGCTGCCAATAAGAACGGTAAGGTGAATGTGCATTTCACGGTTTCGCCCGAACATCGTGCCTTGTTCAAGGCTTTGGTAGACGAAAAGGCTGCCGCTTATGCAAAGAAGTATGGGGTGGATTATAACATCTCTTTTTCGGAACAGAAGCCGAGCACCGATACCATTGCCGCCGATATGGAAAACAAACCCTTCCGCGACAATGGCAAATTGTTGTTCCGTCCCGGCGGTCATGGCGCCTTGATTGAAAACTTGAATGACCTTGATGCGGATATTATCTTCATAAAGAATATAGACAATGTGGTACCCGACAAGCTGAAAGGTGACACCGTATTATATAAGAAACTGATTGCCGGTGTGCTGGTAGCGTTACAGCAGAGAGCGTTTGCTTATCTGCAGTTGCTTGACAGCGGGAAGTATACACACGAGCAAATTCTTGAAGTTCTGCAATTCCTGCAGAAACAACTCTATTGCAAGAATCCGGAGACAAAGAATCTGGAAGATGCCGAGTTGGTTATATATCTGAAAGAGAAGCTGAACCGTCCGATGCGTGTTTGCGGTATGGTGAAGAACGTAGGCGAACCGGGCGGAGGTCCGTTCTTGGCATACAACAGTGACGGTACTATCTCTCTGCAGATTCTGGAAAGTTCGCAGATTGATATGGACGACCCGGAAAAGAAGGAAATGTTTGAAAAAGGTACCCATTTCAATCCGGTGGATTTGGTTTGCGCCGTACGTGACTATAAAGGACATAAGTTCAATCTTGTGAAGTATGTGGATAAAGCGACGGGGTTCATCTCCTATAAGTCCAAGAACGGCAAGGACCTGAAAGCGCTTGAACTTCCCGGTTTGTGGAACGGAGCCATGAGTGATTGGAACACAGTATTTGTAGAAGTGCCTCTGACTACATTCAATCCGGTAAAGACGGTGAATGACTTGTTGAGAGAACAACACCAATAAGAGGATTTACTATTAGACGATTTACGATGTACGATTGGGATTGCTTTGGCTTGTGGCGGTTTATTGTCTAAAGTAACTCTAATCGTACATCGTACGTCGTCAAATCGTAAATATATAAAATTGTAAATAAAAGAATTGATGAAAAAGATTTTATTGTTAGGTTCCGGTGAGTTGGGCAAGGAGTTTGTTATTTCCGCCCAACGTAAGGGCCAGTATATCATTGCTTGCGACTCGTATGCCGGAGCGCCTGCCATGCAAGTGGCAGATGAATGTGAGGTATTCAGCATGCTCGATGGAGATGCTTTGGAACGTGTAGTACGCAAACACCAGCCGGATATTATTGTTCCGGAAATTGAGGCTATCCGTACAGAACGTCTGTATGATTTCGAGAAAGAAGGCATTCAGGTAGTGCCCAGTGCACGCGCCGTGAACTTTACCATGAACCGTAAAGCCATACGTGACCTTGCAGCTAAAGAGCTGGGATTGAAGACTGCTAAATATTTTTATGCCAAATCTTTGGATGAACTGAAAGCTGCTGCTGAAAAGATAGGTTTCCCGTGTGTGGTGAAACCGCTGATGTCCTCTTCCGGTAAAGGCCAGTCTCTCGTAAAGAGTGCCGACGAACTGGAGCATGCCTGGGAGTATGGCTGTAATGGTAGCCGTGGAGACATCAAAGAACTTATCATTGAAGAGTTCATCAAGTTCGACAGTGAGATAACACTGCTCACCGTAACACAGAAGAATGGTCCGACCTTGTTCTGCCCGCCTATCGGCCATGTACAGAAGGGTGGGGACTATCGTGAAAGCTTCCAGCCTGCCCATATTGACCCTGCCCATCTAAGGGAGGCGCAGGATATGGCAGAGAAAGTGACCCGTGCCTTGACCGGTGCCGGATTGTGGGGAGTGGAATTCTTTCTCAGCCATGAGAACGGTGTCTATTTTTCCGAACTCTCTCCACGTCCGCACGATACGGGTATGGTAACCCTGGCCGGAACCCAGAATCTGAATGAGTTTGAATTGCACTGTCGTGCGGTGCTTGGTCTGCCTATCCCTGGCATCAAGCAGGAGCGTATAGGAGCCAGTGCTGTCATCCTTTCTCCGATAGCCAGTCAGGAACGTCCCAATTATCGTGGCATGGAAGAGGTTACGAAAGAAGAGGATACTTATCTGCGTATTTTTGGTAAGCCTACTACCCGCGTAAACCGCCGTATGGGTGTAGTGCTGTGTTATGCACCTCTTGACAGTGATCTTGACACGCTGCGCGACAAAGCGAAGCGTATTGCTGATAGGGTAGAGGTATATTAATGATTAGTGATGAATGATTGGTGATTTGTTGATGAATGGATACCATCAACAAATCACCAATCGTCAGTATTAATCATTGAAAAAGAGTCCGGGATAAATCTCTCCTCCAAGTTCTGTTACATCGAGGCTTTGTAATAGTTTTCCATCCGGAGCATAGAACAGTTGGAATTCTTCATCGGAATTGTATTGTTCCACCTCAATTATTATCACTGTGGGATGTTTGGGAAAGGTGATGATTCTTATATCCCTTAATCTCATGCCGGTCATTGTACTGCTCATGAATGCTTCTGCCACGGGAGCCGGCACTTTTTCCAGTGACTCTACATCCGTTTCAGTCATAACCCACTCCGCTTGTTTATTGAACCAGACATCAATTTCCTGACCATCTGCAATAAATTCTGCTACGTAGCAACCGGCCATTTGCTCCCATTCTACATCCGTTGCTTGAGGATAGAGCGTTTGAAAAGCTGTTTGTATATTTGCAGGAAGACGTCCTTCCGCAAAAGCGGACACCGACAGCAAGGCAAGTAGTCCTGCCAGAATACAGAATTTGAACTTTTTCATAATCAAGGTTGTTTTGAGTTTTCTGTAAGAACAACCTTGTTGTATTTTTGTTTCCGGAAATCAGTATATTGGTTGATGCATTTTTAAATATCAGTGAACTGGCCTTTGTATACAAAAGCTTTTTCTCCGAAATCCACTTCCGGTAATACGGCATCTTCCTTGAATAATCCGTAAACAGATGACCCCGAACCACTCATGGAGGCATATACAGCTCCTTGCCGGTACATCTCTTCCTTGATTTCTCCAATAGCCGGGAATTGGGGGAATACGCTTTCTTCAAAGTCATTGACCATTCGTCCGTTCCATTCTTCTACGGGAAGTTGGGCAATTTCTTTCAGGGACATTTCCGGATGATGCGGTTTTATTTTTGCAAAGGCATCCCGTGTAGAGACGAAAATGTCCGGCTTCACCAACCATATCCGATATCCTTTCAGTGAGAGGGGAAGGGGAGAAAATATGTTTCCGATACCTTCTGCGTAAGTCGGACGGTTTTTGATGAAGAAGGCACAATCGGCACCCAGCTTGGCGGCATACTCTTCCAGAGTGTCATCCGGCAGTCCGAGTTCAAACTTATTATTCAGAAGCTTCAGCATGAAGGCTGCATCGGCCGAACCGCCACCCAGTCCGGCTCCCGAGGGAATATGCTTGAAGAGATGAATATCTACCGGAGGAAGGTTGAACCGGTCATCCAGTAACTTGTAGGCTTTCACTACCAGGTTACTCTCTGCTTCTCCCTCAATCTCCAGACCTGCTTGATGCAGACGGAACTTTCCGTTTCCTTCGTTCAAGATATTTATTTCCAAAGCATCTTCTATGGGAACCGGATAGAAAATGGTTTCCAGATTATGGTATCCGTCCGGACGCTTTTCTGTGATATTCAGTCCCAGGTTTATTTTGGCATTTGGAAAAGTCAGCATGGCGTTGAAAATTAAGAATTAATAATTTAAAATTAAAAGGAGAAGCTATTGGAGTGCAGCTTCCGAAGACAAAGTTAGTGATTTCTGTTCATAGTAGATTGAAAACTTAACAATGATTTATTTACTGCTTATAAATAAATTCGCTTATCTTTGCCATACGAGCGAAGATAGGCTGCACCTCAACATAACTTTTTCATGCAAGCATGAAAGTTATGTATTCGGTTTGCACTATCTTTGCTTTCCCTTTCTAAAAGGGAAATTCATTTAATTTTTAATTTTCAATTTTTAATTCTTAAAGTGGCAGAACAAAGAAGAACATCCCGTACTCCGAAAGGAAAGGCACCACAGCCCGTAACAGACTACGGACGTATCCAGCCGCAAGCGCCGGAGCTGGAAGAAGCAGTCTTGGGAGCCTTGATGATTGAGAAGGACGCTTATTCGCTGGTAAGTGAAATTCTTCGTCCGGAGTCATTCTATGAGCATAGACATCAGTTGATATATTCCGCTATTACCGATTTGGCCGTGAATCAGAAGCCGGTCGATATCCTCACCGTGAAGGAGCAGCTTTCCAAGCGGGGAGAATTGGAGGAAGTGGGCGGCCCGTTCTATATTACCCAACTTAGCAGTAAGGTGGCATCTTCTGCACACATCGAATACCATGCACGTATCATTGCGCAGAAAGCTTTGGCACGTGAATTGATTACTTTTACCAGCAATATCCAGAGCAAGGCTTTCGACGAGACGCTGGATGTGGACGACCTGATGCAGGAGGCCGAAGGAAAACTGTTCGAGATTTCCCAGCAGAACATGAAGAAGGATTATACACAAATTAATCCTGTCATTGCCGAAGCCTATGATTTGATTCAGAAAGCTGCTGCCCGTACCGATGGTTTGAGTGGCTTGGAAAGTGGGTATACCAAGCTGGACAAGATGACTTCCGGATGGCAGAAGTCCGACCTCATCATTATTGCAGCCCGTCCTGCCATGGGTAAAACGGCGTTCGTACTTTCCATGGCGAAAAACATTGCCGTGAATTTCCGCAATCCTGTAGCGCTGTTCTCGCTTGAAATGAGTAACGTGCAGCTGGTGAACCGTTTGATATCCAACGTGTGCGAGATTCCGAGTGAGAAAATCAAGAGTGGCCAGTTGGCAGACTATGAATGGCAGCAGTTGGATTACAAACTGCGTGACTTGCTGGATGCTCCGCTTTATGTGGATGATACGCCTTCTTTGTCGGTATTCGAACTCCGTACGAAGGCACGGCGTCTGGTACGTGAGCACGGAGTAAAGATTATCATCATCGACTACCTTCAGCTGATGAATGCAAGCGGAATGTCTTTCGGTAGCCGTCAGGAAGAAGTTAGTACCATTTCGCGTTCATTGAAAGGTTTGGCCAAGGAGCTGAACATTCCTATCATCGCTCTGTCGCAGTTGAACCGTGGTGTGGAGAACCGTGAAGGCGAGGAAGGCAAGCGTCCCCAGTTGAGCGACCTTCGTGAATCCGGTGCCATCGAGCAGGATGCCGATATGGTGTGCTTCATTCACCGTCCCGAATATTACAAGATTTATACTTCTGCCGATGGCAGTGACTTGCGCGGTATGGCGGAAATCATCATAGCAAAGCACCGTAACGGTGCCGTGGGGGATGTGCGTCTGAGGTTTATCGGACAGTACACCCGTTTCCAGAATCCCGAGGATGATATGGTTATTCCACCTCCGACGGAGGGTGGAGGAGCTACATTCGGTTCACGTATGAATGCGCCTATCGGAAGTACGGCAACACCGCCACCTCCATCGGCTGCTGATTTTCCGCCACAGACGGACAACCCGTTTGGAGGTGTGGGGTCGGACGGGCCATTACCTTTCTGATGTATTTTTATGGCTACACCCTTTGCCTTGAATGCCTATACCATCGTAGAGTGATGGCTACACCTTTAGGTACAAAGGGTGTAGCCATGTTAAATACTGTATTTGAGCCTATTTACTTATTCTAAAATCTTCAATGTGGACAGTAAGAACGTCAATCTTACTTTTGCTCCCTTTTCCGTTTTGATTGTGCCTCGGGTATCTGCTGTTCTGTGTTTATTTTATCAGAGGATAGAGTATCTTGTTTTATTTCTTGTTCCTTTCTCAGCCGGTTGAGTTTCCATCTGTTCCAGAAAAGGAGCTCACTCCATTTGTTGAAATCCTTTTTGAAGATAATGCCAATACCTTGTGTTGTCAGATTTGTCCGGGTGTAGTAGCGGTCGTTTGTTTCGTTGTACGCTTTCAGGCGGATGTCTCCGGAACGGTTGACGAGCCATTCTGCTTCAAAGTCTCCCACAAAATTGGTATTTGCCATCGGATTGTCACGATAGCCAAAATTACCATTGATAAGTAGTCGGTTATTCAATAATTGTCCCGAAAGCATGGTCTCGAACTCCATGTCTGTCCAGCCTCTTTCACCGGTACTGAAATTGGTGCCGAAGTTCCAGTTATTGACATCGAGAATGTTTGATAAAGCGTTATTCAACTGTCCGGAAAGGGTGGATGAAACAACACTGGACATCATATTCGAATTCTGGGTGGCTCCCAAGTTTTCCGGGGTATAGAACTTGCCGATAGCCAACAGATAGAGTATCTGCATGTTCATTTGCTCGTCAGTAGGAATATAGTTACGGACAATGGCCTGCACTTCATCGCGTTCGTTGGGCAGCTCGATGTCGAATTTTACATCGGGTGAAGTCAATTGTCCGGTAAGGTCCATCATACAGTTCACTTTTACATTTGTCTGGCTGATGTAGCCGGAGGTTGCCTCGTTGGGCATCAGGTCATTTAAGGATGCTGAGTTGACCGTATAGCCTGCTTTTATGTCCAGAGTGGCATCCAGCGGCGAACCGTTGAATGTAATGGTACTTCCATCCCTGATAATAAAGTCCTTTCGGATAACCTCTTGCAGACTGAATTTATAGACTCCCTGGCTTATTCGGTAACTGCCGAACATCTTTACATCTCCTTTATTGAAGAACTCAGTACGGATATTTCCGGTTCCCCGTCCACTGATATAGTCGCCGGCGATAGGGTCCATGATAATCTTCATGGTAGCGTCGGGGGTGGCGTCTACCAAGAGATTCAGCCGGATGTCAGTGTCGCTCTCTTTCTCTTCCTCGATTTCCTTTTGGGCAATCTCGTAGTCGGAAAGGCGGACAGAGTCTTGTACGGCACGGCGTGGCGTCTTGTCCACAAACTTGATGAACTGGTTGCTGACCGCTGTAGATACGTTATCCTTTATATAGGTAAAGGTGGTGTTACGATTGGTAGTCATTGCAACGTCAATGTTAACGCCATCTTGGGCATTACCGGCAATAGTGGCATTCCCCGTACCGTAGACGGTGCCGTAGAAGGGATAGTCCGGTGATTCTTTGGTATTCATCACCAGCATGTCGTTGACATTGAAATTGAAACGGTACTCCAGGTTCTTGAAATGCTGATAGTGCAGATAGCCGCTCATGCTGCCTTGATGCCCTTGCGTGTCGAAAATGCGGTTGTTGCGGAAGGTCAACCCGCCGGGCTCGATGTAGATGCTGTCTTTGACGGAGAAAGTGGTGTTGAGCACGTCTACCTTCATGGAAGCATCGCCGAATACACGCCCTTCCATGGTGAGAGCCTTGAATTTGCCATAGAAATGTACATGGCCGGTGGCACGTCCGTTGAATTCGGGCGTGATGCTGCTCATATAATGATGTATAAACTTCAAGTTGGTACCGCCCGCTTCAATTTGGAGATCCAATGAACTGGTGGGCTTCAAGGGATAGACATAGCCATACACATGGCTTTTGGCGATATCTTTCTCCTGGATATGGGCATCCAGATAGATGCCCTTCACATCGTGGTGCCATTCTCCGTGTATGTTGGCATCCCCCAGCAAGCCTTCGTTCAATCCGAGGTTGCGGATAAACAAATCGGTGCTCATGACGGGTTTTTCCAGTACTCCGCTGGCGAAAGCCGGACCGGTGGCTTCTCCTTTGAAATTGACTCCGAGGTCTGCAATGTCGAACACATAACCGATGTTGATTTCCTTCAAATCCAGACGTACTGTATCTTCGGGATGTGGTGAAACGATGCCATTGATACGCAAGTGCCGGTCTTTATGGCTGAAGTAGAAATCATTGACATACACTTTGCCGGAGTCGAGTACTACCTGGGAAGGATGTATATCCCACAGTGTATCGTTCAGTATCACGTTGGTGGGCTGGACATCAATGACGGTTTTTAAGGGGGGAAGTTTCCTCTTGTTTTCATTCGCTTCTTTCTGTTCACGGATGAAGTGGGCGACGGCGGCGAGTTTCCCGCTGTAGGTTACAGTGCTGCTGTTACCCCAGTTCAGCGTGGTCTGTATGCTGTTGTTCTGGGCTTGCGCTTCTAAAGCTATATTGACAGCGCCGCTTGATTTACGGTTGCTGAAGCGTAGGCGTGTATGAAACTGGTCACCGGGATTCTCGCAAAGGAACATTCCGGATTCGATGAATTTGTTTTCATAGCGGAGACGAGGAAAATAGCCTTCTACACGGAGCCGCTGTGCCTTGTCATTGAAGTATCCTTTAATGGTGGAATGGGTATATACTTTTACCGGAATCTGAAAGACGGTGGAGAGCAGTTCCGTATTGTAAATGTGCATGTCGAAATGGAAATTGTTCTCCGTCTCTATGGGTTTCTTGTCTGGCAGAATCAAGGCGGGGATATAACGACGCATGATATTCAGTACACTGGCAGGCAGGGTACGATAAGAATAATCGCCTTCTATGCTACCTTGGAGAAAGTTGGATTGGATAGTCAGCCGTTTCTGGTTTTCGCTTTCTCTTATGGCGGATATCTTCAGGTTGTCCAGGAAGTATTGTGTTTCCGGAGCTGCGAACGATAAGCTGTCAATGTTGATTTCACCGTTCATCTCGTCAATGGAACCGCCGGTGAAGTCCGCCTTGACTTTGACTGATATTTCCGTATCTTCATAGTCGGGTGTCAGATGTAGGGCATGAGGACGAAATTTGTCGATGCTTGCCTGAAAGTTGAAAGTCGGTACCCGACTGGCGGTATTGATGGTACCGTTCAAAATAACAGAACCATTGGTGTCATCCAAGGCGACTTTTCCCGTGAAGCCTCCCTGCTTGTATTCTCCATCCAGAGTGATATTTTCGTAATTGTAGTCGCTGTAATCAATGGAGGCAACCAACCCTTTCAGCAGTACGGACGGATATTGCTTTTCATAATGGCTGCTGTTGACATCCAGATTGAAAGTTACTTTACCCAGTTTCTTGTTGCCCAGCATCTTGCCTAGCTCAAACTCTTTGGTTTTCACTGCACCGGAATAGGCAAAATAACCTTTATCTTTGTTAGAACTTAGTTTTACGTCAGTTTGGATGGTTCCGATGTCGGTGCGTACTTGTCCGTAAGTTACGAGGTCTGTGAAGTAGCCCGATACTTCTCCACGGAAGGAAACCGTTCCTAAGTGTTGCAGGACGGGAGGTACTCCATTATAGTTCTTGCTGAAATTCCGGACAAAGAAGGCAATTCCTTCCGGGTCTGCGTACAAATTGGACAAATTGCCGAATATATAAGCATTTTCCGGATGGGAAAGGTCTTGTAGTGATACGTCTCCCCTCAGATAAAAATGATTTCCGACAGAGACGGAAAGGTGCGGGCAATTCAGTTGATTGACAGTGCCGTCCGTCTGTACCTCTACTTGCAATTTTTCCTTAAAAGAACCAAAAGCCGGAACAAAAGCCGATAAATCCTGCAAGGCGATTTGAGAGGGCAGCAAATGGAATGAGAAACGGACATCTTGGGCAAGATTGTCAAACGCCCCCAGACTGTCATAATCCATGTGTATAGTATCCATTGCCAAAGAGGTGTTGGGGAGGTCGATGGCGAAATTTTCGATTTTCATCCGTTGGTCATTACCGATAACCTTTAGGCTTAGTTTCTTCAATTCAAATCCGGAATGTTCTTCTTCGATGCTCAGACGCTTGATGGCAGCATTGATAGAATCATTTTGCAATGCTTTTAGGGAGATGTTTGCAATAATGTTACGCAAGCGGAGATGCTGTGGATTGAACTTTCCCGGAGTCTCTTTCTCGGACAGCACATCATATGAAACCTTTCCGCGGCGTATCAGTAAGGAATTGATACGGAGATCCAGGTTGTTTTTCTTTTGAACCGTATCTTTGGATGCGAATGCGTCGAGTACAAACTGAAAATTAGGTTTATCCTTGGGAGTCTGCTTGCTCAGATTGATGTTAAAGCCGAACAATTGTATGTTACTGATGGATATTTTGCCGCTGAATAGGGGGAGAATATCGAATTTGGCGGAAAGACGGGTCACCTTCAGCATTTCCTTGCCAGACTGGTCGTCCAGGAGCAGGTCGTCGATGATGATGCGGTTCAGCAATCCTATGTTTATTCGCCCAATGGAAATCTTGCTGTCCAGTATGGAAGCCAGTTCATTGGCAACAAATACAGACATTTGTCGCTGAACGGATGGAATGTTCAGCAACAATATGGTACCGATATACAATCCCAATACAATACCGAGTACCCAGCGTACTGTTTTTTTTAGCTTTCTGATAGGCGGTTAATTTTTATAATCAGCCAACAAAAATATGAAATAATACGTTATGAATCGTACTTTTATCACTACTTTTGCAGCGTTTAAACGTAAATAAACATTATGAGTACAATAATCTTGGGAATAGAATCTTCTTGTGATGACACTTCTGCAGCTGTCATCAAAGATGGTTATCTGCTTTCGAATGTGGTGGCCAGCCAAGCTGTGCATGAAGCATACGGTGGGGTAGTGCCTGAACTGGCTTCCCGCGCGCACCAACAAAATATAGTTCCGGTAGTGCATGAGGCATTGAAACGCGCCGGAGTAACTAAAGAGGAATTGAGTGCTGTGGCTTTTACACGTGGACCGGGATTGATGGGGTCATTGTTGGTGGGGGTATCTTTCGCCAAAGGGTTCGCCCGATCATTAGGCATTCCCATGATTGATGTTAATCATTTGACTGGTCATGTGTTAGCTCATTTCATTAAAGCAGAAGGTGAAGATAATGTGCAGCCGGAATTTCCTTTCCTTTGTTTGCTGGTTTCCGGTGGAAATTCACAGATTATCTTGGTGAAAGCCTATAACGATATGGAAATTTTGGGGCAGACTATTGATGATGCCGCCGGTGAAGCCATTGACAAATGCTCGAAGGTGATGGGATTGGGATATCCGGGTGGTCCGATTATTGACAAGCTGGCTCGGCAAGGTAATCCTAAAGCCTTCTCGTTTAGCAAACCGCATATTCCAGGGTTGGATTATAGTTTCAGCGGACTTAAGACCTCGTTTCTTTACTCTCTGCGCGACTGGATGAAGGACGACCCTGATTTCATCGAACATCACAAGACGGATTTGGCGGCATCGCTGGAAGCTACCGTAGTAGATATCTTGATGGATAAGTTGCGCAAAGCCGCCAAGCAATATAAAATAAAGGAAGTGGCTGTTGCCGGAGGTGTTTCTGCCAATAACGGATTGCGTAATGCTTTCCGTGAGCATGCCGGGAAATATGGTTGGAAAATATTTATTCCGAAGTTCAGCTACACAACGGATAACGCTGCCATGATTGCCATTACCGGATACTTCAAGTATATGGATAAGGATTTTTGTCCGATGGAAGCACCTGCTTATTCACGCGTAACTTTAGGATAATATATAATAAGGTATGAAGTTGGAAGAAAAGGTAGGAGAGCTGCTGAAAGCAAAGAAATTGTCCCTTTCCACCGCAGAAAGTTGTACGGGTGGAGGGATTGCCGCTCTGATTACTTCCGTTCCCGGCAGTTCGGAATACTTTAATGGTAGTATAGTGGCGTATTCCAATGAAATAAAGATGTCTTTGCTGCATGTATCTGCCGAAACTTTGGAAAAACATGGAGCAGTAAGCCGCGAAACTGTTACAGAAATGGTGAAAGGTGCGATGAAAACGCTGAAAACAGATTGTGCAGTGGCTACTTCCGGTATTGCAGGTCCTGGAGGTGGGACTCCGGAAAAACCGGTGGGTACGGTGTGGATAGCCGCTGCCTATAAAAATGAAATCGTTACCATGAAGCAGGAGGGAGACGAGGGAAGAAAGGGAAATGTGGAAAAAGCAATTCAAAATGCCCTTTTGTTGCTTTGTGAGAAGCTGAAATGAGGAAAAAATGCTATCATACAGTGAATTATTTTAAGAAAAACTTGTTTGGTAACGATAAAAGTGCTTACTTTGCGCTCTGTTTGAAATAGGCAAAAAAGAAAACTATAAAATTAAGATAGAAATGTCAAAGATTTGTCAAATTACCGGAAAGAAGGCCATGATTGGCAACAATGTTTCACACTCAAAGAGAAGAACAAAGAGAACCTTTGATTTGAACTTGTTTAACAAGAAGTTCTACTATGTAGAGCAGGATTGCTGGATCAGCCTTAGCATTTGCGCTAATGGTTTGCGCATTATTAATAAGAAAGGACTGGACGCTGCTTTGAAAGATGCGGTAGCTAAAGGTTATTGTGATTGGAAAAGCATTAAAGTTATTGGCTAAAGTAGAGGAGAATACTGATTATGGCAAAGAAAGCAAAAGGTAACAGAGTACAGGTGATTCTGGAATGCACAGAACACAAGGATAGCGGTATGCCGGGTACTTCTCGTTATATTACGACGAAGAACAGAAAGAATACCACAGAGAGATTGGAGTTGAAGAAATACAACCCGATTCTGAAGAGAGTGACAGTACATAAAGAAATTAAATAATAAATCTATAACTTATGGCAAAGAAAGCGGTAGCAACCTTGCACGAAGGAAGCAAAGAAGGACGTTCTTATACAAAGGTTATCAAAATGGTGAAGTCTCCTAAGACTGGTGCTTACATCTTTGATGAACAGATGGTCCGTAATGAAGATGTTCAGAACTTCTTTAAGAAATAAGATAAATACAGTGGCTGTAAAGCGCTGATGACTTATAAAGATCCCCTTGTCGGTATTTCCGGTAAGGGGATTTCTTTTTAAAAAGAGGACGAAGTTTTTAATATTCGTCAGTTTTGTTATATCTTTGCTGAAAATGCGAAGATAGGCTGCACCTCGGCATAAAAAATGAACGGGTTCATTTTATTCTGCATCCGGTTTGCACTATCTTTGCAGGGAATGCGAAAACAGGTTGCATAAAAATAATTAGTGTATGGGATTTTTTAGTTTTTTCTCCAAGGAAAAAAAGGAAACATTAGATAAAGGATTATCTAAGACCAAAGAAAGTGTGTTTGGCAAGATTGCGCGTGCCGTGGCAGGAAAGTCAAAAGTTGATGATGAAGTATTGGATAATCTGGAAGAGGTGTTGATAACTTCGGATGTGGGCGTGGAAACGACACTGAAAATTATTGAACGTATCGAAAAGCGTGCAGCAGCCGACAAATATATGAATGCCACTGAGCTGAATCATATTTTACGTGATGAAATCGCAGCGTTGCTTACAGAGAATAATTCGGAGGATGTGGATGACTTTGAAGCACCGATTGCGAAGAAACCATACGTCATTATGGTAGTGGGCGTCAATGGTGTAGGGAAGACTACTACGATTGGCAAACTGGCTTATCAATTCAAGAAAGCCGGAAAGTCTGTTTATCTGGGTGCTGCCGATACTTTCCGTGCTGCTGCTGTGGAGCAGTTGGTGATATGGGGTGAACGGGTAGGTGTACCTGTTGTAAAGCAGAAAATGGGTGCTGACCCGGCTTCTGTCGCTTTTGACACACTGAGTTCCGCAACTGCCAATAATGCCGATGTGGTAATTATAGATACGGCAGGACGCCTTCATAATAAAGTCGGTTTGATGAATGAACTGACGAAAATCAAGAATGTGATGAAGAAGGTTGTTCCTGATGCTCCGAATGAGGTGTTGCTTGTGTTGGATGGCTCAACCGGACAGAATGCATTTGAACAAGCCAAGCAGTTCACTCTGGCAACGGAGGTTACGGCAATGGCTGTTACAAAGTTGGACGGAACAGCCAAGGGTGGCGTAGTCATCGGCATTTCAGACCAGTTTAAAATTCCGGTTAAATATATTGGATTGGGTGAAGGAATGGAAGATTTGCAGGTGTTCCGTAAAAAGGAATTTGTTGATTCACTGTTCGGGGAGAATGCATGAAACGGAAGACTATAGATATCATCACTTTAGGATGTTCTAAAAACCTGGTGGATTCGGAACATTTGATGCGTCAGTTGGAGGAAGTGGGATTCCATGTGACACATGATGCGGAAAGACCGAAGGGACAGATTGCCGTAATCAATACTTGCGGTTTCATCGGTGACGCCAAGGAGGAATCCATTAATATGATTCTGGAATTTGCGCAGGCCAAGGAGGAAGGAAACTTGGAGAAGCTTTATGTAATGGGTTGCCTTTCGGAACGTTATCTGAAGGAATTGGCCGTTGAAATTCCCCAGGTGGATAAATTCTATGGTAAATTCAATTGGAGAGAGTTGCTGCAGGATTTGGGAAAGGCCTATCATGACGAGCTGCACATAGAGCGCACATTGACCACTCCCAAGCATTATGCCTATTTGAAGATATCCGAAGGGTGTGACCGTAAATGTTCTTATTGTGCTATTCCCATCATTACGGGACGGCATGTGTCGCGCCCGATGGAGGAGATACTTGACGAGGTGAAGTATCTGGTTGCACGGGGTGTAAAGGAATTCCAGGTTATAGCCCAGGAGTTGACCTATTACGGAGTAGATTTATATAAGAAGCAAATGTTGCCCGAGCTTGTTGAGCGGATTTCGGATATTCCCGGAGTGGAGTGGATACGCTTGCATTATGCCTATCCGGCACATTTTCCGGCTGATTTATTCCGTGTGATGCGCGAGCGTGACAATGTATGCAAATATATGGATATTGCCCTGCAACATATCAGTGACAATATGCTGCAAAAGATGCGTCGCCATGTGACGAAGGATGAGACGTATAAGCTGATAGAACAATTCCGTGAGGAGGTTCCCGGTATTCATCTCCGTACTACACTGATGGTGGGGCATCCAGGAGAAACTGAAGCCGATTTTGAGGAGCTGAAAGAGTTTGTCCGTAAAGTGCGTTTCGATAGAATGGGGGCTTTTGCGTATTCGGAAGAAGAAGGGACGTATGCCGCTGCTGAATATGAGGATTCTATTCCCCAGGAAGTGAAACAAGCGCGCTTGGATGAGTTAATGTCTATTCAACAAGGCATTTCAGGGGAGTTGAGTGCGGAGAAAGTAGGCAGGCAGATGAAAGTAATCATTGACCGGCTGGAAGGCGAATATTATATTGGACGTACAGAATTTGATTCTCCCGAAGTGGATCCTGAGGTTTTGATTGAGCGTGGAGACAGGGCGTTGCATATAGGTAACTTTTACCACGTAGAGATAGTAAATTCCGATGATTTCGACCTTTTTGGACGAATAATTTAAAGATTTTTCCTTATCTTCTTGCATATGTGAAGAAGATTTGCTAATATAGCACCGTAGTTCAATTTAAAGGCTTACATTTTGAATAACAAAGAGTTTACTTCTGAATTGTCGCGGAGGTTAGGGTACACATTGAAAGATACTTCTGAGCTGGTTGCTTCATTGCTGGCAGATATGACACGGCAGTTGGAGGAGGGGAATATTATCTCTATACAAGGGTTCGGTACATTCGAAGTGAAAAAGAAGGCAGAGCGTATATCTGTGAATCCGACTACAAAGCAACGTATGCTGGTGCCTCCCAAATTGGTGTTGACCTATAAGCCGAGTACATTGTTAAAGGATAAGTTTAAGTAACCGGCTTTTAAAAAATCTCCCGTATTATGAATGAGAAACTGAACATACAAGACCTGATTGACACGCTGGCTGAAAGGCATGGCATGAGCAAGAAGAATGCGGATAGTTTTGTGAAAGAATTCTTCCAGCTGATTGAGGAGTCTTTGGAGAAGGACAAATATGTGAAGATACGAGGTTTGGGGACTTTCAAGCTGATAGATGTCGGGAGTCGTGAAAGCGTTAATGTGAATACGGGGGAAAGGTTTGAGATACAAGGGCATACAAAAGTGTCGTTTACACCGGAACCGGCTTTGAAAGATATTATCAATAGACCATTTTCGCATTTTGAAACTGTAGTTTTGAATGACGCTACGGTGCTTGAGGACACCCTGCAGGAAAATGACAGTGAAGATGATGAAGATACTGAAATCAAAACTCCGGAACAAGAGGTGGAGGAGAAGGTTGCCTTAGTGGAAGAAGCCACGATAGAAGAACCTTTGGTGGAAACTGTAGTCGAAGAGCCGTTAGTTGAGCCCGAACCGGAAGTTGAAGAGGAGAAACCGGAAAAAACTGAACCTGAAGCAATGCCTGAAAATATAGTTGCTGTTGAACCGGAACCGTCTGAGCCAGTGATAAAAGATACGGCAGATTCTTCGACTATGAAATATTTTATAGGCATCGTTGTATTTGTAGTGTTGTTGTGTGGTGGTGCCGTAGCTTTCATGTATTATCCGGACTTGCTTGACAAACTTACTGCAAAGCCTCTTGTAGAAGAGGTTGCAGACTCGGATGTGAAGGAATCTGTTACTGAAAAGGTGGATGTCCCTGCCGGTCAAGACAATATTGCCTTGACAGACAGCATTGTTTCAAAAGATGTTGTAGTTCCTGCCCGGACAGATACTGTGGCAGAAACTGTTGCTACAACAACTCCTGCGCTTACAACAACTCCAAAGGAAAATGTACAGGCACAGTCTCCCGCTCCTAAAAAAGAGCAGAAAAAGACAGTTGCACCGTTTGAACCGGATTCTGTGGGGTATACGATTGTGGGAACAGAAACCACTTATACCATCAAGGAAGGGGAAACGCTGACTAGGGTAGCGCTTCGTTTTTATGGGACAAAAGCTCTTTGGCCTTATATCGTGAAGCATAATCCCGGCGTAATCAAGAATCCGGATAATGTACCTTATGGTACCACTATCAAGATACCGAAATTAGCCAAGAAGCAGTAAAAAATTACTGCTTCTTTTTTGTTAAATACTAAACTCTATGAAAGTAGTTTAATCTAAAAGGTTTCGCATAGTTTTTTAATAAAAATTAGTTGGTATGGTTAATTTATTCCCGTACTTTTGGGAGCGAAAAAAATAATTGCCGGTTCAAAACCGGATAAATGAAGAAATTAAACATTAAAAAATAGATTGATTTATGGCTGAAACAATTGACATCCGCGAACTGAATGAGCGGATTGAAAGACAAAGTGCTTTCGTTACCAATCTTACCACAGGTATGGACCAGGTCATTGTAGGACAAAAGCATCTGGTAGAGTCGTTGTTAATTGGTTTGTTGTCCGATGGACATGTGTTGTTGGAAGGTGTGCCCGGTTTGGCAAAGACTTTAGCTATCAAGACGCTTGCTTCGTTGATTGATGCGCAATACAGCCGCATTCAGTTTACGCCTGACTTGTTGCCTGCCGACGTAATAGGTACAATGGTTTACAGCCAGAAGGATGAAACGTTCCAAGTAAAAAAAGGTCCGGTCTTCGCAAACTTTGTTTTGGCTGATGAAATCAACCGTGCTCCGGCCAAAGTACAGAGTGCTTTGCTGGAAGCCATGCAGGAACGTCAAGTTACTATCGGCAATGAAACTTTCGGGTTGCCCAAACCATTCCTGGTGCTTGCCACACAGAATCCTATCGAGCAGGAAGGTACTTATCCGCTGCCCGAAGCGCAAGTGGACCGTTTCATGCTGAAAGTCGTAATAGACTATCCGAAGCTGGAAGAGGAGAAACTGATTATCCGTCAGAATATCAATGGTGATAAATTTGAAGTGAAGCCCATTTTGAAGGCAGACGAAATTATTGAAGCTCGTAAAGTGGTTCGCCAGGTGTATCTGGATGAGAAAATAGAAAAATATATTGTTGATATTGTATTTGCTACCCGTTATCCGGAAAAATATGATTTAAAAGAACTGAAAGACATGATTGGTTTCGGCGGTTCGCCCCGTGCTTCCATCAACTTGGCCTTGGCTGCCCGTAGCTACGCGTTCATCAAGCGTCGCGGTTATGTCATTCCGGAGGATGTACGCGCTGTGGCACATGACGTACTTCGCCACCGTATCGGCTTGACTTACGAGGCGGAAGCCAGCAATATGACATCTGATGAAATCGTCAGCAAGATACTGAACAAGGTTGAAGTGCCCTAACGCATAATAGAGGTTTTCGTAAACTTGAGGTTTACAATCCTATACCTGAGGCTTAGCGTCGTAAACCTTAGGGTTGAGTACCGAAAACCTCACCCCTTTTCATAGGGAAGTTTCTGTTATAAACTAAATTGCGCTTGTGTGCTTAAATGAGATTATTAAAATAAATCAATGGAAACAACAGAACTTTTGAAGAAAGTCCGTCAGATTGAGATAAAGACGCGCGGATTGTCCAACAATATCTTTGCCGGGCAGTATCACTCTGCCTTCAAGGGTAGAGGTATGGCATTCTCCGAGGTGCGCGAGTATCAGTTTGGCGATGACATACGCGACATTGACTGGAATGTGACCGCCCGCTTCAACAAGCCTTACGTCAAGGTGTTTGAGGAGGAGCGCGAATTGACAGTGATGTTGTTGGTAGATGTTTCCGGTAGTTTGGAATTCGGTACGGTAAAGCAGATGAAGAAGGATATGGTGACGGAAATTGCCGCTACACTGGCATTCTCTGCCATTCAGAATAATGACAAGATTGGTGTCATCTTCTTTTCGGACCGGATTGAGAAGTTTATTCCGCCCAAGAAGGGACGTAAGCATATACTTTACATCATCCGCGAACTGATAGATTTTCATGCGGAAAGCCGGAGGACGAACATCCGTTTGGGATTGGAATATCTGACGAATGTGATGAAACGCCGTTGTACGGCATTTGTCTTGTCCGACTTCATCGACCAGGAAAGTTTCAAGAACGCCATGACCATTGCCAATCGTAAGCATGACCTGGTTGCCGTTCAGGTGTACGACCGTCGTGTGGAAGAATTGCCACCCGTGGGACTGATGAAGATTAGGGATGCCGAGACGGGACATGAGCAGTGGATTGACACCTCCTCGCGTGCCGTGCGCCGTGCCCATCATGATTGGTGGGTGAACAAGCAGGCGGAATTGAATGAAACGTTTACCAAGAGTAATGTCGACAATGTGTCGGTACGTACCGACCAGGATTATGTCAAGGCATTGATGAATTTGTTTGCGAAACGAAATTAATCGGAAAATGAAAAGATATTTATTTCTGATAGCGTTATTGATAGCATGGTCGGGAAGGGTAGTAGCCCAGTCGGTAACGGTAGATGCTACGATTGACTCTTTGCAGATTCTTATTGGAGAGCAGGCAAAGATAAAGCTTCAAGTATCTCTGGATGCCGATAAGCGTGCCATATTCCCGGTATATACCGATACGCTGGTGAATGGGGTTGAAATTATTGATGTGGCCAAGCCTGATACGCAACTGCTGAATGATGGCCGGCGTGCATTGATAACTCAAGAGTATACAGTTACCTCTTTCGACTCGGCTCTTTATTATCTGCCGCCTATGGAAGTGACGGTGGATAATGAGAAGTATCGCTCCAAAGCGTTGGCCTTGAAAGTATATTCGGTGAATGTCCCGTTAGACCCGGAGAATCCGGAACAGTTCTTCGGTCCCAAAACAGTGATGCAAGCGCCTTTTGCCTGGGAAGACTGGTATGGTCTTATGGCTTGTGGTGCGCTGATTATCCCGATAGGGATATTACTTGTCTATCTGATAATGCGCTTCTTCGACAATAAGCCTATTATCCGTAAGGTGAAGGTAGAACCTAAGCTGCCTCCCCATCAGTTGGCTATGCAGGAGATAGAACGTATCAAGAATGAGAAGGTATGGCAGAAAGGGGAACCGAAGGAATATTATACGGAATTGACCGATACTCTTCGTACATATATAAAAGACCGTTTTGGTTTCAATGCTTTGGAAATGACTTCTACGGAAATCATAGATAAGTTGCTGGAAATGAAAGATAAGGAAGCAATATCGGATTTGCGTGAATTGTTCCAGACTGCTGATTTGGTGAAATTTGCCAAGCATAATCCATTGATGAACGAAAATGACGCTAACCTGATTAATGCCATTGACTTTATTAATGAAACCAAGGAGAAAGAAGAGGAGAATGCCAAGCCGCAGCCTACGGAGATTACCATTATCGAGAAACGTTCTTTGCGTACCAAGATTTTGCTGGGAACGGGTATTGTAGTGTTGGCTGTAGCCCTTGTCAGTTCATTGATATATATCGGATTGGAGTTGTATAATTATTTTGCTTAATACAGGAAAAGTGACTTCAATCGGATATACATGAGTGAAAAATGAGGGATGTTTGGAGCGAAGCTGAATTGTAAATCGTTAAATCGTACATAAATATGGTTTTTGCCAATATTGAATATTTATTTTTGCTGCTGTTGCTTATACCTTATATAGTATGGTATATTATGAAGCGGAAGAATAGTGAAGCTACGCTTCAGATTTCGGATGCCCGTGTGTATGCTCATACCCCTAAAAGCTATAAGAACTATTTGTTGCATGTACCGTTTGTATTGCGGATAATTGCCTTGATACTGATTATTCTTGTTTTGGCACGTCCGCAAACCACCGATAGCTGGCAGAACAGTGAGATTGAGGGTATTGATATCATGCTTGCTATGGACGTTTCTACCAGTATGCTGGCCGAAGACCTGAAACCTAACCGGTTGGAAGCGGCGAAGGATGTGGCGGCAGAGTTTATTAACGGACGTCCGAATGACAATATAGGTATAACTTTGTTTGCTGGAGAAAGCTTTACGCAATGTCCGTTGACAGTAGACCATGCCGTATTGTTGAACTTGCTTAAAGATATGAAGTGCGGGCTGATTGAAGACGGAACGGCAATCGGTATGGGTATTGCCAATGCCGTTACCCGTTTGAAGGATAGCAAGGCAAAGTCGAAAGTCATTATTCTGCTGACGGACGGTGTCAATAATAAAGGTGATATTTCTCCTTTGACGGCTGCTGAAATAGCCAAGAGTTTTGGCATTCGCGTTTATACTATTGGGGTAGGAACCAATGGTATGGCTCCTTATCCTTATCCGGTAGGCGGAACAGTGCAATATGTCAATATGCCCGTCGAAATTGATGAAAAGACTTTGACACAGATTGCCGGAACAACGGAAGGTAACTATTTCCGTGCCACCAGCAACTCGAAGTTGAAGGAAGTGTACGAGGAGATAGACAAGCTGGAGAAAACAAAATTGAATGTAAAAGAATACAGCAAGCGCCAGGAAGAGTACCGCTGGTTTGCGTTGGCTGCTTTCTTGTGCGTATTACTGGAGGTACTGTTACGCAACTCTATATTGAAGAAGATACCGTAAAAACGGAGAATGTCTTTTAGTGTATCAGTCATTGCGTAGCCAAATTGTAAATTGTAAATTGCTAAATTGTAAATAAAAAGATGTTTCGATTTGAAGAACCTGCATATTTGTACTTGTTGCTGCTGCTGCCTTTATTGGCGGCCTTCTACTTGTACTCCAATTATCGGAGGAGGAAAGCCATTCGTAAATTTGGTGACCCTATACTGATGGCACAGCTAATGCCGGATGTTTCCAAATACCGTCCGGATGTGAAGTTTTGGTTGGTTTTTGCGGCTATCGGGTTGTTCACGGTACTGCTGGCACGCCCGCAGTTTGGTTCCAAACTGGAGACGGTAAAACGCCAGGGAGTGGAAGTGATGATTGCGTTGGATATATCCAATTCCATGCTGGCACAAGACGTACAGCCAAGCCGCTTGCAGAAGGCAAAACGGCTGGTGGCGCAGTTGGTAGATAAGATGCAGAATGACAAGGTCGGTATGATTGTTTTTGCAGGTGACGCATTTACCCAGTTGCCTATTACGAGTGATTATATTTCTGCCAAGATGTTTTTGGAGTCCATCGATCCTTCGCTGATTTCCAAGCAAGGTACGGCAATTGGAGCTGCAATAAATCTGGCTGCCCGGAGTTTTACACCTCAAGAAGGAGTGGGACGTACTGTTATTGTCATCACCGACGGTGAAAACCATGAAGGTGGTGCCGTAGAAGCTGCTAAGGCTGCTGCTGAGAAAGGTATCCAGGTCAATGTATTAGGGGTAGGTATGCCTGAGGGTGCCCCCATTCCAATAGAGGGTACTAATGATTATCGTCGTGACCGTGAAGGTAATGTAATCGTTACTCGCTTGAATGAGCAGATGTGTCAGGAAATTGCTCAGGCAGGAAATGGTATTTATGTGCGCGTAGACAATACCAACGGTGCACAGAAAGCGATTAGTCAGGAAATCAACAAGATGGCAAAGGCAGATGTGGAAACACAGGTGTACACGGAATTCAATGAACAGTTTCAGGCAGTGGCATGGATTATTCTGCTGTTGTTACTGGCTGAGATGTTGATATTGGAGCGCAAGAATCCTCTGTTCCGCAACATTCATTTATTCTCTAATAAGAAATGATGCGTATGTTACAGAAAAAGTATATTGGAATAGTTTTGCTGCTGTTAGTGGCAGTTTCAGCTTCTGCACAGAAGGCGGAACGCGATTATATCCGTAAGGGAAACCGTTTTTTTAAGGATAGCGTATATGTGGATGCAGAAGTGAACTATCGGAAGGCTTTGGAGGTAAACCCGAAGTCAACGGTTTCCATGTTCAACCTGGGAAATACATTGACCCAGCAGAACAAGCTGCAGGAAGCGATGGAGCAATATGTGGGAGCTACCAAGATAGAAAAGGACAAATCGAACTTAGCACAGATTTATCATAATATGGGAGTCATCTTTCATTCTCAGAAGGATTATGCAAAGGCGGTAGAAGCCTATAAGGAGTCGTTACGCAATAATCCGAAAGATGATGAAACGCGCTATAACCTTGCTTTGGCACAGAAACAGTTGCAAGACCAGCAGCAGAACCAGGATCAGAATCAAGATCAGGATAAACAGGACCAACAGAAGGAGCAGGATAAACAGCAGGATCAGCAGAAAGACCAGCAACAGAATCAAGACCAGCAACAACAACCTTCTCAGCCGGAAAAAAAAGATAATGAGATGTCTAAGGAAAATGCCGAGCAGCTGTTAAACTCTGTCATGCAAGACGAGAAGGATGTGCAGGATAAAGTGAAAAAGCAGCAGGTACTTCAAGGAGGTCGTCTGGAAAAAGATTGGTAACAAACATAATAGGAATAATATATGAGAAAAATAGTTTTCTTATGGATAGCACTGATTGCAGTCAGTATGAATGCCTTTGCCGATGGCAAGGTATCGTTTACTGCGTCCGCTCCTGACGCTGTGGCGGTAGGAGACCAGTTCAGACTGTCGTATACGGTGACTACACAAAAGGTAAGGGATTTTCGTGCTCCTTCTATGAAGGGATTTGATGTGTTGATGGGGCCCAGCCGCTCGCAACAGAGTAGCGTGCAGATGATTAATGGGCAGACGACTTCAACCAGCAGTATTACATTCACTTATATTTTAATGGCGACTGCAGAAGGTGATTTTACCATTCCAGGAGCCACTATCACTGCTGATGGTAACCAAATGGTTTCGAATTCTGTACAAGTAAGGGTTCTTCCGGCAGATCAGGCTGCTAATGGAGCTTCTGGAAATGGTGGCAAACAGAGTGAGGGCACTGCCAGCCGCGCTTCTTCCGGGACATCTGTATCGAATAGTGATTTGTTTATTACAGCTACTGCCAGTAAGATGACGGTGTATGAACAAGAGGCTTTTCTGCTGACATACAAGATATATACCTTGGTGGACTTACGTATGTTTGATAATGTGAAATTGCCCGACTTCAAAGGATTCCATTCTCAGGAAGTAGAATTGCCTAATGACAGAAGATGGGGATTGGAGCATTATAAAGGTAGAAATTATCAGTCTACAATCTATCGTCAGTTTGTGTTGTTCCCGCAACAAGCCGGTAAACTGACAATTGATGCAGCACGTTTTGACGCTTCTATAGCCAAGGCTACACAAGTATCCGATCCGTTTGAGGCGTTTTTCAATGGAGGAAGCAATTACGTAGAGGTGAAAAAGACTATTTTGACTCCGCAACTGACAATTGACGTAAAACCCTTGCCGGCAGGTAAGCCAGCCGATTTTTCGGGAGGAGTGGGAGAGTTCAATATAACTTCTTCTATCAATAGTACAAATGTCAAGACCAATGATGCTGTTACTGTCAAACTTGTCATTTCTGGTACCGGTAATCTGAAATTGCTCTCTAATCCGGAAGTTAAATTCCCCGAGGATTTTGAAGTATATGATCCGAAGGTGGACAATAAATTCCGTCTGACAAATTTGGGCCTCTCCGGTAGCAAGGTCATTGAGTATCTGGCAATTCCTCGTAATGCGGGAACTTATAAGATTCCTGCCGTAAAGTTCAGTTATTTTGATATTAATTCCCGTTCGTATAAAACGTTGACTACGGAAGAGTATGAATTGCATGTGGAAAAGGGAGCAGGCAATGCTGCTCAGACTATTGCAAACTTTACAAGCAAGGAAGAACTGAAAGTATTGAACGAGGATATTCGTTTTATCAAGCAGAATAACGTAACTCTGTCTCCCAAAGGTGATTTCTTCTTCGGTTCATTGACGTATTGGTTACTTTATTTGATACCGGGTATTGCATTCATTACATTCTTTATCATCTATCGTAAGCAAATAGCAGCCAATGCAAATGTAGCAAAGATGCGTACCAAGAAAGCCAATAAAGTGGCGGTGAAACGTATGAAACAAGCTGGTAAATTATTGGCTGAGAATAAGAAAGATGCGTTTTATGATGAGGTTTTGAAGGCTCTTTGGGGGTATATCAGTGATAAACTGAGCATTCCGGTATCCCGTTTGTCTAAGGATAATATCGAAGAGGAACTTCGTAATTATGGTGTGAATGATGCGTTGATAAAGGAATTCCTCGATGCATTGAATAACTGTGAGTTTGCCCGCTTTGCTCCGGGTGATGATAACCAGGCTATGGATAAGGTATATTCAGCTTCTTTGGAAGTTATCAGTAAAATGGAAAACTCGATAAAACATTAATCAGGAGGAAATGGTAATGAATAAAATATTGTTTTTTACTCTTAGTCTAGTGATGGCAATTACTGCCTATGGGCAGAATTCTGCATCTGTAGATACATTACAGACTGCTAGTGACTCTACATCCGTCGGTTCACATGCGGAATTCTCTGCTGCAAGGCAAGAAAGCAATGTGACAAAGGCTGAAGGTGACAGCGCTTATATACGGAATGATTATGCTTCTGCCATTCAAATATATGAGAATCTGTTAAAGAAGGGAGAGGCTGCAGAGGTCTATTATAATCTTGGCAACAGTTATTATAAGGCAGATGATATAGCAAGAGCTATATTGAATTATGAGCGTGCCTTGTTGTTGGAACCTGGTAATGCTGATATTCGTGCAAATTTGGAGATAGCACGTTCTAAGACAATCGATAAGGTAATCCCAATTCCTGAGGTTTTCTTTGTATCTTGGACTAAATCGTTGATTAATTGTCTTAGCGTAGACGCATGGGCTAAGTTGGGGATTGTGTTCTTTATACTATTACTCGTTTCGTTCTATCTCTTTTTCTTTTCAAAACAGATTATGGGAAAGAAAGTGGGATTTATTGCAGGAATAGTATTCCTGGCTCTTGTTATATTGAGTAATGTGTTTGCTGCTCAGCAAAAAGGTGAACTGATGGAACGTAACGAAGCTATAGTGTTGGCACCTAGTGTCACAGTGCGTAGTACTCCCAGTGAAAGTGGTACAAGTCTGTTCATTCTTCATGAGGGACGTAAAGTTGAGATAAAAGACAACTCTATGCGTGAATGGAAAGAAATTCGTTTGGAAGATGGTAAAGTAGGGTGGGTTCCAGCTTCTGCCATAGAAGGTATTTAAATTTTCCCTGTATTCTAAAAACAGCTCGTATAAACCCGATAATTCTGCTTTATACGAGCTGTTTCTGTCTATTTTTAGGAGCTTTTTCTCTGTACTTATAATTCTGCATACTTGAAAATGATTATTTTTTGGAGAGGCAATATTCTTTTTGAAAAAAGATAAAGAAATAGTTTGTTTTATCCTTTTTTTTCCTTAAGTTTATAGCGTGATAATAAAAAGTACAGAGTATTAACCATTAAATTTATGAATATGAGAACAATAACATTTAATGAATTACGTAAGATTAAAGACTCATTGCCTAGTGGTAGTATGCATAGAATAGCCGATGAACTTGGACTGAATGTTGACACTGTAAGAAATTTTTTCGGTGGACACAATTTTAAGGAGGGGAAAAGTGTTGGGATTCACTTGGAACCTGGACCAGATGGTGGATTGGTTATGATTGATGATACTACTGTTTTAGAGCGAGCTTTAAAAATTTTAGATGAAATGGCAGGTAAGACTGAAGAAGCTGTTCGAGCTTAAGAAGAGAAAGTTAGATAGAATCCCAATTGCTGACAACAATTGGGATTTCTTGTTTGTTTTAATCTCAAAATCAATGATATATGGAAGATAAATTAGTTACTTTGGCAATCTTAACGTACGCGAAAGCTCAAATATTGAAAAATGTTCTTGAAAATGAAGGTATTGAGACTTATATTCACAATGTAAACCAGATACAACCGGTTGTTTCTTCTGGCGTACGTGTACGTATTAAGGAGAGTGACTTACCTCATGCTCTGAAAATTACTGAAAGCTCTGCGTGGTTATCTGAAGAGGTAGTGGGGGGGAAGTCACCTAAACTGGAGAAGGTTAGTAATAAAGTGCTGATTCCAGTGGATTTTTCCAATTATTCTTTGAAGGCTTGCGAGTTCGGTTTCAATTTCGCTCAGAATATAGGTGCAGAAGTTGTTTTGCTACATGTTTATTTTACTCCTATATATGCAACTTCTTTGCCATACGGAGACGTATTTAACTATCAGCTAAGTGATGAGGAGAATGTAAGGAGTATCTTACAAAAAGTTCATGCTGATTTGAATGCATTATCTGATAAAGTAAAAGAGAAGGTAGCTTCCGGCGAGTTTCCAGATATTAAATATACTTGTGTTTTGCGTGAAGGTATTCCTGAAGAAGAGGTACTCCGCTATACCAAGGAATATCGGCCACGCATTATCATAATGGGAACTCGTGGTAAAAGTCAGAAGGATATTGATTTGATCGGCAGTGTAACGGCTGAAGTGATTGAACGTAGCCGTGTACCGGTATTGGCCATTCCTGAAAATACTCCATTCAAGCAATTTTCTGAAGCTAAGCGTATTGCATTCATTACTAATTTTGACCAGCGTGATTTAATAGCTTTTGATTCGCTAATAAATAATCTGAAATCATTTAAGTTTTCAGTGTCTCTGATACATCTTTCAGATGTTCAGAATACATGGAATGAAATAAAACTGGCTGGTATTAAGGAATATTTTCAAAAACAATATCCACAATTGGAAATATACTATGATGTGGTAAAGAACGATAATCTGCTTAGTAGTTTAGACAGTTATATCAAGAGTAATCATATTGATATTATAACATTAACTTCTTATAAAAGAAATATATTTTCGCGCTTATTTAACCCTGGCATTGCCAGAAAGATGATTTTCCATTCTGATACACCATTGTTGGTAATTTATGGAAGACCGAATTAGGTGTTGAATATGGATAATATGGTTTCTGTTCAATATCAGCATTATGTTTAATATAGCGCTGGAATAATTTAATCTAATTTTAATTTCTTCTCTCCCTCACTTAAGAAATAACATTCTTTACTTAATGATATAACAATAATAAAAGCCTAATTAATAATTTAATTAGGCTTTTATTATTATGAAAGTATTACATCAACTTTTCAATTTCTTCGAATTCAGGGCCCATTTGCAAATTATAATACACTCTATACAGACCATTTAACCACAAATCTTTTTGATCAGGTTTCAGTTCTCTTGCCTTTTCATAATAAGGTTTTGCCTTTTCATAGAAAGTCTTCAGAGTAGCCTGGTCTTCTTTATACTTCGGATCATTAATATCTGTAGTTGCTTTTTCTGAGAAATCTTGTGCTTGTAAGCAGTAAATCAAGCCTAAATTAGAGTATGCTTCTGCATAATTAGGATCTACTTCTATAGTTTTTTTATAGAATTCAATAGCTTTATCATAGTCCTTCATATTGTGATAAAGGTAGCCTTTTACATACAAATAGAATGTATTGTTAGGATCTTTAGCCAACATATCATCAGCAAACTGCATAGCTTCGTCATATTTGTTGTTATTGCTATAATAATCAATCAAGTGACCGAAGAAGAATGAATGTTCAGGATATTTCTGGATACCTTCTTTTAAAGAAGCAATCCATTTAACAGTATCACCTTCAGCTTTCAATGCAGTAGAGATAAATTCCATTGCGTATTTCCCAACTTCTTTATCATCTTGCGCATAAGGAGCATACTTCAAAATACTAGGATAATCTTCCATCTTAGCAGCTGCTAAACTTGCATAATATGCTATTTGGGGTAATACAGTATCTGTTTGTAATAGATTTTCCTTTTCAAACATCGGGTTGATAGCAATATCAATGTATGTTGCAAAGAAATCTAATGCTTTTTTATTGTCTTCATTGGCTGCATCGCCTTCTTTCTGTGAGGCCAAATTAAAGAATTGGATACCGCCATTGATCAGATTACCGCGTTCTGCTAAAATTGTAGCAGAATTAGATTTTCTATATTTATTCTTGATTTTGCCCTTTTCATTGGGAATTTGTGCCAATTCGTCACATTTGAAGTAGAATTTACACATGTTCAATGCGCTATTATATACCTGAAGAGTGTCATAAGGTTTTCTCAGATAGGCATTTTCCATTTCTTTTTCACTTCTTTTTCTTTGGATAAGACCTGCTACATCCCACGTTTCGGCATTGTCCTTTGTTTCGGGATTGGTTAAAGCCTGATTTATCAGTTCCTCTGCTTTGGCAAAGTCAGGATTTACTCCGTTAGCAATACTTTTAGCCTCTTTTACGTTCTTTTCTTGGGCGAAAGTAAAGCTTGCGACAAGTAGTAAAACCATTGAAAATAATACTCTTTTCATGATTGTAGAAAATTTAAATTAATATTATGTCTATTCTTCATTTTCATTGTTTACCTCGTTCTGAGGGCTTTCAAGGGTATTTTCTTCCCCCTCCTCTATAAGTTCCTCTTCATTTTCTGAAGTGACTTTACATACAGAGCCGATTTCGTCATTACGTTTCTCAAGGTTGATTAGACGCACACCTTGTGTAGCACGTCCCATGATACGAACATCGGCGACTTTCAGACGGATGGTAATACCGGATTTATTAATAATCATCAAGTCATTTTCATCTGTAACAGACTTGATAGTTACTAATTTACCCGTTTTATCGGTGATATTCATTGTTTTCACACCTTTACCTCCACGATTGGTCTTGCGATAATCTTCAATATCCGAACGTTTGCCATATCCTTGTTCCGATACAACCATAATTGTTTCCGCTTCAGGATCTTTGATGCATATCATACCTACTACTTCGTCTTGACCGTCTTCATCCAATGTCATACCACGTACACCGGTGGCAGTACGTCCCATAACGCGCACAGCACTTTCATGGAAACGAATGGCACGTCCGTTACGGTTGGCAATGATGATTTCATTGTCGCCGTTTGTCATACGCACTTCGATTACACGGTCGTCTTCACGGATAGTGATAGCATTTACACCATTTTGGCGAGGACGTGAATACTGCTCAAGCAATGTTTTCTTAATGACACCATTCTTAGTACAGAACAATACATAATGGCTGTTGATAAATTCTTGGTCGTTCAAGTTCTTCACGCGCAAATAGGCGTTTACAGCATCGTCAGAGTCGATATTCAACAAATTCTGGATGGCACGACCTTTCGAATTCTTAGTACCTTCGGGGATTTCGTATACCTTCAGCCAGTAACACTTACCTTTCTGTGTAAAGAACATCATGGTATTATGCATGGTTGCAGGATAAATATGCTCTACAAAGTCTGCATCGCGGGTTTCGGTACCTTTGGAGCCTACCCCACCACGGTTTTGCGCACGGAATTCGCTCAGCGGTGTGCGTTTGATGTATCCCATGTGCGAGATGGTGATAATCATTTCATCATCTGCATAGAAGTCTTCCGGATTGAATTCTTCTGATGAATAGACAATTTCCGAGCGACGTTCGTCACCATACTTCTCTTTTACTTCAATCAGTTCATCTTTAATGACTTTGCGGCAGAGTTCGTCATTGACAAGGATTTCTTCCAAATAAGCAATCTGCTTCTGAATTTCCTCATATTCGGCGTGCAGCTGGTCTTGCATCAATCCTGTGAGCTGACGCAAACGCATTTCAACAATGGCACGTGACTGAATTTCACTGAGTTGGAATCGCTCCATCAAACCTGATATAGCATCATTCGGGGTTTTAGCAGCACGGATAATCTTGATTACTTCGTCGATATTATCAGATGCAATGATTAATCCTTCCAGAATATGTGCACGTTCTTTGGCCTTGCGCAAATCATACTGAGTACGGCGGATGACTACGTCGTGTCTGTGCTCAACGAAGTGTTTTATCAAATCTTTCAGATTCAACAGACGTGGACGGCCATGTACCAATGCAACATTGTTCACACCAAAAGATGTCTGCAGCATTGTCATCTTGTAGAGCTTGTTGAGTACAATGCTGGCATTTGCATCACGTTTTACATCAATAACGATACGCATACCTTCACGGTCGGATTCGTCATTAGCATTGGCAATACCTTCAATTTTCTTTTCGTTGGCCAGATCGGCTATATTCTTAATCAATTCAGCTTTGTTGACACCATAGGGAATTTCTGTCACAACGATTTTATCGTGCGTCGAACCAGTCTCAATTTCGGCTCTAGCACGCATTATGACACGTCCGCGTCCCGTGAGATAGGCTTCGCGAACACCGCTCATACCGTATATATAGCCTCCGGTCGGGAAATCAGGAGCTTTGACATACGTCATCAGCTCTTCTATATCGATGTCATTGTTTTCAATGTATGCAATACAAGCGTCAATAACCTCAGATAGATTATGGGTCGGCATATTGGTAGCCATACCTACGGCAATACCAGATGCACCATTTACCAAAAGATTCGGAATACGGGCCGGCATGACGGTAGGCTCTTGCAAAGAGTCATCGAAATTGTTCTGCATGTCAACAGTCTCTTTCTCAAGGTCTGTCATCATGTCTTCACCAATTTTTCGCAAACGACACTCTGTATAACGCATGGCAGCAGCACTGTCACCGTCTACTGAACCGTAGTTACCTTGTCCATCTACCAACATGTAACGCATTGCCCAAGGCTGAGCCATACGTACAAGAGCTCCGTAAACGGACAAGTCGCCATGAGGGTGATATTTACCTAATACTTCACCTACAACTCTGGCTGATTTTTTATAAGGTTTGTCGGAGGTATTTCCTAATCCCATCATTCCGAAAAGAATTCTTCGGTGAACGGGTTTAAAACCATCTCTAACATCCGGAAGGGCACGTGAAACAATGACCGACATAGAGTAGTCAATGTACGATGACTTCATTTCCTCCTCGATGTTAATCTTTATAATTCTGTCTTGTTCAAGCATTTAAAAAGATTATTAATTATACATTTTCGGGTTCGTGAAAAACCACGCTAAAGTACTGCTTTTTTACGATATACAAAAGTTTTCCTCCATAAACTTTGTTGCCTGCAACATAAATATGGAAGTACTCCCTCCATTCCTCACCAAATTGCTATTAATATATAAGGTATAAAGTGGAAAAACAGATTTGAAATTTATGGCACGGGATTTGTATACTATTAAATCAGTTAAATATGATACGCTGAATTAATAAATGCGTATCTTTGTCGTGGATAACCTTTTTAATTGAGGAGAATTATAAAATATGAACAATCAATTTTCACAAAGAGTTTCAGACATAATTACTTATAGCAAGGAAGAAGCCAATCGATTGAGAAATCGCTATATTGGTCCGGAACACCTTCTGCTCGGCATGCTGCGTGATGGCGGAGGAAAAGCTATTGAAATATTGTTGAAACTTGATATAGATTTAAAACGAGTAAAAAGTCGTCTGGAGGGTTTCCTAAAGGATGCCGAGGACGATACTCTCTTGCCGGACGCTGAAGTGCCCTTGTCCCCGATGACGGCTAAGATATTGAAGATGTGTATGCTTGAAGCGCGTTTGCTGAAAAGTGCAACTGCCGATACGGAACATGTATTGCTGGCTATCTTGAAAGATGGCGACAATCTTGCTGCAACTGTTTTGGAAGAACACCGGGTGGATTATCAGGCTGTATTTGAACAGCTTTCGATGAAATCGACCAATCCGAATGCGGGAATGGGATTCACCGAGGATGATGAAGAGGATGAAGAAGATATGAATATGTCCCGCTCCTCCCGTACTGGGGGAGCTGGTTCGGCTTCGGCTGCACAGGCTGCATCCAGAAAGCCGTCCAATGATACTCCTGTGCTGGACAATTTCGGCGTAGACATGACGCGGGCTGCCGAAGAAGGCAAGCTGGACCCGGTTGTGGGTCGCGAACGCGAGATTGAACGTCTGGCGCAAATCTTGAGCCGCCGTAAGAAGAACAATCCGGTGCTTATCGGTGAACCTGGAGTCGGAAAATCTGCCATCGTAGAGGGTTTGGCATTGCGTATTGTGCAAAAGAAAGTTTCGCGCATTTTGTTTGAAAAGCGCGTGGTGATGCTTGATATGGCCTCTGTGGTGGCGGGAACAAAATACCGTGGTCAGTTTGAGGAACGTATCCGCTCTATCATCAACGAGTTGCAGAAAAATCCGAATGTCATCCTTTTCATCGATGAAATCCATACGATTGTAGGTGCCGGTGCTGCTGCCGGTTCCATGGATGCTGCCAATATGCTGAAACCAGCTTTAGCGCGTGGTGAAATCCAGTGTATTGGAGCTACCACTCTCGATGAATACAGAAAGAATATCGAGAAAGACGGTGCTTTGGAACGTCGTTTCCAAAAGGTGATTGTAGAGCCTACCACAGCTGAAGAAACGCTTCAGATATTGAAGAATATCAAGGAGAAGTATGAAGACCATCATAACGTGAGCTACACGGATGAAGCCCTGGAAGCATGTGTCAAGTTGTCAGCACGCTATATAACCGACCGCAACTTCCCGGATAAAGCTATTGATGCTTTGGACGAGGCGGGTTCGCGTGTGCATTTGACGAATATTAATGTTCCGAAAGAAATTGAGGAACAGGAAAAGCTGATTGAAGAGGCACGTAGCCTGAAGGCTGAAGCTGTAAAGTCACAGAATTTTGAGCTGGCTGCCAGCTACCGCGACCGTGAGAAGGAACTTTCTGTCCGCTTGGAGGAGATGAAGGTTGAGTGGGAAGCCCGTTTGAAGGATGACCGCCAAACGGTAGGTGAAGAGGAAATAGCCAATGTTATTTCAATGATGTCCGGTGTACCCGTACAGCGCATGGCGCAGGCAGAAGGACTTAAACTGGCCGGAATGAAGGAAGAACTACAGGCGAAGGTGATAGCTCAAGATGCTGCGATAGAGAAACTTACCAAAGCAATCTTGCGTAGCCGTGTAGGGTTGAAAGACCCGAACCATCCCATCGGAACCTTTATGTTCCTTGGCCCTACTGGTGTGGGTAAGACGCATTTGGCAAAGCAATTGGCAAAATATATGTTTGGCTCTGCCGATGCCTTGATACGTATCGATATGAGCGAGTATATGGAGAAATACACCGTATCTCGTATGATTGGTGCCGCTCCGGGATATGTGGGCTATGAGGAAGGCGGCCAGTTGACTGAAAAGGTGCGTCGCAAGCCGTATTCCATTGTCTTGCTGGATGAGATTGAGAAAGCCCATCCGGACGTGTTCAACATCTTGCTCCAGGTACTGGATGAAGGTCGTTTGACTGACAATTATGGCAGAACCATCGATTTCAAGAATACGGTTATCATTATGACCTCCAATATCGGTACGCGGCAGTTGAAGGAATTTGGCCGTGGCGTAGGTTTTGCGGCGCAAAACCGCACGGATGACAATGAACATTCGCGCAGCGTGATACAAAAGGCTCTGAACAAGACCTTTGCTCCCGAATTCTTGAATCGTTTGGATGAAATCATTACTTTCGACCAGCTCTCTTTGGAGGCCATCACAAAGATTGTGGACATTGAGCTGAAAGGTTTGTACGAACGGGTTGAAGCAATTGGTTACAAGCTGGTTGTGGAGGATGATGCAAAGACATTCCTTGCTTCGAAAGGGTACGATGTACAGTTTGGTGCGCGCCCATTGAAGCGCGCCATTCAGAACCACTTGGAGGATGGACTTTCCGAGCTGATAGTGGCGGAGGAGTTACAGCCGGGTGATACGGTAAACGTATCAGTAGACAAAGAAAAAGACGAGCTGAGCATCAGGAAGGCATAAGCTGTTCTTTATAAAAACCGTCAAAATGTCAGTCCTTATGGGCTGGCATTTTTTTTGTGCTATATCTGCCGGAATAATTAAAAATATAAATCTAAAAAATATAAATGTAGTATGCAAAAAGGTAATATTGGGGTAACTACTGAGAATATCTTCCCCGTCATTAAAAAGTTCTTGTATAGTGATCATGAAATTTTTCTCCGTGAGTTGGTTTCTAACGCGGTTGATGCTACACAGAAGCTGAAAACACTCTCCTCTATCGGTGAGTTCAAGGGTGAAGTTGGCGATTTAACCGTACATGTCTCGCTGGGAAAAGATACCATTACGGTGTCCGACCATGGTATAGGTCTTACGGCTGAAGAAATAGACAAGTATATTAACCAGATAGCTTTCTCTGGCGCCAATGACTTCCTTGAGAAATATAAAAACGATGCCAACGCCATCATCGGCCATTTTGGATTGGGTTTCTATTCGGCTTTTATGGTTGCCAAGAAAGTCGAAATCATCACTAAATCCTATCGGGAAGGCGCCCAGGCTGTAAAGTGGACATGCGATGGCAGTCCGGAGTTTACGATTGAAGACACTGATAAGGCAGAACGTGGTACGGATATCGTTCTTTACATAGACGATGACTGCAAGGAATTCCTTGAAGAAGCGCGCATTTCCTCTTTGTTGAAGAAGTATTGCAGCTTCCTCCCTATCCCGGTTGCATTCGGCAAGAAGAAAGAATGGAAAGACGGCAAGCAGGTTGAAACTGCCGAGGATAATATCATCAATGATTCCAACCCGTTGTGGACGCTGAAACCCAGCGAATTGAAAGATGAAGATTATAAGAAGTTCTACCGTGACCTTTATCCTATGTCCGACGAACCTTTATTCTGGATTCATCTGAATGTGGATTATCCGTTCCACCTTACCGGTATTCTGTACTTCCCCAAAGTGAAGAGCAACATCGAGTTGAACAAGAATAAGATTCAGCTCTATTGCAACCAGGTATATGTGACGGATTCGGTGGAAGGTATTGTTCCCGACTTCTTGACCCTGTTGCATGGTGTGCTCGATTCACCGGACATTCCATTGAACGTTTCCCGTTCTTATTTGCAGAGCGATGCCAACGTGAAGAAGATTTCTACATATATCACGAAGAAGGTGTCAGACCGTTTGCAGTCTATCTTCAAGAATGACCGTAAACAGTTTGAGGAAAAGTGGAATGACTTGAAAATCTTCATCAACTACGGAATGCTTACGCAGGAAGATTTCTATGATAGAGCCAAGGATTTTGCCCTTTTCACCGATACAGACAGCAAATATTATACTTTCGAAGAGTATAAGACGTTGATTAAAGATAACCAGACGGATAAGGATGGAAATCTGATTTATCTGTATGCCAACAATAAAGATGAACAATACAGCTACATAGAGGCCGCTACGAATAAAGGATACAATGTGCTGTTGATGGATGGACAGCTGGACATTGCGGTGGTGAGCATGTTGGAACAGAAGTTCGAAAAGGTTCGCTTCACTCGTGTAGACAGCGATATTATTGATAATCTGATTGTCAAGGAAGACAAGAAGAACGAAGCGTTGGAAGCCGGCAAGCAGGAAGTTCTTTCTTCCATCTTCAAGAGCCAGTTGCCCAAGATGGATAAGACGGAGTTCAACATCACGGCGCAGGCTTTGGGCGAAAATGCCACTCCTATCATGATAACTCAGAGCGAGTACATGCGCCGTATGAAGGAAATGGCGAATATCCAGGCTGGAATGAGCTTCTATGGCGAAATGCCGGATATGTTTAACCTGGTATTGAATTCAGACCATAAGCTGGTAAAAGAAGTTCTGGCAGATGAAGATAAGGAATGTGCTGCTGCCGTTGCTCCGGTTCAGGCAGAGATGGATGAAGTGAACAAGCAGCGTACTGACCTGAAAAAGAAGCAGGAAGGCAAGAAAGATGAGGATATACCGACTGCCGAAAAGGATAAAGTAAATGAGCTGGATAAGAAGTGGGACGAACTGAAAACACAGAAAGAAGGCATCTTCGCCGATTATGCTGCCAAGAATAAGGTTGTCCGTCAACTGATAGATTTGGCACTGCTGCAGAATGGTATGTTGAAAGGTGAAGCTTTGAACAACTTTGTCAAGAGAAGCATTGACCTGATAAAATAAGCCCCTTTAAATTTGCATTTAATATATGCAAGGGTATTGTGATTCTTCGGAGTCGCAATACCCTTTTTTTATTCATTTTCACCAATTAGGGTGTGATTTTCTTCGTTGAATACGGCATTTTTAGAAACTATTGTTTATATTTGGGGCAATGAACATTTATCTTACTCGGAATAGCATAGTTATGAAAAGAGTTTTATTGTTTTTTTCGTTTCTTCTATGTGGCTTTATTTTACAAGCTCAGAAAGTGGGACTTGTACTGAGTGGCGGTGGAGCAAAAGGCATGACTCATATAGGCATTATCCGGGCTTTGGAAGAGAATAATATCCCCATTGATTATATAACCGGAACCTCTATGGGAGCTATCATCGGTTCTCTGTATGCTATGGGGTATTCCCCGGACGATATGGAGGCGCTCTTGCGCTCTCCCGACTTTAAGCGTTGGTATTCGGGTAAAGTGGAGCCCAAATACGAGTATTATTTTAAGAAGAATCGTCCTTCACCGGAATTTTTCAATATCCGTTTTGCTTTTAGGGACTCGCTGCATATAAAGCCCCAGATACTTCCCACAAGCATGGTCAACCCCATACAGATGAATCTGGTATTTGTGGAATTGTTTGCACGCGCTACGGCTGCATGTGGCGGTAATTTCAACAAACTGTTTGTCCCCTTTCGCTGTATAGCATCCGATGTGTACAATAAAAAGCCATTGGTATTGGGTAAAGGGGATTTGGGGGATGCGGTACGTGCTTCCATGAGCTTTCCATTTGTCTTCAAACCGATAGAAATAGACAGTATACTTGCTTATGATGGCGGCATTTACAATAATTTCCCTACGGATGTGATGCGTGAGGATTTTCATCCGGATGTCATCATTGGCAGTGTGGTGGCGGCCAATCCCGGTAAGCCGAAGGAAAATAACCTGATGAGCCAATTGGAGAATATGATTATGCAGAAGACTGATTACTCCATTCCGGACTCATTGGGTATAGTCATGACCTTCAAGTACGACGATGTCAACCTGCTGGATTTTGACCGTCTGCAGGAATTGCACGATATAGGCTACAACCGTACCCTTAATATGATGGATTCCATCAAAAGCCGTGTTCATCGTAGGGTGAATGCTGATAATGTGCGTTTAAGGCGTCTTGTCTTCCGGAGTAACCTGCCCCAATTCCGTTTCCGGGATATCATTATTGAAGGGGCGAATGCCCAACAGCAAGCCTACATCAAAAAAGAGTTCCATGATGAAGAGCATGAAGTCTTTACTTATGAAGACTTGAAGCGCGGGTATTTTCGTTTGCTGGCAGATAATATGATTTCGGAAATAGTTCCTCATGCTGTGTATGATTCGGAATCCGATTTGTATGAGCTGCATTTGAAGGTGAAGATGGAGGATAATTTTTCCGTGCGTCTGGGGGGCAGTGTCTCTACCACGAGCTCAAATCAAATCTATTTGGGAATAGGATATCAGAACTTGAATTATTATTCCAAGGAAATCACTTTTGACGGTCAGTTGGGTAAGATTTATAATAATGCCCAGTTGATGGGTAAGATTGATTTGCCTACCAACATACCTACGTCCTTTCGTTTTATTGCTTCAATCAGTACCTTCGATTACTACAAGAAGGACAAGCTGTTTTCCAGGAATGACAAACCTTCATTCAATTCAAAGGACGAACGTTTTGTGAAGTTGATGGTTGCCTTGCCGTTTTTGGCCAATAAGCGTGCGGAGTTCAGTCTGGGATATGGCCAACTGGAAGATAACTACTTTCAATCCAGTGTAATAGATTTCGATAAGGACCGTTCGGACAGAAGTACCTACAAACTTTTGGGAGGTTCCATCGGTTTCTATGGGAGCACCCTAAATACGCGGCAATACGCGACAAAAGGTTATCTGGAGAAACTGATAGCCCAGGTATTTACCGGGAGGGAAAGATTTGAACCGGGGAATCCGCAAGAAGGGTACAGTCCTTCTCCGCAAGAGCGGCAATCATGGTTACAAATCTCTTATATGAAAGAGGCATATCACACGATGGGGCCGAAATTCACCCTGGGATGGATGGCAGAAGCACTGTATTCATCGAAGAATTTCTCTGAGAATTATACGGCAACCATGATGCAGGCAGGAGAATTTGCACCGACTCCGCATAGTAAACTGATGTACAATGAAGCTTTTCGTGCCAACCAGTATGTGGCTGCCGGTATCAAACCCATATATGTTTTGAACGACATGTTCCAGTTCCGGACAGAATTTTATGGCTTTACACCGATTTTTCCGATAAAAAAGAATGCATTGAATAAAGCATATTATGGAAAAGCATTCTCCCGCTTTGAGTATATGGGAGAAGTTTCTGTTATTTGTCATTTGCCCTTCGGAGCCATCTCTGCTTATGTAAATCATTATAGCTCACCGAGAAGGGAGTGGAATGTGGGGATGACCATCGGCTGGCAGTTGTTTAATTATCGCTTTGTCGAATAAATTTCTTCAAAAAAAGTTTGTATATCGTTTGCTAATTCGGAAAAAGTACGTATCTTTGCACCCGTTAAACAAAGAGGCCGCGTAGCTCAACTGAATAGAGTAGCTGACTACGGATCAGCCGGTTACAGGTTTGAATCCTGTCGCGGTCACTCTAAGAAAATAACGATAAACGGTCGCGTAGCTCAACTGAATAGAGTAGCTGACTACGGATCAGCCGGTTACAGGTTTGAATCCTGTCGCGATCACAAAGAACCTCCGCAAGAAAACTTGCGGAGGTTCTTTGTTTTTACAGCAATGGCATATAGTTGATGTTCTCCCCTTGTATGGTACTGGCGCGTGTTCTCTATAATGAAACAAACTGTTTCCCTTAACTAAACACTTTGTTTCATTATGGAGAACACTTTGTTTCCCTTGACAGAACACTTTGTTCCATCATATAAAAACAAAGTGTTTTTCTCTGCTGAAACAAAGTGTTCAGTGTTGTGAACTAATAGATTAGCTGAAATAATAGTCTTGTCTTGATTGAGCTAGAGACGTCTTTTTCTCGATTTAACCAGATGTCTTTTTGCTTTATAACGTAATCAGTAGACTGTTTTGGGATTATTGTACTGATAAATATAGTCACATAGGAAAAAAAGAAGGAGTTAATTCCGTGTTTCCACAAAGTTAACTCCTTGCATATCTGATATTAATATGTTGTATACTGGAAATTAATATCCTATAGGGGCGGTATAAGGCCTTAGCATTTGATGTTCAATTCATCCAGAATCTTGCGCATGGCTTCGAAAGTAGTGATTCTGGTCGGCACCAATGGCAGGCGGAGCTTGTTCTCAATCATTCCCATTACATTCAGCATGGCTTTTACTCCGGCAGGGTTGCCGTCTACAAACAGAAGCTTGAATAATTCGGCAAATTTGTGGTGAATGGTCAATGCATTGGCATAGTCCCCTTGCAGTGCCAGACGTACCATACGGCTGAACTCACGTGGGAACGCGTTTCCGATGACCGAGATAATGCCGACGGCCCCCAGGGTAATCAGAGGGAAGGTGATGCCGTCATCGCCCGAAATAACGTCGAAATTGGCCGGTTTGTTTTTGATGATGTCGTCCATCTGCGTGATGTCGCCCGAAGCTTCTTTGACGGCTATCACATTCTTGAAATCACGTGCAATGCGCAGGGTTGTTTCTGCCTTCATGTTCACGCCGGTACGACCGGGGACATTATAAAGCACAATCGGCAAATCCGTTGCTTCAGAAATGGCCTTATAATGCTGATATATACCTTCTTGCGATGGCTTGTTGTAATATGGAACGACGGATAGAATGGCATCTACTCCGGTGAAATCGTCATTTTTCAGTGTTTCCACTATGGCCCGGGTGTTGTTTCCACCTACGCCCAGCAGGATAGGAATTCTTCCGTTCACTCGCTCGATGACCATTTTCTTGATTTTCTTTTTCTCTTCTTCAGTCAGAGTCGGAGTTTCTGCCGTGGTGCCGAGCACACATAAAAAGTCGGTATTGTTTTGAAGTTGATAGTCTACCAAACGCATCAACGCATCGTAATCAACGCTTTCATCCTCTTTAAATGGAGTAATCAGCGCTACCCCCATTCCTTTCAATCTTGTCTGTATCATGAGTATTATAAAGTAATCTCTAATTAAATGACTCGCAAAAGTACGAATTTTTTCGATTTACCCTACAAATATAAGCCATAAAAAAGCTTTTTGTGGAAATTTGTTAGGATAGCAATGCCAAAAACTCATCTTCGCTCATAATCTTTACTCCCAGTTTCTGCGCTTTCTCCAGTTTGGCAGGTCCCATATTTTCTCCGGCCAGGATAAAGCTGGTTTTGGAGGAGATACTGCCGACGTTTTTCCCACCGTTCTTTTCAATCATCTCTTTGTATTCGTCCCGTGAGTGGTGGGTGAATACGCCGCTGATGACAATGGACTGGCCCGCCAGTTTGTCGGTGTATCCGCTGAGGTCTTCTTCCGTCCGGTGGAGTTGCAGACCGTTCGATTTCAGCCGTTCCACCAGCTCTCTGTTGGCAGGATTGGAGAAGTAGGTTATAATGCTCTGCGCTATTTTTTCACCGATTTCATCGATGTTTTTCAGCTTTTCGAGGTCTGCGTTTTCCAGTTCTTCGATGTCTGTAAAGGACTTGGCTATCTTCTTGGCAACCGTTTCTCCCACGAAGCGTATGCCCAGTGCAAAGAGTACTCTTTCGAATGGCACTTCTTTACTTGCCGCAATACCGTTGACTATGTTTTCTGCCGATTTTTCGCCCATCCGTTCCAGGTTCTTGATGTCATCGGTTTTGAGCTGGTATAAATCTGCAGTATCCTTTATCAGCCCCAATCGGTAGAACATATCTACTGTTTCAGGTCCCAGTCCGTCTATATTCATGGCTTTGCGGCTGATGAAATGCTCTATTTTCCCTTTAATCTGCGGAGGACAAGCGGTTTCATTGGGGCAATAGTGGGCTGCTTCTCCTTCAAAACGTATCAGTTTGCTGCCGCATTCGGGACAATGGGTGATGAACTTCACTTTTTCACCGATAAGCATACTGCGGGCATCCTTATCGACACCGGTTATTTTGGGGATGATTTCACCGCCTTTTTCCACATACACCATGTCGCCTATATGCAGGTCCAGCCCCTCGATAATATCTGCATTGTGCAGGGAGGCACGTTTCACAATGGTGCCGGACAGTTGTACGGGGTCCAGATTGGCAACCGGAGTGACTGCGCCGGTACGTCCTACTTGGTAGGTAACCCTATTCAAGCGTGTCAGTGCACGTTCTGCCTGGAATTTGTATGCGATGGCCCACCGGGGGGACTTGGCTGTGAATCCCAAATTCTTTTGTTGTCTCAAGCTGTTGACTTTTAGTACAATACCATCAGTAGCTACCGGAAGGTTCTTACGCTCCGTGTCCCAATAATTGATGTATTCGAAGACTTCCTCCAGGCTGTGGGCTTTTCTGGTGTGCTCTGATGTTTTAAATCCCCAGCTGGCGGCGGCTTGCAGATTCTCGTAATGGCCGTCGCAGGGCAATTCCTCTCCCAATAGATAGTAGAGATAAGCATCCAGCTTTCTGGATGCTACGATGGCGGAATTCTGCAACTTCAAGGTACCGGAAGCAGCGTTGCGCGGATTGGCGAAAAGCGGTTCCTCACGTGCTTCCTTTTCCCGGTTCAGTTCTTCGAAAACCACCCAGGGCATCAGGATTTCCCCTCTGATTTCGAATGATTTAGGATAATCCCCATGGAGGACCAGTGGAATCGTTCGGATTGTCTTTACATTGTCCGTCACGTCATCGCCCTTTTCGCCGTCGCCACGGGTGACGGCACGCACCAGTTTGCCATCCTCGTAAGTCAGCGAGATGGAAGTACCGTCATACTTCAGCTCGCAGCAGATTTCAAAATCCTCATTCAACGCTTTCTTTACCCGTTCGTAGAAGTCGGTCACTTCACTTTCGGAATAAGTGTTTCCCAATGAAAGCATGGGATATTTGTGTGCCACTTGTGTGAAGTTCTTATTCAAATCACTTCCTACACGCATCGTGGGCGAATTATCATCTTGGTATTCAGGATGTTCTTTCTCTAAGTCTTGTAGCTCGCGCATCAGGTCGTCAAACTCCTTGTCGGATATTTCAGGAGCATTCAGCACATAATAATTGTAGTTGTGCTGGTGTAATTCCGCACGGAGCCGGTCTATTTTTTCTTTTACAGTCATAGGGTTTTCGGATTGTTTGAACGCAAAAATACGGGTTTCTCCCCGAATATTTGTACTTTTGCAGCTTGAAATAGCTAAAATAAAGTTATATGCGCATTGACATTATCACAGTTTTGCCGGAGATGATTGAGGGATTCTTCAACTGTTCCATTATGAAACGTGCTCAAAATAAAGGGCTTGCAGAGATACATATCCATAATCTTCGTGATTATACGGAAGATAAGTACCGTCGTGTAGACGATTATCCGTTTGGCGGCTTTGCCGGAATGGTCATGAAGATAGAGCCGATAGAGCGGTGTATCAACGCCTTGAAGGCCGAGCGGGATTATGACGAGGTTATCTTTACGACCCCCGATGGTGAGCAGTTCAATCAGCCGATGGCAAATACTCTTTCCCTTGCCCAGAATCTCATCATTCTCTGCGGGCATTTCAAAGGGATAGATTACCGGATTCGCGAGCATCTCATCACCAAGGAAATCAGTATCGGCGACTATGTGTTGACTGGCGGAGAACTGGCGGCGGCTGTCATGGCAGATGCCATCGTCCGTATCATTCCGGGAGTGATTTCCGATGAGCAGTCTGCACTTTCAGATTCCTTTCAGGACAATCTGCTGGCCGCACCGGTCTATACACGTCCCGCTGATTACAATGGATGGAAGGTTCCGGATATTTTACTTTCCGGACATGAGGCCAAGATTAAGGAATGGGAGCTGCAACAGTCGTTGGAAAGGACCCGTAGATTGCGTCCGGATTTGTTGGGAGAGTAAGTTTACTGATGTAAATAAAAAGAAAAAGGACATTCGTCAATGAATGTCCTTTTTTATGAATATATATTGCGAATGGCAATCTCTTGTTATTCTTTATACCTCGAGTGCACCAATAATATCCTTTATAGACTGATAACCGTGTCTGTCAAGATAGTCATTTATTCCTTCTACCACTTTCACTGTAACCGCCGGATCAATGAAGTTTGCCGTACCAATCTGGATGGCAGAGGCACCTGCAAGCATGAATTCCACAGCATCTTTCCAGTTCATGATACCTCCCAAGCCTATGACGGGGATTTTTACCGCTTTGGCTACTTGCCATACCATACGTAAGGCAATGGGTTTCACGGCCGCACCGGACATGCCACCGGTTACAGTGGAGAGTATCGGACGCCTGCGTTCCGCGTCTATAGCCATTCCCAGCAGGGTATTGATGAGGGAAACACTGTCTGCACCGCCATTTTCGGCTGCGCGGGCTATTTCAGTGATGTCGGTAACGTTCGGGGAGAGCTTTACGATAAGTGTCTTTTTGTAAACTGAGCGCACGGCTTTCACCACTTCTTCGGCGCCCTTGGCGGTAACACCGAATGCCATTCCTCCTTGCTTCACGTTGGGGCAAGAGATGTTCAATTCTATGGCAGGAATTTTGTCAAGTTCATTAATGATTGCGGCTGTTTCGGCATAGTCTTCGATGGCAGAACCCGAAACATTCACAATCATGTTGGTCTGAATGTCCTTGATGCGGGGATAGATGTGTTCAACAAAGTAATGAACACCCTTATTTTGCAGTCCCACAGCGTTTAACATACCCGAAGGAGTCTCTGCCATGCGCGGATATGGATTGCCTTCACGTTTGTGAAGAGTGGTTCCCTTTACAATAATACCGCCTATTCGCGATAGTTCGATGAAATCGGCGAATTCTTCACCATATCCGAATGTTCCGGATGCAGTCATCACCGGATTATTCATTTGTAATTCACCAATATTTACACTTAAATCTGCCATAATAGTTTGTTTATATTAAAAACCGGACCTTCTTTACATACGCACAAATGACCTTCCGTGGTATTTTCTACACAGCATAGACAAGCGCCTATGCCACACGCCATCATATTTTCCAAAGATACTTCGCAACTGATGCCTTTACTTTTGGCATACTTTGCTACTGCCATCATCATCGGTTTGGGGCCGCAAGTATATATCTGCTCAAAGCACACCTTATTTAATATGGAGTGTTGTGTTACGTATCCCTTCTCTCCGTGGCTGCCATCTTCGGTGGTGGTATACACCTCGCCATAGGCGGCAAATTGTTCCAATTGAAGCAAATCTTTGTCACTTCTGGCACCCAGCAGGAATGTTGGCTTGCAACCTTTCTTGGCGAGCTGTTCGCCTAAATATAACATAGGAGCTGTACCTACACCTCCGCCTACCAATAAGAGCTTGTCTGAGGGCTTTTCAGGCATTGTGAAGCAGTTTCCCAACGGAAGCACTACATTGATTATATCGCCTGCTTTTGCTTCTCCTAATCGCTTGGTTCCGTCGCCTACAAGTTGGATTAAGAACCAGACCTCGTTCCGTTGTCTATCTACATAATTGATGGAGATGGGGCGGCGCAAAAAAGTGGTAGGTGAGCCGTCCACGCGAATCTCTGCAAATTGTCCCGGAAGCATTTCCGGAAGTGGGGATGGAGAAGTCAGCTTCAACAACACGTAGTTGGCATGCAAGCGGAGGTTCTCTGTCACTGTCAGATCTAAAATATACTTTTTCATATCTATAAAGAGGGATGTTTTTCTTTCGGGTGCAAAGATAGTGTAAACCGAGTGCAGAATAAAATGAACCCGTTTCTTTTTTATGCCGGGGCGTTAGTCTATTTCCATTCTCATTCCTTAATTTTCCGGTTTGAAAGTCTCGTAGGTATTGTCATCAAAGAAAATTCTTATTTCTGTGATTTTTCTGGGAGGTCTTTCTTTGTAGATAATCTCTTGTTTTACAATCTCTTTAGGCGATTTTAGGGCTGTCTCTAATGCAATTTCCTTGCGATTTTTAGATTCTTCCGGCCCGTTGGACAGATTTTCCGGATTCTCGGCGAATAAAGGATAGTCGAATCCATCGTTTTCGGGTGAATCCGGATTATTACTCATATTACCTTTTCCGGTAAGCAGCCACTCCAAGTTTATGTCGTTGTATCGTTGATGCAATCGGAGAATGACTTCCGTACTTGGATATTTGTTACGCGGACCCAAGATGTGAGAAATGGTGGCTTGGGCCACGCCGATACTCTCGGCAAAAGCTCCTGCTGTCAGTTTCTCCCGGTCCATAACCATTTTGAACCTGTCTTTTATACTCATGGTTTATGTGTTATTACAATTGTACATGTTATTTATTGGATTACAAAAGTAAAAAAACGACATCACAAAAGCAAATTAAAAATGTAATATTTTAAAGTTCACAAATGAAATACTGTTATTACAATATTCATCATTACAAATGCTATAATACAAATTACGAGTAAAATAGGTGTTTATCGTAAGTTTAATAAAATAATATATTTGTCTAGTTATTAGCATATTATATAGTTATTTTTTGATGGTAAATGCTGTATTACATTTGTTTGTCGCTCATTTTATATAATATATAATTTAATAATTTGATTAATCGTCGTATGTAATTGATATATACATATTTATTGCTTATAATTATATGGGTTAACCCCTACTCTATTATTTTTGTAAACCATCAGTTTGCGATATTAAATATTACTTATTACATTTGTGTTTTCAAGTATAATATTACACATGTTATAATACACCCGTCATATAGATATTTATGTAATGTATTAAATTCACAATAGTCAATTATCCTAGTTGTGTATTACAACTATTGTACTCTTGAAAAGTGTAACAGATTTCATATATGACGATTTAAAGCTGAATTGCTCCATCTCTTCTTTTTACTAAAGGAGAAAAGATGTGACATAAATAAGAAAATAAGATGCTTTATTTATTTTCTAGTCTTCAAGACTTAAATCCTTGCTTTATTTCTGTATAATTGGTCGATTCGTTATAAAAACACGATTCTCAGAGCTTATAAATGAACGTAATTTGCTGTAAATATGATTATTATCTCCTATTTTACTGTCTATGCTAAGGACCGAAATAGAAAAAGGGGGATAAATCCCCCTAAAAATGACATAATGATATCAAATCAGTCTGTTTTATGCTTTTCCCCTTTTATGGAAAAGGATGCTGTATGGAAGTTAATGTAGAATCTTAAAGACCAATTCCCGGAGGATATCTCCATCACTTAGGGAGGAATTTCCTACTCCTTTGGATTTGGCATCTGCATATCGAATTTCTCCGATTATCTGCATGGTCTTTACTCCGCTGTAACGGCGCATGGCACTTAGGTATTCGCGCGACTGCCAGGGAGTCTTTAATCCTATGAAACTGGCAATACCCTGCTCCGTCTTTTCGGGTGCATAATAAGCCAACATCAAGTTGGAGAAGAAGCCGAAAAGTAAAGATAAAGTCATCTGGATAGGGTTTGTTTTCGGATTTTCTTCAAAATATTTTATTATTTTATTGGCCTTTAGTATGTCTTTTTCTACAATGGCACTGCGAAGTTCAAAGTTATTATAATCCTTACTGATTCCGATGTTACGTTCTATCTGTTCGGGGGTGACGCGTGTCTGATCTTTTGGAAGAGTTATAATCAGTTTTTCCAGTTCTCCTGTAAGGCGGCTGAGGTCCGTACCTACGAAATCGGCAAGCATGGAGGTGGCTTTAGGATCCAAGTCTACACCTTTGCGCTTCATGTATGAGGTGATGAATGCCGGTAACTGGGCATCCTTCACCTTCTTGGATTCGAATAGAACTCCCACCTTCTCTATTTCGGCCGCCAGCTTCTTTCTTCTGTCCAGCACCCCATGTTTGTGGCATAGAACAAGAATGGTGGAGTTCAACGGTTTTTGCAGGTAGTATGAAAGCTCCTCCATGTTGCGGATGGCCTGCGCTTCCTTTACGACTACGACCTGGCGTTCGGACATCATCGGATAGCGCTTGGCCGCATTGATGACAGTGGCTATATCGACATCTGCACCGTAGACTACGGTCAGGTTGAATTCCTTTTCGGTGTCAGTGAGAACGTTGTCTACAATATAGTCGGAGATGAGGTCTATGTAATACGATTCCTCGCCCATGAGATAGTAGACGGGGCGGTATTGCTTGGCTCTCAACTCTTTTAGAATATCATCACAGGTTGTTTCTTGTTTTGCCATATAATAAAGTAAGTGCTATACGAGGGGATGTCCCGTAACGGATTACCAGTCGAACTTCAAGTGTTTTACGGTTTTCTTTTCATCAATAATCATGCGCAAGGATGCGATGCCGATTTCAACATGCTCCTTTACATAATTCTGGGTCACCAGATTGTCGCTTTTATCGGTTTTTACACCTTCCGGAATCATCGGTTGGTCTGAAACCAGCAGAAGGGCTCCCGTGGGAATATGATTGGCAAAACCGCAGCTGAATAGGGTTGCCGTTTCCATATCGACAGCCATGGCACGGGTTTTCTTCAGATATTCTTTGAATTCCTCGTCATGTTCCCAAATGCGGCGGTTGGTGGTGTATACGGTACCGGTCCAGTAGTCACGAGCATAATCGCGGATGGCAGAAGAAACGGCACGTTGCAGCATAAATGCCGGGAGTGACGGGACTTCAGGTGGGAAGTAGTCGTTGGAGGTACCCTCGCCACGGATGGCGGCAATGGGAAGGATGAGGTCCCCTATTCTATTTTTCTTGTCTATACCGCCGCACTTACCCAGAAACAGACATGCCTTGGGCCTGATAGCACTCAGCAAGTCCATGATAATGGCAGCATTAGGACTTCCCATACCAAAATTAATGATGGTCATTCCTTCTGCACTGGCAGATATCATGTTGGCATCTTTACCGAGAATGGGAACATTGAACTTTTCTGCGAAAATCTCTACGTACTTGTTGAAGTTGGTCAACAGAATGTACTCTCCAAAATCCTCCAGGTTACGCTTTGTGTAACGGGGCAGCCAATTGGCTACGATTTCTTCTTTTGTTTTCATAAGATTTCATTAAATTTGTGTTCCCAAAAGACGGGAACCATTATTTAACTTACAAATGTAGTAAATGTTATCGTTAAACCTACCAGCATTCGATGCTAAAATTGCCGCAAGGAACGGAAAAAATGTTATTTTCGATATAATCCGTCGTCGTTATGTCGCCTTGACCCCTGAAGAATGGGTGCGGCAGCACTTCGTCCACTTTCTTCTTGCTCACAAGGGGTATCCGCAGGCGCTTATGGCAAATGAGGTGCAGGTACAGCTGAACGGTACAAAGAAACGCTGTGATACAGTGCTCTATCGACGCGACCTTACCGCCCGGATGATTGTGGAATACAAGGCGCCTGAAATAGAAATCACCCAAAAGGTTTTCGACCAGATTACCCGCTACAACATGGTGCTGAAAGTGGATTATCTGATTGTCAGCAACGGGCTTCAGCATTATTGTTGTCGCATAGATTACGAGCACAACAGCTATACTTTTCTGCAGGATATACCCGAGTATCAAAACTTATAGGAGGAGCTACCAATAGCCCCCTTGCCTCTCTCATCTCATCGCATCATATACCATGCGTGATATGCGGGCGATGATGTTCGCATTGTCCTCATCCGTCTCGTATGAGTCCATGACGAAGGCGGCAATGTAGTATTTCCGGCCGTCGGGAAGGATAACGAGGCCGGCATCATTATCTGCAGTTTTCATACCGTCGGCATTGCGGTCGGAAGAGCCGGTCTTGTGTCCTACCACGGTTTTGGCTGGCAACATACCTTTCAGTTTGTTGGCACCGGTTTCAGTATCTATCATGGTCTGCCACAAGAAGTCTTTCAGCTCCTTGTTGGAGAACAACTCTTTTTCATCAGCCGTTCTCAGTAGTCGGACCATAGCGGAAGGAGTACTCCAGTTGCGGTATACAGCCTCGAAGCTGGAGTGCATGCCGTCTTCTGTTTCCGAGAGGTTGAAGGAGTCGATACTCAACCGGTGGATATAGTCATTGATATGTTTGATGCCTCCTGCATATTCTATCAAGATGTCGCAGGCATTGTTGTCGCTTTGGGAAATGCTGTATTGCATCAGTTCCCTAAGCGTAATCGTGAAATCCTGGTCGGGAAACTTCTTCCGCAGGGGGCTGTAGGTATTGGGCAGCATTTGGGATGCCTTTATGGAAACAATGCTGTCCAGACTGATGCTTTGCTTATCCATCTTGTCCAGTACGGCCAGTGCCACATGGAATTTGAATACACTGAGCAAGGGGAAGTGTACATGGTCGTTATACCGGAGCATGTCTCCTTTGTCTGTCCATACGGCTATACCAACGGTGGCTTTCTTGCCATTGAGCAGACTGTCAATCCGGTTTTCAAGTTCAGACATTTGCTGCGCCCGGACGACGGTAGCTATACAAGTGAATAAGGTAAGTATGGCGATGAAATATGCTTTCATAACTTCAATTTCTTTAAGAGGCAATTCGCACGTAAAGATACAACTTTTAGCAGCAAGTTGCTAAAATGAGTTATGGATTATGGGCTATAAGTGTGATAGCTTATAACCATAATCCATAACTTGTAGCTCATCCTCCCTATTGTTTCTTACTGAACCTCTCCTGCAACTTCTGCATCAATTCGTAGAAATTCGGGATATAGACCGTGGCGAGCAATGTGTTCAGCGCCATACCAAATACTACGGCAGCTCCCAGTGCAATACGGCTTCCCGCCCCTGCTCCGGTGGCAAAAAGCAACGGCATAACCCCGAATACGAATGCAAGCGATGTCATCAGAATAGGCCGCAGACGGATATGCCCTGCCTGGAATGCCGCATCACGGATTGAATTGCCTTGTGCACGGAAGTCACGTGCAAACTCCACAATCAGAATACCGTTTTTGGCAGACAAGGCAACCAGCAGGATGATGCCGATTTGTGTGTAGATGCTGACCGGAGTACCCATGACATAGCATCCCAGCATGGCACCGAGCAGCGCCACCGGAAGTCCCATTACGGCGGCCACCGGACTAGTCCAGCTTTCGTATTGTGCGGCGAGCACAAGGAAGGCAACCAGCAGCGCCATGACGAATACGACGGTCGTAGTGGTTCCTGCCTGCGTCTCCTGATAGGCCACCGAAGTCCATTCGTAGCCGAACTCGTCTCCGAGATGCTCCTTGATTAGACTTTCCATTTGCCGGATACCCTCTCCCGAACTGCTGCCCGGAGCCACATTGCAGGTCACGGCTGCTGTGGAGTACATGTTGTAGCGGTTTATCTGGTCCATGCCAAGCTGTTCTTCCACCCGGGTGAAGGAAGAGAAAGGTACCATTTCGCCCGATGCATTGGGAACGCTCAGTTTCAGGACATCGTCGATGACACGCTGGGCACGGTCACCTGCTCCCAGCTTCACTTGGTAGATGTGGCCGAACTGCACATAATCATTGACGTAGGCCTCTCCCATATAGTAGCCCAGGGCGGTGAATACGCTATTTAGCGGAATGCCCATCAGTTGCACCTTGTCGCGGTCGATATTCAGGAAATATTGCGGTACGTTGGCCTGGTACTGGCTGCTGACCGATGCCAATGCCGGATAATTGCGGTAGTGCTCCATCAAGGTCTCTACGGCACGCTGCATCTCGGTGGTACCGAGGTTGTGGCGGTCTTCCAATTGGAGTTGCAGGCCTCCGGTGGCTCCCAGCCCGGGGATGGCAGGTGGAACCATGGCAAATATCTCTGCTTCCTGGATGCCGTACACTTCCATATTGAAGCGTTGCACTACGGCTTCAGCCGTATGTTTCTTTCCCTTGCGTTCATTCCAGTTCTTCAGCACGATGAAGTAGGTGGCAGCATTGCTCTGTTCCCCTCCTCCCATCACGGAGAAGCCGGATATGCCTATGTAGTCCTTTACTTCGGGGTATGAATCGAGAATTTTGTTTATCTGCTTTCCTACGGCTTGGGTGCGCTCCAGGCTCGATGCTGGGGGAAGCTGTACCACTGCGAGGAAATAGCCGTCATCTTCTTCCGGAACAAACGTGGACGGCCATTTGACAAACAGCAGGACAGCAATCAGCGTGAACACCGCATACGAAACGATGGAAGCGACAGGGCGTTGGAGCAGATACTCTACTATCCGGTCGTAGACTCCTTGTGTCTTGTCGTACAGACGATTGAACCCCCGATATAGGGGATTTTTGGAAGGCCGGGTAGGTTGCAGCATCAAGGCACAGAGCGCCGGAGTAAGGGTCAGTGAGTTGAATCCGCTTAGTACGGTGCTGGCTGCAATGGTCAGGGCGAACTGTTTGTACAGCTGCCCCGAAATGCCACTGACGAGTGTTGTCGGGATAAACACGGCAAGCAGCACCAGCACTACCCCGACAATAGGTCCGGTAATCTCTCCCATCGCTTCGGTCACAGCCTGGCGGGAGGTGTAGCGCCCCGTGTCCAGCAGACGCGTGGAGTTCTCCACCACTACGATGGCATCATCCACTACAATGGCCACGGCAAGTATCAGTCCGAATAGTGTCAGCGTATTGATAGAGAAGCCGAACAAGGACATGACGGCCAGTGTGCCGATGAGTGATACCGGAATAGTGATACAAGGAATGACAACCGCCCGCCAGTTCTGCAGGAAAAGGAAGATGACGAGAACTACCAGCAGGGTCGTTTCAAGGAACGTCACCATCACTTCGTCTATGGAGGCGTGAATGACATCCGTAGTGTCCAGGGTTACATTGTATTGTATGCCTACAGGAAAATTCTGCGAGAGTTCCTGCATCTTGGCTTTTACTCCTTTCGATACATCCAGCGAGTTGCTGCCAGGTTGCTGATAGATGGCGATGGCGGCGGTGGGTTTCCCGTCCAGTTGTGAGACTACGCTGTAGGAGGCAGAACCCAGGTCGATGTGCGCCACGTCACGCAGACGGAGTATCTTCCCTCCGGTTTCGGTACGCAGGATGATGTTGCCGAACTCTTCGGGTGAGGTGAGGCGCCCTTTTACGGTCAGGCTGTATTGATAGGCATTTTTATTGTCCGTGCCGATGGGTTGCCCTACGTTACCTGCGCTGACTTCCACATTCTGTGATTGGATGGCCTGGTATACATCGGCCGGCGAAAGATAGCGGATACGCATGGCGGCAGGGTCGAGCCAGATACGCATGGAGTAGTCCCCTGCTCCCATCACATTGACGGCGCCTACACCGGGCACGCGTGTTAACTGGTCTACAAGATTCAGCTTGGCATAGTTGCTGAGGTAAAGTCCGTCGTAGTCTTTGCTGTCCGACGTCATGGTGAGGAACATCACGATGTTCGATGACTGTTTCTGCACCGTGACACCTTGTACCACAACGGGAGTAGGCAGTGACGACTGGGCCACGCTGACCCGGTTCTGAACTTGTACAGTAGCCATATCAATGTCCGTGCCTACGGCAAAAGTAATGGTAAGCGAGTAAGCGCCCGATGAGCTGGAGTTGGAGGACATGTAAAGCATTCCGTCCACTCCGTTGACTTGCTGCTCGATGGGGATGCCGACGGTTTGTGCCACCGTCTGCGCATTGGCTCCGGGATATACGGCACTGACCTGCACAGTGGGTGGTGTGATGTCCGGATATTGGGCAATGGGCAGGATGCCCAGTGTGACCAGTCCTGCTACGACGATGAGCAGCGCCAATACGGTAGCAAAGATAGGACGGTCTATGAAGAATTTTGAAAACATAGGCTTTGGTATTAATCAATTCATATTAGTTGTCAATGGGATGTACTTTCATTCCATCCCTTACCTTCATCAGTGCTTTGGTGACATAACGTTCCCTGGGAGTGATGCCTGCCCTTATCTGGCGCAGGCTATCCCCTATCAGTTGTCCGGTTTCTATATGGCGGTAGCGCACTATATTCGAATCGTTGACTACGTATATGTATTTCCCCAACTGGTCGGTACCGATGGAGGCGTCCGGCAGCAGGATGGCCTGCTGTTGCTCTCCGTAGGGCAAGGTGATGCTGACGTAGAGGCCGCTTTTCAGGAGTCCTTTAGGATTGTCGAGACGGGCGCGGATGTTCAGAGTTCCGGTGTTCAAGTCTACGTTGGGCGAAAGATAATCCAGTTGTGCAGGATAAGTGAGAAGCCCGTCTTTGCCCAGGCTGACGGTTACTTGCCGGGGAATACTGTCTCCTTGCTGCATCAGCATGGAGAGCCATTGGTTGTCTGCTACATTGAAGTACGTGTACAAATGGTCGTCTTTGTAGATGGTTGCCAGTGTGACGGGCTGCACGCTGCCGCCTACATAGCCTCCGGCATCCACCAGGTTACGGCTTACGGTGCCGTCGAAGGGGGCACGGACGGTGCAGTAGCTCAGATTGGTGCGTGCCGTGTTCAGGGCTGCTTCCGCATTGCTCACTGCAGCCTGCGAGGTTGCCACGTCGGATTGTGCTTGCAGCACTTGTATACGGCTTACAGCATCGCTTTTCACGGCCTCCTGCATACGTGTGTAGTTGTTTTGGGCGTATTCCAGGTTGGCGCGGGCAGTGTTGAGTTCTGCTTCTGCCTGCCGCACATTGTCTTGATAGACTGTCGGTTCGATGACAAAAAGCACTTGTCCCTGGCGTACCCGGCTGCCGGGAGCGTAAGAGATGGTCTGTAAGGTTCCGCTGACTCTGCCTACCAGGTCTACGGTCTTTTCAGAAGTCAGGTAGCCCGGATATTCTTTTGTCAGCGTGATGTTCTGCACTGTCGGACGGGCCACGCTTATCTCGGGAATGGGCATCGTTTGTGCCGTTTCTTTCCTTCCCCCGCATCCCGTTGCCAGCAATGGCAGGATGAGCAGGGTGATGTACATTTGATTTTTCATATACGGTTCGGTTTAGTTTATATTCTTATTTCTGATTCATTTCATATCCGCCTCCCAATGCCTGGTATAAGGCTATCAGATGCAGCAAGGAGCTGCCTTGTGCCTGCACCAGTTGATTTTCGTATGTCAGGAGTGAGCGTAGTGCGTCCAGTACGTTCTGGAAGGGAGTAAGCCCTTGTTTGTACAAATCGAGGGAGAGCTTTAGCGTTTCTTCTCCCTGGTTGCATACTTCGCGCATGGCAACAATCTGTTGGATGGAGTTGCGGTAGGAGTTCATGGCATTATCTGTTTCCTGCACGGCGGTAAGCACTGTCTGGTTGAACTGGTGAATGGATTCATCGAGCTGGGCACGTGCCAGACGGGTAGCGTTCACCAGTTTGGTACCGCTGAATAAGGTCCAGCTGATGCTTGGAGCAATTTCAAATGTCATACTGTTCCGTTTAGTCAAGTCCTTCAAGTCATGGGAGGAATAGCCGATGGAACCTTTCAGGAACACTTGCGGCAGCCAGTCACTTTGGGATGCGCCAAGTGTTGCCGCCTGCGCGTTGACTTGGCGTTCGGCTTGCCGTATATCGGGGCGGCGGAGCAGCAGGTCGGCAGGAATACCGATGCCTATGGGTTCCATATAGTCGGGCAGTTTGCCGGGCTTCTCCAATATGGGGCGGATATGCTGGGGGTAAGTACCGAGTAAGATTGCGAGTGTCGTGATGTATTGATTGATGCCTGCCTCCAGTTGTGGGATGGAGGCTTTGGTACTGTAATATACGGATTTGGCTTGCGAGACGTCCAGCTTGGATACCAGTCCGGTTTTGTAGCGTACTTCGGTGATGTTGAGTACGGCTGCCTGGGTATGGCAATTGTGGGTCACTACACTTAGTTCTTGCTGCAGTTCGCGGAGTCCGATGTAGGCAGAGGCTATCTGGGCACAGAGGGAAATCATGACGGAGGTATATTCCTCCTTGCTTGTCATGAAGGTTTCCCGCTGTGCCTTTACCCGTTGGCGGATACTTCCGAATACGTCCAGTTCCCAACTGGCGTTGAGCGAGGTGCTGTATGCACCGGTAATGGATTGCGGAAGTGCGTTGACATTGCTGCTGCTTTGCTGCCGTGCCCATCCTCCGTCCAATGAGATGGAAGGGAAAAAGCTGCCGCGTTCTATCCGCAGGTTGGATTTAGCCATATCCATACGGTCCATGGCAGAAAGTACGGAATAGTTTTGAGTGGAGGCTACCGTAATCAATGAATCCAGCATCGGGTCATCGAATGCTTTCCACCACTTGTCGTCAATGGGGGGTATCTGTTCGCTGAACAGATTATCATCTCCGGGAATGGCATGGGAGGCGTCCCTTCCCCAGCCTTGTGGGAGTGGCTTCTCAAGATAGCGGTTGGCTTTCTGTGCCATAGCCGCAGGACATAGGCATAATATGAGCAACGCAGTGCTCCAAGCTTTTATATTCATAAATAAAGGTTTAGGTGGTTATCTTTTTATGGGATTGATAACAACCTAAACCTTTATTTGTTTATGAGTATTTACTCGGTATACCCGAGTATCTTAGAAGGCATACCCGAAACCCACATTCAAGTAGATGGGATACATGGCAAAGGTAATGGTATTGAAATCCTTCTTGAAAATATCATTCAATCCCCATGTAAGGTCGGCAAATACACTCAGATGTTTGAAGGCACGCCAGTCTACGCCTGCCTGCACGCCCCAAGCGAACTTGCGCAAGTCATCCGAAAAGTCGTAAGTGGCAATGGCACCGTCGGAGAAGTTGACTTTCTTTCCGGTAGGATTACCTTCACGCAGATAACCTTCATATACATATCCGGAGAATTCCTCATCCATCAGGTAGGATACATATGCACCTGCTTTGGCTCGCAATCGTGAGTTGACTTTATATGCTCCAAGTACGGGGACAGTAATGTAGGCATTGCGTACTTTGGTTTTTACTCCTCCCGTCCAGTTACCTTTCAAGCGGTTACCGTCATTTCCTATGATTTCCATGCCATAGTTCTTTACTGTCGCTTTGGTAATCATATTTTTGGTTTCCAGTCTTACACCGGTTATTACTCCCCATTTTTTAGTTTTTCCCAACCACTTGATGGCATTTCCTTCCAGCATAAGAGCTAAAGTAGGATTGTAGGCATCGATACTCCGTATTTCTACGGGCAATGGAAGCGGAGAAGTACCACCGATGCTGACACCGGCTCTTATCTCATATTCCCATCCGTGCAGGGCAGCGTTTATAAGCGTACGATTCTGATTCTCTTGAGCGTATATGGCAGTTTGCATACAACCTACCAATGCGATGAATGCTAATATTTTCTTTATCATGTTGTATTCCAATTCTATATGGTTCTTATTCGAAAATCAGTTCCACGTCATCCACTAAAAGGGTACTTCCGGGCGCACCTTCAAAAGTTGCCCCGTCCTTGCTGGATGCAAAAATGATACTTAGTTTATATTTTCCTTTTGCCAGTTTGGTTTCATCTATTTCTTTTCCATATCTCTGATAGTCAAAAGGAATGTCGAAAGCTTCCCAATCATCGGTTTCGTGGGGATTGGATATTAGAGCTAAAGCTACCATACTGGGATGTTCATAGTTCTGGTTTGGCAGATTTCCATCCAATATTACTTCCGTAACTTCTCCTGCTTCGTTGTAACTTTCGCCTTCATAAAAGATTGCATAGATGTTCATCACATCTTTACGGTCGGTGTATCCGCCGTTTTCATAAAAACGTTCACCGGCTTTGTACTTGTACCAACCTTTTAGACGTGAGGGCTTATAACAGAAAGGAGTGCCGAAATGTGTGGCTTTCAATGGGCTGGTGAGAGCATTCGTCATATCAAACTCACCGATAAACAAATTTCCGGCAGCTATCGGCATACCTACCATTGCTCCCAGAGAGCCGGTAAGCCGAGTTTCTAATTTGGCACACTTTCCGTTTTTACCATTGTCATATTGTGACGTAGGGTAATTTTCAGTAGCTGATGAACTGGCTGCCCAGTTGAATCCTTCATTTCCACTGGCCCATGTCAGTTCCAATCCGTCTTGTTCTTCATAGAACTCCTGATATTTGTATTTGGGGTTAATTCCATTGATAAGTCGTATGTCTTCAAAATGGAATTCATTTGGGATGTCTGATACCGATTGTTCGCGTACACCGATGGAATATACTCGCTGCCAAGCCTTGTTCTCGGAAGTTACGGTATACTTTACCCTTTTTCCGTCAGAGAAATCGTGTTCACTACCACTTTCCGGACTAATGGTAGCGCCCGGCGTCAACTCAAACAGGGGGGATAGTTTGTTTAAAGGAGTGCCCTCTTTTACTTTTACTAATATGGGGTAGGCCTGCAGATTATCATTGTAAGACGGATTTAAATTGAAACGAGCGCTTGCCAGTACATCTTCTTCAAAAGAGATGCCTGTTATATCAGCTTCAGCATTGGGTGCTTCATCTTTTATGCACGATGCCATCAATATTCCGAAAAGTGAATAGAGTATGAATAATTTGTTTAGTCTCATGCTTTTTAATTTAATTCTATTAATTTTTCAAGCAACAAAACTACTTCTTTTTTCTCTAATAGCAGGTTTTTATGAGCTTATTTAACAAAAAAACGGCAATAGGTGCTTTACTATTGCCGTTTTATATATAGAAAATGTTCTATTTTTAATTATCTGAGCCGATATGTACGATTTTTCTTTTGGCTCTTACTGGCTTTTCCTTTACAACTTCCACTTTCTGTTCGGGAGTTATACCTGCTAATTCCGGGTCAATCATGATACGGCCACAATATTCGCAAACGATAATTTTCTTGCGTGAGCGGATGTCCAATTGTCTCTGGGGCGGAATCTTGTTGAAGCAACCACCGCAAGCATCACGCTGTACGTATACAATACCCAGTCCATTGCGTGAATTCTTACGGATACGTTTGAAGGACTGAAGCAGACGGGGTTCAATCTTTGTTTCCAGTTCTTTGGCTTTGTCTCTCAGCTTCTCTTCCTCTTGCTTGGTCTCGGAGATGATTTCGTCCAGTTCGCTCTTCTTTACGTCGAGGTCTTTTTGTCTTTCTTCCAGAGCAGCAGTGCTTTCTGCTACTTCCTGAGATTTTTCTTCCTCTTGTGCGGCAAATTCCTTGATACGCTTTTCGCAGAGTTCGATTTCCAATGTCTGGAATTCGATTTCCTTGCTTAAGAAGTCATATTCGCGGTTGTTGCGTACGTTGTCCTGCTGGTCTTTATATTTAGCTACAGAAGCCTTTGCGGTTTCAATTTCAACTTTCTTTCCTGCAATGGAGGATTTCAACTCGGCAACTTCTGCCTTGATTCTGTCTATACGGGTACTCAGACCGGCTATTTCGTCTTCCAAGTCCTGTACTTCCAGTGGAAGTTCACCTCTCAACGTCTTGATTTCATCGATTTTGGACAGCATTGTCTGCAATTGGAACAAAGCTTTCAACTTCTGTTCTACGGTTAATTCCTGAGGATCTTTTTTTGCTTCTTTAGCCATTTTACTTACATGTATTTTATGGGGTTTGTATTCACTTTGGTCATCTGAACCTCAAAATGAGGAAACAAATCCCGGATTATTGTATAAAATATTTCTTTCGTATATTGCTCACTTTCATAATGCCCTATTTCAGCCAATAATATATCGGTATCATGTCCGAAATAGTCATGGTATTTTATCTCGCCGGTGATAAAGACATCTGCACGGTTGCGGATGGCAAGCGGCATTAGGAAAGCGCCGGCGCCGCCACATAATGCAACAGTCTGTATTTCCCGCCCGAGGAGTTTGTTATGTCTGAGACACCCTACTTCGAAGGTTTTCTTTATCCGTTTCAGGAATTCAAGTTCTGTCTCCGGTACTTCCAATTCGCCAATGACACCGGCTCCGGCTTGTGGCCATGAGTTTTGCAAGGGATAAATATCATAGACCGGTTCTTCATATGGATGTGCCGCAAGCAGTGCCTTGACAGTTGCCGCTTTTTTGTAGGCGGGTATGATTGTCTCAATACGTACTTCACGTTCGGTATGCAGCTCCCCTATCGCTCCACAGTATGGGGTGGCACCTTCCCGGGCTCGGAATGTCCCCTCGCCTTCCATGTTATAACTGCACAAATCATAGTTGCCGATATTGCCGCATCCAGCGTCGAACAAGGCTTTCCTCACGTCTTCCGCTTGGGCGGTCGGTACAAATGTGGTCAGCTTTACCAGCGCATTTTCCTTGGCTTCCAGGATACGGACATTCTTCAAACCGATTTTCTCGGCAATCTTGAAGTTCACTCCTCCCGGTGCATTATCCAGGTTAGTGTGCGCAGCATAAACAACGATGTCATTCTTGATGGCTTTCAAGATACAACGTTCCACATAATCCCTGCCCGTGATGGATTTATACCCTTTGAAAATGAGAGGGTGATGTGATATAACCACATTATATCCCAATGCAATGGCTTCATCCAGTACAGCTTCAGTAACGTCAAGACACAACAAAGCCCCTGTTGCTTCCGCATCTGTCAATCCGATTTGCAGGCCGGCATTATCAAATCCGTCTTGCAATGGCAGAGGCGCGAACCGTTCAAGGGCGCTTACTAATTCCTTAATTTTCATTGTGAACAGAAAATTTGGTTGCAAATATAGTAAAAAGCAATGGATTGAGAATGTTTTTTATTCTTTTTATAAAATATCAGTAACAAATTTGAGTAATAGACGGTTTTCTTCCAACAAAAACTCTTATCGAAAAATGTTTTATCACGAAAAAGACTATCTTTGCGAGCGATTATTATAAAACTAAATCTATGAAAACTAAAAAACTATTCGGAATTTTATCGCTCTTGATTATAATTGGTGTGACCTCTTGTAACAGTGATACTCCACAAGACAATGTAGAAAACATTAAAATGAAGGTCTCTTCCGAGATTGGCACTTACCAGCCTTGGGGAAGTGATCATTTCATTGATTGTATGTTGGTAAAGGAGGAAGGTAAAAATGAATATGAAGCGTTGGACTTTTTAGGAATTGCCGGGTTTGATTATAGCAAGGGGTATGAATACACCTTATTGGTGAAAAAAACAACTTTGCTCAACCCTCCCGCCGATGCCAGTAATATTGCATACGAACTGGTCGAGGTGTTATCAAAATTCGGAGTAGAATATGAATATACAATAGAGGTTGATGGACCCAATCCTTTTATTCTTTCTCCTGATGGAGGAAAATATGAGATTCCTTTTGCATGCAAAAGAAAAAAATATGTAGCAGGCGAGTTTACTGAAGAAGAATATGCTCCTTTAAAAGGATTGAGATATAATATGGGGACCAATTATGGAACCTATACAAGCATTATAAAAGATGGTGATACAGTTGGATTATATAAGTTTGTAATCGAGGGTATTGAGCCTTATAATATGGAAGGAACTCCCTGGTGGTATTATGGTATTTATCCTGCTGATGCAGATTTTTTCTCTGAAACAGAGCCGGAACCTATCTACAAACAATTGTTTGAACAACCGCAAACGGAAGGTGAAGAACATTTTATATATCCGATAATATATGCTTCATCGGGTACGTTTGATTAGTTGGACACATTATTCTCCTTTATTATGAAAACATTACTTGTTTTGTTTCTTTTCCTTTTATCGTTATTGTCTTGTCAGGATACGAACCGTTCCGGTAAAGATGTATCTGAGGATATGGAGGAGCCGGTAGATACTACTCCCAAGGCTACGGCTATCTTTTGGGTAGACAAGGATAAAGATTATCAGGCTAAGAAAAAAGACGGTCCTCTTTCTCTACGCACCGTCAAGGCAAGGGTAGAGATTGATTCGCTGGGAAAAGTTAATCTGCTGGCATATACCAAGCCGCAAAGTCAACGCATCAAAAGTTACCTGCAGTATAGGCTTGAAGAATTCCGTGTAAAGAAAGTGATGTTGGACAGCGGCTTTGTGAAACCGGGCGTACAATATGTGCAGCTACGCTATCTCCCCGGAAAACTGGATGCCCACCACCGTTGAAGTTATTTATGCTCCTTTTTTCCCTTCTTCTCTACCATCACCGGCAGTAGCTTGCCGTAGGCATCGAACGACTTGCGGGAAGCCAGAGAGATTGTAATCATCAGTGACAGCATGGAGGCGGTAAAGGTGATGACCATAATCATCATCTGATATTTGATGGCCACATTCGGGCTGCTGCCACCCAATATCTGGCCAATCATGGTTCCCGGAAAAGCAACCAGCCCCATCACGGATATATTGGCAATCAGCGGACTGAAGGATTTGATGATGGCTTGGCGGATGAAAGGTGCCTGTGCTTCCGCTTTTGTAGCACCATTGCCGAGAAGATACCGGTAAAGCTGTTGTTCCCGTTTCAGTCCACTATAATAGGTGTTGAGGGCTATGACGTTACTGGATAGCATGTTGCCCATCAGTATGCCGAAAATAGGGATGAAATACCGGGCGCTGAATACGTTTTCCACTCTCAGTACTATTCCGATAAAGTACAAGCCTACACATACTACACTGCATAAGAAACCTGCGGATATGGGCAGGAGCAGAATCTTCCTCTTCAATTGTGTTCGTGCCAATGCCGTCTGCGATGCTACAAATATCATGACAATTACCCATAGAAAGTTTATCCACGGGTTATCCCATAAAAAGAGGTAGTTCAAGTATATGCCGATGAAGAACAACTGGACAATCATGCGTGCTGTACCTATCACAGTAGCGCGCAACAGTCCGGTCTTGAACTTCCAGATGTAAAACAGCGGTATTAATAATAGCAATAATCCGATGCCCAGGCTGAGGTATGATATATCTATGGTTCCCAATAGTGTGTATGTTATTTCATGATTATATGTCGGTCACATCCGTTGGCGAATCTTTTGTCATGGGATACGGTCAGTATGGCACTTCCATTTTCTGTCTGCCTGCGGAAGAAAGAGAGTACTTTTTCCGCGGAACCGGAGTCGAGAGCGGAAGTCGGTTCATCGACAATGGTCAGTGGTTTGCCAATCATTGAGGCTACGGCTATCATCATCCGTTGGCGTTGGCCTCCGGATATTTCGTTCACCCGTTTGTAATATAACTCTTGTTCCAGACCCAAATCCTCGAAACATGCAAATAAACGGGTTTCAGAAAAGGGTGTACCCCGGTTTGCCTTTAAACCGAAGGGCAATTGTACCATGTCCTTTACCCATTCCAGCGGCAATGCCAGTTCTTGTGGAATCCATGCAGTCTGCTTACGGACAACGTCGACGTTTCCTTTATCCAGCAGAATGCCGTTCAAGACGATGCGTCCTTCTTTTAACGGAGTAAATCCAAGTATGGCATTCAGCAGTGACGACTTTCCGCATCCCGAAGGGCCGGAGATACTGGCTATCTCTCCCCTTTCCAATTGCAGGTTGAAACCCGAGAAAAGTATATCGTTGCCGTAGGCGATACTGGCATTTTCTATTTGCAGCATGGTGTTCCTTTAATCTTTCTGTATCGCAAAGATAGTGCAAAAAAATATTTGTGCTATCTTTGACGCACTAATTAATTCAGGAAAGAAAGACTATGATACAGAATGAACGGGATTGCCGCCACGAACATGTGCTTGACGTGGCAAGGCAAATGCTGACTGCTGCGCGCACGGCACCGAAAGGAAAAGGTATTGATGTGATTGAAGCTGCGCTGGTTACGGGTGAAGACATTAAGAAGCTGTCTGAAAAGATGGTCGCTATGGTTGAAGAGCACGGTATGAAGTTCTTTCTCCGTGATGCGGACAACATTTTGCAGGCTGAATGTGTAATTATAATAGGTACGCGCGAGCAGACGCAAAGTTTGAATTGCGGACACTGCGGTTTTCCCACTTGTGCCGGTCGTCCGGAGGGAGTACCTTGTGCTTTGAATACGGTGGATGTAGGGATAGCTGTAGGTTCGGCTTGTGCCATGGCTGCCGATTTGAGGGTGGATACCCGTGTCATGTTTTCTGCCGGACTTGCCGCTCAGCGTTTGGATTGGCTGAAAGGATGCAAGACTGTCTTTGCCATTCCGGTGAGTGCATCCTCCAAGAATCCATTCTTCGACCGGAAACCGAAGGAAGATAAGTGATAATTGACGAGTAGAGGTTTACAATCATAGAGTAGAGGTTTAGAAGTCTGAAGTAGAGGTTTGGCAATTCTAAACCTAAGGTTTATTCTCCCTCTCTCTGCTAACTTAAAAAGTAACGAATTAGAAAAGATAAATAATATGGGATATTTTGTAGGACTGCCGCTGGGTGGTGCCGCAGAGAAGGACTGTCAGGTGCGTTTTGGCAAGAATATGACTTTTCAGGTAGAGACACGTGCTCCCCACTTGCCTGCCGAATGGGCTTTGCAAAGCGGCATACAGCTTACATGGCCTCATGCGGGTACAGACTGGACCTATATGTTGGACGAAGTGCAGGAATGTTTTGTAGCCATTGCCCACGAAATAGCCGCCCGGGAGACATTGCTGATTGTAACCCCAGAACCGGATGAGGTGAAGAAACAGATTCTCGGCAGGGTGAATATGGAAAGTGTCCGTTTCCTGAAGTGTGAGACGAATGATACTTGGGCACGCGACCATGGAGCCATCACCCTACTGGATGCTGACGGTGTATCTCTGCTCGACTTTAAGTTCAACGGGTGGGGATTGAAGTTTGCATCCGATAAGGATAATTTGATTACGCGTCGTGCGGTGGAGTCGGAAGTGATGAAAGGAAAGTATGTAAATCGCTTGGGGTTTGTCCTTGAAGGCGGTTCCATCGAAAGTGACGGCATGGGTACGTTGCTCACCACCTCCGAATGCCTGCTTTCGCCTAACCGGAACGGACAGATGAACCGGGTGGAAATTGAGGAATATCTTCGTTCCGTTTTTCACCTGCAACGTGTTCTTTGGCTGGACCACGGTTATTTGGCAGGTGACGATACGGACAGTCATATAGACACGCTGGCCCGTTTCTGCCCTGCCGACACGATAGCCTATGTACAATGCAAGGATGCGGATGATGAGCATTACGAAGAACTGCATCGCATGGAGGAGCAACTGAAGACTTTCCGTACGTTGAAGGGGGAACCTTACCGTTTGCTGGCTTTGCCCATGGCCGATAAGATAGAAGAGGAAGGGGAACGGCTTCCTGCCACTTACGCTAATTTCTTGATTCTGAATGATGCAGTGCTTTACCCCACCTATCGCCAGCCGGAGAATGATGCCCGCGCGGGGGAAGTGTTGCGGGAGGCTTTTCCCGGTTATGAAATTATCGGGATAGATTGCCGTGCTTTGATTAAGCAACACGGCTCTTTGCATTGTGTTACCATGCAATATCCCGTAGGGGTGTTGAAGTAATGTCGATTATACATAGTAAAACAATAAACCATAGAATAAGATGACAAGAAAAATAAAAGTAGGTATTATCCAGCAGGCCAATACCAAGGACCTCAGGACTAATTTAATGAATTTGGCCAAAAGTATAGAGGCATGTGCGGCGCATGGGGCTCAATTGGTTGTTTTGCAGGAGCTGCATAACTCTCTGTATTTCTGTCAGACGGAAAACACGCAGTTGTTCGACTTGGCAGAACCGATTCCCGGTCCTTCTACGGGATTCTATTCAGAGTTGGCTGCTGCCAACGATATTGTGCTGGTCACTTCTCTGTTCGAGAAACGCGCTCCCGGATTGTATCATAACACAGCGGTTGTTTTTGAACGTGACGGCAGCATTGCCGGGAAATACCGGAAGATGCATATTCCTGATGACCCCGCCTATTATGAGAAATTCTATTTTACTCCCGGTGATATAGGCTTCGAACCTATTCAGACATCTTTGGGCAAATTGGGAGTTTTGGTGTGCTGGGACCAATGGTATCCGGAAGCAGCACGTCTGATGGCGCTGAAGGGAGCTGAAATACTGATATATCCTACGGCTATCGGTTGGGAAAGCAGTGATACGGATGATGAAAAGGCGCGTCAGCTCAATGCTTGGATTATCTCCCAGCGTGGACATGCTGTGGCCAACGGCTTGCCGGTTGTTTCAGTGAACCGTGTGGGACATGAGCCGGATCCTTCCATGCAGACCAATGGTATCTTGTTTTGGGGAAATAGTTTTGTGGCCGGACCGCAAGGCGAGTTCCTGGCCCAAGCAGGAAACGAACGGCCGGAAAATATCGTTGTAGAGGTGGACTTGGAACGTTCGGAAAATGTACGCCGTTGGTGGCCTTTCCTGCGCGACCGCAGAATTGATGCCTATGCCGGATTGACAAAACGATTTCTTGACTGATAACGACGGGGATCTCTGGGGGAGAACTAACGGAATGTCACCCGTTTGTTCATCAGGAAATTGACACTTCCGTAGATGAATAATCCCAGGAACTGGGCAAGGTATTCGTTGCAGTCCAGTCCCTCCACCAGCCCTATGAGGAAAAGGAATTGCGCTCCGTAAGCCATTCCGAAAGCTATAGAAAAGAGCAGCACTTGTCGCCAAGTGTTGCTCTTTTTTTCTGTAGGGAATATCCAATACTTGCACCAGATGAAGTTGTGTATCTGTGCAAGTATATATGCGGTTACATTGGAGAGCATATAGTTGATGTCCAGTTCGTCCATCATTACCCAAACGGTAACAGCCATAATCAAGGCATTCAGCGTGCCGATTACCGCAAAACGAAAAATGCGTGCAGACTCTTTCACTCTCCTACTCTGTATCTGCTTTTACTCTTTCACTTCAACAGTCAGATTCAGTTCGTCCAGCTGCTTCTGGTCAATAGCCGAAGGTGCATCCAGCATTACATCGCGTCCACTGTTGTTTTTGGGGAATGCAATGCAGTCGCGGATACTGTCGAGACCTGCGAAGATGCTGACCCAACGGTCCAGACCGTATGCCAGACCACCGTGAGGAGGTGCACCGTATTTGAAGGCATTCATCAGGAAGCCGAACTGCTCCTGAGCCTTCTCGGGAGTGAATCCGAGAATCTCGAACATTTTGGCCTGCAACTGTGCATCGTGGATACGGATGGAACCTCCACCCACTTCAATACCGTTGCACACCATGTCGTATGCATCTGCACGGACAGCTGCCGGGTCTGTATCCAGCAAAGGAATATCTTCGTCTTTCGGATGGGTGAACGGGTGGTGCATAGCCATCAGGCGGCCTTCTTCATCGCTCCACTCAAACATCGGGAAGTCAACCACCCAAAGGCAGACGAACTTGTTCTTGTCGCGCAATCCCAGTTGGTTACCCATTTCAAGGCGCAACTCGTTCAGTTGCTTGCGGGTCTTCATGGCGTCGTCACCGCTCAGAATCAGAATCAGGTCACCCGGCTTGGCGTTGAAAGCAGCCTTCATTTCCTGCAATACTTCCTGCGCATAGAACTTGTCGACACTTGATTTTACGTTGCCGTCTGCCTCTACGCGCGCGTATACCATACCTTTGGCACCGATTTGCGGTCTTTTCACGAATTCGGTCAGTGCATCCAACTGTTTGCGTGTATAGTGTGCGGCGCCTTCTGCGCAGATACCGCCGATGTAGGCGGCATTGTCGAATACCGGGAATCCGTGTCCCTTCATGATGTCCATCAGTTCCACGAACTTCATGCCGAAACGGAGGTCGGGCTTGTCGCTGCCGTAATACTTCATGGCATCTGCCCATGGCATGCGCATGAACGGCTCGTTCATCTCTACGCCACGGATTTCCTTGAACAGATATTTGGCCATGCCTTCGAAGAGGTTGATGACGTCATCCTGCTCCACAAAAGACATTTCGCAGTCAATCTGTGTGAATTCCGGCTGGCGGTCAGCACGCAGGTCTTCGTCACGGAAGCATTTGGCTATCTGGAAGTAACGGTCGAAACCGGAAACCATCAACAACTGTTTCAGTGTCTGCGGGCTTTGAGGCAAGGCATAGAATTGTCCCGGGTTCATGCGTGAAGGAACGACGAAATCGCGTGCACCTTCGGGTGTGGAGCCTACCAGAATCGGAGTTTCCACTTCGATGAATCCCTGGCTGTCCAGGTATTTGCGTACTTCAATTGTCATTTTATGGCGAAGCTCCAGATTGCTGCGTACATTGGCACGGCGCAGGTCTAGATAACGGTACTTCATGCGGATATCGTCGCCACCGTCCGTATTTTCCTCGATGGTGAAGGGAGGGGTCAGCGATGAGTTCAGAACATCCAGTTCCGATACAATGATTTCAATGTCTCCCGTCGGGATATGCTGGTTTTTGCTGAAACGTTCGTTGACGGTACCCTTAACCTGGATTACGAATTCACGGCCCAAGCGGTTGGCACGCTCGCAAAGTTCGGCATTCACCTCTTCGTTGAACACTAATTGGGTAATTCCGTAACGGTCGCGGAGGTCAATGAAAGTCATGCCTCCCATCTTACGGCTGCGCTGTACCCAACCTGCCAGCGTCACTTGCTTGTTAACATCGGAGATACGGAGTTCTCCGCAGGTGTGTGATCTATACATCTTTTTATTTACTGTTTGACGATTTACTTATTTACTATTTTGAACATGCAAAAATACATAAAACATATTATATGGCGCATCAAAAGGGGAAAGTTATTTTCAGAAACTCCTTTAGTACCTTTTTTACAACATTACATTTTTGTCAGTTTCTTGAATTGCCTTTTGCCTTTATCCAGTATCATCTTGTTTTTATGGGCGATGTCTTCCACAAAAGCATCATTAATTTGTTTCAGTCCGTTGATATAGTCTTGTGCCCGCTGCAAGACATTCGAAGTGTCTTTTTCCGCATCCCGGGGAACAATGACCTGCAGTCCTTTCTTCATAATCTTTACATCTACATTCTCTCCCATCATCATCGGGTCGCCGTCAAAGTGGACTACCCCCGGTTTAGAACGGTGAATACGGAGTGTCTGGCAACGGAACGTCTTAATCCGGCTGTTCTGGTCAATGGTCTTGTTGAAGAGCTGGAAAGAGAGCGACGGTACATCGAGCACAGTGAACGGCTCGAGTATGGTGACGTCCAGCAGTCCGTCGTTCAAGGTGGCTTGTGGGGCAATATACGCATTGTTTCCATATTGCGATGCGTTTCCGCAGGCTATCAGGAACGCCTTGTATCGCAGGGTGCTGCCGTCCATTTCCAGTTCATAGGTTTCCGGACGGTACTTCAGGCTTTCGAGCAGAGTCTTTTCCAGATAAGTGAGTGGTCCTCTCCTTCCCGCCTTGGAGAATTGCAGGCTTACAAATGCGTCGAATCCCACGCCGCAGGTGCAGAAGAAAGGCACATCGTTGATTTTTCCGTAGTCAATGATGTCTATCAGTCCGTCATTGATGATGTCGATGGCCTTTTTCGGCTCCATCGGAATCTGCAGATGGCGGGCAAGTCCGTTGCCGGAACCGCAGGGAATGATGCCCAAAGCGGTTTTTGTATGTACCAGTGAGCGGGCTATCTCATTGATGGTGCCGTCTCCTCCTATGGCGATGACGGCATGTGCATCTTCTTGTGCCTTCTGTGCCGCTATCTCTACGGCATGGCCTGCCCGTTCGGTATAAATCACTTCTTGTGCATACCTTTCCTTATCCAGTTTTTCATCGAGCCACTTCAGTATCTGCTCCTTACTCTGAGTGCCGGATATGGGGTTTATGATGAATGCTATTTTCTTCTTGTTTTCGTTCATGCAAGGGTTGTTGCTATGCAGGTTTTCCAACTGGCAAAAGTAATATAAATATCTGAAAAATTAACCACATAATTCTTTTTAAAATAAGTATAAGTAGTTTTTTTAATGTAAATAGAACATATACCGACATATTTTGCTATCTTTGCCCCCTGTTTTTTAAGACTTGTATTTAATAGAATTAAATATTCATTATATAAAAGATATTTCATGGGTTTACTACAAGACAAATTTGCGAAATACGACCTGCCGCAGCAGTTTATGGCAAAAGGCGTATATCCTTATTTCCGCACAATTAACAGCCATCAGGATACAGAGGTAATGATGGATGGTAAAAAGGTTCTGATGTTCGGCTCTAATGCATATATGGGACTGACATATGACAAGCGTATCATTGATGCCTCGATAGCTGCCACAGAAAAATATGGCACCGGTTGTGCAGGTTCCCGCTTTCTGAACGGAACACTCGATATACATGTTGAACTGGAGAAGGAATTGGCTGAATTCGTAGGAAAAGATGAAGCACTCTGTTTTTCTACCGGATTTACTGTAAACGAAGGTATTATTCCTGCCGTTGTAGGCCGTGGGGATTATATTATTTGTGATGACCGTGACCACGCTTCCATTGTAGATGGCCGCCGTCTTGCATTTGCCACTCAGTTGAAGTACAAGCATAACGATATGGAGGCTTTGGAAAAAGAACTCCAGAAATGCGAACCGGATGCTGTAAAGCTGATTGTTGTGGATGGAGTATTTTCCATGGAAGGTGACTTGGCCAATCTGCCCGAAATTGTCCGCCTGAAGAAGAAATACAATGCCAGCATTTACGTGGACGAAGCTCACGGCTTGGGTGTATTCGGAAAACAAGGCCGTGGTGTGTGCGACCATTTCGGTGTTACCGAAGATGTAGACCTGATTATGGGTACATTCAGCAAGTCATTGGCTTCCATCGGTGGTTTTGTTGCTGGAGACAAGGCGGTAATCAATTGGCTGCGCCACAATGCCCGTTCCTATATATTCCAGGCAAGTAGCACACCTGCTGCTACGGCTGCAGCCCGCGAGGCGCTTCACATCATCAAGTCCGAACCTGAACGCATCCAACGTCTGTGGGACATCACTAACTATGCCTTGAAGAAGTTCCGCGATGCAGGCTTCGAAATCGGTGAGACAGAATCTCCTATCATTCCTCTCTATGTGCGTGATACAGAGAAGACATTTATAGTAACGAAGCTGGCTTTTGACGAAGGTATCTTCATCAACCCCGTTATTCCACCTGCATGTGCTCCACAAGATACACTGGTGCGTGTAGCGTTGATGGCTACCCATACGGTCGAACAAGTGGATTATGCTGTAGAAAAATTGACTAAATGTTTCAAGGAATTGGGTATCATCAAGTAAACTTGATTTAAACAGATATTCGGAAAACCGTTTAATAATGATTAGGCGGTTTTTTTTATAGACAAAGCGAAGTAGGATTAAAATTAAATCGTAAAGTACATGAAAAAGAACTTCTTCATCATTACTGCTGTAGTATGCGGAATGAGTTGTACCACCACTGCCTATGCGCAGTTCAAAATCGGTGGAAAGAAAATCAATGTGACCAAAGTTGTCCAAGCCGGTACAGATGCCGTCAAGGCCATTTCATTGTCCGATGCTGACATTGCAGCGATGAGCAAGGAATATATGGAATGGATGGATACGCACAATCCGCTGACAAAGCCCGATACGGATTACGGCAAGCGTCTGGAGAAGCTGACCGGAAACATCAAGGAAGTGGACGGCTTGAAGGTGAACTTCGGTGTTTATGAAGTAATAGATGTGAATGCCTTTGCGTGCGGTGATGGTAGTGTACGCATCTGTGCCGGACTGATGGACATCATGACGGATGATGAAGTGATGGCAGTTGTCGGCCACGAGATAGGTCACGTCATCCATACGGATTCCAAAGATGCGATGAAGAATGCTTACCTTCGTTCGGCTGTGAAGAATGCTGCCGGTGCGGCAAGTTCTACGGTATCCAAATTGAGTGATTCTGAACTGGGTGCCATGGCCGAGGCATTGGCAGGTGCTCAATACTCCCAGAAGCAGGAGACGGAAGCGGATGATTACGGCTTTGAATTCTGCATCAAGAATAATCTCGATCCGTATGCCATGTACAATGCTTTGAACAAATTGCTTGAACTTTCAGCGGAGGCACCGAAGGAATCCAAGTTCCAGAAGATGTTCTCTTCTCATCCGGATACAGCCAAGCGCGTGGCACGTGCCAAGGAGAAAGCGGATGAATATATGAAGGATAAGAAATAACTATCCGCTGCTTACTATGATGAAGTGGGATCAGAGGTTTCTCTGAATCCCACTTTTTTTGTGCCGAGACTATGATATGGGCTTCTGAGGGAGCTAATGGGATAATTCGTTAGTTCACAGTGCTGAACACTTTGTTTTAGCTATAGAAAACAAAGTGTTTTCTTATAGGAAACAAACTGTTCTTTTAAGGGAAACGAAGTGTTCTCTTTAATGAAACACACTGTTCGGTTAAGGGAAACACTTTGTTCTGTTTGGTAAAACTTCTTTTATTTACTTATTTGCTTTTAAATTAGAATAATTTTAGTATGTTTGCCACATTATTTATGAAAAACATGACTTTTGTATGAAAAAACAAGACTTCCTCTTTGTTTTTGTTCTGGTGATAATATTCCTGCCATTCTTTGTGAGTGAATCCATCTACGATTGGTATAAGTCTTTCAACGCTGCTCATGGCATGGTGATGAGTTTCATTAAATTTGGAATTCTTGCTACACTGGGTGAGATGCTGGGACTTCGTATCAGTGCCGGAGTCTATAACCGAAAAGGATTTGGCGTACTGCCGCGTGCCGTAGTGTGGGGACTGCTGGGAATGGGTATCAATGCGGCCATGATAATCTTCTCCAAAGGTGTGCCGCAATTTATGGAATATATGGGAATGGCAAATGCCGCCGCCATTATAAACGGAGAGTTCTGCCTGGACAAATTATGGATAGCCTTCGCCATTTCAGTTGCTATGAATACCATTTTCGCTCCGGTATTCATGACATTCCATAAGATTACGGATACGCATATCTTGGATTGTGGCGGTTCGCCTCGCAGCCTCCTCACTCCTATCCCGATGACCCGCATCATTACGCATCTGAATTGGGATGCACAATGGAATTTTGTCTTCAAGAAAACAATTCCTTTCTTCTGGTATCCGGCACACACCATCACATTCCTCCTGCCGGGAGAAATGCGGGTGCTGTTTGCAGCGATATTGGGTGTGGTGCTCGGGGTATTGCTGGCTATTGCGGCTCGGATGAAATAATCCGGCCTATATATTCTCGAATGATTTCAAGCAAGTCTTGCGGATAAGGTATAAAGAACTTCTCTATCATTTTCGGATACTGAGGTACAAAGGGTTTGGGTATCATTGTGACAAGGGTATCCAATTCTGCCTTCCGTTGCTCTTCAGTCTCTGAGACGGCGTAGCGGATAGTCCACCAGAACAAGAAAGTCTGGTTAAGATACCCTTTGGGGGTGATGACTTGCAGTTGCTTGTAGCGCTCGGACTGTAACATGATTTTAATTCTTTTCTCCTGTTCTTTCTCACTGATGGAACATAGAATGTCATACCATTCATCAAACTCCTGACGCAAGCAGGCGACAAATGCCCATTCGGCAATTCTATATTTGGCAAATTCTGGAATCTTCTTTAGAAGTACGAAGATATGTCCTATATTCAATTCGCCTTTATATAAACCTTTGACTTTTGTATAGTCTTCAATGGAAGTGATTGTGTGTAAAAGGGAGTAATATATTTCCGGACTCATCGGCACATGGTGTTCATCAATGAATTTCAGAGTATTCTGAAGCACCAGTTTTTTGTTTGTTCTGTTGTTGGCCATGCGGCTGATGACATTGTTCCAGTAGATTTGTGTGCGTGCAATGGAAATATGTAAATCATCTTCCATCTCTTTTATACGGCTTTCGGCTTCTTCGAAGGTCATGCCGCGTTCCCGCATTTGATAGCATATGTCCTTCATAATTGGATAATGTTCGACAAATAGGTAGGGTTTGGGAATGACGGCTCCTACCTTTTTCAACATACAATATGAATCGTAATTGATAAAAACCTTTTTACTGATTGCTTGCTCTTGCAGCCGTTGGGCGTTTTCCTTATCATTCTGACGGAGCAATGCCTTCATGCAACAGAAGATAATTCCTCCATCATATACGCCCACGTCCAGCAGACAATACACATATTCCAGAATAGTGCTTTCTTTAATTTTCCACCCTTCCGATGTATAAATGGGAAAAGGCTGCGGAACGTTGTCTTGTGCTCTTCCGGCATAGTATCGCTGGATAAGCATTTGCTTCAATACATCCTTTGGCGCATCCAGGCTTTTCATTATTTCCTCATTTATAATCAGTTGTATTTCTTCCGGAGGAAGTGAATCTTGGGTGTGGTTGGTCAGGTGATAGAGTAAATGTTTATGTGTATAACTGTTCTGTTGTACGGTGTATTTTTCGGACATCCGCTTTATCATGTCCACTTTTTGTTCATAATAGGGATATATGAACCGGTTATTGATAATGATATTCAAGATATTGGCATCAGGATGATTGAGCAGTGACTTGTCCAGCCGGTTCTCGAAGAAATCCCTTGCGACTCCTCCTTCTTCCGGAGTCTTTACCTTATTGAACATTTCGGAGACAACGTAGGGCGAATGATTCAAAATCTGTTGTTCTTCCGGAGTAATACAATCGGGAGTTTCTCCGAACAGTGCCTGATACGCCTCTTCATAATTTGATATTTTCAGAATGAATTGTACGATTGTTCTTATATTTCGAGATTCATCGCCGTTTTGGGGACGATGTCTCTTCATATGTGCCTTGATTTCCTTTAGGGTCATGCGTTGGTATAGGATACCTTGTGTGTGCTGGCTCGGGTAATCCAGTAAAGACTGGTCTGCTTCCAGTAAATGGTATTTATGGAACAGTTCCTCGCATTCCTTAATCCCGCTATAAGTGGAGGTCGTATCCAATAAGTCGTTCAAGTAGATTTCACCCACTTTCAGTTTGGTCTTGTTTTCTTCTTCTTGCTGCTCCAACCTTTCCATAAAAGTGTTGAAGATTCCTTTGGCTTGCTCAAAATTTTTAGCCTTTTGGAGCATAAAGTTCAATGAGTAGCCATCACAGTTATTCCCCATACGGTTCCATAAATCATAGGCATAAGAGGACGGTATGTTTTCGAGTGCTCCATTCAACACTTCGGTCTTGTTCAGGAACATACTGGTATCCTCTTTTTTGTCGACAGACAGTTCTGTCAGTTCGTTGAAGAATGCAACCAGCTTTTCCGGCTGGCTGAATCTTTTGAAAACTTCCAGCCAGGTGTAGGGAGCAATAAAGTTGAAGAAAAAGACTGCATCGTCGTGGGGAACTACCCCTTTATCATTCTTCTGCAAGAAGTTCTTGATGTCGTGTATGTCAGCCAGAGTCTGTGCTTTATGCATAAGCTGCCTGGCGAAATTACGTATTCTTTTCTCTTTCAGTTCTGTCAGATAAGTCTCATTGTTGCTTTCCTGCCCATGGGCGCTCTCTGCAGAATCGGAGAAGAAATCATCTATGTCGTCATCATCGGCACTTGGGGAAGCTTCGTATATAAAGGAAGCGTTGAGGTATATTTCTTTGGCTTCGTCCATGTCGAGGAACCGTACCAATTCTGTCTGAAATTCAATATACGAGTTTTCTATATACTTGTCTTGCATTTGCCCTTGTTCATTGAGCAAATCCTTGTGTACAATGTCCTTATCTTGTTGTGTCTGCAGTCTGGGCAAAAGCCACCGCAGCACATTCAGCTCTCTCCTATTATATTTTTTTGTTAATTTCCAAATATGGATGGCCTCTGCATTGGTAGGAGCAAAATTGGCTATATTGCCAATATAGGCGTCCACCCAATCAATGGAAACGCCTTCCGGGTTTGTTCCCAGTTCCTTACTTGTATATAGCGTTTGTTCGTTTTTATAAATGCGGCTTACAACATCATTGATGATATACTGTTGGAGTTCGGGGGCATTTACCGAACAGTTTTTCACCCGATGCAGGATCTTGGTTGTATTTTTGAAAAAGTTCGGTCTGTCTTTGTAGTAGATATAGCGGAATATGCCCTTTATGGCTTTCTTTTCAGTTGCCAGTAGGTCATCGGACGGTTCACTGCTATAGTACTGGAAAACCTGGGTTACTATGATGTCTTCAACTTCAAATGTGTCCTTTTCAATGTCCTGATAATAAATCAAATCATCTACTTTGCCTGCCAATTCACAGATGGTGCTTCTGTCGGCCTTTTCGTAACTGTTCTCATAGGTGAATTTGAGGAAATCGAGCAATAGGTCTATTTTATTGCGGCTTCTCTTTTTCCACATCCACAAACATTTTATGGCGTGGCAGAGTTGTCGAAGCATGGATTTCTGCAGGTTGCTTAAATTGCTGTTCTGGAACTGGTTGTTATATCTGGTCTTGATTCTGTCTATGTCGAAAAACAAGGAACCGATAGTCATGCCGGCTTCGGGTCGGAGTTTAAGATAGCCGTATGTCCTAAGCTCGCGGGCATATTCATTTATTTTTTTGAAGGATAAAGGTTTGATGCCCACTTCGACTATGGCCGGAGGAACCATTTCATTGAAAGTAAGCATGGATTTCACTTCCTTGAAGCTATAGCTTGTAGTGGCAATAACCTTGAAGTCCGGATTGCCGATGTGAAGGATTTCCGATAACTTGCGAAGTAATTCTCTGTCAATGGGTATCGGCTTTTCATTCTCTTCTTTCCAAAACAACAGCTGCAAATCGTCCAGTAGAAGAATCTTTTTGCCATGCTGGAATTGGGATACAGAAAGCCGTTCTAACTGTTCTTTGGTCGTATCGGCATTCAAAATGACCACATAATATTCCTGAGGGAGCTTTTTCAGCATTCGGCAAACGGCAATAGTCTTTCCCGAAGTGGATTGACCGGTGACGATGATTGTCTTGTTTGTGCTGTCAAACTCCTCTTTAAGTTTGTTGTCTACTTCCGGACGGATAAAATAGTAGTCCAGGTTGCCTCTGCGACGGTTGGCTTGGCTGTTGGGAATAATTTTATCATACTCCATCTTATGACAAGAGATTGCGCAAAAGGGATTATTGAGAAAACTTTCACGATCCTTGACCAACGCGTCCCTTAGCTGCTCCAGCGTATTGCACTGCTTCTCATACCGCTCGATAACGGTATCGTCGTCCAGGTGCTTTTGCATGTATTCCGCATAGAAGTCTTTCCATAAAGTAGTGTTTGTCCAGTCTTCTTGGGTGTATTCCAATGTCGGATTCTGATAGAAATAGATATGTTTGTTGGATGCATTTTCGATGGCAACATTAAACTCTCCGATGGTCTTGGAGCGTATCCAGTTTCCGGCGAAGAAGATGATGACGTCACATTGCCTTATCTCTGAATTTATGATTTCCTGCGTATCGCCTTTAGCTAAATCGTTGTCTCCATTTTTTTCGTGCCGGTGCACTACAATATTGAGTTCGCTGTTGTTTCTTTCCGTCAGGACTTTTTCCATTAAATCCCTTTCTTTCTGAAAACTCAGCGAAGAGGCTATAAATACATGGTATGTTTTCATAATATAGTGTTGGTTACTTCCTATGTGTTGTTGTTTACGACTAGCGGAATACCGGCTGTGATACATCTGTCATACGCTTTTGAGCTTTCCTTCAATTCATCATACGGACGTATATCGGGATGCACAAAGCGTTTCTTTTTGAAGATGTCTCCCATTTCCTTGCTGCCATAGATTAACTCTTCTTCTTCGGCGGTGGGTTTACGGAAGCCAAGCAGCAGCTTCTCCATGTTCCAACGGTTATGTTCGACTTCGGCAAGCAATGTTATCTGGTCGTTGTCCAGTTTCACGTAACCATCCGTAATGCCTATGGAGCGTAGCTTGGGACTAATGGAATATGCACTGTACAAATTGGACCACTGAAGGGATACGGACAGTTTGTTCCATGAGTCTTTCAGCTCATTGTCAGGTGGGCATGATTGAGGCACATTTCCATATTTATTCTTGAAATCGTATATATAATTGATGATTTGTCCCTCCCTCCGGCTTTTTTTGTCCAAGTCGTAACAGTTGTCCAGCATTCCAAAAGGAAAAACATGGGAATATTTATGAATCGCTTCATCTTTCTTTTTACTGTTAAGCATATTGAGCAGTGCACTGGAGGTTTCCTGACGGACAAAAACTGGGATGTTTTCATCATATACATCGTCCGGCAGATATAATCCCATTGCCATGCTTTGAGGAGGATAATTGAGACAGACGGCAATCGTCAATACCTGGCCTGAGTCATGTACCCATTCTTTAATTAGGTTCTGGATGGCAGGAGTTTCCGCACGGCCTTTGATAAATTTGAATTCCACATCCAGAAAGTCTGCATCTTTTCCTTTAAAACGGGTGGGAAGGACAAATCTCTCGTGCCTTTCGTCCTTGCTCATGTCGTAATAATGGGTAGACGATATCTCGAAATAATGGCGGTATCGTCCACAAAAGAAATTCATTTCCCGGTCGGCATTTTCATCAATGAAGGTAATGACACTTTTTATGTTCTTGTCCCGGCAGAAGTTTGGAAAATGCAACAGATGGGCAGCTTCCACTCCTATTGCCACTCCCATACGGCTCATACCGATGATAACAAGATGAACATGTTTTTCGCTTTCGTAGGTTATTGCCTCACGGTCGAGAGGAGGATATTCAATGCAGTTCTCCCCTTTTCCGTATTGCCGGCTTACCAATATCTTTTTGGCCCAGCCCTCGTAGAAGTTAAAGGGATGGAATTCTATATATTTTCTCCATTCGGCAGACAAATCGGTCAGTTGGAAAGCGGCAAAAGTAGTCTGATATTCGAAAAGAACGGTGAATGGTATGAGGGAACATTTATTGCATCGTTTATGAATGTCAACTATCTTTTTCAGGCAGTCTATGTTCAGTGAGTCATGGTCATGTTCGTCTCTCTCTCCGATAAGGAATACTTCGCGCGCTTTGGTAGTATAGAGTTTTTCCAACTCCTCGATAGAGTCGCGCCGGGTACGCAGCACCACAATTCTTTTTTCGTTTTTGGCATCCAGTTCCGTATGGATTTTGCTACGGATTTCTTGTGCCGGTTGGGTACTCTGAATCAGAATATGGCAATTTCCATAATGTGTGTCATCGCAAATCTGCTGGATAAGAGTGGGGACCATGTTGTCAAAACCGATAATGACGATGTGGTTTTGCAAAGGGTAAACGATATCGCCTTCACGATATCGCTCAACTCTGCGTTCCAGCATATTGGAGATTACGGATATCAATAATCCGCAGAACAAAATTAATCCCAGCACTACGACCAATAGAGAGAACCAACGCAGATAAGGTGGTACTTCCACAATATTCCCCGGATCGATGAACAGACAAATCAACTGAAGCAAACGCCCCATAGGTACGTCTTTATCAATACCGGTCCATTCTTCAAGAGACGGCTCAGGAAAGATAAATGCAAAACTTACCAGATATATCAATAAGAAAACAGTTACTATGACTCCGAAAAGCCAAGCAAGCTGCCTCCATCCTTTTCCGGAAAAAGAGCGGTCAAAATGAAGGGCAAAAAGTCTTGTTAAAAGATTCATATTTGTTTTGTCATTAGACAGTTTCCTTTTTTTCAGTTTCTTGTTTCAATTCTTTTCTGATATTCTCTTTCAGTTTATTGATTTCTTTCTCATCGTTATTGATAATCTCCCGTTTTTCTTTTTCCTGGTACAAGGATGCAAGAATGTTTCTTTCTTGTTCCAGATTCAATGAGAATACATCTATTAATCTCTTGATACATAGAAAAAAACAGATGCATACGCTAAGGGAAATGATGGCATGGAGTGTCATCAGGTAGGTCATTCCACGCGATGGAAAGAATTGAATAAGGTTTTGGAATGTAGTGCATGTCACAATCAATGCTGCAACCAGAAAGAGAATGATAAAGGCAGGAATCACGAATTTCCACCAGTGCCGGATAGGATAATACTTGTTCTCACTCGTCCTCATAGTACTATAATAGATATTGGATTATTATTTCTTCTGTATGTCGAATCCCAGTTTCATAATCAGTTTCAGTGTCTGTATGGCTGTTTGCCGGTCGTATTCTCGTTCTGAGTCCGGTAATTCTTCGTATGGTACAAGTCCGGGATGTGTCTTTAATTCATCATTGCGTGTCTCTCCGTATTTCCATCCTTCTTTCACTCTTCCCAAAGCCCATACTTCATGTACATTGCGTGCCATGGCTTCTGTGAGTTCCGTCAAATTATCCGGTAAAGTGATATTTTCTGTGTTCAAAGGGGACGGTGTGTATGTTTTCATTTTCTGTTATTTAAAATGTGGAAGTAAAAAGTTTATTGGTAGCAATATTAGGCATTTCGGACGACAGAAACAAAAAAAAGGAAAGCTATTTCCAAAAAACATGCAGATTACAATGGAAAAAACATTGCAACCTGCATATAAATCGGGAGAAGCGGGAATTATAAGTTAGCTTCCGTCACCACCTGCCCGTCAAACAGATTGATGATACGTCCGGCAAATCCGGCATCATGTTGTGAGTGTGTCACCATGACAATCGTAGTACCTTCCTTATTCAGTTCATTCAGTAGTTCCATTACCTCTTTTCCGTTCTTTGAATCGAGGTTACCGGTAGGCTCATCGGCAAGTATCAGTTTAGGGTTTGATACGACTGCACGGGCGATTGCCACGCGTTGCTGTTGTCCGCCGGACAATTGTTGCGGGAAGTGCTTGCTGCGGTGCATGATTGCCATACGCTCCATAGCGGTTTCCACCCGGCGCTTGCGTTCGGTGGCAGGAATGCCCATGTAGAGTAACGGCAGTTCGATGTTTTCGTATACATTCAGCTCATCAATCAGGTTGAAACTTTGGAATACAAAGCCGATGACTCCTTTACGCAAGTTGGTACGTTGGGCTTCTGTATATTTGGATACTTCCGTCCCATTCAAGTAATATTCTCCGGATGTAGGATTGTCCAACAGACCGAGGATATTCAGTAAAGTGGATTTTCCGCAGCCTGAAGGTCCCATGATAGCAACAAACTCCCCTTCTTTCACTTCAATGTTTACGTCGTTCAAAGCCAGAGTCTGTACTTCCTCGGTCTTGAAAATCTTCTGTAAATTTACTGTCTTAATCATAATGCTTTGGTTTTTATGGTTTATAAATATTTCATTTCTTACTCGGATTTGATGCAGTCAATCGGATTTGTTTTGTTCAGCAAATAACTTTGCAGACACACTGTGACGGCAGATATTATCCAGACAATACATAGTGGCAATAGAAAGTCCATAACGGTGAAGGGGGCTTTATAGGCAAACTGTTCATGCCAATGGTGCATGAGCCAATAGACAATGGGGACAGCTAGAATATATGCAAGCAGAATTTGCAGGCAGAATGGTTTATTCAGCAACAGCACGATTTGTCGGGATGTTGCTCCATGAATCTTGCGAATGCTGATTTCGCGGATACGCTGGCGAGTGGCATACCATGAAATGCCGAATAAGCCGAAGCAGGTCAATATCAAGCCAATCAGAGAATAGGCGATAAGGAGTTTGGAGAGAGACAAGACTTTACCATTGCGTTTCATAAAGTCTTGGTGCATGTCTGTGTATTGAAATATCTCCCCTTCATTCATCTTTTCCCATATTTGGGCTATTTGATGTAGTGTTTCTTGTTTATTGCTTTCAATCAGCTTAATCTGCAGATAGTTGGCACCCGACATTCTCTCTGTAGGTGGAAGGTAAAGTATGACCGGGGTAATTTCATTTTCCAATGAACTGAACGGGAAGTCCTCTAATACACCGCCGATGATGTATAAAGAATCGGCAGACTGGTCAAATTCTTTCAAAGGTTTTCCAATGGCATTTATTCCTGCTGGAATCAGCATTCTGACATAGCTTTCGTTGACCAGTGCAGGATAGGCATATTGTTTTTGCAGTTGTTCGGGAGCGTTACCGGACAAGAGTTTGAACCCCATCGTTTTTACCAGATTGGCATCACTATACAGCATTAATAGGTAGGAACTTTTTTCCGTACCGTCGGCTTGTTTGATGGATAGCTCACGTATCCATGAATTCAATATGGAGCCTTGTGACAGGGCGATGGACTCTATTCCTTGTACATGTTTCTCCAGCTCTTCTTTAAGTATTGTAGCCGGTGCGGCATTGAAATCTCCTATTTCAATCCGATTTTCGTAACAGTAGGCCCGTTCCTTGATGAGATTGATTTGTTCATTGGCAACGAGAGTAGCGAATATCAGCCCTATAGAAATGGAAAACTGAAGAATGACCAGCAAAGCTATGAAACGTTGTTTCTTTTTACCTCCGTAAAGTGTCTTGTATTCGCTGAATGAGAGTTGTGAAAGTCTATGGCTGATATACCAAGCAGGGACAATGGACATAACTAGTACAAAGAGCACTAACAAGGGTAGCATCTGTAGGCTGAAAAAGAAATGTACGTTTAAATGGGATGCAAATAATCCATTGAAAAAAGACAGACAGTCGTTGATGATGAGTAAAGATAATCCGAATGCCAGCAGCACAGTGAGGAATGCATCACCAAACAGTTGGATGCGGATATCCTTCAAGCTGCTTCCCATCAGTTTCTCCACATGTATCATTTTGAGCTGTTGCAATACACGGCTCAGGCTCATGTTGGTATAGTTGCAGCAGGCTATGATAAGTACCAACAAGGCGGCAGCAAGGCTGATATACAATAATTGCACATTACTTTGATTGATATACGGCAGAGGTTGTTGTGTATCGTAGTCCGGTGTAGTAAAGTAGATGTCGGACAGAGGGTCGACGTAATATTGTGTCTTTTCCGGAATCAAAGTGGGAATTTTGTCGTGGTTGATTTTTTCGGTAAACTGTTGGGCATCGGTATTTGGAATTAGTTTCAGAAACGTCATTCCACCCCAAAAGTCTTTGTTATTCCCGGTAATCATGTCGAATTGGAGCAATGATTGTGACCGTGACTTTAATATGGCTGCCACTTCATAACTTTGGGTATCAGTCATGGTTTTTATTTCCAGCAATTCTCCTAATGGATTTTTATCTCCAAACAGTTTATGTGCAAAAGCTTCACTGAGTGCTACTTTGCCCGGTTGTTCCAATACTTGCTTTAAACTACCGGCAATGGGATGATAGTGGAAGAAATGTTGCAAAGTAGTATCGGCAGATATAAAGGTTATATCGTGGTAAATCTCCCCTCCATATTTACAATATTGTGGAACCAGAGAATTGATACGCAGGTAGTCTTCCACTTCTGCATATTTTTCTTTCAGCATAGGGGGAATATTGGCATCAGCATAGGCCACCTTGCTTCCGTCCTGCATCGGATTATCCTGACGCAGACAGAAAATACGGTTCTTGTCCCGATTGCCACTCTCTATATTGTAATCATGTACATAATAGGTGAACAGCAAGTTTGTACATGCTAGCCCTATAGCCAGACTGACTATAGAAATGAAGAAGAAAACTTTGTTTCTCCACCAACTGCGGGTAATTATTTTTAGGATTGTAAGTATGGTCATAATCTTTAGGTAAATATATTTTCTTATTCGTTTTTAATGACTTCTGCCGGATTTGTCCTTGCTATTTTCAGAATACGGAAAATAATAGTCAGAGTAGTAATGACAGCTACGATTATGAAGATTGAAATCCAAAATAGCGGGCCATCATTAAAGAATACGATATACATGTTTTTCCATAACTGCAGTATGGCATAACATAAAGGAAATGCCATTGTTGCCGAGAGTACAAGCTGATAAATATACGTACGGGCAAACAATATGATAATCTGTTTCAATCCTGCACCATTTACTTTACGGATTGCCACTTCCTTTTGTCTGCGTTCCGTATCCAGTGTGATTGCCGAATAGACGCCTAATAAAGTGATTATAAGGCTGACAAATGAGAAGAATAAGATTATCCCTTTCATGTTGTTCTCGATGGCTTGCGCTTGGTGAATGTCTTCCTGCAAGGTCGAAATGTGTAATTGTATACTCGGTGGAAGATTCTCTTCCAGCATTTTCTTAACGAAAGCCTCTACTTCTTCTGCTTTTCCGGGTACACACTTCAAATAGCAATGACCTACATAATATTTGAAATCACAAGGCAGAAAGACGAAGCCCTGGCTCTGATTGTAAGTGTCGGCTACAAAATCGGAACAAATGCCGCATACCGTGTAGCTATCTTGATAATTGTACAAGGTGGTTCCCAGTAAATCCTTCTTTATACGTTCTACCAATTTACGGTCTGCTACCATGTCACTATTTGTCTTCAGGACATGCCCGGAGAGAATGGGGATATTCATAAACTCGAAAAAGTTATTAGGAACATTCATTATATTGACTTCAAGGCTACTTTCCCGGTTATCTTTTTCTGTCTGCATGCTTGTTCCCGAAATACCTTTCAGATAATTAATATCTGTCAGCATTTTATCTTTTATATCCGGATGTTGACTGATGCGCTCTATGAGAGCAAGCTTTTCGTCATTTTTCATAAAACGGTAATCCATAGGAATACTGATGATTTCGGACTTTTCTTTTTCTGTCAGTGTGTTGAACAGTGTGGAACCGGTCTTGTTAGCCTGCAAATATAAAGCGACTGTAAAGACTATGAATAACCAACAGATGAAAAATTGGATACCCAAAAGACAATTTCGTATCTTCTGTTTGTGGCGTTTGGATTTGTTCTTGTAAATACTTGACTGGATGGAGGCATGCTTCATCCTCCATACGGTAAACAAGCAGAGTAATAAGCATAGTAAAATAACGCCTGCCATATATTCTATTGTCTGTATCAATAATAGGTCCCGTTCAATGACTAATGTGAAATCAAATAAAGAGAATGAAAGGTAAGGGGTAAATATTTCTATCAGACAGAAAGTCAATAAGAAGGCTATGAACGAAATGATAATGGCTTGGGTAAAAAGTAACCAAAATAGTTTGTTGCCATTACTTCCATTCACTTTACGAATGCCGAACTCGTGCGAACGGTTCAGATAACTCCCCGTCAAAAAATGAAAAAAGTTGAGTAGACCAGTCAGTAGAATCAAAAGGCCGACAATGAATGTGATTCCGGCAAAGTAAGGGGCAACGGATTTCTCCCGAAAAAGTTTTCCGAAATTCGAGGCTGATACGGTATTTTTCTCATTGAATATTGTGTGCTTCAAGTCCATTGCACGGAAACTAGCTTCAAGTTGCGCGGATGTTTTGCCCGGACGAAGAAGAGCAAAAGTAAGTCCACCGGTCATACTGTCTCGTCCTTTGAATTGCAAAAGTCCTTCGCTATCGTTCAAGATTAACATATCAATCTTTTGGAGAAAGCTAAGGCTGGTATTCAATGGAATGTCTTCTATTATCGCTTGTATGGTATAGATGGTACCTCCTGTTCGTGGTGTGGTATCAGGTGAAGAGAAAAGCCGTTGTGCTAAGGTCATTCGCTTTCCTATCGGATTCTCTCCGAGACCAAATATTTTGTGTGCCAGAGAGCGTGTCAGTATCACAGCATTGGGAGTTTGCGATGCTACAGCCCATGAACCTTGTAATACTTCCGGGGTGAACACGCTATGGTAGGTTGTATCTACTTCCATAGCATATAAATCTTCGTAAGGCAGTTCTTCCTTGTCGATAGTTTCCACATTGTAGCTACGTGGGCGGGGATAGGCAACAAAAGTAAATGCTTCTACTTCTTGGAATTGCAATTGGCGCAGACTTTCAAACAACGTAGCGGGAGTTCCGGAATAAGGTTCTTCTGCTGGAGTGTATAGGTTTATGTCTGCAATGCGTTCCCAGTGGGTAAAGCACTTGTCGGTAGAATTTATATAGCGGCTGCAATATAGGCAGATACTGAAACAAAGTATGCCTACCGACAGTCCGATGATAGAGATGATATTCTGTGCCTTGTACTTTAATAGGTTTCTGAATGCTGTTTTAATATAATGTCTTATCATAATAGTATCATTATTGTATTATTCGCTTTTGATTACTTCTGCCGGATTCTGTCGTGCTGCCTGCCATACTCTCCACCCGATACAAAGTAAGATAATAATAGCTATGCCTACAAAGATGGTAGTATAAATCCATAGATTAATGCTTGTACGCCTTACATAGCTCTCTAACCAATGGTTCATCAATACATAACCTATTGGGAATGCTATAGTAGAAGCAAATATTAATAATAACATGTATTCTTTGATAAACATTGTCATGATATTTTTAGTTGTAGCTCCATTTACTTTGCGCACGGCAATCTCTTTACGTCGTTGTTCACAACTTAGCGTAATCAATGAAAAGATGCCGAATATGGTAATCAGAATACATACCATTGATACGAAAGATATTAATTTCATCAATACTTTTTCTGATTTTAGATATTCTTCGTAGCCTTCTTCTACATTCACGAATTTATATCTTGTAGTGGGATAGGATTGACTGAACAAATTCTCTACCTCATTCTTTAATTCTTTCCATTTGCCTTCATGGAACTTTACTAATATATCCCCTCTTCCACCCCAAAATTTATGAGAGAAGCCATGATTCCCAATCAGCATCATTGGATTTACGGGTATGGTAGGAGCCGTTATATGAAAATCCCTTACGATGCCAACAATCGTTTTGACATTTCCTTCATTCAAATAAAGTTTTTTTCCGATGGGATCGGTCATACCTAAAAACTTCACAGCTGTTTCATTTAATATTACCTTATCCGTTTCTTCTTCTTTCATTGCTTCTCCTTCTATAAGGTCAAGATTGTAAAAATCTATAATTTCTTTTCCTTCGATTATACTTTGTATCTCAAATCCTTCTGCTCCTTCAATTCTACCGTCCCAATCTTTGATTTGCAAACTTAAACCGACGGTGCGTGGAAAGAGTCCGTGGTGTCCTTTCAATACTTCGGAGGTACAAGGTATTTGAGCTATTTTTTCTGCAATTTCGTCATAATTCTCATGAGGATAAATAAGGGGAAAAGCTGCAATATTATGGCGTTCCCATCCCAAATCAGTATGGGTGAGGTGATATATCTGTTTCAGCAGAATACTCATACAAAAAAGGAAGAGTATGCTGATAAATATCTGGAATAGGATACTACATCGATAAATAAAGAAGCGTTTATCTTTTCTTTGTTTTACTGTACGACGCAGTGCAAAGGGAAGTAACAGAATGAGTGACAATAATAAAAGTCCGATGAAATAGAGCAGCGATTCATAATAGATGTTTCCCGTAATGCCGGACATTTCTCTGAATATTGGTAAAGTAATCTCTACTAATGCCATGCCTATTATTCCTGCAAGTAAAATCATAGTGCCGTATTCAATCATGAAAAGTGCAAGAATGCCTCTGATTGAAGACCCACACATCCGTCTTAATTCCAATTCTTTATTACGGATGTTGAGTCGGGTTATAAACAAAGACAGATAGTTGAAGAGTGAACATGAAATGACCAGCCCACCTATGATAGAAAAAAATATCAGATATAGGAATTTGATAGATTTCTTTTCATTTATTTCGGAATAATGGTATTGAGTAAGGGGCATTAGTCCGACACCTTCAAATAGTTTATTAGGGTCTCGTGAATCTCCCTTATATTCGCTGGCATTAAGCTTTCTTTGGAAATTTTCGGCTGAGATACCTTTTTTGAGTTTTGCACAAATTTGAAAGCTTGCATAGCCCCAATAATCTTGCCATTGGTGGAAATAGGCACCTCGTCCCCAACAGCCGAAAGCGAGATTGCTATGTTGCAATCCTTCCAATATAGCTTCAATGGTTACAGTGTTGTCAGCAACAGTCAGCTCCTTACCCAACACGTCAACACTTCCAAAAAGCTTCATTGCCATGTCCTTTGTTAAAGCTATCTGTGAATCATTATGCAGAAAGTCCATATTTCCGGCTAAAAGAGTAATTCCGAACATTTTCATAAAACATGAATCTGCCAATAGCATTGATGTGTTAATAGTGGGACTACCTTCAAGTTTTAGTTCAGTATCATCCCATATCATATACGCACAAGCATCTTCCACTTCGGGAAAGTTTTTCTTCAAGATATTCGATGTTGGATAGGGCATTCTGGTTGAATAACCTGTATCATTGAGCAAATCTTTTTTGTAAAGCAGGTAAAAGCGGTCGGCTCCATCAAACTGACAGTCATAGGTCATTTCGTAATGTATCCATAGATTGGCAAGTGCGAAGCAGGCAAAGCCTATTGCCAGTCCAACAATGGAAATGATACTTTGAGTCTTGTATTTCAGCAGGTTTCTAATTGCTACTTTCAGATAATGTATAATCATGTTTTCTCTTTTTATTTGTCTTCAATAGTCTTTCGTTATAATCTTAATTCAAATATTATGCCAAATAGTTAAGTGCTTTATAATTAGATTGTTAAATCTTGTAATGCCATACTGTATCTGTGCGATATAGCACATGTGTTGTGCGAAAATACACGCTTTTATTCACTCTTTATTACTTCTGCCGGATTCTGCCGTGCAGCCTTTTTTACTTGATAGACCAATGTTAATATGGAAATTAATGATATGATGATTGCTGCAACAATGAACAACCAACTGCTGATGTTGGCTTTGTAGGCAAAATCTTTCAGATAAATGGTTATTCCCCAATAAGATATAGAAATGGCAATCAAAAATGACATTGCTAATATGATAATGTATTTTTTGAGTAATAACAATAAAATTTCCTTATGTGTAGCGCCATGTACTTTTCGTATAGCTATTTCCCGGTATCTTTGCTGTATGTCAAATAAGGACAATCCAAACAAAGCTATTGAGGATATTAGAATGGCCATAAAGGCGAAAAAGGAATAGGTAATAGTTATTTGCTTGTCTGACTTATAGAGATTCTCAACTTCCTGTTTTGCAAAAGTATAATTGAAGGCTCCATCAGCATTGTCGTTGTGTAGGTTTTCCAGGAAGGCAACGGCATCTTTTTGATGTCCTGGAGCAATTTTAGCTTGCAAAGGAATTTGTGAAAGATATGTTTCACCGTATATAAAAGCTATAGGAAGAACCGGTTGGGATAAATGTCCGCAATAAAAATCTTCGACGATACCTATAATCTGATAAGGGCTCAAATCCCTACGCGGCCATAAAGGTTGTTGGGGTTCCAGCCGGGCATTGATTGCGCTTTCGAGTCCGAAGAGTTGCATGGCTTTTTGATTGAGAATCAGTTTTGCTTCACCTTCATGGTCGATGTCGGCATCCCATAAACGTCCCTGGGATAAACGGAAGCCATGAAATCTTATTTCTTCTTCTGTTATGGGAATGCAATACAATTGTTTGAAATTGGCTTCTCCGAGCTTACGGAAAAGTACCGGAGATTCGGTGAAATATTCATAAGGGGATAAAGAGTAATTCCATGCCGTGAATAAAGGAGAGGCATTCATTGCAGTGGATATATTTTCTTTGGAGGCTTTGCGCAAGGAAGTCTGTTTCAGATATTCTGCTTCAGTGGTAGGCTGTTTGCGTTCATAGCGTTCAAAATGGACTTTAACGATAGAGTCTGTGTCATAGCCTAAATCTATGTGAGTCATTTCATACAGTTGTTTGGCGAAGAACATGGAAACAACTATTAGAATGAATGCCACGATATACTGAATACTCAGATAGAGGTTTCTTACAACAGACGATTTTTCACCACTGCCTATTTTTCGTAATGAATGGATAGGCGTGTTGTATTTGAATTTAAAAAACGGATAGATTGAAGCTGTCAATGGCTGTAAAATCAGGATAGCTATGGTTATTCCTATGTCAAATATACCATTAGGCTGTTGAATGACATCAAAATATTTATTTAAGGGAAAGGCGGAAATCTCGACAAGGAACCAGGCTATAAATAATGATACAAGTGTCAGACATAAATTCTCGATATATAGTTGGGAGAATAGCTGTGCTGAATTGTTTCCAAAAACCTTCTTTAGTCCGAATTCTTTGCTTCGTTTCAATAATACAACCGTATAAAGACTCATAAAATTGAAGATGCCTACAATTAAAATTAGTACAGCAACAAGTGCCAATAGATGTAGCTGTGGTAAATTCCCCCTTTGCAGCATGTCCTGCCAAACATCAATGGCTGGATGAAAATACACTTCACGCATGGGAAGCAGTTGATACCTGAATTCAACATCCGCAGCACGTGGAGATTGCCGGAACGCTGCATGCCGTGCATTTATCTTCGTAAAGGAAGCCCCTTTATGAATTAATGCCATTTTCATCGGGAAACGGAACTCCCAATCCTTCTGCAATGTTTCAGGAACAAGCAAGTCGAAATGAAGCGAGCGTTTCCCTCTGTCTTTGCCGATAACTCCGGTCACCGTAAGAGGGTCACCGGTAGAGTATTCAATGGTTTTGCCGATAGGATTTATGTTCCCGAATAGTTTCTCACTCAGCTCTTCTGTGATAAAGGCGGTTTGTGGAGACGCCGCCCATGATTCGGCTTTTCCATATTTCATGGGAAAATCAGTCACTATTAGAAACAAGCTGTCTGCTACAATCGTTTCTACATCAATATGTTTTTCTTCCTTTATGATATAGTCTTTATTGAACCATACGAAAGTGGACATCGCTTCTATGTCTGCATCTTCGAGGGGACCTCCGATAACTGCCGTTTTATTGTTGTCATCTTTGTATTCCTGCACCATGATGCCTATCCGGTCTTTGTTGGGACTATAACAATCTACATCATTTTCCTGCTTCACATAGCGGGAGATTATGATGACACATGCCAGACTTAAAGCCAATCCTAATATATTGATGGCTGTATATATCTTGAAACGATATAATGTCCTTATAGATAACTGCACCAACTTCATATCTTAATTTTATTTTATTCCGCTTTGATTACTTCTGCCGGATTTATCTTCGCAGCCTTGTGTATTTGCCAAAATAATGTTCCCAGTGAGATGAAAACCACTATCAGTAACGATATAACATATATTCCTATACCTACGGATGCCTTCACTGCGAAATCTTGTGTATATAGGTATATGATATAGTAAGTCAGAGGAGCGGCTATAATAAATGCCACGGCTAATACAAGAATATATTTGCGGAACAATAATTGGTAGAGATCACACATCCCGGCTCCATTGATCTTGCGAATACCTATTTCCCGATAACGCTGACGAATGTCAAAAAGTGAAATGCCAAATAGCCCTAAACAGGATATCAAGACAGCTATCAGTGCGAAACAAGAATAGATAACCGCTATCTGCCGGTCTTTTTGATATAGTTTATGCCATTCATCTTCCAATAAAGTATATTCGAAGTCTGTACAACCATAGATACGCAGCTCTGTGTCGCGCAAATAGTCAAGTACATCTTTAAGCCGTCCGGGGGTATAGGCTATCTGGCACATATCGTCACTGCGCTGTTTGCATACATTGTAGATAATGGGGCGATGTCCTGCACTCAAGTGGCGGTCATAGTAATCCTCAGCAACGGCAACAATGGGATGCAGAGGAGCATTGGGATTTAACCGGCGTTCGTTCTCTTCCTGTACCAAAGCTTCAGACAGATTGTCGTAGTGCAAAGCTTTCATAGCTGCTCGGTTGGCTACCAAAACCTCTCCTCTGTTTCCTTCTCCTTCAAAACAGGGAATACTACCTTCTATTATTTTGATACCGTACAACTTAAAAAAGTTGGGGGGTAGCATACCAAAACTTCATCTCTACTTTTTCCTCTCTATTGTTATAGTAGGTTACTTTAAAACCTTCGGAAAGTATATGTCGTTTTTCCATTTCAAAATGTTCTATAAAAGGACACTGTGCAAGTGCCTCCCATAGTTCATGTCTGCGTTGCCACATAGCTTCTCTGGCTTCCTGCCATTTTTCGCGTGGCATCGCTGATTCCGATTCATACCCTAACTTGGCTATCAGTACATTTTCTATGCGAAATCCTGGTTGCGTGTGTAATAAGAGCGAAAGCTGCTTGTTGAAATAAAGGGAAAGACTGATGAGCAGGAATGTGAAGATGTATTGTATAAAAAGAAAAAGAATGCGTGTGTGTACAGTACGTTTGCTTTGGGTGGCATCACGAATTGAGCTGACGGGTGATGCATAATTGTATTTTACAAACGGATAGATAGAGGTCAATATGGGTGATATTACCCAAATCCCGGCAGAAAGCCAAAAGTCGAAAGATGTATAAGTGAAAGGATATTCCAACAAACGGCTGACAGGGATTATCGTTATCTCTATCAGTAACCAAGCCAGTAATAAAGCACAACCAACTAAAAGTCCGTTTTCTGTTAATATCTGCAGGAAAAGTGTCGTTCCTTTTATACCGAACATTTTTTTAAGCCCGTACTCTTTTCCCCTCCGTTGTGTGCCTATCAAATAAAGATTGATGAAGTTTATAATGCCGGTAAGCAATAACAATAAGCATACACAAGATAAAATGTAAATATGAGAACGTTTTCCATAAGTGAGCATGGCAGGGCAACCGGCATCTTGCACGTAAGCTGGTTCCCAATAAATATCTGCTATAGGTATGAACGAAAATGTATATTGTCGTGCATCTATATTTTTCCAATTCGGATTTACCCAACGTGCTTGTTTCCCAAGTTCGTTCATTTTCTTGATGCTTGTACCCGGCGTGAAACGAACAAATTCAATAGGCATACGTTCCCAAAATGAGGAAAGCGTATTTGATACCACAATGTCAAATTGTATCATTGTCTTGCAAGTCGGTTCGGCTATAATGCCACTTACGGTAATATCTTTCCCATTTGAATAATGTAACACTTTACCTATAGGATTGTCATGGCCAAAAATACGACGTGCACATACTTCCGTCAGTAGTGCAGATTCAGGAGATTTTATAGGAGTTCCTTGCACTATGCGGTAAGGAAAAAGCTGAAAATAACAACTGTCTGCTACGAGTGTCCGCACTGTGTAACGGGATGCTTCGTCGCTCACAAAATCCTGTTCCATCAGAATTAAAGAAGTGCGTTTCTCTATGTAACGGTGGTCAATGTATATACTGTCTTTATTCGTGTTTTCTATTGTTGCCATTCCTCTATTGCCATCCATGTCCTGAATGACTCCATAGACATGTTCCCGGTCTATGCAATGTGTATCTACCGTCAGTTCTCTATGTATATATCGCATCAGCATGATGCAGCAGGCAAGGCTGAAGGCGAGCCCCAGCAAGTTTATAACCGTGTATGATTTTGAGCGTATCAGGAAACGCCAAGCGTATTTCAGTGTTTTCATTATATGTCAAATTTATAATTTTTATGTCTTTTATTCGTTTTTCATAATGCTTGCCGGATTGATGTTGGCAGCCTTGCTGATTTGCCTAATAATAGTCAACAAGGAGATGGCAGTTGTTATGGCTACTGCTACGGCAAACAAGTCGAATGTCAAAGGGGCTTTGTGGGCAAAATCCTGCAAATAGAGGGTAATGGCAATCCATGACAAGGGTATGGATAGCAAAGTGGCGACTCCCATGACCGAGAGATACTTTTTAATGAGTAAGGGGTAAATATCCTTTGCTTGCGCACCGTTCACTTTGCGTAAACCTATCTCACGGTAACGTTGCCGAATATCGAACAAGGATATTGACAATAATCCCAATGAAGAGATGAAAATGGCTATTCCGGCAAAGAGCGTATAAATGTTCACCACTTGACGGTCTTCACGATACATCTTTTGGAGTTCATCTTCTATCAGCGTATATTCAAAGTCGGTTCTTCCCGTAGATTCTTCGTATAAGTGGCGCAGGAAATCAATGACTTTGGCTTTATTCTCGTGCTTATACGAGGCTGTAACAGTATAAATTCCGCCTATGCTTGCATCGTGATAATAGATGACAACCGGTTGGATGGATTGTGAAAGGTGCCGAACATTGAAATCCTTTATGACCCCTACTATCTCGCAAGGTGGATTGTAGAAATCCGGTAAGCTGCTTGAGGCGTAGTGTGGTTCTTCAGGTTGCAGCTTGTCTTTGGTGATGTCTTTTATTCCATAGACTCTTTTAGCGGTTTCGTTGATAATTACCTTGAAACTGTTTTTGGTGAACGCTTCATCTATGGAGTCGTTCCATAGGCGCCCCTCTACAAGTTGAAAATCGTATATTGCCATGGAGTGGGTCGTTAAATGTGCAGATAATGCCGGATGGAAACCGTTCTCGGCTCTGTTGAGCGCAAAACTGTCAAAACGGAAGTCGGTGAACAGCAAGTCGTTTCCTCTGCTCCAATGCTCAAACAGAGTGCTTTCACTCATTCGTTTATTGACCAAAGCATTACTTATATATTGTCTTTTTCCTTCATCCAATCCCTCCTCTTTAGTTGTTTTATATAAGCCCAATTTATCGACATACATCCGGCAAGTTATCACATCGTGCGAGCGGAAACCGAGGTCGGCGCAGAGCATATACTCCAACTGCCGTACAAAGAATAGAGAAACGGTTATTATAAAGATGGTTACGACATATTGAAAACACAGTAATATCATGCGTGACCGTGTGGAAAAGCGTGAAGATGCCAGCTCGCGTATGGAGTTGACGGGTCTGCTACATGTGTATTTCAAGAACGGATAAACAGTAGTCAGCAATGGCAATCCTAAAAGTACGATGGCAGAGACCTTCCGGTCAAAGCCGGAGTCTGTTGTGGTAGGTATATAAAGTTCATGGAAAAAGAAAAACCTGGTTATTTCTATTAAAGCCCAGCAAAGGAGTAATGCCAGTCCCGTCAATAAGATGTTCTCGGCATATATTTGCAGGAAAATGTCTGTCCTGCCTGCACCGAACACCTTTTTTACCCCAAACTCTCTTGACCGCTTGGACATGATGACAGTGTAGATGTTGATGAAGTTCAGCAGCCCTATGATGCCTACCAGGAAGGCTACTACCATCAATACCCGGACATAGCTTTGGTTGCCATATTGATAGTTCTTGTTTTCTTTTCCGTGGTCTTTATCGTAATATAAATCTTTCAAAGGCAGATACTGATAGCGTACCGTCTCATAAGTGCTCCATTTGCTGCGGGGGTGTTCTTTTGAATACTTTTTATTCAGCAGTGCGATGTCTGCATCCGATGCCATCAGCATGGCGTATATAGGGTCGAAAAAAAGGAATTCATCCAATTCATTCGACATAAATATATCTGGCGTCCACGATGTCTTGGTATCGGGGTCATCCACCACTCCTACAATAGTGAATTTATTCCCTTTTGTGTTTTTGAAAGTAGCGCCTATGGCATTCTTTCCTCCCAGCTTCTTCATCCAAAAAGAACGGGTGATGACAACATCCCTCGGGCGGACTATTCTTCCGCTTCCGGCAATCACCCTATATGGAAAGATTTTGAAGAAGGTGCTGTCTACAGAAAAAGCGTTCGCTGCAATTTCTTGTTCACCGAACAGAACGGGCATATCCGATATTTGATAAATCACCGTAAATTGTTCTACGTCAGGATCCTTTTCCAATCCCGACCGGTAGCCTCCCAAGAAGTTCTCACCACTGCTGGTAGAGGTTTTTATCAGGCAAATGCGTTTATATTCGGGAAAGCATTGGTTCACTGTATTTTCTTGGTGGATATATCGGGCTACGGTGAGTACGCAAGCCAAACTGCACGCCAGTCCCAATACATTGATAAGGGTGTATGCTTTGAATTTCAGCAATGCATTGATGGCTAAGATTATTTGTCTCATAGTGCGTAGTTTTATTTCATTATCAATTCTTCCGCCTCGCCAAAGGTATCATATCCCGTTGTAATTACCCAATCTCCGGGCTGCAAACCTTCCGTAATCTCGTATTGTTGCGGATTTTGGCGACCGATGCCAAGCGGCACGCGCACGGCTTTTGTCTTTGCGGCGTTCAGTTTGTAAATCCATTGTCCTCCGGTACTCTGGTAGAAGTTGCCGCGCGGAATGACGAGCGCCTCCTCCGGCTGGCCGAGTTCTATCTGTACCCGGAAGCTTTTGCCTACACGTACGTTGTCGGGCATGTCACCGGTGAAGACGAGGTCTACGTCGAACGTGCGGTCTTTGACTTCGGGAACCACTTTCGTGATGCGCAACGGGTATTTTCTTCCCTGATAATTGATGGTGGCAGGCAATCCGGTGATAATGCGGTCGATGTAGTATTCGCTCAGGGAAGTATGCACTTTATATTGGTCCAGCACCTTGATTTCCGCAATGCTTTCACCGGAAGCGACCTGCTGTCCCGGAGTCACCTTGACAAAACTGAGCTGGCCGGCGACGGGAGCTTTCACCACCAGGTTGCCGAGTCGTTCGCAGGCGCGTTCATACTTCTTCCGTTCCCGTTCGCGGTCGTTCCTGATGAGGTCTTTGCGGATGACGGTGACGGCAGAGTCATGACGGAGGCTTTCCCTTTGAAGATGGGCATTTTTCACTTTATAGTTGTATTCGTCCTCGGAAACTTCGAGCTGCGCCTTGCTCTTGATGCCCATGCGGTACTCCTCCTTGTCAAGGGCAAAACTCTTGCGCAGGCGGTTGAGGTCATAATCGGTCTGCAGGGCTTGTTGTTGCAGGTTCAGGCTTTTCTGCTCCATTTCAATTTCTTTTTCGCGGTAGGTGATAAGTTGCTTTTCCCAGTCGTCGCGCTGGTCTTCAATGCTGCGCAGCAGGTCGGGGTTTTCCATGACGAGGATGGTATCTCCTTGCCGGAGCAGGCTCCCCTCCTCTCCTATGATGCGTTCCACGCTTCCGGTTTCACGTGCATTGACCTTGATGGTAAGGATGGGCTGAATCACTCCCTCCACATCTACATATTCCATAAATTTGCCGTTTTTGACTTCGGCTATCTGTATGTTGTCTTGCTCGATACGCAGTTTGCTGGGACCCAGCGAAAGGGTGACTACATAAATCAGGAAGGCAAGGAAGGCAACGCCTCCCGCCAGATAGTAGCGGTAACGGATGTACCAGGGTTTCTTTTCAAGTTTTATATCCATAATGCAATATTTTATATACTCTTTTTTTACTTTTCAGATACCCCCTTCAGAAGTTCTTCTGAATAAGGGTTCCGAGTTTTACTAAAACTTCACCGGAGATTTAGTAAATCGTCACCGGAGTTTTAGTAAATCTCCGGTCAGCTTTTACTAAAACTATTCCACGATTTTATTACTGTATAGATTCTTCATTAGTAACCCTTTCCAAGTCTTCTGCCAGTGGCCTCTCTTTTTCAAAGTCATATAGCGTGATGCTTCTCAGTGTATAGTACAAACTCCAATAGTTGTACAAAGCCGTTATATAGCTTCTCCGGGCCGTATCTTTTTCCGTGATGGATGCATTGAGGTCGAGTACCGAGGACTTGCCGAGCAGATAGAGTTTTCGGGCTACTTCGGCGCGTCGTTGGGCTGTATGGTCCGTGCGGGCGGCTATGTTTACCCGTTGCGCCTGCAGGTTGAATTGCTTTACGAGTTTCCGTACGTTCAAGTCGAAATCCGTCTTGTCTTGCTCTACCTGCGTGTAGACAAGGTCTCGGTTGGAACGGGCCACGCGTACTTGTCCCCTTCCGCGCCCCCAGTCCAGGATTGGGAGGGTAATGCCCAAGCTGACGTACTGCTGGTCCAGTGGATTCCGGTAGGCATCTTTCAGCTTGTCGGCAGTTTGTGTCAAGCCGAAGCGCAGGTAGATGTCTGCTTTCAGTCCGGCATTGGCCTTGGCGCGCGACACGGCACTCTCGCTTTCCACCTTGCGGCGTAGCATGTTCTGTATCTCCGGACTGTTTTCGTTGGCAAGCATCAGCGCGGCATCCAGGTCGATGTGCAGGTCGGGCACGCGGTTGTCTATTCTCACCTTTATAAGGAGGTCTTCTTGGATGCCGAGGTAGGAACGGAGTTCCTGCATGCAGTTTTCCACTTCGATGCGGGCATTCATGCAGTTGGTTTCTTCGGTCAGTTTGTTGAGTTCGAGCTGCAACATTTCGTTTTCGCTGATGGTGCCGATGTTATATCGTCCTTGCGCATATATATATAAGGTGTCGGCATTGGCGTAGTTGGCGTTGGCTATTTCGTAGTTGCTTTGTGCTTTGGCCAGGTTGAAGAACTTCTCTGTGGCATTGGCGGCAACAAGTTCAAGGGTTTCTACGTAGGTTTTCTTGGCTTCGCGATAACGGATAGGTTCGATGCGCCGATCCCACTTCAGGCTGTTGTAGCCAAACAAGGACTGGCTGTATCCGATGTTGACGGGTGAAGTCTGCCAGGAATAAGTGTCGCTGCTGAAAAGGTCGAGACGCTGCGCAGCCGTTTCAATGAAAAAGGTTCCTCCGGTCCACGGCACGTTTTGTGTCAGACTCAGTGTCAGGTCGGTACTCAGCAGGTTCTGCTCTATGAACTTGACGTTGCCATCGCTTTGGGTCACTTTGTTGATGGCACGGTCCAGATAGGGATTGGAAGTAAGCTTGAGCGTCGGCAGGTAGTTGGCACAGTAGTATTTGTAGTTCCAATAAGCGGAACGGAAGCTATGGCGGGCATTTTGGGCGTCGGGCGACTGCTGGCGGGCCTGCTCGATGGTTTCTTCCAAAGTCAGCTCCAGTGTGTGCTCTTGGGCAACGGCACTCGACATCAGACTGAATGTAATAAGCAATAAAAATATATTCCGGTGCATAGTTGTTTTCTTTACTCTATAAAGTTCAAATTCTATGCCATAAGTATAAGTTATTGTATTATAAGTGTTCGTTGTGGTTCGAAGCTTTCCAAACGTGTGCAGTTGCGCACAAAAATAGTGCGATAATGCACGCACAACACATGGATATTATACTTATCTTTGCCCGTACAAGAGATGTGGGATTGTGTAGGCCTTGCCTGCACGAAAAGAAAACAGATATGGAGCAGTTTGGTAAAATATTGATTGTAGATGATAACGAGGATGTCCTTTTTGCGCTGAACCTTCTTCTCGAACCCTACGCCGAGAAGATAAAAGTGGCAGTGACTCCCGACCGCATCGAGCATTTTATGACCACTTTCTGTCCGGACATTATTCTGCTGGATATGAATTTCAGCCGTGATGCCATCAGTGGTCAGGAAGGTTTCGACAGCTTGAAGCAGATTCTGAGTATCGACCCGCAAGCAGTGGTCATCTTCATGACTGCCTACGCGGATACGGACAAGGCAGTGCGTGCCATCAAAGCGGGGGCTACAGATTTCATTCCCAAGCCGTGGGAGAAGGAAAAATTGTTGGCGACCCTTTCTTCGGGCATGAAGCTGCGTCGTTCGCGGACCGAGATAAATCTGCTGAAGGAGCAGGTGGAAGTTCTGAGCAATGCCACAGCGGGAGGCTCCGAAGAGGTTATTATCGGTGATTCTCTTGTCATGCAGCAAGTCTTCTCTACAGTGGAGAAGTTGCGCGATACGGATGCCAACATACTTATATTGGGTGAGAATGGAACCGGAAAGGATGTGATTGCCCGCCTGCTGTACCGCAATTCTCCCCGCTATGGAAAGCCGTTTGTTACGATAGACCTCGGCAGTATCCCCGAACAGTTGTTCGAAAGCGAGTTGTTCGGCTACGAGAAAGGCGCCTTCACCGATGCACGGAAAGCGAAAGCTGGACGTATGGAAGTGGCAACCGGCGGTACGCTTTTTCTGGACGAGATAGGTAACCTTTCCCTGCCCATGCAGGCCAAATTGCTGACTGCCATCGAAAAGCGTTGTATCAGTCGTTTGGGAAGTACGCAGGCTACGCCCATTGATGTGCGGCTCATCTGCGCCACCAATGCAGACATCCGTCGGCTGGTGGACGAAGGAGACTTCCGCCAAGACCTGCTGTATCGCATCAACACCATCGAGTTGCATATTCCACCTCTGCGGGAACGCGGAAACGACATCCTCCTGCTGGCAGAGTATTTCCTGCAACGGTATGCCCGCAAATATCAGAAAGAGATGCGCGGGCTGACCCGGGAGGCGAAAAACAAGTTGTTGAAATATGCCTGGCCGGGTAATGTACGTGAGTTGCAGCATACAGTGGAACGTGCTGTCATATTGGGAGACGGTTCTCTGCTTCGTCCGGAGAACTTTATGTTCCAAGCTTCTGTTTCCCGTCAGAAGAAGGAAGAAGAAGTCCTCAACTTGGAGCAATTGGAACGGCAGGCTGTGGAACGTGCCATGCGGCTCAGTGAAGGAAATGTGACCCGTGCCGCCGAATACTTGGGCATTACTCGCTTCGCCTTGTACCGGAAACTTGAAAAACTGGGCTTATGAAACGATATTCATTGATTGTGGCACTGCACATCATCGGCATAGCCTTCCTTTCGGTCGGCGTTTATCTGCTGGTGGATGCCGGACTGTGGTTCAGTGCACTGATGGCTTTTTTGATATTGCTGGCGATTGCCGTTCATCTGTACCGCCTGCAGATGATGCAGGTGCGCATGATGCGCCATCTGGCAGAGAGCCTGCGCTATGACGACATGATGCTGTCGTTCCGTTCTCCCTACAAGAACCGGTCTATGGAGGATATGGTGGACGAGCTTTCCGAAGCGATGAGGAATTTCCGTACCCGCGTGCTGGAACGCAATGAGATGGAAGCGTGGCAAAAGCTGATACGTGTGCTGACGCACGAAATAATGAATTCAATCACTCCCATCATCTCCCTCTCCGAAACCTTGAGCGAGCGGGAAATGTCGGAAAAGAACTATCCCGTCATGCGGCAGGGAATGCAGACTATCCACCGCCGTAGTAAGGGGTTGTTGGAGTTTGTGGAGAATTACCGGAAGCTGACAAGACTTCCCGCCTCCGTCCGTCGTCCGGTTGCCGTCCGCGAGCTGTTGCAGGATTTGCAGAAGCTGTTTTCGGAAGAGTATATCCGGATAGAGCTTCCGGAGACCGACCGCATACTCCAGATAGACCGGACACAGATAGAACAAGTACTGATTAATCTGATTAAAAATGCCAAAGAGGCATGTAGCAGGAAAGAGCATCCCCGGATAGAAGTGAAGATGCTACCCGCCCTCTCGTGGCAATGCCTAATCACTGTCAGTGACAATGGTGAAGGCATTCTGCCGGAAGTGCAAGATAAGATTTTTGTACCGTTCTTCACCACCAAGCCTTCCGGTTCGGGCATCGGGCTCAGTTTATGTAAACAAGTGATGAACCGGCATGGAGGGAATATCACGGTGCAGTCTGCTGTGGGAAAAGGGAGTTGCTTTACGCTGCTATTTGGATAAGTGGGAAAGAGGGTATATACAAAAATAAGCTACTGAAAAATCAGTAGCTTATTAATTTCTGTCGGGGTAGCGGGATTTTCACTACTGACAATAAGATGTTGATAATCCGTTGCGTACAAAACTGTATAACTGTATATTCTTCTATTATTGTCTATTAGTGTATATCATCATTAATTTGTTTATCAGAATAAATAGATTTATGCTGGTGTGTGCTCATTGGCATCCATAATATGCTCATTTCGTGGATCTACATAACGATGTATAGAGCCTGATACTTTTATTTCATATTTTTTGTTTTCAATTTCTTCCATGAAAAGTTTCATAGCAAATAATATTTTAAAGATTATTTGTTCATTAATATCTGAATAGTTCTTTCTTTTTCACTTATTACTCTTTCCTTTTCTTCCAAAAGGGCATTGAGATGTTCTATCTCTTTCTGACATTCACTTAAAGTGATATCTCCAGACACCTTATTGCCATTACCATTCACATTATGCCCAATATGCCATCGTTCATCTATTTCGACTTCACGATCATAAAAATAGTCGATAGGTACCTGAAACTTATCTGCTATTTTTTCAAGTTTATTAGAACCAATTTCAGAGCCCTTATTTAAGAAATTATTCAGTGTCATAACGGATATGTCAAGCTCCTCACAAAGTTTGGTCTTTACAATTCTTCTTTCTTCAATCAATTGAGCTAATTTATCTGGTCTAATCATAAACTATTATTTATATTTCATCTAAATAGTAAATAATAATATTATTATAGCAAATAATTCTTTGCCATGTGCATATTATTATTTATGTTTGCAGTATAAATATAGCACTAATAATTATACCAAGCATGAAAAAAGAACAAAATCTGAAAGAAATGGTACTTAGAGACCATTACAATGTACTGACCGAAAAGCAAAAGACTGACCTTAGAGAAAAGGTACTTTCCGAAAGCGGTATGTCTTATACTACTTTTTATTATAAGCTCCGATACAATACGTTTAAACCGCTGGAAGTGGCTTTGATAAATGATATTATTAACTCGATAAATAAATAATTATGGATAAGCAAGTGATTTCTGCACATGAGAAGATGATGGAAACGATGCCCAAAGAGCTCAAACGTATAATGTCTCAAGTAGAGGAGGCGGTATGCAGCGGCAAAAAGAGATACCTTATAAGCAGTAAACGCTTGAAACCAGAATACGAAAGAATCTTGTTGGATGCTGGGTATAAGATTATAAAAGGACGCGTAGCAACTCAAATCACATGGTAGCATCTATCTCCAATATCGAGTTCTATAACACCCCTGAAGGCGAGGTTATGATGAAAAAGTTCGGACAGCCGGCTGTTGTACTCAAGGAAACCGACCGTCCGACTATTGAGCACATGCTTGCTGTCATAAGGGACAGATATCCGCAAGCACATGCCCGGTTAATGAAATTGTATTCTGCCGGCACAATGAATCGTTGGCATTATGAATTCCGAGTGGTTCATCGTTTCATCCGTTGTAACTTCGGTGAGTATGACCAGTATAGCCTTGACATCAATAAGGATGGGCAGTTTGTATTCGAAGAGGTCAAATGCCCGTTACGTGGTGAATGTGAACATGAAGGGGTGATATGCAGACCGGAGCTTGACACAGCATTGACCGACCGCGAGATGGATGTATTCCGGCTCATTGCCTCCAACAGCCAAACAGATGAAATTGCGGCAGAGCTACATATCTCGCCTTGTACGGTTAACCGTCATCGGGAGAATATCAAGGCAAAAATCAAGGTTCGTAATGTGGGTGAGATGATTTCTTACTGGCACCGGAATCAAATGAAATAAGCCCACCGTGAGGTGTGCCATCTGTGTTTAATGTGTATTATATGGCTGTGACGGTCTGCGAAGATAGTCCGGCCCCTCATACTACATTCAAATGGTAGCGGTATACTTAAGATTTGCCGCGACTGGGGTTCGATTCCCCTATATGAGACGATGATTTACTAACTTAATAAACAGAATACATGAATAGCAACAAAGGTTTTTCCTCCATTTCCACTCCTGACGGAGAGTTCCGGATGTGGATTCCACGCCCGACGGCTTCGGGCAGAGTGATATGTAATTGCGGATTTGCGCTCAAAAGCCATCTTCCTTTCGTTGATGCCATTGATGCGCTGGATTATCTGCAGGTAGATGAAGTGCGGCAGATAGACCAGGACCTCAGTAGCCTTACCATTTCCTTGCTTGATGCACCACATGAGTGCATGCTGAAGATGATAGAAGATATCCCCGAACTCATGGAACAATACTTGGTAAAACCATAAAATTTAGAATGACTATGCATTACTTTATAGACAACAATGTGGTAATATGGAAGATATGAAAATGACAGATTTCCCGACATATCCTTGGGAGACCCTTGACGTATATCAGGACAACAGTTACTGTTACAATATCCGGTCCGGACAACATGTCGTCGGAGATTTATTCGACAGTTCCAGGACGAAACTGGTATCATACAACAGAAAATCACATGTGCAGATAATCTGTGTATGCGACCCCTACAAGCCGCCTTTCTATGCGCGCGAATGTATGTATGGTGTATATTCGACGTGGAAAGAAATCGGAGAGGACATCTTTAACTTGGAGCTGATGGGGTATTCTACCAAGCAAAAATTTCCACCCCTATGTACATCACACCATTATTTTTAAGATAATATGAACAATGAGTCGTTTGAGAGGGCCAAAGCCCTCAAGGAAGAGATTACAGAGTGTGATTCCCTGCTTGATTCAATCCTGAAAAGTAGCAGGGAATGCTGTGTGTATCGCGATGCCGATAGGGGTACTCGTGACATTGTTGCCATCCCCCTGCCGAAATATTGTACCCAGTACATTATTGATGGACTTTACGTGAGAAAGTGTCGGATGGAGCAGGAATTTAAAGAGTTATAACAATCTAATAACAAGAATCATGGTTACTAAAACAACATTCAAAAAGAAGTTTCCGGACGTTAAGGTACAGAAGCTGCAGACCAGTGTTGTCTTCAGCAGGCAGCAGGTGGAGGAAACCGTCTTGAAGATGTGCGATTCTCTCGGTGTCGGACTGCTTTATTACAACTATTCCAACAGATGGATAACCGTTTATACCTCCGAGAAAATGAAAAAGGCACTGGACTCAATGAAACCGGGTTCTGAGGTCTTTCACGAACATTATGGTGCTTATGGCAAGGTGATGAGCGATAAGCCTTTTGTCGTTTGCGGCGAGTTGTGTATCAGGGTTGACTTCGGGGGAACGCCGGAAGGTGGAACATATAGCTGTGTATGTTTTATAATGTGACTATATAAATAAGGAACTATGAGAATACATTATTTCTATAAAAGAGATTATCGTCAAGGCTTCTATGACCTTAAGATTGTTGCATGGTTGGAAGAAAAAACAATATCCAGGCAAGGAGATGAAATATTGAGTTTTAAAGAATTGGAGCGCCTTGACATTTTTCTTTCTAAAGATGCAGATTTTCAAAGTCATAGAATTAACCATGAATTTGGAAAGAATAGTTGCATAGGACATTCTGCTCATACCCGCAAGAAACTGGTAGAGGATATGGGGAAATGGGGCCTTAAACCTATTGATAGACGTAATTATGAAAGGTTCAGGAAGGTAGCCCTTGCACTTTACTATAAGCAATCCTTAATAAACTTTTCTGATTTCAAAGGGAAACAGAAATATACTATTCGTACAATAATTGGAGATTAACGTATAACAAATTAGAAAGAAACTATTATGGCATGGTTAGCAGTAAACAGGAATGGGGAGGAGTTGGTATTTAATGATCTCCCTACTTATGACAGAGTAGAAGACACGTGGAAGGTCAATTGTACAAGAGAGGAACTTGTTTATAATGATCCGTATGATTTTTCAGCCGGTCATCATTGTGAGGAGGTAGATGATAGTGACTATGGTGTCACACTGCCTAAAGGTACAATCAAGAAAATGATAGGTAATCAGTTGTCATTCTCGGATGATCCGGTAGAAATATGCTAATAACAAAACAAATATGAACCCAATGGATAATGAGTTACAATGCAAGAGATGTGGAAAACTGATAAAAGGTGGTTGCTACAATGCTCCCGATGGACCTTTTTGTGTCGATTGCTGGGAAAATAAAATCTGCGAAAAAGCTAAAAAGGATTATGAGAAACAAGCCTTAAAGAGATTGCAGGCTATTGGTATCAGTTTTAAAACTATAAAGAAAGGAACTAAATGAGAACTCCAATTACATATTACGGGGGTAAGCAGCAGCTGGCAGCCAAAATTATTTCTATGATGCCGGCTCACAAAATTTATTGTGAACCTTTTTTTGGTGGAGGTGCTGTTTTTTTTCAAAAGCCCAAAAGTTATCTTGAGGTGATTAATGATAAGAACGATAAACTTATTACGTTCTATCGGCAGGTTGCGACTAATTTTGAGCCACTGGCTGAAAAGATTGACAATAGTCTTTGTTCCGAATCTGACTACTATCTGGCTAAAGATTACTATAACGGAAGAGTTCCGGCCGGAGACACTGATATAGCCTGGGCTGTATTCATAATAACAAACGGTTCTTTTTCCGGAAGTATGCACGGCGGTTGGAAATGGTGTAATGGTTCGGCAGGAAGCCATACCGGTGTATTCATGCGAAACAAGCGTAGAGAGTTTAATTCCGCATTGAGGAATCGTCTGCAGGATGTGCAAATTTCTTGTCGGGATGCGCTGGATGTAATAAAACAAAGAGATACATCCGATACGTTTTTCTACCTTGACCCACCATATCCAGGATGTACTCAAGGTCATTACCGTGGATATACTCACGAAGAATTGTTCCAACTGCTTACTCTTTTGCAGGAAATAAAAGGAAAGTTCATTTTATCTAACTTTTGGTGTCAAACACTCCGGTATTTCGTTACTGTGAATAAATGGCATGTAGAAAAGATAGATATGCCTCTCAAGGTCGCCAATCTAACGGAGGCGAAGCATAAAACAGAAATTTTGATAAGTAATTATGAACTGAGCCCAATGCTGTTCGGCTAAAAACAATCAAGTAATGAATAAAAAAGAAAGGTCAATGAAGAAAGGTCAGAAGGTGCGCATCCTGCGTACCAATCAGGTAGCGACAATCGTCGAAGTGGAGTTGATTCGTAAAGGTGGCAAAGTACATCGGTACTGCCATCTGAAGACAAATGAAAAGTCATATTTGTGGTTGGATGCCTCAGAACTTGGCAGCGTGGTGGAGGAAGTGAAGGTCTCGGTAGTTGATGACCGGAACCGGGAACTGCATTTGTTTATATGCCATGACTACTCCAAGGACAATATGAAAGTGCAACTTACCGGCAAGAATCCGGATAATCTGAAGGAAGCATCCGGACTATATGCGAGACTTATGAACTTGTTCATTGGGAGCCTGAAGGAAACGCGGGAACTGTAAGAGCGGATAACATCCTTGATGATATGGAAAGCCTATTGCAATATAGAATGGAAAATCTTGATTGGATAGACCGTTTTTTGGAGAAGCTTGGCGTCGACGCTTTTCTTGAGTTTGAGACGAGAGTATATAGTGCCCTCGACAAGCTCAAGGTCATGCATTACTATGATATCGGGGGCTCGGTCATACCGGAGCAGCAGGAACTATTTATCAAATTCTGTTGCTGCTATATCACCGGGCACCCTGAATACGAATTCAATGAAGACTATACACAAATATGGAGGAAAGAAAGCTATGAACAATGGAAGATGGCAACCCGATGAGGACAGATATGTACGGGAAAATGTCAATAAGAAGACATTGGAACAAATGGCGGAGCATTTGGGAAGATCCGCATTGGCTGTACAGTTATATATGCACCGGAAGCATATTGTAGTGGGACAGACAGTCAAACGGAATCTGGTGCAGGAGATTCTCCGACTGAAATTCCGGCATCCGGAAAATTTCATGCCCAACCGTGCCTTCTACCAGGAGGTAGGCATCAACCAGATGCGCTGGTGGGATATTTTCTATGGCCGAAAAAATATAAACCAAGAAGAATATATCGCGTTGTCGAAGTATTTCGGCATAACACTGGAGGAGGCATTCGCAGCGCGTCAACTTTGCATATTTGAAGAACAATGATTGATGACGAATTAAAGCAGAGAATAAAGGATGCCAACGAGATTACGGACGTAATCGGCCAGTTTGTATCCCTTCACAAGAGAGGTATCAATTATATAGGGATCTGCCCGTTTCATCCGGACCGGCATCCGTCGATGACCGTCAGTCCGTCAAGACAGACATACAAGTGTTTCGTCTGTGGCAAAGGAGGGGATGTAATCCAGTTTGTCCAGGATCATGAGAACATGTCATTCAACGAGTCTGTCACCTGGCTGGCTGGCCGTGCGGGAATCCCTCTCCCTGAACGGGTGATGTCCGATGAGGAAATGGCCAGGGTAAAAGAACGTGAAGCGCAGCGTATAGCTATGAAAGGCGCCGCATTCTTTTTCGAGAAGCATCTTCCGGAGGCGCAACTTTATCTGCATGACAGAGGGTTCAGCCTGGATGACAAGGTTCTGAAAGATTTTAGAATTGGATATGCCCCGGCAGGCAACCTGGCTAAAAAGGAGATGCTTGCAGCCGGATTTTCCGAACAGAAGCTGCTTGAAACAGACATCCTGAAGAGAAGCGAGAAGAACTTCACCTTTGACTCTTTCAAGGACCGCATCATGTTTCCCTATTTTGATATCAAGGGCAACATAAACGGATATACCGGACGCTGGCTGAATCCGCAGGAAAACACCGGCAAGTACGTCAATACCGGGGACACGCCGTTGTTCAAGAAAGGCACTCACCTTTTCGGTTTGTACCAGGCACGTACTGCCATTGCAAGATATGATTGTGCGTATATAGTCGAAGGCCAGTTCGATGCCATGTCCATGCACAAGTTCGGTGTCTGTAATACCGTTGCCACCAGCGGAACCGCACTGACTCCGGAACAGATACAGCTGCTTGGCCGGTTCACCCATCGCGTGATACTTGTATATGACGCGGATGCAGCCGGGCTGAAAGCGTCACTGGCCAACTGTGAGGCTTTTCTGCGTGCGGGTTTCCAGGTCAGTGCAGTCCCGCTTCCTGAAGGGAAGGATCCCGATAATATTGCTCAGGAACAGAAACTTGAAACCGGGAAATGGCTTGCAAACCGGGAACAGAATTTCCTTCAATATTTTGCCATCTCCTTACGAGGCAAGAATCCCGGAACCGACCCAAACAGAGAGGAAGAGGCAATGCAACGGCTTTCAACCCTCATATCTGTCATCCCTTCGGAAACGCTTCTTCTCAAGTGCATAGAGATAATGGCCGGTATTTTCGGCTGCAACACGGAAGTCATCCAACGGAAAGTGAATTCCATCTTGCGGCAACGGAAGACTGCCTCCATCAAGGAGAAAGACAAGATGGCGCCCGGCATATATGGTATCGATATGATTGCAGAGGCACGTAGCGGAAATGAGCCTTGTATACTGACATCAAATTATCAGGAGTTCCTCACTTTGTATGGAGATGCCCCAATAGCATACGTCCATGGCATTCCTGGAATGAATGACATACAGCAGTTACGCCAGGCAGGCCAAATGTTTACCTCTGACAACGATGGCCTTACCATTGCAAAGGACGGCACGGAATCCGGTTACCTTGCCGGATTATCTGCCATTTTCCGTGCCGGTATCTCTAATATCACCATAACGGTTGAACGGGATGTCCAGGATAACGATGACGACGGGGAAGAAAGTGACGACGAGGAGAACATGGATGGGGAGGCAAATGATATCATCGAGACTTTCAGCTTTGTGAAATTCTACGTATTCCTGCACAAATGTTTTTTTAAGACCTATAATGGCGAACGTACTTCCTATATCGAACGTTGTGCCGAAATAATCAGTTACGCGGAAGATTCGGTACGCATCATCAATTTTACTTACTTTCAGAATTGCTTGGGGCTGACCAAGCAAGCCTTGAATGAAATAGTCAGACCTTACCTGGCCAAACGTAAGTCACGCATGCTCATCAATGCACAGCGGACAGACGACGATTATATTGAAGATAATTATGATCCGAACGAACTTCCCCGTTATGTCCAAGACAATCCGGAATATCTGCAGATGTTTCAAGAATTCAATTACTATCCGAAACTCAACAAGCAGGGTGAGCCGGTATGCTATCTTTTCAAGAATGAAAAGTCGGGTTACACTTTGGTGGGTGACTTCTACATGATTCCACTTCTGCACATATATTCGGATAACGACGAGGAAAACAAGCGTGTCCTTAGAATAAATCGTCGTAAATTCAAAACACCACTTTATATTGAGGTAAACTCCAAGGTTTTAGCCAAGAAAAGCACTCTTGTAGAAAAATTAGTTATGTTGGAAGCAGTAAATTTCTACAATGGTGAAGAAAAACATTGGGAAAAAATACGTACATATATGAGCAATAATTATATTACTTGTAGAGAAATTATCACATACGGAAACCAGCAGGAAGACGGCTTTTCCCGACGGGAAGACCAGCAGTTTTTTGCATTTGCCAACGGCATCTTCCATATTGTTGACGGAATGCCGAGATTTGATGCGGTGAATGAACTTGGAGTGGTCACCCACAATGGTAAGAATTATTATCTACCGGCATTCTCCACCATATATGCCGGTTCCGGCAAGCAGTCAGACAAGTATGAACTTATTTCACAGCTTGTCTATAAGGAAATCCCTATAGACAAACGTTGCACTTTCGACGAATGGGCTTCACTGATGGACCGTGTATATAAAATCAACGACAACGGGAAATGGGCCATTCTGTTTGCCATCATGTGCGCTTTCCGAAGCAATATACACTGCATAGACCGATTGTTTACAGCGCCATTCTTTATGGGGCCGATGTCGTCCGGAAAAACACAGATTGCGATATCCATCCGTTCCCTATTCATCTCCCCCAAAATACCGATTTTCAACCTGAATATCGGTACTGATGCAGCCATGTCCACATTGATGAGCACTTTCCGTGATGTTCCGGTTGTCCTTGATGAATACAACAATAAGGATATATCAGATATAAAGTTCCAGGCACTTAAAGGAATTGTATATGATGGCGATGGAAGACAGAAGCGTAAAGGCACATCCGGCAAGGAGATAGAAAACGACAAGGTGTACGCGCCGGTTGTCATTTGCGGCCAGGAAACTCCCCAACGTGACGACAATGCACTTATGTCACGTATTATAGTCTGCGAAGTCCCCAAACCGAAAAACCGAACCCAAGAGGAAGTGGAGATTTTCAATAAACTCAAGGATATAGAGGACCCGGCCAAAATCGGGTTGTCGAATGTCCTCTTTGAAATACTTCAGCTACGTCCGCTGGTGATGCAGCATTTCCGGGCACTGAAGCAGAAGTCCTATGATGAATTGAAGCAGGCACTGGTGAATGCCGGTGAGATTGACCGGCTCATGAAGACTGCATCATTGTTTCTGGCGACATGCAGACTGATTGAGAATTATACAGAATTGAAATTACCGTTCACCTATGAGGAGTTTTTTAAAATAGCCTGCGATAAAATCAAATTCCAGGTGGAACTGATTTCAAAGACGGATAAACTGGCCACATTCTTCAAGGCTATGGATGTGATGATTGATACCAAGGCAATCAAGGAAGGCAGGGACTTCGCCATTGATACACCGGAAAGAATCACCATCAAGCTGCCCGGAGGAGAGAAAAAGGAGGTTCCTATTCCTGCAGGAACCCGCGTGTTATTCCTACGCGTCAGTACTATCTATACGCAGTACGCACGTTCTTCTTATAATCAAGAAGACTCAACGCAGTCGACCATCGAGCAGAACCTCCGCTCCCATCCCAGTTACCTGGGCTTTGTCCATGCACGTCGGTTCAACTGGTATGAAGTCGTGGAGGTACCACGCGGCGGTTTCGAGGAAGATACTCCCAATGAAACCGGAATTCCGGTAAAGCTCAACAATGACATGGTGCGTAAAGTTGAGAAGAAGCATACCAATTCCAGTTGCATAGCTATCAACTACGAAATTTTCAGAGAATTATATAGCATTGATTTGCAACGCGGTTCTGAAGAATCCCGTGTTGACGATAATCCCGACAATGACCCTATCGGAGCAATCGGTGCCCCCCAAGAGCTGAAGTTCTGATGTTACATTTTCCTATATCACAAACCAGACAATTATTCCCGGTGGCCGTCCCATCGGGAATAATTGCTTTTTTACATTCCGATTTGCGGACATTTCGTTCGGTTTCATCACCCTGGTATCTTATGATACTCCCCTACTCCATCCCCCGGACCCCCTGGAATAAAAAGACAAGCAATATAGAGGGAGTTTTGAAAGGAAAATGTTTCAAAAGAGGCGTCCAACAGTCCAACAGTCCAACAAGAGAAAGAATTTTAAAATGTAACTCTCTGTTGTATAGTAGTATATATTTTCTATTTAATCATATATATATACTACAATGGCGTTGTCTTGTTGGATGCTGTTGGACGTGTTGGATTGCCGTTTTTCAACCATCCAACTGGCTCCGTCCAACAAAAACGGCAAAAAATGCGGCTTGTTGGACGTGTTGGACGTCCTCCAACAGTATTTTTCTTATAGTAAATTTGTATAACTGAATAATAATCAGTAACTTTAATAATGCTGTTGGACTGTAGGACAGTTGGAAGCAAAAATAAACAAAAACGGTTTCAAAAAATTTTTTTAAGGAAATGAGCATGATTACGACGAGCATTTCAATTACACCTTACCTTGCTGAATATCTGCGCGGGAAGTACAATAACGGTGCGGATGAGCCTTTCCGTATTCCTGACAATACGGATTTGTACCATGTGATATGGACGCTGATGTCACGGCGTCATCAGAACCAGTCACCCATAGATGACGGTAATCTGACCATCATACTTCCGGAAAGGAGGATCGGCAAGGATCCGGAAATATACAACTATCTGTCTCCACGGGCAGCCAAAATCATAGAAACGGAAATACGCAGGATGTTCAACCGGGAACTTCATACGGCAATGGACGAGAACGACCTGAACGGGCATGAGCTGAACAATCTCGATATCGTTCACAACTTCCTATGTGCGTATTGCATAGACAGCATCAGCGAGGATGCGTTGCTGAAGAACTTCTATCGGTGGCGGGAGAACATCCGTAAGCGGAAAAAGCGCCGCGAATATAAAAAGAAGTTAAAAAACGGCTAAAAAATCACCGACCGAACTATGCGTTTTGTCCCAAAATGGAGGATAAAATGTCCTATGTGTGGCGAACTTGTTGAATTACAAACAAATATCCTAATATGAAAGAACTTTCCATTCAGATTAAAGTCTATCCGGTGACCAGCATGCGCCAGGATGTCTATCGGTTCATGGCCGATGAGTTTGATTTCACTCCGGTACCGGAATCCTCAGAGGCGGGCCGCTGCTTCAACTGTAATAAAGATATAAATATAAGCCTTCCTCCATCCGGAGTGATGAAAGACTTCCTGGCAGGCAGGTTCTGCATTGTCGAGTTCACTGATACCAGACACCGGAATTTCCGGATCGGGGACAAAAAAATACCCGCCATTGTCTCGATATCCCCCAATCTGAATTCGGCAACTCTTAAAATTGAATGTAAAATGCTCAGTTCTCCGCTATTGTAGCGTCCTTCACCCCTTTCTGCTGGCTGCCTATCTTCGCTGAAAAGATACGCAATGAACAGAACTTATCTACGCCAGCTTCTTACTTTAAATATACACCGGCTTCTTATCACGGCAGAGGGCTTGTCTTCTGCCATGATGGAGGCTTTTCCATTGGTGCCCGCTGACAGTCTGCAGCCGACCTCCTTTTTTTTCAATGAAAATCCCCCTACATATAAGGAGACATCGAAAAAGGCCCTTTCACTTCTTCAGCAGGAAATGAAGGCCCGTTCGGAACTCCAGGGTATAACCATCACCGATGACTTCTCTTCTGACGAACTTCCTGAAGGCAGTATCGCCTATCACCGTATCTGGGGATTCATAACTTCAGACTGCCAGTGGTATTTCTCCTCCAAGCAGTTCGAACGGGACCTGCTTGCGGCAGAAACCAATCCGGCCATAACCTGCCATTTCCTGCATGTGAACTCTCCGGGAGGGGAAGCATGGTATATGGACAGACTCAGTGAGACGATGCGTTCACTCGGCAAGCCCGTCATGACATTGGTGGAGCAGTGCAACTGTTCGGCCAGCTATTATATAACCTGCCATTCCAGTTTCATTGCCGCACTCACAGCCTATGATACCATCGGCTGCATAGGAACCATGATTTCCACTTGTAACTATGATGGATGGTTCGAAAAAATGGGTCTCAAACTCATCCAGGCCAAAGCCACGAAATCAGACCTGAAGAACAAGAAGACGGATGACTTACTCAGAGGGAAACCGGAACAGTACATCAAAGAAGAACTGGATCCACCCAATGAACAGTTCCTTGCTGCCGTTCTTGCGTCCAGGCCGCAACTGGGCAGCCTGCCGGAAAACGATCCGGTATTCCGTGGTGAAACGTTCGATACTCCGCATGCCATCGATAAAGGGCTGGTTGACGCCTCCATGACTTTTCCCGAAGCTGTGGCCAAGGCTGTAGAGCTCGGTCGCAGCTATATGGAGATTGAGAATATAAAAAGAAGTGCTCTCAACTATTTATAACTTAACTTTTGTTTATCATGAATTTAAAGGAAAGAATTCAGACCGTCCTGCAGAAACTGAATCTGCTGGACAAAGCGAAAGCCAATCAACTGACCCAGGAAGAATGGGGACAGATAGTCAACTCCTATAATCAGGAGTACCAGTCTATCCTTCAGGATGACTTGGCTGCGGACCAGGCGGCGCAACGGCAAACGGTTGCCGTCACTCAGGAACAGATTGACCAGGTACAGTCCATTCTTGGAAGTATCGTCAATCCGGTACAAACCAATTCCATAGCCACGGAAGAGGGAAACGGTGGAAATGTACCGGTACAGACCGTTGCACAGCCAGCCAACGGTGAAGGCTTGGTTCAACTGGCCACCGCCGTACAGAGCTTGGTTGACAATATGAACAACCGCGCGGAGGATGACATTCCTTCCCGGACAGTGACAGCCACTTCCATTATGTTCACGGGACCGGCAGACCGTTCTCAGTATCTTTTCGGTATCGAAAACCCGATGTTCTCCATGTCCGAACGTTGGAACAAAATTGCTGTCAATCCGGCCTCGGCTTCTTCTTACGGTCCATGGGATGAAGAGAATGAAGGAAGCGCTTTCCGTCGCCAGGCCGTAACTTACTCCCGTTCACTGCAGCAGCGTTACGATTATCTGCACAGAAACGGCATGCTTGACGCCAAACGCCTGGCAGCCGGAGAGTTCAGCACGAACTACGAAGGGGTGAATACAGCCGGTGTGGGCAACCAGCATGTGGTTCTGCGTCAGGATGCTCTGATAGCCCGTGTTCTCGAAGTCCGCGACCTCACACAGTATTTCCCGGTCCGCTACGGCATTCAGGACCACGACCTCGTGTTCAATGCCTTCTTCTCCGAAGTTTCCCAGGCTTACCAGCAAGGTGAAATCTGGAAGGGTGACATGAAGCTTGAGAACGAAATGGGGCATGTGGATGATGCGATGATCAAGCTCAAGTTCGGTCCGATGAAAGAACTGGAGCGCATGTACATCGCTTATCTGAACAAGGAAGGCTCCGATCCTATCAAGTGGAACATGATCGAGTTCTGCATCCTGAACTCATTGGAAACAGCTCAGGTGGAGCAGAACAAACGCCGTATGCGGGGTATCTATGTCAAGCCGGAAATGGGTGTCGCAGGCAGTTACCTGAACGCATCGACCGGAATCATATACACACTGGTCCGCTACATGCATGAGTTTAAGATTCTTCCCCATGACGATGAGTCCTATCGCAGCTACACGGCTTCCAACATGTTGGATTCCGTTCAGGAGTTTGTCGGCGATGTGGTGGCATCCTGCACAGAAGACATGGATCTTGACCGCCACGTCCTCTATCTGAATAAGACCCATCTGCCCTGGTGGATTAAGAATGTACGCGCCAAGTATGGAAAGGACATTGATTTTTCCGGTCCTGATAGTTACCGTAATGTGATACCCGACACGAATATGCGTATCATCTGGCTGCCTTATCTCGGCCAGCTTCCCCTCATGTTCATGGACGTTCCCGGCAACCTCCAGTTCCTGGAGTTCGTACCGGGCGAGATGCTCTCCATCAAGGCAAAGGAGGACATGGAGCTTATCAAGGCATGGTCCACTTGGAAAGAGGGTTGTGCAGCGTCGTTCACCGGCCGCCGTTTTGACAGTCTGGATAAACTGAAGGCCAACAATTACGAATGGCAGCAGATCTTCATGAACAAACCTGCCGTCGATATGGCAGCGGACGCGACCACTGTCGATGCCTCAAAGGGATTCTGGCAGATTACGGCAGCCAACACCGCCGCCAAAGCCATTACGGACATTACGGGAGCCAAAGCCGGTGTAGCCTACATTATTGAATGTGGCAGTACCGAGAATGCCACTACCATCGCCAAGTCGGACAAGTTTGCCGACATTACGGAAGCTTATACTCCGACCAAGGAGGGTGACTATATCATGGTAATCCTGAACAGCAAGGGGAACTTCCTGGAACTGGAACGTCAGGTAGGTGGTGTACGTAAGGTGAACTCTGCACTCCAGCCAAACATTCCTGGAGTCAGATAATTAGCTGTCAATAAGAACTGATTGTTTTCAGGTAGCGCGGGGCGGGTCCACTTAAGCCCGCTCCGTGTTTTTTATAACTTAAAAATTAAAATTGTATGAAAGCAAAAAGAATTTCAAATCCTTTCCGTAAAGGGAACCAGGCTGCCCGTAAGATGCAGGTCCGATTTTTCCTTTCGCTGATGGTGCTTCTGGCACTCGTGTTTATTCTTGACATGGTCATGTCCCCCGGTTCTGTGCTGGGAATTTACGGGTTTTCCGGTACCACACTGGCCGCCATGATGGTCATCGGTGACGTGGATGACGTATCTGACCGAAAGACGCACGGCTCAAACATCGCCTATAAGATTTATTTGGTGGATATCGACCAGGTAAATTCCGATGTGCCCTTTCCGCTTCCTAACCAGCAACGAGAGATAAGTACCATTCCGATGAAAGCCGGGCAATACATGAAATACTTTGCGGCGCACGATATTCCGACTTACACTTCCACCGGAGAGAAAGGCGACATTACCACCAGCGGTACAAATACATTTATTGCCGTCATGGGTGGCATGCGCGACCAGCTGCTCGATTTCATAGAGCAGCATGCCGGAGGAAAGTTCATTATCCTCTTCAAGGAAGTGGGCGATGCACAGTGGTACATCCTCGGCAACTATGACCGTCCGATGGTACTCTCCTCTTTCGAGTCCAAGAATGACAAGGACGGGCGTTATGTAACCTATACCTTCACACGTACAAGCATTGACCAGTACTACAAGTATACGGGCGATATTGTCCGTGCTCCGGCTGCAGCTCACACGGCAGGCGCAACGGCACTTGCCATTAAATCCACCAACAACCGTTATACCATCCCCGATGGCAGTGAAGGCACATACGCCATTTCCACTGTCAGCGGATTGACAGCCAATGATAAAGGACGTTACATCACGCTTGAGGGTACCGGTACTGACAAGGCGGCCACCATTGCCGACGGCAACAGCTTCGTGCTTGAGGATGGAGCTACCTGGACAGCCAAGGCGGGTTCTTCCATCACCTTCATGGTGCTTGATGCCTCTACACTTGTCGAGGTATCCGGTAGCCGAGTGCAGACAGCTTAGTAAAAAACAACTTCTTACAAGCCTGCATAATTCCCTTATAGGCAGCATGTTGGCTTGTAAGACTTAAATCTGTATGTTATGTATAGTTTCAAAGAAAAGAAGACACATTTCGTGGCTCTCCGGAATCCGGATGTGGCACAATATGACCTTGAGTTACTGGCTAAAGAAATTCCTGGATTTCCGCAGCTTGCCACATTCTCACGCAATCCCAAACGTTATGCCGATGATATCCTTTATGCACTGTTAGATTGTGCCACACGTGAGAAGATACGTGAGTATCGCCGGGCTATGATGGCAAAAGAGGCAGAAGATGCCGGAGAAAAGAAAACAGAAAATCCTGCTACGGAAAAACCGGGCGAAAAAAAACAGCAAGTGCCCGAAGGGGAAACAACACATGCTGAAGAAACCGCTCCACATGATGACGTGGAAAAGCTTGAAGCAACTCCGGCAGATAACTCGACAGAAGAGTTAAAACAAGCGCTTGAGGAAGCGGAAACTCGTGCTGAAGAAGCCGAACAGCGTGCCGATGAAGCAGAGGAAGCCAGGGATGAAGCGGAAGCCCGTGCCCAGGAGACTGAGCAGGCTCTGGAAGAAGAGAAAAAAAAAGAACCGGCCAAAGCTCCGGTAAAGTCCAAAAGCAAGAGGAATACCCGCAAATCGACTGGGACAACCTCTTCGACCCGCAGGTCCAAATAGCCACACTCATCTACAACGACCGTGTGGTCACTTGGAAACAGATGAAGCAGCTCGACGAAAGTCTGGAAAGAAAACCGTAGAAGCGTGACATCATGGACATGGTGGAACTGCGCATCCGTAATCTCCAGGCATTCGATGAGCTGCAATCGTTCAACGACACTGGGAAGTTCCTCTACATTCATCCGCTCATAGCCCACCAGTCAGAGAGAGCACAACTGGAAAAGCTGCTGCAGACGGACCCGCAGGAGTTCCTGCGCCTTTATAAGAATGTGACGGACAATATCCGCAGATACGAGTGTTACCTGAAACGCGCTGACAGGCAAAACAAGCGCACCCAAGACAAGGAAAATCTCCGACGTCACCGTGAACGGGAATCCTTGTTTAAAGCAATATTGTAAAAACTTAATTCGAAGTAAAATGGAAAAGCTGATAGAAGTATTTAATTTGGGTGGTTTGCCTACTGCCCCGCTGGATTCGTTCTTGGAGCTTCAGGAGGACTTCAAAAAGTCTGATCCTGACAAATTATCGAAACTGCAGATGCTTATCATCACCCGTGGTTTCAAGTATGCATTCAAAGCCTGGCAGGATCCGGACGGAAAGCTCTGGATTATCGATGCCCATCAGAGACGGAAGGCACTGCTTGCATTGCGCAAGTCCGGGTTTACAATACCGGAAATACCTTATGAACCCATTTTTGCGGCAGACAAGAAGGAAGCGGTAGAGGAAATCGCAGCCTATAATTCCGAGTTTGCCACCAGGAATCCGGATACCCTGCTGTTCAAAAAATATAATATAGATTCTGACACCCTGCAGCGCTTCAACCTGGGTTATGAGGTCAAGACTACTGATTTCGGGCAGGTGTCTCCCTTGTTTGCCCAAGAACATGAGTCGGAAAATGTGCAGGAAGATGCCATTGACTTTAATGTTCCCGCATCTGAAGATACTGTGATTGCCAGGCCCGGTGATATATGGTTGCTCGGCAGCCATCGTCTGATGTGTGGCGATTGCCGTTCCAAATCGGACATCACGGCGCTGATGGACGGGCAGCATGCGGACTTGTGTGTCACGGACCCACCGTACAACGTGAACTATGAAGGCGGTACAGAGGAGGAACTCACCATCCAGAACGATTCCATGGAAAACGACTTGTTCGCCACCTTTCTCAAGCAGGTGTTTTCTGTCATGTTTGCCGTGCTCAAGCCGGGAGGATCCTACTATATATTCCATGCAGACAGTGAAGGCGAGAATTTCCGGGCTTCTCTCAGGAAAGCGGGATTCAAGATTGCACAATGCTGCATCTGGGTAAAGAATACCATGGTGATGGGACGCCAGGATTATCAATGGCAGCATGAACCTTGTCTCTATGGCTGGAAACCGGGGGCCGGGCACCAATGGAATTCCGACCGTAAGCAGACTACTGTCTGGAATTTCGACAAGCCGCAGCGCAATGCCATACATCCGACAATGAAGCCTATAGCCCTTATGGCGTATCCCATATCCAATTCCAGCACTCCCGGTCAGATAGTCCTCGACATCTTCTCCGGATCCGGTTCGACCCTCATGGCATGCCAGCAGATAGACCGTATCTGTCATGCGATGGAAATTGATCCGAAATATGTTACAGCCACCATTCACCGATACCGTGCCATGTTCTCTGAACAGCCCGTCCGGTTAATTCGGAATGGAGAAATTCTTTCTGTTACAGAGACCCAATCCTTGTTGAAATGAAAAAGGAACTCACTCCAACTTCAGACACTGATAAAGCCGTCCTGATAGGCGATGAATATGTATCCCAGGTGCGTACTTTCGGTGCTTTGGGATACACTCCCCACCGTATATGTACGCTTCTCGGCCTGCGTGGAAAGGAAAGGACGGCACTGACAGTCCGCTTATTGATGCCCGGAGACGTGTATTACGACGCCTACCGTAACGGTTGTGCCCTGGGAGAATACAATATCGATGCCGAACTTGCCAAGAAAGCCGAGACCGGTGATGTGTCGGCCATTGAGACTTTGGAAACACGCAAGCAGGAACGGACAGTCAAAGATTTAAGAAACCAACTTTTTGGAATATGACCAGACTCGACACTCTTGATAAGATACATCCGGACTTGATATCCGCATTCCTCACTACCGGGAAGTGTGATGGCATTCCTGCCGATGTGCAGTTATTCCTCAAGCAGCTGCAATGGGCAGCGGAGATTTACGAATACGAGCGTAACATCACCCGTGCCGCCAAGCAGCTGCGCCAGCGCATCAATGCCCAACAGCAGATAAATGTGGATGAACGTACATGTAAGGCGCGCATCTATGCGGCCATCAATTACTTCAATATCGACAACAATGTGTCCATCAAGGTGTGGGAGTCCAACTATGCCGACAAGTACGAGGATCTTGCCAAACTATGTGCGGCTGCCGGTGACTACAAGACCCAGGGTAAGTGTTATGCCGCCGCCTTGGAGTGCCGCCGCCGTGCCGCTGAGATAGCCGAAGCCGACCGTAATCTGGGAATCGTTTTCCTGATATCTCCCGAACTTACTCCGGAAGACCTGGGATACAGCAAGGTTTCCCTGAAGGAGATTGCCTCCAAACATAATAAAGGATTCTATCTGAATCTTATAGAGAATCTCCCCATCGAGAAGGCTGAAAAGAAACGCTTATTGCGCGATGCGGACATTGAGGAAGCGGAATACGAAGAACTTAACGAAGAATGATATGGAGACAGATTTTGAAACGACTTCCCGGTTTGAGGAATACTACATGAACCAGATGCAGATACTGGTCAATGTCATCGATGCCAACAACATTTTTGCTGAAGTGGCGCGTGCCGGTGGCAAGACGGAAGGTATTACCGGCCCACGTATCATCCGTGTGGCCAATGACATGCCAGGCGAGCTGTCGTTCCTGGTACATAAGACCTACGTTGCTCTGATGACGAACGTATGGCCCAACCTTCAGGCTTATTTCTCCAGGGAAGTCACCGTAGGCGGGAAGGTGCGCTCTATGCTGGAATATGGCATTGATTATGTGGTGGGCGAAAATAAGCTTCCTTCTCATTTCCGCAAACCCCGATATCCCATATCCTACCCCAAACACAGTGTCGTTTTCCGGGACGGCCATCACATCCAGCTGGTAAGCTCGGACCAGCCGGAGTCCGTTGCCGGACGTTCTGCCGTTCACGCCATCATTGAAGAGATGAAGCACAACAAAGGGGAGAAATTGAAAACCCGCTTGTTCCCCTCCCTCCGTGGTGCCAGTGCCGAAATACGCCGGTCACCTTATTACCAAGGTATTACGGGTGTATCCGATACCGCGCGTGTGGACCTCGGCGAAGATGACTGGTTCGAGGAATATGAGAAGAATATGGATACTAAACTGATGGAGGAAATATCTACAGTTGCGCTTCATGTAAATTCAGCTATCTATCAGAAATACAAACTTATAAATTCCCAACGGGAAACGACAAATCCCGTTACCCTTGAGCGTATCCGTCTTGAAATCATCAAGCAGGACCGCACCATAGCCTTATGGCAGCCCCGCCTGGCGGACATGCGCCGGAACGCCACGTTGTACGTTCGTGCCAGCTCTTTCTGTAACAAGGACATTCTCGGTCCGAAGTTCTTCAAGACGCAGCTTGATACTCTGGATATGGACGAATTTCTTACTTCCATTTGCGCCATCCGTCATAAGGAGGTTATTAATAAGTTTTTCGCCAACTACAACAAGGAGAAGCATCAGTATGCAGACAGCTATATTTATGAATCCATTCTACGACTTGACCTGCGGGAACATTTTCTACTCACAGCCCGCTATTTGAAGTATTACAACAAGCGTGACGAGCTGCTGGTAGGATATGACCCCGGTCACTTTTCCAGCCTTGTTGTAGGGCAGGAAAAGGAATATGGCCGTCAGCTCCGTGTTATAAAGGAATTCTATTGCTGTTACCCGGATGAACAGCCCGAACTCGCCCGTCAGTTCTACGAGTTTTTTGGTAACGATGCCCTGAATAAACGTATCATCCTCTACCCTGACCGTGCCGGGAACAAACGCCGTGAGGAACTGGAACAGATAACCACCGACAGCCGTGCCTTGAAGCGTGAGCTGGAAAGTTATGGGTTTGAGGTGGAACTGATGAACGAAGGGCAGGCCACCGTCTACCATTGGCAGCAGTTCAAGTTGTTGCTTCTTATGTTTGGAGGCCGGAGTAATGCCTTGCCGGAAGTTTTGATAGACGAGAACGAGTGCAGGAACCTTTGCAGTGCCATCATGCTGTCACCGTTGAAAAAAACGGAAGGCCGTATCGAGCTGGACAAATCGTCGGAAAAGAAAGTTCCCCTTAAGAACCAGGCCGGGCTGACAACCCAGTTTCCCAGCGCCCTGATTTATCTTCTTTTCGGGCGTTATGGAAACAAAGTGTTGAGTGAATTATCGTCCATGCCGGATAATTTACCGGATAATCTGGCTATATAACGGCTGTTTTCACTATAAAAACATTGGAAAAAGATATAATAATGACGCCGTTTGACATTGAAACAAATGCCTTTCTTTTGAAATACAGCCGTTTATGCTTGTAAGAACAAGAAGTGTTTTTGACGTGAGGCGCTGTTCTGCACGCACCGCTGAGTTTTGGAATTGCAAGGCATACTCCTGCATTCTCCGGAAATATGACGGAGGGCGCTTCCCGTCCTTTTTCCCGCAGTAGAAACCTGCTACTTTCGGGCATGGAAATGACAATGACCGGTATTCAAGCGATGCAATGGGCCAAGGAGATATCAAAACTGCCTGACGGCTGCTTTACCATTGCCTTCTTCCCGTGTTCCAGGCATAAGGGGGAAGCATCAGCCACATTGACAGTTAAGGAAGGATGCAGATGGCGTACCCAACTGCCTGAAGAAAGATTCAGTATAGACAGTGACAACTTCTTTCTGTTTACAGACGCAGACGGGGAACCTAAGATGTGCTACCGTATTCTCATCAGGTACATGGGCTTTCCTCAAGATGGTTTCAAACTTCATAAAATAGATTGGTTATGAGTAAAAGCAATCTCAAAATGGTAGGCAACTTCGGTTGCTATCTTGACGATGACAATGTAATATCCTTCCAGATTGGAGACAGACCAATGGCTTCAGTCCTGGAACCGGACCCGATGTTCCCCCTGAGTGGAGGAAGTCTTCCGGATACGCAGTGGCAGAGCATCCAGGGATTCCAGGTGTGCAGCCGTGGCTTCAACAACATGAAATGCGAGGAAGTAGCGTCCGACATAAAGAAGAACCGGCTTCTGCCGAGACTGCTTACCAAGCAGGTCAGCATGCTGTATGGTCATGGGCTTGCCGTGTACAAGCCGGTAATCGTGGACGGGAAACTTCAGAAACAGTGGGTTGACTGCCCGGAAATTATGGACTGGCTCAACAGTTGGGAACAGCGCGGTCTTGAATCGGGTTATAAGGAAGTGGCCAAGTCAATCATCAAGAACTACTACTATTTCAGGGACTGTTTCGTAAAGTGGCGTTTCACAAAGGGAAAAGCCAGAGGGACGATGCCCGTTGCCGGCCTTGAATCCATGGAGAACAGATATTGCCGGCTGGCCACCACCAAGAAGGATGTGGCGACAGATGTTGTCTACTATCGGGATTTCCGCTACATTGCCGTAGGGCGTTGGGGGTATGGCACCTCCACTTTCCGCATTTATCCGAAGTTTTCCTTTTCGGAGCTTGCCAATTACAGATTCGCGGCCATTTCCCATCACCGGGAAAAATCCGTGGATGAGTTCTATGGTGTGAACGAAACGCATGCCGGTACCAGGTCCTACATCAAGGGTTCCAACGATACGGCTGATTATATCAACTCCTTCTTACGTAATTCGCTTGCCGCCAAGATACACATTGTCATCCCCAATGCCTGGCTTGAGTCCAAGAGGATCCAGATAACCAAACTCTGCGACGAAAACAAACGGCGCAAGAAGAACAATGAGGAAGAACTGATGTATAATGGCATCGTGATTGGTTCGGAATTCAAGGAATCCACCCTGATAAAGTATCTGCAGTCTGAACTGCGTAAGATCTCCCGCTATCTGTCCGGTGCAGACAACCAGGGTAAGGCGTATGCGACAATCAGCTTCAAGAACAGCCAGGGCGAAGAGGAACGCTGGAAGATAGAGACGGTCGATTTGAAATACAAGGAATATATAGACGCGTTGATATCCTATGACAAACGCGCCGATGAGGTGCTGCTGTCAAGTGTTGGACTTGACTCCTCCATATCCAGTGTCAGCAAGGACGGTGTAATATCCAAATCTGGAGCCGACGCGTACTACAACTATCTGATATACATCATGTCACTGACCTCGGAAGACGAAATCTGCTCCGAACCGTTCAATATGGCCATACAGATAAACTTTCCCCATTTGTACAATCAGGGATACCGTCTTGGATTCTATCGCGAAGTTCCGGCACGCCAGGAAGATGTTTCACCTCAAAACAGACTAAATCAGCAGCAGTCATGAGAATATTGGAAGAACTGTTTACCACCATTTCAGAGTTTCGGAAGTATGCTCCGTATGCGGAGAGCAATGTCACTTTCGACCAGCTCAATTCGTCTGCCATTTCTGCGAAAAAGCAAATGGTTATCATCCTTACCAAAGATGTCTACACCGATCTGACGGCAGATGAGGGCGAACTAAAGGAGGCCCTGCGTCTTGCGATGGCTAATCTTACCATGGCCAAACAGCTTATTTTTGATGTTGTATCCAAGCGTAAGGATGATGTCGATATATACAAGCATGAGCAGGAAAGCATGCGAAGGTCGTATATCGAGAACTATTATAATGCCATGGATACTGTTATCCAGCTACTTGACAGCAGTGACACTGTGCCCTCTTGGAAAGAAACGAGATATAAGAAGATGCTTGATAGGCTTAAAATTAAAAGTACGGAGGAATTCGACATGCTGTATACGATAGACATGTCCTATCTGTTCTTTTTCCGGATAATACCGATTCAGAGCGAAGCATTGGACGATGGGATATCGGCATATTTTGAGCGTGCGGAGAAAAAGGAGGAGGTGCTGCGTCTGCTCAAAAGATGCCTTGCCAAACAGACTATAGCTATTGCCCTGCGGCGATTTGACATTATAGAGTTTCCACCGACAATAAGAAGTCTGTTCGATGAGTCCAAGGCAAGCAGGTCGGGGAAGGATGAGCAAACCCGCATGCTTGAGCTGTCCGCTTCCCTGCTTGAAGATGTGAAACGGGAACTGGCCAATATAGACCTGCTCTTATCCACGGATGTTTCCGGTTCCGTAGATACGAACACATCCTTTAACCGTCCGGACGACATAATAATGCTCATGCCATGCTGACAATAGATTTTATAGCAAAAGGGATGCAATACAGCATCCCCAATTCCTGGGATGGATTGACTCCTTATCACTTCCAGGCGCTCATGCGTGATATACATAAGTTTGCGGAGGGAAAAATATCCGTCGGCATGGTCCGTGCGAATTATGTTTGCCGGATTATGGGATGGAATCTTCAAAAGATAAGGAATACGGATGGATGGGCAAATGTGGTCTGGCTTGCAGAGCAGGTGACATTTCCGTTCACAATTGTCTATCCGGATAATGATGCGGCGCTCCAGGAACTGGATTCTGAAACATACAGACTCTGTAAGAAGATACCACCGAACCGGCTGCATGGAATAACCATATCCAGATACCTGGAAAGACTGGACTACAAGTATGCAGTGGACTCTTGCTTCTGCAAACAATTGGTTCCGGCGATACATCTTGAGGATGAGACTTTTTTTGCCTATAATATAGAAACCATGTTCAACCGTCTTACTTGCTCGCTTACGGCACTCCAGTTCATTGAGGCGCGTGGTCTCCTTGGCTGTCCGAAAGAGCAGCTTCCGTTATTGGCCGCTATCCTTTATTATCCGGACCGGTATTCATCTGCCGGAGCGCATAAGTTGGCACAGAAGTTCACTGGGCTGCCGATGGATGAGCTTATTTCCGTAGCCTTCAATTTTCAGGCCTTCATCAATTATATGTTTACCAAAACTGAATTCAAGTTGCTTACAGAACTTGAGGAGACCAAAGTTTCTGCCATTTCCACGGGTGCACTTGAGTCTCTGTACAACTTGAGTTCAGACGGGTTTGGGGATATTGAAACCGTTGAACACATGAATGTCATCCAGTATTTGACCATTCTCCGAAAGAAACTTATTGATACGGTGCGCAGCCTGCATGCGGCCAAGATGGATAAAGTGGATATTGCCAGAGAAACCAGACTTCCCATTCACATAATAAATGAAATCCTATGATACTCGACCTGCTTAAATATTTTGCCCGTTTTCCCCAAAAGGAAGGGGTTATTTCCATGTTTGCCAATGGTTCAAGTGATTTTGTTCAATATGCGGAACTGATTGGATATGTCAGGAATCTCCCGGAACCCGTCATGCCTGGACTTGAGAACCTTGTTTTCGGGCAGTCATACGAGTACGTGAAGAGGCGCGTCGATAATATTACCGGTAACTATCTGTTCGTGGATTTCGGAGAATTCACATCAAGTCGTGACACACACAACTCCATTCTTGACAGCCAGAAACTTGCCGCCACCATAGCCATGAAAGTTTCGGATTCCGCAGACATGGTTGAGACGGCCATTGCTTCGGAAATAACATTGTCTCTCCTTGCGGAACTCAGAAAAAGGCTTATCCTCGATTCACGGTCTGAGGATTTGCCATGGCTTGATAAGATATCGGCGGGTCATGATATCATCCCTTTTGTCTCGTCCGAGTTCAAGTCCATAGGCTGGACTCTCATGTTCAGTTCTACCGCGACCGATTTGTTCAATGTTAAACCTTCCCTTAATGAGTAGCTGATACTGTTGTGCCAATCATTAAATAATTCAGAAACTTTTTGTTCATGTTGTTTATTTCCATCCTGGTCGTGGGCTGTCGAAGTTCGCGACCAGGAGCTACTCATGAGGCCCTTTTCTCCTGTCTCTATCGCAAAAAATAATCATTTTTTTGCTCACGCTAAACAAAGCTAAGGTGCTGATAATAAGCAATATATTACTACGATGTGTGGGTTAATAGTGTTACCTTAGCAGTACGAAAAATAAAGGATAAAACATTATGAACGAACGAGTTACAAACATTCTTAACCAGAACATAACGAAGACAGCGAAGATACAGCAGCTCCTTCTTTTAGGTTTAACCCGCCGTCAGGTGGCTGATTTGGTAACAAACGGAAATTACGGTTTCGTGCAGAACGTGTATAAGAAAATGCTGGAAGCCGGAAGATTCGGCCAGCAACCGGCCATCGCAGCCTGCCCCGAATTGGACTATACTTTCAACAGACGTTTCGGCATCGAGATAGAGGCATATAACTGCGAAAAGGGAGTTCTTGCCCGTGAACTTCGTGAGGCCGGAATTGCTGTTGCAGTGGAAGGTTACAACCATAACACCCGCGACCATTGGAAGCTCGTTACAGACAGCAGCCTTAGGGGGAACGATACTTTCGAGCTGGTAAGCCCGATACTGGAAGGGGAAGCCGGACTGCAGGAACTTCAGAAAGTATGCTGGGTGCTCGATTATTGCAATGTGAAGGTGAACGACAGCTGCGGCCTTCATATACACATGGACGCTGCAGACTTTACCATTGAAACCTGGCGCAACCTTGCAATGACCTACCGCAGCCTCGAACCAGTAATCGACTCCTTTATGCCGGGTACCCGCCGGAACAACAGATATTGCAAATGCCTTGCCGGAATTTCGGAACGCAGCATAACGGAGGCACAGAACATCATGCAGCTACGTTCAGCCTTCGGGAACGACCGCTACCACAAATTGAACCTTGAGGCTTACGCACGCCACCGCACAGTTGAATTTCGCCAGCATTCGGGTACCACCAATTTCACAAAGATGGAAAATTGGATACGGTTTGCCGCCAACATGATTACCTTTGCAAAACACGGCATGGTGAATTCGGGATGCTCGCTTTCAAATATCCCTTTTTTGACAGCCGACCAAAAAGTATTTTTCAAATTGAGAACCAAAAAATTAGCATAATATGATGACAACTTACACTTTGCAGGATGGCGGTATAATTGCCGCCTCCTGCCCGGCAGACTTTGTAACCAAACTTCGTGAAAGTAGCCGTTTCGACAGTGAATGTACTGACCAGGAGTATATGTACCATTTCGCCGACCGTTTCCATGACCAGACGGGACATGTAGTCCGGGCTGATACCCCGGAGCATTTTTTGGAGGATTTGCTTTCCAACGGGTATATAAGCAGTAACCATAATGTTAAATAATTCCCAAAAAGGGAAGATTTTAAAGAAAAAACTTCTCTGTTTGGGAATTTATATCTACCTTTGTAACAAATAAAAGAAACATGAATATAACGGGCTCTGAAAAATTAGAAAAGTTCTGTAGAAAGCATAACGATGCGCAATCTGCTTTGGAAAAATGGGTGGACGAAGTAACAAAGGCATCCTGGAAAAACCATAATGATTTGAAAAAAGACTATTTGTCTGCAGATTATGTAGGAAATAACCGTTATGTATTCAATATCAGAGGCAACAAATACCGTCTCATCGTTTTAGTCGTATTTTTTGCCGGTAATGTTGACATCCGTTTTGTCGGCACTCATGCTGATTATGACTCTATTGATGAGAAAAAAATAAAAACTATATAGGAGGTACGTGTTATGAAAATAAAGACTGAAAAAGAATTCCGTGCTTATCAAGCGGAAATGGAAGCCATTACCGCTAAAGGTACAGACTTGGGAGATATGGAATTGCTGAGTGAAGAAGAAAAGGAAAGATATATCGTGCTTTCTCAAGCTATCAGTGAATGGGAAGCTGCATATCATCCTCTGCCTGGGAGGGTATCGACCTTGATTACTGATGCCATCCGTAAAAAGATGGAGACAGAAAATATAAAGCAGAAAGAGACAGCCAAGCGTCTCGGTATCTCTGAGTCAAGGGTCAGCGATATACTCAATGGTCGTCGTCCTCTTAATCTCAATATTGTAAAGCGGTTACGGGACAATTTCGGTATTCCAGCAGATTTTATCTTAGACAATATTTGAGTTGGCATTTCCTATCATAAATAAAGGCTTCCTGTTAATGGAGGCCTTTTTCATTGAACAAAAATGCATTTTCTGCACATGAAAATTTTAACATGTGCAGAAATGGGGTATATTTGCACTTATAGGAAGCCTATCATGATGATGATTGGAAGCCCTGCTGATAGATTCTTTCAGCAAATTAAAATCCGTACATACTTTATTGATTTTATTTTCCAACTGAGTTAATTTGTACTGGTCTTGCATAACTTCTTTCTTGTATTCCCAAAATAACCTTTTTCTTTTGCCATTCCAAAAACTTTTGCCATATTTGCTATCGACCAATATCAACCAACTAATTCAATTCCTCATATCGTGTAATCCGTATTCAATCGGGTTCCGGGTGGTTCCGGTGGTCGCACGATATGAGGAATTGATTTTTTAGGTAATTACATATACTATGGGAGTTGTTATCATTATTATCATAGCTACAATTTTTATTACTGTAAAAGTTGTATTTACGAATACGGCATATTCTGAAAGTATAAAGAATGAAGAAAATACTTCTCTACAAAAGATGCAACAACTTCTTGATTCATTGGCTAAATTGCCCAAAGATAGTATTTCTGGAAAAGGGAAATATCTCATTCTTGACACTGAAACTACCGGACTACCTCATAGGAGGAATGCTCTACCAGAAGATTTCAAGAATTGGCCATATATTGTGGAAATTGCATGGTTTTTAATAGATGAAGATGGATTAATGGTAGATGGGTGTCATTATATAATTAAACAAAACATATCAATTCCTGAGTCAGCGACTAAAATACACCATATAACAACACAAGATATGCTTTCAAAAGGAGAGAGTCCGCAAGAAGTATATAATTCATTTGTTGAGTCTGCAAAGCAAGCTGAGTGGGTTATTGCTCATAATTTAGAATTTGATTTACCAATAATTGATTGTGAACTTCTTCGAAATGGATTTGAAAAAATTCTTTTCTCAAAAAAGAAATTTTGTACAATGGAAGCAGGACGTAAATTTTGTATGGTTTTTGATCGTGCAGGCAAAATTAAAAAGCCTAAATTATCAGAGCTTTTTGGACAACTATATTTCGATAATCCCCACTTAACCTTTGAGGGAACTCATAATGCTTTAGCTGATACCAATATGTTATATCGCTGTTTCATGAAAATGAAGCAACTCCATCCTAATATTTTAGATGAAGTAACAATTCAAGAATATGAGCCTAAATCGTTCCGATATCAACAACAAGAAAAGACATTGGTAATAGGCGGTTCTATAGATATTCCCATGATACAAGATAAAGAACTTTTCCTATATTTTGGAAAGGATGGATTCAGACAATCCCAAGTTTTAGTTACTGGAGTAGCAAAAGAAGAAAAAGATGATTGCTGGAATATGATTACTCAGCTAAATGGGAAAGTAGTAAAAAGTGTTACAAAAAATTTAGCTATTGTTGTGTTAGGTCCAATTCCTGGATGGAAAAAAGTGGCAGATATTAAAGCAAAAATTCAATCTGGGGAGAGAATCATAGGAATAACAGATGTGCAACTGCAAATATTATATGAACGATTAAAATGATTTGATTTTATTTTTTGTTATTCCAAAAACTTTCACCATATTTGCAATGCCAAATCAGACGATAGTAATCTATCCCGTTGCGTCCGGTAGACGCTCAATACGAAATTGGGCTTTTTTTATGTCCATCGATTTGCTTAAACATTAAGTATTTAGCAAATTCATATACGAAACTTACGGCTGTCTTTTCCATTTCTTGGACCTTCGGGAACACGAATCGTTTGGTTTGGCGACTTTAACGGGAAAATGACAGCCGTTCGTATGTATGTCGAGAACTTGTCATTAAAGCCAAACCAAACGATTCGTATATGAAAAATCAAATTCCCGGCACTCTCAACGTGCCTGCTTCCGGTATTCCTACCGTGGGTGAATCCGTTAACGCTCTTACCGAGCAAGTCAATAACCTCCAGCGCCGTTACTACCGTGCTTTGGCTCCCGACTGCGAACTCCGTAGTTCCTCTGACCGTTGGTACTTTGCGTCCATTGCGTGCTTCTGTGCCACACTTATCTTTCCACCATTCTTGTTGGTTGCAGCTTTTTGTGTTATCAAGGCTAAGAAAGGAGGTACAAAATGAAGAATTCAATATTCAAGATATTAAAGTATAGCTATTACGCTGAAGGAAAAAGGACCTTGGAACAATACGAAATCAGTATGGGAGGAAGTGATTCTTTTATGTGCGTCAGAGAAGAACTCATAGACCTTCAAAAACAAATAGCATTAGCCCTAAACGACCGGAAGGAGGAACAACATGAAAAATAAAGAGCCAGAACAGAAAATTACCGATATCAGTATCCATATAGCATCTTTGTCTGCATCGTTCAAACCTGCCCCGGATGCACGCCATGCTACCCATTGGTTCACTACGGATGAAGTCTACGACGCCATTCGCCGCATTGATCCTGGAGCGCAGATTAGTAAGGAGCAGGTTCATCAAGCCATGCTTGATGCCGGTTATAAATACCAGAACCGTCCTGGTTCATCAGGGCTGGACTTCCGGTGGATGCTCCAAGCGAAAAACTAAATACTACTGTCATATAGGGGGTAATTGTTCGTGATGAATAGTTACCCCTTCGTTTTTATGTCCTTTTCGTATCGCCTCCCCTATTCTATCTTCGCTGGAAATAACAGTGAATATGATTACAGACCAGCTTGTCAGAGAACGTTTTGTCCATGATATAATGTCTCAAGGCATCAACCTTATTTATGAGACACAAGAAAAAGTTGTGCGTACATATCTCAACTCACGGTCCGGTGACCTGGTGGCACATCTTCAGAAACGTCCGTTCACTGCCCAGGAATCAGATACGAAACAAGCCTACTATCTGCGTATATTCCCGTACCTCCGCTTCCTTGACATCCATTACCGTCGTGGAGCCAATGACCGTATTTCCCGTCATATTCGCCGTAATCTTGCTCTTTATAATCGGGTGGTCTGGGGAGTGCTGTATCATGAGACATTCCCGGAAATAAAGTATGGTTTCACGGAAGAAGTTCGTACCAATATTCGCAAGGAACTGGAGCAAGCCCTTCAATACGAAAACTCAAAATGGTAACATTATGGCGAAAAAGCATTTATCCGAAGACGAAATCAAACTCATAATCTCAGGTGACAGTTCCATGCTTCAGGAAGAGCTGCATACACTGACCAAGGAAACCAAGGCTTTGAAAAAAGAAGAAGCCGAACGCCGCAAGGCTATGGTGGAACTCGAAGCCCAAGGCAAAAAGAACACGAAAGACTATCAGAACCTTGCGAAAGAGTGCAAAGACTATACTGCCAAAATTTCCAAAAACAATGAGAAAATAAGTCTGCTGACCCGTAACTTGAAAGTCAACGATCTCACCATGAGACAGCTCAAGAAAGAAGCTAAGGAGCTTTCTGCTGCTTTGGATGATATGACTGAATCTGCGAATCCGGAAGAATATGCCAAACTCAATACCCGCCTCAGAGAAGTCCGTGCCCGCATGAACGAGTTGCGCAATGCAGGTAACAACATGAACAATGAGTTCGGCAACAGCGTGAATTGGATGTCCAAGTTAAAAGTGGCAGCTAAGGCTTTCATTGCCGTTAAGGTTGTCGGATGGCTTAAGGATGCCCATAACCAGGCATACGAGACACGCAAGGAATTCGCCAAATACGAGGCGGTACTTCGAAATACTTTTCAGTCACAGAAAAAGGCCAACAATGCCATGAAAATGCTTCAGCAATTGGCTGCAGACACCCCATCGTCCTTGCAGGAATGGACTGAAGCATATATCAAGCTGGTTAACCGTGGAGTCAAGCCTACCAGCCAGGAGCTTGTCAATATGGGAGACCTTGCCGCTTCCCAAGGGAAATCTGTCGACCAACTCATTGAAGCTATACTTGATGCGATGACCGGAGAGAATGAACGTCTGAAGGAGTTCGGTATTAAGGCTTCCAAATCCGGGGAGACAACAAAGTTTTCTTTCCGGGGAGTGACTACCGAAGTGCGTAATTCTGAGGATGCTATCAAGGATTATCTTCTTTCTCTCGGTCGTGTCGACGGTATTGCTGGTTCCATGGCCGTGCAAATGCAGGAACTTGAAGGAATCCAGTCTAACCTTGGAGACACAATGGATGCCTTTTTCAATAAAGTGGGGAAAAAGCTGGAGCCGTTTTGGAAATCCATGTTGAAGTATGCCAATGGATTCTTCACTAAGCTTGGGGAAATGTTCACCACTTATACGGAAACTTACGAGAACCATTTCGACAAGATGGTGCAGCTTGAGAGCGCATTGCCGAGACTGTTGAACCGATACGAGGAACTGACCGGAAAGTCCTCCCGTTCCGCTGAGGAACAGAAAGAGTTGGCCAGTGTCATAGCCCAGATAAGGAACATGGTACCCGGCGCAGCGACAGCATTCGACCAGTACGGGAATGCCATCGAAATTTCAGGCGAAAAGGTGGAGGAGTTCCTTAAGAAACAAAGAGCACTGCTAAAGTTTGAGAATCAGAAAGCCATCCGGGAAACAACAGAGCAATTGGAAGAATACCGCCAGGCATATAAAAATCTGTTGGAACAGCAGGAACAAGGTGGAAGGACTGTTTTCCAGAGCAACGGTATGTTTGCCGCACCGACAGCATACATCAATACGGAAGCTCTTCCACAAATAGAGCAGGATATTAAAAAGTATGGTGACCTCATTCTGGGTGCTGAAGAGAAATTGAAACAACTGAATGGCCAGACTATTGAAGAAACCGTCAATAACCAGCAGAAGCTTGCAGAAGCACGCCAGAACTTCAACAAGATGGAAAAGGTTCAGTTGCAAGCCTGGATAAAGAACAACAAGGACGCAGCCGGCGAGTACGTGGAAATAGCCCAGGAAATATACAACAAACGTTTCCCGGCAGAGGACTCTGACGCGACCAGGAAGAAGGCTGAAAAGGCTGCCAAAGAAGCAAAGTCGGCTGCAGAAAAAGAGCAAAAAGCAAAAGTCTCTACGGAGCAGGAAGCCGCCAAGTCTCTTGAAGCATTAAGGGAGGAAGAACTGCAATCCCAACAGAAATGGTATAATGATTCGTTTGCCGATCTTTCAGCTTTTCTGGCATCAGGAAAAATGAGTAAGGAACGACATGAAATGCTGGTACTCGAACTTGAAAAATCGTATGCGGAAAATAGGCTCATCATAGAACAGTCTTATTATGAGGACGCCATATCCATGGCCATTTCCAATGCAGAAACCAAAGAAAATCTCGTCCGGAAGTCCAATCAACGTGTCATTGATGCGGAGAAGGCGGCGAATGTCAAGCGTGCTTCACTGCAGGAAAAGCTGAATACACTTGTCAAGGACTTCAAATCAGAGTTCAAGGTTACTACAGTTGATGAAGACTATGCCGCGCAACTTAAGGCTCTTGAGGCATCCTACCAGGCGCGTAAGGAAATAGCCGAGAAAAACAATCTTGATACGACAGAATTGGACAGTGCCTACCTTAGAGCTGAAGAGCAACTTGAATCCGAACACCAACAACGCATCCAGTCCATCCGCGACCAGTATGGCTTGTCTACACAGCAGGAACGGTTCAATGCGGAACTGGAACAGCTCAGGCTCGCACGTGAACAGCAATTGCTGACTGAGGAACAATATGAACAAGCTGTCCAGAATCTCAAACGGGACAGTTACAAAAAGCAGTTCGACTATTATTCCAGTCTGTTTTCCGGTGCCGTTCAAGCCCTGCAGCAAGCGGAAATGGACCAGGTTGACGCAAAATATGATGCGGAAATTGAGGCGGCCCAAGGTAATACTGAGGAAGTGGAACGCTTGGAGAACGAAAAGGCCCAGAAAAAGCTTGATATACAGAAAAAATATGCGGACGTGAATTTTGCAATCAAGGCATCGCAAATCATCGCAGATACAGCTGTGTCAATTATGAAAGCATATGCAGATTTGGGACCGATCGCGGGTTCCATTGCAGCAGCCCTTATGGGTGTGACCGGAGCCGCACAATTGGCCAGTGCCAAAGCTGAACGGGATAAAATCAAAAATATGACTCTTTCCGGCAGTAATTCCGGCAGTTCCGGTACCGGTGCTCGTATTGCCACCGGCCGTCAGTCTGGAGGTAAGATTGATGTCCGGCGTGCCCAGGATGGGAAACTCTTTCCTGATGCGGATTATGACCCGGATGCACGGGGATTCATAGACCGTCCTACTGTCATTGTAGGTGAAGGCCCTTCCGGGCAATCCAAGGAATGGGTGGCCAGCAATGCTGCAGTAAGCAATCCCACCGTTGCACCAATCCTGGATATACTGGATAAATCCCAGCAGGCCGGTACCATCCGTACGCTTGACCTAAACCAAGCAATCCGAGCACGAATGGCCGGATATTCATCCGGCGGGTCCATAGATGCCCCGAAGTCTACGGATCCGGTACCGCCAAGCACACCAGGGAACTCACTGCCTCCAAGACTTATGGAACGCCTTGCCAACGCCATTATCCGTATCGATGAAGAGGGTATCCCGGCATCCGTCGCTCTATCTGAACTTGAACGCAAGCAGGAATTGCGGAACCGCTCACGCAACATAGCAAAAAAATAGTATCATATTATGAAAATAGTACATATCCCCACCGGTGAGGCTTACCAGCTTTCTCCCGACACATGCCTTGAAGTGGAACGGACGAATCTCTTCTTCAATGAGTACGGTGAGCAGACACTGCCGGTCACATTACCGGACACACCTCTGAACCGTCGTCTGACGGGGAATCCCGAACAGCTGGCTAACCTTGAGCGCCCGTCTACCGATATCGAATGTACCATTACCGACGGGGAATACTTCTGCACCTGCCGCCAGGCCGTATTGGGAGCCCGTCGGAACGAAGGTATCACAACCACCTTCTACATGAATGAGGGAAGTTTCCTGAGCCGCCTCCAGCGTACCCCTTTAACTGATGTGTTCGGTTCGGAAACGGTCCCCGGAGTACAGACTGTCGAGCAGGGTATTGCCTGGTGCTGGAGCTTGCGGACAAACACGGACCCGAACTTTTCCATTTTCCCCGCTATCGTGGAGATGGACGGTGAACGACGGGTACTCAATGCGATGGCAGAAATGGAGGCTGACGGTACGCCGTTGAACAATGGGCGTACCGTGAACGGACTGTACAATGCCTGGCCACGTACAGAGCAAGTGGACGGGCGCACCATCAGCCTTACCCCCGGCTACTACATCACTCCCTTTATCCGATGCACATACGTTTTACGCCGTGTTTTTGCATATTTTGGATATGAACTGCTGGAGGGTTTCTTTGATAAGACTCCCCCATTCAACGGGATGGTATTTATCAACACCACCATGGACACTCTGGTCAACGGGGATATTCTTCTGGCGCACCTGGTGCCCGACTGCCTCTGTTCGGACCTTATAGACCTTTTCCGCAAGAAGTTCTGCTGTGAGTTTATACCCGATGAAGCCGCGCGGACCGTAGCTGTCCGTTTCTTCAATGAATTGCTGGATGAAAAGCCGCAGGTTGACCTTACATCCTTTATGGACGGACACCCGTCTGTCGAGTATGCCACAAGACGCCAACTGAAGCTCTCTTCAGCCACTTCACTGACTGACTGTAGCTCTTTCGACAGTCTGAAGGAATTGAAGGAAAAGTATCCCACCGCCTATTGTAATGCGAGTAACGGTTGTTACTATCGGGATGGACATGCTGTGGGAGATTATTCCGAACTGTTAAGCGAGGGGAATATCCCTTATTTTGCAGATGATGGACTGGAAGAATATGAGGTTACTGTACCTGATTGCCAGCCTTGTCCTGCCACGGCAATCTTCCATACTGAATACGGTACTGACCGTAATGGCAATACCTATACAGCCTTTACCCTGGAAAGGAGTGCTCTGTATACCGGAGAAGCAAGGGCACTCAACAGCACCATCGTCATCAGCAATGGTTCCATTGAAGAGGAGGAAAGTGGAGAAGGAGCTACCGAAGGGAACAAGACTGACCGGCACGACCAGAAGCCGGTGCTGGCATTCGTGCAACCCGGTACGGGACCAATGAAAGACGTGTCTGTCGGCACTGTCACCGTGAAGGATTCCTATTCTTTATTGTACAATGCACCCGGTGGAATATACGAAGTTTTTTGGCGGCAGTTCGACCTGCTGCTTCGTCATTCATTGAACAACGTAAGTGCCCGGTTCCTTCTGCCCTCTACCCTGAAGAGTACGCTCCGTGTACATAGCCCCGTACTGTTTGAAGGAGTGAAGTGTTTCCCAAACAAGATCGGTTTTACTCTTGGAGGTGGAAACCGTCCTGCTGAATGTACCCTTCTTACTACCAATCTTCAACGTCCGGCTTGCCTGCCGCCAATAATAGATACGGACCGTCCGGAATATTATTGGGAACAGATTGGGACTTCCAGTCCGGTGGATGAGGAGCATTGGAAAGCCGCCGGTTTCACTCCACAGACAACCGTGAAATGTCCCAGCATTTTTCCTCCGGCACCAACGGCCTCACAAGTGGTGCAAGGAGGTACATGGCACGAGCGTGAAGTTTGGTACAGTTACTACCGTTCAGGACGTGTGGACGGAACTGGCGGTCAATGGTTCTACCGGCATGCGTTCTTTGCCCTGAAGCCATGCAGGTAAGGGAAAGGCTGTCCTTTCATACCGGTCATGTGTGGCATAAATTTGCGTATAAAATCAAAAGTAGAAATCAAGCATGTCTATCCAGCAACAACCAGATGTACTTTCGCTCTCGATGAACTTAAAACCGATCATCGTACAGTCTACAGCTGAGACCGTAACCTTCACTCTGAAGAAAAACGGTGAAGTGCTACTTTCACAAAGCTACCAGACGGATAAGAACGGCCAAGTGCAGATAGATCTACGTCAGATGGTGCATGAATCACTGCAAACTATTATTTCAGATGTTGGCATTGTTTATACGCAGGCAGATCTTGTTGCCGATTTTTCTGCTCTAATTGACATGGACACCGTCAATTTCCGGGTAGTGCGTGGTGGAGTGGATCGCCTGGCAGACTCAGCCACAAATTTTCTGACACAGAATTTTCTTACCTGGCAACCGAATGTTAAACCGGTTACGTATTATTCTCCGGAGTTCCTGACTTACTATGCTGTGGTTGCTGGCACAGTCAGACTTCGCGCTTACTTTACGGACGAGTCTGGAGCTGTTAAATCTCAGACAGATTATACTGTTACAGAGTTGATGCCAGGTATAGCTTATACCATGCCTTTACAATACTCTGTCGTTGCGGGATGGCTGGGGCATAAATTACCTGCATATTATGATGTATGGGTCGAGAACACCTCCGGCCAGCGTCTTACATATATACAACGTTACTATGCTGAGGATATGCGCTCCGAGCAGGAACAATGGGTACTGTTCGAGAATTCGCTGGGCGGCATAGATACCTTTCGGGCTTACGGTGTTACTACTCTTAATGGGGAGCACACTCATAATATAGCGGAAACTGATGAATGTTTCCAAGAGTATCGTGTGGATACCGAAAGGAAATTTCAAAAGAATACCGGATACTTAAATGATAATGAACGCAAATGGTTACTTGACTTTTTTCCATCCCAGAACAAATACCTATATGCAGGTAATTATTTGCGGCAGATAGTCGTAATGGAAAGTAATGTCAGCTTTACGGATCGTGACATACCGAGTAATTATACATTCACATTTAAGTATGCGGATGCCCGTCCTCTACTAAATCTTCCCAGAACTGATCTTCCGGCAGATATTCTTAACATCACTGTTCCCGAAGTCGGTTCTTTTACGGTGCCCCCTCGGCTTGCTGAATTTTCCCGCTTACCACTTTCCGAGGGGGCCTTATTTCCCATACAAAATCCATATTCAGAGGAATGGTCCACTACTAATGTAGCTGCAATTGGGTATTACCTCGCAGACTTTTTATCTCGCATCTTTGGTTCTGGCGGCGGTGTCGGTCATAAACACCGTAACTATGATTTGCTTGAATTGCTTTCATATATTGAAGGTTATCTGCTGGTAAATGGCCAAAAGATAAAGGCTGGCTATGCGGATAAAGCTGGTTCTGTTGAGGGAATGGAGGATATTTTTCTTCGCAAAGACCAGGCTGACGGCACTCCCTTCCCCATGACCTTCGGTGATTGGGTTAAGTTCGGCGAATTCATCACTGGTATTTCCGGAGGTTGCATCGATAAGAATGGTATCCTGGAGATGGAGGAAGGCATTTTCCGCAAACGTGTGTTTTTCCCGGAAGTAGCCTATAACCGTGTGACTTTTTTCAAGGGACGTATGTGTGCCTCTCCCGGAGGTGGGTGTACGGTCAAGGAATGGACGGACAACGGTGACGGCAGCTATACGATTACACCCGATTTGACGGATGCTGACGGTCTGAGCCAGTTTGTTGATGATATACTTACTACTTACTTCGTCACCAAGTCACCTGAAGGCAAGCTGCAGGGGTTCGAAGAGATGAAGTTCCGGGTGACTTCTGCCGATTATACTGCCAAGACATTCGTCATGACGCCGAAACCGTCTACCGACTGGAAGCCTGGGGATGCGATGGTACTCGCCCAGACGGGTAACTTCACTGACCCCGAACGGCAGACGTACATCCTGATTGATACGGTTAACGGCAACAACTGCATTACTTTCTTTGACCATGCCAACACTTGGGATGTCGAGCCGGCACAAGAAATGTCGTGGATTGGCAAGAAGAAAGGCAGAACAGTACATGGTATTCCGGCTGACAACTACTCGGCTGTTTTTCGTCATGTTATCATGTCCGGCAAGATATTCCAGGTGGATGACATCACCGGCGAGGCTTTCCGGGTACCGTTGTTCAAAGGGGCTTGGAAAAAGGATGAGAAGTATGCCTATTATGATGAGGTGACGCATAACGGCAGCTCCTGGATATGTGTCAATGAGAAAGGTTCGACTACAGAACCGTCAGACGGCAATGCCGACTGGTTGAAATATGCGGCCAAGGGAGAAAGCGGCAAGGGTATCAAGTCTACCGATGTGGAATACGCGATATCTGCGTCAAATGTCATTGCTCCGGTGGACGGTTGGCAGACGACCTCCCCAGAATGGGAAGCCGGCAAGTATATCTGGTCCAGGACAAAGATAGTCTATTCTGATGGCGAAGTCAAGTACACCCAGGCGGCTTGTATCAGTGGCGGGAAGGGAGCCGACGGCAAGGGCATCAAGTCCATTACCGAGGAATACTACCTATCCTCTTCATCGGCCACCACAACCGGAGGCAAGTGGCAGACAGACTCTCCTGAATGGAAAAACGGCTGGTATATCTGGACCCGGACAAAGATAGTATTTACCGATGGTACTTCCACCACAACGAACGCCATCTGTGTGACTGGCAGCAAGGGTGCAGACGGTACAAGCTTTACCAACTGCGGTGACTGGCAGACCGACAAGCATATACCTTATATGGGTATTACCAAGATGGCTGGGCGTGTGTTTCTCTGTATTGCTCCTGGTGGTACTTCGAATCCTCCGATGTGGACCCAGAAAACTCATGACGGAAGACGCATCCTGCAGACGCAGAACGGCGGCAAGAACTACGGCTATATCATTACCGGAGACCTTAATACCGCTGAGTATGAGCTGCTGGTGGAGAACGGCCAGGACGGGCGTGACGGAAAAGACTATGAGTGGATATTCCGCCATACGACAGAGAATGTGGCACCTCCCACGCCAGCCACATCACAGACTGATGACTATGTGCCGTCCGGCTGGCATGATGACGCTATAGGTGTCAGCGAGAGCCTGCCATACGAGTGGGCTTGCTGCCGGACGAAGAAGGACGGTGTATGGAGTGCGTTTTCACCGGCAGCCATCTGGGCCAAGTGGGGCTTTGATGGTGAGTCGGCCATTGTAGCCGATTTCGACAACGAGATGGAAAGCATTGCCTTGACATACGAAGGAAAGACTGTTTCGCAGTCCGTGCTCAATACAACCGTTGGTATGTGGTATGGTACGAAGAAGCTACAGCTCAAGTCCATCTCATGCGTGACGCCCTCCGGTGTGACGGAGAGTTATAATATCAATACCGGTGTGATAGCGTTTACTGTGGCTGCCGGCATTTCAATGCCTGCACGCTCAGAGGTCAGAATAACCGTTACGGCTACCGTGCAAGATACGGATATAAGCCGCGAGCTGGTGTTCACCATTGCCGGGGTGCGTGCCGGTAATCCGGGTACTGATGCTGTACTGTATAGGCTGGTGCCTTCCGTCTCATCGGTAAGCAAACGGAAAGATGGCACTTACAGCGTGGCAAGCGTGTCATGTACACGCACCAAGTCTGTAGGCGGCAGTACTGCTGTTACGACGGATGGCGTACTGAAATACAGTAAGGACGGCGGTTCGGAGGTCGAGATACAGAACGGCACGGCCATTTCCCCGAAGAACTTCACAACGCAGTTACAATTTGTCTTTTATGTCAATGGGCAGGTCGTGGACCGGGAAACTGTTCCGATGGTCGTGGACGGCAATGACGGTGGCAAGGGTGATGACGGCGAGTCTGTCAAGGCCGGCGGTGAGTGGAGAACCGCTAATACTCCATACAAAAAGCTCACCATCTGCACGATGGGGAGTCGCTCCTGGCTCTCCAAGGTTGAGACGTCGAATCCACCTCTGTGGACCCAGAAAACTCATGACGGGAGGCGAATCACTCAGACCCAGAACGGTGGAAAGAGCTACGGCTATATCATTACGGAAGAAGTGAACACGGCCGAATGGGAGCAGCTGACCCAGGATGGCGGCATGGTCTATCTCATCAGTACATGCAGCAATATCCGGGTGAGCAGTGTCGGGTCTTTGGTGCCTTCAGCTTTCCGGGTGTATGCCAAGCGGACGCTCGGCAGCGCCACATTGACCTATCCGGACGGCTATCTGGCCGCACGGGGGTACAGCAATGGAATATGGAGTTCCATCGCCGGGCCGTCGAGGGCTTCCGAGATTACGGTCAACGCTTCTGCGGGATATTCAACGTTCTCAGTCCGCTGTTATCAGAGCCAGGCTGACGCTTCGGCATGGAATGACAGCTTTATTGCGGAGATATCAGTGGGTGTCAGCTATGACGGATCAAGCGGACGGGACGCCAGTGAGCCACGCCCACGTGGTTTGTTTGTCAAGGGAAATACATACGTATGGAATGAAGATTACCATGACATCGTACTGGCTATATTTAACAACCGTCCCATGGCGTTCCGGGTACGGGCTTACGGTACTTCTGTCACTGTCGCACCCACCTCGATAGACGGTGATGCGAATTGGGAGGCGGCACAGCAGTATCAGTTCATGGCGACTGACATGATGCTTTCCCGGAAGATACGTGCCGATGAAATCTATACGGATGACCTGGTAGTACAGAATGTATTGGCAAGAGATAAGAATGGGAATGTTACTTGTAGCATTGATGGTGAGACTGGAGAGGTCAATGTTCAGGGGAAGATTACCGCAACGGCCGCATTCATAAAAATACATGGTTTTAGGTCCAATGAAGGTTACTTTTACCTGAACCCCAATTTTGGCTCGGATTTTGGTAATGGTCGCCCCAGTAGAATAGGACAAAGTGAATATATGCTTCCCAGTTCTGCCCAATGTGTGGGTATGAAGATATCCTTGAGCATATATAATAATGCTTCAGGAAGCACATATGGCTATGTGTCAGTTGTGACATCGGACGGATTTAATGATATGGAATTAGTCAACGGCGCATACCGTTATTGTAATAAGGCTCATATCACAGAACCTGGTTTTTATGAATTCATATCATTGGGAGGGGTTTGGATTTCAACCAATAAAAATGGCATTTCGTATTCGTATGCTGATTTGGGTGACCATGATTACGAAAATCCGGTTAATTAATAAACTAATATAAATAAGATGTATTATGAAAGTGTTTTATGAAAGCAAGTTAGCGAAATGGCTGTTGTGGCAGGGCTACAGCACCATTACTTTAGGCTGCTTCGTCTTCACCACGAAAAGCAAGGAAGAGATGAAGCAGAGCACACTTAACCATGAGGCGATTCATGTGCGCCAATGGGAGGAGTGCATGATTGCATCGGCTGTGCTGCTAACGGTAATCATGCTGTTTACCGGGTTCAGTATCTGGGTATATCTGTTATGCCCGTTGTGGTTCTACCTTCAGTATGGGTTGGAGTACGCAATATCCTACGTGTATCACCTATGCCGTAACCGGTGTTGGGTTAATGTAGGTGATAAGGCTTACGGCAATTCCGCGTTTGAAATGGAAGCAGAAGCCAACGAGAATATAGATGGTTATCTTGATGCGAGAACTCCTTTTGAGTTCTTCAAATACTACGGAAAAATTTGATTTATAATTTACAAAACGAGACTAAAAACAAAATGTTAAATCGGGCAATATTTCCATCCGGAAATTATGCCCCTTAAATGTA
>ENA-OROQ01000042-OROQ01000042.1-human-gut-metagenome-genome-assembly--contig:-NODE-42-length-200485-cov-38.162_pt1 | contig 200485 bp, 166 predicted proteins | sample MGYA00242136_ERZ509062 | MGnify/ENA primary metagenome ERZ509062 (study PRJEB26280, sample SAMEA2338735) | human gut metagenome | biome: human gut; feature: human-associated habitat; material: faeces...
GTTAGTCAATGATTTATATTTCCTTTATTTACATAATATACTCGCTTACATAACCCACATTATGTAAAAGCTTATATAATGTCGGACCGGCGAAGTTACTGGGCGGCAGGCGTTATCCCAAAAGCAAGCTGATCAAAAAATTGGAAGCGGGCAACCGGGACATTTATCGGGAGTATGTCAGTTTCTGCCACTATAAGAGAAAACTGCACGCCATGCTGCTGAAAAGAAGAAAAGCGGAATTTGCGCTATTGTATATTCCGTGACGCTAATCTATCACATAAAAACAAGGAATAATTAAACCTTCCTTGTTTTTATGTGTCAAACAAAAATATTGGCACAATATTTTCTTAATTATAAAAAAATATCAAATGGAAGAACTTGTAGAATCATTTAAGAATACTTATGATAGTGATACAGCATATGATACTGTTGCACAAGCTGGTGACATAGTTGTAGATGCACTAATTGATGATGGAGTATTAGACGGTGTCCCTATAATTAGTACATTAAAAGGATTATATAAAGCGACAAAAAACTATCAGTTTTATCGTTTAATGAAAAAAATGCATAAGTTTATTTTTGTCACCCATGGCACTACGTTGCAAGAACGTGAAAAATTCATCACAGAATATGCGGAAAAAAATAAAGAGAATGGTTGTGAGGCATTATTTGCTGTATTGGAGCGATTAGACAATATTAACAAGGTTAATATTTTAGCTAATTTAATAAAAGCTAAGATTAGATGTAATATTAGTATTGAGAATTTTATCCGTCTAACCACAATTTTAGACCGTATCCCATATTCTGATTTAAGCGAGTTATCTAAATATACCAAAGACTATTATGAAGATGGATCTACGGATATTTTGCTGAGTGCTGGTGTGTTATATGAAACAGTTTTGGACACAAATGATACGAACAAATATAGACTAAATACTTTAGGGGCTATGTTGTTAAAGTATGGACTATTAGAAGATGTTGATGTAGAAATACAATCGACTACGCATCTGAAAGACTTAGAATGGAAAGATTTATAAAACGGTGACATTTATATGGCAATATTTAATGAAAAATTTAAGAAAGCAAGACTGGATCAAAGTCCATATCTGTTTCATTTCATAAATGGACGTGACCATTCTCCATGTAATACGTTACAAAAGATTTTAGATGAAAAACAATTGATTAGCAATAAAGGATATATCTGTTTTTCCGCATCTCCGATAACAGCGATTAAGCGTTTTTTTGAGACGAAAACTAAAAGTACCGGACACCCCTTGTATTTACCATGGGGATTAGGCTTTTCAAGAGATATATTGGTCCGTGATTTTGGGGCAAGAAATGTAATCTATACAGATGGTAATGAAAATATACCTGATCATTTAATGTGGAGAACGGATATATTGAATGTGGATTTTTATGATTTTGAATATCTGCGAGAGTGGAGAATTAAAGGGAATGCATTTGATTTTTCTAAATTTCCTCAAGGAGATATTATTGTTGTTGCTCCCGATACAAACTCTTTGAATCATTTGGTCGTAAAGTTTGATATGAAATTTACGCCGTATATAAATTGTTATACAGGGGATATTGAGGAAGATTGGAGCGAAGAATTTGTAAGAGAATGGAAAGGTATTTCTGTAGATAAATTAGGAATTGATAATTTATTGGATGATTTTGCAGTATCAGGAGCCACGATTTTACAAGAAATAGGTGAAGATATGGTGGAAAAATTAATATCAGAAACGCCTTGGAATTTACTTACAAAGAAATAAAATTATCGCAGATTGGACAGCGGTTTCTTTGCTACTTTCTTTGTCCGCCATTCCTGCTCACCGAAAGAAAGTAGGGCGGCGGAAGCCGCTACCACTCAAAAACGTGTATAAAGTCCCGTCACCTGCGTGAAGATGTCCTCCAGCATATCGCAATACACACCCTCATAACTGGCTATATCCTTTGTATTGCACTCAAATGTCTTTTTGCTGAATGTCTTGCGGTAGAAACGCATATTGTAAAGGTCTAATCCTTCGTCATAGGTGATGTCAAGGCGGTTGGCGCTGGTCTTGTTTTTGGCAAGGCTCATGCGCAGTCCGTTGCCCATGTTGATGAAGTCACGGCTGCCCGTCATGGCGGCAAAACGTCTACCGCCTATCTGCTGTAAAATCGTCTGTGCTATCATAATGCTTTGTTTTTTAGTGTTGGCGGTGCGGACACCGCCAACTTGTTCACAATTCTGTTATTTCGGCAATGGATGTATATCGTTGCAACCATTCTTTCACACACTCCATATTATACTCGCTCGTTATGACTGCCGTATGGCTGTTTATCGGGGTCATGCGTGTACTTTCGTAGCCGTCTATCCATTCCTTCAGAGTTCCTGCTCCCCATGTTGGGTTGTAAAACATGCGGTCTAACATGCAAATAGGGTCACTGAATTTGACTATCAGCGTCATGTAACCTGCGCTCATCGCTTGTCCTCCTTTCCCTGCCGTTTGTTCACCCATTCATCCCGTTTGGCTCTGCACTCCTCCAATGTGGGGCAGACACATGAGAACAGTTCCCCATTGCTATGGTGGCGATAATCGTACTGCACGAGCGTACGTTTACGTCTGCCAATGCCTGATTGGAAACTCTCGTACTTTTCTGTACCTGCCGTCTGGCAGGTACTCACTCCGTTAATGGTCATTCTTGTAGTCATAATCGTTTATTTTTGAATAAATCTTGCCAAATACTTTTCTTGTACGCCGAGTGCTTCGGCATAGGCACTCAACTGGGCGGCATATCGGGTGCGGTAATAGTTTCTCTCCATTCCGTTCTTGGATAGTCCGATATGTGCCCTTATATCGTTCAAATGTCTTTTGACGATATACTTGTAATAGTGGAGTTTCCTCTTTCTGTCCATACCTTATGTATTATTAGAAGTGTACTGATAAAATTCTGTTCTTCATCACCATTTCGGGATTGCTCGTATAGCGTTAATGCAGGTAGAAATGGTGAGAGCCGAAGCCGTAAAGGAAGAACTTGTCAAGTTCGTGTTTCTCTGAAAAGTCCTTTACACTTTTTCTCAACTCCTCCTCACTTGTTGTCAATGTGAGGAGGTTTATAAACTCAAGGAACATAGTGGGGATTGCATCGTCCCACAAGCAAATCATGCTTTCAATTCTTACTTCCATTTTATTATTGTTTTAGGGTTTATATTATGCTGCTTTTCCCATTCGCTTGCGGATTAGGCTCATGTTGCTGTCCACAAGGCTGATAATACGGTCATGATATTCGGTGTTGGAGTTGCATACTCCACGACTTTGTACCACTCGGAATGTCTTTAACGATACCTCTACCGTTTCAATGCGCACTCCGTCTATGGTAGCCGAAAGGATGAGGGAGTTCTTTTTGAGGTAGTAGGAGTTGGACCACACGCAATGGTGCATTGCCGTTCCTTCCTCCGCAAACTCCACCACACTCTCCAACACACGGATGTTCAGTGTCCCGTCCGTAAAGACGATACCGAAAAACTTGCCTTTGAGTTTGCGGTATTCTTTCTCGTGTTTCTTCGCTTCCTGCCTCCGTTCCTTCAACTGCTCACGCTCCCTCTGCCTGTTGCGTTTCTGCACCAATTTGTCGTGTTCGGCTTTGAGGTCTGAGGGACAGACATACTTCGGGCTGTTCGTGTCCTTGCCGAAATGACGGAGCAAGTCTATCGTATCACGCCACATAGAGCCGTCAGAAATGGTGTAGCCGTTACGGATGCAGATTTTAACGGATGCCCAATACCTTTCCATATCGAAAGAACGGTTCAGATAGTAACGTAACATCGGGTATTGCCCTGCTTTCATCAGTGTTTCCACTCGGCTATCGGAAAGGATGGCTTTGAAAAAGTCATACGGTAAAATACCGTAACATTCACCCTTGAAGCCGTTGCGCTTCAATTCGGGAATGAAACGCTGTCGGGGATAGGTACATATCGGGTTTATGTCGTATGCCCGAAGTTCTTGACACTTGCGCACCTCCATATCGCTGCATTCATTCCATAGGTCGTAGTACATGATGGACATTCCACGCAGTCGGGCGATTGTCGTAGTCTTTCCGTTGGGGGCAATCCACCTCTGCACCACTTCAAAGATGGAATACTCGGCTGCTTGTCCTGCCTTGTACCGTGACTTGACGAAGAAGAAGCGTATCACCTGGTATTGCTTGCTGGTGGTGACAATGGAGAAATACTCGTTCTCGCTGAAAACGCTCTTTCGGGTGCGCAACGCTTCCAACTCCATGCCGCAATGGGGGCAGGCGCATCCGCAAATGGTGTCCGCAAGGTCATGGTCACTCTTCCACGAGTGACCGCACTCGGTACAGATATTCGTGCCGTCCGCCCTCTTTATCGCATAGTGGCTGAAACAATGGCGGAAAGCGTATGCCTGCTGTGTGTCTGTCAGTTTGGGCAGTCGTTTGCTCAAACGTGCGATTTCTTTCTGTATGTGTGTTTTCGGTCTCATAATCAAAAATCAAATAAGGTTGGTTGTATATTCGTTTCTTTTTTCGCTGTGGTGGTCGGCTTGTTCCGGCTTTGCAGCCTGCGCAGTTCCTCGTTTTGGTATTGGCGGAGGGCGTTCTGCCGTGCTTCCGCCTTTTCCTCTGCCGTGAGTTCAACCACATGGTTTACCGCAACGTGGCATTGCAGGGGGTTGCCCACCTCTATCTCGTTCTCGTCATAGTAGTGGACGGCTTGACCGTATATCTCACCGTCTGAAAAGCCGTTGCAGCCGCTTTTCTGCACATAGTTCAGAATGTAGGTTACACAATCGTCCATGTTCTTGGCAGGGTTGCAGTAGTTCTTGGCAAAGAGTGCATCTTCCGCTGCACGCTGCTCCAAAAACATCTGTATCGTTCTCTTGAAATGGTCTGTTCCTTTCATGTCGTCAAATTTTAGAGGGGTTGTCGTTTAAATAAAGTATGTCGCAGTCCTCCACTTCGGAGGGAAGTCCGAAAAGCGGATAGTGTGAGAAATAGGGATGCGCATTGCCTTCCTCGTCCGTGAAGGGTGAAACAATCTGCACCTGCCAATCGCTTGTCCATTGGTCTATCATATTGATTTCATCTTCTGTCAGACCTGTTGCGTCACCGTTTATGAGGTAACACAGACTCCATGTGGGTATCTTTTCCGTTGTCTTGTTCATACTGCTGTCGTTTTCAGATTGTCTGTTTCAATATCTCTCTCCAATAAGTAGGTGCTACCTCGCTGAGAAGGAAGTCTATGAAGTCTTTCCGTGTTTCCTTGTTCAGTTCGTGGTAAAGTTCACGGAAAACGGAGAAATTGCCGTTGATATATGTCTCCACCATGTACTCGAAGATGTTATCCATCTCGTAGAACTTGCACTGCTGTGCTGCCGTCTTGCCACTTCTCTTTGCCATGTCTGTAAGGATTAAAGGGTGAATAACCAAAGGATGAAGCCGAAGAAGGCGATAACGGAAAGGATAAACACGGTTACGCCAATCACCATTCGGTATACTCCGTTTACTATATCTCTGATAATGCTCCAAAGGATGCCTGCCACCCAAAGGATACCACGCACGGACAAGGTACATACCGCCAGCCCTACCAATCGTGCCATCTGTCTGAAGTTCAAAGCCATTGTTCTCATATTTTCGGTGTTTTTAAATTTTTAATGCGGATTCAAGAGCTGAGGGAGTTGAGTTTCAATCTATTTATCTGCCTCTTGTTTATCCGACATTTTTTTTAATGCGTCTTTCTGTCGCATCGGTCGTTTTCGTTTCGGGTGCTTAAAAAGGTAGGGATTAGGAAATGCAAGGTTTTTCGGGAAAAATACTACCCGAAGGGCTGGAGATTTTTGCTGAAAACAGGAGGCTTGACCTTGCATTTCCGTCCAATCCCGGAATTACCTTTGCGCCCAGAACGGAAATGACTGACTGATGCGGCTCACTGAAAGACGTAAAAATGGAGGTAAACAAAGGTGGAGACAGATTTGAGAAAATCTCCTAAAATCTGTATGAGAAGAAAAAGGGACTTGTCTGAAAACGTGGAATGGCAAACCGTACAAGGGATGTATGTCCATATCTGAGCGGCTGAATACTTTCAGGCGGGAAGGTATGGGCATTCTTCCCGGTTTGCCTTCCGTGGGTGACGGCTTGTGCCATTCATGGGCGAGCGGTCACATACAACTTTCCGCTTCCGGCTCAAAGGATTGGCTAAAAGAAAAATCTACAAAAAATCTGTAAAAGCACCTCTGTGGCATAAGCCCAAAAGAAATGGGCCTTGCTTCATCAGTCTAAACTTATTGTTTAGGCATGAGGCAAAGCCCTTTTCTACGTTTATGTCGATAATCGGTACACATTTGGGAAATGGTGTACCGACGGTATGTAATCACTTTTACGGAAAAGCCTTATATCAAGACAAAAAAACAAAGAGATCTTATCCTCAATCTCCCGTTTTATTTATAATTTTGTACTTGAAGAGTTCTTTGAAGGTTGGCAACATGCAGAAGCCTATTGTAGTAGATAACTAGCTTAATAGTAGGTTGCTACTTTAATGAGTGAATGAATTAAGCTAATTTTTGGGTATCTTAAAACTTTCTCGGAACTTCATTTGACAAAAACTGAAAATATTGATAAATTATGAATAGTAATTATTTCTATAGTAACATAGTACCATCTTCTAAGAACAAAGATTTTTTGGAAGAGGTGCAAACCATTGCAGAATCTATCAAACAGCAGATATATGTATTGTCTAGTCCACTTGTAGATAGTAAATATCAATATAATGATGATTCGTTGATGATAGTATTGTCTTCTAAAAGAAAGATAGCCTTTGTCACAACCCGTAAAATGAATGATGATTTCAAAGATTTGTGTGAAGACATAATAGAAGACATTGGTTCTATTAGCGATAAGTATGGATATAAGGAAAAAATAGGACGTCCAAGAAAATGGCGAGATAAGTTAACAAGTAGTTACTCGGTAAAAGACATTAAGGATGTCCGAACATGGTTTTGTGAGGATATTGCCATAAATGATGCTGATGATTTCAGAACATTGGATTTGCTAGTGTCGCTTTTTATTGGTAGTATCAATGATGTAAAGAATATTACTACGGAGGAACCAGACAATCTTTTGGACAAAGTCAAACATAAGATTCAGTTGTTTGACGGTCAGCAGACCCGTTTTATTTATGAGGAACTGGAAGCAGAAGGTCAAAGAATTACTATACAAGGTTTATCCGGTACAGGAAAAACTGAATTATTAATGCATAAACTAAAAGATTTATATGTAAAAAATGAGGATGCTGTTTTTGGATTTACTTGTTTTAATAAAATTCTATCTAGAAAGTTAAAAGAAAGAATTCCCGAGTTCTTTAACTTTATGAAGGTGGAACAACAAATAGATTGGAGTAGGTTGCTATGTGTTAGTGCATGGGGAAATTATGGAAATGAGTATTCGGGTATTTATAGATATATTTGTAGTTTCTATGAAATAAGTTTTTATAGTTTGAGAGAATGCGGTTCTTTTGATGTGGCTTGTCAAAAAGCCATTGAACAGGTTAGGAGTAAAATTGAAGTTTATGGGTATGCTTTTACCTATATATTTATTGATGAAAGTCAAGATTTTAAAGAATCATTCTTCAAACTTTGTGAATTAGTGACAGAGAAGAAATGTTTTATTGCTGGTGATATATTCCAATCGATTTTTGAAGAAAAGAAAAAAGAGACTGTTCCTCCCAATTTTCTGTTGAGCAAATGTTATCGTACGGACCCAAAGACTTTGATGTTTGCACAGGCTTTAGGAATGGGACTTTTTGAGAAAGAAAAGTTGTGGTGGCTTGACAAAGAACAATGGGAACAATGTGGCTACAACGTAAAAATTGAAGGAAAGCAATATACATTAACACGTGAACCGCTAAGAAGATTTGAGGATGTTGATCCAGATTTTGATAGTTTGAAAATTATAGGCATACAATATATAGTGCAGGGAACAATAAGCCTTATAAAAAGAATATATGATGAATTTCCAACAACTAGACCAGATGATATAGCTATTATATTCTTGGATACTGATAAATATATTTACCAATCTGCTGACGATATAGAACGAGCTATAGGATTGGAATTGGGTATTGAATGTAATATTGCATACGAATCTAAGAAAACCGAAAAAGGAAAGATACTGATAAGTAATAAAAATAATATAAAAGGCTTGGAATACCCTTTTGTAATTTGTATAACAAAAAAAATTCTTAGAGAAAAAAGCTATCGTAACACGATGTATACAATGTTAACCCGTTCGTTTATTCGTTCATATTTGGTGTTGCCTAAAGGTAATGATAATGGATTTACCCCTGAAATGTATGAGGGTGGACAACGTATTATGAAAGAAAAAAAAATAGTAGTAACCGAACCTACACCCAAAGAACAAATAGATATAAAAGCTTGGATAAAAGGAGGAAAACAAGCATTGTCGTTGGAGGATAGAATTAGCAATGTGTTTGAGGAATTGAATATCACAAATCCGAAGATTAAAGAGACTATCAGAAAATCGTTAGCAGGCATTCCTATGAAAAATAATAATGCTCAATTGAAAGAGTTAATACAAGTATTTCTAAATACTATTGAAGATGAAGGTAATTTTGCGTAAAATAGCGTCTTATGAAAATAGAAAATTTTCACAAACATTAAAACAACATAAGGATTATACAAGAGTATTGCTTGAAATCACTAAAAAAATTCTCTCTAATAATGACTCTATAAATATAAATGAGATTTCTTTATCTTCACAAGCATATTTGAAATTACAAATTGATAAGCAAAGTAGAATTTTTGTTTACCTTTCTGTAGACAAGTTTTACTCTTTTGAATATCCATGTCAGGTAGAAGTTGATATGTATACAAAACAAGTGAATTCTGTTTATACAACTTCTGGTATTAATTGTACTTGGGAACTCATTTCAAATGCGATTTCCATACTTGACGATGTAAAATGTGATTCTATTATAGATGTGTATGAATCGAAAGATGAAGAAGATGCCTTTTTGAATGTTGAAGCTTACAAATTGTTGGAATACTTTTGGGCACATGAACCTTGCTATTTGAGATATGATTATGACCCCAAAAGTTGTAATGGTGCTTTGCATCCACTTAATCATTTAGATGTGAATATATCTTTGAAAGGTTCTTATAAACTTGGACTAAAATCAAAACTGTCCCCTTCTGAGTTTGAGAATATTGTGAATAAAAGTACTGATTGTTATTATCTACTTGACAAACTTCCATCACATTTAATGAATTTGAAAGCTTATCAGAAAAATAAAAGGAGTAAGCGAAATTTAAAACGCAATAAAATGTAAGTGTGAAAAACAGATGCTATATGCCCTCAAAGAAATGTGATTGCCTTCGTTTGGTCAAGGGTCGTGAGAAATCCTTTAATTTTCTCATATAGTAGAGTTTTTTATTTTGAGCAATCTATAATAATTTAGTTCGCTGGTAGTTTGTGTATTACCCAATAAAGCACTATATTTGCAACGTTCCAATTAAGCCTATTAAAGCTAAGCAGAACAGCGAACTTTTCACGTTGGATTAAACGTTGGACTTTGAAATTTTTGATTGATTAAGATATTGGTGTATAGGGTGTTAGAAATTATATTCGAGTCCCGTACGCACCGCAAAGGAGAATTAAGAACAAATATTTAGCACTGATATTCAATATATTAGTGCTTTTTTTATGTTCTTACCTTTGCTACACTTTTAAAAATAGTGTGCATAATGTGCGACCAACTATTAGTAACCCGTGCGACCACTCCATGCGTAACATTCATGTATTCTAACCACCTGAACTGATGGATGTTATATATCGGTTACTTTTAAAATATTGTACCTTTACCTTTCGTGTCTCCGACACATAATATTCAGCTTCAAATTTGAATTCATAAGAACGTTTGATTTACTAACAATTAAATTAAATGTTATGAATACGTTTGCAGTTTCTTTTTTGGTTAGACCTTTTAAAAGCACTAAAGCCTTCTTTATTGCATTCAAAACCGACACGACTGTCACAAAAGCAAACCACCTATCCAGAAATAAAAAAAATAACTTTTGCCCAGCATATTTAAATACATGCCGAACAAAAGTTATTCATAGCAGACTACATTCACGCACAAAAACAATCAGTTCGCTTCCATTTGCTTATCAAACGCTTGTTGAATCAACTCCATGATATCATCCAATTCATTCATATTCGAAATACCGACTTCTACATCGCCATTGCCCCATCGTCCCAAGTTGGATACATCTTTGCACAAACCTTTTGGATCAAGTATATCTGCAAATGCTACATTTAGAGAAAGGCGCAACCGGGATTTCTGAGGCACGACATCCACAAAGTTAGTATAAGCTTTAAAGGCAATGTACAACTTCTTGAGTTCCTCCTTTACGGAAGGATCTATATTCATTATCCTTCTGCGCAAGGCCTGAAACAGAGTAAGTATGTCTCCCTTCAGATATTCATAGTGCTCCAACGTATACTCTGCAGGATCTCTCTCCGCAGATCTATAAACTTCGAGTGTCTCCGGCGATAATAAAGGAAATCTCCATATTTCTTTAGCTTTCTCAGCCAATTGCCCCGCGCGCACAAGTATTTGCTCTTCATTCCACGAACTGATTCTCCTCAGATATGAATTGAGGCGAATAGGAGAATCGTCGAAACCTCCCTCCATACTCTTCTTTTCTTGGAACGGACGATCACTCAATTCCGAATTATAACCTGTCAGAGTCAGATTACCAAGTGTGTGTAAATATTTACCCTGGACTTCTACCCAACCTTCCCCTAACATCTCTTGCCATTCGTGTGATAGATTAGGATTTTGGGGCATAACATGCTCGATGGTATAATCAGAAATATTCACCATCTCCTTACGCTGAAAATTTTCCAACCGATTTAAAAGGTAGTTCCTGTTACGGAAATTATAAACATCTTTGGTTTGTAGGAAAGTAGTGAACTCCGTATCGTTCGGAAAGCGCTTATAACTATCCAGCAATAGGAATGCAGCTTTCAGACCATCCATATAATTCGCTTTATCGAATGACTTATAGAGAGTAGCGAACGTCTTATTCAAGCTATTTGTCGGTATGCCGCAAATGGCACGTCTGAACACATAATTCTCAACCAGACAAAGAGCTTCGTAGAACTCGTCCCTGCTGATAACTTCGTTGACATAATCGTTGTACAACGGTAATAAAAACGGGTAACTAACGTCAACCCTCAACTGGCTGATGCGTTTGAAAGCCCCGCAAAGCAGCTTATCCGGCTCTTTGTGAAGAACCATGTTGACGTAATATCCGGAATAAGTATAAATGTCTTTGACTACTTCGCTGATAGTATCGGGAGCTTTTCCCCCTATCACATAGGCCTTGAAAGCATCGTACACCATATCGATACGAGGAATGGTACCTGTCTTCACTGATAAGTAATCGCGCATGAAGCTATTAAACAGCGCCGCATATTCACTACCATATCCTTGTTCCATAGGGTACCAATAAGATTCATAAAGTGAGGTCTGCAAGCGAACTTCTTGCCCCATCAGCACGTAATTGCGAATCAAGTCGGCTTGTGATAAATCAAGTCCCGTACTGTTCATACTTTCAAATATCAATTGTGGATTGTCCTTCTCCTTTTCAAGAGCCACATCCACAACAAACAGTCGCTGTACCCCGCTATAAATAGCTACCACATTCTCCTTGTTTATCTTACTTTTAAAGAAGTCATAGTTTTCAATGATGCGTTGTGACATCCCCTCGGACCGAGGAATCCCCTTCAATAAATTTATATAGGTATCTTTATCTCTCCGGGTCAGCAGAAGTTTATACCGCAATTCATTATCTTCTTCCGGGTTGATCAGATAATAGTTCTGAAGTTTAGTGAAGCTGGTATCTATCTCTACTGCATTCTCTTTTATAAAATCGGCAATAGCCGCTATCAGCAAAGAGACGGTGGTCAAGCGCTGCTGTCCATCAATAACCAGAAGTTTAGGCACATCGGACACTGTATGTATGCTCTCCTGAAAATAAACGATAGAACCGATAAAGTGCCCCTGGACGGCAGAATCGTTGCTAATACGCAAAATATCATTCAACAATTGATTGCATTGAACCAGTTGCCAACTGTATGTACGCTGATAAATGGGAATCACAAACTGTCGTGGTCCCTTTATGATGCTTAAAAGATTATTGGAAGATGCTTTCATAGATTATGCTTATTTTATGATAACAAAAGTATTCTTTTTCCCGATTATAAGAGAATAAAATAGGAAAATTATCAATAGTTTCCTGTTTTTTATCCGTTCATTGACCAATAATATTTCTCACTACCTTTGATTGAACATAATAGAGACAGAGCTTAATGATTATCCACAATTTAAAAAGAAAGTTAGTTTCCATGATAAAACTACAAAATTAAAAAAGGAACTTAAAACTCTGATTAAAACATGGGACAAGTACACGAAGGACTTAAGAATATTCTTGTTCGTAGACGATATTGACCGATACTCTGAAAAGAAAATCATCCAATCGATCGATTCTTAACTCAGAATATTCTATTACCGATATTTAATAACAAAAAATTCACTAATCAATCAGTATAATTAAGATACATCGAGAGGATATCTGGATCAGCATCAAATATTTACGTCACTTAATCGAATTGTTAGTACTGGCCAGTAAAACTAAGGATGTATCTTTTGTCATCAGGCAAAAAGAGGAAACACAGGGAAATACGGTTGAAATATATTCCATCACTTTACTAAAAGATATCCATACGAACCGAACAGACTACGCGATTCTATTGAATGTGCCCGATACGGTTATAGCCTATCGAGAGCCGGTCATAGACTTGGGGAAATACATATAACTCGAAAAAAATACATTTTTTTTTGCTCACTCCTGAACAAAATGATTTCTTCTGCGTTTATAATTATGCAAATCGGCCTGAAGCGCTTTATGCCTATGGGAATATCCATAATAGTCGCACCGTATGCCTCCCCGGCATAGACAGGTAAGATTGCATAGTAGTTTTGTCGTGTTTTATTTTGTGTTTGTGTTGTGACGGTGCTGCGATGTGAATCGAAGTACCGTTTTTTTGTACCTACCTCTCAGAAGCTAAAAGATTTACCATAAAAGAAGCAGAATACAGGGTAACGGGTTAAATGTTCCGATGGACGAATTGTCCGTCGATCCAGAACGTGGCATGCTCAGAACGGAACTTCAGTAAAACGTATTCCGGATCAGTCGGTCCCTTTGGGAAATGGGCGATAAACCAGTCTTGCCAATACTTCTGTTTGAGTCCGGCATCTGTCACTACCTCTATTTCACCGGTCAGGGCAACGCTATTCCCTTGTTCGTAGAAACAAAGACCCGCTTTCGGGTTGCTCCGGAAATCTTTCGTTTTCACAGAATGTTCCCCGGTTGCCATCCAAATCTCAGAAATACCTTCCGAAGCAATCTTACTCAAAGGGACAGGACGGGGATATCCCTCTTGATTGACCGAACTGAGTATTACCGTTTCACAACCTTGCAGCAAATCTGCTGCTCTTTCGTTTAATGATTTCATTGTATATTATATTGAGATTGATAATCCCTGCAAATATAAGCTTGCCCACCTACCCCGGCGTTGTAAAAAAACGACTTTTACAGAATAAGAAACAGACTAAATTTCTTACAGACATGGTTTATTTTACACTCGCGATACAATGCCTGTACCCGAAACCAAATCCGAAACGCTTTTCTAAAGGCGATTTCCTTTATCACCCAACCGGTATTTTATTTCTCAATATACGTCAGCAGCCCCTCTTGCGGCAAGGTCGGAGAAAGGAATGATTCTGCCGTACCGCCGGAGAGCGTCTTGACCTCTTTCAAGAAGTGCGAAACATCGTAATATCCGGCATTCACCGCTACCGAGAGCAGGTTATTTGCCTCCGTCGTATTTTTCAGCAGATCGATCGCCTGCCTGAACTTCACAATCCGACTGTATTCTTTAGGGGTAAATCCGGTAAACAGCTTGAACCGCCGTTCCAGATGCCGTTGACACAAACAGGTATCTTCTGCCAGCAAACGGATCTCCCGCTGACCGTGGTACAAATGAATGTGGTTTACCGCAAAAACAATCTGTTTGTCCACTACATCGTGCTTGTGCATCGACCGCACCAATACTGTCTCAATACACTGAATCCTGCTCCGCAAATCCGGAAGCTCGTAGAGTCGTTCCGTAAACGAATCATCGAACAACTTGATCCCCAAGTCGGCACTACTGATTCGCTGACCGCCCAACTCCTGCACGGGCAAGTCCATGAATCGGAATAATCCGCAAGGATGAAAACGAATACCAACCATGTGAACCGTTTCGGTATACGCGACCAACTCCGAATAGCGTTTCATCGGTCCCACGAAAAACGAACGGCAAGACGGCATGATCCGCCCTTCGTTGCCTACGGGTTGTGTTATCCCGCCCAAAGCGAAAATCAAATCGGTACATCCGTCCGGCAGGACATTGATGCGCATCCCATACTCAGGACTTCCTTTGAACTCCCAAATTTTATCGACGTAAGGAGCCAGTAGTCCACAAGGTTGATATTCTCTATACATACTTCAATTTCGGGCAAATATAGTGAGAATCACTCACACCTGCTATTTATCCGAATACAAACCGATATGGTTGCCTTCGCTATCGGCAAAAACAGCGAAATGTCCCCTGCCTTCAGCGTCAATCTCCGTCTCGGGGGTAATGACTCTCCCACCTTTCTGCAGGACACGTTCCAGCGACTTGCCGATCTCTTCGCAATAGAAATGAATCAGCGTTCCCCGCTCAGAAGGCAGAAAATCGGGTGCCCACGAAACCGCTCCCACTGCTTCGCCCTGCTCCATGAAGCAAGCCATCTTCTCCTCTTCATACTCCGAGACCGCCAATTTGATGTCCAACACTGTTTCATAAAATCCTACCGCCCGGTGGAAATCTGCCGCCGGAATCTCAAAAAATGCAATAAACTTTTCCATATTCTTTATATTAATAAGATGAATACTGTATGCCGGAAGTCACGTCTCCCAAGCACACCGCAAAAGTAGGGCAAAGCATCCGCCCCGGATAGTAGAAAACAGACATCATTCCTCCACAGAGAAATAATCGGAATAAGGAGCGCAAACAGCCAGATATTCCGCCGGAGTATATCCCGAAAAGAGTTTGAACTCCTTAATCATGTGCGATTGGTCGAAGAAACCACATTCGTAGGCCAGTTGCGCAAACGAAATGCCCGGCTGGCATTGTAGAGTATACAACGCCCGCTGTATCCGCACAATGCGCAGAAACTCCTTGGGAGTAGCGCCTACATACTCCGCAAACACCCGCCCAAACTGCTTATTGCTCAGGCAGGCTACGTCTGCCAGTTGTGCCGTACGGATGTGCGGATGGAGGTTCACCGCCTCCAAAACGGTCGAAACCCGCTTCAGGTTATATTCGGGAAAAGCATAGAGACGGCTTAACAGAAACTCTTCTATCAGACGGATACACGCTACCCGATCCGGCATATCGGCTATCCGCCTGCCCAGATCAACCAACAGAGGATCGCCCGTCTCTTCGGTATTTACATTCATCCCACGAAACTCGCTGACAGGCATATGGAGAAAAGCTTTTGCGGCAAAAGGCTGAAAAACGACTACGATCATCTCCAGCATCCCCGTAGACTCGACATCGGAATAGCCGAACGCCTGCCCGCTGATGAAAGAAGAGGGTTGCAACCGGCCTTCGGTCAGCGAAAACAGTTGGCGCCCCCGGTGAAAGACCATTTGGACGCACCCCACGGGTAGCGTCCGTTCGGATACCGGTGCAAGCGCATCGTCGCTCAACACCCAGTAATGCCGGACATAAGGAACGAGTGCCGCTGTGGGCTTTATGACTCTGAATGATTGCATAGACTACAAATATATTGTTTTTTGGATCATCCCGGCAAAGATAAGGGACGGGAAAAAGAAGGGATAGGAAAAAAGAGACAAAGGAAAATCGGGTTACCGAAAACGGCTGTCAGAAAGAGGATGGATGCACGTATGAATTGTACCCTGATATATAACAATATTAAGTGAGAGCAAAAGGATAAGCCTATTTCGACTTACAGATTATAACAATACAGTAACCCTATTGATAAAATGAATAAAAAAACTACGAGAAGAATCCCGTAGTTTTCTATTTACACAATATTATGGAGAGTCCCTCTAATAGCATACTTACACACAAGTTTGTTTACTTGATAAGTACTAAGCATAAGCGATTTAACTTTGGAAATAGAATATTTTCATCCATTATTTGTCATACACCTTCAACATCACTTTTCCCCCATTAGTCGTAAAATCTATCGGTCCGGGGTAATACTTCTTTTGTCCTTTTCTGTTCTGTCCCCAATAATCTTCTATTAAATCTATCACTGTTCCATTTTCTTTATTAAAAGATTGATCAGGTATGGAAGCACGACCTAAGTCTTTCGTACTAACCTTGTCACGGAACTTTTCATCCTTCCAGTTTTCAGGAACATTTATTTGCAGATACCATCCATCCGTTTTTTCTATCACTTGAATATCTGCATCGAAACCGGAGTTAACAGTAGCATTTTTATCCAAGCCTGAAGATACCGCTTCTCCCCAATAACAGTTTTTTTCCATCTGTACCGGCAATACACAATCATCATACTCTGTCATTTCGGCCCTGGTAAAGATATTGTTGAAATAAGAGACATTTCCACAAGGACAATCGTGATATCCCATAATCTCCGTCCCATGAGGTGCAAGATAAGGTGTTTTACGTGGATCTACATTATTCAGTTTCCAAACTTTCCAAACAATCAAATTATGAACGAAAGCCATGCCTTGTGACAGTTTGATTTGGGCGAGTTCTGGAGACAGGAACAGATTATTGTCAACTAAAATAGGTCCATGGTTCACCTCAAATGAAACTTCCACGACCCTGTTGTCATGCAAAAGATTTCTTGTCACTCTTGCACCTTGTGCCATCCAATCGAGCCAAATACCACCCTCTACACGATAAATATGATTGCCTGAGATCTCCACATCTACAGCAGCATGTATCTTAATTCCCGCCATTTCATATCCCCAGAACAAGTTCTGTGTACTAATATCATGCACGGTATTATTCTTTATCTTACTGAAAATAGCGCCCAAGCTACCTGCAATACCGGCTTGTCCACAATAAGCCACAGTGTTGTTACGTACCAGATGCCCTCCGATATGTTCTCTGTTCCAATTGTGCCGAAGTGCACGCTTCACACAATTGATATACCCTTCTTCTGATTCTGATTTATTATCCCATTCGTCTCCATACTTACCTAAAGTAATCCCCACACACTTGGAATGGGTGATTGTATTGTTTTCAATAACCCATCCTTTACTCCAGTGAGTCCCCAACAAGCCAATCTGTTCTGCTGTAGGAGGTGCCCAGGGGGTAGCAGCCTGACTCAGCTTAAATCCGTTAACCACAATATAATTCACATAAGGTCTTTCCGGATAAAAGACAGATTGCCTTACATTGATTTCAACCAGTTCCTGATTAGGATTCTTATCGCCAAAATTAGCGTACAGGCGAGTAGTGTCTTGCTCTACTTTGCAAAACCACAACAAACTATCGCCTTTATTCTGCAAAACATTGCTCAATGACGGATTCTCCATCAGGGCTATATCATTCAGATATATCTCTCCCGTATGACACCACTTGCCTCTCTCAAACCAATCACCATGTAAAGTTTCAGCATATGGATTGAACCCACCGAAAAATTTATTCGGTATTCCGACTTCCCAAGTCGTATCATTAACCTTCTTCCAACCTTTCATTACTTCCGAACCTTTTATCTCCACATTCTCCCCTTTGGCCGCCATAAAGACAATCGGTTTTTCTTCCGACTCTCCGCCCCGTGAAGGAGAAACCCTTTCACGATAGATACCTTCATGTACAATAACCGTATCTCCCGGCTCAGCCATATCGGCAGCAGCTTGTATCGTCTTCAAAGGATAGGCTAAACTACCGATTGATGCATCGTTTCCTGTCGAAGCGTTCACATGTATGCCATGACTCCGTTCCGCCTGCAATTCGACCACTATCAAAGAGTTGCCGGGCAACCCGAGTTTCATCATTTTACCCGTTGAAGGAACAAACGACTCTACCTTCACCTCTTCCGGATGTTGTAATGTATTAAAGCTCAAATCCGACTGTGGAGCAATCTTCATACCTTTCCTCACACGGAAAGATTTCTTTATCTGGCTAAAATCTATTTTACAAGGTTGAGTATTCTGACTAAAATTCAGTACGACCAATGTCAATTTGTCCCGTCTCTTATTCCATGCAGCCTGAATCACAATATCCTGATTCTCCTTTTCCTGCTCTATTATTTGAGGATACGCTATATCCAATGAATTCAAGAGAGCGAAAGCCACGCCCGGAGCATTCAGATAAGTACCTTCTTTAGGAGTATTTATCAGACATTCTCCCCAACCATCGGACAGGTTTGTATAATTGGCAGTAAAGAAACTCCCACCCATATTCTGATAGGCAATGTATTGCTCCACCATATTCATGGCAAATCCCCAACGGATGGAAGCATTAAAGAGGGTTTCTTCCCCATCTGTGTCCTTCTGATTCAGTCCGTCGGTATTTCCTTCATTTCGGGTTACCGGAGCACGAAACTCCGTATGGCATAATTTGATGTCTGTACCATGCGCCTTGTTATATGCATCTAAAATTACGATATCAGCACGCATCTCTTCCGGAGTTCCTCCCCTGTTTGTAATTAAATCCACATAAGGTCCGACAATCTCCAACATTTCCTTAAACTTCTTATTAAACAACCAATAATTACCCACCGCTATTTTGATTGAAGGATCTTTTGCTTTCATCGCCTTTGCAAAATCTACACAACGATTGGCATACGTGACGGCATCGAACCGACGGTAAGGTTCATTCTCTAATTCCCAATATTTCACATTCAACGGTTTGGTACGACCATAGGCAATACGTTGTGCATTGGTAGGATTATTACAGAAATCAACCCAGTCTGCAGCACTGTATTCATTATTGAACATAACAGGTACACAAAAGAAGGGTTCCGCCCCCACTGCCTCACACAGATCCACCAATTCGAACGTACCTACATCGTTCAGCAATTCACATCCCCACCAAGTATCATAGCTGACCGGTCTTTCTTCACGTGGACCAATTCCCGAACGCCAGTCATAAAGCGAAGTGAAACATCCGCCCGGCATTCGCATGGTCCTGGGACGAAGTTCATTCTTAATACGTTCAACCGACTCACGTTTCCAACCTTTTATTACATCATCTGCCATCAATGACAGCAGATCTATCCCTACACAACCGCCTGCAGGTACTTCTATAGTATAAGTACACCAGCCTTCATACTCCGTCGCATCTAATGAAGAACTGTATAAGATAAATTGGTTTGTATTCACAGCCAGTTCAGTCTTTGACAACGGAGTATGGAAATCACCTTCTTTATAAATGGCAATAGTTACCGGGACACTCTCCTTTGAGTATTTCTCTTCGCTTAGGTAACCACCGGAGGAGAAAAGGCCTGAAACTGTATATCCTTTTCCCTTTTCAATATAAATGCGTTCCTGAACTAATAGAGTTGGAGTTTGCTTTTTACGATTATCAATCTGCAAAAAATACTTTCCATGAGCCGATGGCCAATAATTATTGAAAATAAGAGGTAACTTCTCTTCTTTCCTTCCATCAGCAAGCAGATACCACTTTGGCTCTTCATAGCCGGAATGCCACCACTTGGCTTCTTTTACATCCCCCCGGTAACACGTGTACCAAGAGTTTGACTCACTTACAGGTTTCGTATTCTCGAAACTGCGGTTAAAGAGAAGTTCACCCCACAACAAGTCGCTTCTACCAAACCCCATTTCAAAGAAACTACCCCATAAATAAGGACTCACAGGTGTACTTGTTTTATCTTTATCTATTATTTTAATTGTATTCTGTGCATGCAGATCCGCCAGAAGCAGACATATAAACAAAAAGCTTACTATCTTATTCATGATGTTTAGACACATAATAAAAAATTATCGATTCAACATTCTTATATTGATTACCTGCCTTCCTTCGATAGAAATATGTTCAGTCTTGAACTTACTTCCACTCACAATTAAAGTATCGGTGGACATGGCACGAATAGAATATTCTCCCTTTGAGTTTGTGACAACTTCTTCTTTCCCAACTTTGACAGTTACTTGAGGCAACAGGTTTGCTTGTACATCCCGTATGGTTCCCTTTACCACTACCGGTGTAGCTGTCATATTCTTTGTTGAAGACACTTTTTTCTCCTTGTCCCTCAAAGTAGGAATGTATTTCTCGGATGCACGCTCTACCGTTATCACTTTCTTAATGCGAATATCATCTGATGCACGGCCTATCTGTAACTCAAAAGCACCTGGTTCAACCACTTTTTTCATCTCCTTGTTGTAGAGGGCCAGTTCTGACACGGGAATCTTAATTATCACTTGCTTCGTTTCTCCTTTCTTAATAAGCACTTTCTCAAAACCCTTCAGTTCCTGAACAGGCATCACGACACTGGAAACCATATCACGCACGTAAACCTGCGGCACTTCCAGACCGTCGTAATCGCCTGTGTTGCGAATTGCTATCGTCACCTCAATCACATCTTCACAAGCGTAATCTTCTTTGGAGGTAGTGGCAGAAAGATATTCAAAGTCTGTATAGCTCAATCCGTGGCCGAATGCCCACAATGCTTTCGGCGAAGAGAACACATAATCTTTACCGGGTTTATTCTTACTGCCCGGTGAGCGGTAGAAGCCCTTATCTGTAGGCAAATAGTTATAATAACAAGGTAGATGTCCTACACTTTGCGGAAAAGAATAATTCAATTTTCCCGATGGATTAACCTCACCCAAAAGCATGTCTGCAAGGGCTAGTCCACCTTGTTCACCGGGATACCACTGTACTACAATCCCCGGTATATTTTCCTTTATCCAAGACATTGCAAAAGGCTTTCCGGATAATAGAACAACAATTACCGGTTTACCTGTAGCATGAATGGCCTCCACCAAATCTTCTTGTACACCTGTCAAGGTCAAGTCACTTAAATCAAAACCTTCCCCACAAGTAGCATTACTATAATCACGAGCCAAAGAAGCACTTGCCGAACCGACAACAACAATACAAACATCACTTTTCTTTGCCACATCCACCGCTTCTTTAAATCCCGAACAATCATCCGTAACCAAATCACATCCCTTGGCATAATTCAATGTCAACTGATTACCGACTCTTTCTTTCAGGGCTTCAAGTAATGTAACCCCGTCCTTATTGTCACGACTCCATGTATAATCCCCAAACTGTACCTGATCAGCATTAGGACCTATCACAGCTATAGATTTCAATTTATTCATTTGTAAGGGCAAGATATTGTTTTCGTTCTGTAGAAGAACGATTGATTCTTCAGCAATCTTACGAGCCAATGACACATGGGCAGGAGCATGCACTACTTTATCATAGTTCTTTTCCATTGGTAATGGGTATTCAAACAGTCCCATATTAAACTTAGCCGTTAAAATACGAGCCACTGCCTGGTCAATATACTTCACATCCAACATTCCGTTCTCCACCAATTGCTGAAGCTCAGCGTAACTATTGTCTGAAGCTTCGGCATCCAGTCCGGCCGTTAATGCCTGAATAGCGGCTTCTGCACTGTTTTGTGCCGTTTTATGAAAATAGTTCAGCATACCTATCGCTCCCCAATCGGAATAAACATATCCTTGAAAGTCCCACCGGTCACGTAAAAGTTCCGTCATCAGATAGTGGGAAGAAGAATTAGGTTCATTGTTCCAAGAATTATATGAGGACATCACCGCCCAAGGTTTGGCTTCTTTTACTACAGTTTCAAAAGTTTTCAAATAGATGGAAAGTAACTCCCGCTGTCCGCACGATACAGAAGCAAGATTCAATCCTCCCTGAGGAGCACCATGGGCACCGAAGTGCTTGATCATTGGTGATACTTGATTATCAAGATAACCTCTCACTTGCGATACCCCCATACGCGACACCAGAAAAGGATCTTCACCGAAACATTCTTCCACTCGTCCCCAACGCAAATCACGGCAGACATCGATAACGGGAGTTAAAGATTGCGTGATGCCTTGTGCCGACAACTCTTTTGCTATGGCAGAAGTCATTTCGTAAGCCAGTATAGGATTAAATGTACTTCCCAATGCGATGGCTTGTGGAAAAATAGTAGATCCGTCGTGTACAGAGCCATGTAGAGATTCAGTCAACGTGAATACAGGGATACCCAACCGGGTCTTCTCGCGCATATATTTCTGTACTTCATTCATCAAGGTCAGACATTCCTTTCCGGGCAAGGTAATACCTTCTATGAACCCATAGTTCTGCCCACCAATCATTTTCTCCAGTTTTTCCTCATTCAGTTTTCCATTCTCCATGATTGAATAAGCATGAATATGGCGCATTTGAGCAATTTTTTCCTCTAATGTCATCCTGCTTAACAGATCCTGTACCCTTACCTCTACAGGTAGTGAAGCATTCTTATATTTAAAATTGGTTTGTGCATAAAGACGGACACAAAAGCATATTGCCATCAATGAAAGAAATATTAGTTTTTTCATGATACACCGATTTATTTATTATTGTTTTTGATTATAATCTTTTACCGCTTCATAAAACGCGCGAATATTATCCAATGGAATCTCAGGAGGTACATCGCAACCTGTAGATATCACGAAATTAGGATAAGCTGTGGTTCTTTGCAACAAAGCATAGGTTTGCCGATACACCTCCTCCGCAGTGGCTTGTTTGAAAATTCCAACCGGATCCAGATTACCCATAACCAACGCATTCGAAGGACATTCTTCCAGAGCAGCAAGCATATCTATTTTATTTCCAAAATGATATCCTTTAGCCCCCGTAGCAACCATAGCCTGAGTACATTGCCCCATATTACCGCAATTATGCAATATAACTGCAAAATGACTATCCTGGACCTCTTCGACGATTCGTTTGACAAATACAGAGGAATACTGCATACAATCTTCATTGGACAACAACCCTGCCGCCGGTTCTGCAATTATGACTCCGGCAGAACCGCAATCTTTGATGGCACGGCAATATTGGGTAATGAATAGAGTGCATTTATCCAATAACAGCAAAGCCGTTTCAGGCTCTGTGTAAATAGCCATCATTATTTCCGTCATGTCAAACAGGCGACCTGCAAGAGAATACGGTCCAATGCAACCTCCAAAAACCGGTTTATCCAATCCTTTCGCAGCTAAACGGTTTGCCTCCAAATATTGCGGAATACGAGCTATATCCAGTGTAGGAATTTTCAATCCGACGACCTCTTCATAATTACTCACCAAGCGCCCTATAACATTGGGTACTTCATTCTCACTAAACTGAATCTGTGCACCAAAAGCTTCCGCCTCTACCGTCAGGTCCATAATGACCGTACAAGCTGCCGACTGTGGATAGTTCATATTTAAAGCTTCAACTGCCTTAAAATGAACTTCACCATCGGTTACCGCATCCAGAACTCTTTTATTTAGCAGTTCAATGCCGGGATGGGTCATAATAGGTAATGCAACCTTTTTATCCGACACTATTATATACTCTATCCATTCATCTACATTCATATCTTACATCATTTATTTAATCTATTTTTATAACAGTCTTTTTTCCCGCACAACTCACAACCGTATTTCTGCCTGGTCATCTGTCTACCGATTCCCACCACTCCACTCACCGATTTAATAGGGCACATTAATGAAGAGGCAGTCAGGCTGACTCCACAAGGTTGATTGGGAAGCAATGAAAAGAGAATCTGCTGATCAGAGACTTTCCATCCACAATAGCCGGGGCTATAAGGATAGCTTATTCCCAATCCTTTCGCCCCGAACTCCTTTTCTATTGCTTTGCACGCCTCCCTCACAGTAGCCTCAGCAATGGCCGAACCTAATGCATCCAGCAGGAACTCCTCAACAATCTGCCCTGATTCCTTGACAGTCTGTTGAAATCGTTCAAATTCCTCACCGGCTGTAGCCACAAACAGGGCACATAACTCCGCATTCTCCAGATAAGGAGTGATAATGCGTCCTGTCTGTAACCGACATCCATTCAATATAATCCGAGATTTATCGAAAGCATCCAATGAAAAGACACGATATCCCCAACGAGGTTTACAAAATTGAGTCACTTCTCTTTCCAGAGCGGAGAACATGGTCAATACTTCACCTTCCATCTTGTAACCTTTACCCAGAGAAAAAACAAAGTCATCCCAGTCCAGACAAATGTCTTTCCATGAAAGCTCTTTATAGCGGAAATCCATATCAAGCCGCTCCTATCAGTTTCTTCGCCATTATCACCGCTGCATTAGCATTGCTTGTATATGCATCAGCCCCTATCGAATGTGCAAAAGCCTCATTGATCGGAGCGCCCCCCACCATCACTTTTACTTTTCCATACAATCCTGCCGTCTTCAAGTCATCTACTACTACCTTCATATAATTCATAGTAGTAGTCAGCAGTGCAGACATACATATGATATCTGCATTGTTTGTACGGGCAGCTTCTACAAACTTCTCACTGGAAACATCCACTCCCAAATTGACAACTTCAAATCCACAACCTTCGAACATAGAAGCCACAAGATTCTTGCCTATATCATGCAAGTCCCCTTTCACGGTTCCAATAACAATTTTACCGACATAGGCATCAGTCTCTCCCTGTAATAACGGTTTCAGAAGATCCAGTGCACCTTTCATGGCACGTGCACTCATCAGCAAATTAGGCACAAACACTTTTCCTGCCTCAAAGCGATTACCAATCTCTTCCATCGCCTTAATCATGTAATTAGTAATAATTTCGTTCGGAAGTACTCCTTCGGAGATTGCTTCATTGGTTACTGCAACGGCTCTGTCAAGTTTGCCATTTAAAATTGCATCGTATAAATCTGTCAAGTTCATGATCTTTTATTTTTATCAGTGGTTCATACAGTCTTTAAAGCATCAAGCATTGCTATTACATTCTCGACCGGCACATTAGCCTGAATATTATGTACTGAGTTAAATACAAAACCGCCATCTTTTCCCAAGATTTCGCATTGTCCGAGAACATGCCTGCGAATCTCATCCGGAGTACCGAAAGGCAACATCTTCTGAGTATCGACTCCACCTCCCCAAAAGGTAAGATGGCTTCCAAACTCCCTCTTCAACATTCCGGAATCCATACCCTTAGCATTAATCTGCACCGGATTGATAATGTCAAAACCAGCTTCAATCAGTCCCGGCAAAATAGGCACAATAGCACCACAGGAATGTTTGAAAACTTTCCAGGTAGTATGTTCATGAATCCAGTCGTTCATACGCCGATAATGAGGCAGCCAAAGCTCATTAAAAACCTCCACTGAGCAGAATTGCGACTCTTGAGAACCGAAGTCCGTACCACAGGTTAATACCACATCCACTTTATCACCCAATACCGCCCACAATTTCTCATAGTTTGCGATGGCGATGTCCGTCTGTCTTCTAAATATTTCGTGTAAGTATTCCTGACGCATCACAGTGGACATATACCACTCCACCACACTGCGGATACCCTTCGGTTCTTTTAGCCCCATACCGGGTACAAAAGCAACATCTCCCAATGCAGTGCCACCGAAACTGGCTACCACTGCCCTACCGGTGGCAGATGCTTCATTCACTTTTTTTTTGTAGGCATCCAATTCTTCATCGGTAATGGAGTTAAACTCTTCCAGATTGTCCATAGGATTCAGTTTATCTTCATCAATCGGCTGCTGTCTTTCGATGGCATTGATAAAGAAACAACCATTCGGCATAACTGCACTCGGAGGATAGTTTTTATCTCCTCCTGCATATACATAGACATCTCCTTCCTTATCCTGAGTCAAGTCGAGTTGTATCGGCACCAACACTTTCTGCCCCCACGGTGTGACTTGCTCATGCATGCATTCTGTGTCATGGTCAAAGATATCTCTTGTACCTCCTACTCCAATACAATCCACTCCCATTGCGTCGGCCAAATCCCTGTCCACCTCACCCAACATCTGGAAGGTATCGACAATCTTTACCGGTTTATAAGACAATCCGTAATGCTTGCGTAAAGCCTCCACTACCCGGCAGTGAATGCCGGTTACGGCTGTAGCTCCGAAGTCAACCGGAATACGATCACTACCCTGATGACTCAGAGCCTGTCTGACTCTATCTCTTGATGTACTCATAATATTCTTGATTTTAAATCTTGTTCAACAAAGTTATATTAAGTGTTTTTTGCGAGTTCACTTCCACTTCCTGCATTTCATATCCCTTCCTACTGAAAACCAATACACTTGCAGAAGTAGCTTCAATGGAATATTCACCTTTCCCATTGGTTATCACACTCCCTTTTCTGCCTTTCACAGACACTTTCACATCGTCCAATGTCTTAGCCTGTACATCACGTACCACTCCTTTTACAATCATCTTCTTGCCGGTCTTAACCGTTTGCGTTTCCTTAGAAGCTGCGGAAGAAACTCTTTCTGCCTTAGCGTCCACTTCTCCCACATGAATAGTCTTCTTGAAACAAATACTGTCAGAAGAAGTGCCGATCATAAAGTCAAAATCTCCCGGTTCTACCACATAGCGCATATTCATATCATACAACCCCAATTCACTCACAGGTACAGAGATTTCGGCAAGCGTACTTCCATAGGCAGGAACCGTAACCTTGGAAAAGCCTTTCAGTTGCTTCATCGGCATGACCACACTGCCGGCCAGGTCTCTCACATATACCTGTACAGTTGACTTACCCTCAATGGCACTCTTGTTTTTCACATTTACCTGAATACGTACGGTATCAGTCAATCCGTAATTTTCTTTGTCGAAGCAGAAGTCACTGTATTCAAAGTCGGAATAGCTCAGACCATAACCGAACGGCCACAAGGGTTCGGGAGTTGAGAACACATAGTCACGGCCCGGCTTGTTAATGGTACCCGGTGAACGATAGATACCCTTATCCGAAGGCAAACGATTGTAATGTATAGGTAAATGGCCGACACTCTGCGGTATGGAGTAGCAGAGGCTGCCCGAAGGATTGACTTTGCCAAACAACACATCGGCAATCACTTCCCCTTCTCTTTCGCCACCATACCATTGGAACAGGATAGCCGGAATATGTTCCTTTTCCCAGGTAATGGAGAAAGGGCGTCCGGTTACCAAAATCAAGACCACTGGTTTCCCGGTCGCATAAATCTCCTTCACCAAATCACCCTGCACACCGGTCAGATTCAAATCAGTCAGATCATACCCTTCACCACAAGTACAATTGCTATAATCGCGCGCCAATGAAGCACTGGCAGAGCCTACAAACAAAAATACCACATCCGACTTCTTGGCAGTAGCCACGGCATCTGCAAACCCCGACTTATCATCAGATACCAAATCACAACCTACAGCGTGATGAACAGCCAGTTTATTACCAACGAGATTCTGTATTCCCTGCAGCGGGGTAATCCCATCCTTATTATTACGGCTCCAGGTATAGTCACCAAACTGCACCTGATTGGCATTAGGGCCGATAACAGCAACAGATTTCAGCTTCTTCATATCGAGCGGTAACAGATTTCCTTCATTTTTAACCATTACCACACTCTCTTCCGATATCCTACGAGACAAAGCAACATTCTCCTTTGTACGCACCTTTTTTTCGTATTCTTCGATAGGAAGTCCATAAGGGTTTTCAAACAGGCCTGCTTTGAACTTGGCATAAAGCACTCTAGAACAAGCTAAATCCACATATTTCACGTCCAATTCACCCAAACGTACCATAGCAGGTATATTGGCATAGCAATCACTTGAGGCTTCCAAGTCGGTACCTGCCATCAGTGCCATCTTAACCGCCTCATTAACATTGGAAGCTACTTTATGAAAACCATATAACATAGACACCGCCCCCCAATCGGAATAGGTATATCCTTTGAATCCCCATTCCGTACGTAATAAATCTGTCAACAGCCATTTCGATGCTGTATTGGGTATGCGGTTGGTAGAATTGTAGGCGGTCATTACAGAATTCACACCCGTTTGCTTAACGGCTACTTCATAAGGTTTTAGGAAAACCTCTCTCAAATCTCTTTCGTTGGCTTCGGTAGAAGCTAAATTCAATCCGGAAGTTGGCACCCCATGGGGACCGAATACCTTGAGCATAGGCGAAATTCCCCCGTCAATATATCCGTTTATCTCATGCACTCCCATCTGGGATACCAAGAATGGATCTTCACCGAAACTCTCTTCCACACGTCCCCAACGCAGTTCACGTATCACATCAATAGTAGGAGATAACACATGGTTCACACCCATCGCATTCAACTCACCCGAAATAGCTTTTGTCATCTGATAAGCCAAATCAGGATTAAAGGTACTCCCTAACGCTACAGCTTGTGGGAAAATAGTAGCCCCACCCTGCACGGCCCCATGAAGTGACTCAGAGATAGTAAAGATTGGAATACCCAAGCGGGTATTTTCGATACAGTGCTTTTGAATCTGATAGGTATAACGAGCCATCTCGATCCCCTCTAAAGTAAGTCCTTCGACAGCCCCCCAGCCCAATGTACCGATGATGTTTTTCATCTTTTCCAAATTCAAAGTATGGTCATCATTCAGGATACTGCCTTCATGGATATGACGTAATTGGGCAACCTTTTCTTCTATGGTCATACGACTCAACAAGTCCTGCACTCTTACTTCTATCGGCTGTGAGGCATCTTTATATTTAGGGATGGGTTGCGCCGATAAACCGATGGTTAAAAACAGTAATACTGCTGTGAATATATAATTCTTCATTGATCGCTTGTTTAATTTAATAACTACTTAAAAAATCTCTAAACTACTACGGAACAGATACTGAGCTACCACGTAGTGGCTATAGAGCCACTACGTAATAGTCAGCCAACCACTTCTATAAGTAGTTGTATCCTGAAAACCTAAAAATTTAATAAAATCGGAAAACGGAAGTTACCAATTCGGATTTTGAGTTAAGTTCGGATTCAGATCTCGTTCTTTTTGAGGTATTGGGAACAGATACCCTTTAGATGCATTAAAATAACGCGTTTCGATATAACGACGAGGAGTATTGTCAACATCCACAGTTTTGTCGTCCTTGCCAACTCCATCTTTACGCATATATGCACCATACATCTGCCCGGTTAATCCTACCCCTGTAACAATCGTATTCTTTTCAGCATCTTTCCAACGGATAAGATCCATATAACGAAGTCCTTCATTGGCTAACTCAATACGGCGTTCATTTTTCAATAACTCCATCAACTCGTCTTTTGAGTTATAATTTTCACGGTGTACTCTACCACAGGAACAACGATCACGTAATTGATCTATCAGATTGCATACTTCCTCTTTTGCACTTTCTCCTTTCGTTTGCAATAAAGCTTCTGCTTTCATCAATAACACATCCGCATAACGGAACACAATAATATCATTAGTGCAGTCCCACACGGAGTTCATGGCATAGACAGAGTAGTCAATGTATTTGTTCCACATATATCCGGTAGCCGAAGGCTGAGAGTAATTATACTGGTGTTCAGGTACGGTAGTAGGATCTTCCGGATCATATAACCGTTCTTTGACAGTACCAGTTCCTACATCCAGATATTTTATCTGTCCGGTAGGATATACAATAGACTGATAAAAACGCGGATCCCTACCTTCATAAGGTTTTTTCGGATCATAGGAAGAACCGGCTTCATGAATCAATCGTCCGTCTGCCATAGGATAAGCATCAACCAACGAACCTGAAGGCGTAACTCCCCGATAAGGATCCTCACCGGTAATGCCCTTTAACAGCATGATTCCATTACCACCGTGGGAAGTATAAATTTCTCCAACTCTTTTATCACAAACGACACTCAATATTACTTCACAACTATTTTCTGCAACACCTGAAAATAAATCTTCATAAGGTGTATCACCTTCCCTGTATAATTGATATTTACCCTCCAATAGTTTAACAGTTTCCAATACATTCGAATAGTCACCGTTATACAAATACATACGGGCAATCAAAAATCTGCAAGCATCTGCCGTAACTCTACCTTTCTCTTGTGAAAGCCCTTCCAGCATTACGGAAGCCTCTTTCAACTTGTTAATGGCATAATCCACTACTTCCGCTTTGGGAGTGCGAACGAGTTGTTTGCTTTCAGGAATAGCCAGTGTTTTAGTCACCAGAGGAACATCGCCAAAATAACTTGTCAAAACATAGTAATTATAGGCTAACATAAAGTAGGTTTCACCTATTATCTTATTTTTATCTTGCTCTGATATATCCTCAATCTTTTCAATACCCTCAAGTAAAAACCAACATTTACGGATAACTTCATAGCTGCCATTCCATCTATTAGTAGGTATCTCGCCACTTGTTGTATAAGAACCGTTTGCCACTTGTTGAGCACCTCCCCACCAATCCCATACCAGATAGGCATTATCAGACATAGCCTCATCAAAAAAGATGGCATCTTTAGGAAGTAGTGATGCATAAATATCTACTAACACCTTGTCTGCATCCTCTTTACTTTTCCAAAAGTTTTCATTTGTAACTGTATCCTGTGGAAAAGAATCCAGAAAATCATCACATGCCTGCATAGTAAAAGCCAAGCTCAAAACACAGGTCATATAAGCTATTTTATTCATATCTATAAATCATTTAAGGTTTAAAAATTAAGATTCACTCCCATTGAATAAACTGCTACATTAGGATAAAATCCTCTTGCACCAACCGGAGTTTCAGGGTCCCAAGTACGGTATTTGGTAGCCGTGAATAAATTCTCTCCCGAAGCATATACACGCAATTGGTTGAGCCCCTTTATTTTGAAAGAGTAACCGATCTGCAGGTTCTTTAAACGAATATAGGAAGCATCCTGTACCCAGTGAGACATGTAAGCGTAATTATAATCACTGGACAGAATACGTGGGAAATAAGCCCCCGGCTTAGGATCCTGCGGATTGAAAGACTCTTTATAATGTTCTTTGCGCGCTCCATTAATCCCCATTGGCTGAATAGCTTCCATTGTTACATATCCATCGGCTTTACCTACCCCTTGAAAAAAGCAAGAGAAATCGAAGCCTTTGTACTCAAATCCCAAATTCAATCCAAAAGTAAAACGAGGAATAGAATTTCCAATAACAGTTCTATCTTCATCATTAATTACACCTTCTCCCGTCCGGTCCTTAATAATAATATCACCCATCCCCCATTTAGGATTGTATTTCTGCATCATCGGAGCATATTTGTCATATAACTCTTGATTGTCACAAATACCTAAAGTCTCGAAACCAAAGATTGCATTCAACGGTTGCCCTTCTATCTTAGCTGTCAATTCGGTAGTTGAAGATTTATATCCTCTCAAATCAATCACTTTATTCTTTACATCAGACAGATTGAATCCTATATTGTATTTAAAATCTTTCCCTATGTTCGAACGCCAACTTACAGTCAAATCCCATCCTTTATTCTCCATTTTACCAGCGTTTTCCATAGCAGGTTTAATTCCCAATGCACCCGGAGCTTCCAAGTTTAACAAAATATCCGAAGTTGTCCGGCAGTACCAGTCAAAAGTGGTTTGCAGCCTGTTATCAAACAAAGCAAAATCAATACCGAAATCCAAATTACGAGAAGACTCCCAAGTAATTATTTCATTCCCCATCAAGGCCTCTTTATAACCGATAATAGGGGTACCTCCAAAAAGATAACTTCCACCATTACCGACATTCGAAATAAACTGATAATCATTGATTCGTTGATTACCGAGTTCTCCCCATGACGCTCTTAGTTTTAGATTCTGCACGTGTTTCTTCAATGGTTCAAAGAAAGCTTCCTCAGATATACGCCAGCCAGCAGATACAGAAGGAAAGAATCCCCAACGATGTCCACGTGCAAACTTGGAAGAACCATCATAACGAGCAGTAAATTCAAACAGGTAACGATCAGCATATACATAGTTAGCACGTCCGAAAAGCGAAGCCAATGCAGAATAAGTGGAATTACCTTCTGCTGCTGCCGTAGTAGCATCCCCGGCATTGATTTCACCAAAATCATCATTTGGAAAATCCATTCGTGAGGCTTTCGTATAAGCCCACTTAAATGTTTCCAAAGAACCACCTGCCATTACCTTGAAATCATGTTTACCGATTGTTTTCTCATAAGAAGCTGTGACATTAGCAGTCAAGTTGCGGTATTGATCCCAACGGTCAGTTTGTTTATTACGGGAAACTTCTGTAAGTCCACTCTGTCCTGCAGGCTCAAAACTTCCGTAAGTAACTGTTTTATTAAATATTTTTTCTTTATATATATTTGATTCATACCCAAAAGTACCCCTGATATTAAGACCGTCCAAAATATTAATTTCCGGAGCAATCAACAATGTCATACAGTCATTGTTCTTTCTTCTCATCCCATAATCTCCGTTCACCATACGTACAGGATTAGAAGGTGCAGCATCATAAGAATAAGTACCATCTGAGAATTGAACAGGCAAATAAGGCAATGCACGCATCGTTCTACGATAAGCCTCAGCTGCTCCTGCTGCGGACTCTTCTTGAGTACTATTTAAATATGCCATATTCACATCCAACTTCAGCCAAGAAGTAAGTTTGGAGGTGGTATTAACACGAAGATTGTAACGTTCATAGTCTGTAGAAGGAATAATACCCTGTTGATCGGAATAACCGGCTGAGATCATATAGGTTATCTTATCACTACCTCCGGATACAGTTAATTGATGATTATGTTGTGGGGCACCCGAACGGAGTAATTCGTCATACCAATCCGTATTACCTTCCAACTTGTCAGGATCACCACCTGCTTTCATCCGGTCTATTCGATCCTGAGGAAACAAAGAGGAACTTTTTCCTTCATTATATTGCATTTGATTATAAAGCTCGGCATACTGCCAAGAAGTTACCGACTCCGGTACCCTTGTCGCAAACTGGAAACCTACATTACCTGAATAGTTAAAAGTAAGTTTCCCTTCTTTACCCTTCTTTGTAGTAATCAAGATAACACCATTAGCAGCCCGTGAACCATAAATAGCAGCTGACGCAGCATCTTTCAATACAGACACTGATTCCACCTCACTCGGAATCACATCATTTAAGCTCATGGATACTCCATCCACCAAAACCAAAGGAGATGCATCCCCCCAAGTACCAATACCACGAACACGTACCGTACCTTGATTAGGTCCGGGTTGACCAGAATTCTGCGTGACAGTAACACCAGCAGCTTCACCTGTCAATGCAGAGGCAATAGAAGTAACCGGTTTATTGGCAAGTCTATCGGACTTTACAGTCTCAACGGCTCCTGTCAGGTTCACTTTCTTTTGTGTTCCATAGCCTACCACCACCACTTCTTCCAATGCCTTTGAATCTTCTACCAATACAATATTTACCGACGATTTATTCCCCACATTAATTACTTGTGTCTTATAGCCAATATAACTCACCTGTAACTTCGCATTATCATCAGGTAATTCCAACGAAAAATGCCCATTCATATCCGTAATAGTACCATTGGAAGCTCCCATTACAAAGACAGAAGCACCAATGACAGCTTCTTCCATATTATCCGTTACTTGTCCGGTCACTTTACGTTTGCCTCCAATGGTGTGCTGCCGGACAGCTTTATATACAGAAATACGCTTGCCGTTTACTTCATATTTGATACCCTTACCATCAAAAAGTATCCCCAAAATTTCGGCAACAGTCTTATTCTTGGCATCAATCGATACTTTCTCATTAGTATTTACATCATTGTTTCGAATCAGAAAAGAACAATCTGTTTTCTCCTCTATTTCTTTAAATACTTTACTTAACGGTACATTTTTTTGCTGGATAGTAATCCTAATCTCTTGTAAGGGTGAAGCAACACCTGAGAGAGGCAAAAGAAAAACAAAAAAGAAAAGCAAAATCTGTGTTCTTACCAACAAAAGATTAGCTCCGGAATGACAAAATAAAGATATCATTCCGCTATAAAAACATTTTTTTTTCATACATTTGTACTGATTTAAAGATTTTCTTAAAAGATAACTTAAATTCGGAATCGGAGGACATACCCCAATATGTATCTCCGATTTTTGTTTTTTTACGTACAGTTTTCCATAATATTCTTTTTGAAGGTTACTACTTGATTGACTTATCGGTAATAGTAATCACATTACCACTCCGACTCCAGCTATATTTATTGTCGACATCCATATAGTCCAGTATTTCTTCAACCGTAAGTTTAGGGCTAATACTTCCTGAGAAGACCTCTTTATCCAGATATTTACTGTGGATAACAATCCGCACATCATACTTACGCTCGATAGCTTTCATTATTTCAGGTACTGATGCATTGACAAAACTCAAACGACCGGTAGTCCATTGTGAAATTTGTAAAGCATCTACATGATGATGGTTCATTTTACCGCTTCTCTTATCATACGTCAACTGTTCATCGGGGGCAAGAATCACATTGTCCCGAGTTTCGGAAGCAGAGAATACATTTACTCTTCCTTTTATCAGACTGACTTCTATTTCAGAATCTTCCGGATAAGAACGCACATTAAAAACCGTACCGAGTACTTTGACATTTATATCATCGGCATGAACAATAAAAGGTTTCTCCGGATTCTTTTGTACTTCAAAATATCCTTCACCTATCAAATAGACTTCCCGGCTCTTTTTACGGAGAAAAGCAGGATCATACTTCAACACGGAACCGGAATTCAGACAAACGACCGAACCATCCGGCAAAATCACTTTGGTCTGCGATCCTAAAGGTACTTCCATTTGACACAAAGCCATTTCCTGATTCGATTCGGCTACATCATTATATATATAATAACCTGCAATAGAAGTAGTAAGAATCAATAAAGCAATAGCAGCCACTTGCGAGAAAGTACGCCACAACGGTATCCTTTTCTTTTCCGATTTCTTCTTTATTCCTAACTTCACAGACAAAGCCTCATAGTCAGCTTGTTTTTCCTGTTCAAACTTACCGATAAACGATTTAGCCCGTGTCCGTGCCATTTCTTTATATCTCTGCTGATAAGAAATATCCGACTGCAGAAAATGAAGTAGCTTCCGTTCTCCGTCCTCCGACAGTTTTCCTGCCAGAAAATCAAGCATCAATTCTTCAAAAGTATCAAGTCTCTTTTCCATCATTTCCATGTTCGTTTATATATAATACACATCTCGATATGGAAACATTTAGTCTTAAAGAAACTTTTTTTAAATAAACTGCAAGAAATTCTATAAACGACCTACTTTAGATTCTCCTATACCTACCCATTCTCCCACATAGGCATGTGGGAGATGATATTCCTTAGAGAGATGAGTAGGGTAATGCGTAAAACAAACAAGGGGAATAAAGAACTGACTCAAAGCCTCCCGTAAAGCAACAAAAACAGTATGCCTGCAGTAGGGCCCAATTGAAGTTTAATATGATCCATCGCATTCTTGATATGAACACGCACCGTATTTACCGATATGGCCTGTTCATCAGCAATCTCCTGAGGAGACATACCTTCATACAAGTATTTTTCAAAAACTAAGCGACATTTTACGGATAGAGAGTCTATCACCGTGTTAACCTGACTTTTCAGTTCCTCTATCTCCAATAATTGCAACGGGTTATTATCATTTTTGCAGAATTCTTCCTGAAAAGCAATCAGTTCCTCCCGATACTCGTCAAGCACACGTTCTCGTGTATGTAAAGTACGGATGTAATTCAAACAACGATTCTGTACACTTCGCAATAGGTAATTATGAATAGGGAAACTTAACTGACCTCTACTGCTCCAGATATTCATAAAAACATCATTAACGATTTCCTTTGCCTCATCCGGATCGAATACGTAAGTAGTAGCATAAGCGCATAAATAACTATAATAGCAATCATATAAAGCAGAAAAGGCATTTTCTTTTCCTTCATTTATATCATCTATTATTTGTTCGCTTATCCTAGTAGTAGTCATATTTTAAGGTATTGTGATACTTTAACTAAGAACAAAGTTAATATTTTCATATACTGTTAATCGTGTTTTATCTTTATTTAACACGAGACAACAATTTATCAAAATTAAGGTTAAATAATAAATGAAATAAACTGAGCCCATCTACTCCAGATCATTCTTTGTTCTCTCGAAATTTAGTTTTGTCAGAAAGATTTTGAAGATGAATTTTATCAGTTTTTATATTTATATTTGCATTGTCACTTCGATACGAAAAACATGACGGAACATGCATACCCGAAATGCAGTGAAACTATTATAAAATAGAATTACTGGGAAGGAAGCATTTATTATTGCAAGATACCGGATAATAAAGTTAATTCCCTCATAATCAATATTAAACTATAAAACAAAAAGAACAATGAAACAAGAAGTGTTATTTATCATTCTCAATGAATATGCCGATTGGGAAAGTGCCTTTCTGGCAGCTTCTCTCCATTCCGGACTGATGCCGGGTAGTGAAATCAAGTATGTAGTCAAAACAGTAGCCCCCACTTTGGATGCAGTCCGTTCCTTGGGTGGTTTCCGTACTCTGCCGGACTACAGTTTTGATACTATGCCCTCCGATTATGCTAGCTTGGTCTTGATAGGAGGTATGCAATGGCAATCTCCTGAAGCAGAACGTATATTTCCCATTGTACAGGATGCTTTCGAAAAAGGGAAAGTGATTGGTGGTATCTGTAACGCTGCTTCATTTTTATGTGCCCATGGCTTCCTGAATCATGTCAAACATACGGGAAACACTCTTGCCGTACTTAAACAGTGGGGTGGAGAGCGATATACCAACGAGGATGGTTACTTGGAAAAGCAGGCTGTCGGCGATAAGAACATAGTTACGGCAAATGGTACCGGTTATCTGGAATTCACCCGTGAGTTGCTATTAGCATTGAAAGCCGATACACAAGAAAAGATAGAGGCATTTTATGATTTCAGTAAAAATGGACTTGTGAGATAACTACATATTCATCAAGCATACGGGACAACATAAATTATCCGATGATTCTCTTTTGGCTATAGAAGGAAATTTCATGGAAACCCGTATGTCTAACTGGAAAAGAGGAGAAGAAAATATTCTCTTTACGATCCCCTAACAATGATGTGACATGTGATGACAATGAAACCCGTAATCATAAGAGATCAGGTCAATGAAGCAACCAAAAACTAATCCGGACAGCCTAATCGAGAATTATCTTCCGGCAGATTATTATGCGACTCTTTTGAAAAAGAGTCGCATAACAAGAACGTCATCTCCATTGACGAGTTCGCAGATATAGCTTTTAACCAACTTCCCTCTTGGATTATCCTGCTTCTAATAGTAAGAAATAGTTTGGTTAAACCCTTCGGACTCGATACAAACAGACGAGTCACGGATTTAAAGTGTGAGAAAAGTCAACATGAAATAATCTTTGGCATGTCCGATAAGCACCTGACTTTTTACGTATCCCTTTGGTGTAAGGATAGAGTAGAAAAAGAGGTAAACGTGCATCTTCCTAAAAAGAAAAGCATCCCGGAATTACGTAATTAAACAGACTTTTTTATTGCTCCGAAATCTTTCTTATTATCGGTTTATCCGCTTCCGCCCAGTCCAATATTGCCATCTCTCGTGTAGAAAGCCACTGTGCAGCAATATGTTCTTTCAATACATATCTTTGCCCGACAGGATGGCAAAGAAAAGCATGCATCGTGATCTCAAAATCGGGATAGGTATGATGGACGGTCAAAAGTTTCTCTCCCACTTCAATAACGTAATCCATTTCCTCCATGATTTCCCTTTGAAGCGCCTCCTGCAAAGATTCACCTTCCTCCACTTTTCCACCCGGAAATTCATATCTGAAAGAAGTATATGAAAATTTAGTTTGCCCCCGTTGTACACAAAGATATTTCTCACCTAATCGAATAACGGCTGCTACAACTTCTATACTTTTCATAATGACTATGATATTGGGATTAAAAATAATAGAGGCAAAAGTAATAAAAGAATGCGGGAAAGAAAGAAATAAAAAGTAATAAAGACTAATCTTCAATATTTTTCTTACCTTTGTTAATCACCGGGATGGAAGCTCCATAACGGTAAGACAATGAACAATCAACAGTTTGAAGATCAATTATCAGCATATATAATGAACAACACTCCCCCACTCTACCAATCAGGTAACGGCGAACTCATGTCAAAGAAGAAAACTGCCTTCTTGTGTTCGCGACAAGTACCCGAAAATGAAACAGTATCAATCTATCGCTGGACAAATCAATTATCACCGGAAAGAGACTGTATCCTTTGTGGAAATCATTCAAAAATGGAGCAGGAAGTCTTTCATATGCTATTAGAAAAGAAAATACCGATCATTCTGGTATTGGCTGAGAGCATAAAAGAGGAGTGGCCCCTCCCTATTAAATTGGCACTTGAAGAAAAGAGACTACTAATCGTAACTGCCTGTAATGACAAGGTGCACAGGATTAACCATCAATCAGCCTATGAACGGAATGAAATAATTCTTTCACTTGCCAACCATATTATAATCGGTTATTGCAGGCCCGGAGGTAACATCAATAAACAAATTAGCGGAAAAGCAAACGTCACGTTGTTACACAAACCGCATTATCAACCGGCAGCCCCCACCTTCATGATGAAAGCTGCAGACAGTGATGTTATGACCTATAGAACATCGACAAAAGGAGGAGAAATCTTTTTAGATATTAAACAAGACTTATGCGGACAGGAATATCTGAAAATTACCCAAAGTAAACATCAGGGAAATAAAGATTTCCACAGAGAAACGATTTTCATCAACAAGGACGAAATACTTCAATTCAAACAAGAGTTGGACAGGGCTATTGAATACTGGGGATTAAACCCTATAAAACAGAAACAAACTCTCCGTTCCAAAAGAGAAGAATACGGTAACGCCTATCTGCCATGGGAAAAAAGTGCGGATGATTATCTTCTCCGGTTGTATGAGGAAGGTAAAACCATTCATGACCTAACAGAGATATTCGAAAGGAATGACGGAGCAATCCGCTCCAGATTACAAAAATTGGGAGTTAAACTAAAATAACGACATTGTCTGCCTCTCCCATACACTACTTAACGAACCTACGGCCATGGCTATTTCCGACAGACAAAATTCAGCAGGACGATGCCGTTTCCGATAAGTAACTTCAACAGTCAGCCTTTTTGCAATTCTCCTGCAAAGATACATATTTTTAATCAGGCCAGATTTGCCGGCCGGAAGATTCTCCGTATCTTTGCCACATGGCAGAGAGAAACGAATTACATAAAAGGAACAGGCATAACGGACAGTACGATTTTTCAAGACTGACGGAGGAATACCCACCGTTAAAAAAGTTCATCGTACTGAACGCTTATGGAACAACAAGCATCGATTTCTTTAATCCCCGGGCAGTAAAGGCACTCAACAAAGCCCTCTTGATAAGTTACTACGGCATACGATACTGGGATATTCCCAAGAATTATCTGTGCCCACCCATTCCCGGGAGAGCTGATTATATCCATTACATAGCAGATTTGATTCAGCCGGATATATCCGATGAATCGACAGGGTTGAAAACAGCTGTCCCAAATACCCGTCAATACAGGTGCCTGGATATCGGTGTAGGTGCCAACTGCATCTATCCCATTATCGGTCAAACGGAATATGGATGGACTTTCGTCGGTTCCGATATCGATCCGGTTTCCATTGACAATGCACGAAAGATCGTAACTTGTAATCCGGCATTGGCTCACAAAATAGAACTTCGGCTACAACAGGATAGCCGGAAAATATTTGAAGGAATCATTGCTCCGAATGAATATTTCGACGTAACTCTCTGTAATCCTCCCTTCCACAGTTCCAAAGAAGAAGCAGAAAGCGGTACGCTACGCAAACTCAGTAGCCTGAAAGGTAAGAAAGTAACCAAAGCCCGGCTCAACTTCGGAGGCAATGCCAACGAACTCTGGTGTGAGGGCGGTGAACTTCGATTTCTGCTGACTATGATCGAAGAAAGTCGCAACTACCGGAAAAATTGCGGATGGTTCACCAGTCTGGTATCAAAAGAAAAGAACCTGGGTAAACTGACCGCCAAGCTGAAATCGACCGATATAGCCGAACATAGAATCATTGAGATGCACCAAGGTACTAAAACCAGCCGGATCCTGGCATGGAGATTTTGAGAAAGATAAGGTTATCAAATCAGCAAGTATCGACTCAAATCCTTTAGGGAGACGATCTTCACAAGAGAGCGACTGCCATCTAAAGATATCATTGGCATTAAGCTGTTTATCAAAACAAACAAGCAAGTTCCGGAAAGCATGTTTTAACATAGTATTAAAACTTGTTTTCTATAAACAAAAGATTTGTTCTTTGACTGTAGAAAACTAATTCTTTATTTATAAACCATCAAAACCATATATTCAGAATTAACATTGTTAACAGGAAAACAATACACCATTATGAACCTATTAATCATCAGTAATGCCGATAGCTGCCGCAGCCGAATCGCACAAGCACTTCTTTCTTCGTTCGGAAAAGGCATGAAAGTATATTCTGCAGGGACAATGCCCGCAGCAGAGATTCATCCGTTGGTCCTGAAACTAATAAAGGAAACAGGTATCGAACCGAACACACAACCTCCCCACTCCATCCGTGAATACACCAACGAAAACTGGGACCATATCATCGTACTTTCCGGTACGGCCGATGATATACGCAATCTCTTCCGGAAGGAGGTAAAACACTGGTATCATCTTCCCTTTGAAGACTTGTTCTCCACAGCGGCACCAAGCGAAGCGGAACTGTGGGATCGCCTGATACGCCTGAAAGAAGATATACAAAGAAAAATGTACGAACTATACCGAGACGATCTGAGAGAGCAATTACTACCGCGCTGTAGCTGCGGAGCCAATGATTTTTGCAGATGTGAGTGAGGGAATTATTCCCTCACTTCCTGCTTTATCAGCCGTGTCACACTTGTGATGTTCCGCTTATCCTTATTCAGAATATAAGTATATTTATAATCGCTTGCCCGATAAGAGGTAGGCGAACTATTCACCAGGATAATATTCCGGTTATTGGCAAAGTCCAGAATCCCCTTAATATTATTAGGGTGAAGTTTTCCGATTTCATCCATCATACAGTGCAGCTTAAAGTCGTTGAACTGATGCGATGCTTTCTCCTTAAACACATTTAGTAACATGATATTAATCATGGCCTTCACCAGGATATCCGTTCCGTCGGACCCCACGTTTGCCAGTTTCTCCACCCATCCGCTATCGTTGTCGTTCTCCACAATACGAAACTGGAGTTCGAAGGTATCGGAAAGGGTAAGTTCTTTTTCTTTATTCAATGCCAGTTCTTTCACCAATGACTGCAATAAACTTACCGCCTGCCGATTCCGTTCTACAAAATCCTCTTGTCCGAACAGGCTGAACATGCCCGGGCCACCCGGCTGACTCCGGTCGCAGAACTCTTTGATCGTGACAAAATGTTGCATGATACGATTACCGCTCGGCACAATCTGCAAGGCTATACTCTTGATAACTCCGGCAAAGTTGCGTTCCACAAAGTCACTGTTGATATCGCTGATGGTCTTACGAATCAGTCCCTCTTTTGAAAGCATGTCCGTCGTTTCTTTTCCAATCCGATGAATCAAGTCGGTGTATGCCTCGTTTGAACGACGTTCAAAATCAATAATCTTATCATTATCAATAAATTCTTTCAGATCGGCGGCAAAAGTCATAAACTCTTCCCGCTTCGTAAGCCGCGTACGGAAATTGAACGTATTCTGCTCGGAGAAATTACCGGAAAACCGACCGACGGCCTCCCTGAAGTCTTTTTCCTGTTCAATCTGCCGGTAATGGTTTTGAGTCAGTTCCTCAATCACCTTCTTACAGCGCTTGGCATTCTCTGTTTCCACCCCCGTTTGTAACACAGGCGGACAGATATTGAGCGTTTTGAAGTTCTCCGTCTCCCGAATATCCTCGTCCAAATGTTTCAGGCGGGTGTTTGTCTCAGCCAGCTGCTTGTTCAGTCCCGTTACTTTCAGATTCAATTCTTCCTCTTTCAAACGGAACTTTTCTTTCTCGCCTTCCAGTTCTTTCTCGGCCAACTGCTTTTCGTTTCTGAATTCGTCCATCCGGTCAAAGAATTCTCTCTTGTCCTTCTCGTAATCGTAGACCAGGCGACGATGTTGGTCAATAAACACCAGCTCCTGTTCCGTACGGGCCACTTCATTACGCAAAGCAGTGATACGCTCCGTATCCACTCCTTTCCCGGAGAGTTCGTGCAGCAAGTCTTTGTCCATGGTTGCCAGCAGTTCATCGGTTTTCTGCTTTTCGGAAGCAATGGACAGGTGAATTTCTTCTTGTTTGTTACGGATCAGGGCATCCTCTTCTTGCATTCTCTGGTTACGTTCCTTCTCCTTTTGACGTACACGAGTTTCGAGCAGATGATTGAACTGTTCCAATTCCGCCACTGTCCCCTGCAGGCTACGGGTAGCCTCGGCCAACTGTTTATCCAATTGTTCCAGCAGGACACGCTTCTCCTCCCCTGCCTTCTGTTCCCACCTGATTTCATCCGCTTTCAGGAGCCGGATACGCTTATCGTTCTGCTCCATACAATAAGTGGATTGAGCCACATCCTCCTTACAGGTACTAAGCGTGGCCTGATGTCTTTTCCGAATCAAGGCCAGTTCCTTTTCTTTTTCCTCTCCCAACTTCTCAAGCTGCTGTTGCCACTCTGATACTTCCTTACCGGCTATTTCCTGATCCGCCGCATACTCTTGTACACTTTTCACCTCCTTACGGATAGCCGAGAGGTCGAGTTTAATGCCATAGAAAGAATCTTGACCGGCATCCGGAACAGACTGAGGCTTCAGTTCCTTGCTGAACAAAACCTGTTTCTCGTCCACGACCTTGCCAATGGTATCTTCCCACCCCTGACAGTTCTGACTCAGCCATTCGTAGAATGAACCCTGACGGTTGTCGAGCAAACGGTCTATCTCCGCTACCCTCTCTTTAGCAAGTGTAATCTGCTGTTCGATATCCTTTTGGCGGGCAGTGAACTGCTGCTCACAGGCAGTCTGATCCAATTCCCACCGGCGGCGCACCAGCTCCATCTGTTGTTCAGCTTCTTTCTGCTTCAGCCTATACTCATGGTTCTCCTTTTCCAGTGCGGCACGCTCCGTCCGGCAGGCTTGCAACTCCTCTTCATAAAGAGTCCGGTGCAAACACTTCTCCCGTTCCATTTTCAACTGATAGATGCCTTCCTTTTTCCTTTCTGTCTGCTCACGCAGAAGGGTCAATTTCCCAAGTTCCTGTTCCCTTACCTCTTTCAATATTTTATCGAACTCCTTACGTATGGCTTCTTTACGCTCGATGGCACGCAGATGGAGGGTATTCAGCTCGGCGTTTTTCCCGTTACGGAAACGCTCAAAGGCACTGGCCGCCTGTTCTTTCAGCAGTTTATACTGGCTGTTGATGTCGTCAAAGCGTGCAGTCAGCATGGTCAGCTGCTCTTCCAGCATTTGCTTGTGAAGCACAGCTTCGGACTCCGCATTCACCCGTTCCCGTACATGATGAATATCCTGCGATTCGTACCGTTCTTTTCGCTCCCGTGCTGTTTTCAGATTTTCGTTCTGCACTTTGACCACTCCCAACAATCGGTCACGCTCACTCTGAAATTTCCCGGAAAGTTCTTCCAACTGGCGTTTCTCCTTTGCCACTTCTTTCAACAGCTCTTCTTTTTGTTTTTGCAGAGAAGGGAGTACTTCCCGCGCTGTCCGAAAAGCGTAATTCAATTCTCCGGCCAATGTACGGGCCTGTTGCTCCAGATAATGCATTTCCCGATAAAGTTCAATCACCCGGTCGGCTTGCCTGCGGACAGTTACCTCACCGTTCTTATTTTTCCGGAACCACTTACTGATGTCGGTCACTTCTTCATCGAACCGGCGCAGATGATGGGCATACTGCCCCAGATCGATACGCACATCTTCTTCGTTCAGAGACATGAAAATGGTTTGCTTGATAAACTCTGCATCAAGTTTTGAGTTCAGAAAAACATTCTGAATCGTCCGAGGTATATTCTGATACTGCCGGCTTTCGGTAATAGCAAACTTCCGAAACTCCGGAGGAAGCCCCCGGCCATTACCGAAAATAATGTCTCGATACTCCTCATACGTCTCTATACGACGGCTCTTATAGACAAAACTGCCAAGCGCATCACGTATCTGATCCCACTCTTCGTATGCTTTTCCCTCGGGTGAAATGAAATATTCTTTCTTATAGCCCGTGCCCAGAAAGCGGAAGCAGACCCTTCCCTGCGAACGGAAAGCCAATACGCAATACGAAGCATCGTCCACCACCACTTCATAAATAATGTATGAATTGACGTACGGAAAATAGTATTCATCAAAACTCTTTTTCTCTTTTGAAATGCCCAGCTTTGTCTTATCGGCATTGTAAAAGAAGAGTAATGCACGCAACGCCGTACTTTTCCCCACTCCCTGTGTACCGATAAAGTGAACATTGCCGTCTATCTGTATTTCGGCATATTGGATACGGGCACTATTGATAAAAATAATCTTATTCAGGTATCTCATTCTGTATCTCTTCTGGTATGTTAATGCAAGCGACCAATTCTTCCAGATAGCCGAAAGCCGCCACTACCTTATAAGTGGAAGTAATCTCATTTTCCAGTTCAATAAAGCCGTCACGTTTCAGGTCGTTTACTATTTTGTCAATCATCTCTTCATGCTTTTCCCGTCCGGTAAGCTTTTTCAGGCCGGTAAGCTTCTCTTTCAACTCTAAGTCGGTTCCCACTTTCACAACCATATCGGCCGGCTGAAAACGGAATCCGGATGAAAAGGCCGCATCATAAGTCTTGATAAAGTCGAGTACATCAATCCAACGGACAGCAATCTCCAACTTACGTTCCAAGTCGACTTTATTCTCGCGACGGGAAAAATAATAGTATTCGTTTCCGCTTTCGAGCACGAAGTTGATGGCGGCAAAGAAGTCGTACAACTCCGACTGGTTGTCTTCAATCACCGTATAAAGTTGCCGGATGTTGGGATTGGTACTATCGGAAGAGATAAATCCTCCTTTACTCAATATTTCAAATATCTCAGCAGTTTGTTTAATCATTACTGTAATGGTTTTAAATTCATTTCACCACAGATTACACGGATTCTCACAGATTAATAATTGATTCCATTGAGAATTCAGACCAAAGTATCTGTAAGAATCGGTATTACCCGGTGGTGAATCTTATTTATTCCTAAACTATTTCTCCCGTCCTTTCCGGATAAATCAACGCATATTCCACACCATCCATCCTGCCATACTCGTCGGTGATGCGGAGTTCTTCGTAAAACTGGGATACGATCTGGCAATAGAATGTGATTCTTTCATCAAAAGACACCTCTTGTGTGAAAGGGTAAGCGGCAACAAACGAAAACAAGTCTCCATCAGCCTGCATAAACCGCTTCTTCACTTCTTCCAGGTTGATGTAAGCCTCTTCGGATATATGGGTCTCAAGTGACTCCTCAGCGATGCTGTCGGCCACATTACGGGCCAGTATGGCTCGCTTGCCGACTGTGGCTATCACCTTACGGATACTCTCTAACACTTCATCGTCGTTACGGAGATATTCGACAGAGAGACGCAACGGATATGCCGGTGCAGGCTCAAACCAGACACTGTCTTTCTGCATCAGCACCCGGCAGATATCGGTCCGTTCTTCCAGTTCGAACTGATCTTTGAGATATTTCAGCTGACGGATTTTGACCCGTATCTTATTCTGATACTCTATCCGGTTCAGGTAGCTGATGATTTGCTTCTGTATCTCGATCAGGTTATGGAAACATTCATTGAGTTGTATCCGTACGTTAGCCAGCACCAAAACCAGTTCATCATCCGGAACCCGGCGAAAGAAACGGTCTTCTTCGGTGACAAGGAGTTCTTCACTCACTCGTATCAGTGCCTCGATATCCCGCCGTTTCTCGTCCAGGCGGACCAGTTTCTTTTTCTTGATCTGATAGTTCGGTTCATTCTTGAATGTGCTGTCGATGTTGCGCTTCAGGTCGATGACATTACGCAAGGTAGTCAAGGCAATGTTACGCAATATACGCTTAATGGTACGCAGGTAAGTGGTCTTCCTTTTCTCATGGTTTTCTTGCTGATAATAAGAGATGGTATCTTTGAGATAGCTGATATGCTCGTTGACAAACGAAGTATTGATCTCCTCGTTTACCTCGAGCACCTGCTCGAAAAAGTGCAGGTAGATATCCTCCATTTCGAGAAACGAACCATTCTCACGAAGCACTCCGTGGTCGATCAGGCTCTGTATACGTTGCAGTTTGTATTCAGTCAGTTCCAGTGCATACTCCCGCCGGAAGGATTGCTGTTTCCGTTTGCCGAACATCTGTTTCAACAAAAGTTGTTCGCGGCTCATCATTTTCAGCAACTCGTCAATAGAGTGAAATGTAGTCATGTATAACGGCTATAAACTTTTTCGGGGTTCCTTATCTTGTCAGTTTTCTCTTCATTCCTCCGGCCACTTCTTCTTTGAGAAAAGTCATCAACGGCTTTCCCACAACAATAAACGTAACGGCCACCAGAATCATCAGAATACCCAGCATCAGCCTGGGCGTCAGCCGCTCACCAAAAATCATGACACCAAAGAAGAGAGCCGTCACCGGTTCGAGTGCTCCCAAGATAGCGGTCGACGTGGAGCCAATGGTGTGAATGGACACAGCGGTACATACCAGTGAAATCACGGTAGGCAGGAAAGCCATTGCCAGAATATTACCCCAGGCAGGAAGTGAAGGCACAGCTTGCAAGTCCGAACAAAAATTCAAACGGACTATATAAATGGAAAGACCGAACAGCAGGGCATAAAAGGTCAACTTGGCCGTTGACATCAACTTCAGGGTGGAATGATTGACACCGACTATATAGACCGCATAAGACAGCGAAGAAAGAATGACCAGCAACATCCCTACCAGACTCAGCGTCTCACCCCCTTCTCCTTTGTAAAGCAGTCCGATGCCGGAAAGGGCCAACAGAATACAGAACACAGTCAGTAACGATACTTTCTCGTGGAAAAACAAGAACATGATAAGCGCCACCATCACCGGATAGACAAACAGAATGGTGGAAGCAATGCCGGCATCCATGTGCTTATAACTCAGAAACAACAACAATGAGGAAGCGGAAAAGAGCAGTCCGCCTACAATCAGCGGCAGAACTTCGTTCTTTTTCAGAGCGAACGATTGTCCTTGTACTTTCATCAGAATGCCTAGAATGAGCACGGCAAACCCGTAACGGTAGAACAAGACAGAGTCCACTGACATTCCCTCTTTATAAAGCGGCAGTGTAAACAACGGATTCATGCCATAAGTGGCGGCAGCCACAGCCCCGCACACAAATCCTTTAGCCTTACTATTAATATTCATTATTATATTCATTTTTTCGGGGTGCAAAGATACGGTTTTTTAGAGATCTTGGTTACTTTTGCGTCAATTCTAACAGAGATTAAAATTGAGCAAAAACCGTATTGATCAGGAAAAGAGAGTAGTAGAGTTGATGATTCGCCTTTACTGCCGTAAAAAAGAAAAGAATGTCACGCTATGCCCCCGGTGCGAAGAGTTGTTGCACTATGCACACGCCCGCCTGGACCACTGTCCCTTCGGGGAGAAAAAGAAAGCATGCAAGCAGTGCAGCATACACTGCTACAAACCCGCCATGCGGGAACAGATGAGACGGGTGATGCGCTTTTCCGGTCCCCGGATGCTAATTTACGCTCCTTGGGAGGCAATCAAGCATTTGTTGGGATAGACATGGTCGGCTCTGAAAACGATTAAATCCATCAAACAGAAAAATACGTTTTGAAAGTAATTCCATATATATCCTATCAAAAAAGTAACTAATCCTTCCTTTCTGCCAACAGCCTATAGAAACAAAAAAGCACTGATAGAAAGTCAAGACAGAGAGGAGTGGAAGAATATGCAAAATTGCAGCTTCATTATCTTATAAAGATGCAATAAAAAGGAAATATATGCAGTGGTTCCAACCATCAGAGCCTGCATTGGAAGGAAAGTAACGGTGCATTCCTTTCAAACCAACGGTGCATTCCTTTTAAACCAACGCTGTATTCCTTTCAAAGCAACGGTGCATCCTCTTCCAAGCAACGCTGAAAGGGTAAAAAAGGGAGATTGATCCGGCCATTTCCGAATTATCAGAACCCTTGAAGCGAAGCGATCCGAACTGACAAAAAGTTCGGTTCCAGGCCGTACACTTTCGATCCGAAAGCAGACCGGGCGTATACAAAGCATAAAAGCCGGAATGCCGCAAGATCGGCGTCACCACGCTCCGTCCCTAATCGCCTGTAATCGTTTTTTTCAAATCCATTCGCCACCGGGACAAAACAGGGCTGCCGGTAAGTGATAGAATATACAAAATGACATTTTATCGCTGCGGATGTTTTCCCGTTCCCCCTTGTCATCTACTTTTCCAGAATCCGGGATAGAAAAGCAAAAGTACACTAAAGAGCTCCAACCGTCCTATCAGCATCAGAAATGAAAGTACCCACTTGGCAGCGTCGGGTAATCCATTCCACGAATAGGCTGGGCCACAAGATCCCAATCCCGGTCCCACATTACCGATACTGGAGATCACCGTACCGATGGACTCGGAAAAGCCGACACCCAAGAACAGGAGAACTGCCCAACCAAGAATGACGATGATAAGATAAAAAGCAAAAAACATACCCACAGTAGACACAATCGAAGGTGAAACGGTCTGCTTGTTGACTCTTACCGGCAATACGGCATTGGGATGCAATAAATGCTTGAATTCATTCCGGATAGAGCGGGCAATAATCAGCAAACGCATGTTCTTGATACCACCGCTGGTAGAACCGGTACATCCTCCCGAGAGCATGGCAATCAGCAACAACAACCACGTAAAGGCAGGCCAAAGATTATAGTCGTCTGTGGCAAATCCGCAAGAAGTATGTGCCGTAGCCACCTGAAACAGCGACTTACGGAAAGCCGTCTCCCAGTCATAATGATTTTGAAAGACCAGTGCGAGAGTGATCAGAAAAGTCAGGATAGCGACAGAACCGAGGAACCAACGTAACTCTTCGTCCCTCAAAAGACGACTGACTTTACCGCGAAGGCACATCAGGAATAATGCAAAGTTGACTCCCGAAAGAAGCATGAATATAGCGACCACATATTCGATAAACGGTGAATTCCAATACGAAATACTGGCTTGCTTGGTAGAATATCCACCGGTGGCCGTCGTAGCAAATGACTGGCAAACAGCATCAAAAAGGCTCATACCTCCCAGCATCAGCAAAATAGTTTCTGCCAGTGTCAATATCAGGTAGACTGTCCATAGCCATTTGGCCATCACATTAATCTTAGGATGGGTACGGTCGTGGATTACTCCCGTAGACTCGGCGGAAAAAAGCTGTACTCCCCCACTGGTGAAAACGGGCAATACGGCAATTGTGAAAAAAACAATCCCCAGCCCGCCAATCCATTGTGTCAGGCTGCGCCAGAAAAGCATACCATGCGAAAGCGATTCGATATCATCAAGAATCGTAGCTCCCGTAGTAGTAAATCCCGACATGGTCTCGAAGAAAGCATTAGTCAACGAGTCAATACTTCCGCTCAAATAAAAAGGCAACATACCGAAAAGCGTGAAAAACACCCACGAAAGTGTCACAATGCAGTAACCGTCACGCCGGTTCAACCGATTTTCCGCACCACGTCCATAAAACATCAGTAACGCACCGGACAGGAGGTTGATACCCGCCGTATAAAGGAAATACTTGTAATCGCTTTCACCATAGACCACGGATATGCCGGAGCAGAGTACAAACATTCCCGCCTCTATAAAGAGTAAGACCCCAAGTACGCGCCCTATCATTTTACCGTTTATCAGACTGTTATTCCGTTTACTAACGTATATGTCCGTCGACAGGTATTCTTCCATAACACACGATTTTTTTTGCGAAAGGCATATAGCCAATATCGTGCCAAAACGGAAAGAAAAAGTACAAGTAAATAGTTACCAGACAAATAGATTTTCCATTCAAGTATCGAACAGTGATCATCACCCTACCATTTTGATAGGATCAGCTTTTCAAAACGAAAAGGTGCATCTTCAGGAAAGCCGGTTATCCCTGCATAAAAAGTTTATGCTTCATTTCTGAACTGAACAGGCGAGAAGCCTGTATATTTACGGAAAAAACGCGCGAAAGAAGAAGAGTTCGGAAAACTAAGTTTATCCGCTATCTCTGTGACACTCAAATCCGTTGATCTCAGCATCAGTTTGGCTTCTCTCAGTATAAAATCCGCCATCCAATAGTGAAACGTTTGCCCGGTTTGTTTCTTTATACTCCTCATCAGATATTTATCCGATATACACAACCGGCTCGCATAAAAGGCTGCCATCCGTTCTTGTGTGCAATATTTATGCAACAGACTGAAGAAACCATCTACCAATTTATCTTGCCGGGACATCTCTACCGAAATATTTCTACCCGAATACATCCGGCACACTTCCAGTACCAAAGAGAACAGCATCCCTTTGATAACTTCTGACGGACATTCGGCATCCGAATAACGATGATAAATGAAATGATAATACATCTTTATCAAACTGAAATCCTCCGGGGACATTGGCAGACAAGGTGCATTAGTAACCTGATTCGATATGTCTGCCTTCAACAACAGGGGAAAATCGGACAGAAAGTCGAAACTGAATGAAAGATACTGAAAAAGAAAATCCTGCGTACACGAAAGCCGGAGGAGTAGATGCCCCGGCGGAAGAAACAAGAAAGTCCGTTCGGGCAACAGCATGCTTTTGCCATCTATCCGTACCATGGCCTTCCCTTTTAATATAACCACGAAATAAACCTTACCAAGAGGATTGCGCACGGCTCTCCCTGTAGGAAAAAGTGACGAAAGATTGCTGCTCGGAGGCGTCATCTCAAACTGCTTCGACTCATCAGACAGATTACACATATTACATATAATAGACCTGAGCAAAGATAAGCGATTCTACCGGAATAACGACCTGCTTTTGGTTACTATTTGAACGAACCTCGCATGATATCGGACGAAATAGTATGCAAAAATAACGGCAACTTTGCAACCGGAACTAATCAAGCAATATAACAATGACGAAAAGAATAGGAAACTCCAGGCTTTACATCCTGATATTTATAGGGATTGTATCAGCATTCGGTCCGTTCGTGACCGATTTTTATCTGCCGGCCCTGCCAGTGTTGAGCGAATATTTCGATACTACGGCTTCGCTGGTGCAGCTTAGTCTGACTTTCAGTATGGTGGGATTGGCAGTAGGGCAATTAATCATAGGTCCACTGAGCGACAAATATGGACGCAAACTGCCTCTAATGGTCTCATTAGTGATCTTCTGTATTTCCACAGTAGGATGCCTTTACTCGCCGGAGATCCATGGCTTTATCTTCGCCCGTTTGTTGCAGGGGTTGTCCGGAGCCGGAGGAGTCGTGATTTCCAAGTCCATAGCCATTGACCTTTACCAGGGAAAAGAACTAACACGTTTTTTCGCCATGCTGAGTTCCGTACAGGGATTAGCTCCCGTCTGTGCCCCGGTATTGGGCGGAATATTACTCGGAGCGATGGATTGGAAAGGTATCTTCTGGATATTATTGGCTATAGGCATACTATTGATTGTCGCCTTGTCTGCCTTCAAGGAATCGTTGGAGATTAAGAAACGCCAAAAAGGGAATGTCTTTTCTACATTCAAATATTATCTGCCGGTACTCCGTAACAGGCAATTCATGCGCTATGTCTTGATACAAGCATTCGCCATGGGGGTCATGTTCACCTATATCGCAGCATCTCCCTTTATTTTCCAAAACCACTTCGGGACCTCACCTTTTGCTTACAGCCTCTGTTTCGGTGTCAATGCATTAGGCATTATGTTGGGCAGTCTGGCTGTCTCCCGGTTTAAAGATGCGACAGCAGCTCTACGTTTCGGAGTAGCAGGTTTCACAACCATGAGTCTTCCGGTTGCTGCTGCACTAATTTTCAGTCCATCCGTCTGGATTGTAGAAGGAACACTGTTTTTCCTCCTTGCATTTTTAGGATTAATCCTTCCCGGTTCCACAACGCTTGCACTTGATATGGAACGTAAGAATTCGGGTAATGCATCGGCCCTGTTGGGATTCCTGATGTTCGTGTTTGGAGGGCTGCTGTCCCCGTTGACGGGAATAGGCAATATGCTTTACTCTACCGGTATCATTATCGTGGCTTGCTGTGTCGGGACATGGTTCTTTACTTATAAAGCAACCTCATCCGCCCGCTAGCCGACTATTACAAGACAAGATATGGAAAATACAGCTTATTCACTTTCCACATTCCGTACCTTGTCTTATTTTTATTTCTTATCTTTGCCTCAAACCCCTGGACATGAATTCAGATATGAAACGAGCCATTATCATCGGAGCTACTTCAGGTATCGGCCGCGAAGTGGCAAAACAACTTCTCTTACAAGGCTGGCGCCTCGGCATTGCAGGCCGTAGGCTTCCGGCACTTGAAGCACTGCAAAGCAGTGCTCCGGACCTTATAGAAATCGCAGTCCTGGATGTCACCCAACCGGATGCAACACCCAAACTCAATAACCTGATCAGACGGGTCGGAGGTATGGATCTGTTCCTTCTAAGCTCCGGCATCGGTTACCAGAACATGGAACTGAATCCGGACATCGAACTGGATACTGCCCGTACCAATGTAGAAGGATTCATGCGGATGGCAGATACCGCTTTCCACCACTTCCGTGAGCATGGCGGCGGTCAGTTGGCAGTCATCAGTTCCATTGCCGGGACAAAAGGATTGGGGGTAGCCCCTGCCTATTCTGCTACGAAACGGTTTCAGAACACCTATATCGATGCGCTGGAACAGCTGGCCGGAATGCAAAAACTGAACATCCGCTTCACGGACATCCGCCCGGGATTCGTATCTACCGACTTGCTGAACGACGGAAAACACTATCCGCTACTGATGCGGCCGGAAAAGGTAGCCAAACGGATTGTACGGGCACTGAACCACCACCAACGGGTAGTGGTGATAGACTGGCGCTATGCCATTATCGTCTTTTTCTGGCGAATGATTCCGCGCCGGATATGGAAACAATTACCCATACGGACAGGGCAGAAACCGACAGAAAAAAATAGCAAGATCGGATAACCGCTCTTTCAGTAAAACCCGCTACATTTGTCCCGGAACCCTACGGAACAAAAACAATGAAGAGCGATACTGAAGAGAAATATCTGCAACAGGTGAACCGGGTGATAGATTATATCAACTCACACCTCAACGAACCTTTGCGGGTGGAAACACTGGCACGTGAAGTATGCCTATCGGAGTATCATTTCCATCGCATTATGCGGGCTTACCTGCACGAACCGCTGGCTACGTACATCGCCCGGCAACGAGTGGAACGTGCGGTAATGTACCTGCAAATGAAGAATATCCGTCTGGCGCAAGTGGCAGAGATGGTCGGATACGAAACGCCACAATCGTTATCGAAAGCATTCAAGCAGTTTTTCGGCATATCCCCCACCGCCTACCGCAAACGGCGTGCAGAACGTTACGAAGAATTCAGCACTCTGAAAAAGGAGTCTCTGAAACCGGAAATCCTGACAGAACCGGAATTAAAGCTGGTATATATCCGCATCATCGGGCGTTATGGTGAAGAGGAACCTTACATAGAAGCGTGGAGAAAACTGAGAGATTTTCTCCAAATAAACGGTCTTCTGACTCCTTCTACCCGCTGGATAGGCATCAGCTTTGACGACCCCACAGTAACGAAAACCGAACAATGCCGCTTTTACGCTTGTGCAACAGTGGAACACGATGTATCACCACAAGGCGCTTTTGGCATGAAGACGATTCCGCAGGGACGCTATGCCGTCTACACACTCCGCGGAAGCTACAGTGGTTTGCAAGAAATGTATGACCGGATTTACTCGCATCCACTGCCTACAGCATTTCGTGATGCAACTTCATTTGAAGAATATCTTAATTGCGAATCAGATACGGAAGAAAAAGATTACGTGACAAGAATATATATCCCTATTGAATAACCTATTAAAAACAGAAAAAGAATGGAACAGAAATTTTGCCAGAGCTGCGGCATGCCGCTCAACCCGGAAGTATTGGGAACAGAAAAGGATGGTAGCAAAAACGAAGAGTATTGCACCTATTGTTATGCCGACGGACATTTCACCGTGGAATGCACGATGGACGAAATGATTAACCAATGCGCACAGTTCGTAGACGAATTCAATAAAGGCTCGGAAGTGAAAATGACGAAGGAAGAGGCCATTGCAAACATGAAGCAATTCTTCCCAATGCTGAAAAGGTGGAAACAGTGAAGAGGATGGGCAACAGTCAGCTTCCTCCGAGGGATTTTATGACGGAATGGTAACAGAACAAGTTCACCACGGATTACACGGATCAACACAAATTCTTATAATCTCTTGGTCAATAGAGCGTTGAAGAGAAAGATCTTCTCTGTGAGACTCTGTGTTACCCTGTGTTGCTCTGTGGTGAGTTAAGCTTAGAGCATTGATACTAAGATACAAAGAATCTGTGTTAATCCGTGTAATCCGTGGTGAACCCAAAAACGGTTCATTCTCCGAACAGGCCTCAATCCGGACGGTTTATTCCGCCGGATGCCGTTTCAGCCATGCGACGGCATACGAACACGTTGCTTTGGGCTTCAACCCCTGCGCAGAGGCATATTTATAAGTCGCTTCTACCAGTGCGGCCGCAATTCCCTTTCCTTCCAAGGGAGGAGGTACGATAGTGTGCATAATATCCAGTGCTCCATCTTCGACTTCATATTCCACAAAGGCAGTCATTCCATTCTTCTCCAATTCAAAACGATTCCGCTCCGGGCGGTGAATTACTTCATATTCTTCCATTTTCTAATCTCCTTTTTGTTTAGGTTAATATAGACTACATTATTTTTTTCTCTCTTTGCTCCACCCAGATCAGTTTCTTCACATCATATCCCCTGCGGGTGGCAGCATCCAGCAACTTCTTCTTAATCTCTTCCGGCAAAATTGGTGCACGGCTCAGTATCCATAAATATTTATCAGAACTGCTACCGATCAGAGCATAATTGTATTCGTCCTGATCTAATTCCAATACATAATAGTCTGAATAAAAAGACAGGAAAAACGATACTTTCAGTTTACCCGGTTGAGACGGATCGGGTATCTTAGCACGTCCTTCCGCTGTCTTACAAACATCATAGGGTTTCTTATGCTTACATCCCCGGTTCTCCACACGGACCGTCCCGTCGGGCATCAGCGTATAAGTGGCCGTCACCTCCGATAATCCTCTCTCAAAGCGGTGGTCGAAACGGGCTATCTCATACCACGTACCCATGTAGCGGTGCAAATCCAATCGATCTACAGCTGCATGATCCGTACCTTCGAAGAAATCTTCTATCGTCGGCTTCGCAAAACGGAAACCGGCCTCGAGCAAACGTGTGGGACGCACATTCTGTCCTGATGCCAGAAAGGAAGCCGCCTCACCATACCGCATCCGGAAGAACCAACGCGGTACGACCACCTTCATCCAGGCATGATAGCGTGCTGCCATTGCCTGAGTAAATGCATACTGTGAAACTTGTTGCGGAGCCACCAGGTTGAAAACTCCGCTTGCCTCTTCGTGGCTGATAATAAACTCCATCGCCCGACAAAGATCCTGAATAGCAATCCAGGGGAAAGGCTGTGTACCCGGACCGATCACACCGGCTACCCGCGTTATCCGGAGGGGACGAAGCATTTGTTCCATCGCCCCGCCATCGGGTGACAGCACAATGCCGAAGCGGGTGATTACCAGCCTTGTCTGCGACGGACAACGACGGGCCTCTTTCTCCCATGCATAACAAAGTTCCGCCAGAAAGCCACTTCCCCGGGTATTAGTATATTCATCGAATGTACCCTCCTCTGGATAATATCCTACGGCAGAGGCGGAAATCATTAACCGCGGCTTCGTCTTTACTGCATCCATTGCCCGGATGATGCAGTGCGTCACCTTAATCCGGCTGTCATAAAGTTCTTTTTTGTATTCCGGTGTCCACCGCTTGCTAATGGGTGCTCCTGCCAGATTGATGATAACATCGCAATGTGACAGGGCCTGAATTAAATGCCCCGATGTGCCTTCACGGAACATAGGCCTCCCCAGAGGGACTACCCGGTGTCCCGCTTCTGTAAGATACTCTGTAAGATGCTTGCCTATAAAACCGGAGGCCCCGCTTATTGCTATATTCATCTGTATTTCCTTTTTTTAGAAATATAACGCAGGGAAAGAGGGTAAAGTTCATCTCATGGTCATCTTCCTCAGATCTTCGAGCGAACCGTTGAATACGTTCAGATCTACATCGTGATGAATACCGGGCACACTTCCGATATCAGTGTGCTGCCAGAAGTGCCATTTACCTTCGTACCTCACCGAATCAACGTAATAGTGGGCTATCCAGTAGGGATAAGCATTGAAAAGCGAGTCGTCCAGATAGCGGGTCTTGAATTTATAAGAAGTGTAGAGAATAGGTTTTACACCATAATGTGCCTCCACCCGGTCGAGCCATTTCTTAATATTTTGTTGCAACTCTTTTTTAGGCCTCTTACCTGTCAGTTCGACATCGAGCACCGGAGGCAAATCTCCACTATCGAGTTTCACGGTACGGATAAAAAAGTCCGCCTGCTTCAAGGCATCCGTACGTGGAGTGAAGAAATGGTAGGCCCCACGAATAAAGCCATGGCGACGTGCTTGTTCGAAGTTGTCTTTGAAAGTATCGTCACCATGATCTCCTCCCTCGGTGGCTTTCATAAAAATAAAGTGAAGCGGAAAATCCGTTTCTCTGTTTTGTTTCAACTCCTTCCAGTCGATGTTCCCCTGATAATGGGAGATATCGATGCCATGCACCTCATAGCCACAAGGGATACAAACGCCATACTCCTTCCGTCCGTAGCACTCCTTCCAACGATAAGAATAAGGACGGATAACGAAATAATAGAAAGTGAGAGAAAATACCCCGACCACAATAAGCGCAAGGGTATTGCGCATCCAAACGGGCATGGTGCGGGTAGTTTTCTTTTTCGCTTTCGTCTTCCGTGCCGGTGTACGACGACCGGAAGCGGGTTTGCCGGAGGTAGAAGTGTTTCGTGAAGACTTCATTGATTTTTATTCTTATTTAGAGTTTGATTCACCACAGATTACACAGATTTTCACAGATTAATGATTTTATTTCATTGAGAATCAAATTAAAGTATCTATGAAAGTCCGTGTAATCTGTGGTGAAATGAATTCATTCCTAGATGGCTCCATCAGCTTCTGCCCTCACCCACTCCAGATAAACACCCGGATTAGCCTCAGCAGGAGGAGCGATGAAATGAACATAACTAATTCCATTCTGAGATTTGTTCTTGAGCGGAAGGCGCAACGGACGAAGCCGCCCATCTACCCGGACACGTGCCTGCGGGTGCTTCTGCAGCAAATCCCATTCCAAAGAAACCTCGTGCCAACGATCATCCTTCACTCCGAGTTGCTTACGGGTAAGTGGAAGTTCATACATAGACTGGTAACGGGCTACGGTGTCCGAAGGATTCATCCAGTGATCATTCAATAACAACGAAACCGAATGACTCCCTTCGGGAATACGTAAACTGACGGTGAACGTTCCTTTCTTCATAGCCGGAAAGTTCCATACCGCACCACGTGTATCTGCCACCAGTGAAGCATCCGGCCGGTAAGTCAGATGAAGCACTTGCCGACCTTCCTTCCGGGGATGGGGTTCGAGCATACAACCCTGTATACGATTATAAGCGCAATGTCCTTTGATACCATTCATGTAGTTGAATGTACTCCATTGTGAAAGAGAGTCGGTAAAGTCGTTGAAGCGGCTCTTCTCGTACAACCAATTCACATCGAACATCATCATAGCACGATGAAGAGGATGTTGACCGATAGATGCCAGCACCTTACCCGGAGCTACTTCTACAAACTGTGCCTGATGAACGCCACGGTCAATCCCGCCACCATGAACAGCATAGTCGATATCATTGCGCATGGGATCCATGTAAAGTTCGCGAAAACCCTTCCAAGTCTTTCCATCATCATCAGAAACCGCCACATGAGTCACATCACGATTGGTGAACACATCATCCCAAACACCATCCGTACCCTCCTTTTCGGGAAGAGGAGTCGTATTACACCAGAAAAGCAACAGTCGTCCGTCGGCCAACCGCCCTAAAGTAGGCATCGTGATGGTACCATAAAAAGGCGATGGTTCCGATTCGCCCCAGGTTTGTCCGCCGTCCTTAGAAAAAGCCTGATAATGGAAGTCTTGTGAAGTACGCATCAACATCCAGAGAGTTCCGTCCTTCAGTTCGACCACAGTAGGCTCCACAGCACCATGATTCCAACGGATACCTTTATGGAAGCCTCCTCCCTGATGATCGGGGGATGTGACTGTATTCGAGCATTTCCAGGTCAGACCGTCATCATCGGAAAAATAGGTATAGCACCCTTTCGGTGTTACCCCTCCGTGAGCAGCCACGACAATACGTTTGCCGTTTCGGATAAATACAGGCGGTTTAATCATGATGGAGTTGCGGTCGGCCACCTTCGTAAGAGTACGTCCTCCTGTCAATCCACCGGAAGTACGAATGCAATAAACACCCATTGCCCCCATATCTACCAGACGAATATACTCCTTACTGACAGGGCTCTGACAATCGGCAAAAGGCATTTCTTTGGGACGGTTCACCCGTTTCCAGGTCAAACCATGATCGGTACTGGCCAGATATACAGTACCTGCCACAGCCTGTTCTCCATAATTATAGTGTCTGATCTCACCGTTATCGAGAAGCGACAAGCCGATATAAGCATCGGAAGGAGGTGTAGCCACTTTCAGGGGAGCGTAAACCGAATCAAGCACCGTTGGACGGGCCTGGTGTGCTTGTCCCGGAATGAAAAAGCCTGCTGCCAGCAGGCATAGGGTAGAAAGTCGTTTCATATAAAATAGGGATATTCAGATGAACTAAAAACCCACCGAAGGGAATTGAATCAATCCGCCCCGATGGGTTTCTACTATTGTAATGCGGGGAAAAGCTTACTTAGCTTGTTCCAGTTGCAGTGTCTTAGTCGGCTGGTCGCAAACCTCCGTCGGACCGAAGTATTGAATCGGGCCCGGATATACGTAATCTGTATTCAACGCCCACTGATCGCGTTTAGCAGCGAATGTCAGGAACGGTTTTCCGTCCAGTTTCACCAATGCTTTCTGGATTACCGGTTTCATTTCGCCATGACGACGTTCCATGTTCATCATCATTGTAATGGGCACACCGCCTGCGATCCATTCAGCAGCAGGAGCAGTTGTATTACGTACAGATGACATGTAACCGGTCTTACCGTTAGCAATCAACATAGAAGCTGTGTAACCCAGTGAGTAGCAGTAGTCAGCATCGTAATTTGATGGAGCAGCGCAACGTCCTTCGTAACCGAAGAAGTGGTGCTGTGCAGCAAATTTACCTACGTATTTCCCTTCTTCTTTCCACTGAGCCAGTTTTGTTCCTACCATTTCAGACAACAGCTTTTCAGTTTCGATCAATGATACCTGTACGTTTCCGTGCGGGTCGCGATCCAAAGAAAGCTGACGTGCTACACCTTCAGGAAGGCTTGCATAGATCTCAGCATTTTCTTTTGACAGTTTGCTGATGATATATTCGCGCTGACGAGAACGTTTGATATTTGCGAACTCAACGGCATTGGCTGCCAGGAAGTCATTCAACTCAGCGATCAGACGTTTCATAGCCGGGATAAACTCAACCAGACCTTCAGGAATCAGCACAGTACCGAAGTTGTTGCCCTGAGCAGCACGATCGGCAACGATCTTAGCAATGTAAGTTACTACATCGTCCAATGACATATCTTTCGCTTCCACTTCTTCAGAGATGATACATACGTTAGGCTGAACCTGCAAAGCACATTCCAGTGCAATGTGAGAAGCCGAACGGCCCATCAGTTTAATGAAGTGCCAGTATTTACGTGCAGAGTTACAGTCGCGCTGGATGTTACCAATCACTTCTGAGTATACTTTACATGCAGTATCGAAACCGAAAGAAGTTTCAATCATTTCGTTCTTCAAGTCACCGTCGATAGTTTTCGGACAACCGATCACCTGTACACCGGCATTCTTGGCAGCATAGTATTCGGCCAGAACGCAGGCATTTGTATTAGAGTCGTCACCACCAATGATTACCAGTGCTTTGATACCCAATTTATTGATAATCTCCAACCCCTTTTCGAATTGTTCCGGAGTTTCCAGTTTGGTACGTCCCGAACCAATAATGTCGAAACCACCTGTATTACGGTATTCATCGATGATATCGGCAGTCAGTTCCATATAATTATGGTCAACCAATCCACCGGGACCCAGGATAAAGCCATACAGCTTGTTGTCTTTGTTCAGTGTCTTGATACCATCGAACAGACCAGAGATTACGTTATGTCCGCCCGGAGCCTGTCCTCCTGAAAGGATAACACCTACATTCATAGCGGGGAGCTGGATAGCTTCACCTTCTTCGAATTTAATCAACGGCATTCCGTAAGTGTTCGGGAACAGTTTCTGGATAGCTTCCTGATCGGCTACTGATTGTGTAGCTGCGCCTTCAACTGCTTTTACTGAGCCTTTCAGCGCTTTCGGAAGTTTGGGCTGATAAGCAGCCCTGGCAATTTGCAATGCACTTTTAGTCATTTTCTTTATCTTATATTTAAAGGTGTTAGTAATTCGAACTTAAAAGTGTCGCAAATTTCGTGTTTTTTTCCGAATTATGAAAGAAAATGATGATTTTGTTCTCTACAGGTATGCCACAGAGCAGACGAAGGGCACGAAGTTTACATCCTTGCTTCTGCAATTCCATAGCACTCCGTACCCTCTTCGCCTGTTCGGCACTATCTGTCAGTCTCTTTTAAAACGTCACTGCAGTCCTGGCTCCCGTAGCAGAAACAGCATATACCTTAAAGCCGTCTTTCCAAGCGGTTTTCATGGTAAACGTAGCAGTACTGGAAGGTGCTAACAGCCCATCAGAGATACAGACTTTCTTGCCGGTTTCATCTACAACTTCATAAGCTGCCACATTTTTCCAGTTGGTCATGGTAAATGTCGAACCGCTCCGTGTGGCTGTACCAGCTACAATTCCGGGTTTGTCCTTATAAAGTTCTACAGAATTATCCGTTATATATTCCAGAGCAACATCCGGTTTCGGATATCCCAAAGCCTCTACACGACTTCGTATTTCGTCGATACGGGCCTGGGTAACGGTGAGTTTGCCCGTTCCGTAGTCATCCACTGTTATGTCGACCGGAGTCAGAAATCCCCATTTCGTGAAGAAATCCAGCAAGTTGGCTTTAGCTATCAGACTACAGATATAAACGAACTCAGTCTGCTGTTCCCCGGCCGTTCTCAGATTATCGTGCGTCCGGATATACTCGTACACATCCGGATAGAATCCTCCTTTGTCAGATTGCTGAAGAGGTGTCCGTCCGAGTACTTTACCGAAATAGAGTTCCAATTGCCAGAAAGGAACGAGTTTACAGAAAACATCGCTGTCACTTCCAAAATTTCCATGTGGCGCACCTGCCGCAATGATCTGGGTCCAGGCCTTGGAATAACGGTTACGACTGCCATCTCCCATATCTTCTGTTTGCAAGCGAGAAGGCTGTCCGAAAATTGTAGTCTGGATGTACTCGGACATGATATTGTTCGTTACCTCCGTTGTCCCCAACCATTTCAATCCGGGACGTGTCTGGTTGCAATGCCCTATTTCATGTGCAGGTCCCCAACATGCAGATGTCTTCAATTTATCCACATTACAAAGTTCGGCCAGAGTACCGTCATTGTAAGCAGTATGATAACTGGTGGCATACATATAGCTGGTATACATCACATGCAGGTACATGCGATTCTTGAACAGTTTATTGTATTTATACAATCCCATCAGTTCCATCTCCGAATTCACAATCTGATCATAAGCATCGATCAATGCTTTCCCGTCCGGAGTATGAGTACGGAAACGCTCGGTCGGGAATGTGAGATGTGCATAATGTCCCACCACATCGAAATACTTATCCACAGCGTTACTCAACAATTTATTCCAATCGGAAGCCTGATGTTTAGCTACATCGAAATAGCCGTTTACTTGTCCGGAAGCGATATGTATCTTTACAGGCTGAGCAGTTTCATAGTCAGGAGTGTGATACAAAATATACATTAATCCTTTATTCCGGGCCGTAATCTTGTTGGCCCCTTCAGACAACGGATAAGAGGTTCCTCCGAAACCATCACCACCGGGAACATCCAGATTCTGAATCACTGCACTGACAGTCTGCCCATGTGTATCGCCGACAAAAATCATCAGTTGCTCTCCATCTTTAACCGAAATTCCCGTAGGGTTATCACGCAGGCTATAAGGACTGGTCTTATGTGTTTCTGACTGGGCATCCGGATGGGGCCAAGCCTTATATTCCTGAATACGGAACTCTGCCGGATACTTACCCTGCTTCATATAGTAAGCTATGTTCTTGTAGAATGAATACGGACAGTTCTCTATTTCTTCATCGGTAAGTCCGGGCTTCAATTCAGAGCATGTACCATCGGTGAAAAGAGTGAGCGGGTCGAATGCATCCGGATTCTTTTTATAAAATTCCATCTCGGCACAAGCAGCAAATCCCTGCCCGTCTCCCGATCCTGATTTGACAATAAACTGAACCGACGTGACTCCGATTTGTGCCTTCGGAAAATTAACACGGACTGCGGCATTCGTCCCCCCGAAGTTTTTAGTCATCACCGTATTCCATTCATCGGTTCCTCTGGTATTCGCATTTGACTTTACACGGATCTCCACTTCCTTGAAGTTACCATTCGGCCCTGAGGTACGGGGATAATATATAAGATAGTCCATATCCGAACCCGCAGCAAAATTATAAGTCAACGTAATGGGGAAATAATGATCTCCCGCGTTATTCCAGTTAGAATGGTAAATAGTATTCATATCACCATCGAATGATTTATCAATATTCGAGCCACCCTGGAAAGAGCTTGCTTCACCTGATTCTACCGGAACCTTAATATCGTCTTTGATACCCTCGAGATTTCCGGATTCATATTCTCCCAATCCTTTTTGAGTAACAGATACCAAGGCCTCAAGTTCTCCGCCGACCTCTTTCACGGTGATATTGCCCGTACGTTCACTATCTTCCGGATTGGCTGTAACAATGTAATTATGCGTCGTAGTCACCATTTCGGATGCACGTGTACCTGCCGGTTTCTCTTTGATCCATTCCGGCAATGTGATAGTCACCGAAACATTTGTAGTTACATCGAATGCGATATCACTGCCACTGGCCTCAACGGTAAAGATCTGTTGGGATATCAAAATAGCAGGCTCTGATCCCAATTGGCGTACGTTAACAGTTTCTGCCAATCCATCGGCAGTAACTTTAATCACTGCCTCCCTTGTTTCTTTTCCATCGTATCCGGACACATTCACCGTCAATGTACTTTCGTTGACAGCAACCGAACACCAATCTTTATCAGACCGTGCCGTCCAATGGTCTGCATTGGTAACAATAGCGATGTCACGGGTTCCTGCATCACTTTTAAAATCGATGGCAGCCTGTGCTACCTCAAGAGTAGTCGATGTTAACGCTCTTTCTTCTTCAGCAGAACAAGCATACAGCAGCAGAGGGATAATAGCTGCAGAAATCATTAGAATTAGATGTTTCTTCATGTTATTAGGGTAAATTAAACATAAGATAAATAAAACAAAGGAAATACAAATTTTGTTCTCATAAAAGACTTCACTTGTATTTCCTTTTTAATAATTACTTGATTCTCGTATTTAGCATCAATCTGACAACCATAGGTGGCCAAATTCATACTACATTATATAGGTACCTATTGAATCCTGTTTTAGAAACTGCATTTGAATGAATCGTCTAATGATTTGAGATGAATTTTCACGGTTATTCCGGTTGTTATAAGAGGAAGATAACAAGCTATCTGACGATTAAAAGAATCGAAACAGACCGGAATATCACTCAAAACATAGGCAAAAGTCAATCAAAAAAGATATGTATAGAAATTCAAAACAGTTTCTTACTCAATGGTAGTTTCTCCGGTTTCCGGATCATAGGTTTTCACAATTACCTTCGAAAGGCCGAGTTCTGCCAACGCAATCCAGTTGGAGCCGCTTGTAGAAGATTTCACCTTAAACCAAAGATAGCGGTAAGATGCACCGGCTTTTATTATATCCGATTCGTAAGACGCAGCTTTTGTATTAGGCAAATTACTCAAAGACGCCAACAAAGTGGTCTGGCTCTCATCATAATTCTTTCCATCAAAAGTATTGCTGCCCAGAATATCCATCTCTTTGGGATTGTCTTTATTGTTATTGTCACGACAAACATAAGAGAACAGGAAAGTGGACAAAGCATTCTCTTCACCCAAGTCGACCACAATATAGTGAGGGAAAGGCGTAGGACTGCTCCATGACATGTGGAAATAAGTGTCATTCCTTCCATCCACCAGGTTTGCGATAGGTCCTTCACTACTCTCCTGATCATCTGTATACAACTGTTTTGCAGACAAGGTTATAGGATTCCGGTCAGTCTTGATCTGTTTCAGAGCAGGAAGTGCCTGTGCCATGATACTGCAACTTTGCGAAGCTTCCCCGGCACGATTGCAAGGTTGCAATGTAAAGTTAATGTCACCATACCGATGCAGCAGATTGTCCACCAACATGGTATCACTATTCACACTTGCCAATCTCATACATTTCTTCCCGTCTTCAGGTAATGTATAGGTCACTTTTACATAATAATAATTAGAATCGGCTGGTACGGTCCATTTCAATTTGATAGCACCGGCTTTGGCTTCAGCCGACAGTGAATTCTGATCTATAGAGGTCGGCATGGGATACTTCTCATCGCTGGAGCAGCCGATCATATTTATCAGGCCCAGTATCACACACAGGCCAAGCAGTATTTTTTTCATCTTCATTTCTCTTTAAAAAGATTAATAACCCGGATTGTTTACTAATTTTTCATTTCTGTTAATATCGGCAGAAGGTATGGGCAACAGATATTGAGTCGGCGCCTCGAACTTACGCTCAAAGTCAATAGTCTTCACTATCGCATAATCTTCTATGGTAGTAGCAGCAATATTCAACCCCTTAGCCTTGACATTAAAATATTGTCCAGCCAGCAGCCAACGGCGCATATCCCAGAAATTCTGGTTTTCCAAATAAAGTTCATTCATTCTCTCCTGCCGTACAATCTGACGTAATTTTGTCTGATCCAATGCAGCAACACCACTCCATGCTGTTTCTACTGTAGGGATACCGGCACGTTCTCTGACTTTGTTCAGATATTGTTTGGCTGTCTCCAGATCATTAGTCTCCACACATGCTTCGGCATATGCCAAATACAAGTCGGCAAGACGAATAATGGGCCAGGGATACTGATTCAATTTCGTAGCATTTGTAGAAACAACAGTATTAGGATCGACACCTTTTTTGTTCAGATAACCACTTGGAGTATAGTTACCCGGTCGCTGTACGGTGGCCGTACCACGACTGCAGTTACCTCCCAATACAAAATCGCATATCAATCTGCTATCCGAATTATCTTTCTTACCGTTACTCATAACATAGGCCGGATTAGTTGACCCGTTCATCACTTCGTAATATCCACCCTGAAAAGCTACCCAAGCATAAAAGCGAGGTTCGCGATCCAAATTAAACAGGAGTGTTTTACTTCCTTCATGAGCCTCGTCAGCATGGCTGGCATCCACATTGACGATCTTTAATTTGTCTTTATCTTTATACTCCGGATCTTCGTCCCAAGGTAAACCGTTTTTAGTATAAAAACGATTTAACATGGTCCATGTCGGGCCGACACCATTCCACGCCCAGCCGTCAGTCACAAATGGTAACGATTTGTTTTGTATACCATACGAGCCTTCACTACGCGTTTCTGCCAGAAGAACCTCCGGATTACGCGAATCCCAATCGACCAAGCTGGTTCGAAGACACCGGACAGGACCTGCCGCCGGATAGGGATTCGCATCCTCATTACCTATCTTATAGTCTTGCTTTACATACAAAGCATGTCCGTTCTGCTCGGCAAGGTCAATCGCCTCTTTAATAGCTGTCTTTGCTTTTACCCACTTATTAGGATCATAAGTCAGAGGCATTAACTGACTACCGGATTTATCTGTAAAATTACTATAGAAACTTGAGTTTCCATTGAATAACGGAGAAGCTGCATACAAAAGCATTTTCGCTTTCACAGCCTTAGCTCCTACACTGGTTGCCAATCCGTAATCTTCTTTATTGGTACGTATGGCAGGCAATGAACTTGCGGCTTCATCCAATAAATTGCATATCCAGTCTACACATTCGTCATATGAAGTTCGGGGTAAATATTCTGCTTGCGAAGCATTTACATCCGGTAGTTCCTTGATCAGGATAATAGGTCCGTAACAACGTGCCAACTGATAATGATAATAAGCAATCAGAAACTTAACCTGTGCGATATAGTCTGTTTTTACACTTTCAGTCAGGTCGGGTACCTTGTCTACATTTTCCAGAAATATATAGCATTGACGCAATCCTTGAAAAAATGTATTCCAATAAGAAATCACCGGCGAAGAAGCCGTATAGTTGCCTTTTGGAAAACTGGCAAACGTTTCATGTTCAAAAGCCGTTATCACTTCATCTCCTGTCAGCAAATCGAGACTGCCTGATGCCACATTACTTTGCGGCAAATAGCCATAGCAAGAATAAACAAAATTCTTAGCCGCATTCCGGTCTTTAAATGCATCTGCCTCAGTCGTTATTTCATCCGGAACAATATCCAGAAAGTCGCAGGAACTATATCCTATCGTCAGCAAAAACAAAAATAGGAGTTTATATATTATCTTCATAAGTATATATTATTTAAAAGTTAATTGAATACCAACATTATATGTACGTTGTGTCGGGTATTTCATACCGGCACCTCCACCCATTTCAGGATCCCATAGCTTAAATGGAGAAAAGGTCAACAAGTTACTTCCGTTCACATAGATTCTTGCCCATTTGAAACGATAGCCGATTTCGGCATTCCGCAATTTCAGGAACGAAGCATTCCGCAGCCAATAAGAAGAAGACGCCGTATTGTTGTTGTTATTATATTGTGTCAATCGCGGATACCGTGCATTCGGATTCTGATTATCTTTGCTCCAATGATCATCGGAAATCCATTTCAGAACATTATTTTTACTTTGCGTTCCAAATGGTTCGAAACCGCTCATCATAAATGACACGCGCGCTTGTCCCTGAAAGAAGAAAGAGAAATCCCAATTCTTCCATGTAATAGAGGGACCAAATCCGTATATTATCTCCGGAATTGTGGGATATCCTAATACCACTCTATCATCTGATGTTATTTTCCCATCATAATTACCGCTCGCGTCCGGCTGATCTACATACTTCACATCGCCCGGTGCAATAGCAATATTACCGATAGTCGACTGAGGATTATTCGCAATATCAGCTTCATCAATATACAATCCGTCTGCTACATATCCCCAGATTGAGTTCAGGCTCTTTCCAACCTGCGATAATGCCGGACGAAGTCCTGCCGCTTCATCATACTTCAAAACCTCATTGTGTGCATAGGTAAAAGTTCCTTTCATCTGGATAGAAAAGTTCCGGTTCAACTGTTTTCCATAATCCAAAGCAAGGTCAAATCCTGTATTCTTCACTTTTGCGAAATTACCGTAGATTTTAGTACTGGCAGTTCCCAGATAATTCGGTATGGAATTTTTCTGCTGAAAAATATTATCTCTAATCTCCCTGAATCCGTCGACAGTGATATTTAATGAATTGAAGAGCTGTAAATCGACACCCACATTCAGTTTATTTCCGACTTCCCACGTAAGTTCATTATTCTGGAATCGATTATAAGTAGGTCCTGATAATGAAGTGGTACTACCACCATATCCGGTTGTATAAGACGGGCTTTCAGTCAAATTCACGATTGCCAGATAAGCAAAACGGTCACTGCCGATTTGATCGTTACCTACCAAACCATACGAACCGCGGACTTTAAAATTGGAAATAACCGGTTTTATCGGCTTCCAAAATTTTTCTTCACTGATATTCCATCCCAACGATATGGATGGGAACAGTCCCCAACGATGCCCTTTGGCAAAACTCTCAGAACCATTGTAGCCCGCATTTACTTCAAGCATATACCGATGATCGTAATCATAAGACAAACGTGCCGCCACACCCATTTTACGTTTTGGAAGCGAAGCAATAAGACTGCTGTTTACATTCGTATTGTAATCATCCTGGTTATAAAGCAACATACCACTTACATTGTGCGAACCGAACGAACGTTCGTAATTCAGGTATCCCTGAATATAAAACCGACGGTCACCGTTGGTACCGAAAAAGGCATCCATCGTATGATTACTCGGTTCTCCGATAGGTGTATTGGTAAAGTCATAGGAACCGTCTTCATTCTGTTTATAATCGGAAAGCTGATAACTATTATATCCTTGCAGACGGAACTTCTGATTATAACTCCAATTCTTAAATGAAACCAAAGCTCTGAAGCTTAATCCCTTCGTTATAAAATCCAGTTTCTGATCCCAGTTTACATTGGCTACTACCGTACTCTCAAACGTATCCTTGTAGCCTGCACTTGAAAGAGCTACCGGATTGAGCGGCTGATAATTTCCGGCAAGGATACCTCCCCAATGGTACCATGTGTCAGATCCCTGCGGAAACATAACCGGAAAATCAACAGGATTGGTTCCCATAATAGCACTGAATATATCGCCTACGCCATTACCATCCTTAGTTGTCAAAGGACCATGCATATCATTCAACTGTACATTCAGGTGAAGCGAAATGGTAGAAGACTTAGAGAGATGAAAATCCACGTTGTTCTGGAACGCATATTTCATGTAGTCTATATTATTTTTATAAGAGAAGAAGTCACTGGAACGATCTTTCAACATTCCGGTTTCATGATTCATATTGACATTCATAAAATAAGTAATTTTAGATGTACCTCCACGTACATTAAAATTCGCTTTTTGATTAAATGTCGCATCTTTGAAGACCTCCTTGTACCAGTCCACATTAGGATAAATATAAGGATTCAGATTATGAATCGTACCATTTATTTTTTCATCAGAATAGAGCACAGCCCCTGTTCCCTGATTGGTAACCGCTTCATTGTACAAACGCATATAAGTGGGTCCGTCAACAATTTCCGGTTTCTTAGTCGGAGTATTTACATAGCCTTCTAAACGTACGCCGATGATCGGTCTGTCCAAGTCACTTCCCGATTTTGTTTTAACGATAAGTACACCGTTTGCTCCACGAGTACCATACATCGCCGATGCCGTCGCATCCTTCAATACGGAAAAGCTTTCAATTACTTCAGGATCCAACGAATTCAAGTCCGCTTTGGATACTTCAACTCCATCCAAAATAATTAGAGGAGAAGTCGCTCCGTTCATGGTCGCAACACCACGAATGAAAAAGTCCGCAGAATTCTGTCCCGGTTCTCCACTACGCTGGTAAGCAATCACACCCGACAAGCGTCCGGCAAATGAAGAAGAAAGGTTGGCAGAAGGTACCAGAAGATCCGAAGGACGAACCGACTGAATCGATCCGGTGATAGTCTCCTTTTTCTGTCCCGTACCAAAAGCAGTGACCACCACCTCATCCAGTTGCTGGGCATCTTCCGCAAGAGTGATAGACATTACCTTTTGACTACCGACTTTAACTTTCTTGGTAACATACCCTATATATGAAATCTGTATTTCATTTTTAGGAAATGCCGCTAATTCAAATTTACCATCTACATCGGTAATCACACCTGTGGTAGTACCCAGTAATTGCACTGTTGCACCGATGATAGGTTCACCGGTTTTCGAATCTGTTACTATACCAATGATTTTTGCCTTTTTCTGTTGTGTACTTTCCGTTTTCTCAACTTTAAGAATAACTTCATTCCCTTTAATAACATAACTGATATTACTCCCTTTAAAGACTTCGTTCAAGACGTCATCAATAGAACCTTTACAATCGATACTCTTAAGAGTTGTGTTTTTCAAATCATTAGCGTTATAGAAAAAAGTATATTGACTGCTTTTTTCTATGAGCCGGATGGCTTGAGGAATAGTGAGAGACTGACCTTTAACCACAATCTGTCCTTGCGCAGCAAGTGCAGACAGCGGATAAAGCAGCAAAGCCATAACGATGTATTTAAGACACCGCTTCTGACAAGAAAATAAAAACTTGTTCATGCTTCAATTTTTAGATTTAACATTGGGTTAATAAATATTAGTTGTAAATAATAATCTCGTGATTTATTTCTTTTTTTCGAAGATTCAGGCTAAAACAAATTTTATCAATAACGTCTTCCAAAGACTCATCATAGCGGATACTCCCTGTAAAGGCACAATTTTTATTCACTTTATCGCTGATAATGATACGTGAACCATACATTTGGTTTATAATCCTAGTCAAATGTTCCAAATTAAATTGTGTAAAATTATAACGGCCGTTTTGCCACTCTATATTTTCTATTTGCCTTAATTGAGTCCCTGCATCAGCAGGATTATATACCAATTCCTGAAGTGGTTTCATCTCTATTTTATGTTGAGTCGATTCAACATTAAATTCAATGCTTCCATTAAACAAAGTAATTTCATTGGCACTGGGATTGTTCTGCTTTATCAAAAAGCAAGTCCCTTTCACTTCGATAAAGGCTTTATCGATATACACCCTGAATTTTCTACCCATATTTTTGTGAACTTCGAACAAAGAATTACCTTTCAGCCATACATTCCGATGCTTCTTGAAATCTTCGGCAAAACGTATAGAACTTCCCGGCTGCATCCAGACCTTCGAACTATCTGGTAATAAATACATTCTGCTTTTCTGAGCTGTAATTTCAATATATTTGTCCATCGGGGTACTACCTTCATTTAAATGCATCCAAAGTCCACCGACAATCAAAACAAGAGCTACAGAAGCAGCAATATACCATAGTTCTAAAGGAACTATTCTTTTGTGAACTTTTATGCATTGGTTCTCGATCTTGTCCCATATCTTATTTCCAATCTCATTTTCTACCGGAGTATTCTTATTTTCTTTCCATTGTTTTCTCATTTGTTTTTCTATTAAATTTGAATAATAGAGTTTCTTGCGTTCCTTCTTGTCCAATTGATCTGCCAATAGCTTCTTGATCAGATTAGTTTCTTTGTTACTTTTATTCATTTTAATAATTATATTTAGATTTATTTTGTGTTATCTAAAACTAAATACACAACAGCCCCATCTACCACCACATGCCAAGAGCAACTTTTTTTTAGAAAAGTTTCTTGACTGGTATCTATAATATACATGTTATTTGTTTTGTTTCTTGTTTAAACTTCTGATATCTAGTATAATACCTAACAAATTAATTGGTAATAATAACTTCTTTATTTTTTATGTGATATAGCATTAGTTCCTTTAGAACTTATCCAATAAATATATGTTGCTATTATTTTATTTATAAAGAGAAAGAACATATTACCCAATTAAGTGCATATAATAGGATAATATAGCCATAATACACCAAGATAAATTAAACAAAAAATGTTATTTTTTAATATTCTTGTAGAAATCGCATCAATTTAGAACAAAAAGATTACTTTTGCACCTCTAATTACTAAAACAGATGCAAGAAAAAGAAACAGTCAGGAAATTAAAGCATGGCGATCAGGAAGCATTTGCTTTTTTATACAATCATTACTGGAAACAAGTTTATAATTTCACAAGGCTCTATTTCACTGCCTCTATGGATATTGAGGAAATTGTGCAGGAAGTATTTGTGAAAGTATGGGAATCTCATCATTTCTTGGATGAAAACAAAAGTTTTGAAGGCTACCTCTTTATCATAACCCGAAACGTGATCTTCAATCATTCACGTAGGTATTACAAAGAGACAGCCCTCAAAATAACAGCTATACAAGCAGTCGAAGAATCTTATGACATGGAGGGAGAGTTGGATGCCGCCGATTTAAAGAAATATATCGATGAACTTGTTATGCAACTCCCCCCCCGCCAACGAGAAGTATTCCACATGAGCAGGGAACTGCACATGAGCAACAGAGAAATAGCAGAACACTTCTCTATTACTGAAAAAGCAATAGAGCGCCATATCAATCTGGCCCTGAAATTCCTCAAAAAGAACCTCAATTTATTCATGTTGTTTATGGCAGCTTAACATCCAACCAAGATTCTGTCATTGCACCTGCCATCCGCCCCCCAGAGCCTTATACACTTGTACTACAGCGATCAATTCGTCCCTTATCGCATTGCTGAGTCCGATTTGGGCATCGAAATATCCACGCTGGGCATCGAGCACATCAAGGTAGTTCGTCACCCCATTGATATATTGCAATTGCGCCAAGTCTACATAACTCTTAGCCGAACGTTCCAATTTCGCACGAAGGTCGTATACCTCCTTAATCTTATTGAAGTTGACAATCGAATTGCGCGTCTCTTTGAAAGCAGTCAGGACAGCCTTTTCATAGCTGTGCACTTCAGCTTCATAAGCGGCTTTCTTTGCTTTGAGAGCGGCACGATTTTTTCCCCAACCAAAAATAGGCGTAAGTAAAGCACCTTCCATAATGCTATAAGGCGATTTCAACAGTTCGGAGAGAGCGGTGCTTTCCGCCCCTACCCTACCGGTAAGTGAAATACGTGGAAACATATTCGTATAAGCCACTCCTACCCGGGCATTGGCAGCAATCAATTTCTGTTCAGCCTGACGAATATCGGGGCGACGTTCCAATAGTCCGGAAGGCAACCCGACAGGTAACTCTTGTGGAAAGTTAAACTCCTGCAACAAACGGCTACGGGTAATTTTGTTGGGATATTCACCGGCTAGAAAAGCTATATCGTTTTCTTTCAGAGATATTTTACGTTCCAGATCGGGCACCAGTGTTGCAGTACGTGCCAACTCAACCTGAGACTGACGATAAGAAGTTTCAGACGTCAAACCTCCTTCGAAACGGATGCGGGCAAGACGCATGCCTTCCTCACGTGCTTTCAATGTTTGGCGAACAATATCCAATTCCGTATCGAGAGCTACAAGTTCATAGTATGCCTGCGCTACTTCGGCTATGATAGTCATGCGAAGGGCACGTTGTGCCTCCACAGACTGAAGGTACTCGGCAATGCTGGCGGAACGCGCCCAACGAAGATTTCCCCACAGATCGAGTTCCCAAGAGAAAAGAAGCTGCGCTTCAAAAGTATCGCTACGCTTGAAAGCATCACCACCGTGGTTTTCATTTTCTCTCTCCGCAGTCACGGTACCTCTAATGTCAGGCAACAGATTTGCTGTTGAAATACGTTTTTGCGCAGCCATCTCCTTGACACGGGCAGCAGCTATCAGCATGTCTTTATTGTGTTCCAAGGCCCTGTCTATCAGACTCCGAAGGGTACTGTCAGTGTAAATCTGCCACCATTCCTTATCTCCGAAACTCAAGCTGTCCTGATGTTGCGCCAGACTATCGGGCAGATTCAGTTCCGGACGGACATAACTTTTTCCTATTTTACAGGAACCTAAAGTTAATACAACTAATAAAAGAGTAATATATAAATAGCTTCTTTTCATAATTCAATCAGTTTTCTTTTTAGACTTGAACGGTAATTTCACGTTCACATTCGGTACATTTTTCAGTTTTGCCTTTGTCTTATAAACCAGCACAAAGAAGAATGGAACCAGAATAATGCCCACTACAATGGCAAAGATCATTCCGAAAAAGACTCCTGTACCAATAGCGGCACGGCTTGCCGAACCGGGACCGGTTGCCAGCACCATCGGAAGCATACCCAGCACAAAGGCGAGGGAAGTCATCAAGATGGGGCGAAAACGCAATTGGGCGGCATGAATGGCAGACTGTATTAAATCACCTCCACGGTCTACCTGCACTTTGGCAAACTCTACAATCAGGATGGCATTTTTTGCTGCCAACCCGACAAGCATCACCAGTCCGATCTGGAAATATACATCGTTTTCCAATCCGCAAACCCATACTCCCAGATAAGCCCCTAAGGCAGCCACCGGCAAAGAGAGTAACACAGCAATCGGTACCGTCCAACTTTCGTACTGTGCCGCCAGGAAAAGGAATACAAATAGGAACACCAGCGCCAATACCAATCCGGTCTGTCCTCCCGCCTTTTTCTCCTGATAGGAAAGCCCACTCCATTCCAGTCCGATATTATCGGGCAAATGATAACGGGCAATCTGCTCCATAATCTCCATAGCCTGTCCGGAACTATACCCCTGTGCCGCCTCACCGCGGAATACAGCAGTAGTAAACATATTGAAACGTTTAATGCTGCCGGGCCCCGTAGTATATGATGCGTTTCCCAAAGAAGTCAGCGGAATCATAGCCCCGTTGGAAGCCTTCACGAAGAACAAGTTAATATTGTCCTTATGTTCCCGATAGGGTGCCTCAGCCTGAATGTATACCTTATAGATACGGTTGAACATATTGAAGTCATTTACATAAACCGAACCGGTATAAGCTTTCATTGTTGAAAAAACATCCGCCAAAGGCACACCTAGCATCTTCACTTTATCACGGTCCACATCGAAATAAAGCTGTGGAATATCCGACTGAAGTGAAGAAGAAAGTCCCGTCAACTCTTTGCGCTGAGAGGCATAATACATCAGCGTATCCGCCGCCTGCACCAAATTTTCGAAAGTAGCCTCGCCACGAGCCTCCAGTTGCATCTCAAAACCACCCGAGGTTCCCAAACCGGGAATAACAGGAGGAGTAGAAAGATAGACTTTACACTCCGGATACTCACTCAGGTCGTGACGGACGTTTGACATAATCTCATCAATTGACGTATCCTTGCGGTCTTCCCACGGCTTCAAGATAACAGTCAATTCACTACGAGCCTGATTGCTACCTACACGGGGACTGCTTCCGGTAACATTCTGTACATAGGCTATATACGGATTCTTTTCCAGATAAGTGATGGCACGATCCGTCACCTCCCGGGTACGTTCCAGCGTAGCACCTTCTGGCAATTCCAACTCTATCTTGAAGTATCCTTGGTCTTCCACCGGAAGGAAACTTGTCGGAATCAGCCGGTGAATCAACAAAATACCAATAAGCACCACTCCGAAACCGGCCAATACACGACGCGGATTACCGATTACCCTACGGATAGCGATTACATATTTATGATTGCCCACGTTCAACCAATGGTTGATTTTACGGAAAACAATGTTCTTCTTTTTGCCATTGTCCGGTTTCAGAATCAGCGAACACATGACCGGACTCAGAGTCAGCGCCACAACAGTCGAAATCAGTACGGATACAGCGATGGTAATAGTAAACTGGCGGTAAAGTTGGCCCGTAATTCCGCTGAGGAAGCTCACCGGCACAAATACGGCACAAAGTACCAGCGAGGTAGCAATCAACGCACCTGCCAATCCATTCATGGCTTTCTTGGTAGCTTCATACGGCGGCAACTTCTCTTCCTCCATAATACGCTCTACATTTTCCACCACTACAATAGCATCATCCACCACAATACCGATGGCAAGAATCAACCCGAGCAATGTCAATATGTTCAGCGAGAAACCGAAAATCAGCATGAAACCAAATGTACCGATCAGTGAAATAGGAACGGCAACAATCGGAATCAACGTAGCCCGCCAACTCTGCAAAGAAAGATAAACAACGAGTACTACCAGGATCAATGCTTCAAACAAGGTCTTATAAACTTCATGAATAGACTCGGAAATATAAGTCGTCATATCGAACGGAACCTCATAGCTCAGCCCTTCAGGGAAGTTTTTACTGATTTCATCCATCGCCTCTTTTACACTTTTCGCTACTTCCATTGCGTTAGCGCCCGGAAGCATATAAATTCCCAGAACGGCAGCATTCTTACCATTGATGCCACTCTCCGTACTATATGACGAGGCTTCCAGTGAAACTCGTGCCACATCGCGCAGACGAATGATAGAGCCATTTGTATTGGCACGAATCACAATATTTTCGAATTGTTCTACAGTAGAAAGACGTCCCTGCGTAGTGATAGGGATTGTCACATCGAGCCCCTTCACCGGTTGCTGCCCAAGTACACCGGCAGCCGATTCACGGTTCTGATCCTTCAAAGCATTCTGCAAATCCTGCACAGTCAGCCCGAAGTTAGCTAATTTATCCGGTTCTGCCCAGATTTGCATGGCATAATAACGGCTACCGATATTCGACACACGTCCTACTCCCGGAATACGGCGGATTACATCGAGTACATTAATCGTCGCAAAATTACTCAAATAGATTTCGTCAAATTTCGGATCGGACGACATCAATGTAAGGGTCATCAACTGGCTGGGCGCCTGCTTTTCAACTGAAATTCCGTTTTGAATAACTTCAGCCGGCAAACGGCTTTCCGCCAGCTTCACCCGGTTCTGAATTTCTACAGCGGCTAGGTCCGGATCGGCAGAAACATCAAAAGTTACCGTTGCCGAGAAGCCTCCGGAATTGGAACTGTTCGACTCCATATAAAGCATACCCGGTGTTCCGTTAATCTCCTGTTCGATGGGAGTTGCTACAGCCTGCGAAACCGTAAGCGCACTGGCTCCCGGATAAGAGGCACTGATCTTCACTACCGGAGGAGTGATCTGCGGATACTGGTCGACAGGCAACATGGTCAGTCCGATGATGCCGATGATGACTATCAGTATCGAGATAACGATCGAGAAAACAGGTCTATCTATAAAAAAACTAACTTTCATATTCAGTAAGGTCTCACCCCGCCCCTCTCCCAACGAGAGGGAGGAAGAGTTTCTTTTAAATTATACGTTTTTATCTATCTCAGGAAAAGGGAATCACTCAGTCTCTTTTTTCTCAGCTGACGGCTGGGGTAAAGTGGCTCTCACTTTCATTCCCGGTGTCAGCTTGTGATACCCTTCCACCACTACTTCTTCACCTGCACCCAGACCTCTCTCCACAACGAGTTTATTACCAAATTCAGGTCCCAACTCAATGAACCGTTTCTCTGCCGTAGAATCTCTGCGCATCACATAAATATATGCTCCGCCTTTCTCGATAGTCACTGCTTTATGCGGTACAACGATGGCTCCTTCACGTACATCCAAGAGCAGCTTTACCTTCGTAAACTGTCCCGGAAGCAATACCTGTTTCGGGTTCGGCATCTCCGCTCTTACCGAAAAAGTACCGGTCTGCGGATCTACCTGAGGTTCGGCAAAATCCACATATCCTTTATAAGGGTATACCGTATTATCCGCTAAGGTAATGGTGATGTTCGGCTGCCAGGAACGGGAAGAGTCCTGCTGACCGATATTGATATTACGTTCTTTGCTCTTCAGATAATCCAGAGCAGTCATGCTGAAGTCCACCAGCACCGTATCACTCTTCACAACTGTAGCCAAAAGCGATTTTCCACCCGGTCCCACCAGTGTCCCCAAATCCACATTACGTTCGCTGATGTGTCCGGACAACGGCGAACGGACCAATGTATAACCCAACTCCAACTCTGCCTGCGCCAGGTCTGCCTCACTCATGGCAACGGTTGCCACCGCACTTTCATAGGCCGCCTCCGCATTGTCCAGATCTAACTGGCTGGCCGCATTCTGGGCATACAAAGGCTTGATACGTTCCAAATCCCGCTTTGCTTTCAATGCCTGTGCTTCATCTTTTTTCAGTTGTGCCCGTGCTTTATCTGCCTTTGCACGATATTGATCCTGATTGATCACAAAAAGCACCTGATTTTTATTCACATACGTTCCCTCGGCAAAGAGCATACTTTCCAGATACCCCTCCACACGGGCCCGCACTTCCACAAATTGTTGTGCACGTATGCGCCCCACATACTCACCGAAAATCTCTACATTATCCCTTTCTGCGGGCTCTACAATTACAGTCGGCACTTCCGGCTCTATTTTATGTGGTCGTGTCAGAATCCAGTAAATGCCTGCCACCAAAGCCAAACAGACGATGCCTGCAATTGTTCTTTTTCTCCTCAGTTTTAGCTCTTTTCTCGTAAAAAACAGTCTCATGCTTGTTTGTATTATTAAAATTAACTTATCCTTTATTAGCTACTTTACAAATCAGATACCAAATTATACCTGAACCGATCTTTTCAACTAAAAGTGCCTCCATACGTCTTACAAAGGCAATTTTAATGATTTACCGAACTTAGTTGCCATTCGTTAAAAGTGTGGAATTATGCCCATTAGTGTAGAATAATTCCACAAAAGGGCCGCAAAGATAATTCTTTTCTGCATAAGTTCCATAACTTTCACTTTTAATGGCATTCGCTACTTATTTATCAAATAATAGTATAAATTTGTAGTAACATTCATAATAACACTATAATGAAAAAACATTTGTCATTGATATTAGTTCTGTTACCGGTACTTTTTCTGGCACTCCCCACTCTGGCACAAGAACGTAAAAAAGTCGGAGTGGTACTCAGTGGAGGAGGTGCAAAAGGGGTAGCACATATCCAGGCACTGAAAGTCATAGAAGAAGCCGGCATTCCGATCGATTATATAGTAGGTACCAGTATGGGATCCATTATCGGCGGATTATACTCTATCGGATATACTCCTCAGCAATTGGACAGCATGGTGCGCAAACAGGACTGGATGTTCTTACTGAGCGACCGGGTGAAACGTAGCGCCATGTCACTCAATGAACGTGAAAAGTCAGAAAAATATGTTTTTTCGTTTCCGTTTACCAAAAGTCCCAAAGATGCAGTTTCAGGTGGCATCATAAAAGGACAAAATCTGGCCAATCTTTTTACGGAACTGACAGTGGGGTATCACGATTCCGTAGATTTCAACAAACTTCCCATCCCCTTTGCCTGCGTTTCACAAAATATCGTAAATGGCGAACAGATTGTGTTCCACAATGGAATACTTGCCACAGCTATGCGGGCCAGTATGGCTATTCCGGGAGTATTCACCCCGGTACGGAAGGATAGTATGATCCTGATTGACGGCGGCATGATCAACAACTACCCTGTAGATGTGGCCAGATCGATGGGTGCGGATATCATCATCGGGGTAGATGTACAAAACAATCTGAAAGGAATCGACAAACTAAACAGCGCTCCGGACATACTCTCTCAAATCATCGACCTGACAACTAAAAACAACCATCAAAGCAATGTCGGCCTGACCGATACTTATATAAAGGTAAATGTAGAAGGATATTCCTCGGCCAGTTTTACTCCCGCAGCCATCGACTCCCTGATGCACCGGGGAGAAGTAGCAGCTCGCAAGCAATGGACTTCTCTGCTCGCTCTCAAAAAGAAAATCGGCATTGCAGACACGTTCGTACCCCAATCGCACGGCCCTTATACCATGTTCTCAAAGGACCGGACCCTGCATGTGGAAGAAATCACCTTCTCCGATGTAGAAGAAAACGATAAGAAATGGTTAATGAAGAAATGTAAACTGCAAGAAAACAGCAGAATCAGCATGCGTCAGATTGAGCAGGCACTGTTCATCCTGCGTGGAAACCAGTCTTACTCAAATGCCAGTTATACACTGACCGATACTCCCGAAGGTTACAAACTAAACTTCCTGCTAGAGAAAAAGTACGAGAAAACGATTAATGTAGGCATCCGGTTCGACTCGGAAGAGATAGCCTCATTATTAATAAACGCTACGGCACAGTTAAAGACTCATATTCCCTCCAAAGTCTCCGTCACTGGGCGATTGGGCAAACGATACATGGCACGGGTAGACTATACATTGGAGCCGATGCAACAACGAAACGTCAACTTTTCGTACATGTTCCAATACAATGACATCAACATTTACGATCATGGTGACCGTGCCTATAACACTACTTACAAATATCATTCCGGTGAGTTTGGATTTTCGGATGTATGGTATAAAAACTTTCGGTTTGGGTTCGGAGCACGAATCGAGTATTTCAAATACAAAGATTTCCTCTTCAAGAAACCGGAATTTACGATGAATGTCAATTCCGAATATTTCATCAGCTATTTTGCACAATTGCGTTACAACACTTTCGACAAAGGGTATTTTCCATCTAAGGGAAGTAACTTCTCCGGAGCTTATTCGCTGTACACAGACAACTTTGCCCGATATAACGGACATGCCCCCTTCTCTGCACTCAGTGCTTCCTGGGAAAGTGTATTCTCCATAAGTAACCGCCTGACATTGATCCCGGCACTTTACGGCAGGGTATTGATCGGCCAAGAGATCCCTTATGCTTATGAAAATGCGTTAGGAGGCGATGTATTCGGCCGTTACCTTCCTCAACAACTCCCGTTTGCAGGAATTTACAATATAGAACTAACTCACAATTCCGTTGCCGTGGCTTCCTTGAAACTACGCCAACGCATGGGTAGCAAACATTATATCACGTTGGCCGGAAATTTCGCCTTGAGTGATGACAATTTTTTCAAAATCCTGAAAGGTAACCGGATTTACGGTTGCAGTATCGGATACGGCCTGGACAGTATGTTCGGTCCGTTGGAAGCTTCATTAGGATATTCCAATCAATCCAAAGACGTGGGATTCTACGTAAATTTAGGATTCTCTTTTTAAGAAACTTAACCCGTATCCCGATAGGGTGTAGCCTTATGAAGCAAAGGGTGTAGCCATCCGGACAATAGGGTGTAGCTCTGCCTTGCGGATGGCTACACCCTATTTCGGTCCCTTCTCAGACGACCGGACAACCGGACAGACAGAGCACGGATTTATTTAATTATTTCAAATTTATTACTCAGAACCAAAGAAAGTCATTATCTTTACCGAAAATATTTTCTATATACTCACATAAAACATTTGGAATAATGGCAAAGAGAAGAGAACTTAAAAAAAACGTAAATTATATCGCAGGTGAATTATTTTCGGAGTGTCTGATCAACAGTAAGTTTATACCGGGTACCGACAAAAAGAAAGCTGACGAGTTGATGGTGGAAATTATAAAAATGCAAGATGAATTCATCAGTCGAATCAGTCATACAGAACCGGGTAACGTGAAAGGATTCTACAAAAAATTCCGTTCGGACTTCAATGCAAAGGTAAATGAAATCATTGACGCTATCGCGAAACTGAATTAAGGATGAAGAAAGCAATATATAGCTTTATCTACTATCACCTGTTGGGGTGGAAAACCAATGTAACGGTACCGAACTATGATAAATGTGTAATCTGTGCGGCACCTCATACAACGAATATGGACCTCTTTATCGGTAAACTGTTTTATGGAGCGATAGGCCGTAAAACCAGTTTCATGATGAAAAAAGAGTGGTTTTTCTTTCCTTTAGGAATCTTGTTCAAGGCCGTAGGCGGCATCCCCGTAAATCGAGGACGCAAAAGCTCACTGGTAGAACAAATGGCAGAGGTCTTTGCCAAAAGACCTAAGTTTCATCTTGCAATCACTCCAGAAGGAACCCGTAAACGCAACCCCAACTGGAAAAAAGGATTCTACTACATCGCATTGAAAGCGCAAGTCCCTATCGTACTGATCGGAATCGATTACAATACAAAAACAGTTACCTCCACCAAAGCAATCATGCCCAGCGGAGACATTGAAAAGGATATGCGTGAAATAAAACTTTATTTCAAAGATTTCAAGGGAAAACATCCCGAGAACTTCTCCATTGGAGACGTTGAATGATTATTCATGAAAATCTCGATTGTACAGACAGATATTATCTGGGAAAATAAACAGGAAAATCTCCGTTTGCTCCGCGAAAAGCTATCACCTCTTCGCGGAACAACGGAGATTGTTGTTTTACCGGAGATGTTTACAACAGGATTCAGCATGAACAGCCGGCTATTAGCCGAACCGGTTTCCGGTACCACGCTCCGGAGTCTCAAAAATTATGCCGTAGAATTTCATTTGTCATTGGCCGGGAGTTTCATTTGTGAAGAACAAGGTTCTTATTATAACCGGGCTTTCCTGATCACTCCCGATGGACAGGAATTTTACTATGACAAACGCCACCTCTTCCGCATGGGACACGAAGCGGAACATTTTTCGGCAGGCAGCCGGAAAGTGATCATTCCCTACAATGGTTGGAACATCTGCCTGCAGGTATGTTACGACCTCCGCTTTCCTGTCTGGAGCAGGAATGTGAATAATGAATATGACCTCCTTATATATGTAGCCAGTTGGCCGACTCCACGTATTCAGGCATGGAATACATTATTATGCGCACGTGCCATTGAAAATCAATGTTATGTATGCGGTGTGAACCGTATAGGACAGGACGGCAACGGGCTCTGTTATCCGGGGTATTCCGCTTTATATGGACCTAAAGGAGAAAACCTGGCAGGAACTCCCGATTCGGAAGAAAAAATACAAACCATTGAACTTAGCCTGGAAGCCCTCACTACTTTTCGTCATAAATTCCCTAGCTGGAAAGATGCAGACCCCTTTCTCCTTTACTAAATATCCAAGCCTAAAATTCCGTATTTACTAAAAATATCTCTTGAATTATAGTATATAAATGCAAAAAAGTATCTAATTTTGCCAGACAATCAATTTATTGTACCAAAAAACAAACCCTAATTTAACTCATAACACGAATGTTAACCCAATTAATTAATGCACGTATACTCACCCCCCAAGGATGGATGAAAGACGGTTCCGTGCTTATCAGAGACAATAAGATTTTAGAAGTCACAAACTGCGATCTGGCCGTTATCGGAGCTGAACTTATTGACGTCAAAGGTATGTATGTAGTCCCCGGTGGAGTAGAAATCCACGTGCATGGTGGTGGAGGCCGCGACTTTATGGAATGTACGGAAGATGCTTTCCGGGCAGCGGTCCATACTCACATGAAACATGGCACAACAAGTATCTTCCCCACACTGTCATCATCTACAGTCCCCATGATTCAACAAGCTGCAGAAACCTGTACCAAGTTGATGGAAGAGAAAAACAGCCCTATCCTGGGACTGCACCTCGAAGGTCATTACCTGAACATGAAAATGGCAGGAGGACAAATTCCGGAAAACATTAAAAATCCTGATCCGAATGAATACATTCCGATCGTAGAACAGTATCATTGCATCAAGCGTTGGGATGCTGCTCCGGAACTTCCGGGAGCCATGCAATTCGGTAAATATATTGCTGCCAAAGGCATACTGCCTTCCGTAGCACATACACAAGCCGAATTTGAAGATATCCGTACAGCTTATGAAGCCGGATACACTCATGCAACCCACTTCTATAATGCAATGCCCGGCTTCCACAAACGCAGAGAGTACAAGTACGAAGGTACAGTCGAAAGCATTTATCTGTTGGATGACATGACAGTAGAAGTAGTAGCCGACGGTATTCACGTCCCCCCTACGATCCTGAGACTCGTATATAAAATAAAAGGTGTGGAAAGAACCTGTCTGATCACCGATGCCCTTGCATGTGCCGATAGTGACAGCAAAGAGGCTTTCGACCCGCGCGTAATTATCGAAGACGGAGTCTGCAAACTGGCCGACCATTCTGCTTTGGCGGGAAGTGTCGCCACCATGGACCGCCTGATCCGCACCGTTGTGCAGAAAGCAGAGATCCCACTGGAAGATGCAGTTCGCATGGCTTCCGAAACTCCGGCACGCATCATGGGGGTATATGATCGCAAAGGTTCCTTGCAAAAAGGTAAGGATGCCGATATTCTGGTACTGGACGAAGACCTCAACGTAAGAGCCGTATGGGCCATGGGTAAGTTGGTACCTGAAACAAATACCCTGTTCTAAACGATAAACGTTTTTGAGCGATAACGATTAACAGGCTGTGCCGGTGCAGCCCGTTAATCGTTTATTATTTATCGCCTGTTACTTATCGCTCATTGTTCAAAACCGTTCATCGTTTATCTCCCATCATTTATCGTTCCCTCCTCCCTATTTATAGGTAAAAAAAGATTTTAATTTAATTTCCCTGTCAACCTTATCGCATAGTTGATTGTTTTTATATATATTTGTTCAGAGTTTCCAATAACGACAAAGACTCAGTCAAACTTAATTAATAACAAACTTATGAAGACAAATCTTAGTTCTCAGATTACTCTCAACAGGGTCTCCCCCAGGTATTACAGACCAGAGAATGCATTCGAGAGATCGGTATTGACCCGATTAGAGAAAATTCCTACAGACATCTATGAATCTGTAGAAGAAGGTGCAAATCATATCGCTTGCGAAATAGCACAGGTTATTCGTGATAAACAGAAAGCAGGACGTTTCTGCGTACTGGCATTGCCGGGTGGAAATTCTCCGCGCAGCGTATATGCCGAATTAATTCGCATGCACAAAGAAGAGGGACTCAGTTTCCGTAACGTAATTGTATTCAACATGTACGAATACTATCCGTTGTCTCAAGATGCAATCAACAGTAATTTCAATGCGTTGAAAGAGATGTTCCTCGATCATGTAGATATCGATAAACAGAATATCTTTACTCCGGACGGTACGATTGCCAAAGATACCATCTTTGAATACTGCCGCCTGTACGAACAGCGCATCGAAAGCTTCGGTGGTATCGATATCGCCCTGTTAGGCATCGGCCGTGTAGGTAATATAGCCTTCAACGAACCGGGGTCACGCCTGAACTCTACCACCCGACTGATTTTGCTGGATAGCGGTTCACGCAACGAAGCATCCAAGATATTCGGCACCATCGACAACACTCCTATCAGTTCTATTACGATGGGTGTAGCCACAATTCTTGCTGCTAAAAAAATCTATTTGTTGGCATGGGGTGAAGAAAAAGCCCACATGGTGAAAGAGTGTGTAGAAGGTAACGTAACAGATACCATTCCGGCATCTTACTTACAGACCCACAACAATGCACATGTAGCTATCGACCTGTCAGCAGCTTCCAACCTGACACGCATTCAACGTCCATGGCTGGTCACTTCCTGCGAATGGAATGACAAACTGATCCGTAGCGCAATCGTGTGGCTGTGCCAATTGACCGGCAAACCAATCCTGAAACTGACCAATAAAGATTACAACGAAAATGGCTTGAGCGAGCTGCTTGCCCTCTTCGGATCTGCTTATAACGTAAATATCAAGATATTCAACGACCTGCAGCACACCATTACCGGATGGCCGGGGGGTAAACCGAAAGCAGACGACACATATCGTCCGGAACGTGCAAAACCATATCCGAAACGAGTAGTCGTATTTTCTCCGCATCCCGATGACGATGTGATCTCTATGGGTGGTACGATCCGCCGCCTGGTGGAACAGAAACATGAAGTCCATGTAGCTTACCAAACTTCGGGAAACATTGCCGTAGGCGATGAAGAAGTAGTTCGCTTCATGCATTTCATCAACGGATTCAACCAAATCTTTATAAACAGTGAAGATCAGGTGATCAGTGAAAAGTACGCCGAAATCCGTAAATTCCTGAAAGACAAAAAAGACGGCGATATGGATACACGTGATATCCTGACCATCAAAGGTCTGATCCGCCGTGGCGAAGCGCGCACAGCTTGTACTTACAACAACATTCCGCTGGAACGTTGTCACTTCCTGGACCTCCCCTTCTACGAAACCGGTAAAATCCAGAAGAATCCGATCAGTGAAGCCGACGTAGAAATTGTCCGCAACCTGCTCCGTGAAGTGAAACCTCATCAGATCTTTGTAGCCGGTGACCTTGCCGACCCGCACGGAACACACCGTGTATGTACAGATGCCGTATTTGCTGCCGTAGACCTTGAAAAGGAAGAAGGAGCCGAATGGTTGAAAGACTGCCGTATCTGGATGTATCGTGGCGCATGGGCCGAATGGGAAATTGAAAACATCGAAATGGCTGTACCTATCAGTCCTGAAGAATTGCGTGCAAAACGTAACTCTATCCTGAAGCATCAGTCACAGATGGAAAGTGCTCCATTCCTGGGCAACGACGAACGCTTGTTCTGGCAGCGTAGCGAAGATCGTAACCGAGGTACTGCCGCTCTTTACGACAGCTTGGGACTGGCTTCTTACGAAGCAATGGAAGCATTCGTAGAATACATCCCACTATAACCAAAGCCAATTAGTGAAATAAAAATAAAGAAGAGTGAGGAGTTTGGAACTCTTCACTCTTCTTTTGTTTAAACAGAAAAGATACAAATTATATATGAAACAAGAAAAATTCTTCCGTCTTCTTCCTATAGAGGGAGCTTATAATATTCGTGATCTGGGAGGTTATCCGACATCAGACCATAAACATGTAAAATGGAAAACATTCATCCGTTCGGGCGATCTTGACAAACTGACAGAATCCGATCTGGACTATCTTACCTCCTTGCACATCCGAACCGACATCGACTTCAGGAGCATGCAGGAAAAAAAAGCAGCGGCAGACAAAATTCCCTCAACAGTTACACAATATATTCCCTTATCTATCGAAGCAGGCGACATGACCGACATGGCACACTTCAACCTGAACAATATACCGGGAATACTCGAACAGGCATACGTTTATATCATCCAAAATGCTCAGGATACTTATCGGGAATTCTTCCGGATTGTTTCGGAAGAACGGAATACTCCTCTTTTATTTCACTGCTCAGCGGGAAAAGACCGTACCGGAATTGCCGCAGCCTTACTACTGGGAGCATTGGGTGTCGACAGGGAAGTGATAATGGAAGATTACATGCTGTCTGCCGAATATATAAAAGGGAAATATGATGCAATCGTACAAGCTCATCCTGGATTTGCCCCTCTCACCACAGTACGGAAAGAATATCTGGAAGCTGCTTTCCAAACCATTGACACTGACTATCAAGGTATGGATAACTACCTGAAAAATCAATTGGGAGTAGATACCCACAGATTGAGAATGCTGTATACCGAATAAATGGACAGTTAGCAACTTCCTCAGCCAATGACTTATCGGCAATTGCCGGTTTTTCATTTATTTCTTCTACTTTTGCACCCGATAATCATTCAACCGAGCATATGAAAAAACTATGTATATTTCTCCTGCTGCTCTTTGCTGCAACAGGAATCTTGTTTGCACAAGAAATAGAAAAAAGCGTGAAAGAGCGGCTCAGTAATTACTTTGAGACTTACACCCCGGCATCTGCCAATACCGGAAGCTGTAAGTTAAAAAGCGTAGACATAGACTTCGAAGGCAGGAAACTATCTATCTATGCTTCCGAGAGTTTTGCTTATCAGCCGTTTGTACCGGAAACAGTAGACGAAATCTATCATCAGATAGAAGAATTGCTGCCCGGCCCGGTACGTTTTTTCCGAACTACAATTTATGCCAACAACCAACCTATCGAGGAGTTGATTCCCAATTTCTTTCGCGGGAAGAAGAAAAAAGATAAATCGCGGCTTTCAAACGCAGAATATAAAGGAGCACCTTGGGTGATAAACACCTCCCGCCCTTACGAAATAACCAAAGGATTGCAGAACCGGCACATCTCTTTGTGGCAAAGCCATGGCAAATATTACAAGAACGATAAAGGCGAATGGGGATGGCAACGTCCACGTTTGTTCTGCACTACCGAGGACCTGTTCACGCAATCTTTCATTCTGCCTTATGTCATCCCTATGCTCGAAAACGCCGGAGCTAATGTCTATACCCCCCGGGAGCGGGATACTCAAAAGAATGAGGTGATTGTGGACAACGATACACGAAACGGTTCCATCTATCTGGAGATGAAAAGCCGCAAAGCCCGTTGGGAGAAAACCGACGGTTACGGATTCGCACAAAGAAAACCTGTATATGAAGATGGAGAAAACCCTTTCCTGACAGGTAGCGCACGCTTCACCCGGACTGAAAAGAAAAAGAATAAGGCATTTGCCGAATGGATTCCTACAATCCCCGAAACAGGGAGTTACGCAGTATATGTATCCTATCAGACACTTCCAAACAGCGTCAGTGACGCCAAATATCTGGTATTTCACAAAGGTGGTGTAACAGAATTTAAAGTCAACCAGAGGATCGGCGGTGGTACATGGGTATATCTCGGAACCTTTGAGTTTGACAAAGGCAGCAATGATTATGGCATGGTGGTACTAAGCAATGAGAGCAGCGAAAACGGGGTTATCTGTGCCGATGCCGTTCGTTTCGGCGGAGGAATGGGAAATATATCCCGCGGCACAGTAAGCGGACTGCCCCGTTATCTGGAGGGAGCCCGTTATTCTGCCCAATGGGCAGGTATGCCCTATGATGTCTACGGAGACAAACAAGGAACAAATGACTATGCTGACGACATCAATGCACGCTCCAACACCATCAATTACCTGTCCGGTGGTTCTGTATTCAATCCCGGACAAAAAGGACTGGGTGTCCCCTTTGAAATGAACGTGGCGCTGCATAGTGATGCCGGATACAGTAAAACGAACGATATAGTGGGATCACTCAGTATCTATACCACCGATTTCAATAACGGACTGCTTAACTCGGGAAACAGCCGGTATGCTTCACGTGACCTGGCAGATCTCCTGCTCACCCAAATACAAAAAGACATTCGTGCCAAATTCAATATACAGTGGACACGCCGTAGTATGTGGGATCGCAATTATAGCGAAACACGCCTGCCTGCCACTCCATCCACTATCGTCGAATTGCTTTCACACCAAAATTTCGCAGATATGAAACTCGGTCACGACCCGAATTTCAAATTTACCGTAGGACGTGCCATTTACAAAGCCGTATTACAGTTCATCAGCAGTCAGCACAACAAGGAGTATGTAGTGCAACCACTCCCCGTCAGCAACTTCGCCATCGAGTTTGGCAAAAAAAGAAACACCCTGGAACTCTCATGGCAGGGTGAAAACGATCCGTTGGAGCCTACCGCCCGTCCCCGCGAATACATGGTATACACTCGTATCGGATACGGTGGTTTCGACAATGGAGTACGTGTGAATAAACCTTCGTACACCCTGAAAATAGAACCCGGATTGGTCTATTCATTTAAGGTTACAGCTGTCAACCACGGAGGCGAAAGTTTTCCATCCGAAATCTTATCTGCCTATAAAGCCAAACAAGAACATGCACGAGTGCTGATCATCAATGGTTTTAACCGATTGAGCGGACCGGCAGTAATCGACACACCGGACGAAGCCGGATTTGACCTGGAACAAGACCCCGGTGTCGCTTATCAATACAATATTTCACTTTGCGGGGCACAGACCGGCTTTGATCGCTCTCAGGCGGGAAAAGAAGGAAAAGGAAGTCTGGGCTATAGCGGAAACGAACTGGAAGGAATGAAAATTGCCGGAAACACTTTCGACTATCCTTTTGTACACGGCAAGGCAATCCAAGCTGCCGGAAACTACAGTTTCGTATCATGCAGCGATGAAGCCGTTGAAAACGGGCGTATACAACCGGAACATTATCCCATTGTGGATTTTATCCTGGGACTGGAGAAAGATGATATTTTAAGCAATCCGGCACGGAAAACGTATTATAAGACATTCTCTTCACCCATGCAACGGATATTAACCGCTTACTGTCAGTCAGGAGGAAACCTTCTCGTCAGCGGGTCTTACATTGGCAGCGACATGAGTAATTCACAGGGTAACCGGGAGTTTACGGAAAAAATTCTGAAATACGGCTTCCAAGGTTCACTCAAAGATACCCGTTCGGGACAGATCACCGGATTGGGACGCACCCTGCAAATCCCCCGTTTGCCCAACGAGAAGGCTTATGCAGTAACAGCTCCTGATTGTATCGTTCCCGTAGACTCCGCGTTTCCGGTATTTGTCTATCAACCCGGACAATACAGTGCCGGAATCGCTTATAAAGGAAATTACCGGGTATTCGCAATGGGATTTCCATTCGAAAGCATCGAAAGCGAAACAGACCGTGCCATAGTAATGGCGGCAATACTAAAATTCTTCGGAGAAAAATAAATATCCCAATCCACTTTGCCGAAACCTGATGGGTGATGTCAGTCTTTTGTCTGCAAGAAACAAGTTTCTTGCAGACAAAAGACTACATGGACAACTCTTCCAAGCAAAACATCCATAGGGAAAAACACCTTGTGTTTTCTTTCACTCACCGATACATTTTGAACATCATTTTCGGCAGCCCCCCTCGGCTCTACGGTCATACCTGACACTCTTAAAGCTTATACTGACATAATGTCTGCTATCCAAACAAGACATATTTAACATTAACTGCCACAATGTCTGCCATCCTCTTATTCTTCTTCTTATTCGGTTGCCCCTCTAATCCGGCTGTTTTCGTTCTATAATATTTTTCTAATTTCATAATAGAGTCTTCTAATCTGATTATTTGTGCCCGGATAATCATTTGTAGCGTACTACATGAACCAATTTTATATAATTATGAAAGCAAAAATGTTTTTTTTAGTAGTAGCCATGCTACTTTGCAGAGGTGTATCCTATGCATACAGCCCTTCGGCGAACGATCCGATTTCAAAGTCGGGAGGAATTGAGCAAGATATTCCACCTCCCCATATTCCACCGCCTCCGTTGCCGAGTCAGATATTTCTTCATGTCGGTGAAATTTCCGAAACTCCATATCCCATGATCGGGGCAATGGTATGGGAATGTGATAATCCACCGGTAGGTATAGAACAAGAAGAATCATATATCTTTGGAACTATGATTATCCTGCGTATAAAAGGAGTTGCAGCGGGAAGATATCAAGTGGATATGAAATGGTACAATCCGCTCAATCCGGGCCAGCCTCCATTAGGAAGACAAACCATTGAGGTCATCGTTCAGCCGTGGCCTTAACAAGTGACAAATAAATTGTCATAGAACTCCCTCCGCGATGCGCACCTGCATCCGGAGGGAAAATAAAGACAAATACAAACCGGACACAAACGACCATTTAAAAGCTATTCGGGAGAAAACTGAAAAACAGAGAAAGGAAGAGAAACCATTGGAAATATATATTCATCAAAAAAAAAATCCTTGCCACTTACTCCATTCTTCATTTTAAATTCTATCTTTGCTCCTAGTAATAACTATTAAAATAAAAACACTATGTACACAATACAGGCAAATCCAAGTGGCACACGCAGCATGGAAATATCTGAAGAGAATTTGGTAACCATTGAAAAATACTCTTTATTCCAGCATCTGATAGACAGCAATGGAATTGTAGATGAAGCTGTTCTGGAAAAGCTGAAACTCAATATACGTTCTCTGATCGCAAGTCAGGAAGAAGACAGTAAAGACCTGCTCGACCTTTGTATAGATGTGATTTATCACAACAATATGAAAGCATTCGGGTTGCAGCAACTCATCAAGCTCTATCTCACCTGGTTGTCAAAGCAGGAAGCAGAAGAAGAGGAGGAGGCATGATTACCGTCGATACCTGTGGAATGACGAACTATAGCCCGTTGATTCCGGCCATAAAAGCGATGTGTAATGCCAATCCCGGTGACAAGATGGAGATTGTAACGGATCAGGTGGCTGCATTCCAGGATCTTAAGGAATATTTATCAGAACAAGGTATCGGATTCCGTGAAATATATGATGGAGAACGGATGACTTTACAGTTTACTATTTTATGAGCGAAATACAAAATCAAATTAAAAAATGGCCGGTAACGGCAATCAAAAAAATCAAAAGTACATTCGGTAGCGCAGAAAAGTTCTACGCTACCGTTTATCTTATAGCCCGCAACGAACATCATTGCCAGATGATGGGAGTGGCCGGAGCGGAACAACGCTTGAAGACGATTCATGCCTATCAGGGTATGATTCGCTTTATGCTCGATGAAGAAGGACTCAATGGTAAGGAAATCCTGGACACAATAGCCGGAGAGTATCTGGAAGACTTTGTGAACTATCGCGAACAAGACTTCGGAATGACCAATGAAGAATTTATTGCCATTATCAAAAGAATAGGTTGAACGCATGGATATATTCCTGATTATTCTGGGTAGTATCTGCCTGCTTGTCGGATTAGCCGGATGTATCGTCCCTATGCTCCCCGGGCCTCCTGTCTCCTATCTGGCACTGGTATTTCTGCATTTCACCGATAAGGTTTCTTTTACCATTCCACAACTATTCTTCTGGTTGTTCATTGTGGTACTGATACAAATACTCGACTATTTCATTCCGATGTTCGGTGTAAAAAGACTCGGAGGTACCCCATGGGGTAAATGGGGTTGCATCATCGGTACCTTTGCCGGCATTTTTCTGTTCGCCCCCTGGGGCGTATTTATCGGCCCGTTTGTGGGCGCAGTTGTAGGCGAATTATTGGGTGGAAAAGAAACGAAATACGCGCTGAAAGCAGGATTCGGAGCATTTGCAGGGTTCCTGTTGGGCACCGTACTGAAGGTAGCCGTATGCGGTTGGTTCATCTTCTGCTTTATCCGTGCCCTCGTATAGCGAAATTATCCGTATCTTTGTCCCCATGAAAGAATATCGACTTACCGATTGGTTACCCACTACCAAGAAAGAAGTAGAGCTTCGCGGCTGGGACGAACTGGATGTTATCCTCTTTAGCGGCGATGCTTATGTGGACCATCCTTCATTCGGAGCCGCCGTTATCGGTCGTATCCTTGAAGCCGAAGGCCTGCGTGTAGCCATTGTGCCCCAACCCAACTGGCGTGACGACTTGCGTGACTTTCGCAAGCTGGGACGTCCCCGACTCTTTTTCGGCATCAGTGCAGGTTGCATGGACTCCATGGTGAACAAATATACAGCTAACAAACGCTTACGTAGCGATGACGCTTACACCCCGGACGGACGTCCCGATATGCGACCGGAATATCCCTCGATCGTATACACCCAAATTCTGAAAAAACTCTATCCCGATGTTCCCGTTGTTTTGGGAGGTATTGAAGCAAGTATGCGCCGCCTCAGCCATTATGACTATTGGCAGGATCGGTTAAAGAAAAGTATACTTTGTGAAAGCGGTGCCGACATGCTGATTTACGGCATGGGAGAAAAGCCTATTTGTGAGTTGGTCCGCCGATTGACAGCCCTGTGTGATAATCAGGATGGAGTGATTTCATCATCCGACATTCATTCTCCGGCATTATCCTCTATCCCGCAGACGGCTTATCTGACCAGGAAATATGAATCCGACGAGAATGATATCACCCTCTATTCGCATGAAGAATGTTTGGCTGATAAAAAGAAACAGGCAACCAACTTCCGTCATATAGAAGAGGAAAGCAATAAATACGCGGCAGCCCGAATCGTACAGGCTGTCGATGGTAAAACAGTGGTTGTAAATCCACCCTACCCTCCTATGACAGAGAAAGAGCTGGACCGTTCGTTCGATCTCCCTTACACTCGTTTGCCTCATCCCAAATACAAAGGCAAACGCATTCCGGCTTATGATATGATTAAATTTTCCGTTAATATCCACCGGGGATGTTTTGGCGGATGCGCTTTTTGTACCATCTCCGCCCATCAGGGAAAATTTATAGTCAGCCGAAGCAAGGAAAGCATTCTGAAAGAAGTAAAAGAGGTAGTTCAATTGCCCGATTTCAAAGGAAATCTGAGCGATTTAGGAGGTCCTTCTGCCAATATGTATAAAATGGGCGGGAAAGATCTCTCCCTTTGCAAACGTTGTAAACGCCCCTCTTGCATTCATCCCAAAGTGTGTCCGAACCTGAATACGGATCACCGTCCGCTATTGGATATTTACTATGCAGTGGACTCTTTACCTGAGATCAAACGAAGTTTCATCGGAAGTGGAGTGCGATACGACTTATTGCTCCATCAAAGCAAGGGTGCTACCGTCAACAAAATCACAGCAGAATATACTCGCGAACTAATAGCCCGCCACGTCAGCGGACGCCTGAAAGTTGCACCGGAACATACCAGTGACCGGGTACTGAGTATCATGCGCAAACCCGCTTTCAGCCAATTCGGAGAATTTAAAAAGATATTCGACAGAATCAACCGGGAACTTGGCTTGCGCCAACAATTGATCCCTTATTTCATCTCCAGTCATCCGGGCTGTAAAGAAGAAGATATGGCGGAACTGGCAGTCATCACCAAACAACTGGACTTCCATCTGGAACAAGTGCAGGATTTCACCCCTACCCCTATGACCGTAGCCACCGAAGCTTGGTATACAGGCTTTCATCCGTATACACTCGAACCGGTATTCAGTGCCAAGACTCAACGGGAAAAGTTGGCACAAAGACAATTTTTCTTTTGGTATAAACCGGAAGAACGACGGAATATCATCAATGAATTGCGCCGCATCGGACGGGCGGACCTGATAGACAAACTATACGGAAAGAGGAAATGACAACTTCCTCTTTCCACACTTCACTTACTCTTTCTCTTTCACTGGTAATGCCACAATTTCCAGTAGTACACTGACAGCCGTTTCCACATTCGGAATATCTTTTACCAACATAGACCGACGTCCGTTCTGCTCTCTCAAATCACATCTTCGGGTATACTTCATCATATAGTCGATCATCTTACCGAAAGCAGCACTCTGATAATACGGGCTTTCTGCATTGTTGACAAAGAACAGTGTCATACGTCCTCCTTTCAAAAACACTTTTTCCACTCCCAATCGGGCAGCCAGGCGCCTTAACGGTACTATACGCAACAATTCTTCAGTCTCAGGCGGAATAGGGCCGAAACGGTCTTCCAATCGTGAACGGAAAGCATCTACATCTCTATCGAGAGTCAGTCCGTCCAATTCCCGATACAGCAACATACGTTCACTGCTGCCCGTCACATAATTAGCCGGTAACAGCAATTCCAGATCGCTTTCCACCTGACATTCTTCAACAAACTCTTCACCACTAATGACACCTTCTCCTTTTAATTCGTCAGCATAAAGTTCGGCAAATTCATCCGTTTTCAGTTCATGCACAGCCTCCGACAATATCTTCTGATAAGTTTCATAACCCAGATCGGCGATAAATCCACTCTGTTCGGCTCCCAGCATATTACCCGCACCGCGAATGTCCAGATCCTGCATGGCAATATGAATACCACTACCCAGATCACTGAAATTCTCGATCGCCTGCAGGCGACGTTTGGCTTCGGGGGTTAACGAAGACAACGGAGGAGCCAGCAAGTAACAGAACGCCTTTTTATTGCTACGTCCCACACGTCCGCGCATCTGGTGCAGATCGCTCAATCCGAAGTTTTGTGCCTGATTGATAATAATCGTGTTCGCATTCGGTATATCGATTCCACTCTCGATAATAGTGGTTGCAATCAGTACATCGTAGTCATAATTGACAAAGCCGAAAATGATCTGTTCCAATTCCGCCGGCTCCATCTGTCCGTGTCCGATGGCTATCCGGCAATCCGGAATGTGACGAAGAATCATTGCTTTCAGTTCCGGAAGATTGGCTATACGGTTGTTTACCAGAAAAACCTGCCCATTACGACTCATCTCAAAGTTAATGGCATCAGCTATCACCTCTTCACTGAACGTATGTACCTCCGTCTGTATCGGATAACGGTTGGGAGGTGGAGTTGAAATCACACTCAAGTCACGCGCTCCCATCAGCGAGAATTGCAAAGTACGCGGAATAGGGGTTGCCGTCATTGTCAATGTATCCACATTGACCTTCATCTGCCGCAGCTTCTCCTTGACCGACACACCGAACTTCTGCTCTTCGTCAATAATCAGCAGTCCGAGGTCTTTGAACTTGACATCTTTTCCCAAGATACGGTGCGTACCGATCAGAATATTCACGTCTCCAGCTTCCAATCCTTTGATTACCGCCTTTGCCTGTGCCGCCGTACGGGCACGGCTGAGATATTCTACCCGGCAGGGAAGTCCTTTCAGGCGATCACGAAAAGTCTGGAAGTGTTGGTATGCCAAAACCGTTGTAGGCACCAGTACGGCTACCTGCTTATTGTCTGCTACGGCTTTAAATGCGGCACGGATGGCCACTTCAGTCTTACCGAAGCCAACGTCTCCGCATACCAGGCGATCCATAGGCATATCCCGTTCCATATCCTGTTTCACATCCGCCGTAGCCTTACTCTGATCGGGGGTATCTTCATAGATGAACGAAGCCTCCAATTCCCGTTGCAAAAAACTATCGGGACTGTATGCAAACCCTTTCTCTTCACGACGTTGTGAATAAAGTTTTATCAAGTCACGAGCTATATCCTTAATCTTTGTCTTTGTACGCTCCTTCAGTTTCTCCCAAGCGCCCGTACCCAATTTGTTCAGTCGGGGGGCTTCTCCTTCTTTACCTTTATATTTTGAAACTTTATGCAACGAATGGATAGAAACAAATACCACATCTTCATTCTGATAGACCAGTTTCATGACCTCCTGTGTCGTATCTCCGTTAGGAATACGTACCAGACCGGAAAAACGTCCCACACCATGATCGGTATGTACCACATAATCACCGGGGGTGAACTGATTCAACTCTTTCAGCGAAAGAGCGACCTTTCCCGAACGGGCTTTATCACTCTTCAGATTATATTTATGGAAACGGTCGAACAACTGGTGATCGGTAAACAAACAAAGTTTCAAGGTATCGTCTGCAAACCCTTCATGCAGAGTCCGCTCCACAGCCGTAAACTGAATCCGGTCTCCCCGATCCTCAAAAATAGCTTTGATGCGATCCGTCTGTTTCGTACTGTCACTACAGATATAAAGTGCATATCCCCGGTTCAGATACTCTTTGAAAGACTCCGCCACCAAATCGAAATTCTTATGAAAAATAGGTTGTGCCGTAGTATGAAATGTCAAGGTAGCATCCGGTGTGCCGGTCGGCTTGTTACCAAACTCCATCCGCCGGAAATCGAGCGCACGAACAGTGAACTCACTCCCATCGATCAATTTTCCTTCCAGAGTAATGCCTCCATTCTCTTCGGCCTCCTGAGAAGCAAGAGCCTGCGGTGTGAGCGATTCATCGTGAACATCCTGAATACGCTCCCGCAACCAAAGGAAATCACGCATCGCCAAAGTGGTATCTTTCGGGATAAAATCAAGAAAAGAAGTTGTAACCTTTCCGGTTACGGCAAGATCGGGCACAATCACAATACTCTCTTTCTTCTCTTTCGACAACTGTGAATCGACCTCAAATGTACGGATACTCTCCACGTCATTACCGAAAAAGTCAATACGATAGGGATACTCGGACGAAAATGAAAACACGTCGATAATACTTCCACGAACGGCATACTGCCCCGGTTCGTATACATAATCCACGTATTCAAACCCGTAACTATGCAATACATCCGTAATGAAACCCGTATCCACCCGCTCACCCACGTGCAGTTTCAGGGTATTCTCGCTCAACTCCTGCCGTGATACGACCTTTTCGGCTAATGCATCGGGATAAGTGACGATACACAATCCCTCCTCACCCTTCTGCAAGCGACTGAGCACTTCGGTACGCAAAATCTCGTTAGCGGCATCTTTCTGTCCGTACTTCACCGAACGACGAAACGAAGAAGGGAAAAACAAAATGCACTCTGTACCCAACACTTGGGTAAGATCATGATAAAAATAACCGGCTTCTTCCAGGTCACCTAATATAAAAACAAACGGGCAAGGACTCTTTTCAACCAACGCCGAAGCGAACAAGGAAGCAGCGGAAGCATATAAGCCGCCGCAATAGATATGTCTGACTGCGGGCTCCCCCAACAGTTTATTCAGGGCCTCTACATTCGGATGCCCCGCATATTGATGTTGCAGTTCAGTAATTGTCATAAATGCAATTTTAGCCCATCACCGATCCTATGGATTTACACGGATGAAACATGTTTCCGAACCATCTATGCAAATCCCTGTAACCTGTGATGCAAATTCACCGCAAAAGTACTAAATTATCCTTAGTTTTAATGCGCTATCTTTGGTTAGTAGCGGAAAAGCATTACATTTGTCTTCAAATTTAGACACAATATGCAGACATCGGACAGCATCGTAATCATCCCTACCTACAACGAACGGGAAAACATAGAGAACATCATCCGCGCCGTTTTCGGACTGGAAAAGACCTTTCATATTCTGATCATCGAGGACGGTTCTCCTGACGGGACCGCCGCCATTGTAAAGACCTTGCAGCAGGAGTTTCCCGACCGCCTTTTCATGATAGAACGTAAAGGTAAACTGGGATTGGGAACAGCCTACATCACCGGATTCAAGTGGGCACTGGAACATTCATACGAATACATCTTTGAGATGGATGCCGATTTCAGTCATAATCCCAACGATCTGCCACGGCTCTATGAGGCTTGTGCCGTTCAGGGAGGCGATGTAGCTATCGGCTCTCGATACGTAAGCGGAGTGAATGTAGTAAATTGGCCGATGGGACGTGTGCTGATGTCTTATTTTGCATCTAAATATGTACGAATCGTTACCGGACTGCCGATACACGATACGACTGCCGGATTTAAATGTTACCGTCGCCAGGTACTCGAAACCATCGATCTCGACCACATACGTTTTAAGGGGTATGCTTTTCAGATAGAAATGAAATTTACGGCCTACAAATGCGGATTCAAGATTATCGAGGTACCGGTTATCTTTATCAACCGCGAACTGGGTACTTCAAAAATGAACAGTAGTATCTTTGGTGAAGCGGTATTCGGTGTCATCAAACTGAAAGTGAACAGCTGGTTTCACACATTCCCCCAGAAAACAAAAATGAATTAAGATATGAAAAGAACATTAATACAAAACGCTACCATAGTAAACGAAGGACGTTCTGTGCGCGGTTCGGTAGTTATCGAAGGGGAAAAAATAGCCGAAGTACTTGAAAAAGGACAGAAACCTGCTATCCCCTGCGAAGAAACAATCAATGCCAACGGATGCTATCTGATTCCGGGTGTGATCGACGATCATGTACATTTCCGTGATCCGGGACTAACCCACAAAGCCGACATCTCTACCGAAAGCCGGGCTGCCGCAGCTGGAGGTGTAACCTCTATCATGGACATGCCCAATACAAATCCGCAAACGACCACACTGGATGCGCTCAATGCCAAGTTCGATCTGCTTGCCGAAAAGTGTAGCGTTAACTATTCGTGCTATTTCGGGGCAACCAATAATAACTATACCGAGTTCGACAAACTGGACAAGAACCGTGTATGCGGAATTAAGCTTTTCATGGGATCGAGTACCGGAAATATGCTGGTAGACAAAATGAACAGTCTACTGAATATTTTCAATGGAACCGATCTGCTGATTGCCGCTCACTGCGAGAATCACGAAACGATTAAAAAGAATACGGAGAAGTATGTAAAAGAGTATATTGAAAAATATCCTCACCAATATTACCATGTTCATCATGAGACCCTTCCGATGGGTTATCATGCTAAAATACGTTCGATTGCGGCTTGTTACGAATCGTCCGAACTGGCTGTACGCCTGGCACGCATTGCAGATGCACGCCTGCATATCCTGCATATCTCTACAGCCAGAGAACTTTCACTGTTTGACAATGATATCCCGTTAGAGGAAAAGAGAATCACAGCAGAAGCTTGCGTTTCACATCTGTTATTCGACTCTTCCGATTATCCGGAACTCGGTGCACGCATCAAGTGTAATCCTTCTATCAAAACAAAAACCAACCGGGATGCGCTCCGTCAGGCAGTCAACTCCAACCTGATCGATGTAATCGCGACAGACCATGCCCCACACCTTCTCAAAGAAAAAGAAGGAGGGCCGTTGAAAGCAATGTCCGGTATGCCTATGATCCAGTTCTCTCTGGTCAGCATGCTCGAACTGGTGAACGAAGGTATCTTTACGATAGAAAAGGTTGTCGAAAAGATGTGTCACGCCCCTGCACAAATATACAATATTCACAACCGCGGCTTTATCCGCCCCGGTTATCAGGCCGATCTCGTATTGGTTCGTCCGGATGCATTATGGACGGTAAGCGCGGATCAGATTTTAAGCAAATGCGGATGGAGCCCGCTTGAAGGACGTACGTTCGAGTGGAAAGTAGAAAAGACATTTGCCAACGGACATCTATTGTATACTGACGGACAGGTAGACGAAACCTATCGCGGACAAGAGATCTATTTTGAACGATGAACAATAAACGAGGAACGGGGAACAATAAATGCGAGGAGAATGGGAAATATATTGAAAGATAAAAGTATGGCTTTCGCGATACAAATCGTAAACCTGCATAAATATCCGGATAAAAGAAAAGCTTACTCTCTATCCGACCAGATTCTAATATCCGGTACAGCCATCGGAGTTCTGCAAAAAGAAACGGAATGCGCCGAAAGCAACGCCGACTTTATTCATAATATAGCATCGCCCCAAAAGAACGTAACGAAACCCTTTTCCGGCTTGAATTGTTATTTAAAACAGAATATTTATCCGAAACAGAATATTCAAGCATGCTTGCAGACGCAAATGAATTAATGAAACTTATGATTACCAGTATTAAAACAGTCAAATATGGAAAAGCATAACCCGTCATCATTCACCGTTGATAGCTCCTCCCCCGCTCATCGTTCATCATTCGCCATTCATGATTTAACCCCTTATATCAACTGGATTTACTTCTTCCACGCCTGGGGATTCCAACCGCGTTATGCTGCCATTGCCAATATTCACGGATGTGACTCTTGCCGTGCTATCTGGCTGACCACTTTCCCGGAAGAAGAACGGGGCAAGGCTTCAGAAGCGATGCAACTTTATAAAGAAGCTAACCGGATGTTGAACGAACTGGACAGAGATTTTGAGGTAAAAACTATTTTTAAGCTCTGTCCTGCCAATGCAGATGGAGATAATCTGATTATAAACGGTATCACCTTCCCATTGCTCCGGCAGCAAGTCAAGAAGAAAGAAAACGAACCGTTCTTATGCCTCAGTGACTTCGTACGCCCGCTATCTTCAGGCATCACCGATGTGGTAGGAGCTTTTGCCTCATCCATCGATGCGGACATGGAAGGACTTTATGAGAAAGACCCCTATAAGCATCTTTTGGTACAAACGCTATCCGACCGCCTGGCCGAGGCCGCTACCGAAAAGATGCACGAGTACGTCCGTAAAGAAGCCTGGGGATATGCCAAGGATGAAAATCTTTCCATACCCGATCTTCTTGTCGAAAAGTATCAAGGCATCCGTCCTGCTGTGGGATACCCTTCTCTGCCCGACCAATCCGTGAACTTCATCCTGGATGAGATTCTCGATATGAAACAAATAGGTATCCACCTGACCGAGAATGGTGCCATGTATCCTCATGCTTCCGTATGCGGATTAATGTTTGCCCATCCCGCATCCCAATATTTCTCCGTGGGGAAGATCGGTGAAGATCAACTGGCAGACTATGCCGGCCGAAGGGGAAAAACCGTAGAAGAGATGCGTAAATTTCTGGCAGCAAACTTGCAATAAAAGTTTTCTTTCGATATATTTGTAACTGATCCTATTCTTTATAAATAGAAGAAGTTATGAAAAAGGTTCTTATTCTGTTATTATGGTTACTGCCCTCATGCAGCGTAGTGATCTTTGCACAGACCCAGCGCATAGCGGGTACTGTCGTAGTTGGTGACGGCCAGCCTGCCGTCGGTGCCGCCATCGTTGTCAAAGGAACCAATATCGGTGCCGTGACGAATGTAGACGGCAAGTTCGTAATAGCAGAAGCACCCGCTTCGGCACAACGGCTCGTAGTGTACCATGTAGGTATGGAACGCAAAGAGGTAGATGTTGCTCCCAACGTATACATTCAGCTTCAACCCGTAGAACAAGGCTTTTCGTGGAATGTGAAAGCCGGTGTCAGCCTGTTCAGTTATCGCCGCCCGGATGGACTGGACGAACGGACCGGATTCAGTGTCGGTGCCGGTGTGGAATATAATTTCAGCAGACACTGGGCCATACAGTCGGGATTGATGATCACCAGCAAAGGAGCAACTGCCGAATACGAAGGCTACTCTCCACTATCTTCGTCTACCGATCCCATCTCCTACAAAGCCAAGATATCTCCGATCTACCTGGATATCCCCATCCTGGCAGCTTTTAAAATAGATATATCGAACCATGTTAAGTTCGCGATCAATATCGGTCCCTATTTATCCGTAGGTATGGGTGGAAAATACGAACTGACCAATACAGGCGGACATAAAAACGAATCACACAATCCTTTTAAATCCTACTCCTCCACAGCCGAAATGAAAGATAAGGACGCCTTGTTGAAACGCTTCGACATTGGAGTGCAGGGAGGCATCGGATTTGAAATATGGAAGCATTATCTGATCAATGCCTCTTTCCAGCACGGATTCATGGACCCGATCAAAGGAGGAACATTGTATGCCGGTGATACCGAAAAGCACTACCCGATCGGTGGAATCCTGACAGTGGGCTACAGATTCTAAATGAATACTTTATTTAAGCATTGAAAACACACAAAAGAGTGAAGAGAAAAGGGGTGTGCCAAAACTCGTATTCACCACGGATTACATGGAATTTACACAGATAAATATTATGGGTTATCAGTAGATTAAAAATCATTCTGTGTAAATTCTGTGTAATCTGTGGTGAGTTATGAAACACCCCCTTTTCATGGTCTATTATCTCAGAAACGATATCCTATTTCAAAAGCTACATCTATAAAGCCCTCCGAATGATTCCATGAAGTACATCCCACTCTTCCGGTTCCTCCTATCAGGAAACGACCGTATTCTACTCCGATTCCATAGGCGAATCCTCCTGTAAACCGTTTACCGAACAACGACCGGCTATTGGTAACAGACTCGGTTTTATTGCCCTCCATCGTATCGTAATAATGCTTGATATATTCTCTCTTTTCATCTCCACTAAGTCCCAGATCAATGTAAGGGCCAAAACTGAACACCAGGTTCATATCATTCCCTACCCTGTATTTCAGTGCAAACAACAGAGGAATCTCCAAATAGAATGGATTATAAGTGCCACTGACCTGCTCATAAGAAGCGGATGAAGAACCATCTCCGTTATTTTCGGCATAATAGCCATAGAAATCATACCCTTTCATTTTACGGGAAACCAGCAAAAGTGACGGCTGAAAAGCCCAATGTTTCGACATCCGGATATCGGCTCCCACCCCACCATAGATACTGAATCCGTCTTTCAGTTTCGATTCGGGCCCCTGCATGAATTTCCCTGCTCCAATTCCTGCCTTTACCGACCACGAGAAGCGTTGCATCACCTGTGTGCGCATCTGTATGCGCATCGGAAGATCTATATATCCGCTACGTTTTCCTTTTTTCACTTGTAACGAATCAAAATATACCGGTACCTCCTCCAGTATAAATACTCCGTCTTTATCGGTCGTCGCATTCTGATTCGTACGTTTCAGGGTAACGACGGCACCCTCTACCGGATAGTAATCTTCGTCCACAACCTTCTCTACTACCTTTTGCTTTTGTGCCATTACGTCGGTCAATGCCAGGCAGACCCATGCCAATACTATATATTTTTTCATATCTTTCTATTTTTTACATTCAACATCCAGTTATCCGTTTCCGCTTCATCAGAAACGGTAAGTGACTCCCAAGGTAAGTACCAGATTGTGCTCTTTTGCTTCAAAGCCTTCATCATCCTGCCCCAAACACATGCTCTTTCCTGAAATACCGGCCAGCCACTTTTTGTATTCCACCCCTATGCCATAGGCTACACCAAAGCTGAAAGGATGCAGCAAAGAATGTTTCCCACCGGAATAGTCGTATTCATACTCACTGCTATAAATATCATACTCTTCATCGGGTTTGCCTGTCTCGCTAGCTTTCACTTTCCCTGCAAAACCATACGAAAAAACAGGTCCCATAGAAAATGCCAGATTCATTTTGCGGGCTATCGGACAACGAAGAATGAATAACATCGGCAAATCCAGTGATACCGGATTCCAAGTCTCCTGATATTTCACGCCATATCTTTCGGCATTGAACTCAGCTCCGTGATTACAGATTTGCAAGGTAGGCTGAAAAGCCCAACGCTTCGACATACGCACCTCGATACCCAGACCGAATTCATATCCCACTTTAAAGTCGGAACCATATATCGTATATTTACTCATACTAAGACCGGCATGTGCCACAAACGAGACCTTCTTACGTTTTCCGGTCAGCTGTACCGGTACATTCAAGTCAACTTCCCGGGTCTCCATCCCGATGGATGTAACGACTACTTTCTTTACCGAAAGAGGAACCTCCTGCAAGAGGAATTTGCCATCTACATCGGTGATTGTACTGATATTGGTTCCTTTGGCGGTGACCAATGCTCCCACAATAGGTTGCTGTCGTCTATCGAATACTACTCCTTTTACGTCGTGTGTCTGAACCTGAGCCATTACGGTGATTGCGCAAATGCAGGCAATCATTCCTATTATTATTCTTTTCATCTGTTTTCGTTCTTTAAATCCATTTTCTTATTCTACGGGAATCTTAACGGTCTGGTAACCACTGTAAGTAACCCCTACTCCATTTTCCGCATAAACACGGAAAGCATAAAGTATTCCCGGACGCAATCCGGTAATGACTTTACTAAGCTGTTGTCCGTGATTATCCTCAAGAGGAACCTCTATCTTCTGTTCATCCGTCACCGTTCCCGTTTCTGGAGAATAAATGCCATAGCTGTATCCGTAGTGCGTAATCTGATAATTATCTATATAGAAAGTGGCATACAGGTTTACCGACCTATCGGTATCTATATACATCGTGAAATAATCAATAATCGGTTCCGTACCCGGTTCGGTTGTAAACTCAACTACCGGTCCGTAGCCTGTCCCTTCCTCAGTAGTCACATAGGGACGTATATAATAATGTGTATTGGGAAGCAGATCGGTCACCTCTACTTCTAAAAACGAATAGTCATAATTCCGGGTTTCCCGTGCCAATGTTTTCTGATCATCAACCGTAGGGATTCTTTTAGTAGAACTGTAACAAGCGCCCTGTTCTATAATTCCGCCATTGCTTTTGAAACGGACCTCCGCAGATAAATAGAAACTGTATCCTGTAAAATGTGCATCGTGCACAACCAATCTTGGCAACCCTGAAAGGCGGAATGGCTTCACTTCACTGTAACGTTCGCCACGCGTATTTCCGCCCAATACATGGTCCAGCAATCCCGGACGTCCGTTATAGCCATAATTATAATCAACCATGGCGCAATAATAAGTTTCGCCCACGGGGAGCATATTCGATTCCAGGAAAGCATAAAAAGTCCCTTCTGTATCACGATGTACATAAGCTTCCGTAAGCACTTCTTTCATCTCTCGATCTTTAGCTATCAGGAATCTGGGATACTGGTAGAATCCGGTTTCTTCACTTGTCACTTTCCCTATCATGACCACGTCTGTCCGATACAGTTCTTCTGTATTCATCCCCAGAATATTGGACAGCAATTCCACGGAATCTTGTGAAAGCGTAGCCATATCACAAATCCGCTCCAACGTTAATGTTGCTTTAGAAGATTCCATAGCCCCCCAATAATCTCCTTTATTATCACAGGAGGTAGCCAGCAATGTCATCAGACAGAGCAAGCCTAGTAATTTTCTCTTGTTCATCTTTGTCTATTTATAGTGTTAATCGTCCGCAAAGTTACAATATTTATCATAAATATAACAAAATAAAACAATTTGATTCTCTACAAATCCGGAGTATCCTCCGGCCGATATAAAGGAAACACGACAAATAACATCCCCCCGGCCGGAAACCGTCCGATGTTGCCAACCGGCATATACTTTGCTTCAGGCAAGAAAAGCCCCCCGGAATAATAAATATTCAATATTATCTCCCTATATTTACAGACAGAGGTCCCCCCCTGAAGTACCCCCATTGCAAACACCCATAACGATATGATGCAGAACCCCGATTATTTTGAACGTACCCGCAGCCGGTTACATCCCAAGAAATACCGATTTTATTTCTTTGATTACCTTTACTATTGCGGTGACCGGTGGTCGAAAAGAAATTCTCGCGTATGGGGAAGCGGAGTGATATTTAATTATTGGACATTTTGTATATGGGGTCCTGTTGCCTTTTGGACAAGATTAAATGGGATTCATCTTTTTAGCGAGAGCATAGATGTGACAATTGTTTTTGCCGGCATGTTACTCCCTTTCGTTTGTACCCGTCTACGATACCGGAAAGACCGGGTATCGGCTATCAGGCACCATTACCGCCGGAGTGCCTGGAGAAGCATCATTCCTCCCCGGCTGGTGGTGTTCGGATGGTTTATCATCCTATTGCTTGAAGTGATAGGAGCAAAGTTATGCGAGGCATAACGGGAAGGTAAACAGGATATATCCGGAATCTGAATATGACCGATCATCGATGTATATAGCCACACATTCAGCCTTTATCGTAATACTTCAGGTTGCTTGCAAGCCTGTCAATCGCTTTGGCCATCCTGGCTACTTTTGCCCGATCGGTCTTTGCAGAATAGATCCATTTCACATAATTGTACCGCTCGTTTTCAGCCAGTGAATTGAAAAACTCCAATGCTCGAGGTTCGTCTTGCAAACACAATTGCAGTTCTTCGGGAATCTCCGACGGCTCTTCATCAAGGTACAAAACAACATGTACATAATCACCCGCCTGCTTTTTGATCTTCTTACGGATTTCAGCTTTTACAGAAAGTCCTAATTCTCCATTCCCCATTGGCATCAAATGGTGCTTTTTGATTTCGACACCATCAATACTTCCTTTTACTTTCACCCAGCCGAAAGGTGCCTTTTTATCTTGCGGCACTTCGGGAATGGGTGCATAAGTCCATCCTCCATTGCCGGGAGTTCTCTCAAGCAAGTAATCTTTATCCACTAAGGGTACTTCCATTTGTCAATGACTGTTTATTTCTATTCTATCTTTTCTATTTCCCCATACTTTCCGCCCCGCATCACTTCTCTTCACCCGGCAGAACGAAAGACCAATGGGTATGGTATGGGTTGATAAAAGCCTTCTGATCTTCATGCCCACGCTCCATTGCTCACTGATCCATATGGCTTCCAAATTTAATAAATATCCGGAGACGAACCCCAATTACCACCAATTTTCACTCTTATTCTGTGATTATTTCCTTTTCTTTGCGACTAACCAAATAAAAGTAATCCTAAAAGAAGATCAATGAACCCGAATCCGGCGCATATCAACGAGCCTGTACAAAAAGAGTTCCTCTCGGTAATCAAGGAATACGAGCGGGTTATCTACAAAGTATGCTATCTGTATACCACCCGGAACGCTACGCTCGGCGACCTTTACCAGGAAGTGATTCTCAATCTGTGGAAAGCTTATCCCAAATTCCGGAAAGAATGCAAAATATCGACCTGGATTTACCGGATAGCCCTCAACACTTGCATCAGCTTCATCCGCAAGGAAAAGAATGTGCCGGAAATCGTCGCACTGACCCGCGAAGCCGACTGGATGACAGAAGAGAAAGACGAACTGACGGAAATGCTGCGGCAACTGTACCGGATGATCAATCAATTGGGACAACTGGACAAATCGATCGTACTGCTTTACCTGGAAGAAAAAAGCTACGAGGAAATAGCCGAAATCACCGGACTGACTGTGACCAATGTAGCCACTAAGCTGAGCCGGATCAAGGACAAACTTAAAAAGATGAAAAAGGAGGAATAAGATATGGAACTGGATGACTTGAAGAAATCGTGGAATGCTCTGGATGAACACCTGAAAAACAAGGAGTTCATTGAAGAAAAAGAGATAGCACAACTGCTGGGACGTGCCCGTAACAAGATGAACAGCATCGACCGGTTCAACAGGAAACTGCGTTTTGCCTCGATCGGCATACTGACATTGGCGGTGCTCTTCTGGATATGCGCCGACACACTTACAGACCTTTTTTATTGGATAGCCCTCTCACTGTGCATCCCGGCTCTTTGCTGGGATTTGTACTCCGCCCATTACCTGAGCCGGACCCGGATCGATGAGATGCCTCTGGTCACAGTCATCTCCCGCATCAATCGGTACCATAGATGGATGGTTCGCGAATGGATCATAGGTATCCTCTATCTGCTTGCGATGGCTACTTTTTTCTTTTTCCACAGGCAAGTCTGGCAATATGGTGCTGCGGGAATTATCGTCAGCCTGATCGTCTGGGCCATCGGGCTCGGAATCTGCCTATGGGTGTATCGCCGGAACATAAGACATATAAAAGAAATAAAGAAGAACCTCAACGAGTTAAAAGAATTAAATCATACAGCTTAACTTAAACCGTACTTTACAAATTCTCTCTAACTTTGAAGAGGCGTTCGGAAGTCCCCCCAAAAAACTTACCTGCGCCTCTTTTTATGTATTCAACTCCATAGTTAAGAAAATATGCTGCAACGAGTTTTAGGCTTTCTGATAGTAATCCTTGTACTGCCGGACATTTATATTTACCGGACATTTATCAAACAACTGACTCTAAGTCTTTTCTGGCGGATTCTGTACTTCTTCCCCACTCTTTTCCTGATGGCAGGAGTCGTATCACTGGCTTTCTTTGCCAACTATGAATACGCCGAGCAACATACGTTATGGATAGGGCGTTTTGCCGTTGTCTTTTTCCTATTTGCTTCACCGAAACTGATTTTCACGATCTGTTCCATCATCGGACGCCCGTTTAACCGATGGTTGCACTGGTCCCGGAAGCCCTTTGTGGCAACCGGACTGGTACTTGCCACACTCAATGCGGCGCTGATTCTTTACGGATCGATGGTCGGCAAAGACCGTTTCGAAGTAAAGGAGGTCACTTTCCGGTCTTCCCGTCTACCCGAAGCCTTCAACGGATACCGCATTGTCCAGTTGTCCGATATCCACATCGGGAGTTGGCAGGGAAACGCCAAGAGCCTGCAACGGATGGTGGACCTGGTGAATGCACAAAAACCGGACTTAATCGTATTCACGGGTGACCTGGTGAACAACCGGGCTGCGGAATTGGACGGATTTGAAGAGATACTGTCTCAACTGCATGCCACAGACGGCGTCTACTCCATATTAGGGAACCATGACTACGGACCTTACTATCGCTGGAAAAGCAAGCGTGACCAGGTAAACAACCTGAACGACCTGAAGAAAAGACAGGCCGACATGGGCTGGATACTGCTGAACAACGAGCACACCCTGCTACACCGGGGAAATGACAGCATTGCCCTAATCGGGGTAGAAAACGAAGGAGAACCTCCTTTCTCCCAGCACGGCGACCTGACCAAAGCACAGGCAGGAACAAACGGGCTGTTCAAGCTGTTACTAAGTCATAACCCTACCCACTGGAGGCGTGAAGTGTTACCTCAATCGGACATCGATCTGATGTTGGCGGGACATACTCATGCCATGCAACTGGCCATCGGACATCACTCGCCTGCCTCCTGGATTTATCCGGAATGGGGAGGTATGTACATGGAGGACAACCGGGGGCTGTACGTAAACGTCGGCATGGGATTCGTAGGTCTGCCTTTCCGCTTCGGAGCATGGCCGGAGATTACCGTGATAACACTGGATAAATGAAAAAATACTGGCAAATACTGAAGAAGTACAAAATAAGCCTGCTGGCATGCCCGTTGCTAGTACTCGTGTCGGTGATGTGCGAAACCGTTCAGCCGATGTACATGGCGGATATTATAGACAACGGAGTGATGCAAAGAGACCTCTCCGTCATCACTGCCGTGGGCGGAAAGATGATACTGATCTCCATTGTCGGACTGATTTTTAGCATTGCCAATGTCTACGTATCTTCCCATGCATCCATTGGTTTCGGAACCGATCTGCGCACCGGCCTTTTCGGCAAGATACAGCAACTCTCTTTCTTCGACATCGACCGGTTCAGTACGGCTTCGCTTATTACCCGCCTGACCAGTGACATCAGCCGCATCCAGCAAGTCATCATGATGTCGATGCGCCTGATGCTACGCTCTCCGCTGATGCTTGTCATGGCGGTGTTTTTCGTTGTACGCATCAATCTCGAACTGGCGGGTGTCCTGCTGGCTGCCATCCCTATATTGGGTTTCAGCGTATTCTTTATTCTCCGGAAAGGTTTCCCCTTCTTCCTGAAGGTTCAGCAGAAGGTGGATCAACTGAATGAAGTAGTACGCGAAAACCTGATTAACATCCGGGTGGTAAAGTCATTTGTACGAGAGGACTTCGAAGCACATAAGTTCAAAGACAAGAGCGAAAGCCTGCGTGATACGGTGATTCATGCTTCCAACATCATTGTCTCCATCTTTCCGGTAATGCAACTGGTGATGAACCTGTCTATCATCGCTATCCTCTGGATGGGAGGCCACAAGGTGATGACCGGAGAGCTGAAGGTAGGCGAACTGATATCGTTTGTCAACTACCTGGGACAGGTGTTGATGTCATTAATGATGCTTTCGATGATCATCATGTCTTATGCCCGTGCTTCTGCCTCGTCGAAACGTATTTTAGAGGTACTGGACACACAACCTTCGCTGACCGACACACCCGAAGGCATGCGGAGCACCCGAGAGATTGAAAAAGGAGAGATCGCCTTCGAGAAGGTCAGCTTCCGTTATGGCGGCGGAGAGACGGACGTATTACGAAACATCAGTTTCCACATCCGCCCGGGCGAGACAGTGGCCATAGCAGGTGCTACCGGATCGGCAAAAAGTTCACTCGTGCAACTGATCCCCCGCCTCTATGATGTCAGCGCCGGAGAAATACGCATTGACGGCATCCCTGTACAAGACTATAACCTGCGCGAACTCCATGCCCGCATCGGAATGGTGCTGCAAAAGAACGAACTCTTTACGGGAACCATCGCCGAAAACCTTCGCTGGGGAAAACCGGATGCCACGCAAGAAGAACTCGAAGTGGCAGCCCGTGCCGCCGAAGCCCATGAGTTCATCTGCTCGTTGCCTGCCGGATACGACACACTGCTGGGACGGGGTGGAATCAACCTTTCCGGCGGACAGAAGCAACGCATCTGCATCGCCAGGGCCTTGCTGCGTAAACCCAAGATATTGATACTGGACGACAGTACCAGTGCCGTAGACTCTGAAACGGAACTCCGTATCCGGAACAACCTGAATGCCTGGCTGCGGGATACCACGGTGCTTATCATCACCCAACGCATATACACCATGCAATCGGCCAACCGGGTCATTCTGCTGGACGACGGGGAGATAGAATCCATCGGCACCCCGGAAGAGTTGCTGGAACGGTCGGAAATGTATCGGGAAATATATTACTCACAGCAAATCGTTATCTGACCATGGCACACGGAGATCATCTGAAATACAGCGGAAAGCCTAAGGCGGGAAAGAAAACATTTCTACGCCTGATATCGTACGTGGCCTGTGACCGGCGGTTACTGATTGTGATCGGTGTGCTGATCGTGATCAGCATTGCGGCCAACCTCACCGGATCGTACATGCTTCGCCCGATTATCAACGACTACATCCTGCCGGGCGACTTTCAGGGACTGGTGCGCATCCTGCTGTTCCTGGCAGCTATCTACCTGACAGGAGTAGCGGCTACTTACATCGAATATATCCTGCTGAACAAGATAGGACAACGCACCGTGACCCGGATGCGTGAGGAACTGTTCGGCAAGATGGAGCGTCTACCTGTCAGATACTTCGACACCCATCAGCACGGTGATGTCATGAGCCGGTACACCAACGATATTGACCGCATCAGTGACGCATTGACCGACAGCCTGTCCGATATGCTGTCCAGTGCACTGACGGTTATCGGTATTTTCTGCCTGATGATCTTTATCAGCCCGATACTGACAGCGGTAACGCTGATTACTGTCCCCCTGATGTTCCTCAGTGCCAAAGGCATTGTGAAACGGAGCCGGAAATACTTCAAAGCGCAGCAGGAAGCACTGGGAATGATGAACGGCTATGCGGAAGAAATGACCAGCGGACAGAAAGTGGTGAAAGTATTCGGACACGAACAGAAGGTGGAAACAGACTTCGGGATACTGAACCAAAGCCTGAAGGACAAATCGTTGAAAGCACAATTCTACTCGGGGCTAATGATGCCTGTCATGCAAAACCTCAATACGCTGAACTATGTGATCATCACCATTGTGGGGGCTTTACTGGCCATCTTCCGCGGATTCGACGTAGGCGGACTGGCAGCTTTCCTGCAATATTCACGGCAGTTCGGCCGCCCGATCAATGAACTGGCAAGCCTTTACAACAGCATACAGGCTGCCATAGCCGGAGCCGAACGTATCTTCGAAATCATAGATGAAGCGCCCGAGAAAGCGGATGCTCCGGAAGCCGTCACACTGAAAAATATAAAAGGAGACGTAGCCCTGAAGAATGTGTATTTCGGCTACCGTCCGGAGAAAACCATCTTGAAAGGAGTGTCCCTGCATGCACCGGCAGGAAAGAAAATAGCCCTGGTAGGCGCCACCGGAGCCGGAAAGACAACGATATTAAACCTGCTTCCCCGCTTTTTCGATATTCAGTCGGGAGAGATCACCATCGACAATCACCCGATCGACCGAATCGAGCGCAACAGCCTTCGCCGTTCGATGGCTATCGTGTTGCAGGACACCCATCTCTTCACAGGTACGGTACGGGAGAACATCCGCTTCGGACGCCTCAGTGCGACGGATGACGAGGTAGTGGCAGCCGCCCGCCTGACCGCTGCCCATTCGTTCATCAAACGCTTGCCGCAAGGGTACGATACTTTGCTCGAAAACGACGGAGCCAACCTGAGCCAAGGGCAACGGCAGCTATTGAACATTGCCCGTGCCGCAGTGGCCGATCCGGCCATCCTGTTGCTGGACGAAGCAACGAGCAACATAGATACACGCAGTGAAATCTTGATCCAGCGGGGACTGGACCAGTTGATGCAGGGACGCACCAGCCTGATCATCGCCCACCGCCTGTCTACGATCCGCAATGCAGATACCATCCTGGTACTGGAGCACGGAGAAATCATCGAGCAAGGCAGTCATCAGGAATTACTTGCATTGAAGGGAAAATATTATTCGCTGAATGAAGAGCAATTCAAATAAACGGACTACCACAGAAACCGCGCCGGGGATGGAGCAATCGTAATCCCGATTCGGAAGAGGTATCAGATAGAAAGTGGTTGATGCAAACAGCGATACATTAAGAAAGCAAATACCCGGTTTCACAAACAGCACCTTTCGATAAAAGCAGTAAACCGGAGAGGGAAAGTCCCCAAAAGTGGGGTTACGGAGGTGAAGAACCGGGATTGGACAGGTGAAGAACCGGGATTTTTCACAAAAGAAGCAAGCATTTCAGGAAAAAGAAGTAAGCATTTGGTCCGAAAGAAGTAAGCATTTCCCCAATATGCTTACTTCTTTTTCAAATATCTCCTATTGTTTTTGTCCATCAGGTCTATTGTCCTGTTTTTCTCCCCTGATTCTTGCGTTTTCCGTTCCGGTTGTGAAGTGTCCGAAGCACTTAAAGGAACAACAGAAAGACACGGCTTTCCTTCAAGGAAATACTTCAGCGAAGCAATCGCACCTATCTTGTGACATTCTATCAGAAAGCGAGCGGAATCACCGTCCATAAGACAAACCCATAACTCCCTACAGAACGATTTTTCCATTCGGACCGCACTCCGCCCCGAAAAAACGCAGCCTGACGATTTCCAATTATCAACTTGTCAAAGTGATAGCACTCTTCCCATTCGCCGCGCGATGGAGTTGCACTTGCACGGCGATGCGCTCACTCATCTCCTGTACATGGGAAATGACTCCGATCTTCCGTCCCTGCATCTGCAATTGCTCGAGAGCTTCCATCACCGTGCGCAAACTGTCGGCATCGAGCGAACCGAAACCTTCGTCGATGAAAAGTGACTCCACTTTCAGGTTATTGCTCGAAAGAGACGACAGGCCGAGAGCCAACGCCAGGGAAATCAGAAAAGATTCTCCGCCGGAAAGAGAATAGACGGTACGCACCTCGTCACACATATCGCAGTCGATCACTTGCAGGGCGAGCGTTCCCGGCACCTGCTGCAACCGGTAACGTTTCGATAGATAAGACAGGTGCTTGTTGGCATGCATCAGCAACAGATTCAACGTATAGCTTTGGGCAATCACCTTGAACTTTGTCCCGTCCGCACTGCCAATCAGTTTATTGAGTTTTCCCCATCGGTTGGCTGTCTCCTGTTTTTCGGTCAGTTCCTGCTCCAGTTGCTTCAGCTTCTTCCGGTTTTGCTCCTGTTGCAAAAGACGTGCTTCGACGGTCGACAGACGCCGTTCGGTCTCCTGATTGGTGGCTTGCTGGCGGGCGATCGTCTCCGGCAAATGTTCCGGATCGGCTATCTGTTCTTTCCGGAGCATCAATTCGTCGATGGAGCTGTTCAGTTGCCTGATCTCTCCCTGCATACCGGAAATACGCGACTGGACTTCTTCTCCCTCCTTGCGCACCTGTTCCACGGAATCGTTTAATTGTTTCTCTTTTTTCCGAATAGCGGCTTCCGCATCCTCAACAGATTTGCCTTTCAACAAAAGAGCCCGTTCCTGACGGAGAGTTATCAACTGCTCACTGACCACTCGGAACTGCTCCCGAGCAGTCGTTTCCGCCGTTTTCAGTAGTTCAAATTGCTCTTTAGCAGCCAGAACTTGCTGCATCAACAGATGGCAACGGGCCACCCCTTCGCGCAAAGCCTCACAAGCCGAGCGAACCGTCCTGATCTGCCCCTCATGCTGTTGCCATTCCTTGTAGAGCTGATGGTATTGGTGCATTTTCTCCGCGAGCAGATTTAGCTTCCCTTGCACGGTATGCAATTGTTTCTCAAAATAGTCCGGATTTTGCTCCTCTTCAGACGAAGGACGTTTCTGCTCAGCCTCTTGGAGGAACGCCTGCAACTGTACGGTTATCTCTCCGGACAATTCCGACAGATGAAGCAAATCCTGTTTCAAGGCAATATTCCGGTTATTTAGTTGCTGATACTCAGCAGATGCGGTTTGATATTCCTGTTCGATGTTCTGATACAGACTATGGACTACCTGTTCCTCATTCCTATAAGGATGGTCAGTGCCCCCACATACCGGACACGGTTCATTCTCACGCAAATTCTGCCGCAAGGTCCGAACGTCTTTCCCCATCGCGATACGGGCATTCTCAAAAAGGCGTTGCAGCACTTTCAGTTCAGCCTCCTTCTCTGACAACCGGGTGGTCAGAAGGGTTATCTCTTTCCGCATCTGTTCTTGTTTGTGCCCCATCTCTTCCTGTTGTGCTTTCAGACGTTCGGCCTCTGTCCCCGCTTTTCTCCATTCCAACATCTGCTGGCGGGCATTCTGCAAACGGGTTTGTTCTTGCATCCATCGGGCTTGCTCGTCAGTCACCGCTTCAATCCCAAAAGCATTCAGACGGTTCACACGCGCTTCGTTCTTTTCCTGAAGAATGGCAAGTTGGTCTTCCTGCTCTTTCAGCCTGTTCCGGACAGATTCAAGAAATAGCCCGGTCTCTTCCGTAACCGGTAGCTCGATCTCTCCCGTCAGATTCTTCAACGAATGGCAGGAAGTATGCAGGGCTCCCTGCACAGATTGCAATTTATTGGCTTGTGCATTCGCTGCCTTTTCAGCACCTTGCAGTATCTCCTCTACCTGCTTAGATTGGCTGACCAGTGATTGGATCTGAACATCCAGTTCACGTGCCCGGCTAAGATCGGGTTGCACAGCTTCACACTGTCCCCTGAAGCGAATGAGAGAGTCGGACTGGCGTGTATATTCTTCCCGGAGCTTCTTACTTTTTTCTTCATCCAGCCGCATATCCTGCACTTTCTTATCACGCTGCTCCTGCTGCAATTTCAAAGTATGCAGCACCGATAGCTGTGCATTCAGGTCTATCAATGCTTTGCTTCCCTGTTCACGAAGGTTGGTCAGACTCTCTTTTTCGGTCCGTAGAAGAGTGATTTCCTCTTCGGAAAGCAGTTCGATCAGAGTGGCATTGCTCTTCAGCTGATTCAGTTCTGCATCGGCTGTTTTGCTACGCAGATAGATTTCACTGGAAATACGGGAGTATATCTCCGTTCCGGTCAGCTTCTCGAGCAACTCGGCTTTGGCAGACTCACGGGATTTCAAGAAAGTAGCGAAGTCATTCTGGGCAAGCAGCACCGTACGGGTAAACTGTTCGTAAGTCAAACCGACCAAAGTCACCAATTGTGCCAACAACTCTTTCCTCGTTCCCTGTAGTTCCTGATTGGCAGTCAGATCGGTCACTTGTATCGTCTGCGACCGCAAAGCACCGTTAGCCCGGCTTCCTGTCCGGCGTACCGACCAACGAGAACGATAACAGTGTCCGGACGCTCCTAAAAAATCAACTTCGGCAAATCCCTCTCCCGTCCCTCTGCGAAGGATATTCTTCACATCGGCCTGATTCACCCGACTCTCACCGATATCTGACATATAAAGACTCTCAACCGAAGCGGAGAAGCGGGGTGTCTTATCATACAGCGCCAGACAGAGCGCATCCAGTATCGTAGATTTTCCGGCTCCTGTAGGTCCGGATATTGCAAAAATCCCGGCAGAGCGTAAAGGCTCGGCTTGGAAATCAATTTCAAAAGTTCCTTCAATGGAAGCCAGATTTTTTAATCGTATGGTTAGTATCTTCATGGTTATTCGGTTTGCTTTCACCACAGATTACACGGATTAACACAGATCACTACAGGATTCACACAGATCTTTTAATCTTTACTATCAACGAGATCATCTATTAATCTGTGTGAATCTGTGTAATCTGTGGTGAATTCCTGTGTAATCTGTGGTGAATTCCTATTTGATTCATTCTAAATTGATGGTCCGGCAAGCCTCCTGGAACAAATTTACCAGTTCTTCCGGCATCTCCGCCTGGTAACTATTCTCAAAGGTTGCTTTCACAATCTGTAAGGGATTCATCTCCTGCAATCCGGCGGTCAGGACTTCTTCTTCCACGCTCCCCTCTGCCGCCTGCCGATAGAAAGAAACGATACGGGCCAGCCGGACCGGCTTGCCTTCCAGTATTTCTTCCACTTGCTGCCGCAACATCGGCTCCGGTTCGCTTAGTTTCACCTTGACTTCCAGATAGGGCATCGGTTCATCTTCCGGTAGTTCCAGCCCGCGCAATTCATCCAGCACCTCGTCCGGAGCCGCAGCTTCTGTGGCAGGGATACTTAGCAAACGCACTAACGGAGTATATTCAAGTTTCTCTATCTCAACCGCCCAACCTTCATCCAGGGTCACTTTTACCACTCCGTGGTGATAATGCTTCTCGGCAAACGACATAGGTAAGGGACTGCCGGCATAACGGATATTCTCCCTGCCCGATACGCGCTGAGCCTTGTGGATATGCCCTAAAGCCGTATAAACAATCTGTTCGGGAAAAGACTCGGGCGATACACTCTCCAGACCACCGATGATGATGCGCTCACTATGATCTTTCTCGGCAATCTCCGAACCGGTTGCCAGCAGGTGTCCGACAGCCACCAATGCCTGTCCGTCAGTCCGCTTCTTCAACGCATATTTCAACAAACGGGCATACAGTTCCTTCACCCCTTCCGCATACGGATTGCCTTCAGTCTCTACCACCGGATAGTCTCCCTGTCGCAAGAAAGGTACCGCCAGACATAGGGCTTCTACCTCCCCCGCCGCATTCTTCAATTCTACCAGCAAATGCTCATAATCTATTTTGCCATTCTGTTTACGGACAATTCCTTTAATCTCCGTACGCATCTCCTGCAACAAAGGCAGAGGAGATTCCAGCCGGGCGGCCGAATCGTGATTGCCGGCCACAACAACCAACTGCAATCGCGGATTCTCAGTCGTCACCCTGTGAATGAAACGATAGAACATCCGCTGGGAAGCAGCAGAAGGATTGGAAACATCAAAGACATCTCCGGCAACAATCAGTACATCAATCTTGTTCTTAGTGAGGACACCGGCCAGCCAGTCCAGAAAATGTTCGTGTTCCTGCGTGCGGTCATACCCGAAAAAGGTTTGTCCCAAATGCCAATCGGCTGTATGTAGTATACGTATCATGCTATTGAAATTTGAAACAAAGTTAGCAATTATTCAGGACAGCAATATTATTTTGTTTATTTTTGCACAAGCTAAAACCAAAATCATTATGAAGATACTATACTATATTTATCAAATCTGCATTGCATTGCCCATTTTGTTAGTATTGACTATCCTCACGGCGGTTGTCACAATCGTTGGTTCATTGCTGGGAGGAGCCCACATCTGGGGATATTATCCGGGGAAAATATGGTCACAACTGATCTGCCTTTTTCTGTTGATCCCGGTCAAAGTGCATGGGCGCGAAAAGCTACATGAAAGAACTTCTTACATCTTTGTCCCCAATCATCAGGGCTCATTCGATATCTTTCTGATTTATGGTTTTCTGGGACGTAACTTTAAATGGATGATGAAAAAAAGCCTTCGCAAAATTCCTTTCGTCGGAAAAGCATGCGAAAGCGCAGGACATATCTTTGTAGATCGCTCGGGACCGAAAAAGGTACTTGAAACCATTCGTCAAGCCAAAGACTCCCTGAAGGACGGAGTATCATTAGTGGTCTTCCCGGAAGGAGCCCGTTCTTTCACCGGACACATGGGATATTTTAAAAAAGGAGCTTTTCAATTGGCAGATGACTTACAGCTTGCCGTAGTTCCCGTAACCATAGACGGCTCTTTCGAAATCCTGCCACGCACCGGCAAATGGATTCACCGTCATCGCATGATTCTGACCATTCATGATCCCATCCCCCCCAAAGGACAAGGAGCAGATAATATGAAAGCTACTATGGCCGAGGCTTACACAGCTGTAGAAAGTGCACTTCCCGATAAATTCAAAGGAATGGTGAAGAACGAAGATCAGGATCGATAGACGTTCTTAAATAGAAAAAACACTGGTAAAAAATGAACGATGAACAAGCTGCATTGACTATCGCACAGCTCGTTCATCGTTCATCTTTTAAGAGCACCATTGCTCAAAGCATTCACTATTTAAAAGGTATTCAACGCTTACCAACCCTCTTCTTCAACACGAATACCGGGAGGAAGAAAAAGATTCCGATGATAGACATCACCAATCCTCCGATAGTTCCTGCCGCTAATGGGAACCAGAATGCCTCCTTATCCGTACCGACCATAAAGGGAATAAAACCAAGGATGGTGGAAACCACCGTCAGGAAGATAGGAAGGATTTTTGCATTCCAGGCTTTGGTATAAGCTCTCAAAGCCGACATTCGTGGATGACGCCTCCGGATGGCATTGTATTCGTTGAGGATATAGATACTGGCGTTCACCGTAATACCACATAGCAAAACGAACGAAGCAAAGCCACCTTGGTCAAAGTTCAGCTTAAACCAATAGAACGTCAGGAATACCCCGATATACGACACGGGAATGATAAATATGATGGCCAAAGGCTGCTTCAAAGAGTTGAACAGAATACTGGTAGTAAAGAAGATAATGGCAATCACTACCAGCAAAAGCAAGTATTGCTTGTTATCCTTTTTTCCCCAACCCCAGCTCTCTCTCTCCGACTGAGCCGTATACCCCATCGGCAACTCTTTATTGAATTCTTCCAGATCCCGCTTCAGGATTTTGTTTCCCTGCTCGCCCGAACCGATATATTCGTATTGCAGGCATAACCTGTACTGCTGGTTCTCCTTGGCAACCTGTTGGGGCATCTGCCCTTTTTCCATAGTGGCCAGTTCAGACAGCTTATACTGTTTATTGTCTGTTCCATACGGAAAATATTGCATGGCCCAGATATCATATTCCTGAGACTGCTTGGAAGAAAGCTTTATCTTTTCCGAACCATTTTCCGCCACTACCGAGCCGATCTCCATATTCTTACCATATATCGGCCGGATGGTGGAGAACAGAATATTGGCATTGATATTCTCCTGCGCCATACGTTCACGGTTCAGATTAAAATAGAACTCCTGATAATCGTCTTTCCAATAAGAGAAATACGAATTGATGATGACTTCCTTGATCCGTCGGTGGGTCAGCAACTTGGCTTTCAACTTTTCAGCCCATTCGTACAGTTCATCATAATTGTATCCGTACATCTTCACCTGAAACGAACCGGCTCCCTCACGAACATCATTACTGAACCCCTGATCCTGCAAGCCGTATACACCCCAGCTACCTCCACCCAGTTGCAGGGCCTTACTGATAATGTTGGCTTTCAGTGTATAGGGGAAACCGCTATTCTGATGCTCTTTGGTAAAATAGATATTGATATTACCCCGACGGGCATTGTATACCGAAGTCTGGAACTGCTTAATTTCTTTAAACTGGCTCAGATAGATTTCCATCTTCTTGATCAGTTCGTTCATCTGCTCCAACGTACTGCCGTTCGGAAGATTGGCATATACATACAACACGACTTCTTCGTTCCGGGTAAAATAGCTGCCGTTGTATACCTTCTGGATAAACAGGCGCAAACTACCTCCCAATGCTTTGTCGACTATCGGCTTGATCTTCTCTTTGTAAGTGGACGATCCCAAGGTTTTGTTGTACCACTCCGTGGCACGTCCTTCACCCTCCACTTTATCCGGCAGCATAAACACCGGAAGTCCGAACAATAGTATCAACAAGATGCAGACAGCCACACGCCAACGACACAATTTACGTATCATCCAGCCATAGAAGCGGGTAAAGTAAACCGTTATTCTTCGCGGAAGAGAGGCCCGGAGAAGGAAGAAGCGGGATTGGGTCCGACGGCGTTTCCTCTTTTTCAACCCGATCTTTTCGATCAGGGCAGGTACGAAGAACAGAGCGACAAACAAGGATACGGCGAGGTTGATAATCACCACGGCTGCAAAGTCCTGCAAGTTCAACCGTATCTTCTCGTCAAGGAAGAAGATGATCACCAAAGCTCCCATTGTAGTCAGAGTAGCGGCCAGGATAGACATAAAGGCTTTCAGGTTACGCCGGTGCAGTATATGGTCGGTCATCACAATCGTATTGTCTATCACCAGATTGAGCGAAACTGTAATACCGGCCAGCGAATAGAGCTGCATCTCCAACCCAAAAAGATAATAGAAAATGACTGCTACCGCAATATTGATGCTCAGGCTGACTACAATCAAGAATAGGTAACGCGGATTCAGAGTGATAATCAGCACAAAGAACAGCAAGATCAGAACCGTAAGGCCGGTACGCAGATAAATCTTGTTCAATTCTTCGTGAATAAATTCCGTCGCATCATAACTGGTGTGAATTTCATATCCGGCAGGCAACACCTTTTGTATGGCCTCCATCTCTTCTTTCACTTGTTTGCTCAATTGCAATTGATTGGCAGTTTCTTCTGCTGTTATCGACAGATAAATGGAGTTAAGTCCGTTGATGCGATAATAGCTTTGGGGGGCCTCTTCCATGTGGGACACAGTTACAAGCTCGTCCAGACTGATCAATTTACCTTCGGCACTCTTCACCCGGATACGGGATGCATCGAAACCCTCATCTTTTGTTTCAGGCATCAGCGCCAACCGGATCCACTCTTTACCCCCTGTAGATGATTCGACATTATAGGTACCGAGGAACTCTTTCAGATAATAGCGGCTGACAGCCTGCTGGATATCACTCAAAGTAATTCCCAATCGTCTCAGTTGTTCGCTATCATACTCCAAGACCCACTCCATGGGAGTAGCTCCGCTCAGGTCTATCTTATAGATGCCCTGAATCTGTGCCAGTCTTGTTTTGATATGCTCATCGGCATATTGCTGAATCAAGATAGGAGTAGAAGGAGCGTTGAGTGTAAACGACATAAAAGGGCGGGAAGCATTCTCGTCCGGGCGCTTCATCCTGATATAAGGATAGCTCACTCCATCGGGAAGCTGCGGCCAGGTCTGCCGGATAATGGTAGAAGCCTCAAAACGTACCGCATCTATATCCGCATACTTATCCAATTCAATGGTGATGCTTCCCGAACCATTATCGGAGGTAGAATAGATATTCTTTATGCCCTTGATACGTGCCAACATAGCCTCCAGTTTACTGGTAGCCTCTATTTCCACCACCCTCGACGAAGTACCGGGCATACTGAACTGCACCGTAAAACCGGGCAGGGTTCTCGAAGGGTTCAGCTTTACGGGAAGCAGGGGGATTAAGGCCAGACCGATCAACGCCACGCATATAAAGGCGACAATCAGCGTAAAAGAAGAGGCTTTCGTCTGCGTTTTTATTTTAGAAGGATTATCCATCGTTTCAATGTTAGTTAGCACTATCGCACCAATTGTCCTCCCGCATAGTCAAACTTGTCAGTCAGCGAGATTCCGGTAGCAAAGTCATGTAACGTCAGTTTACGTATCTTATAATAGTTCAGCCAATAGTTTTGCAAGGCTGAAATGTAATTCTGTTGTGCCTCTTGCTGACGGTTCAGAGACAGGGTCAGGCTGTTGATATCTGCTTTCCCGATGATAAACCGCTGACGAGTCTCGTTATAGGCCAGGATAGAGAGGTCTAGTGCTTCTTCGGCACTGGTGATCATATTCTGTTGAATATTGAAATCGTTCACAGTCATGATCACTTCTTCGTCCAGGCTGATTTCATCCTGGCGGGCAGAAGTTTTCACCACATTCAGGTTATTGCGGGCCATGTTATATTTACCTTTCCTTACCCCCCAGTCAACCAACGGAATACTGACACTGACCGATACCAAGTCCTGCTGCATGGGTTTGTGGTACACATCTCCAAAATTATCAGCCACCTGGTTGAAACCGATACTGGCATTCACGCTCGCATTGAAACGCGACTCTTTTTTCGTCTTGTCCACATTGCGTTCGGCTTCCAGTACGTTCTGCTTTAACCCCAGTAACTGAGGATTGTTTTCATGTGCCATCTGCAATGCCTTGTCCACCGGTATCACCAATTCCTGAGGCCGGACAGGCAAGTCGATATCAATAACCGTATTCTTATCCAGGTTCAGGAACGAAACCAGTGAAAACATGGCGCGTTTCAGGGCACTAGCCTTGTTCTGCAACGTATTGCGTGCATTCACCACATCCAACTTCAGTGTCAATAAGTCGGCTTTCGAGATGGCTGCTATCTTCTGGCGTTGCACTCCGATGCTATAAAGCGTATCCGAAGAAACCATATTCTCCTTGGCCAGGTTATACTCGGCCTGCGCCATAGCCAGGTTAAAGAAATACGTAGTGGCCTGCACGGATACGGCTTCCACATTATACACAAACTCTTTCTTTACTTTTTCATATTTCAAGGGTTCAATCTTTCTCTCCCACTTGAACGAATTATATCCGACCAGGCTCTGTGAATATCCCAACCGGATAGGTACACTGGTAAACTGCGTTGTCTTGTTCCCACCAAAACTACGCATATATCCCAATTGCGATTGCAGGTAGAAAGTACCGCCGGTCAAATCGAAGTTCTGCTGGATAGCCAGATTACCCGATGCATAGAACGACTGTTGGCTACGATAAACATCCAGGTCCTTTTCCGAATCGTATCGCTTGGTGATATCCCGGTTGTACTCGGCAGGAGTCATATTCAAAGTAAGGCTCGGCAGGCGGTTGGCCTTGAAAGTCCGATACTCCCAATAACCGGAAAGATACATATTCTGCGTACGGAATGCCTCCAGTGAACTGTCATTGGCCAATTGTATCGTCTTCTGCAAATCGAGTTTTATATGATCCTGAGCCTTCGCTACAGAAGCCCCAAACAGCAAGGCTGCTATTACTATATAATATCTTTTCTTCATATCTATCGTTTTTCTTTATTTCTATAAATAAACCAATACAACAAAGGGATGATGAACAAACTCACCAGGGTACCGATTGTCATAGTACCTATCATGGCTATAGACAGCGGTTTCTGAAGTTCGGAACCAAGGTCGAACGAAAACAGCAACGGTACCATTGCAAAAATAGTGGTCAACGATGTCATGATAATCGGTCGTAATCTTCTTCGTCCGGCTTCATGAATGGCCTCCAGTAATGGTACTCCCTCCTTACGCAATTCGTTGATGGCATCCAGCTTCAGGATGGAGTCATTGATCACGATACCGCAAGTCACAATCAATCCGATGGCCGACATCAGGTTCAATGTATGTCCGCACACCCAAAGCAATACCAATGCAAACGCCACGTCAATCGGTATTTCCATCAACACCAGCAAAGGCTGCATGAAACTCTCGAACTGAGCCGCCAAAATGAAATACATCAGCAAAAGGGAGATGAACAGAATGACCACCAGTTCGTCCAGCATCTTCTGATTGGAAAAGAAGCTTCCCGAAAAGGCGATGTCCCAATCTCCTGTCTCGCTAGATGTTTCTTTAACCTGGGTCATCAACTTTTCCGCATTCTCCACTCCATAGAATTTATAAGGAATATACTCCCCATTTCTTCCGGCTGTAATACTCTTCAAATCTTCTGCGGGAGTTACTTTTATCAGCTCCCGTAAGGGAATAAAGTTCACCTCTCCCGTCTTGCTGTCCGGTTGTGTCTGAATCAAGGTTTCCTGTAAAACCTGGTTAACCGTCTTTTCGTCTCCTGCAATGCTGATAGGCAGATATTGCTGATAAGAGTGCAACATAGCTACACTGTTTTCCTTGAAAGCAGTTCTCAGCACACGATACAACTCGTTATAAGAGATTTGATACAACAATAGCTTTTCCTGATTAATACTGAGGTTCAATTGGTTTTCGAAAGCAATACCTGTAGGAGGTATTCCTGTCTTCTGACCGAATGTTTGCTCCAATCCACGCAAAGTACCGGGGCCGGGTGCCCTGTCCTTATTGCGGGCATATAATTCGGCCACAATATCAGCCTCACCGGTCACAAACAGTTTCTCAAAAACTGTTTCAGGAGGAGAGAATGAAATCACAGCCAAAGGATAACGTTCTTTCAACTTCTGATAAATTTGTTCCTGCAACGGAGCAATCTCTTTCGAGGTTTCGGTCTTAAAATAAAGTTCCGCCTCCGATGACGACAACTCTTGTTCCCGGTTCAAAATGTAATCCTGCAATCCGATGGACGCTGTCTGCTCCACAGATGCTCCCTGCAACTCACGGAACAATTCATCGACCCGGCGTTGATTCTCGTCCACATGAATGTTTTCGTTCCATTCAATACGGGTAATCAATTCATTTTCGTCGATATCCGGCATTCTTTCTTTATCGATAAAGTAGAAAAAGAAGATACATAACGGAAAAGAGATGGCACAGAACAATACACTCAACGTCTTATGACTGAATACCCAGTCGACACCCTTATCGTAGAAGCGGTCCAGAGTATGTTCTTTCAAAGGATTATTAATTTTCAGCCTCAACCACTTCGGACCACCTTTGATCCCGGTACGATAGACCAACATATACAGAACAGGAAGCAACATGATACCGGTGAAATAAGAGACCATCAATCCTACCGTAACGGCAAAAGCCTGATCGTAGAAGATAGCACCCGCGATACCACTCATAAATACCAAAGGTACAAATACGGCGATTGTCGTAAACGAAGAACTCAGCATAGGAGTCACCACCTCACTTGTTCCCGCCACGCAGGCTCTCCGCAACGAATAACCCTTTTCCCTGTATTGCGATATATTTTCCGTTACGATAATCGAACTGTCGATCATCATACCCAGTGCCAGGATCAGTCCGGACAGGGAGATGATATTGAGAGACATTTTACACAGGTAGAAAAACAAGAAACTGATGACAATAGACACCACCATACTCAGCCCAATAATGAATGGAGATTTGACATCTCCCAAGAAGAGTACGGCAACGATACAAATGAAAACAAAACCGAGTGAGAGATTCTGCTGAAGATTAGATATTGTATAGTCCAGCAGTTCGGTTTGATTACGACTCACGCTAAACTCGATATCCGGATAGATCTTTTTGAAATAATCCATTGTTTCCGACAGAGCATCTTTCATATTGTCCATGTTTTCGTCGGCCTGCTTAATGATGGCAAGCGTCACGGCCCTTTTACCGTTCGACACAGATACTCCTTTTTCTTTGACCGGTACTATCGCTATCCGGCAAAATTCTTTCAACTGTATGATGCGATCTCCCTTACGGATATATATATTCTCCACATCTTCCGCAGTACGGAGCAGAGTTGAGAACTTGATGTTATATTCATAGTATCCATCCCGTACGGTCATGCTTCCCGGCTCTACATTGTTTTGCGCCAGAGCTGTCTCAATATCTTCAATGGATAATTCAAGCATAGCCAGTTTATCCATATCGGGTACAATCTGCAATTGTCTTTCCAGCAAACCGGTAACGTCTACCATTGCCACTTCCGGCAACTGTTCGATACGGCGTTTGATTACCGACTCTGAAAACTCACATAAATTCAGGAAAGCCTGCTGATCCGTCTCTTCATAAGCACTGTCTGTCTTTAAAGTCAGATTCAGATAGAATACCGGAATATCGGTAGCACTTGCCTTGATCACCTTCGGACGATCGGTATCTTTAGGCAAATAGTTCATAGCTGCGTCAATCTTTTCGTTAACCTCTATGAATGCCAGGTCCGTATTGGTACCAAAATCAAAACTAAGCCGGATAATACCCGCACCGTCACGCGTTTCACTGGTCATGTCTTTTAGGGCAGCCACCTGAATCAATTGCTGACGGACAGGCTTCACGACTGTGTTTTCCAATTCACGTGCCGAGGTATTTTTAGCTGATACCTGTACGGTAATCTCCGGGATGGAGATATCCGGCAACAGCGATACCGGTAATGTGAAGTACGTCACCAACCCCACTATGAAGCAAGCCGTAAAAGCCATCAATACGGCAATGGGACGTTGTATCAGGAATTTAATCATAATTGTTCTGTGTTAGTGATTCATCCTTATTCAATGATTGTGACCGGAGCTTCGTGTGCCAGGTTAATGTTTCCGCTTACGATGACCGTATCTCCTTCTGTCAGTCCGTCGGCCACACTATAACTGTCTGCATTTTCCAAAGCGGTATGAATATAGTTCCATTGGGCCATCTTCCCATCTTTCAGGGTAAATACAACCTGCTTGCCCGAACGAAGTACGACTGCGCTTTTCGGAATCACCAACTGCTCTCCCAACGAACGATGTACACTGACACGTACATTCATCCCGCTAAACAGCTTACCGGCCCCGTTCACCCGGGCTTTCACCTTCACCATTCCTTTATCATCTACCAAAGGGTTGATTTCCGAAATACTTCCTTCGTGTACTGTTGCGGCATCCGAATAGGGCTTGATCACTACCTTATCTCCATTCTTTATTAATGGCAACTCACTTTCAAGTACAGTAAAATCTACTTCCATCCCCTGCATATCGATCACCGTACAGAATACATCCGAAGTACTGGCCAGATTGTAGGGTTTCGAAAACAGGTTAGCAACTACTCCGTCAAAAGGTGCGGTCAAAGTAGCGTGCTCTGCATTGTATTTCGACATTTCATATTGTGATTTGCTCTGATCATAACCACTCTTCACCTTTGCCAACTTCATTGTCTCTTCGGGTACCTGACTAATATCGTCTGCCGGATAGCCCTGACTGATAAGAACATCCCTCAATTCCAATTCCGACTTTTTTAAAGCGTCTTCCGATTGCGACAACTGGTTGTCAAGTTTGAATTTGTCCAACTCCGCCAACTTCTGCCCCTTTCGTACCCGGTCTCCGTTCTTTACCCAAATATGGGCTATCACTTCACCACTTTCAAATCTCAGGTCAGCCATTCCCCGGGCAGAAATTTTTCCATTACTCACCAATTCATGATTGAATATCTGCTTTTTGAGCGTCATGACAGACACCTCGTTTTTCGTGTCGGGCAACACGGTTTCCACTCCTTTTTCAGAAGCACTCTCTTTCTTCTCACCGGAACAAGCTGTCAGCATTGTCAATGCCAGACAAAGCGTATAGAAGGGATACTGGTTTTTCATAATGTTATTAAACTTTTTCTCTATTAATTATGATTGCAAATATAGTTGGTTACTTTCTAAAACTCAAAATAAATGGTGGACTAATTCCGGATAACACAGAAGCTTAAATCCATTAATTATTAGCAATTTACGATTTTTACGTTACTTGTATAGGTGGACAAAAAACTTTTCTTCCAATTAATCCGTCAAGATTCGGATAGGAAAACTGCATTTCATTCCCGAATCTTATTTGTAGTTCGTTTATTCTGTTTATCATAGCAAATTCTATTTATTTGATGTCTTATTTCCAAGACATATATATATATGATGTATTTCATATTATTAGCATACAGTCACAAATATAATTGCTAATCTTCAGAAACGCAAAAGAAATTGTATACTTTTTCTTGCATTTAAAACATATTAATCATTTACATTTCTGTTATTTACGATTTTTTCGTTACTTACATCTATAACTAACTTCCTTATTTCATCCCTCATTTCCCGTACGGCTGTCGACTGTACTTTGGGTTCCTTGGTCAAGACCAAGTCCGCCATTTCATGGAATTTATCGGGCTGTAAATATCCAGGCGAGGCATACAGCTTCGCCAACAAGTAATATGGATAAATCCTTCCCGGCAATAAGTGAGTAGAACGCAAAAGCCATTTTTCAGCTTGAGCATATTCTCCTTTTTCCTGAAAATTCTTACCAATAATATTTAGTATCATCGGATCGCAACTTCGGGTAGAAGCTTCTTTCAATAATAGAATTGAAGCATCCGCCTCCTTTAATTTATGCAAACAATGCCCATACTCAAACAAAAAGGCCCCTCTTCCCTTTAATTTCGGATACAAACGTTCATAGCCTTCTTTTGCACTTTGATAAGCACCTGCCTGATACAACATACGGCAGTTGGCCCAGTCCTTGCACTCTTGATGCACATCTGCCTGCCACCAATGGTATCCGGAAAATCCCAACACACAAGCAAACGCCAGTTGCCAGGCAAGAAAGCGTCCTGCAATACAAGCCATCAGTAAAATCAGGAATGCAATAACAAAAGCAGGCAATTGCATCGGATAAGAAGAAAAAGCAAATACCAACAAAGAGATCACACTGCCACAAGGCCCCCAACGTTTCAGTTCCACACCTTTCCGTAGACAAAATCCTGCAAAAACCAGGCAACAAAGCAATACGGGTATCCCCCACTCGAGTGCTATCTGCAAATATTCATTAAAAGCATATTCCGGACTTCCTGCCACCAATTCTTCCTGAGGCGAATAACTCCCTTCGGCAAAATAAGCTTCCTGACTTGTCCCATATGCCAGTGCAAAATTTCCTTGGCCATAGCCTGTAAATGGTTTCTCTGCAATGGCACGGCTACTGATTTTCCACATGAACAGTCGCCCGCTGGCCGAATCTTTTTTCAGGTTAAACAAACAGACTCCTCCGACCAACACAACTATACATAACACAGAGGTGACGGCCAGCACCTTTGTCTTTTTGCGCATCCACACTCTTTTCAAGCGTACCGGCCAGGATTTATGCACTCCATATACCCAAATACCTGAAATAAGAGCAGCCACCCATGCCGAACGACTCATTCCCGCAGGAAGCACACAGAGTATAAGAAACAATACTGCCACGGCCCCATAATATCCCGTCCATTCCATCCAATTTTTATTCTCCCTTTTCCGTAATCGTAACCATTGATCCAGACAAAGAGGAAATATCATAGCCAGATAACCGGAATACGGTCCGGGATTAAAAAAAGATCCGGTCAAGGAATACAGAGAATGATGGGAAGAAGTAAAACCATAAAGCTGCCTCAAGCCATAAATAGCCTCAGAAGCAGCCAAAACAATAAAACTCCAAATAACGACCTGATAAAAATCAGCCCCCATATCATACCCCTTTCTATAATAGAGAAAGGCCAACACCACCCAACCGACAGCAGCTCCCATAGCAACTTTTGCCAGATAGAGCCATTGCCCCGACAACTCACCTGCCGGAAGCATCGGATCATTTACCCATACCACAGACAGCAGTGCACATACCATTGCCAGAAGTCCTCCACGAAGTATAATATGCATATAATCTACTTTTTCTCTCATCATTTTATTCTTTTAAATACCCGGTTCCAACGAATCTTTCCACGTAAAGGATCGTCCGACCGCCATATTGTAAATGCCCTACCTACAATATATGATTCGGGCAACATTCCCCAATAACGTGAATCCTTGGAATTTTCCATATTATCTCCCGATACGAAATAGTAATTCTCTGTGAACTTATATTCCGTTATTGCACTATCGCCCAGACATACCACCTCTCCTTTTTGCCGCAGTCTCTTCTTCTGCTCCCAATGGATCAATCTTCCGTAAAGCAAACAAGACAATGTATCTATTTTCACCACCTGCCCTTTGGCCGGTACCGGAAGAGGTCCGAATTCCTGAATGGTCCATCCCAGACGTCCGTCCCACGGAAAAGCATCCATCACGATCCCATGTGAATCTTCCCTTCTGACACGTGCAATCCGATGTTGCGCCTGCACATTCCCCACACTGTCTGTGATTCCTTTTATATGATAATAGCCCTTACGTATTTCCAAAGTATCACCCGGCAAGGCAATACACCGTTTCACATAATACTTCATTATATCAAATCCGATGCTGTCGCTCCCATCCTGATAAGGGAAATTAAAAACAAGCACATCGTCCCGCTGAAACGATCCGAAACCCGGTAGACGATAGATATCCACTTCTTCTCCTCGCAATGACGCAAAGATATTAAACAGACGTGCCCCACCGGTCCATTTATCCACCAGTATTTTGTCTCCCGAAAGCAATGCCGGTTCCATTGAATTGGAGGGGATTTTGAAAGAAGTCAGGCAAAACACCTGCAATACCATCCAGGCAACAAAAGCCACACAAGAATAGAAACAGATATTCACAATCCAGTTTCCGATTCGTTTCACCAGTTTTATCCAAACCTCTTTCTTCATATATATATACATTTTAATGCGATCCCCTGTCAAGAACCCAAGGAAAAAGAGACCAGATAAAATTCATGAGTTTCAGAAAAAGCAATCCCATACAGTTTATTTGGTTCCTGAGTTGAAGCACAAATTCTCAAAACGAGGCAATCAGTATTATATTTGATTAATTCCCGGCCATCCCAATCAAAAACGGATAAGTTATTAAATAAATTGGGATTCTTGTCACCTATAAATACACTATAAATCCTTTCATCTGTAGCACATAACGCAGAAAAGCCCCAAACAGTCTCCTCTGTGTTTTGGATAGTTCCGGATAAATATTGCACGACCGGAGGATAAAATTTTCGGATTGCTCTTAATTCTATGTTTTGTGATAAATCAAATAATTCAAGGATTCCTCCATATAAAGTTCCTACGGCCATCTTTTTACAATCCGGAGATATCGCAATTGCTGGCGATGACCAAACGGAACGTTCTTTCGGAGTATCTATAGGAAAATCATTGTAATCAGCCACCACTTTTGCATCTGCCAACATCTGAAAACGTTTTTGCTGATCCGACTTTGTTCCCAACTGACCATCTACCAAAAACCTACCATTCCGAAGTTCCCACACCCGGCGTACTGTACCTCCTAAATCATAAAAAGACCGTTCTTCTATCAACGCTCCCCAATTATCAGCGTCTTTATCAAACTGATAAGTCAATAACTTCATAGAAGATTCGTCATACACAGAAATTTTCTTTTCACGTGCATTATAATAGCACATGTTCGCAGTAGTCGCTTCACCCGGTCCCTGCCCTCTTGTTACAAAACTTCCAAGCAGTTGCCCTGTAGTCTTATCATATACCTGCAACCAGGCATTATCTGCCAAAGCCAATATAAAGATATAGTCCTCACTAACAGCCATATCCAAAGGATAGCTGATCAGGAGTTCGTCCGACAAACGATGAGCATGTATTTTCTTTACTTCCGGAAACGTAGGAGGTGCATAAGCACTACGTTGTTTCTGACAAGAACACAAAATAGTTATTAAACAAACATACAGCGACAACTTCTTCCACATATATTAGTCAAGGCTACTTATTGCGATATTCTTTTCTATACTCGCAAAAATAATACATTTTAAATTATAAACACATCTTATTCGTAAAAATATTACCAAATGTTTTACTTAAAGTTCCTTTAACGACGCCACAATATCTTTAATCTGCGGTAGCAGTTCTAAAAACAATGAGCAAGACGTAAAACTGATATAATATACATTTTCACGCCCCTGCAAATACCATTCAACCTTTTGCAAAGCAGATAATTCGTTAGTTTCCGGATGACGCTCTGCCTTATACGAAGTAAAAGCCATCTTTTTAACCCCATTCTTACTATTGACAGACTTATATATCACCTTCACCTGCGTAGTATCCGTCGATGCCCAAATACTGTCTTCCTTAAATATTTCCTGAAAAGATGCACATTTTTGTATTTCCATAATGGTCAATACCGCACCACAACGATCTTTACGTTTTGAATATACTCTCATAAACTTTGTAGTTTCGTATTTCCCATTAACGCGTTTCAAAGGTTCATCATTGCAAGAATGCACAGCAGAAGGACGTTTCCATCCTTTCGGCACCTCAATCACATACGTCTCACCACGCAAAAGGTTTCTATCGGGTCGTGATACTTGCCCAACAAGTTGGGCACAAAACAAAAAATTCAAAAAAATCAAAATCATCCATTTCATAATCGGGGTAAATTAAATACATAAATATGATCTTCGTCTTCAACAAAAGCTCCATAAATCTTATTTGCAACTTCATCAACGACAAAAGTGTTAATAAAACAATCGAGTTTATATTGTGTAAGTGGCTTTCCTTCCCAATCGAATACTTGGATGTTAGGAGTAGTTTTCCGATTCTCAATTTCCTCTGTTGTCATATCCAGATTTAATGTATAAATATAACTGTCCGTTGCATAGACACTTATAGGATGTATGAATCTCAAATAATCATCCACTTCAGGACGTTCTTGCCCGGGAAGAATATCTAAAATAACATCTCTTTTTAATTCTCCATCTTTACCATAAATTCTGAAACGGCGTATATGTTGGTAGAACGAAACGAAACAACTCTTATCAGGCTTAGCGACGGTCATCTTTATATACGCTTGATTCCTGCCCAAAACAGATCCGAAACGTTCCTCTGTTTCAGGATATTCTCCCCATGATTCATGATTTCCGTCAGGATAAAGAAACCTAAATTCTTTTTCATTCTCAAAACCTCCATTACAACAATAACTGCTATCGGAAATACTTATCAAGTCATTAAAACAATTAAATCCATAATTTAAAGTCGAAGTCTGTACGATAGCTTTGTCTTTCTCGACACTAATATGTTTCAGGTTAATTCCGTCTAACATGACAAAACCGTTCTTTTGATATTTCACAGGGGTAATAGAAGGGAGAACGAAATCATTCGGTCCCTGCCCCTGTGTTCCAAAACCATATTGAAAAGTCAAATCCGGCAAATGGAAGCATTGAAACATAGTATCCATTTTTTCATTGAATACTATCAGATTACTATCACATAAAACTAAACTCCGTGGATACAATAACACCGAAGGAACCTGTATTCTATCGGATTTCAAATTTATGGTATGCTCAAATTGAGCATAATGCATAATCCTATCAGATTCTATACAACTTGATACAGTTATAAACAAAATCCCCCATAAAAAACATCTAACATTCATTATTTATCTCTTTTAAAATATCTGGCTCTTGATTATAAACCGAGACAGAGTCCGGCAGATATTCTTGCTTTAGTAATGACGACATACCATCCTCATTCTCTTCTACCAAAACTGTTGTCTCCCATCGGTCTTCTTAAAGATCCGTTCGTCCTTTCCCTGCGTATGATTCTTTAAAAATAAGGCTACCCCTTTCGGAATTACATAATTCAAAGAATCTGCTTTTGCCACTTGCCGACCTAAAGAATTCCATTTCTTGTCATGCCAATAGAATAATTCATATACATCTCCTATACGAGTATTGTAGTTTCTGAACAACATAGAGCAGGATAAAAAAATAATACTGATTGACAGCAAGTTAGTTGGTGCAACTAAAATACTGGAGGTACGGTTAAACCTTGCTTTAGCCAGCGTCCTACACTTTCCATGTAGGCTCTCATGTATGCCGATTAATAGCAATTAGGGCCAATTAAGTAGTAGTAATATCAATTAATTTGTTGTCATTATGCATACGATCAACATTCGGGGCAAACAGAACCCCAAGGATACCAAGATGGTCAAGTTGGAGATGATTTTCTTCAAGACCGGATATGCCCGTGTTCCCAAGGTATTAAATATTACCGGGCGACTAAAGGATTGGGACGCACAATCCCAAAGTTTCCGCTCCGGAAGTACCGAGGCCACGGCCAAGAACAAACTTCTACTCGACTTGAAGACTAAATATCTGCATGTCGCCGACAAGTGGGAAATAGAAGGTCGTAATTGGTCACCGGTTCAATTGTCACATTGCTTTGATGAGATTAAATCCGTCCAGCCGGAAGTCAAAGTCAAGTCAGTCCAGCAGATGATAGATGCTTTAGAGCAACGTTTCCGCGACAAGAGGCGCATAAAGAACGGTCAGGTAGTGGACAGTGTTAGCAATGCCAAACACTATGTCGCTATGCGAAAAGAGCTTCAGGCATTCGTAAAAGAAAAATACGGCCGTGCTTTCTCCTCCTATTATTTTTCAGACATTACGGAACGTTTCCTGCTGGACTATGCGTTCTGGATCAAGGAAAAAGGTATAAGAAACGGAAACAAATGCGGTCTTACCAGTAAACTGCGCCGGTTTCGAGCCGTATGCAACTATGCTTTCAAGGAGGGAATGTATGGTGTAAACATGGAAATCTTCCAATGTCTCGGTGATGACATCAAGTGGCCCGAAACCACATCCAAGGCTGTCCCGGACAAGGCAATCTGTAAAATTGCAAACATTGACCGGACATTATTCACCAAAAAGGAACAACTGTATCTTGACTTGTTTCTGTTCAGTTATTATACCGGAGGCATGGCAAACGTCGATGTCTGTAATCTGACATGGGATTTGGTTCAGGAAGACCGTATCGTCTATGAGCGCATCAAATTTCCCAAAACTGCCAAACCGGAACTGCTGAGCAAAGCGAAAGCAATCATGAACAAGTATAAGGGTAAGACATATAAAAACTATGTGTTTCCAGTCTTTAACCAGAGACACGTAACGACATCCCAAAAGACCTATCGAGTACAGGCGATGTCCGGGGCAGTGTCAAGGACATTGACAAAGGCATGCAAGATGCTGCGCATTAAAGAAAACATCACCTGGTATTCCGCCCGTGGTTCTTTCATATCCAAGATGGTAGATGCCGGTAACAATCCGTATGTGGTTGCAGAGATGGCGGGTAACAGCCCCTTGACCATCTATAAGCACTACTACAAGAATACGAAACGCGAAGAAATCAAACGGCAGATGGAAGAAATGTTCTGATTGTGCATGCCCACATAGTTGCAAATACCCTGCCAATTCTTTTGAAATCCTCCCGTATTCCGGAGGATTTTCTGTGTTTGTGAATAATTGCACGCTACACGGGGCGTAGGAAATTATTGATTATCAGTAATATAATCACTATACTAACAGAACCGTTCTTACTCTCGATTATTTTCACTACCTTTGTAGCCAATAACTTAAATAAATTTATATGAAAGAGTTAGTTTCAAAAATACAGGAAGTATATGCAGCATTCTCAGCGGATGCGGCACTTCAGATTGAAAAAGGCAACAAGGCCGCAGGCACCCGTGCCCGCAAAGCTTCATTGGAACTGGAAAAACTGATGAAGGAGTTTCGTAAGGCCTCCTTGGAAGAATCCAAGAAATAGCCTTTACACAACCGGCCATTATCAGATAATGGCTGATGCTTTTTGCAGATACGGTATAAAGACCGTATTGGCAAAGCGACATAATAAAATACGGAAAGCGTTAGCTTTTGTCATGCACCGAAATCTGGTAAATTTCACATATCCGCAAGACAAACAGTTTTCGCCTATGCTTTCGCGTGGGCTTAACTTGTTTGCGGATAGGTTTACCAGAACCTCGGTGCTGCGGGTTATGTCCCACGCTTTTTGGTTTCGGTACACTAAACGCTTGACGGGACTCAAGCCAAATACGGAGATGTTATGAATATGAATCTGATGGACGAGCTTATGAAACTGCATTCTGATGCAACAGTCGCCACAGTGCAAGGCATTCCGATGCAACTTATCGATAAAGACAGAGCCGGGCGGTTGCTGGCTGAAGATCCGAACGACAATACCATCCATGAATGTATATTAAGTAACGGCCACTTCCTGTTTCAATCGGACAACGGTAACCTCGTTGCCCTGTATAAAGTAATAGAAGCATCGAAATAACGCCCCTATTACATACATTACTTGCCTGATTTTATTCTTTCCACAAAAATTTTGAGGTTTAAATACCGGGATATTGTGGACAGACGCTATTATCATGGAAAGCTTCATGCTATCCATAATCCCTTCAATAACTTTCAACACCAGCTGCTTTTCCTGCCTGACCTGCAGGGCGTGTTTCCTAAATTCTTCATAACATTACCTCCATTCCATAAATCTGCGGACTGTTTCCGCATCGTGGTGGTCAAAGAATAGGCTTTTGCCTGTATCAAGTGTAGCGATAGCCGCCATATCCTCGTCAGAGAGTGAGAAATCGAAAATATTGAAGTTCTGCTGCATCCGTTCAATGTGTGTCGATTTGGGAATAACAATCACGCCACGCTGTATGAGCCAACGCAAAGCTACTTGCGCCACACTCTTACCGTACTTGCGGCCAATTTCTGCCAGTTTTACGTTGGCGAAGAAACCATTCCGACCTTCCGCAAAAGGTCCCCACGACATGATGTGCGTGCCGAACTCCTCCATGATTTTCTGCGCTTCAATCTGCTGGTCGAAGACATGTGTCTCGACTTGATTGACTGCCGGAACAATTTCCATGTTGCTGGCAATGTCAATGAAATGGTCGGGATAGAAGTTGCTTACGCCGATGGCGCGTAACTTGCCTTCCTTGTACGCTTCCTCCAACGCCCTATATGCACCGTAACGGTCGCAGAAAGGCTGGTGCAGGAGCATCAGGTCGATGTAGTCCGTCTGCAACTTGCGCAAGCTCTCGTCGATAGAGGCTTTTGCTTTCTCATAACCGTAGTTGGAAATCCAGACTTTCGACACGAGGAAAATGTCCTTGCGGTCGATGCCGCTTTTACGCACTGCACTGCCTACACCTTCTTCGTTGTGGTAGGCTTGTGCCGTGTCAATCATGCGATAACCTACTTGTAAAGCATCGCTCACACAACGCTCGCATTCGGCGGGCGACACCTGATAGACGCCGTAACCCATCTGGGGCATTTCGACGCCGTTGTTCAATTTTACTGTATTCATTGCTTTATCCATTTTTTGATTTCTTCCGGTTGGGCAGGCAGGCGAAGCCCCTTTCTGATTTTCAAAGAGGGATAACCTTTCTTCAGCGTGGCGTCGGCCTCCGACATCGGGCTTTCATACGAGGTGCAGAAAGGAAGTATCACCTTGCCATTCAATTGTTCACCGTACTTGTCGAGAAACGTGCGGATTACCGCCGGTTCTTCGTGCCACCAGATAGGGAAACCCACAAACACGGTGTCGACCTTTGAAAAGTCAATATCGACAGGTTTGATAGCCGGACGGAGCGACGGGTCGAGATGTTCCCGAGTGCAACGGGACTTTTCGTCCGTCCAATCGACATCCTCTGAAGAATAGGGCTGTTCAGGCTGAAGCCTTATCATTCCGGCTCCCGTCGCTTCGGCCACCTGCTTGGCTGCAAGCTCGGTGTTGCCGGAATGTGTGAAATACACGATTACCGATTTCATGTTGTTATCTGTTTTTGTTTGAGCTTTCGCTGTGCTGTTGCATGACATGGCTATAACCGTCGCCATTGCAAGGATTGATTTAAGTATGTGCATCATATTGATATTACTTTTATTGATTGTTTTGCAATTATCCGTGTGTAAAGTTAGGAAGGCCTGTTCATTCCGGCAGAACAAAAAATACGGCTCTAATTACCATTTTTTCAGAAAATGGATTTGGGGTTTAACTACTTTAGGTATCGGAAGATACAAAAACCGAAATAAGTGCAGTTTCAACCGAAATTCTTGTAAAGCTTCTTTGGGCCGTTCGCCCTACTTTTGCGGTATCAATAAAACGAAAAGAAAATGTATGAATGACAAGCGAATGAAAAGAAACAAGCCGAGCGAACGCCTGTTCATGTTCTGGCTCAGTGCCGTGGGGCTTTACTTCGTGGCCAACCTGCAAAAAGTGGTAATGCCCGGAACCATGTTCAACGAATTGCAGGAGTATTTTTCTGCCACCGCCGGAAGCATTACCGGTACCGGTGCAGTGTTCATGTACACATATGCCGCCAGCCAGTTGGTCATCGGTTTGCTGGTAGATCGCTTCAGTGGGGCGCGAATCATGGCTTGGGGAGGGTTGGTGCTTTGCATCGGGGCTCTTTTGTCCGCCGTGGCACCATCTCTTTGGCTGCTCTACATTGCCCGATTCATGGTGGGGGCCGGTGCGGCAAGCATCTACCTGAGCATCACGAAAGAAACGAGCCGCCTCTATCCGGACAACTTCGCCCTGATGCTGGGAATTGTCATGGTAGGCGGCTATTTGGGCGGAGTGACGGGCAACGCACCTTTCATCGCCGGAGTGCAGAGCATGGGCTGGCAGCAAGCCCTGCTATTGGTGGGAGGCATTGCCACTGTGATTTACCTTATTTATATCGGACTGAAATCCACGATCCCCATGCCGGAAGTGATGCAGACCGCCAAATTCGACTTCCGTCGTTTTCTCGAAGTGCTGAAGCTGCGGCAGAATATCCGCATCCTTGTTTGCGGCAGCTTCCCGTTCGGGCTTTACTTCGCGGTACAGAGTATCTTCGGCAAGAAGTTTCTGGAGGATTCGGGCATGAACAGTGAGAGTGCCGGATGGGTACTCACCGCGCTGATGATTATCGGGGCGGCGAACAGCATGCTGGTTCCCGTCCTGAGCCGGATGATGGGCAACCGCCGTCGTCCGTTGATGCTGTTCTCCGGCATGGGGACGGCTGCGGCGTTCCTGTTGATTGTCGGCAGCCTGCTCTCGGGAGGGCATTCCCCGTGGTTGGCGGGCGGAGCATTCATTCTGCTTGCCTTTGCCGGAAACATCTCGCCTGTGGTTGTGGCTTTGGTACGTGAGTCGAACCGCAATGACATCTGGGGAACAATGCTGAGCGTGTACACTTTCGTTGCCTATATCGTGACCGCTGTTATCGGTCATTCTACGGGGTGGATAATGGAACTGTTCCCACCACAGGTGGTGGACGGGGTTCATGTCTACGGCAACAGTTCTTACCTGGCGGCATTCGCCGTGCTGCTGTTCCTCTCCCTGTTTGCCGTATACAGCGGTTTCCGGCTGAAGGAATCGAACGGTAAAGATATTTCTAACATAATCAGATAGTAATATGGAATACAGAACATTAGGAAACGGCGGGCTGCGCGTATCCGCCATAGGGCTTGGCTGCATGGGCATGAGCCATGCCTACGGAACGCCCGCCGACAAAGGTGAGATGACGGAACTCCTTGCCGATGCTGTAGAGATGGGTTATACCCTCTTCGATACCGCTGAAGTCTATGGAACAGCCGACCGTCCGCACCACAATGAAGAACTTTTGGGCGAAGCCCTTCGCCCGTACCGCGACCGCATCGTCATCGCCACGAAATTCGGGCTGGGCTTTGACAGACCCGAAGTGCCTCACGCACTGATACCCGATGCACGCCCGGAGGTCATCCGCCGTTCGGTGGAAGGTTCCCTGCGTCGCTTGCGTACAGACCATATTGACCTTTACTACCAGCACCGCATCGACCCGTCCGTGGAGCCGGAGACGGTGGCTGAGGTCATGGCAGATCTTATCCGCGAGGGCAAGATACTGCATTGGGGCATCTCGGAAACAACGGAAGAGTATCTGCGCCGCGCCCACCGTGTCTGTCCCGTGGCGGCCATACAGAACCGCTTCTCGATGATGGCGCGCTGGCACGAACCTCTGCTGGAAGTCTGCGAGGAATTGGGCATTGGCTTTGTGGCACACTCGCCGCTGGCTAACGGAGTACTGGCTAACCGCTATGCTGCCGATACAAAGTTCGACCCCTCTACCGATTTTCGCGCCTCGATGCCGCAATTCCACCCGGAGAGTTTCGAGAAGAACCGTGCGCTGTTCTCCCTGCTCGAACGATTGGCAGAGGAACATCGTGCCACCGCCTCGCAAATCTCGCTGGCATGGATGATGAACAAGCGTCCACCCGTTGTTCCCATACCCGGCACACGCCATTTGTGTCGCCTGAAAGAGAATATCGGCGCGGCAGACATCCACCTGACCGACGAGGTGGTAAAAGCAATAGACACGGCTCTCAACAGCATGGAGATGAGCGAAGTATTCGGAGGTTCACCTATAAAGAAGTAACCGGATAGTACAAAGAACATATAAACAACAAGTAAAAATGAAAAAGATAATAACAACTGCGTTGTGCGCGGCGATGGCCGTGTGCAACGCATTAAACGCACAGGAAACAATGAAAGCGGACAAAGCATTCGCCGTGGCCGACATGTCAAGTTTCAAGAGCCACAACAGTAACCCGTGGGGGCTGGTCTATGCCGGAGCCATCACGGAAAACAAAGAAGGAGAAGTAAACATCCGGCCCATTACCTACGAACTGAACGGGCTGAAAATATCTGCCAACGTCTATACGCCTGCGGGCTATGACAAGGCGAAAAGTTATCCGGCACTTGTGGTGGCACACCCCAATGGCGGCGTGAAGGAGCAGGTGGCAGGGCTTTATAGTCAACTTATGGCAGAAGCGGGTTACATCTGTCTTGCTTTCGATGCCGCCTATCAGGGAGCCAGTGAAGGCGAGCCGCGCAATACGGACAAGCCAGCCTATCGCATCGAAGACATTCACCGTGCAGCCGACATTCTGCTACAATACCCCGGTGTGGATGCCGGCCGTGTAGGCATTCTCGGCATCTGCGGAGGTGGCGGCTATACATTGGCTGCGGCTCAGACCGACAAGCGTTTCAAGGCGGTGGCCACGTTAAGTATGTTCAACAGCGGGTTGGTGCGCCGCAACGGTTTCCTTGATTCACAAATCAATGACGTGCAGGAGCGTCTGGCCGATGCCTGTGCCGCCCGCCAGAAAGAGGCAGAGGGCGCAGAGCCGGAATATGTGGGCGACATGAGCGGCGTTACTCCAGAACAGGCGGCCAAACTGCCTTTCGACCTTTACCGTGACGGCTACGGCTATTACCTCCAAAGCCATGCGCACCCCCGTTCCACTTTCCGCTATACCAAGAGCAGCCTTGTGGATTTGATGGCGTTCGATGCCGGCGAAGGGATGTACCTTATCAACCAGCCGCTATTGATGATTGCCGGAAGCATCGCTGACACGTTCTACATGACTGAACAGTGTTACAGCAAGGCGAGCGGTACGCAGCGCAAGGAACTGTTCCTTATTCCCGGTGCGACGCATATCAAGACTTACTATGTGCCTGAATATGTCAATCAGGCGGTAGCCAAGCTGACGGAGTTTTTTAACTGCAACCTTTGACATTCAGGCATTTATTTATACTTTTGCCTGACAGAAAGCATTTTATATGGAAGAATGGAAAGAGATAGTCGTTGTTGATGCACTCGGCATAATAAAGACGGATATTGAAGAACAATACCTGTCTCATCTGCTTTGCTTGGGCGGTACATGCCGTTTCTTTTTCAACGGGCGGGAGTTCGAACTACACGAAGGCGACCTCTGCATCATCCGCCGCCGCTCGCTGGTAGAGAAAATACGCCCGTCCGCCGACTTCCGATGTAAGATTATTTATGCCAAACCCGGCTTTATCGAGTTGAGTACACCGCAAAGCAACTATGCCATGAAAGGGCAGCTTTCCCTTTTCAACAACCCGGTCATCCACCTCACGCCTGAACAACAGATACTCTGCCGTCGCAACTTCGACATTCTGGAGCAGCGTGTAAACGATACAGGACACTTGTTTTACCGTGAAACGCTGATTAATGCCATGCAGACGGCCATACTCGACTTCTTCGACTTCCATGCCCGCATTTATGGCAACACAGACATCTCCACGCAGCATGCTTCCATCATGAGCCGTTTCCTCGCCATGCTGGAAGACGGCGTGTATCGGGAACATCGGGAGTTGAGCTACTATGCCGACCGTTTGTGCGTCACCTCCAAGTACCTGTCCGAAGTGTCGAAGAAAGTAAGCGGATATGCCGCCAACTATTGGATAAACCGATACACGATACTCGACATTTCACGCCAGTTGCGCAACAAGTCGCTGACGTTCGCGCAAATTTCCGACATGTTCGGTTTCTCGTCACCGGCCTATTTCAGCCGCTATGTACAGCAGAATTTAGGGGTCAAGCCGTCGGATTACAGGGAGTAGCTTTTTTTGAACATTTACGAAATCGGCAAAAAACACAATTTTTGCCGATTTTTTTGTATCGCCGCTTCCCGGTATTGCTGTTATCTTTGCAACAGCAATCTATTAAACGAATTATATGAATATCAAGAATTTATTTCTTATGACCATGATGTCTGTATCATCCGTCGCAACGTATGCGCAAACCCCGGCAGAAGCCTTCCGCCAGCCCTATCCGCTTGGTAACAAACTTTCCCCGAATGCCAACTTTACGGGCGAAGTATGGCTTGCGCCCTTGAGTGAAAAGAAGGAGTTGAATGTACCTATGGCAAACGTGACTTTTGAGCCGGGCTGCCGCAACAGTTGGCATTCGCACAAGGGCGGGCAGTTGTTGATAGCTACCGCAGGCATCGGCTACTACCAGGAAAAAGGAAAACCTGCCCGCTGCTTATTTCCGGGCGACATCGTGGAGATAGCCCCCGATGTGGAGCATTGGCACGGGGCAGCACCGGACAGTTGGTTTGCGCACATCGCCATCACCGCCAATCCGCAGGACAATGCGGCAGTATGGCTCTCTCCGGTAAGCGATGAAGAGTACCGTGAGGCCACGACCGAAGTGGAATGCCGTTATGCCGAAGCGAACAGGGTGCTTACCTCGCGTGAGCAAGCTATCGTGGCTGTTGCATCCTATACGGGAAAAGGCGACTTGGAACATTTGAAACCCGCTTTCGTGCAGGCATTGGAGACTGGCATGACCGTCAACGAGATAAACGAAGTGCTGATTCACGCATACGCCTATTGCGGCTTTCCACGTAGCCTGCGTGCCATCCAGACTTTCATGCAGGTAGTGGACGAACGCAAGGCGAACGGAATAAACGATGAGGTTGGCAGGGAAGCATCCGCCATTGCAGATAGCAGAAGCCGCTATGAGCGTGGCCGTGATGTGCTTGCCGAAATATCGGGCGTGCCTGCCGATGCTCCGCAAGCCGGATATGCCGTATTTGCTCCGACCATCGAGCGGTTTCTCAAAGAACATCTTTTTGCCGACCTTTTCGGGCGTGACCTGCTGACCTGGCGGGAAAGGGAACTCGCCACGGTATCCATCCTTGCCGGAGTGGGTGGTGTGGAGCCTATGTTCAAGAGCCATGCGGCGATATGCCTGCATCTCGGGATTACGCCGGACCAGCTTTCGGCACTGCTGAACATCGTGGAGGTGAATCTCGGCAAGGCTTGTTCGGAGCCGCTTCGTGTAGTGTTAAATCAATTGACAGAAAAGAAATGAAGAAAATGATTTTATCTGCATTATTGCTGTCGGTTGCAGCAATGGCCGGAGCGCAGGAACCTATTACAATCCTCAAACAAGGACACTTCTCGGTAGGAGGCACGACCATACAGCGACCGGGGACTTACGACAACCGTAAATTCGTCGGCTGGGCGGAACAGGAAGAAACAGGGCAAAGCTACCGTGCCGACCATGCTTTTGTGGATTACCAGATTTCCGCCGACAACAAGCCGCTTCCGTTGGTCTATGTACATGGTTATGGCGGCTCGGGCGTTTGCTGGCAGATGACACCCGATGGCAGGGAGGGGTTTGCCACATTGATGCTGCGGCGCGGATGGAGCAGCTATGTAATGGATTTGCCCGGACGCGGACGGGCAGCAAGGACATCGGCAACCACTGCGGTAAAACCCGTGGCCGACGAGATGTTCTGGTTCGATATATGGCGCATCGGCATTTGGCCGGACTACAATGAAGGTGTACAATTTCCGAAAGATTCCGTATCGCTCTCGCAGTTCTTCCGCGAAATGACACCCGACATCAGCGACCACAAGCAGGATGTGCCTGCGCTCGGTGCATTGGCAAAACGCATCGGCAATCATATCCTTGTTACCCATTCGGCAGGCGGCTTTCCCGGCTGGATGTCCGCCATGCAGAACCCGGAGGTCAAGGCGGTCGTTGCATATGAACCGGGCGGCTTTGTGTTCCCCGAAGGCGAAGTGCCGGAACGCATTGACGGCCTGACGGGAGGCGTGGCCGGGACACCTGTTTCGCCGGAACAATTCAAACGCCTTACGGAAATACCCATTGTCCTCTACTTTGGTGACTATATCCCCGAAACACCCTCTGGAAACCTTGGCGATGAGAACTGGCGCGTGCGCCTCCAGATGGCTCGCAAGTTTGTGGAAACCGTCAACAGGCACGGAGGAAACGCTACATTGGTAGAACTCCCTAAAATCGGCATCTATGGCAATACGCATTTCCTGATGCAGGATTTGAATAATGACAAGTTGGCGGAGCTGCTTGATGAGTGGTTGGCAAAACAAAATTTATATAAAGAGATATTGCCCGACAATTGAAAAATTATATTGCGGAATACGTTAAAATAACAATGATAGAGGTATTCATGTTGTTGAATTTTGCAACCATGAATACCTCTGCATATTTTATATTATCTATCGGAGCATTTAGAAAATCGGGGAAATTCTTAAATAATATTCATTGTTCGTGTGTCTGTATATTTTGCAGGAAAGGGTCTATCTATCAACTATGCACCTACCAGTAACATCGGCAAATCCTGTGTAGGTTTGCCGATGTTTTATTTCATTCCCTGAAACATCCTTTTGCATATACTGCAATAAACATTAGCCGGAGTCCGGCTCTACTCTTTCGATACAAATAGTATCGAAGTATGAAGCTGACACTCAAACGTAAGTTCAAAGGTCAGACCTATACCATAGGTGACCTGTCTATCGACGGCAAGTTTTTCTGTAACACCATCGAAGATGCCGTGAGGGAACTTCCGGCAACCTGCCCGGACACTCCTCGCGGCCGTTCCTGTACCTGCAAGGAAAAGGTCTATGCCAAGACCGCCATTCCTGCCGGGACTTATAAAGTTACCCTTCAGTACAGTCCCAGGTACAAGAAGAAAATGCCATATCTGCACGATGTGCCGCATTTTCTCGGTATCCTGATCCATTCCGGCAATACCGAAGTCGATTCCGCCGGCTGCATTATCGTGGGAAAGAATACCGTCAAGGGGAAAGTCCTGGAATCCCGTGCCACATTCCAGAAACTGTATGCCATGCTTGAGTCCGAAACGGACATAACCATTCAGATTGTATAAAGCGAATGGCGGTCAACAGGCTCAAACCACCCAGAAACCTGCGCATCGAGTTCAAACCGTCCCCGCGGCAGTATGAACTATGGAAACTGTTGCAGCCGAACTATTGTCCCCATTGTGGCGGGGAAATCGAGCAAATCCTTGTCGGCTATGACCAACAAGGCAACCCTCAGTACAGGCCTCAATGCAGGCATTGCAAGTCGCAGAACCTGCCGCAGCTGATACTGGGAGGTGGAGCGGCTGGCGGCGGGAAAGCAGCACCGTTGGATTCAACGGTATGTACGCCTTTCGGTTTCCGCAAAGTCCGGGATTTGAAGGTCGGGGACATCATATCCTCGGCCACAACCGGAGGCCAGCAACGGATAATCTGGTTACACCCCATTGAAGAACATGACTACTACCGTATCCGCTTTATCGACGGGACATATTTCGACTGTTCCGCAGGACATTTGTGGAAACTTCATCAAAGTCACAAAAGGACGAAACGGAAAGATACGGACGGGAACCGGGATAACGAAAGACTCTGGAGTACCCGGATGATTTACGATTGGATACAGCGTAAGAAGCATGGGATGTATAAAGGTAACAATCTGATTATTCCCCTGTGCGCCCCGGTACAGTTTACTTTGGGAAAACGGTACAGACATCCCAAACCCATAGAACCTTATATTCTCGGGGTTATTCTCGGAGGTGGGTGCATCACGAAATCCGTGACGGCGGTCAATTCCGTGCAGTTCACGACAATGGACGATGAAATTGTCCAAAGATTCATGTCCGCAGGATATGATATGAACCATTGTCGGGGAAAAAGCGGGAACAAGGCCAAAAGCTATATGATTTATGACCGTAACCTGGTGGGTGCGCTGAAGGTGCTTGGCTTGGATGGATGTGATTCTGCTGACAAGTTCATTCCCCGGCAATATAAATACGCCCCTGTTGAAGAGCGTAAACAGCTCGTCCAAGGGCTGATGGATACCGACGGCTATGTTGATGGAAGGGGACACATGTCTTACAGCACGACAAGCAGCCGGTTGGCGGAGGATGTGGCATTTGTCATCCGCTCTTTAGGGGGCATGGCGACAATCAAAAAGAATCCTGCCGGATATAAGGACAAGAAAGGGAACTTCATCCAATGCAAGGATAGTTACGATGTGTACTTCCGTACCCGTATGAATCCGGAACTGGTCGGTTTGTCAAGGAAAAAAGCGAGATGCCGGTATGAGTTCAACGGTGGAGCGTCAGAACCCGGAAAAAGAATTATCGATGTCGAATATATCGGGAGACAGGAGGGCCGCTGTATCACGGTTGATGATCCCTGTGGTCTTTATGTCGCCGATAACTTTACTGTAACACACAATTCCTTCATCGGCAGCGTTTGGCTGGTGTCTTCATGTATCCGGTTCGAGAATATCCGTGCGGTGGTAGCCCGTAAGACACTCAAGTCGTTGAAGGAATCGACATGGAACACCATCAAGTCGATTCTGAAGGACTGGGGACTGAAAGAGGATACAAACTACAAGATAAACAACCTCGAAGGCACGCTCACATTCTGGAATGACTCGGTCATCATCATGAAGGAGATGGCGGATATCCCCAGCGACCCCAACTTCGAGCGTTTCGGCTCTTCGGAATACACCATCGCCATGGTGGACGAGGTGTCGGAAATCTCGGAGCGGGCCGTTGAAGTGCTGTTCTCCCGTCTCCGCTGGAGAACCCATGAGACATTCAAGACCCCGAGAATGCTGCTCACCACCAACCCGACGATTAACTGGGTGCGTTCCCGCTTCGTGCAGGACGAAAACGGGGACAAGGTCATCTGTCGCGAGGGTGAAGCGTATATACCTTTCTCCGTGTTCGACAACCCGAATATCGCATTCCGTCAGGTGTACGAGGCGGCTTTGAACAAGATCCGCGACCAGGCGACAAAGGAACGCCTGCTCTATGGCAACTGGGATTTCGTGGAAGCCAACGATATGGCAATTTACAACAGCTTCGACGGTTCCCGGCATCTCGTTACCGGGCTGAAAGAAAAGGCATACGATCCCACAAAACCGCTCATCACGGTGTGGGATTTCAATGTCGCTCCCCAGATGTCGGTGCTTTCCGCGCAGATAGATTACGACAACAAGAAAGTATACATACTGGAGGAGATACTCGGCAAACCGGAGGAAAAGGAGAACAACACACCTGCGTTGGCACGGAAGGTACGCTTAAAGCTTTACCGGGACAAGCATATCGGCGGAGTGGATGTGACCGGTGACCCTTCCGGGTTACAACGCTCCACCACCAACGAGGACGGCATCAACAACTATACCATCATTACGGACACTTTCGGTAGGGGAATCCTGCGGCCGAAGGTGAAACTGCTGCGCAAACAGCCTCCGCAGGCTACACGGTGCGAGTTCGTCAACGAGGTATTCAGGGGTTATGAAGGCTGGGAAATACAAATCGATATCAAATGCCGCAAACTTACCCAGGATCTGATTTACCAGCTCCGCAACGAGGACGGCACCAAAAGTAAGCAAAAGACCACCGACCCGAAGACCGGTGTCAAATATGAACGGTACGGACACCTGTCCGATTGCCTGGACTATCTGCTCTGCTACTACCTGCGCGACAGTTGGTACAAGTTCAAGAGCGGAGGCGACGGGAACGGGTATGTGGTCTCCACATCGGTGATTCAAGAAGGATTTTCATACTAACAACGGAACAAGGATATGTACAGACGGTTTCTCAACAACAACGACTATCTGGGGGTAATTACTCCGGAAGCCCTGACGCAACTCACACGGGGCAATGACGTACGGTTCATTCAGGCGGAAGAATCGGCGGAAATGAGTATCGTGGAATACTTGTCGGAGAACTACGAGATTGAAAAGGAACTTGCAAAAGGAAAATATATCGCTGAATACGACCGTCGAATTACCTATCCCGTGGGTGTGCATATCTATTTCGAGGGGCAAATCCATGAGGTGATACGCTCCGTCAGCGGCTATCGCAAGCCGGCGACGGTCGTCTATTGGGAAGAGTGCTCCGACATCCATGTCGATGCGGGACAAGTGGCTAATTACTCCCAGTTCAGTACCTATTATCTGGGAGATAAAGTGAATTATAACGGCATTGCCTATACCTGCCTTGCTGAAAACGGGTACAAGTTCGATGATATCCGTATCCCGTTGGTCGGTGGCTGGCTCGAGGCAGGGACCTCGTTATGGTTACCGATCGAGTATCCGTTATGGGCAGTCGTTGAATATGAAGGAGCGTTCTATACTTTGATGTCGCTTGACGGTTTCGATTACAATCTTGACCCGATGGTTTCCGACTGCTGGGGCGCGATAGCCGATTATGACCCGTCGTACAATGCCTATGAGCTGTCGAAACATGAATATGTCGTTTATGGCGGACGGGTATTCTATCCGGAAACGGATGTGAACGCGGACAATCCGCAAGTCGGGCAGAATCTTTCGCTACATGACCCTCGCAACTATAACCTCAAGAAGCACATGGTTCGGTTGGCCATCTACGAACTCACGAAACTCATTGCCCCCAATAATGTCAGTGTTGTCCGTATGCGCGATTACGAGGACAGCATGAAATGGCTTAATGATGCCGCCAAACTAAGACTTAATCCCCAAATTCCACGTAAAGTCGATGACACGAAAAAGCCGGTTACCGACTGGCAACTGGCTACTTTCCAGACGGATTATGACCCGTATCGAAACCCGTGGCTGACTTAAAATACCCTGTATCATGTCCAGCATGGAGATGAACAGAAGCAGACATTTTCTCTTTGTCGCATTTATTACCCTACAAAGATATTGATGGTATTGTTTTATAGCGTTTGCCTTTTCTTTAAGAACCGTTCCGTAAGCCATCTGCGCACCGGAAGGTCATAACACTTCAGGCAGGCATAGGCAAGAGCGAAGGCTCCGACGAAAGTGAGCAGCATGTAAGGAAGCCCTTCGGCAAGCGTCGCCTGACGGTTGAACGCCCATGCCGTATAAATGTAGACCAACGGATAATGGGTGATATAGACCGGATAGGATATGTCTCCCAAAAATTTGCATACGGCAGCGGAACGTCTGCCCGTTATCCTGCCTCCCGCACCCATCGAAACGATGACCGGGAAAATGCAGATAATACAGAAAGCCTCGTAAAGCCCGTTCATCCAATAACCGTCCTCCCCGCCGATACGGGGTACGGAAAGTACGACGATTATCATCAGGCTGCACCACCAGAAAGCATTCTTGCGGGTGTGTATCAGCCAGCCGAGCCGGGACAAGAGCAACCCGCCGAAGAAGGGGTACATCAGCCGGACCAGTCCCACGTACTGCTGTTCCCAGTTCAAAGCCCATCCGCCCACGATGTCGCCGGCGGGTGCTGTAAGACAACGGTGTACCGTAAAGCACGCTGCTATTGCCACGAGGACGGTTAGTGCCGTCTTGCTGAACTTGCGGATGAACAGGGCGTATAGTATGTTACCGATGTATTCGTAATAAAGCGACCATGCCGGTCCGTTCAGCGGATGCATTTCCATCCATCCCCGGATGTCCCACTTCAGCGGCAGAGGCAGCAGCGTACAGCCCAACAGCATGACCAGCAGTACCGTACCGACGGACACGCCCTCCATTGCCGGATAGCAGGGGGCATCCTGAAACCAAAAGAGCGCGGCTCCCACGATACTTCCCATAATCACCATAGGTTGCAGCCGGATAAGACGGCGCTTGAAGAAGGTTCCCGTACTCATCTTGTTCCAACGGTCATCGTATGCGTAGCCGATGACGAACCCTGAAAGCATGAAGAAGAAATCGACTGCCAGATAGCCATGATTGATAATCTGGTTCAGATGGTTACCGCCGGAATGCGCTTCCAGCAGATGAAAGGCCACTACCATGGCAGCCGCCACGCCGCGCAGTCCGTCCAGAATCTCGTAGTGCGGCTTCGAGGACAAATAAGAGTTTTGCGTATTCATTGGCACGTAAAAAATTATGATTCAACATGATGGAATACAAAAATACGAAAAAAAGGAATAACAAAAACTCTGGCAGAAGATTATATCCGTTAACGGAACTAAATTGAGACCGACAATAAAAAAAACAAAGAAATTATGTTATTATCTTTGCAAAAGATTTTATAATATAATTCTTGAGAATGCACAAAAAAACTATACGTGATGTTATACAGTAGTATATAGTTATAATTATTGATACGGAAATACATAATGAAAAAATCACTGCAAATCATGCTTCTCGCCCTATTATTACTGGGCACTGCATGTCAGCACGAGGAATTGGACACCGGTTTTGACAATGACGGCTATGTGGAATTTCTGTTCACGAAGGATGGGAATGTGTCCACCCGCGCAGATATCGCCGAGGACGGCAGCGGGACGTTCGCCGACGGCGACCGGATAGGGCTTTACATTGAACAAAATACCGGAACGTACCGGCACATCGTCCTGACACGGGAAAACGGCACATGGACACCGCGTCTCAAGAAAAGCGGACTGGGCGACGGACTGGTGACGCTTAACGCCTATTATCCGGCACGCGACGACATACAGAACGAAATAACGGACGGCATGCACATGCACCCGGTATCGAACGACCAGCAAGCGGAAGGCTACGAGGCTTCGGACCTGCTGTGGTCGAACAAAACCGTAAGTACGGGATCGATCCCCGGAAACCGTATCGAAATGCCGTTCGGACATGCGCTGCACCGGCTCGTGGTGAATATCGAAAGCAAAGAGGGGGAACTCCCCGGAGATTTGGCAGTCAGCGTCCGCGGCCTGACCCAGGGCAGCGCCTATTTGTTTACGGGCCAGGCAACACCCGCAGAAGGCTCGGAAGCAGAATGGATTGCAGCCCGGAAGCTCGGAGAGGGGCGTTACTGCGCCGTGTTCTATCCTCAAAAGCTGAAACAGGGCGAAGAGTGGGTAAAAATCTCGACCGGCGGCAAGGAGTCTGTCTACGAAGCCCCGGCGACGGTCGGCGGCAGTTCGTCGCTCGAAGCGGGCCGCCAGACGACGCTCCGCCTGACCCTGAAACACAACGGAACGGTAGAGCCTGATCCGGAGCCCGACCCCGGCGAATGGGCCAACAGCAAACGCTGGGTTTACGGTATCGAGGCTCCGGTATGCAATCCGGACGAGGTCGTGACCTGCTTTCCCGCTCTGAGCTCATTTCCGCAGGGCAAATGGTTCAAGGCCGGGGAGTTTTCGCCGGAGTATTTGAACTGGAGTCCGGACTATGGATGGTACGACTGTGACAAACGGAACATGTTCGGCAATAATACCGGCTTTATCGAGGACGGCAACCTGTGCTGGGCGGCCGCGGCTTCGAACCTGCTTCACTGGTGGATGCACCACAACCGGACCTATATCGAGGCGTACGACCGGAAGTACGGAACGGAGCTTTATCCGGACTTCCCGCGCCCGTCGGCAGACTTCACGGACAAGGAGGAGAGCGAGATATTCGACTTGTTCCGCGAAAACTTCGCGAACATGGGCAACTGGGACAACTATGCGATAAACTGGTTTGTCAACGGTACGGTGGGCAGCCTTTATCCGAACGATTCCGATATCGAAACCAAGTTTCAGGGCTATTTCAAGGAGGTTTTTTCAGGCGTTTCAGTCGCGACCTCGAGTACGATGTTCACGAAAGAGATTTTCAACCGTACCATCAAGGAGGCGCTGACCAACAGACAGGCGCTTGGATTCGTCCGGCTGACCATGCCCGGCGGAGAGGTCCATGCCATGGTCATCTGGGGCGCGGAGTTCGACGAGGCAGGCGACGTTTCGGCAATCTATTATGTAGACAACAACGACTACTATGACTTCGGAGGAACCGGAAGCACGGGTGACTATCAGCGTCATCGGGTAATCCGCACCCCGATCTGGTATACGGATGAAATTACGTGGCCCGTACACATGGGAACCGGGAAGTCCACGTACATCAAAGACTTGACGACGGTGGATTTAGGACGGGACATCTGGCAGAAGGCATTCCCGGAAGTGCAGCCGGGAGACGAGTGAACGTGTAAAAACAGATTGTAAAACAGATATGAACTATAAAATATAGAAGATAATGAAAAGAACGATTTGGATGCTGCTGCCGGTACTTGCGCTGACAGCATGCGACAAGGAGGACAATGCGGGCGCGATGCCTGCGGACGGAAGGATCGAGATAGTAACGGGCGTCGAAGCCCTGACACGCGCACCCCAGCTCGACGATACGGGAGCCGGGAATTTCCGGACGGGAGATACCTTTACACTCACGGTCTCGTCGAATGGCAAAAGCGTGCAGAAAGACTATACCGTAGGCTCTACGACACTCTACTGGCAGGACCTCGGTGTCGAGGGCGACAAAGTAACCTTTGCGGGGTGCTATCCGAATCATGGGGGAACGGATGCCTCGACTTTCGAGTTCGATGCCAAACGAGCTTTGGATGCCGACCTGTTGCTGGCTCCGGCCGTTGAAGTGATAAAAGGAGCAAAGAGTGTTACGATGCCGTTCCGTCATGCCATGCACAAGCTGGTCGTGAAGTACGTTGCAGCCGACACTTATGTGACCGGGGCGTTGAGCGGAATTTCGACGACGCTCCATGCTCATACGGTTTGCACGGTGGATTTGATGAAAGGTGCCGTTGCGGAGAACTCGGCGAAAACACCCGCGGACTATACGGTCAAAAGCGGAGAGAACGTTTCGTGGCTTGTTGTGCCCCAAAACAGGGACGGTGTGAAGCTGACGGTGACGCTCGACGGTCAGAGCCGTGAGTTCACGCTGCCCGAAAGGACGACCGAAGGGCAGCCGCTCACGACACTCGACGGCGGCAAAACGCTTTCCATAACGTTGCGTGTTTCCAAGAGCGGCATTACGCTCGAAGGAACCACTATCGGCAAATGGGAGGAGCAAGGCTCCATTGACGGTGAAATCGAGATTTGATAGTTATATACGATTATTTAAACGGCGGTCTCTGGATTCCGGAGACCGCCGTTTGTATTCATACCCGGACAGTGAGTAACTTAACTCTATCCGTTACAGAGAAAGTATAACGAAGTTGGAAGGAAGTTGGTTACCTACAAATTAGGTATATAGGTTTCTTGTTTTTATGAATCAAGGCATGATGTTGGCTTCCCAACAATAGTATTTCGAGAAAGAATATAGTTTTCGATTGCAACCTTGACCCGATGGCATCCGACTATTGGGGCACTATTGCAGGTTACGATTCATCGTACAATGCCTACGAGTTGTCGGAACATGAATATGCAGTTCATGACGGACGGGTATTCTACCCGGAACCGGACGTGAAGTTACAACCGAACATTAAGTGTTTGCACTATACGCGTACACGCTTCTCCGTCACCGTAAGGATTAATGGCTTTACTCATTTGCTCATAAGCAGATGCATCATCCAATAAAATCGATACCTCGGAAACAATCTTGTTATAATCGGTTCCTACCAATTTTACCGTTCCTGCATCCAACGCCTCCGGACGTTCGGTGGTGTCACGCATCACCAGTACCGGTTTGCCTAACCCCGGAGCCTCTTCCTGAATACCACCGCTGTCGGTAAGGACAAGGGTCGCTTTTTCCATCAGGAACACGAAACTCAGATATTCCAATGGTTCGATAAAGAACATATTTCCCAAACTATTCAAATTCACCCCGAATACTTCATGGATAGGTTTGCGGACATTTGGGTTCAAGTGCATCGGATAGACAAAGTCCACATATGGATATTTTGCCGTCAGATCCTTAATGGCTGTGCACATGCTGATGAATCCGTCTCCGAAATTTTCACGTCGGTGTCCGGTTATCAAAACGAGCTTCTTGCCATCAGCAAGCCGTGAAGTATCGTAACCCGCTTTTTCCAGCACCCCGGCAAGTTCTTGTTGTAGAGATCCGTCAGTCTTTATTTTATCCACAACGATATGAAGGGCATCGATGACCGTATTCCCTGTTACGGTTATCTTGTCCTCCTGCACACCTTCTGTCAACAGATTTTTCTTGCTTAAAGCGGTCGGAGAAAAGTGATAGGTGGCAATGCGCCCTGTTATTTGTCTGTTCATCTCCTCTGGCCAAGGGCTGTATATGTTGTGGGTACGCAGGCCCGCTTCTACATGACCTACAGGGATCTGCTGGTAGAAAGCTGCGAGTGCGGCGGCAGTAGAAGTGGTTGTGTCACCGTGCACCAATACCACATCCGGTTTCGCCTTGTTCAACACATCACGCATCCCGGTCAGCACACGGGCGGTTACATCATACAGATCTTGCCCCTGCTTCATGATGTTCAAGTCATAATTCGGCTTGATATCGAATATCTGCAACACCTGATCGAGCATTTCACGATGCTGCCCCGTCACGCAGACGATTGTTTCAAAGTCTGCTGATTTTTTTAAGAATTCCTTCACCAACGGAGCCATCTTAATGGCTTCCGGACGGGTTCCGAAGACTAACATTACTTTCTTCATAAATATATTAAAATTTTTGACAATTTGTCTCTATAACTTTCAACATATCATTAGCCAACTTCTTTCTATCGAAATCCTGTGATAATTTCTTGCAGCCTTCTTTACATCTGGTATACAATTTCATATCCGTCAATAAAAGATCCAATTTACGGTTAAAATCATCTTCATCCTCTGGCTCAAAACACAATCCGGCACCATATCCTTCTACAATATCTTTAGCTTCTCCTTTTACTCCCATAATAATAGGAATCTCCATTCCCGCATTTTCAAATATTTTAGAGGGAATAACAGTCTTGAATAAATCAGATTTCCTTAAATTTATCAGAGCCAAATCTAATATGGATATATAGCGGTTCACCTCTGTTTTGGGTACAGAGTCTAGCATGGTTACATTGCCAATATTTTTTTCTTCTTTTAATCTTAGCAATTCTTCTTTTTTTGCTCCGGAACCAATCAACAAGAAATGATAGTTGTTCTTGTTTTCCATGTGTTTTGCACATTCCAAGATAAAATCCAGTTTATGCGCCATACCGTGTGTGCCAATGTAGCCAATTACTTTCTTTCCCTCTAATCCCAAATGCGATACAATTGCTGAATCTTTCTCCATTGGTTTGAATAGTTCACGGGTTACTCCATTTTTGACAACGGATATTTTCGTTCCATCTATCCCTCTTTCCATAAGATTCTTTTTAAATGAATCTGTCACCACTACGATGTGCTTGGCTGATTTATAGCATCTCCGTTCTTGCCATTCAAAATATTTGATGAACAAATTATCTTTCATTGCGCCTACCGTTTTTATGGATTCCGGCCATAAATCTCTGACTTCCATAATCCAAGGCTTTCTTTTGAAAAAAGACAATGCTCTCCCGCTTAAAGCTGTGAAAAATTGCGGTGAAGTTGCTATAATTATATCACATTTTACAAAGAATCCGGCTAAAAAGGATGTTACGGAATAACTGATATAATCCAACGTTCTCTTGAGAAATCCTTTGTTTTCTGCTATATAAGACCATACCCGGATTACTTTTATGCCATCCATATTTTCTGTTTGGTACAGTTTATTTTTATAACCGTCATACACTCTTCCTTTCGGAAAATTGGGAGCACAAGTAATAACTGTTATGTCCTGTCCTGCTTTTCTCCACTCTTTTACATGATCGTAAGTTCTCGAAGCCGGTGCATTGACTTCCGGAGGGAAATTGTCTGTTAAGAACAGTATCTTCATAATTTTATCTCTTTGTTATACTATATGTTAATCGATTTTTGAAGTGAATATCAATTACTTTTACCGAGTGAAAATGATTGTATTCTGTCGAAACTTTTTCATCCTTGATGACTATTTCATTATCTTTCGCAATTCTGATGATACAATGTGTAGTAATAATTTCACCATTACTTACAGACTCAATATCCTCGTCTTTCCATAAGTGAATATGACTTATGGCAGCTGTGTCTATAATATCTTCTATTACTAAACTATCTGCCGTTAATTCAAACTTTCGTCTACACGCACATCCATATCCGTCGTGCATTGCTTCAAGATAATTTTCATCATCACGAAGAACCGTTACTTTCGCACGTTTACCCACTCTAAAGCCACCCCATACTTCACTTGAATTTTTTCCATCTACACTCACTGTGTTGTGGGCGGCAGTACTACGCTCATATTGTCTGCGTTCGGTTTTATTGTATGTGGATATACCTGTATCGACTACAATAGGACGTCCGTCTATGCGTAATTCATAGTTGAAAGTATCGGCATGGGTATGCCCCGGTTGATAAGAGGCTGTTATATTCCCAATATCCGCTATCGCTTCCATCTCGTTATTTTTCAATTTCCTATAACCGCATTGTTTCATAGGAATCTTATGCCATGCCAACCCTAATCTTTGTGCATACATTTTCAACATTTGCGGCATGGGGGCAATATCATTTGCCGAGTCATTGAGCAAGGGGATAGTTTCATCCTGATAGCTAATACTTTCCAAGTGCCCTAACATTAGAATAGCCTTATCTTTCAGGAAATCATTAAAAGCCATTTGACCGTCAAACCATACGTTATTAAAGGAGAAATTACAGCAATCCAACAACCTCTCCAATAATATGCAATGGTACATGGGCGACTGTTCATAGTGCGCACCGTCCGGAAGTATCTGTTCTTCCAATTCTTGGCGCAGCAGTTTTGTCGATTTCCTATAAAATGTATCATCTTTGAAATAAATGGCTGCGACAAAGAGAGAATAGGCATCTTCAAGCAGATGATTACCAAGTAGATGATATTCCAATTTCTTTGTCAACAACACATATTGGGAATACAGGCTGTTGCACCACCGTTGCAAACGATTATTGTCAATGCTTCCTCTATGTTCGGAAATGAACTTTATCCAATTGATCCCCCTCAAAGCAATCGGATATGGATCAAGTCCTACGAGGTTATCCGATAGCTCGTCTATGAATTTGTCTATCCATTCAGCCCCATTTTCGTAAGTCATGTCTTCCTGTTGTAGCCAATCCATATAATTCAGATTATATGCCCAAAGCATACCAAGGGAAGTGTCGTTCCATGAACGGAAAACAGAATGTAAATTGAGAAAAGTAAAAATCCTGTTGCTTTCGATACAGTGCCATCTATCAATACATGGCAGATATCGCAACGTGACAGACAAAGGTGCTTTTTGTACTTTTAGCTTAGAATGTATTATCCTATTTTTTAATTGGTAAACTATTTGAATAAACCGTAAATGAGCTATAGTACACAATAACAATTTATATTTTGACATAAGACTGATTCATGAATAAAATCAAGATAGTTAAGAGTTCTCCTATTACAGATTAATCCATGAATGTTGTTTAAGCGATTCTATGGCAGCAAAGCAAGCCTGTGTAGTATTTATAATACTATCCATCGGAATCAATGAATCGCCTCCATTGCGCATACGTTCATTCAGAAGTGCAAACTGTCTTTTTTGACCCTTATCCATGCTCCCAGATTGTTTTGAAAAACCTTTTACGCCAAAAGCAGTCAGTTTTCTCCAATTATCTATCACAAATACACGATTATCGCTATACACCTCCACACGTTCTTTCGCATAACCTTTAGAGCCATTTGAAAAATAGTTTATCACTGCATTTGAACCATTTTCATATCGCAAAAGAATAGAACCGTTATCTGTATTTTCTTCAGGATTTTCACCCAAAGCATTCATACAGACGCTCATAACTTTGCTGTTTGCTAAATAGGAGCATAGGTCTATAAAGTGGCAGGCTTCACCGATAATCCTACCTCCACCAATCTCCATATCATGCACCCACATTTCTTTGGGTATATAACCGGCATTCATTGTAGCTACTATATTCTTTGCCCCCGAACCTACCAATGCATGTAATTTCTCTGCAAATGGAGAGAAACGCCGATTAAAACCAATATTTAGAGTAGTGCCAACAGGTGCAGATTGATATGCGGCAATAATGTCATTCAGTTCTGCTGGATTCAGGCATAGAGGTTTTTCGACAAATACGCTTTTCCCCGCTTTCAAAGCCTCTATAACCATTGGAGCATGAAGGTTGTGTCTTGTTGTAATGATCACACAGCCAGTTTCATTGTCATTCAGGATTTCATGATAATCACTTGTTGCAGCTTCCGCTCCCGCTTTTTTTGCAAGGATCTTTGCTGTCAGCCCTTGGTTTGATGCAATATATTTAATGGATGCTTTGGCTTTTATCAGACATGGAACAATCATGCTTGAAGCATAGTTCCCAGCTCCGATTATGCCAAATTTCCGATTTGGTTGATTCTCAAACCGTGCGCTTTCGATTTTGATTACCCGTTCGATTTTGGTCTTAGCAGGGTATTCCAAGATCGATGCTATACTGCCCCGCTTTCGCATATCACCGTAAATATCATTATATCGCTCTAATGGAACTCGTTCCGTAATTAATTCTTTTACATTCAATCGCCCTGTCGCGATGCAATTTAATATAGTTTCAAAATTACGTTTCTCTGTCCATCTTACGTATGCCAACGGATAATCATGTCCCTTGTTCTCATACTCTTCGTCATATCGTCCTGCGCCATAACTACAAGAAACTTGGAAAGAGAGTTCTTTTTTGTAGAAATCGTCACGGCGCATATCCAAACCAATAACGCCCACCAATACGATCCGTCCTCTTTTACGGCTCATCACACACGCTTCATGAATGATGTCGTTGCTCTTTGACGAAGCTGTTATCAATACGGCATCCGCACCAATCCCCGATGTCACCTCTTCTACATATTTGATTGGATCAATACCCCTTGTCGGATTTATGGCATCTATTCCAAACGATTTTGCCAAATGCACTTTTTGTTCGTCAAACTCAACACCGATAACACGGCAACCATTAGCTTTTAATAGTTGTGCAGAAACCAAGCCTATCAGTCCTAAACCTATAACAACTACCGTTTCTCCTAGTTGCGGATTAACCAAGCGTATGCCCTGCAGACCAATTGAACCTATGACCGTAAAGGTTGCTTCTTCATCACTCACTGTGTCAGGTATTAAAGTAACTAAATTTTTGGGTACACAAACATATTCTGCATGATTGCCATTCGATGCGACCCTATCTCCCACATTAAATTCAGTTACCCCTCGTCCGACTGCGACAATTGTTCCTACATTACAATAACCGAGAGGAAGCGGTTGCCCAAGTTTATTAAACACAGCTTCGAGCGTGGGTTGTAATCCATCTGTTTTTATTTTGTCTAACACCTGTTTTACCTTGTCTGGTTGTTGACGGGCTTTATCTATAAGATTGGCTTTACCAAATTCAACCAACATTCGCTCCGTACCTAATGACACTAAGGAACAAGTAGTTTTTATTAGTACATATCCGGATTTAACCTGCGGTACTGGTACTTCTTCCAGAATAGTATCGCCACTTTTCAAATCTTGTATTATCTGTTTCATAAAACTGGAAATTAAATGTCACTTTTTACTATCTTAAATTTTCCCGCTGATGTACGAGGAATCTCATCTACATACTTTATGAAGACCTCTGCCCCATTAAATAATTCAGGTAGACATTCCTTGATTCTATTCTCGTCTATTTCTGAATAGTTGCATCCACGAACAATTAATAAATTTATCTTATCAATACTTTGCTGATGGAATTGAGCCTCCATAATGTTAGGATAATCGTGAAGAAATATACTTAAACTAGCTTCACATAATTCAATACCATTTGGCAGTTTAACAACATTACTTGAACGACCGTCTATTGATATAACTTTAGCTTTACCATTTGCCGTCCATTCAACATTTGCCAAATCTCCTGTGTCATACCTGATTAAAGCAAATGCGTCATTTGAAAATCCGGTACCGATAATTTTGCAGACATTCGGATTGTCTTTATCTTTCGGAATAAATTCAATGAATGCAAAATCATCATCAGTGACCCAATTGCCGTTTATATCCTGACTGATATTGGCAACCCCTTCATTAAGACCATAATGTTGTCGCAATTTCGCATTGGGAAATACCTTCTGGATTATATCAATTTGTGTAGGATATAGATTTTCAGCCCCGAATGTTATATATTTAACAGATTTGCAATATTGTACAGCGGTACATTCGGTGTTGCTCTGGCTAGTCAGATGCGCTAATCTTGCAATATGGGACGGATAACCATGTAGCCATACCAGTTTTTTATTTGCAATCTCATCCAAATAATCCATAACAGTATCCTTATTCAAGTGATAACTGCTGAACATTATTTGCTTTCCAGGTCGGTTTATACGCCAATATGGTTTGCCTTTTTGATGAAAACTGACGATATTTTTACCGCCGAACCAACCGCACCAAGTATCCATTGTAATACCTAAATGCAGTCTGTAACGCCACCAAATGGCCCATTGCCGGTTTTCCATATTGATGGTGTAGGGAAATATCAAACCGCTTCCTGTGGTTCCGGATGTACGCATTTCAAATAGTCTCTCAGTACATTTCGTATTGATGAAATCAGACATATGGGCTTTTACATAATTCTTGTCAATAATGGGTAACCGGAAAAGTATGTCATAAATGTTGTCCGGTGTAATATCAATGTTGTTCAAGTATTGTGCATAAGCAGGTAAATGCTTGATGTTGTTCAGAAATCGTACTAGTTCTTTCTCTTGATTATAGTAACCTTGATTGTAGCGTTGCAATTCGATATGAAAACTTTTGCCAAATCTTCGTCTTTGGATAAACCAACCTTTTATTGAACACATCAGATTCTGTACCCATACAGGTGATAAATTATATATTTCAGTTATCATAGCTTTTTATTTTTAACACGACTAAAATTCTTAAAACCAACAGAAACCAATATGTCAATAACCCAGCCTCTCAATTTAATCCATTTTGATTTCATGAAAAATCCCAAGATGTTTTCCGCAGTGTAAAATATAGGGAGCAGTTTTCGTTGTACTCTGTTCTTCTTAAAAAAACATTCGTAATCCTTGGGGTTAAATCCAGAAAAAGATGCTTTATGCTTAAAATTTTTATTGGGACCAATTTCAGATGATGTTATAAATAATAATTTTGATTCCTTGCGGTTATATTCAAATAGATGTATAAAGAATTTTCCATTCTTTATTTCAAAAACAAGTTCTTCATTGGAACACTCCGGAAAAACCAACCGATTATTGCAATACGTGCCTTGTTTGAACAGGAAATTTCCAAGTCCATAGACAATAGGTTTTCCTTTATAAAACTCGATTGGCTGGACACGATGTGCATGACAACCAATTACGGCCTCTACACCTAAATCGATTAAGTCCATGGCAATTTGTCTGTCAAATGGTTGGGGATACAGTTCCAACTCATAATTCCAATGAAAAAAGCACAATGCTTTCTCATCTGCATTCAAGTGCAGTTTTACCGAATCAAGAACGTGTTTTCGTATGTAAGGATTGACTCCCTGTTTCTTCTTTGTGGAATAAATACAATTTATGCAATCCCATCCAAATGCGAATATTCTATATTTAACACCATCTGTATCATTTAATACTATTGATTTAGAAGAAAATACGATATTTTTTCCGGCTCCGACACATTCTATTCCCAAATCATGGATATTATTGATTGTGACAGAAGCCGGAGCGGCATCTTGAAGATGATTATTGGCCAAGTTGAATGATTTGAATGGAATGTCATTCAATAATTGCTTGACAGCGTCATATGAGTTGAAAACTTTTGGATTTTGTAAAAGGGATTCATAACTGCTATCCTCTTTCTTTACCAATGAACCCTCCAGGTTACCGAACCAGATTTCCTGTTTGAATTTTTCTGGAAATTCTTTGAGCTCTATTGCCCTTTCATAAGGCAATGATATGTCTCCGCAAAATAACATAATTTACCGACTTAATTGTCTTTTTTAACTAGAGAAATAATCTCTTCGATGCGATTAGGAATCAAGGCATCTTGTTTGATATCATCATACAATCCATTCAGTGCATTCTCCATTATCTTTGAAATGCTGTTTTCATTTGATGGATCAAATGTTACAACATTGCCAATGCTTGCATACGAGAAATCCAGATCACTTGACAAAACCTTCAATCCGCAGTGATATGCCTCAATTAAAGGAATCCCCAAAGTTTCCAATGTTGATGGAAAGATAAGGAACCGGGACATGCAATATAACTTAAACACCTCATTCCTGTCTATAAATCCGACATTGGATATTATTTCGTGATGGTGCTTTTTATTGATTTCATCAATCCTGTCCAATAATCCGGCAAACTGTTCTTCTTTGGGTATTGTCAGTGCGATGGTAAAGAATCGTTTTTGAGCAAGTTTGTCGATACCATTTAATAATGTCTCGTGGTTTTTATGAGGATACGGATATGATACGTAACAGAAGTCGAACTTCTTTTCTGAAATTTGGATAACCGGTAAAGAATAGAAAGGCAGCAATAATGGCTGCAGATTATATACACGCTCTAACCTGTCAGCGATATCCTTGATTTGACATCCCCAATTGTCGCAATTTCCCTTAAATAAGAATATCCACAAATGGTAGAAATATATTTTCAAAAACACGCGGAATTGCTTATTTTGCAAGTAATAAAGCCTCTCGGAAAATAATTTGGCGTAATGGAGATTGTGAAAATATACCAATGATTTCGTACATTTGACAAGCGGTGGAATCGAGCAAAAAAACAATACATTTTCCCTTCGCTTCATATACCGGAACAATGTGGCAAGTTGCGTTGTATGTTGCAAGTCAAAATAGGAATTGTATTTCTGTTGAATCTCTTTGTATATTGTTTTGCTTTCAATCCAGACTTTTGCATTTTGATTAGTTTTATATAAATAATCCAACAAATCAAATAATAACACTTTGCCCCCACCAAATTTTATCTGGCTTGCTTCTATTTCCATAACAATTATAATTATTGATTATTGCGATCTTTACCAGACCTTTATGCCTTGGAGCACGGTCCGTCATTAAATGGATTGTCTTTATGTGCAGATAAACACTCCATCAATATCAAAAGACGCTGTGCAGCAATACGTGGCGACCATATTTCATTCATAGTGGATATGGCTTGCTTACGCATCATCGATCTTTCAATAGGATGGCAGAGTAACCATTCTACTTTTTCGCAGAGAGAATCCATGGCTTTTTTGTCATATATACCGAATGTGTTCTTGGTTTTTGAAGATTGGAATATCATCCCGTTCTTGCCATCCTTTAATAAATACGGAACACTCCCGATTTTATCACTTGCTACTAAAACACAACCATTTGCCATACTTTCGTTTGCAACTGCCCCCCAACCTTCGTTACGGTCACTTGTAAACAGGAATATTTCATGCTTCTGCATATCTGACATTAGTTTTTCATTAGGACGGGTTCCACAGAAATGTACCACATCTGCCACGCCAAGTTCTTTTGCTAATTGTTCTGCAGCCTGTTTATACTCACCGTTACCATACATATCAAGAACAAAATGATAGCCTTTATCTTTCAAACGTGCGGCCAATAAAACCGGCATCTCAGGATGTTTCCACTTCAAATATCTTGAACACCACATAATAGTTGTGATATTTAATGTGGAAACATCAATGGACGCTTCAAGTCCGTTTTTTATTTGGGTGAAATATCCCCACTTATAACATTTGTTGTCATAGGTGGCCAACATTTTCTGGTCTCTTGCTGCATATGCACTGCAACATAGTTTGTATAGAGGTTTACGATGCCATCCTCTGACATGGTAAGCCAGCAACATTTTGAATATTGCAGGAGAAAACATATTGAGAACTCCGCGCTTTAACCATCTTTCACTCATATCAAATGACAGGAGTCCTACTTTCATTCTTTCTTTTAGAAAAGGCAATGCCTGCACTCCTGAAAAAACACAACACTCTGCCGTGCGTGCCAATTGCATTGCCTTTTTAAAACTTTCAGTACTTTTCCATGCTTGGAGCAGATAAGGCCGTTTACTGTAATCGCAAGAACCTCCTTTTCGATGTTCTTCTGTCATGTTGGCAAGTTCAACAAAGCAATAACTATGTTCTGTCAATACCCACAGTTCATCAGCAACATTGGCTTGATGACTGTTAAGTATTATAGAGTAAAATACTATCTTCATAAACCGTTTCTTGATTCGAATAAAGACCTATTGTGAACTTCGAGATTTCGGGATGCAGAGGGAGAAATCAAAGACAAGACAAGCCACAAGTACAAGAACAAAAAAGATCCTGATGCAAATATATATCCTTCAGCCATCATATGTACAGAATAAAACGAAAGGACAGATACGATGGTTATAAACACAGAATCCGGGGTATATTCTTGTTGTAATCCTTTTGCAATCGGAACGAAAAATACAGTTGAAAATGCAAGCATTCCCAACAATCCGACACTTGATAAAATAAAAAGCCATGAACTGCCAGGTTCAATACCACCATTTGCGTTTATTTTATCTTTAGCCTTTATAACTTCTTTATTTATAGATGCAAATCCATTGCCTAACATCGGATTTTCCTTAAATTCAGAAATCCTGTCCCCCCATAGTGTTTCCCGAGACTTGAATGAACCTCCAACTTTTAGGTTTGCTTCTTGCTTCATTCTCACATTTTCTGTATAAGGATACCAAACAGGAAACGATATACCAATAACAGCGATAGAAATTGTAATTATTCTGAATACGCGGCGTACGTTGTTTCTATAAACTAAAAACAACATTACGAATATCCCAGACAGTAAACTTAATATAGCCCCTCGAGAACCAGACAAGAGTGCTGAAAATGCAGAGAAAATTAATATAACAATCCAAATAATCTTATTCATCCTGTCGGTAGATTCATTGGTGAGTACTTTCTGCAGACAGATGATTACAGAGATACCCGCCATCGGACCTAACATCATTGAATGATTGAACACCCCCTTATATAGATAGTTTGAATGGAAAAACATTTTAATGCCTGTAAACCATAAGGGGAATGAGAGACAACTTAGGAAAATTATGGAAAAGGACAGATATTTGAAAAGAGAATATCTGTATCGTACCGCAAACAAAGAATTGTTCATCGGTCCTATTGCACACAGCATCAGGAAAAAACTGACAAGACGTAATTCCGGCTGAAATATAGGGTCAATGACATTTAGTTCGATTGAGAGGAAAGATACATATGCCAATATAAATGCTGAAAAATTCAGACGAAAGCCTTGTGACATTGTAATGAGTGCAACAAATCCCCAGAAACCATAGTAAATGCCGTTACTGATAGGCATATCAAACACTAAAAGTTTAGTGGACGACATTACAACAGATAAGATAATCAGAATCTTAAATAGCATTTCAAAGAGTTCTAATGACTTTGGCAGGTATTCCGCCTATCAGGCTAAGAGATTTATAACTACCCTTGACAACAGCTCCTGCTGCCACTATGCATTTTTTATCTATTTGCGTACCCGGCAATATGGTAGAGCGCACACAAAGCCAGCATCCATCAGCAATTTTTATAGGTAAAGAATAACCATTGCCTGCAATTTTATTGCTACGAGGTGTTATTTCATGTGTTCCTGTCCCGATATAACACATAGGAGCAATATCAACATTACTTCCAATCGTAATATTTGACGAGCAAATAATCAGACAATTGTGACCAATCCAAGTATTGTCCCCGATTAGCAATTTAGAGGTTCCCTTGATTCTTACAGAGGAGCAAATACGGACATTTTTTCCTACCTTGGCACCGGCTAATCTTAGTAATGCGCGTTTTATTCCAAAACATCGGGTGTCCGGAAATATCGGGAATACAATAGAACATAAGAAAAGGAGCGAAGATTTCATTGTCGTTTTTTCTTTAGAAGGTGATAGCTTCGGCTTCCGACCAAAAGTAAATATACAGTTTGCCATACCAGACTTGCGACAGCAACTGATAACGCTCCGCCATCATATTGTGATAAACATAGATACACAACAAAAAGAGTTATCATGTCTCTTAATAAGCGCGTATAAAAGAGATACCAATTTTGATTTATTGATATTAGTTCTTGAGTGAAAACATTGCTAAGACTATTTATAACAGCCGTAAATGCCATAATGACTAATATCGGAGCCAATCCGTTAAAACTATTGCCGTAAAACGAAGCAATGTAAGATGCCAGCATCAACACAATCAAAAAAGGAATAAAGGTTGATGTGAAATTTATCAACAGTAGTCTATTAAGTGCCGTTTTTTTACTTTGCATATCCGGACTGGCCGATAAATTTGACAATGCTACATTCCTTAATGCACCGGGGATAAACAACATAACTGAAAACCACTGTACGGCAGCTGTATAAATACCATATTCGGAATAACTGCAATATGTAATTAAAATAAAAGCATTGAGCCAGCTTGCGATTGAAAACGTACTTTCTTGCAAAGCTATGGGAAAAGAGAATGACACAATCTTATGCAGCGTTTCTTTATGATAGTTGGTCATCGATGCTTTTTCAATAGGCAATAACCTTTTTATTGATTTACGATTGACAACACAATTAAATAGCAGATACAGACATAGTGCAATAACGGCTCCTTCCAAGTTGTAGAAATAGGTTAGGCTTACTGTTACAACGAATGAGAACAGCCCGCTCCATGTGGAATTTCTTGCCATAACCTTAAATGCGCCTAAGCCTGCTAGGACTCCATTCTGCGTTGTATTTATGGCATTAAAAACAATAGCAATTGACGATAATCGCAAAATTCCCACTATATGCGGAGCTTTAAGTATTGTAGCAATAGGATGAGCAAATATAAAAACAGCTGTTGCCAAGATCAAACTTGAAATCAGGGTAATAATGTTACAGATCCTTTCCACATATTTTGCTGATTGTTTGTCTTTATTAATTATCTCAGCGATGAATTTAGTTGCAGTAATTCCCAATCCGAAGGAAGAAAATAAAGCGATAGACATCAACGAAGATTTTATCAGTCCAAATTCACCATATGCCTCACTCCCCAATAGTCGAGCGACAAAAATACCTGCGATAAAAGGCAAACCTTTTCCTATCAAATTGGCAAGCAATGCCCAAAAAGAGTCGTTTACCAAACGGCTCTTTTTGAATCGACTTATTGTGTAGTGGATAATTTTTGTATTAGTCATTTAAATTCTTTATAAACCTGGCAGGCACTCCTCCTACCATTGTAAAAGGTTCTGTATCTTTTGTAACGACTGCACCTGGTGCTACATATGACATTTTACCTATTATTTTCCCAGGTAATATAATTGCTCCTGTCGATACCACTGCCCCTTGTTCAATAATAATGTTTGCAAAAGTTCCCTTTCCCCTGATGCATTTCCCAAGCGGATCAAAATTATGCATACCTGTAACCAATATTGCACGTGATGCAACTTTACTATTATCTTCAAGTGTTATTTGGGAACCATCTGCCCCAAAAATCAATGCCTCGTGTCCAATAAACACATTATCTCCTATCCGCAATTCAAAATTACCATAGAATCGGGCAGATGAGAATATACTGACATTTTTCCCTATTTTTGCACCACACCAACGTAATATCCTGATTTTTATTGAATTACATTTTGAGGGGGGGGTAATTTTCATCAATAGATGATATAAATAAAGTCTTTTACTATTTAACATATCACATTCATGTTTTTTCAACATCGTTCATTTGTATATCATATAAATTCCTATTTTTTAAAAATTCCACAGAAATCCAATATCACCTTATCATCACACCACGGTAGTTCCTTGAATGGGGTATGGGCTGTAAGGAACACAACAATATCGGCTTTGTCATAAGCCTCTTTATAGTCTGTCAACTTGAACACGTTATGTTCTTTCACATTTGGCTCTACCACTAAAATATTGGCATTATTACATCCTTGCATTACTTTAGTGGTAATATATTTTGCCGGAGATTCACGCAAATCGTCAATGTCCGGTTTAAATGCCAACCCCATCATTGCTACCACAGGCTTACAGTGATTTTTCAGTTCAAATTCAAACATGGCGTTCTTTACTTTTTCAGCACAATAGAACGATTTATAATTGTTGATTTCGCGTGCTGTAGAAATTATGCGACTTTCAACCGGAAAATCCGCTGTAATGAAATATGGATCGATAGCAATACAATGACCTCCGACTCCACAGCCAGGTTGCAGGATATTTACGCGCGGATGTTTGTTGGCAAGCCTGATAAGTTCCCAAACATTAATCCCTGCCTTGTCGCAAATCAATGAAAGTTCATTGGCAAAAGCTATCTGCACGTCACGACTGCTGTTCTCAGTCAGTTTGCACATTTCAGCGGTCTTGCAATTAGTCCGATGCAGCGTCCCTTGTACGAACTGCGAGTAGAACTCGATTGCTTTTGTCGTACTTTCTTCGTTCATACCGCCAATGACACGGTCGTTATGTACCAACTCATAAATCACATTGCCCGGAAGTACACGCTCGGGGCAATAGGCGATATAAATTTTACCTTCCAATTCAGGACGCTCAGCGAAAATTAAGTCACGCATTTTATCAGTCGTACCAACGGGTGATGTGCTTTCAATTACATATAAGTCACCTTCCTTGAGAAAAGGGAGTACAGCACGAGTTGCCGCCTCTACATACGAAATATCAGGCTCGTGATTACCTTTGAACGGGGTGGGAACAACCATAAAGTAAGCGTCACTTGTCTCCGGTTTCGTGCTTGCGTGCAATGTCCCGTTTTTCACAACTTCTTGCAGCATCTCTTCCATCCCCGGTTCAATGATGTGGAGCTTACCTTGATTGGTCAGCTCTACAACTTTGGGGTTGATGTCAACACCCGTTACCTGTACTCCGTGTTTTGCTGCGATAATGGCTGTAGGCAATCCGATATAGCCCAAACCCATAAAACATGCTTTCATAAAATTAAGTTTAATTGAAATTCTTTTGATTGGTCATTTATACTTGCTTGAACAGATCATCCAGCTCTTTCACAAGATTGTCTTTTTGGCTATCGGAAAGTTCCTTATCTTTTAACTGCTCTATAATGGAATGATAAAGAGCCTTTTCTCCGCTTGTCATCTTGTTGTTTACAATATTGAATTTTATGTTATATTTGTATTCAGATAATCTAATCGAAAAAATTTTGCGAGAACAACAATCCCACGACTCATCCCGACATATCCTGTCTCGGCTACGGCAATTTTGTAAGTTCTCATTTTATAGAAGTATATTTAATGTCTTTATCCAATTCATTCATAACGCATTTTCGATGGCACCAATCATAATCCAGCCCGATAGACGCACGTTGACTTTTTTCATCATCAGACAACCCTATTAATGGACACCCCATTCCTTTGTGTTGAAAACGACACGGAATAAACGAAGACAAGAAACCACAAGAGCTAATTCCCTCTTTTGCCATAGGCTTAAGTACCATGAGATCCAACAATGAATAGTGACCGACATCCATCTGTTTAAGCGGCATATCATTATAGTTATCAAATGGAACTCCATAGTATTCTCCATTGTAGACAAACAGCAAACTTTCTAACGAACCGAAAATCTGTTTTGAATAAAAACACGGAGCTGTCATTTCTCCCCGGTGTTGCAACCTGAATAATAGGGCATTGACAATCATAACCAGCATATGATGCTGGCTAGTAAGTTTCGCCCCATTCAAGTATTGGTACACTTTATTTATCTCATCCAATAAATATTGTAAACACTCATTCCAATTCTCTTTATTCTGGGTCATTTGAGTGAGTGTGTCCAATATTTTATTCTCATCTGGGAATCGATAATAAACACAAGCATCATTTATAATGGAACTTAATATGGCACATACCATATTCCGGATTCCATCATCTGGAAGAAAGTATCCTAAATATCGACAATAATCATCTTGCCACTCTTTTAATGAGTTTGCGATGTCTTCATTTTCTATTTTAAATGGCTTAAATCCTTGCGCCTTGTATATAAGATTCCCAAAACGATAAGGTAGTGAAACATTCTCATTACGAAACGAATTGTCATATTCATAAATGCCATCATGAACGCCCATCGGATCATTCAAAAAGGCTAAATCGACAAGTGCCAAAAACGAAAGGGCCAATTCCTTCTCTGTTTCATAGCGGTGTTTATGCATTCTTTTATAAGCCTCATAAACCCCTAAGTACATGTTATCTTCCTCATGTAGCGGATTATATGACGGTATGTTTTCTCCCTTTCTCAGACAGTCATTGATATTGGCGAATGCTTCCATCAGATTGTCTCCTGTAAAGTAGACCATATCAAAATAATCTATCAATGCTCCGAAACAAGCAAAGCGTTCACCTTTCTTTTCGTGTTCATAGATTAAGAGCGGCATTGCCAATGGCGGTTCGTCTGCAACGATATTATAAGAGTGTGGCACCATGTCCAAATCTGGGGACAGCAGTTCGTAAATATTCTTTTGGTATTTGGTTTCTAACTGTGATTTTAATTCTTTTACAAATTCTAACCAACTGGTAGTATATCCCTGCTCTTGCCGCTCCTTATAGGTTTTCTTGATTTGACGAAACAATTTACGTCCCTCACCTCTTTGAATGAAATTCATCCGATGAGACTTGTATGCGAAATCTATATTGGAATCGTTATCATCAAAAAACAGATAGGTATTAGAGATTCGAGGGAGATATAGGTTTAATTTTTCAGCATTTGCTCTAAGTTTTTTCGATATATTCAAAAAGTTCAATACAATCATGGGGCTGGATAATGCTTGCCATGAATGAACAAGTTCATGGAAAAGATTTATAGAAATCTCTTCCCCAAGAGCATATATATATTTGAATGTATATGTTTGCTGGTTTCGCTTAGCGTATGTAGCTTCAATAACATCATCCAAACTATAAGAATAGTCGGGAGTATGATTCTCATGGCCTTCTGAAAAGAAATATATAAGCATTGAATCAATATCAAAAATACCATGCGCTTTCATATAGATTCATTTCTATTGTTCTGATAAAAATTCCGCACCATGTCTCATTATCAGAATGGCCAATACGGGAATCAAGTGTGTCGGTATTGTAGAATTTGATGCTAATACTGGTATCAAATACAATGCGAAATCAACGCTGAAATTTGCCACATGCCTATGTTTGTTATATACTTCAATTAAATTTTCTTTAACTCTTGAAATACATTGATATAAAATATTCTTCGCTCTTTCCATATTTGCATATGGAGAGTGCCTTTCTTCTTCAGGTATTAGTTTTGCCAATAAATCCTCATCGGCTAATCCATTTAAAATTAATAACTCGTTTCTGAGTTCATTCTGATTATATTCCATGATTTAATTCTTTTCAATTCAATTTATTTCATGATAATATGGAAGCGTGTAATATTTATATAAAAATTGCACTATGCCAATATATGTAAACTACATCTAGTTAAGTTATATCATGCATGCGTATCTTAATGTTGTTTGCCCTTCTTTTGAATGCCCTCTCATGCATATTATAAGCTATGACAAATGCAATTGTAACTTGATACTCTGTTCCTTATTCACTCAATACAATCACTTTTTTGCAAAAAGAATGAGAAAATGAGGATAACGGAAAATTATTCCTCACAAGGCACAGAGCACAATCATGCAGAAGCCAAGAATTAATTAATATCTCTCTCGTTTATACAGATTACAAGTTATAAACTTCAGGTATTTTGTCTTTCAGCGTTTTTACCCAGCCTCTATATGTATCCATAGTTATTTTCTCCGGCATTCTGATTCCGACATAAGAATCTGTCTGTTTGGTGATGTCGGTCGTCTTTTGCAACAACTGCATAAGCACTTTCTTTGCTATTATCAGACACGGCATTTGCATTTCTTTGGAGAAACTCTGCAAAGTATTGTAATCGTTTGATTTACAAAATAACATTAAACCGTATGCAGAAAAGCCGTATGCACACCATTCACCTATTGATTCATTATAATACAGATTGATAAATGAACCATCGTTTCTACATTCGTTTATTGTTATAGTTTGGCTATCCATAGTTGCATTAATAATCTGACTATAAATCAAGCAGTTTTTGTACACTTCTTGTAACACCCGTGCAAATGAACTTTTGAAATATACTGTAACTGTGAATGTCTGTCCCTATATAAGCAATAGCCTGTTCTCTTAATAGCAACATGGCCTTCTTCTTAATCCGATTGCCATACATACCCGCTATTGACGGAAGATTAAGCTGGAATTTCACACCCATGTCTTTTAGCTGTCGGTAATCTGATTCACCCATATAAACATAACGCTCCGGATGGGCGAGAACGGGGTGGTATCCTTTAGATTTGATACGAAGCAGGATATTTTTCAATCCCATTGGAGGACTGAAATAAGAGGTTTCCACCAACAGGTGGTCGCCATTCTCGCCTAAAGGTAGCAGGTCATTCTTTCCCAGCCGTTCCTCAAAGAGATTGTCAAGCATGTTTTCCGCTGCAAGGTGCAGTTGTACGCCACCTGTGTAAGCAGCCTGCAATTCTGCAAAACGGTCGCGAAGATGGGCAGTCGTATTGGGAATGTCTTCCATGATGTGCGGTGTGAGCCATACGGATTTGATCCCTTGCTCCTCATACAAACGTAGAATTTCCAAAGATTCGTCCATCGTTTGTACACCGTCATCCACGCCCGGAAGAATATGCGAATGATAGTCTGTAAAACCGATTAGCTTTATTATATTTTGTTTTTCCCTTTTTTTTAAAAACCACATATAATGACATAAAACTTTTTAATCATTCCCGATTCCACATGACATATATGCGGAATCCGGGAATGAATTGATTGTCCCGGTGATAAACTTCACCACCAGTTTCGCTTGCCGAAATGATTTATCAACCCGGCCCCAACACAAGCTAAACCGATACAGATAGCCGCAGGAGGACAGATAAATCCACCAGCCAATACTCCGGCTTTTGTTGCGGCAACCACTCCGACTCCTTTGGTAATCAATGCTGTTTTACCAAATACACCTACAGTAACCATACCCGCACCGAATAAGGTCGCTTTGTCTTCTGTAAAATCGTTCTGTGCCATAGTTGTGATTTTTAGTGAAACAATAGGGAAATCAAATTTACATTCTTGTTTTGTATTTAATTACCTGACAACCAATCATTTACCCCCCCCGTTTTTCATCGGAGCCATAGTGATATCCCGAACCGTAACCATAGTGATAACCATACCGATAGCCATAACGGTATCCGTAGCGGCCACCGCTTCCCTCGGTTCCATTCAGGATCAGGGACATGTTCTTGTATTTCTTCTCCTCGTAGATTTTCTCCAGTTCGACGAGCATACTCCGTTCGAGCAATCCTGCGCGAATCACGAAGATGGTCCGGTCGGCCAGCTTCTCGATAATCTGCGTGTCGGCCACCAGTTCAATGGGCGGACAGTCAATCAGCACATAGTCGTACTGTTCCCTTACGGTATCGATTGCCTGCTTCAACCGCTCGTCGAACAACAGTTCCGTTGGGTTTGGTGGAATTGTTCCTACGGGTAGTATATCCATAGATTTCTGCTTCGGATCGGGTACGATGATCTCGTTCAGGTTGTCGATACGGCCTCCCAGATAGTCGCTCAATCCCTTAATAGGAGAGTCGACATAGGCTGACGCAGAACCGTGGCGCAGGTCACCATCTATAACAAGTACTTTCTTCCCTTTGATGGCAAGGCTCACGGCGATATTCATAGTCAGAAACGACTTGCCGCTGCCCGGATTGAAGGAAGTTACGAGGATGACATTCGATCTATTGTCCTTACCGGTCATGAATTCCAAGTTAGTACGCAATACACGGAATGCCTCGTTGATGATGTCACGGCTACCCTCTTTGACGACAACGGCCTTGACTTCCTGCGGTTTTTTCCCGAATATTCCTTTCTTCCTTCTCACAAACAGCGGAATTTCGCCGATGAACGGCGCGGTTACATTCTCCAGATCTTTCCTTCCCCGTACGCGGGTATTCATATTCTCGCGCACAAAGATGATGACTACTGGAATAAGCAGTCCCAAAGTAAATGCGACCATAAAGATGTTTTTACGCACAGGGGAGGTCGGCAACATGCTACCATGCGGCGGGGTGACAATGCGGGTATTATAGGCAGTAAATGCCTGCGAGAGTTCATTCTCTTCACGCTTCTGCAACAGAAACAGGTAAAGAGCCTCCTTTACCTTCTGCTGGCGTTCCACTGACAGCAGGTATTTAGCCTGCGTAGGATTGGCTGCTATACGTGATGTTGTCTGTTGCTCCGTTTGCCGCAAACTTTTTATCTGCGAATTCAAGGTTACTATCTGATTGTCAATAGACCTGATTATCGCCTCTCGCATGGAAGCCAGGGCCTGATCCATATCCACAACCAGCGGATTTTCCGTGCTGCTGTTTGCAACCAGACTGTTGCGCTGCAACAGTTGTTTGTTGTATTCGGCGATTTGCAACTCTATATTGGCACTCTCTATGCCGGAATTGGCCGGGAGCAACTGTGTTCGGTTGGCATCGTTGGCCAGATAGTTCCGGATGTAACGGGTCATGTAGAGCTGGTTGTTTAGCGCTAAAATTTGGGCGTTCGTCTGGCTGCTCTGCGCCATGTACATGCTCGAAGCCGCCTGCACGTCGGGCAACAGGTGTTCTGACTTGTAAGAGGAAATATCCTCGTCCACGTTACCCAGCTCCTGTTCGATTACGCCCAATCGCTCGTTAATGAACATCGAGGTACTGACGGCAATCTGATTCTTGTCCTTCACCCAGTTTTCATTATAAATGGAAATCAACATACTCAATACATCCTCCGCCCGTTGGATGGAATTATCCTTGAATGACAGGTCAATAACCGACGCCTTCTCGTTGTTCAACGAGACAGACAAGTTGGACGCATAGGAGTCCACGGTATTATACAAGCTGGATTTACCCACATATAATGTGTATGTCTCGCCGCTCACATAATTGGGCGTTGTATGGATAATAATTTTCCCTAACGGCGTAGTGATGGAATCGAGCAATCGCCCCTTTATATCCATCCCGTCAAGTTCCGTCCCGTTACGTGTAAAGTCGGATAAGAGTAACGTGCTGTCTGGTTGTACATCCAATGTAAAACCGGCCGATTCGTTTTCAGGCAAGTCACTTATCGTCACATCCACAGGCAATGTAAGCCCATAGGCTACCTGACGGTGAAATTTTCCCGGAACGAAGTAATTCATATCCAAACGCAACCGTTTAACCACCTCGGTCATTAAAGCCGGCGACTGAAAAGTGACGAGTTCATTATTCACGTTGATACTGGACTGGAACAATCCGAACTCCGAGAAGGATTCCAAATCCGAGGAAACTGACTTGCCTTTGGAATCCTCTTTGATCAATACCGAAGCGGTGCGTGTATATACAGCAGGAGTACGTAACAGATAGACGGTAGCGATACCGACCGTTACCACTAAAGACAAGACGAACCACTGCCACTTCATGAGACACAGGTACAACAGATCCTGTATCCGCAGGAAATCATCTGGCTGTCCCGGTTTCGTATTCTTTTGATTTATGGTCATATCTGATTCTATATTTATTTCACAATTAATACGGTAATGGTAGTCAGCAGCGAGGCCAACGACATCCAGAAAGAGGCAGAACGGACGTTATTGCCATTGACAGTCGCCTGCCGTGCTCTCATTGAGTTAGGTTCCACATAAACTATATCGTTTTGCTGCAAATAATACACGGGAGAGGCATAAAGGTCATATCCCGAATTTAAGTTAACCTGATACAATATCTTTTTGCCGTTTTCCTCCCGTTGTACCAGCACGTTCTCCCGTTTCCCATAGACGGTAAGATCCCCGGCCATACTTAAAGCGTCCAAAAGTGTCAGCTTGTCCTTGTCGATATTGAAACGTCCGGGTTTGGCAACCTCGCCTAACACGGAAACGGTCAGGTTCATGAATTCCACCGTAACAACAGGGTCCTTCACGAGGTTCTTCGAAACCAGTTCCCCTTTTATGTACGCCGCGATCTCCTCGCGTGTCATTCCCGCCACATGGATATGCCCCAGCACAGGAAAATCGATGTCTCCATCCTTATTCACAGTATATCCTGACAATCCTTGGTTGGTAGATGGTCTCAAAGTCGTACCGATCTGCCGGGATATAATAGGAAGATTGAACAAATCCATCAACAAGGGGTCCTTGCTGTTGACCAGTATGGAAATCTTGTCTTCGGGACGGACCCTGATTTCCAGCGGATTCAGGACCTCCTCTGCGGTGCCCGGTTTCAGATCCGTGAAATAAGCGGCTTTCGGCGTGGCACATGATCCCAACAAGAGAGCCACGGTCAATAAGAATAAAATGTATCTGATTTTCATATTTCATTGATTTTTATTTGTCGTTTGCCTGTCCCGACTGAAGCTGTCCGATACGTTTCGTCAGCCAGATATTGGCGAAAGTCCATATCAGGATGTCAACCAGCACAATCCAGTTTACATTGAGATAAAGGGAGAGGAGAATATTAAACAGAATGAATACAGTTGATACGGATATGATGGTAATCATGGCATTTCGCTGCTTCATTCCGACAGCAAGCAATTTATGGTGGATATGGTTCTTATCCGGCAAGAACGGGTTCTTTCCGTTGCGTACCCGATACAGGTAAACCCGAACCACATCACAGCAAGGAATCAGCAGCGGGGAGAATGCCAGCACCATCGGATTTATATGTTCCGTATTATCGTCCGTCCCGCACATAGTCAGCTTGAAACCGAGAAGACAGAGCATCATGCCGACTGTCAGGCTACCAGTATCGCCCATGAAGATCTTCTTTCCGTGCTCGGCATTCCCGAAAACATTGTAATAAAAGAACGGCACTAACACCCCTAATGTGGCGAACGCCAGCATGGCATATATATACTGGTGGAACATGAGAAAAGTCAACCCATAAAACAGGCAGGCAATACTGCACAGCCCGGAAGCCAGTCCGTCAATACCATCGATCAGGTTGATGGCATTGATGATGAAAACCACGAACAGAATGGTCAGAGGATACCCCAACCATAACGGAATCGAATGAATGCCCAGGATGCCGTACAGGTTGTCGATATATATACCACCGGCGATAAGCATCACGCCGCACAGAATCTGGATGACGAACTTGGCACGATAACGGATGCCTATCAAGTCATCGGCCATACCAACCAGATACAATACCATGATGGAGCAGAAGGCGAACGCCAAGGGTCGAACATCGTTCTCGATTTCGGACAACATCTCCGAATGCCCCATAACCAGATTGATTCCCAATAATAAAGCTATGGTGAAGAACACGACAGGCTTGAATGCGATGCCACCTAACCGGGGCACAGCACGATGATGAATCTTTCGTTCGTCGGGAAGGTCGAACAACCGCTTGCGGAAAGCGATCAGTAAAATCTGGGGAATGACGATACCCGCACAGAAGACACAGATCAGGAACGCAATGCAGCAATTAACTATCCAAAAAATCATATTATGTCAGAATTTGTTCTTTATTTGTGCAAAGTCGTGAAAGGAGAGAATTTCATCACCTCTTTTTTGTGCCATTCCTTGTACTGCTTCATCGAGATTCCCATCCCGACAAGTTCCCTGTACCCTGATACTTTCTTTCTGAAGATGTGATTCTTGCCGTATGCCTGTAGTTCGTTATCCGAGATGCTGGCCATTAAAACGGGAAATGGATAAATTTTATGCCTGAGTACGGTTATATCGTGCGTCCCGAACAGCTGACTCAACTGGTAGGCGGATTCTTCGAATGCATGCCAATAGTCACCTGCTCCATATAAACGGATGAATCGTCCGGTTATATCTTCCGTGCGAATGATGTCGAACAAACGTGTTTCGATGAGTTCCATCGATGGCATCCAGCAAGGCTCAGCTCCAGAGTTATAATCATTCATTACTTTCAAAAATATTTCATCCGTTGTTGTAAATTAGCGTATATTCAATTTTGCATATCCGAAGTGTTCTCCCACGCGTAATTTTCTGAAAAGGGATTCATTCAGCCCACTGGTCAGTTAGATTACAGTATACATAACCCCCATGAGCTTCCTTTCTGGAAAAGAACTCTTGTTTTACCCATAGATTGACAGGATGTCCCGTATCGTACGCAGCTATACAGCCATTTATATTTTGACTATCACGTAGAGTTTGCCATACGGTAAAGCAATGGTAAAAAACGTCCCAATTTGCCGGGATCATTACAATCTCGGCAACGGAAAACGTATTCGTCAACCAACAGCTTTATCCAGTACAATATGGCGGAGCGTTTCCTGGTGGTATCGTCCCGACGGATACACGCATTCAATTCATGGAGTGACTAGTGTATCCTATTCTACCGAAGCAGCAGATCGTCCGACATATCATGATCAATGCAACACCGCTTTAACTCTGGACCATATATCATCCAAAATCGAATCGGTCATACTTACATATCGCTATTTTATAATAGTCTGATATATTCAGGATTGACTTCCACCCCTACGGAAAAGAACTCAGGCAGTTCCACTAACAGACGTTTTGTTTTCGACCCGCGTACAGTCAGCAATTTTCCTTCATAACCGTCCAAAGGGCCGCCCACAATACGGATGTGCCGTCCACACATAGAGGGTGTCAATTCGCCAGGAAGATAATATTTCGGATTCTTCGATACGCTTACGGCATGTATGAACCGCTCCATGTCCCTATCTGCGACAGTCATCGGATTTTTGTAACCACCTCCCTTCTGGAAACGGTACTGTATCGTGGAATACTTCTCCACGAACGGATCGATAGCTTCCCGTGTACCATGGACAAAAAACAAATCCCGAATAAAGGGAACGTCTTCCCGAATCCGTTTGCCGCCACGAACACTCAACTGCTCTTTCATGGGAGTGAACACCTCAAAATTCTCGTTCGACAATTGCTTGTATGCGGGCAGCTTGGCATTGGACCGTTTAAGGTCGCGCATCACGTACCAACATATCTGCTTTTCTCCTTCCGAAACAGCCATATTTGGGGGTTAATACAATTCTTCTAATCCTGCATGATTGCATATTGTGTTATACATCAAGCAGTTACAAACATTCTTTTCAAAAGTTTGGGAGAGTAACTCCCCGTGTCTATACATCTGTTTATGTTTGCTATAAAAGATTCTGTTATTTTACACCTGCAAAAGGAATCCAAAACCGTTTTTGATTCCATTTTTTGCTACTTCTCTCCGCAAGAGAAGTAGTAATAATGCAAAATTACATAATTTATTGATAATAGCGGCATAAAACGGGTAGTTTTTTAGGATAAACCAATAGTTTAAAACTATTTACGTCAACATTTGCTGAGCAAATCTAACTTTTCCCAATTCTATTTCCCCTGTTTATCAGCCAGTTATTACCAATATATTACCTTACTACTTCTCTTGCGGAGAAAACCATTCAAACGCTCAACATCTTATCTGCTTTGCAAGTCTATTATCTACTTAGTTCAACAACTCGCCGTTTCAAAGTTCCTTCGTGCCCATGTAGATGTTAAGGAAGTTTTTCAGCCGCATAATTTCTATCAAAATTATTCTGTCTCCGATAGTTCTCTTTTCAAGAGAAGTATTAGAATTGAAAAGCTTGGTTATTAATGTATTACTAAGATAAAAAGGCTAATTTGCTTAACATTTACTTCAATTCACGAAACTTTATTCCTTTCCAAGAAGACTTGTCCAAAGATTTTTTTGGGTTATTCTTAATGACTTTCACGTTTTTTTCATACCTTTGCACGTATTAATACTTCTCTTGAAAAGAATTAGACGTTTTCTTATTATCTATATTAAAGCAGAAGGTGATTATGTACCACTTTATAGGGCATGAACGGAATACTTGTTTTCATGCCAAATTTTTGTCACTTCGTACTAAGTGAGGCCGAACGGATTTCAAATGGGCTACGTTTAGCAGATAATGAGCAAATCTTCTTTTACACTCATTTAATTGCTTGTCTCCTTTACAAACAGGGGGAAAATTTTATTTCCCCAAACAGATAATAAGTAGCTTAACTTTATCTGTTTACAGAGAAAGTATAACAAAGTTGGAAGGAAGTTGGTATATAGATACCTTGTTTTTATGAGTCAGGCATGATGTTGGCTCCCCAACAACAGTATTTCAAGAAAGAATGTAGTATTTGTCGCAACCGGATACTGAAAAATGTTCATGATACTTGGTCGTGCCCCAAGAAACGATAACCAAGTGGATAAAGTAGTCAGTGGCGTTGAGCCAAAATCGTTATCCGATCATTTTATATAACACTCGCTATTAAAAGACAGGGAAAACGAGATGAATGTTTATATCTCCCTGATGATTTTTGGTGAGGGGCAGGCTGTCTATGACAGTTTATCATTCCGCAACGGATCGGCATACAAAAGCCTATCACATATCCTTTATCCCTTCTTTCCGGAGAAGTTCCTTGTGTCGTTCGACCAGTTCCGGAAAATTCCTTTTGATGAATTGCCGAAACGGGCAATCATTGAACCCGAACCGCCTGGCCAACGACTTCACGCTTTCGGTTGTGGTGGCGTACAACCTTATGGCTTCGCTGTATTTCTCCATGCTGCGGCGGGATACCATACCGCCAGTATCCGTTCTGACCATTCCCTGCCGGGCATACAGTTCCGGCTCGTGTTCTTTCAGGTAGGAACGGAAGCCTTCCGGCTGTAACCCGAACTCGGCAGCCACCCTGGCTGTCGGCAGTCCGCTTTCTTTCAGCCGACGGATGGCTTCGGTATACTTGGCCTTTGTTGCAGGATTGTATTTCCGGACTTTAGACCAGTCCACGGGCTGTCCTTCCTCGTAGGGGATATTCTTCCGCCTGCATATCAGGTCCAGGTGCCACCTTTGCAGGTGTTTGTAGAATCCCTTTCTCGACACTCCCGTCTTCTTGGCTATCTGCGCGGCTGACATGGGTGTCGTGCTATACAGGCGCACCGCCTCGGCATACTTGTCCGCCGTCTCCCGCGAGGGGGCATGAACGGTACCCCTGCCGGTGATTTCCCCTTTCCGCTGATTTCGTAGAGCCTTTTCGCGTATCTTGATACGCCGCTTTACCAGTTCCTTGTGGTAGTACAGCAGGTGTTGTTCCAGGCCGGTGTAGGAAACCCCGCATGAATCGGCGGCCTCCTGCACCGTGACATACGGGCTGCGACGCAACAGTTTCACGGCTTCGGCATACTGTTCCTTGCAGGCCCGGCGCGTGCCGCGCAGCAGCCCGTCACCGATCCCCAGCCATTCGCGTACCTTCTCGCGCCACTCGATTATCTCGGGATAATGCGTGCGCAGCTGCCTGCCCAGGTTCGTGCCTTCCAACCCGAATTTACGGGCAATCTGCGAGACGTTGCACTTAATATGCTCCATGCTTCCGCACGCCTCGATAGCGTCCTTGTACTTGGCACGGGTCGCGGGCAACTGTCCCCGCAACTGTCCCAACTTGATGTGACCGGCTTCCTCTTTGCTGCACAGGATGGCGTAACGGGCCAGCACAAGTTCACGGTGGTACTTGGTCAGGTAACATCGGAATTCCGATTCCGTCACTTCGCAGATACGGCATATCTCACGGCCGGAAAGCTCCGTGGAAGCGTACATTTCAATCGCCCGGCGGTATTTCTCTTCCGTCTCCGGCCTGACGCCCCTGAAACGGTTGCTCTCTTTACTGTCTTTTCCGGTTGTTTTCATCGGTTTACATTCATGAAGCGTTTTTTCCGGACAACCGTTCTTCCACCTGCTTGAACGAAGCGTCCTTGAGTATCACCCGTTTTTCCGCATCGAGCAGGTAAAGGGTCGGCATCGCCTTGAGGTCGTACACCTGTTCACGGGTAAGCCGCCGGCCGTCGTCATAGCCGTCGATCCAGTTCTTGGGAAAATCCGCCTTTTCCCATGCGGGGGTCTTTCCCTCCACGCACACGGAAAGCAGCTTCAGGCGACCGGACTCCAACAGCCCGTTCACAACCGGGGACGAGGAGAGCAATTCCTTCACCCGGTGGCAGTCCTCGCAATCGGGGTCGTTGAAGTAGACCAGCACGTAATCGGCCTTTATGCCGGAAAGCTGCCTGTGCCTGCCGTCCCGGCAGGTGACGGTAAAATCCGCCGCCACGTCTCCCGGACGGTTCTTCATGGCCATTTCCAACAGGTAGCGGGGACGTGTCTTGTCCGTGTCGGACAGGCGGGGATTGTCCAGCAGTGCCCGCAGTACGAGGATATGCAGTTCTTCGTCATGCATGGGCGAGTTGGGTTCGTAGAGGTACTTGTCGCTCAGCTCGATAAAATGGTACAGCATTTCCTGTCCGATTGCGGCGCGGCGGAAAAGAGTGTCGATGGCTGCCGGTGCCTGATTGGTATAGGGCAGGATGCTGAGGAAATCGACAAAGGCCTGCTCGGTGATTTCAGGGCGGGAGACGAGTGACGTATCGGCAAAATCGAAGTGGTCCCAGTAATGCAGGGAAAGATAGGCGGCACGGTCTTCGGGCGCCGTCAGCGTGACAGGCACGTCAGGCAGACGGAATTCCTTGGTCTTCTGCTGTTGGGCATACGAGCAGGATACGATTCCTGCACAGAAGAGACACGCGAAAAAGGTAAGATTCAAAATTTTCATGTTTCATATCGTGTTTATGAAAAACTCCGAACGTGGAAGCGCCCGGAGTTTCCGTTTGTATCATTCAGAATATCAGTTTTCCAACGTGAGCTCCACATTTTCCTGACTGTCGAACAGCTCTGCCAGATTATTGTACGTGTGGTGATAAACCTTGCCATCCACTTCGTAATGGAACTGCACCGGATTGGTATACCAGTCGAACGAGTATTCCTTGCGCAGGCGCAGTTCGTACCGGCCTTCGGCTGTCACGGTTACGGCACCGATACGGCTGCTGTTGCTGACACGCTCGAACGCAACGAATGCACCGGCAGGCACCGGTTTCCGACTTCCGGCTTCATCCGTATAATAGATGTTTCCGCCCATCGATAGGTTCGTTACACGGAACGTCTTGGAGTAGAACACTACCTGCTCCTCGTTGGAAGAGATGACGATGTCTCCCGCGCTCACGATGCTTTTCGTGGTAAAATGCAGCGTCTTGCGTTCTCCCGACTGGTTCACGTTTGCATTAGGGGTATTGTCTTTATTGATGACTTGCGAACCTGGGAAATATTTCTTTTCCTCTTCGCGATTTGCATCCACCTTATAGACAAATCTTCCCGGACTTGCCTCGTAGAGTTTGTTTTCCAGACCGGGATTGTTGCCCAAGGTCAGCATGGGGGCATCGATATAGATTTCGAATGCCTCACCGAACGGATCCACGGACTTCTTGTCAAAACCGGCAAAACTGGTTATGTCGATGGCGATGTCCACCGGTTTGCCTGGTTCGTATGTCCATTCCAAAGGGGTGACAAGCTCGGGTACGTCCGCAGTCGGAACAGTATTACGGTCCGGTTCCTGCCCGGCCCATTCATTGTTGTCATACTTCAGCCTTGCCCCGAAACGGAACGGATTGTAGTTTGCCAGCTCGAAAGTGACGCTGCGGTAAGAATTGCCGCCATATCCCTTGTCGACTCCGTTGTTGTCTGCGTCCAACACAGCATCCCTGCCGGATACGTTTGAGGCAATACGGACAACCTCGGCACTTTTGGGACGGCTGGATTTCATATAAATTGAATATTTCCCAACATTCTCACCTGTCTGTTCTATCACGTCAGGACGTGGCTTGAACATCAGCATACGGCCACCTTGGGGGTTGTTGGCTTGCCACCAATTGTTCGATTCATTGGGATAAAATTCACAATCAAATTCAGTTACACCTGCCTTGTCCTCTTCTCCATCCTTATAATAATCCAAAAATTGTGAATAGAGCAGGAATTCATCCTTTTTTCCTGCATTGAACGGTCTTCCCTGACCGGATACATCTATTCCGTCTCCCTCTTTCATGAGCAACTGCAGGTCGAATTGCACATTGGCATGTTTTTTCTGCGGAACCAGGCGGTAAAGAATCAATTCGTCTTCAGGATATCCTTCGATACCTCCTCCGCTTCCATTATAGGTATTCAGACCGGTTACCGTGATGGAGTTTCTGTTGTTCGAGTAGGTAAATACCCGTTCCATGGTTTTAAAGTGTTCCGCCTCGATATAAAGCTTTCCCTGATAGTCTTCGTTTTGAGACAGGACGTTCTCGAAATAGACACGCTGCACGCCGGGTTGTTTTACGGTGTAGATATACTTGTAGTCCGGTTCCGGGGTGATGTCTCCGCTGCTGTACCACTCTTTCTCTCCGTTACTAACCACTGTAAGAGCCATACCCGATTCGGGACGGATGTCGAGTCCCCCGACGGATATATAGACCTTCATCGGGAAGAGTTCCGCCGGGCATGTCTCGGGAACGGTAAACATCACCGTCACGTGCGAACGGTTTTTGGTGGGGTCTGTCTCGTCCATTCCTCCATAAATCTGTGTACCCACCCACGAGGGGACAAACGACTGTTCCTTTACCATGATGACCTTGATTTTACGCTGCAACCGTCCGTGCTTCACGAGCAAGGTACCCTCCAATTTTTCGTTGCCGCCCATAGGAAGCAGGGAGATGGAAATAGAACCTTCGCCTACACCGTTTTGGACTACGAAATTGTTTGCAATCTCCTGTCGGGCCACATGGTTGTCTATCCACGTCACCTCCGCCTTGTCTGAATCCGTTATCTCTTTTTCTCCTTTGCCTTTTATGGTGTATGAGAGCGTATAAAGCTCGTTGGCATGTTCTGCACCGAGGACATGGTCGGTTTGTGAGACCGTGAGAATATAGTCATTATCCTCCACCTCGTTCACCTTGTCGGAAATGGAAATCCACACGTTGTTCGTGGCTGCCGCCTCCAACGCCTCGGCAAAAGTAGCCTGACCGAAAGAGAGCCTGCCCGTAATATTCAACTGGTAATCGTGGTTCCGGCGGATGAGTATCTGGTCTCCGTCTTCTTTCACCAGCATCACGCGGTAATACAAGTCTTCCGTATCACCCGCATTGTGTCCGCGCAGGATGATGCTGACGGGATCATCCGCTCTGTTCTCGCTCTCGAAAATGTACTGTCCCATATCCGTGGTCACGTCTGTAATATCGCTCAGCTTGGCATCATTGGCCGGAAGCGTAACGAAGTCGTCGGCAAGCCAGTCACTCTTGTCGAAATCAAAGCCTTTTTCCGGATGGAACGGAGCCACCGTGCCGAAAGCATTGGTGTTACAGACGGCAAAGCCGGTTGCGGTGAACCACTGGCTACTCGGATTGGAAACGGAAACCTTGGCATGGTTCCGGAGCATCTGTATCAGGTTGCCTGCGGCGGCCATCTGATCGGCAATGGTCTTTTTCTTCTGTTCCTCAGTGGTATTGTCACAGGCGAAGCGTGCCCAGTAAATCATGCGTCCCGATGAACCTTCGAGCAGTGCCATCACTTCCGCTTCCGATTTGTTGCGGAACTGGTCCTGTTCGAACTCCGTCATCACCTGATTGGCGACAAAATGTACGGTCCGGGTGTTTTCGGGTACTTCAGCTTTGAACGTACCTGTGCCAACCGTTGTAGCCTTGACATCTGCCGTTACGGTCGTGATAAAAAGACCGTAACTGTCGAAACAGAACAATGTCATATCCTGCACGCCTCCTCCGTCGGGATCCACCGCACGGGTAGCCACTTCCTGCATGTCCGGAATGTCCGCACTGAACTGAAGTGCCACATAGCCTTCGCGGGCTGCAGGTAATGTCTCCAGCCACTCGTCCTGCCGGCAAGAGACCAGCAGGACAGCTATCGCGGCAAGAGCCATGGTTGTATGTATCAATCTTTGCATCATATCCTGTCTTTTTCGTTATTTCTTATCAAAATTATCACGTATGCAACGGATTGAAGTTCCCGAAGAAGAGTTCTTCTCATTATAGACACGTTCACTGGCACTCCAATAATAATCGGCATTCAGCAAGTGGTCGATAGCATCGGCATCTTCTGTTTTTGTTCCCTGGTATTTCATGATAATCTTCAATTCGGCAGTCGTGGGCAAACGCCAATCATCCAAGACAACCGGCTTTCCTTGTTCGTCTTTATAGACCTCCACATATTCATTACAGTGCTTTCTGGCTACCTCCAATGCATATTCTTGTGTCCAGTTTACCCCTCCTTCGTCAGTATTCACAAAACCCAAACGCGATGCAATCATAAATGACGGGGAAACCAGTTGGGCATTGTCCGCTCCCGGGTCTGTATAGCCGTTAGTTATACGAGGGCGCCCCAATGTATAATCACCGGACGATGCCGTAATCCGAACATGGTACATACGGGCATTGCCATTCCTCTGTGCTGAAGTCGTACTGGGTGTATTACCACGACCATAGTAGTAGTAATCGATTTGCGAACTTCCATCGTTATTATGCCTGCTTGCTACCTTTGAACGCCAAAATCCGCTACCGGAACTTGTATGATAGCTATAATTGTCATATCGAGAACTATAACTTACTCCAATGATACCATCACCTTTATATTGATAGGTAGTAGGTTTAGAATCCCCGTCTTTGAAATCATCGCGGTACGAATACCAACTTTGGATATTGGTGATATATTCCAGCGGATACTGGATTACCTTCACCGGACGGGTTATCCCTTCATTATTCGTTATTTCGAACTCGATGTATCGTATCGTGTTATTTTCGGGTACGGTGCTATGTACATGAATATTTCCGTTAATATTCTCATCCGGCGTGACTTTAATATCACATATATTTTTCCAATGTGTCTTTTCTGGATCCCACCATCCGCTGCCTCCTGTAGTGTATTTCTCCCCGTACCGACCGGTTTCCGGATTCCGTTCCAAAATCTTTTTCTGCCCGAACTTGTCGATGTAATATACCTCCTTGATTTTCGAGGTAACCTCCGACGAAGAGGCGAATTGCAGGGTCGTGTAATCATCTTGGGTATTGTGCATCTCCATCTCGTACCTGTTCAGCGTGAGGTATGCCGGACGGTCTTCTTCACCACCGACATTTACCTGTTCTTTCTCCCAGTCGTACACCGAATATGCTATTTCTGTCAATTCAACCGGCTTTGACGGGTTGCTGCCTCCAGGTGCATTCACCGTAACCTCGACTTTGTAGCAGGTATTGCGCTTCAGTTCCTTGCTCGCGCTGACCGGAATCTGGTAATAACTGCTCTCCAAGAATTGTGCGTCTTCGGTAGGACCCGTCTCATCATGAGGGGTATAGATCATCGGGATGTTTACGATCAGGCGCGTCTCCTTTTCCAGGGTACTTGCGTTTTCCCAAACATGGGCATAGGCATAGGCCGTCACGGTAATTACATTGGAGGTCCAATTAAAATAATCACCACTGCCTAATAGGTCGGGGGTTCTCAGTCCGGCATGGTCTTCATCCATATGCTCGGGTGGTACCACAGAGGTGGTGTAAGGCATGTTACGCAGGTAGTATCCTGCTTCATGACCTGCCGGAGTGTCACCGAACTCCACGTATTCGCCCTTGTTTATTTTGACCACAATCTTGGCCGCAGCACGGCGCAGCACCACCTGCAGTTCCGTGTTGTCAGCTTCCTTTCCGTTGTTCAGCACGACCGGTGCCGCGGTTGCAGGTTCGTCCGTCCCTTTCGGGTAGGCTATGCCGTCCATCAGGAATGTCTGTGGTGCACCGGTGACGTCCAGTCCGGTTACATGGATACGTTCGTCTTCCTGCATCAGTCCTTTGAGACCGGTCAGATTGAAAGTTTCGGCTTCGAAGACAGCGGCATCCGCTGTACTGTTGGCTATCAGATATACCCAGTATCTCTCTCTCGCAATGAAACCGCTTCTTTGGGCCGACAGGGTGATTTTACCGCTGCCTCCGATACTGCCATCTACCCGTTCGTGCCATTCTTTCGTTCCGTCTTCCCTGAAAATCAGCACATCGAGATGATCGACCGCTATTTCCGCACCGGTAGCATCCACGGTTGCGCGGGTCACGGGTAACGATGCGGATGCAAGGTCGAGTATGATACTGTTGCCGTCTCCCGCCGGCCCGGAAACGGGCAGGGTGTCATTCTTGTCACAGGCGGTAAGACACAATAACGTCAGGCAACAGAAAACAATATGATATAATAGTTGTTTCATAGCTCGTCAATTTTGAGGTACTTCTATTTGTTTTATCACGACAGTCTCGGCAAGCTCACTTCCTTCCCATTTCAGGTCGTCGTTCCGTCCGTTAATCAGCAACAGCGAACTTGCGTCGCTCCAGGTCGGCTTATAACTGATACCAAGGCTTACGGTTTCGCCTACATTTTCGGCTGACAGTGCCTTGACCCGTATTTCATAGGCATCAGGGGACGCCACCAACTTGTCGACATCTTCAATCTTCTGCCCGTGCTGGAAAACCGATACCTCGAATTTCCCGGGATTGTCGAGCAACGTGGGAGTCCAGGTCTGTCCGGTAGGGCCTGTTATCTTGAAGTGAAAAGAGTAACTTCCGAGCGGGGAATCAGGATCTGAATTGAAATAGACTGTCGGCTGGGGATATTTCCCTTCTCCGGGAGGCAGAGTGCCGTTCGTCGGTGTGATGGGATTGTCGTAAGTCGGATAGTCAAATTCAAGCGGGTATGTTACGCCTTCCCAGTCGGCTACCGTATATTCAACGGTTATCTTGCCGTCGTTGTGCATCAGGCAGCACACCGTGTAATAGTGGTTCCTCTCAATCGGGGGCAGATAGACCAGCCCGGTACGTGCATCTCCTTCGCCGTATGTGTAACCAATCTGGAGAATGTTGCCCTCTTCGTCGCCTTTGGCGTTCCATGCAGTGCTGCCCCACGGATTCTCAAACGGATAGAAAGGCGAGTTCTGCACGGGGGTATAGTTCGCGGGATTCTTTCTGTCGGTATCGGAAATGTCGGAAGACAAGGTTTTGTCTACATTTCCGCTGATGACTTCAAGAGAAACGTCCCCTTTGATACCCGTTACTTTCTTCAGTGTCTCTTCGCTCTGCGGCATGAGGTAATTGCGTGTACGTATACCGGAAGCCAGCATGGTCAGCTCCGTTATCCGCAACTCGCCGGTCTCGCCTTCGGGCTTGGCGGCAAATACGCCGAGCTTGCCCACAGGCCGTTGCATCTCGAACGTGATGTCGTGATCGAGCAATGTATGCCCGGCGTGGTTGGGGTCGGTCGGGGATTCTCCCTTTACTTTCGTGAAGTCGATTGTGGCAGGCTGTTTGCAGAACATGGGAAGCCCGTATGTTTTTATGTCTGATTTCAGATTGGCGAACCAGTATCCGTTCAGCTGACTTTCCGTTGTGGTCGGTGACAAAGACGCGGGAGCACCCGGTCCTTCCGCTTCCATGGCTTTCTCGTTTGCCACGACATAGAAGTCCACTTTCTGTTCAGCGACCGAATAGAAAGTGAGATCCATGAAGAACGTGTGCGGAAGTTTTTCCACGTTTTCTACCAAGTGATGTCCCGCAGGCCGGCCACCGACGAAAGCATAGACACGAAGCGTATGGATGGCGGACTCTGCATCGGCAGGCGTGCCGTTGGTTTCGCTGACGGCGCGTGTCCCTACGTTGAGCTGCACTGCCACATCGTGCCGTTCCCCAAGCGATGCGGTATCTTCCTTGACGCATCCGGACGGCAACAGGCCACAGCACACTGCTGTAACTGCCCAGTATAATATTTTTCTTGTATTCAGCATATTCTTTTCGGTTCGGTCTAAAACTCAGGTTTCACTTGTTCGATGTACCATTCGGGTACGCTTACCGTGATTTCTCCCGACTTGAACTCGATGCGTATCGGGATGAGCACTTCGTGTTTGGAACAGTCTATGACGGGATTGTCGGCAAGGAACCTGGCGAGGTTGACTTCTGCCAGCGGTTCCCCGTTCGGGGCGGCGCTCAGGCGGATGTTCACGTTCTCGTGGTCCTTGTGACGCATTATGTTGGTACGGGCCGTGAGCAACGCTTTTCCGGCCTCATATTCGGTTTCAAGCAAATAGTTGGTCGCCTCCCCGCAGGCCCGATTTTCGAAATCGGTACAGGGCGAGACTCCGCATATCTCAAGCACAGGCAGCGAGCCTGCGCGGGTTCCCGGGGCGGGAACTCCGGCCACTTCCACCGACAGATCGTAGTGAGAGCTGGCGAACTCTATGGTTTTGGTCTGGTTTGCCTCTTTATCACCGCTGTAAGGCAGTACGGTATAAGAGGTCGTAGCATAGTAAAGTGAATCGTTGCCGGCAACCTGTTTCTCGTCGAAATAATCCCCGGCGGCAAAGAGCATCCGGCCGAAATCGCCCGTGGCGATGCCATCGACCTTCGTGTGGTGGGTGTTCCCCAGACAGACAATCCGGTAGTCTCCGGCAGCGAGCGGGGGAAGCGTAGCCGTGCGGCCCTTAACCTGTTCCTCTGGTAAGATACTCGAATTGACGCATCGATTCTCTGCATCGAATACGAACATTTCCACCCGGCAGATCTTGTCGGGGAATATCTCCGTGGTACCGTCACCCTTGTAGCTGAGCAACAGCGTGTTCGTGCTCAGGCAGTCGTCCAGATCCTCACGGATGCAGGATGTGGCAGCTCCGGCGAGCAACGTCAGGCAGAAAACAATATTCGTCAATTTCATATATATGTGATTGAAGTGTTAAAGGATAGACAGGGCGGAACTTTCGCCCTGCCTATCGGGTTATCAATTAAAATTCAGGTGTGACAGGAACTACATCCCAGCTCATGACGTCAACAGTTACCTCCACACATTTTTGAGGATTAGCCAAGTCTTCATCGTCAAATTCAAAGTTCATGACGTAAATCTTGGCGAAATCTGCTGTAACAGCAGGATTGAATGTATTGGTAGCCAAGTAAAGAGGAACCTTGTTTCCTTCAGCAGTCGTACCAATCAGTTTTACAAGCACCTGAGGATGGTTAGAAGTGCTAATCTGATCACCATTAGGGAAGAAGTGATATGCAGGACGGAGATTCTCTTTTGCGTAAGTATGCTTATACTGTGTTGCTTCATTCAATGTAATCAAAGGCAGTTTGTCCTCAGCCTCTGTTTCAAATACATCGTTATACCACGCATCAGCAGCTGTCTCGAAAAGACCGAATATAGTACCGGCTGTAATCTCAGATTTGTTTATTGTATTGGCTGTTCCCATCTGATAGTCTGCTTTCTCGAAATAGTTGTTCAACATAACCTGCTGAACTTCAATGCTCGTATACTTACGCTGTCCTTTAGCAGGAGCATTATACGTAAATGCACCGATCTCGATTCTGGATACACGCGGTTCAAGCACTACATCCGCCTTGTAAAGCGGGTGTCCAAATTTGTCTTGACCGGATACAGAAGTCAATGCAACTTCTTTATAAAGGTCAAGATTTTCCGGATCCTGCTGATCGGCGATTGCCAGTTCTTCTTCCAACTCCGCATAAGTAGTTGCAGTTATTTTACTACCGTTGTTACCTACAACGATTACCTTGTTCACCTCAGCAGGTAAAAAATGGAATACCTTATCTGTACGTTTGTCAAAATTGTCTTTAGTGCTGAAGTAATGCTCCGCATCAGTTCCTTCGGTTGTTTTTCCTGTATACAGGGAAGTTCCGTTTGTAAAGAATACCTGTAAATCTGCCAAGGCAACCTTTGAATCGTCTGTTATCCCTTGGCCGGCGCCTCTGGTTACTGGAATCACATTAGACAGGTCAATGCTTACACTCTTTGGGGTGTTGTCCAACTGTCCCATTTCATCGTCTTTGTTGTCACATGCAACAAACGTCATTGAAGCAGCTAAAGCTGTCAATAAAAAACTCTTGACTTTCATCTTTTTGTTGTTTTAAAAATTAGTAAAAAGGTTTTTATAACATCTCATTTATGGATTTTGTCTACAACTGGTCGATGACCTGCCGCACCTCTTCGAGGTTATGTCGGGCAGTCTCCGAGCCTGCCTCCGCAGCACGCCGGAACGCGTCCTCCGCCTTATCGTATTGTCCGGCTCCGGCGTATGCCACGCCGAGCGTAGTCAGTAACTCGGCAGATTTTGCGGTGACTTCCGATTTTTTGAGCAACTCTACTGCCGCGGCATACTCCTCGCGGGAGATGGCGTTCACGGCATTCTCGTTGAGCGCGGCGGGCGAAGCGGGGAAATAGCGTACCGCGGTGGCCATCACCTTGTCGTATTCGGGCGTGCCTTTCCCGTAGGAACCGGCCACCTTGTACATTTCCGACAGGCTCAACAGGTCGGGACGCTCATCGACCATGCGGCGAGCCTCTTCGAGGTTGAAGTTGCGCACGTTGTACTCGATGCGGTACTCGTTGCGGCGCAACGCGGGGTATATCTCGGTGAGCAGCCTGTGGTAAATGGTCGGCGGCACGAGTTTCTGGAGCTGCAACTCGCAGAAGTCACGTTCATCGGGATAGCGTTCGATGATTTCATACACCTCGTCGCGCTTGAGCAGGTTCGGGAAGTCGCCGAGCGCACGGATGAAGCCTTCCCAGTCCTCGCCTTTCCAGTCAACGTGGAGCATGTCGGGCGATATGGCATCGTGGCGGCGGATATAGTCGGCCAGTGCCTTGGCACGATTCTCGGACAAGGTCATATTGTGCGCCATGCTACCCTCGGGAGAGGCGTAACCGGTGATGTAGATGCCGATAATCTTGACGTCGGTATTCTTCTTTACCAGCTCGATGGAGTTGGAAACGGTGTCCAGTTCGGCACGGTTGTTCTTGAATCCGGGCAATATATTATAACTGTCCTGCCGGAACTGTAACCGGGCGGTGCGGGTTTCGGCACGTACTTTCACGGGTTCAGGTTCAGGGGCTATGCTGTCGAGCTTGTAATCGGGGATATAGGCAGGGAGTATGCCCGCCCACAAGGAACGCTCCGCCTTGCCTTTGTCGCAGTTCACGCAGCCGTGTACCTCTTCGCGGATCTCAACCCGTCCGTCGAGCATCCAACGCTCGTAGGGCACGGTGGCCGCATAATCGTAATGCTGCTCCTTGCTGCTGTGGCGTATGATTACCTGCGCGGAATCATTATGGAAAGGGGGGAGCTCCACGCTTTCGAGCCGCTGCGCCCGCAAGTAAACCTTGTGGCGGGTCTTGCCGTCGATGACTATCGGAGGAAAGGCTATTTCGCGGCTACTGTCCGCCGACATGAGTACGGGCGTCAGCGCCACGGTGTGCTGCGTACGGATTTTCGCCTTGCTCAAATCGACGGACATCTTCAGCTCTACCGTGCGACCCTGTTTGACAACCCCTCCCTGACGAATCCCGATCAGAGACAGGTAACTGGTTTCATTCTCGGCATGCAGCATCATGGGACAACATGCCAATATCAGTAATAATAGGATGTATATGCGTCTCATAGTCATTCCATTGTTATTTGATTATGTATATCAGGGAGATGCCCGCCTTGGTCGGGCCGAAATAATGCTTATCCTTGTTGCCCTTGAACTCGCCGCAAGTGGCACACTCGTACTTGTCGTATTGCGTGTAGACGTAGCCCAGACCGATCGTGGCTTCGAGGTTCCAGCGTTTACCCAAAATCCACGAGTAGCCATACGACAATCCGAGACCCGTAGCCCAGCCCTGATAACGGTGATCCTTCGTGGACTTGCTTTGAAACGGGATTCTCACGCCACTGATGTTGTAGAACGCGTAGCCGCTGTGCAGACCGAAGAAATGACCGTTATAGCGTTCACAGAGCCAGTAGCGGAACTCCGGCATTACCATCCAGTGTTTGATTTTCTTGTTCTTGTCCTTATTCAGCGTCCACGGGTTGTAGGCGCCCGTGAGGTCAAGGGTCGTGCGTTTGCCCAGCCCAAATTCCAGACTCAAGTTGGGCGTGGTACTAGACCAATACAATAGATTGGTCTTTACTGCGATATCCTGCGCTTTGACAGTGCCCGTGCACCAACAAACCGCAAGAAAAACACCGAAGATCAATTTTTTCATATTTTCCTTATTCTTGTTATCTCATTCGGGCCGGAAAAACCGGCACGTCAACTCCAAAAACGCCACTTCTCTCCGAAAGAGAAGTAGTGATACATAATATTGATGATAAGTAGCTGAAAAACAGACTGTTTTCGGTTCAAGTAATTGGAGATGCTTAACATTCATTGAAGTAGAACCGGTTTAGAACTCGGATTGAGACTTAAAAAACAAGCTGTTTATGCCGTTATTATCAATAAAATACGTATCTTTGCACCGTTAAATACTTCTCTTTCGGAGAAAAACGGGCAAATACTCAACAGTTTATTGCCTTGTCGGGAGTTACCCGCACTATTTCAACGACTTGTTTTTTTAAACTCCAATGTTTTTTTCTGAAGTTTAGCAAAACGTTTTTCGCTTGTATGATTCCTGTCAAATCATTCCGCCTCTTGTCTGTCTCTTTTTAAGAAAAATACCGTTCAGGAAAAGGCTTGGTTTTCTACTGTTTATTTTTTGAACGGTAATTTTTACTAAACAAATTGCAAATGTCTGCTTAACGGCTCATCTGTTTTTTTTATTCTGACAGACAATAAATTTCATTAATCATGAAGTACTTATTTGATTTTTGTGTATCTTTGCACCTGCAAATACTTCTCTTAAAAAGAGATGTTTTAAATTGCACAACTTTTCAGTTTCTATAGCCATTTTCCGGATGGCTTTTCTACCATTCGTACCGGTGTTGTGCGGGTATTATGCAAATCTTCTCCCGATTACAGTGATTTTAGAATAAGACTGTTGGCCTTGTCCACAATTGATGTGTCTAACGAGGCAAGGTAGATACGCGTGGTATTTTCCGAATCGTGCCCCATCGCTTCGCTGATGGTAGAGATTGGAATGTTCTTGCTCTTTGCAATGGAAGCCCAGGCGTGCCTTGCAACATAGCTTGTCAGCGGTATGACAAGCCCTAACTGCTGGCCTATTCTTTTCAGCTTGTCATTGACAAGATGGGCGGCGTTCTTGTATTGCTTTCGGGCATCCGTATCCATATCCCGGATGATCGGCAGCAGATAAGGAGTCCCGGACGTATCGTACTTGTCGACAATCTCCTGCATGGGTTTCTCCCACTTGATAAAAAGCTGCTGTCCCGTTTTCTGACGGCGATAGCTCAGCACCCCGTTCTGCAAATCCTTCTTTTTCAGGTAAGCCATATCCACAAATGCCATTCCCCGGGTGTAAAATGAAAACATGAACAGATCTCTCGCATAATCCAGCACTGGACTGAGCGTCAGGTCCAGATCCCGTATCCGGCGGATTACTTTCAGCGGGACGGCACGTTTCACCGTTTTGTCCACGCCCGTGTAGACATGTTTGAAGGGATAGCGCTGTACGGTCAGTTCCCTTTCCACCGCACGGTTATAGATGGCACGCAGGTTGCGCATGTAAAAAGAGGAGGAGTTCGGGCAGACGTTGATACCTTTCAGAAAGGTCTCGTATTCCACCATCAGGTTGGAGTCCACCTCCTCGAACAGCAGGTCTCGCTCGCCCCGGAAACGCAAAAAACTGTTCAAGGCGGTCGTATACGTTTCGGCCGTGCGCCTTTTGCCTATCTTTTTCAGTTCCTGTATGAGTTGTCGTGCAAAGGAAAGGAAACCGCCACAGTCAGCCGGAGAGGAGAACAATTCCACCACCTTGTCGGCGGTATATCCCGTGTCGGAACGTTCGAGCCGTGCGATGACACTTCTGAGCCGGGACAGGTCGTCTACTATGGCGGTTTTCATGGAGAGCAGGTAATTCCTGCGTCCCTCTTCTGTGCCGGAAGCCACCACGACCTCGGAAATGCCGGCATCCCATTCCGAAGGAAAAAGCCTGTAGCCGGTATGCAATTGTCTTACCAGACGGTTGTGAATCACTTGATAGTAGAGCGAGCCTTCCTTCATCTCGACGGAAGAGGCACGGAATTTAACTTTTATTGTTGCCATGAATATATTTATTAATTTAAATTTTCGCCTGAAAACTAACCCCATAGAGAACCATTGCGTAAACATTCATCGCCCTTTAACACATCTAAAAGCAAAAAGTCCCTTAACGCACCGACGCGATAGGAACTTTTCACATATAAAAGACACACGTTCTGTCACCGTATGCGTATATACTCCGAATACCTGATTTCCACATGCGGGTTGTTGCTGGATATGGCCTGACGAATAGCTTTGACCCTCTTCCAGAACCACCACCCCTTGTATTCTACCCAAATCGCCTGATTGAGGGTTACCGGAACTTTGATATCCCCTTTTAGCCGTTTGTTCTCGATCAACCCGGTAAGTTGGATATGCGGCGTAATCATCTCCACTTTCTGCCGCAGTAGCGGAATTGTATCACGAACAATGAGCGTATCACGGATAGCGGCGTCTATCGGAGCTTTCACCTCGACTTCATGCCGAGCCGCCGCTTCAAGATTCCTGATTTTCACGCCGAGCCGCCTAATGGTTTCGGCATCTTCGGCCCGAAACTCCTTATACTCGTCTATGGTCAGCTTCAGTGCCTTGGCATCGACGGCCATAGTCGCTGAATCAATCCGCATCCGCTTCACATCAGAAAGCAGGGCGGTATTATTCATGCGGAAACGGTCGCGTTCTTCCGTGAGGCGTATTGTCCGTCGGTGCTGCAACCAGAGGATGCCGCCGAGCAGTAGTACGGTTATCAGAAGTGTTTTGTTAAGTCTATTCATAAGATATTGATTCTTCGGGGATGAACCATAGGAATTCATCCATATAGGTTTTTTCCAGCAAAACAAGTCCGCCACGGTTCTTTTTCCTGTCCAGTGACAGGTCTTCCACAAGTAGCCCGCGGTAACCGACCAACTCCTCCAGCCTCATTTCCGAGAGTTCGGGAGAAGCGATAATGGTAATGTATGCATTCCTGATCATGACCGGTAATGTTTTTACTTGTGCGTTCCCTGGCATTTGAGAAGTTCACGGATGTCGGCCCGGATCTCGTGCAGGTCATTCTGTACCGTGTTGAGCTGCATCATGGTCGCCTCAAACACGGACTTGTCCAGCTTCATGGCGTTGATGCGGTCATACTGGTTCTTGATTTCCACTTCCAAACCGATACATTTGGTCTCCAGTTCTGCAATCTGGGCCGTGTTGTTTACATGCTGTATGTACAGTGTCAGCGAGAATGAGAGTACCACGACGATAATCTTGAAGTACTTCACTACAAATTCCTTGAATTGTTCCATATCATTATTCCATTAAAAGTGAGAATGCCTCCCTGATAGCCCTTATCAGAACCTCGGCCGCCACGCTGTCTTGGAATCCATAGATGACCAGCGCGATAATTATCACCAGATATATCCACCAGGCAATTTCTTCCCTGGTGATTTTATGTTTCCTTTTCACCATCTGTTATAGTTTTTTGGGGTACGATTACATTGAAGATTACATTGCCGTCGCTACCCTCGATGCGCAGGCGGTTCTCTTCCTTGTGCCTGATGGGGAAGATATCCATCAGCGCCTTGGCGGCATTGACCGACACGGCCCTGAGCGGTGCCGGAGAGAGCGGCACACCGAAACGGTCGGTATAGTCCGAAGTGGCCGTCTCGTCCATGATTGCCTTGAGAGTCTCGGTCACCTGCAGTTTTACGGCCATCGTCTCCATCTCGAACCGTTCCGAGGAGAGCAATGCCTTGATATGTGCCAGCACATGCGGTTTGTTCATCAGGTAATTGGCCGAAGCATACGGGTTCTTCACCGTATCCTCACCGAATACCTCCACAAAGCATTTTTTCGGCCGTCCGGCATATTCCAGCCCGCCGTTCACATAGAGGTTGCAGAATTGCAGTTCCTGCTCCGTGAGCGGTTTCTCTTCCGGCCTATCCTGCGTGTTCGTTATCTTGTCTGACATCGGTTCTTCCTTCCTTTTCTGAAAGAGTAGCGGGTTTGTATCCCGGAGGTTTTACAAAATCCGCCTTTTCATTGAGCAACTGCTCCATTAATGCGTCGTAGAATACCTGAGCCAACGCATCGGCACACGCCTCCGCATCCGCCAGCGAGTTGATGAGCCGCAGGTTGAACTTGATTTCCAGGTCATAGCCCGATATGAACGCCATCAGTTCGTTCCCGTCATAGCCCAGCGCCCCGTAGGTCATCCGGTCCGCCGTACGGAATGTAATGGTCTCGGGAATCTGTTCCCGGTCAATGCCTTGGGCTTCCTTATTCGTGTCCATACTCATATCTTGAAATATTTACGGGTTTTCTCTTTCTTCTGCATGGCGATTGCCGCCCCTTCCGTCTGGCGCAGACGGGAGGTATAGACCCCCAGGATGTCAAGCGTGGCCGTCACATCCGCAGCCGCATCGTGGGCATCGTCCAGCTCCACACCCAATTTTGAGGCTACCAGTTCCAGTTTATACGAAGTAACCTCCGGATCGGCGGCAAAAGCCAGCCGTCCCATGGCAAGCGTGTCGATGTAGTGCGGCTGGAAGTTGCCGTAATAGTCCTTGGTACCGGAAAAAGTCTTTTCAAACTCGGCGGTCAGTCCGGCATAGTTCATCAGCTGTTGCAGGAATCCGATGTCGAAAGCGATGTTCTGTCCGACCAGCACGGGCTTACACTGATAACCCTTCGAGAGGGTACTGCGTTTGGCGAAGGCGATGACTTCTTCGGCCACTTTCTTCATGTCCATACCCTGCGTGCGCAGCATCTCCATGGTAATGGCGGAATAGTCCAATGCCGTCTGTTCGTACTTCATCGGGACATATTCCGGTTCTTTCGCCTGTTCATGGCGGGTACGCAACACCTTGCGTCGGGGAAATCCCGCGTCCTGTTTCCCGTAGGGGGCGATATACGCCTGATAGCGGTCGAATACCTGCCATGTGTCGAAACGGACGGCTTGCAGTGCGATCTGTGTACAGGCGCATTCACGGCAGTCCAGCCCTCCGGTCTCGAAGTCCAGCCCGATACCTACATATATCTTCTGTTCTGTCTTGGGTGCCATATCTTTTCAGGATTGAATGAATAACAATGAGTTCTTATAGGTCTGCAATGTATTGCAGCCGTTGTAGTCGCTGTAACGGATGACGGCTGTGAGGATGACCACCCGGTCTTTGAGCGACTGGATCTCGGTGCGGTGTTCCATGTAATAGTCGTTCCAGCATACACATTCCGCCAGGCGGTTGTTCTGGGAGAGTGTCAGCTTGGCGAAACGCTTCCGGCTTCCCGTCTCCCTGTCCTTGTAGGTATGTTCGGTTACATCCACCACCGTGGCGCAGACAGCCGCACGCCTGCCGTCGTTCTCGTCCCGTGCCACCTCGTCCAGAGTCAGGTAAGAGGCTTTTCCCTTGACCTGCCCGCGGGCTTCCGAATTGTCGAATATGCGGCGGTAATCGATGCTGCCTATACCCGACACGGCAATCTGCTGCTGCGACCAGAAGAAATGCCGCCCGCGCATGTCCTGCGGGAAGTCCTTTTCGGAAAGGGAGAATCCCAGTTCCCGTGCTGCGCGTTCGAGCAGCGCGCAGCGTTCGGTAACCGCCCCGACTTTCTCGATACGGTCGAAGCATCCGGCAAGGATCATATGCTTGACATGCCGGGCGTTCACGGGGACTTTCACGGCCTCTTCCGCGTTGTCGGGGTCGTCCCAGTAACTGTATTTCTTGAGTTTGTAACGGAATATGCGGTGGATGAAGTTCTCGATACCGGTATATGCCCCGCCCCGGTCGCGTTCCGTGACGATGTATTCCACTGTCTTGACACCGACCTGTTTGATACGGGTAAGCGACCAGAAGATTTCATCGGTGGCATAGTCTGTGAAGAACTCCGTCCCGGAGCGGTTGATGTCCGGCGGCACGATCTTGGCCGACGAGCAGCGTTCCATCTCCGCCATCAACGAAGGAATCTCCTTGTCGTCCGCCCATTGCAATGCCACCGTGTAGAATGCCGAGGGGTAATTGGCCTTGAGCCATGCCCCGCAATAGGCTGTAAGGGCGTATGCCGCGG